>Ga0209578_10000034_pt1 | contig 392120 bp, 363 predicted proteins | sample tdAd472_FD_187127 | JGI IMG/M metagenome (GOLD analysis project Ga0209578, IMG submission 187127) | Marine sediment microbial communities from the Atlantic coast under amendment with organic carbon and nitrate - tdAd47.2 (SPAdes)... | ecosystem: Environmental > Aquatic > Marine > Coastal >... | reverse complement strand
GTTCAATATCGCCTCCTATGCGCTGCTGACTCTGATGGTGGCCCAGGTCACCAGTCTGAAACCGGGGGATTTCGTGCATACCTTTGGCGATGCGCATCTCTACGCCAACCACTTGCAGCAGGTGGAAGAGCAGCTGGGGCGGTCGCCTTTGCCGCTCCCTCGTATGGTCATCAACCCAGCTGTGACCGATCTGTTCGACTTTCGCTTCGAGGATTTCGAACTGCTTGATTATCAGTCCCACGCTCCGATTTCAGCGCCGGTAGCGGTGTAACCCGATGGTTTGCCTGACGCTTTCCCTGATTGTGGCGATGGATCGAAATCGTGCCATTGGTAGAAATAATGCTTTGCCCTGGCGATTGCCGGACGATTTGAAGTATTTCAAGTCGGTCACCATGGGCAAACCGATTCTGATGGGCCGCAAAACCTTCGAGTCCATTGGCCGGCCATTGCCGGGGAGGCTGAATATCGTGATCAGCCGTGACCCCTGCTGGCAACACGCCGGTGTCATTTCAGCCACGTCGCTTGCCGATGCGATGGCACAGGCTGCTGCTGACCCCGGTGCTGTGGCCGCCGGAGAGGTGATGGTGATCGGCGGCGAGCAGATCTATCGCAGCGCCATTGAACTGGCAGACCGGCTCTATATTACCCGGGTTGATACAGCGGTAGAGGGCGATGCCTTCTTTCCTGATTTCGATGAGACCTGTTGGCGTGAAGTGGCGCGAAAACAGCCGGACAATCAGGCTGACATTCCCTACTACTTTCAGGTGCTCGAGCGCCGCAGACGCTGAAACCGGTTACAGTCGGACTATTTGCTTGTTCAGTAGATCGTAATGATAATGGTTAGCTTGTTTTGTTTTATTTGTGCTGGAGTTTCTGTGATTTTCAATCGATTGCTTTCCCGCTTCATGCCTGTTGGTGGCGTCATCGCCCGGGTTGCGGAAAACCAGGGTTGTGGCCCGCTCAGGGGCGTGTTGCTGCTGGTTAGTGCTTCTCTGATGATATCCGTTGCTCAGGCGACAGATGTCGATGATGTTGTGGCAGCGGAAAAGGCCAAGATCGGTGCCGCAAAATCGTCTCAGCAACGGGTGGATGCAATTGCCGACGAAGCAGATGAATTGTTTCAGAGTTTCAAGCAGGTCAGCAAACAGATTGAAGGGCTGAAGGTCTATAACGCGCAGCTGGATGCGCAGTTGGCGGATCAGCGCCAGACCATCACTGACCTGGAGTCCTCTATCGAGAATGCTACCGTTATGGAACGGCAGATCACGCCACTCACCCTCAAAATGATCAACGCTCTGGAGCAGTTTGTCTCTCTGGATATGCCGTTTCTACTGGATGAGCGGCGCGATCGGATTGCCCGTTTGCACGCCAACCTGTCGCGTGCCGATTTGAGCAGTGCAGAAAAATTTCGTCAGGTGCTGGAAGCTTACAAAATCGAGAGTGAATACGGTGCCCGCATCGACAGCTACACGGATACCGTCATGATGAATGGCAAGCCTCGCGAGGTGATCCTGTTGCGTGTGGGCCGCATTGCGCTGATTTACCAAACGCCCGATCAGCAGATCACTGCGGCCTGGGATCAACGGAGTCGCAGCTGGCAGGTTCTCGACAGCGGTGATTATCGCAGTGCGGTCGCAGAGGGTATTCGCATTGCCCGAAAACGGGCGGCTGTGGATATGCTTCAGTTGCCGATTCCGGCACCGGAGGTGGTGCAATGAACCGCTCTCTCCTTCAATCACTGTTGCTGGGGTTCGCCTTGCTATTGCCGGCAGCCGGTACCGTCCAGGCAGAGGATGCCGCTTCCCTGGATGAGCTGCTGACGCTGATCAAAAATGCCCGGCTGAGTGAGTCCAGCGAACAATCGGAACGGGAGGCGGCATTCCGGCGAGCCAGAACCGAGCGTGCCGAATTGTTAAAGCAGGCAAAGGCTGAACTCGCTGCCGAGGAGCGCCGCTCCGAAACACTGGAAAAGACCTTTGCTGAAAACGAAATTAAAGTGGCTGCCCTGCGCGAGCAGTTACAGACCCGGCTCGGCTCTCTCAGGGAAATGTTTGGTCATCTGACGGCGGCTGCCGGGGATACCCGCACAAATCTGAACAACTCACTGGTGAGTGCCCAGTACCCGGATCGTACGGATTTTCTTGATGAGATGATCGAACGGATGAGCGGTAACACCCGTTTGCCTTCTCTGGACGATATTGAGCAGCTCTGGTACGAAATCAATCGCGAGATGATTGAGGGTGGGCGCGTGGTGAGCTTTCCGGCCACTGTGGTCACCGCTGAGGGTGAGCGAGTCCAGCAGCAGGTTGTGAGAGTCGGCCTGTTCAATTTGCTCTCGGATGGTGCCTATCTGCACTATCCGCCAGGAACCGAGATGATCACAGAGTTGCCGCGACAGCCGGGGCGCGATTACAGAAAAGCCGCGCAGACGTTACAGGCGACCAAAGAAGGTTTTACACGTACCGGCATTGATCCCACCGGACCGAGTGGCGGCACCCTGCTGTCTGCCCTTATGGATAGTCCGGGTTGGCTGGAGCGCTGGCATCAGGGCGGCTGGATCGGTTATCTCATTACAGCACTCGGCGTAATAGCACTATTGTTGGCAGGCTGGCGTTTTGCCGTACTCTCCACCATATCCCGCCGGGTCACAGCGCAGTTGAACAATCCCAGCGCCGATCTCAACAATCCACTGGGCCGGGTGCTCAGGGTGGGCGAGGACCATCGTGGCGCTGATGCAGAATCGCTGGAGTTAAAACTGCACGAGCAGGTGCTCAAGGAGCGGCCCACTATTGAGTCAGGCCTGGGGCTGTTAAAAATCATTGCCATGGTGGCCCCGCTGATGGGGTTGCTGGGTACTGTCACCGGCATGATTGTCACGTTCCAGGCGATTACCCTGTTTGGCACGGGCGATCCCAAAACCATGGCCGGCGGGATTTCAGCAGCACTGGTGACGACGGTGCTTGGTCTGTGTGTGGCGATTCCCACGGTGTTGCTGCATGCCCTGATTAACAGTCCGGCTCAACGAGTGCTGCATATTCTGGAAGAGCAGAGTGCCGGCATTGTGGCAGAGCAAACCGAGGCCTGAGCCGTGTTGCTGTTGGAAGATATTGGCAAGTTTCTAGATGCTGGTGGACCTGTTCTGCTGGTTATAGCGTTGTTGCTGCTGGTGATGTGGACCCTGATCTTCGAGCGGGTATGGTATTTTCGCACAGTGCTCAGGCATGACATCCGTGTGGTGCTCGATTATTGGGAAGCCCGCGCAGAGCGACGTTCGGTGAGGGCACACCAGATCCGTGAGGCATTGATCTCCCGGGTGGCGCTGAAGCTCAATCGTAACCTGTCACTGATTCGGGCGCTGATGACCGTCGCTCCCCTGCTGGGTCTGCTGGGGACAGTGACCGGTATGATCGGTGTGTTCCAGGTGTTATCCCTGAGTGGCGGTGGTGATGCCCGCGCCATGGCCGCAGGTGTCTCCCAGGCCACTATCCCCACTATGGCCGGGATGGTGGCAGCGTTGTCCGGGGTTTTTGCCAATACCTATTTGCGTCGCGTAGCCGAGCGGGAGCGATTGCTGCTGGCCGACCATCTGACCATGGACCACTGAGGCGGTGAGTGACGACGATGCGTGACAGAATTTACCGCCAGCCGGATCCCCCCCAGTCGATCGATCTGACCCCCATGCTTGACGTGGTTTTTATCATGCTGATTTTTTTTATTGTCACAGCCACGTTTATTCGCGAACCCGGTATTGATGTGGACCGTGCGGTCGCGGTCACCGGTGCCGGGCAAACACCCGCCATTCTGGTAGCAGTTGGCCAGGATGACAGTATCTGGATCGACCAGCAAAAGGTGGATCCAGGCAACTTGCGTCTGCATATTCTGCGTCTGCGCACCGAAAACCCCCACGGAGGGCTGGTGATCCAGGCAGATGGCCGGGCGGCCATGGCAACCCTGTCCCAGGTGGCTGATGCAGCGCGCTCGGCCGGGATAGAGAACGTCTCCGTTTCCACCCGGAGTCCCTGAAACCCATGGTGTTGATGCGGTATGCACTGGCGGCAGTTCTCGGGTTGATCATGACGTTGGCATTGTTGCTGGGCATGCATGGGCTCATCACATCCTCGGGTGGGGCGGAGCCGGACAGGTCATTGCGCAAAATAGCGGATATCTGGCAACCGCAACGAACCATTGAGGAGCAGCGCAAGGTAACCCGGCCGGAAAAACCCCGGGAAGCCGAGCGTCCGCCACCTCCTGTGCCCGATCTCCAGGTCAATATTGAGACGCCAAAAGGTCCTGTCGATATGATGACGCCTTCAATGGAGGGCCTGCAGGTGGGGCTAGGTGGCTCATTTACCCGCGATTCGGATTATATTCCCGTCTATGTGCCCCAGCCCGATTATCCTCCCATGGCCCTGCGGCAGGGTGTGGAGGGTTATGCGGTGGTGGAAGTGGTCATCACAGTTACCGGCAGTGTGCGGGATGTCAAACTGCTCGAAGAATCGCCGGCCAATAAGGGTTTTGGCAAATATGCCCTGAGAGCGGCAGAAAAACTCAAATACAAGCCTCGGGTTATCGATGGCAAGGCAGAAGAGGTCCCGGGTGTGTTATATAAATTTTCTTTCCAGATTGCCAGGTAGGTAATGAAGCTATTGCAACAGCGGATGGGGTTGGGTCGTTGGTGGCTGTTGGCGGTGCTGGTGTTGGGGCCGGTTCAGCCCTGGGCTGTATCCGAGGAGGCCGCCGAACAGCGACAGTATCAGGACACCAAGACCCGTCAGAGACAGGCGGTTGGACAGGCCTGCGCCAATCAACTGGAGCCCCTTCAGGCGGCGTTGCAAGGCGACAGTGCCCCGTCCCGGGCCCAACTCAGTGAATTGATTGAACAGTTGGGCAGTCTGGTGGACCGGCCCTGCAGTTCCAGTTATGAAAAATCACAAATCTACAACTTGCTGGGCTATAGCCACTATTCTCTGGAGCAGTATCCCCGCGCTATCGACAACTACCTGAAAATGCTCGCCGAGCCAGAGGTGGACGATCGGCAGAAAGTGGCTACCCGCTATACCGTAGCCCAGCTGTATTTCATACAGGAGGATTATGGCCGGGCTGCCCGGCAGCTGGAAACCTGGCTGAAGGAAACGCCGGAGCCGGGCAGTGATGGACGCATGTTGCTGGCTCAAGCGTATTATTATCTCAAGCGTCAGGACGAATCCCTGCGTCTGGTTAACCAGATCGTGGCGGAAGCGTTGTCCAGTGGAAAAATACCCAAAGAGAGCTGGTGGTCCCTGCAGCGTGTACTTTTCTACGAGCGGGGCGAGTATCAGAAAGTGATAGCGGTGCTCAAGCAGCTGGTGACACACTATCCCAGCACGCGCTACTGGCAGCAACTGGGTGGGATTTTTGGTCAGCTTGAGCGGAGCGGCGACCAGCTTGCCGTGATGGACCTGCTTCATTTGCAGCGACAATTAAAGGATCAGCGGCAGCTGCTGTCCCTGGCGTATCTCTATCTGGGTGCCGAGGTACCTTTTCGGGCCGCCAGGATCCTTGATGAAGGCTTGAGCAGTGGTGTCATTGAGCCGACGGCAAAGAACCTGGAGACACTGGGTGGTGCCTGGCAGCTGGCACGCGAGACCGACAAGGCGTTGCCGGCGTTGCAGCGAGCGGCCAATCTGTCGGATAGCGGGGCAATTGCTTCCCGGTTGGCGTCAGCCTATCTGGATGCCAACGATAATTCAGCCGCTGTTCGGGAGGCGCGCAATGCCCTGCGCAAAGGTGACTTGTCCCGCCCTGCCCTGACGCGCCTCACCCTCGGCGCGGCACTGGTCAACCTGAACTGTCATCGGGAGGCAGAGCCGGTATTTGAGGCTGCAGCAGCGGACCAAAATGTCCGTAAAACTGCCCGGCAGTGGTTGCAATATGTTCGCAGCGAGGCTGCCCGCAGAGAAAAACTCATGGAGATGGACGCGGATATCGCGGGTTGCCAATTAATTTAGAGTCTGCGCACACTAATTCATCAGATAAAAAAACCGGCCAACAAGGCCGGTTTTTTTATAATGGAAGCCCGTGGCTATTTGATGGTGATCAGGTTCAGGTCACGCACGGCGCCGCGATCGGCGCTGGTCGCCAGTGCGGCATAAGCCTGCAGTGCAGCAGATACCCGGCGAGGCCGTTTTTCCACTGGATGCCAGCCCAGGTCATCCTGTTCGACGCGGCGCTCTGCCAGTTGCTGGTCGCTGAGTGCCACGTTGATGGTGCGCCCGGGGATATCAATTTCAATGATATCGCCATCCCTGACCAGGCCGATGGCCCCGCCAGCGGCGGCTTCAGGAGAGACGTGGCCGATGGACAGGCCGGAGGTGCCGCCGGAAAAACGTCCGTCGGTGATCAGCGCACAGTCCTTGCCCAGCCCCTTCGACTTGAGATAGCTGGTGGGGTAGAGCATCTCCTGCATACCCGGGCCGCCACGGGGTCCTTCATAGCGAATAATAACAACGTCGCCGGCTTTGACCCGGTCGTTGAGAATATCCTCGACGGCCTGATCCTGGCTTTCACAAATATGGGCCGGACCGGAGAAAACCAGAATTGAGTCATCCACACCGGAGGTTTTCACCACACAGCCGTTGAGGGCGATATTGCCATACAGTACGGCCAGCCCGCCCTCCAGACTGAAGGCGTGCTCAAGACTGCGGATACAACCGTTTTGGCGGTCGGCATCGAGAGAACCCCAACGGGTATCCTGGCTGAAGGCCTGTTGGGTGGGGATGCCGGCGGGGCCGGCCTTGAAGAATTTTGTCAGTGCCTCGTCATTGTTGCGCATGATATCCCAGCTGGATAAGGCCGCCGCCATGGTCGGTGTGTGAACTGTAGAGACATCCGTGTGCAGCAGTCCCGCGCGATCCAGTTCGCCGAGAATGCCGAACACGCCACCGGCGCGATGTACGTCCTCGACGTGATATTGCGGGGTACTGGGCGCCACCTTGCAGAGTTGTGGCACTTTCCGCGACAGTCGGTCGATGTCGGCCATGGTGAAGTCCACGTTGGCTTCCTGGGCGGCGGCCAGAAGATGAAGAATGGTATTGGTGGAGCCGCCCATGGCGATGTCCATGGTCATGGCATTTTCAAACGCCTCAAAGCTGGCAATGGAGCGGGGCAGCACGGCTAGGTGATCCTCTTCGTAGTACTCCCGGGCCATTGAGACGATGCGTCGACCCGCTTCTTCAAAGAGTCTGCGGCGGTCCGCATGGGTCGCCAGGGTGGTGCCATTGCCCGGTAGGGACAACCCCAGTGCTTCGGTGAGACAGTTCATCGAATTCGCCGTAAACATCCCCGAACAGGAACCGCAGGTAGGGCAGGCGGAGCGTTCATATTCATTGGCTTTTTCGTCGGATGCATCTGGATCAGCGGCTATCACCATGGCATCCACCAGATCTAGCTTATGCTCGGAAAGCTTGGTTTTGCCAGCTTCCATGGGTCCGCCTGAGACAAAAATGGTCGGTATATTGAGCCGCATCGCTGCCATCAGCATACCGGGGGTGATCTTGTCACAGTTGGATATACACACCAGAGCATCGGCACAGTGGGCATTCACCATGTATTCCACCGAGTCGGCGATAATATCCCGCGAAGGCAGTGAGTAGAGCATGCCGTCGTGGCCCATGGCGATACCGTCATCCACGGCAATCGTATTGAATTCCTTGCCCACCCCGCCGGCTTTTTCGATTTCGCCGATGACCAGTTGGCCCATGTCTTTCAGGTGGACATGCCCCGGCACGAATTGGGTAAAGGAATTGGCAACGGCGATGATCGGTTTGTCAAAGTCGCCATCTTTCATGCCGGTGGCCCGCCACAGGGCGCGGGCACCAGACATGTTGCGGCCTTGGGTGGTGGTGTGTGAGCGATATACCGGCATGATTGGCCTCTTCTCTTTCGCAATAAAACAGGGCATCAAGGATAGCAGAGACCGGTCCGGGTAATCAGCAGTTATAAGAGATTCTTGCAGAAAATCCGGGAGTTGCGCTGGAAGTTGTACAAGGATTTGCGCTCGGCCGGCAATTCATCCAGCGAACTGTCTACAAAGCCCTTTTCCTTGAACCAGTCGCTGGCCCGGGTAGTCAGTACGAATAGCTGCTTGATACCCTGCAGGGCCGCCTGGGTTTCCAGCTGTGCCAGCAGGCGACTGGCAAACCCGCGATTGAGAAATTCGGGATGGGTTACCACACAGGCCAGCTCCGCTGATAAGCCATCCCTGAACGGGTAGATTGCCGCACAACCCACCAGCATTCCCTCGGCATGGAGCATGACAGTAAAACGGGATATCTCTGTTTCGAGTAATTCCCTGGAGCGTTTGACCAGAATGCCTTTTTGCTCAAGCGGTTCGATGAGTTCCAGCAGCCCGCCCACATCATCAATTGTCGCCTGACGAATCACCTCCCGGCCGTTTTTCAGCACCAGCGTACCGCTACCTTCGAGAGTAAACAGCTCGGTGAGCAAGGCGCCGTTGTCCTCATAGCTGATGATGTGCCCTCTTAGCACCCCGTTTTCACAGGCCTGGTAACAGGCCATCAAGGCATGCTGCAGCGACACGTTATCCTTCAGCACGTTGAGGCATTGGGGCACCTCGTTCAGTGACAGCATTTTCAACAGGTCGCCCTGTGGGGTTTTTACGCCGCCACTCGTGCTGAAAATGATCAGTTTTTCCGCTCCCATGCTGACGGCGGTCTGGGTGGCGATATCCTCATAATTGAGATTGTAGGCTTCACCGGTAGGTGAATAACCGATCGGTGACAGCAGTACGATTGCCCCGTCTTCCAGTTGCCTCTGAATGGCCTTGTGGTCGATTCGCCTGACCTCACCGGTGTGGTGAAAATCGATGCCCTCGCGAACCCCCAGTGGTTTCGCCGTGATCAGATTGCCACCCAGTACCCGGATTCGGGCACCGTGCATGGGCGAGTTGGTGGCACCGGTAGAGAGTTTGGCTTCGATGGAAATGCGGGCGCTGCCTACGGCATCCTTGACGCAGACCATGGTGGCTGAATCGGTAATCCGTGTGTACTGGTCAAACTGTGGGCTAATGGCGCTGCCCTTCAGCCGTTCCTCAATCTGCGGCCTGGCACCGTGCACCAGTACCAGCTTTATACCAAGACTGTGCAGCAGTGCGATGTCGTGGACGATGTTAGTGAAATTGGCATGGGCTATGGCCTCGCCGCCCAGGGCAAGTACAAAGGTTTTCCCCCGGTGCGTGTTGATGTACGGGGAGGTATCGCGTAGAAATTTTACGTAGTCGGACACAGCGTTGGCCTGAAGGTTACCCGGTGCCATTATAAGCAACAGCGACCGATCAGTTGTACCAGAAAATCAACCGTGGGTTGTATGCGGTCAATGGCCAGGTATTCATCGGGTTGATGTGCCTGCTCGACGCTGCCGGGTCCAAGTACCACCACATCCATCCCCAGATCTTTCAGATAGGGCGCTTCGGTAGCAAATGACACTGACTCGCTGGTGTAATTGGTCAGGGATTCACACATTTTTACCAGCGTGGAATCAGCGCCTGAATCAAAAGCGGGGACACAGTAGTGCTCCAGTGAAATAGTGACCCCGTCACGCTCCTGAAATGGCAGGATGCGGTCATTTATCTGTTGCTGTAATGCCGCCGTATCCATACCCGGCAAGACTCGAATTTCAAAGCCCAGTTCGCAGTGACCACAGATACGATTGGGGTTGTTGCCACCGTGAATACAGCCCAGGTTCATAGTCGGATGGCCGACATTGAACATCGGGTTATGATGCTTGTCGCGCAGTTCGTTCCGCAGTGAGAGTAGCTCACCCATCGCGCTGTGCATGGTTTCCATGGCATTGCGCCCCAGGGTGGGATCACTGGAGTGGCCGGACCGACCCTCTATGATCAGTTTTTCCACCATGATGCCTTTGTGCATATTGATGGGTTTCATCCCGGTGGGCTCGCCAATCAGGGCATAGCGGGCTCTGGGTTTGCCCGCCGCGGCCAGGGCCAGTGCACCGGACATGGAGGACTCTTCATCTGCCGTTGCCAGCACAATCAGTGGCTGCTGGAGTGTTTGACGGGAAAACTGTCTGGCGGCTTCAATGATCAGCGGAAAAAATCCCTTCATATCACAGGTCCCTAGGCCATAGATGCGCTGGTCTTTCTCAAGCAACTTGAAGGGGTTGTGTGTCCAGCGGGCTTCATCGCAGGGCACCGTGTCGGTGTGACCCGCTAACACTAATCCGCCGGGACCACTGCCCAGCGTGGCGATCAAATTGGCTTTGCGGGGATCCTTCAGGGGCATGATGTCCACGGTAAAATCGAGATCTTCCAGCCAGCCTGCCAGCAACTCAATCACCGCCCGGTTCCCCTGGTCGAGGGCGGGGTTGACGCTGCTGATTGAAGGGGTGGCAATCAGCTGTTGCAGCATGGGCATAATTGGCATGGCTGCAGTGTACGGGCGGCGGGTGAAAAAGCAATTGCCGCCGTGCGGGGAGGAGCTAAAGGCTTGTGGTGCACGGCAGGTAGAATGATCGGCTTACTTGCAGGACAGGGTTTTCATCAGTACACGGAGGTTGGATAGGGCTTCAACGTCGGAACGCCCGCTCTCTATATCCTTGCTATAAGCACTGGCCCCCTTTTGTGCGGCCTCCCTGCTGGCAAAAGGGCCGAGCATGCCATGGGTCTCGCGCACAGCAATATACCAGGAACCATTCATGCACTCGATGCGTTCCGAACGGAAGTGGGTGGCGCTTTCCTCGCCGTGTCTGATGGTCATGACAGACTCCTTCACCTGCTGAAAACAAGGACAATTCCCTATTAGAAGTATGAGTCAATTTTCCCCGGAAAGCCCGGACGAGAAAACAAATATGTATTGTTTGACCGGATTTGGCGATGGGTATTGATACTATGCGCGCGGTGATCATTGTCGCTACAACCCTCAGCCGTCATACTCTGATCTGTGAATCGGATAAATCGGGTAAATGTTATGGTACCAGCCGCTGAGATGCCGGAGCGCCAACTGGACCTGGGCAATGTGCTCAACGATCTGGTGGCCGATGGCCTGTTGTCGCGCAGTGATGCCAATATGCTCGCCGGGGCTCAGCGCAGCCGCGAGCAGGCACTGCTGCACCCGCTGGCCTATATCGCAGGTCAGCGCCCAGACAATCCCCTGGAACCCGGCAAGCAGCTCAATATCGATATTCTGACCCGCTGGCTGGCAGAGAAGGCCGGCCTGGAGGTGGCACATATCGACCCGTTGCAGGTTGATGTTGCCAGAGTCACCGAGGTCATGTCTTTTCAGTTTGCCCGCCGTCACAGTATTCTGTGTATTGGCGTCAATGACACGGAATTGCTGGTCGCGACAATGCAGCCCTTCATCACTGAGTGGGTGGCAAACCTTGAGCAGACCAGTCGCAAAACCATCAGACGGGTAGTGGTCAATCCAGTCGACCTGGCCAAGTACACCGTGGAGTTCTACTCGCTGGCCAAATCGGTATTTGGTGCAAAAGGTATTGCCGGCTCTAAGCGGTCGGGCGTCACGAATTTTGAGCAGTTGTTACAGATTGGCTCCCTCAAGGATCCCGATGCTCAGGATCAGCACATTATCAATATTGTGGACTGGTTGCTGCAGTATGCTTTCGACCAGCGGGCCAGTGATATTCATCTGGAGCCGCGGCGGGACAAGGGCCGGATTCGCTTTCGCATCGATGGTGTGTTGCATCAGGTCTATGACCTGCCCGATCAGGTGATGACCGCTGTCACCAGTCGCCTGAAAATACTCGGCCGCATGAACGTAGCGGAAAAACGCCGTCCCCAGGATGGCCGGGTCAAGACTGTCACGCCGGCGGGTGGTGAAGTCGAGCTGCGTCTGTCCACCCTGCCCACCGCTTTTGGCGAAAAACTGGTGATGCGAATTTTTGATCCCGATGTGCTGCTGCGCAGCTTTACTGATTTGGGGCTCAGTGGTGATGACCTGAAACGCTGGGAGACCATGACCGGTAGACCCCATGGCATTGTGCTGGTCACCGGCCCCACGGGCTCGGGCAAGACCACCACCCTTTATTCGACCCTTAAAGGACTCGCCACCGAAGATGTGAACGTCAGCACTATTGAGGACCCCATCGAGATGGTCGAGGACAGCTTCAATCAGAGTCAGGTACAGCATAAAATCGAGTTCGATTTCGCCGCGGGCATTCGAACCCTGATGCGGCAGGACCCGGATATCATCATGGTGGGTGAGATCCGGGATCTGGAGACAGCACAGATGGCGATCCAGGCCGCTCTCACCGGGCACCTGGTATTGTCAACGCTGCACACCAATGACGCGCCCTCAGCGATCACCCGACTGCTGGACCTGGGAATTCCTGCCCACCTGATCAAGGTGACGGTCAACGGTATTATGGCCCAGCGTCTGGTGCGGACGCTCTGCCCGCACTGCAAGGAGGCGATAACCGTTGATCCGTCAGACTGGGAGTCGCTGGTGCGTCCCTGGAAAGTCAAGTCACCGGCGACCATCTACCGTCCGGCGGGTTGTCTGGAGTGCCGAAATACCGGTTATCTTGGACGGCAGGGTGTCTACGAGATTCTGCCATTGACGGAAACCATCAAACCGCTGATTACCTCGGACACCAATATTTCCGCACTGCGTCTGCAGGCCATGAAAGAGGGGATGAGGACGTTGCGTCTCAGTGGTGCCCAGAAAGTGGGAGCCGGGTCTACTTCAGTGGAGGAGGTGATGCGTGTGGCCCCAGAATCGGGCGGATAGAACGCCCATGATTGTTGCCATGTCTGCTTCATTATGCCAACCCTATTACCCTGTCGAATCGAGAAAGCTGTGTTATGTTGACAAGCCCCGAAGAACTACCGTCAGTCCTGCAGGAGCAATGGATGCTGCGCAGGAATTATTTCGCCGGACGGGCCACCACTGGGCAGCAAGAGTGGCTGGCCTCGTTACTTGACGGCGGGACACTGGCGCGACAGCTGCCATTGGTCTGGGCTTGCAGTGAATACGTTGCCGCTGCCTGTGCCGGCCAGCCGACTCTGTTCCAGCAGTTGGTGGAATCCGGCGATCTCGAGGCCAGCTATTCCGATACCGCGCTAAAGGAGCACCTTGCCCTGTGGCTAAGTGATGTCACTAGTGAAGATATGCTTCTCAAGGTGTTGCGGCAATTCCGAATGCGGGAAATGGTGCGCGTTATCTGGCGAGACCTTACCCGATCAGCTGAGCTGGAGGAGACCACCGCGGACATGTCCCGGCTGGCCGAGGCCTGCCTGCAGGGTGCGCTGGATTTTCTGTATCCCCGGGCGTGCGCCGAATGGGGCACCCCGGTTGATACAAGCGGTGAGCCCCAACAGCTGGTGATTCTTGGTATGGGCAAGCTGGGTGCCTGCGAGCTGAATGTGTCTTCCGACATTGATCTGATTTTTGCATACCCCGAAGCCGGCGAGACCCGCGGCGGTCGACGCAGTCTGAGCAATCAGGAGTTTTTTATTCGTCTCGGCCAGTGGTTGATCAAGGCGCTGGATACCCCCACCGTTGACGGCTTTGTCTTTCGTGTGGATATGCGTTTACGGCCCTACGGTCAGAGCGGTGCATTGGTACTCAACTTCGATGCCATGGAAGAGTATTACCAGACCCAGGGGCGGGATTGGGAGCGCTACGCAATGATCAAGGCGCGGGTGGTCGCTGGTGATCGGGCGGCGGGCAGTCGGCTGATGGCGATGTTGCGACCTTTTACCTATCGCAAGTACCTCGACTTCAGTGCCTTTGAATCCCTGCGGGGGATGAAGGCGATGATCAACAGAGAGGTGCAACGAAAGGGTCTGGTGAGTGATGTCAAGCGAGGTGCTGGCGGTATACGTGAGGTTGAATTTGTCGCCCAGGCCTTCCAGATTATTCGTGGGGGCCGCGACCGGCGGTTCCAGACACCACCGCTGAAAGAGGTGCTGGAGCTGTTGGGGCAGGAGGGATTGCTGCCGCTCGAAGACACCGAAAGACTCTACCGGGGTTACCGGTTTCTGCGCAATGTGGAGCATGTGCTGCAGGGGTGGCAGGACAAGCAGACCCAGTTATTGCCGGCTGATGAGCTAGGTCAGTGCCGGGTCGCATACCTGATGGGTTGCTCAAGCTGGGATCAGTTTCTGGTACAGCTAAACGAATTTCGCCAGTTTATTCACCAGTTATTCGAAGATGTGGTTGCCGAACAACATCGGGGTGATGATGGTGATGACGCACCTGAGGAGCACCCGTTGGCGGAGCAGGTTTGGCGGGCTGTCGATGGCGATGAGTTAATGCCCGATGAGCTCGGGATCATAGGCTACGATCTGCCGGAAAAGGCGGCGGAGATGATCAACACGCTGCGCGGTAGCCGGTCGGTGCAGTCCATGGCCAATGACACCCGCGGCCGACTGGATAAGTTGATGCCCCAGCTGATCAGCATTTGCGGGCAGCGGGACAATGCCACTGAAACCCTTGGACGGGTACTCAAGCTGGTGGAGGCCGTCGCCCGTCGCAGCGCCTATCTGTTGCTGTTGAAGGAAAATCCGGCGGCGCTGCAGAGCACCGTCAAACTCTTTTCCGGCAGTTCCTGGGTGGCAGATCAGCTGGTTCGCTATCCGGCACTTCTCGATGAGTTGCTGGACAGCCGAACGCTGTTTTCGCTGCCGGAAAAATCAACCCTTGAGGACGAGTTGCACCAGCAATTGCTCCGGGTGCCCACCGATGATCTGGAATCCCAGATGGAAGTGCTGCGCTATTTTCAGCAGTCACACAGCCTGCGGGTGGCGGCCTGTGAGCTGGAAGAAATATTGCCCTTGATGAAGGTGAGTGATTATCTGACCTGGCTGGCGGAGGCAATCCTGAGCCATGTGCTGCAATTAGCCTGGAACCAGCTGGTGGAACGGCATGGCTACCCGAAAACAGCAGAGGGTGAAACGGCAGGATTTTTGATTGTCGGTTACGGTAAGCTCGGCGGCATTGAACTGGGGCACGGCTCTGATCTCGACCTGGTCTTCCTTCACGACGCCGACGCGGCCGCTTCTACCGACGGCGTACACCCGTTGGACAGTGCGACATTTTTTGCCAGGTTGGGGCAGCGCATTGTGCATATTCTCACCGCCAAAACGTCCTCCGGCGACCTCTATGAAGTGGATATGCGATTGAGGCCCTCCGGTAGCTCCGGAATGCTGGTTTCCTCCCTGACAGCCTTTGAAAAGTACCAGTTGGGAGAAGCCTGGACCTGGGAGCACCAAGCGCTGGTGCGCGCTAGGCCGGTAGCCGGACCCGAAAAGCTGGTCCGGGCTTTTGCCGAGATTCGTCAGCGAGTGCTGGTGCTGCCGCGGCAAAGAGACAAGCTGATAGCCGATGTGCTCGAGATGCGTGGCAGGATGAAAAAACACCTCGCCAGTGGCAAAGCGGATCAGGAACGGGTATTCCACCTGAAGCACGACCCGGGAGGTATCGTCGACATCGAATTTATGGTTCAATTTGCGGTCTTGGCCTGGTCCCATGATATTCCCGATTTGACTCGCTGGAGCGATAATATCCGTATCCTCGAATGCCTTGAGGAAAGCGGTGTCCTGTCAGTTGAAGATGCGGACATTTTGATCAGCGCCTACAAAAATTACCGATCTGCGGGACATCGGCTTCAGCTGCAACAGGCGGAGCTTGTCGTCAGTGCGGCAGAGTTTGCAGCGCAACGGCAACAGGTGGTGGCACTCTGGCACCGGTTGCTCGGAGAAGAATAAATATCTGGCCAGTGGTTCTTTCGGTCAGTCTGAATTTTTAGGAGATACCCATGTCATTTGCAGATCGCGATGGCTATATCTGGTTTGACGGTGAAATGGTTCCCTGGCGTGAAGCCAAGGTTCATGTACTGACCCACACGTTGCATTACGGCATGGGCGTCTTTGAGGGTGTACGCGCCTACCAGACGCCGGATCGCGGCGCGGCTATTTTCAGGCTCAAAGATCATACGGACCGACTGTTCAATTCCGCCAAGATCATGGGCATGAAAATGCCCTTCAGCAAGGATCAACTGAATGCAGCGCAGAAACAGGTGGTGCTGGAGAACGATCTGCACGAAGCCTACCTGAGACCGATGGCCTTTCTCGGCTCCGAAGGCATGGGGTTGCGGGCTGATTCCCTACAAACTCACGTGATCGTTGCCGCCTGGACCTGGCCTTCCTACATGAGTCCGGAATCCCTGGAAAAGGGTATACGCATTCGCACGTCGTCCTTCACCCGCCACCATGTCAACATTGCCATGACCAAGGCCAAGGCCAACGGCAACTACATCAATTCCATGCTGGCCCTGCGGGAAGCGCTGGATTGCGGTTGTGAAGAGGCTTTGTTGCTGGATCCGGAAGGGTATGTCGCCGAGGGCAGTGGTGAGAATGTCTTCATTGTTCGCGACAACGTGCTCTATACACCGGAACTGACCTCCTGTCTCGACGGTATTACCCGAAAAACAGTCATGCAGTTGGCCGGGGAAGCTGGTTATCGGGTAGTGGAAAAGCGGATCACTCGCGACGAGGTCTATATTGCCGATGAAGCATTTTTCACAGGCACTGCGGCCGAGGTGCTGCCCATCCGAGAGCTGGATGGCCGCACCATTGGCGAAGGCGCACGGGGCCCCATCACCGGGCAACTGCAGTCACAGTACTTTGATCTGGTGCGCGGCCTTCGCGGCGAGCATCAGGAGTGGCTTGCGCCGGTGGGGCAGTAAGCCCGGTTTCGCCGGGACATTGCATGGTATCGGGTAAAAAAATTCTCATCATCGGCCCCTCGTGGATAGGGGACATGGTGATGGCGCAGTCTCTGTTTATTCTTCTCAAGCAGCAGTTTCCGGACGCTCGGATTCATGTGTTGGCACCGGCCTGGAGTCGGCCACTGCTGGCGCGTATGCCTGAGGTCGAGCGGGCGATTGATATGCCAGTTGGGCACGGCAGCCTGATGTGGTCGGTGCGCCGTCGGATTGCCCGGGAATTGCGTGCCGAAGGCTACAGTCAGGCCATTGTGTTACCAAATTCCCTCAAGTCAGCGCTGATTCCCTGGCTGGCCCGGATTCCTCTCCGGACTGGCTGGAAAGGGGAAATGCGCTATCTGCTGTTGAACGATCTCCGTCACCTGGACAAGCAGCAGTATCCCCTGATGGTGCAGCGTTTTGATGCCCTGGCGTTGTCGGAGGGCGCCGTGCTGCCGACCTCGTTGCCGGCTCCCGACCTGCATGCGAAAACAGACCGGGTTCCGGCACTGCGCCAGCAGTTTGACCTTCAGGCCAATCAAAACATTCTGGCGCTCTGTCCCGGAGCCGAGTTCGGCCCGGCCAAGCGCTGGCCGAAGCAGCACTACACGACCGTGGCTGGCCATCAGATTGCCAGGGGCTGGCAGGTCTGGTTGCTGGGCTCGGAAAAGGACCGCCCGGTGGCGCAGGCCATTATCGACGGTTTGTCTGAGGAGCAGCAGGGCCAATGCCATAACCTGGCGGGCAAAACCAGCCTGGATGAGGCGATTGATCTGATGTCGGTCGTCGATGCCGTGGTGAGCAATGATTCCGGGTTGATGCACATAGCCGCCGCCCTGAACCGTCCGCTGGTGGTGGTTTATGGTTCCACCTCGCCCGCCTTTACACCGCCGCTCAATGATGAGGTGGCGATTTTGTCAATTCCCGTGGAATGTGGGCCGTGCTTCAAGCGCGAATGCCCGCTGGGACACCTCAAGTGCCTCGTGGAGTTATACCCGGAACGGGTGACGGCGGCTCTCGATCGACTGGTGCCTGCACCATGACGTCGATACTGCTGGTTAAAACCTCGTCTCTGGGTGATGTGATCCACAGTTTGCCGGCGCTCACCGATGCAGCCGCCGCCATCCCCGGCATTCGTTTTGACTGGGTGGTGGAGGAGTCCTTTGTGGAGGTGCCGGCCTGGCACCCGGCGGTTGATCGGGTCATTCCGGTTGCCCTGCGGCGCTGGCGAAAACACCCGTTGCAGGCACGACGCAGCAGTGAGTGGGCAGAGTTCAAAAGCCGTATTGCCGAGCGCCCCTACGACGCGGTGATTGATGCCCAGGGACTGTTGAAGAGCGCGTGGCTGACCCGTTATGCGAAAGGCCCAAGATTTGGTCTGGATCGGCAGTCGGCAAGAGAATCGCTGGCGGCACTGTTTTACCACCAGCCCATTGCCGTACCGAGAGGCCAGCATGCGGTCGAGCGGGTGCGGCAACTTTTTTCGGCGGCGCTGGGTTATGCCATGCCGACGAACCTCGGTGACTACGGTCTGGATCGTCAGGCCTTGGCTGGACCCTCCTCGGTTCAGCCCCAGGTGCTGTTTTTTCATGGCACTACCTGGCCCAGCAAGCACTGGCCCGAGTTGTATTGGCGAGAGCTGGCTGAAAGGCTGGTCGAGCGTGAAATCGGGGTTCAGCTACCCTGGGGCAATGCCGAGGAAAAGGCCCGGGCAGAACGGATTGCCGAGGGCCTTCGGCAGGTGCAGGTGCTGCCTTCATTGTCATTGACGGGCATGGCCGGAATGGTGGCGGGAGCGCAGGCCTGCGTCGCCGTTGATACAGGACTGGGACACCTCGCCGCGGCACTCAATGTGCCCTGTCTGTCTCTGTTTGGCCCCACCGATGCGGGGCTTACCGGCGCTTATGGTCCCTCGCAAGTCCATCTTGTCAGCGACTTCCCCTGCGCGCCCTGTTTGCAGAAAACCTGCCAATACCTTCCCACCGACGAAGAGGCTCGACAATTCGACCTGCAGCGCGAACAACCGCTATGCTTTACCCGCGTTGCCCCCGACAATGTATTTGAGCGCCTGCAGAAGCTGCTGGCGGACCATGGAGCGATTTGATGCAACTGGCGTTTTTACTCTACAAATATTTTCCGTTTGGCGGTTTGCAGCGGGATCTGGTCAGGATTGCTCAAACCTGTCAGCAGCGAGGACACCGCATCAGGGTTTATACGCTGAGTTGGCAGGGGGACGTGCCGGAGGGGTTTGAGGTAGTAACAGTGCCGGTGCGATCCTGGTTTAATCACCGCCGCTATAAAAAGTTTACCCGTTGGGTTGAGGCTGACATGCACAGGCGCCCGGTCGATCGAGTGGTCGGCTTCAACAAAATGCCCGGCCTCGATGTCTATTACGCAGCAGACCCCTGCTTCGAGGATAAATCCCGCCGATTGCGAAAGCCTTGGTATCGTTACAGTCCGCGCTACCGGCATTTTTCTGCCTATGAAAGAGCGGTTTTCTCGCCTGCGGCAAATACTGAATTGTTGATGATCTCGGCCACCCAGCAGGCCCTGTTCAAACAGTATTACGCCACGCCCGAGCACCGTTTCCATCTGTTGCCGCCGGGTATTTCTCCCGACCGACGCGCTCCGGACAATGCCGCCGAGTTGCGGGTTGCCGCCCGCCAGAAGCTGGGCGCAGAATTCGCCCTGCCAGTCGATGGGCTATTGCTGGTACAGATAGGGTCAGACTTTGAGCGCAAAGGGCTCGATCGCAGTATTCAGGCCCTGGCGGCGCTGCCCGAAGCGCTGCGCGCCCGAACCCGGTTGGTGGCGTTGGGTTCTGATGACCCTGCGAAAATGCAGGGGCTGGCGGATCAGTTGGGTATCGGGAAGCAGGTCTTTATGCCCGGTGGTCGGGCCGACGTACCGGATTTTTTGTTGGCGGCAGACCTGCTGCTGCATCCGGCCCGCCACGAAAACACCGGTACCGTACTGCTGGAAGCCTTAGTGGCCGGCCTGCCTCTGCTGGTGACCGAAGTTTGTGGCTACGCCCATTATGTACTGGATGCGGACTGCGGTCGTGTAGCTACTCAGCCTTTCGACCAGTCGGCTTTCAACCGTCTGCTTGCGGAGATGCTGGCCAGTGACCGGGATCGCGCACGCTGGCACGACAATGCCCTGCGGTTTGCTGATGAGACCGATTTATACAGCATGCCTGAGCGAGCGGCGGACGTTATTCTGGGGAGCACAGCTTGAAGTTGTTTCTGGCAGAGCCTTTCGCGTCGCGATGGCTCGACAGCGATCCGTTTGAGGCGGCGTTTTCTCTGACCGGCGAACTGTTCCGGGATATGGGTGACCGCCGCACAACCCGTTTTGAATGTGAAGGTGGCGCGTACTTCGTGAAAACCCATGCCGGTATCGGTATCGGGGAGTTGCTCAAAAATCTGCTCTATCTGCGCGCCCCGGTGTTGGGTGCCGAAAATGAATATCGTGCCATCTCCCGTCTGGCTGAGTTGGGGGTGGAGACCATGACGGCAGTGGCATTCGGTCGACGCGGCTGGAATCCGGCCTATGAGAAATCCTTCCTGATTACCCGCGCACTGGAGCCCACACTGCCCCTGGATGAATATTGCAATCCCCAGGTGCTTTCTGCCATGGGGGTGAGTGAACGCCGGGCCCTGGTGAGGCGTCTGGCACGTATTTCCAGAACCCTGCATGACAACGGTATCAATCACCGGGATTACTACCTGTGCCACTTTCTGCTCGATACCTCTCCGGCAATGGATACAGTTGCCGTATCAAAGCGGCCACTTTATCTGATTGACCTGCACCGGGTGCAGATCCGTCACCGCACTCCCCGTCGCTGGCGACACAAGGATCTGGCGGCGCTCTTTTATTCCGCACGCCGCGTGGGGTTCGACGAGCGGGATGTGGCTTGTTTCCTGGTGGAATACAAACAGCAGCCCCTGCGCACGGCCCGCGACGAAAACCGTCGACTTTGGCAGGCCGTGCGCGAGGACGCCGATCAGCTGCACCGCAAGGGCATCAGAAAGGGGTATCACACCTAATGTCCTGCTGGTTTGTCGACAGGGCGATTCTCAGTGAGGCCGCCGCAGAACGATTCTCCTCTCTGGACAGTGTCTTTGCCATTACCGGCCGCAGAGTTACCCGTTGCCCTATCAGTGAGTTGATCCTGACGGAAATCGACGGAAAATCCTATTATGTGAAACGCTATTCGCGGCGGGGAAAAGTCATGCGGCGCTGGCTGGGGCGAAGCCGTGTCAGGGCCGAATGGGAAAATCTGCTGTTTTTTCGTGAGCTGGGCCTCAGAGTGCCGCCCATCGCGGCCTATGGTGAATCCGGTGCCAGGGGCGTATTGATAACCGAGGAAGTGCCCGGTGCTGTCGACCTGCATTCACTGGTCAGACAGCGGCCCGAGTTACTGCGGGACCGCAATTGGCTGGATCAGGTGATAGTTCAGGTGGCTGAGGTGGCCAAACAGCTTCATGCCGCCAGCTTTGCCCACAACGATTTGAAGTGGCGCAATATTCTGGTTGCCGGGGAGGTGTCGCCAGAAGTGTATCTGATCGATTGTCCGATGGGGCAGACATGGCGGGGGCCACTGCTGGCCTATAAAAAAATCAAGGATATTGCCTGTCTTGATAAAGTGGCGAAATATTGCCTCAGCCGAACCGTGCGATTGCGTTTTTACCTTCACTATGTCGGCAGGGATCGCCTCACTGCGGCGGACAAAACATTCATCCGCAAGGTGCTGGCGTTTTTTGCGGCGCGAGAATAGATGAAAGCGCAGTTTTTTCAGCTTGAACCAGCGTTTGCCGCATTTTTTCAATCACTGCACCTGGACCATTTCGCCGCCTGGTGGGATGCTGCCATTGAACGGGTGGACGAACCTAACCTGACCCGAGGTGGTCGAAGCGAAGTGGGTCAGTTGTCGGTTCCCGTGAGTGGTCAACGGCAAACCTTCTATCTCAAGCGCCAGGCCAACTATAATTGCCGTACTCCCAGTAGTCCTCTGCGTGGTATTCCCGTTGCGTTGCGCGAGTGGCAGAAAATAAGCTGGCTAAAAAATCAGGGGATTCAGACACTTGAGGTTGTCTGCGTCGGGCGGGAACGTCTCAGAGAGGACCGGGCGATTTTGGCCACTGCCGCACTAGAACAGTTCTCGCCTTTCGATGTATGGCTCGCCCGGCCAATGCCTGATCATGAGCGCGCCAAGGGTCTGCGTGCATTGGGGCAACTGATCGGCCGACTGCATGCCGCCGGGGTGAAGCATGGCTGTCTTTACGCCAAGCATATTTATTTCTCGGATAATGATTCCGCCGAGTTGCGCCTGATTGATCTGGAAAAATGCAAGCGGATCTTCAGCCGTTGGGCCGGCCTGCGAGATCTGGATACGCTGCTGCGCCACAGCCCGCCCCTGACCCAGGATGAATGCAGGTTGCTTTATGCGGCGTACAACGAGGCGAGTCCTTATCCCTGGTCCCTGGCTTCACTGGAGCAGGCCGTGATGCGAAGAATGCACGCCAAGGGGGCGGTTCGCGATGACTGACCCACTTACTCTGGAGGTGCTGAAGTGCAGTGACCTTTCATTGACGGCACCGTTTTCCCTGCAGGCCCCCGGGCTGGACAGCATGGTCTGTGAAGCGATTTATCGCCATCTCCCCGGTCGCCGAGTGGTGTTCAGTACGCATTGGGGCGGTGCCCATGTACTGGTGAAACTTTTTTTTCGCCGCAAGGATTTTGATCGCGAACGAAGCGGTCTTCAGGCAATGCAGAATGCCGGCGTCCCCTGTCCGGGAGAAGTCTGGATACTGAGGGATGGCAGTGGCAAAAGCGGTGATTTTCTTGCCAGCGCATTTCTTGAAGGTGCGGTAAGTCTGCGCCAGCTATATGTGTCCCAGCCACGGGAGGCGATGCCGACATTGCTGAGCGATGCCGTTGCCATGATCGGGCGTCTGCACCGTGCCGGTGTCATGCAGGCGGATATACATCTCGATAATTTCCTTTCCAGAGAGGGTTCGCTCTTTATGATCGACGGCGGTGGTATTCAGCCGCTAAAAAAACCACTGCACAATCTCGCCATGTTCTTTGCGCAGATGGTGCCGGAATATGATCAGCTGATGCCGGAGGTGATTCAAGCCTACGGAGTCGGAGCGCCGGAACCCGAACAGTTGCAGCCGCTGATTGCCAGAATGCGGGAAAAACGGATTCGACACTATTTGGCGAAGACCATTCGTGATTGCACCCAGTTTCAGCGGCTGAAGGTCAGGGGTGCTTTTGTTGTGATGGCCAGGCAGCGGGTCACTGATAAACTGCTGCAAGTCATCACCCAGCCGGAGGTGGCTGTGGGGCAGGCGACCTTTCTCAAGCGCGGCAATACTGCGACCGTAATGAAGCTGTCTGGAGATAGCAGTAGCTGGGTGCTCAAACGTTACAATATTAAAGACCTCTGGCATGGATTGGGGCGCGCCCTGCGGCGCAGTCGTGCCTGGATTTCCTGGCAGAATGCCCATCGGCTGGAGCTGCTGGGCATTGCCACACCTAGGCCGCTGGCCATGCGGGAAAACAGGGCTGGCCCCTTTCGCCAGGGGGCGTACCTGGTTACCGAGTGGTCCAGTGGCGAGAGTTTACAGGGCTGGTTGTTGCGGCATGGACCCGCCGGTATTCCGGATTGGCTGGACCGGGAGGTCAGTCGTCTGTTTGCTATCATGTGGCTGGGTCGGGTTAGCCACGGTGATATGAAAGCCACCAACCTGATTGTGTGTGGGGAGCAGCTCCAGTTGATCGATCTGGATGCGCTGCGCCGCCACCGCTGCAAATGGTTCTTCAAGGCTGCGTACGGTAAGGATTTACAGCGCTTTATGGATAACTGGCAAGGCAAAACCTGGCAGCACTTTGAACAGCTGCTGCGGCCCTATGCCAGTCAGTGCGGTATTAAACTCATCAATAAAAAGGTTTAACAGTGTCGACAATTGTTCTCGGTATTTCCGGTGCGCTGAATCACGATTCATCCGCAGCCCTGTATGTGGATGAAAAGCTGGTGGCGGCGGCGGAAGAAGAGCGCTTTATCCGCGACAAGCATGCCAAGGGAAAAATGCCCTATCAGGCGGCGAAATTCTGTCTGGAGTTCGCCGGTATCAAGCCGGAAGCGGTGGATGTGGTTGCCGTTCCCTTCGCACCCATCTCGCTTTTTACCCCTGCGCGCTGGCATTTTGCCAAGCGTTACTGGTATGCGCCCGACCGGGCACTGGATGCCCTGCTCAACGGCAATCGCCGTTTTCGGCGTTATCGCAAGCGGGTTTTCAGCTTGCTGCGTGAACTGGGAATCAACCCGGCCGATGTGGAATTTGAGCCGGTGGAGCACCACCTTGCACACGCCTCCAGCGCTTACCATCTGAGTGGCTTCAAGGAAAAAACGGCCATCATGGGGGTCGACGGCAAAGGCGAATATGCTACTACCTTTTTTGGCTATGGTGAGAATGGAAAAATCCATAAAATCAAGGAGTTCTATGATCCTGATTCCCTCGGTGGCCTGTATGGCGCGATGACCGAGTACCTCGGTTTCGAAATGCTCGACGGTGAATACAAGGTGATGGGCATGGCGCCCTACGGCGATGCCAGCAAGTATGACTTTTCCCGGCTGATCGATTTCGATGGCAAGGATTTTCGGGTCAATACCAAACTGGTCAATACCGTGGGTCTGCGCCGCTACAAGCAGGATGGTGTCGGTTTCTATTTCAGCCCGCAGCTGATTGACTGGCTTGGGCCGAAGCGCGAGGGTGATATCGCCGATGAGCCCTACATCGATTATGCCGCCACCATACAGGCCCTGTTTGAAAGCGTGGTGCTCAAGCTGATGGACTATTACCTCGGCGATATTCTCCGGGAGACGGGCAAACTGGCATTTTCCGGCGGTGGCGCGCTCAACGTGAAGCTGAATCAGAAAATTATCGCACGGGAAGAAGTCAAAGAGCTCTATGTGCAGCCAGCTTCCGGAGATGCTGGTACGGCGGTGGGTGCGGCTTCCTATGCACTGGTGAAGCGCGGCATCCAGCCGGAGCCCATGCAGCACGTTTACCTCGGGCCGAGCTACAGCAATGAAGATTGTATTCGCGCCTGTGAGGTGCATCCGAACAAGCCCGACTACCAGTTGATTGACCAGGTTCCGCAAAAAATTGCCGCCCTGCTGACAGAGGGACATCCTGTGGCCTGGTTTCAGGGCCGGATGGAGTTCGGTCCGCGTGCCCTGGGCGGCCGCTCCATTCTGGGCTGCCCGAGTGCTCCGGGGGTGGCGAACCGGATCAATGAGCAGATCAAGTTTCGCGAACGCTGGCGACCCTTCTGTCCCAGCATGCTGGATCGCGTTGCGCCACAGATGTTCAAGATAGATCACCCGGCACCGTTCATGACATTTACCTTCGAGGTGAACGATGAGTGGAAAACCCGCGTGCCGGAAGTCGTCCATGAGGATGGCACGGCGCGTGCACAGGCCCTCAAGCGTGAATACAACCCCCGTTACTATGAGTTAATGGAGGAAATGGAAAAGCTGACCGGCAATGGGGTGGTGTTGAATACATCGCTGAATCGACGGGGGGAGCCCATGGTCTGTTCGCCGACCGATGCCCTGAATATGTTTTTTGGTTCCGACTTGCAGTATCTGATTATGGAAGATGTACTGGTGATGAAAAGTTGAGCCTGAGTTTGAGTAACGAGGAAAATATTAATGCTAAAATATTTGCTGGAAGCTGCGTACAGTAGTAAGAAAAGTTTTTCATACCATTTTGTCTCTAATATATTGAGGTCTAAAAATAAAATAATAAAGAAACACCTTGGGCGAAGAGTTAAAAGAGAAATCAAAATTTATGCAAAAAATAAAAGAATAAATCTTGGTTTCAATAATGTCATTCAAAATGAAAAAACAGAAGTTGAATGCTTTTCATCTGATCTAAATACAGCAATTATCTATTTTAATGCTGTTCCGGATTATATTTATGAGTTTTACAAAAAATATCTATTGGATGACTGTCTATTTTTAGATGTTGGTGCAAATGTGGGTATCCATACACTAATTGCATTGGCTGCAAACAAGCGTGTTTTTGTTCATTCATTTGAGCCTTCGCCGCAAATATTTTCTAGGCTTGAAAAAAATATAAAGAAAAATACAGCCGACCGTGTTGAATTACATCAGTTGGCAGCTTCCAATAGCAATGGATTCGTTTTTTTTCAAGATTGTAGTGAGGAGGTAAATATTGGTATTTCGCATATTTCAAGCGAAAAAACAGGGCTGAAAGTTCAATCTGTGACTATCGATTCGTTGTTGAATGAGGTCGAGAAAAGGATTTGTTTGGTAAAGATTGATGTTGAAGGTTATGAGCCGGGTGTCTTAGAAGGCGCAAGAAATCGGCTTCTAAGGGATAAGCCAGTCATTACATTGGAATTTAATCGACGTCATTATCCGCTGGAAGATATCTGTGAAAAAATTCCCTACGACCACGACATACTTCTCTGGGAAAAGTCTCGATTCACTCCCATTAAAGATTTTTCTGTCTTAAACAAAATTAAGAATGCAAGGGATATTGTTCTTATTCCAAGGGCGTAGATTTTACTCATAGGTTTTATAAAAAATGAAAAAAAAATTGATTTTTATTCTTTCATCCAATTACAGTGGATCACATTTTCTCTCGCTTCTTCTCGGCAGCCATAGCCGTGGTGAGCATCTGGGTGAATTAAAAAATATTTACAAAAGTTTTGATGCTGTTTCCTGTTATATCTGCGAAGAACTGGATGACTGCCGTCTATATCACGATATAAAAGAATGTCCAAAGCAGGATTTATATAAAGAATTATTTTCAAGAGTTGATGATAATATTGAATTTCTGGTAGATATTTCTAAAAAATCAGAATGGTTTGAAAATTTTGTTCCCAATAGTGAATACGATATTCGACTGATTCATCTTGTCAGAGACCCGCGTGCCCTGGCGAGGCGGTGGCTGATGCGTTTTGATGAGAAGCAGATCGGGTTGCGTGAGCGGATCAAACAAATCAGAAAAAATCCACTCAAAATCGGCAAGCTGCTTTTTGGCGATCTCTTGACGGTGTGTATCTATAAGTGGATATCCCAGAACAGAAAAATGGCCGACTTTGTGAAATCAACCGACTTGCCCGCCAGGATGATTACCTACAAGGAGCTGGCATTACAGCCGGATGAGACACTGGCGTCGATTTGTGAATGGATCGGTGTTAGTTATGAGTCCGGCCAAAAGGACTACTGGAATTTTGAGCATCACGGTACTCAGAAAAAAGAGTATGAGTGGGTGAAGGAGAAAGGCGGCGCCCAATTCTTTGATCAACGCTGGCGAGAATTTTTAACGGAGGCTCAGATAGAGAAAATAGAAAAAAACCGGGATCTTCAGTCACTGCTGGAGCAATTTTCTCTGAGATTTTCCCCTGAAGGACTTGACCATACGGGGTAGAGGGAGCCCCTTGGTAAAATGCACAGGTCGCTCTGTGATGGATCATTTTATGAATTGATCGCCGTAAAACCTTCCGGTGAAATCTTGAAGCCCTCTTTGGCCGCGACATCAATGGCAACGCGTACGAGCTTATCCAGTTTCATCCAGGCAGAGGGCTCGTTGGGAAGGGGTTTTGGCAGCCAGGTATTGGATTTCCAGTTCATGAAGTGCAGGTACATAAACTCTCGCTCGCCGTCGCGACTATTGGTCAGTTTCCCATTTTGCCAAAACCATTGCTGAGGGTGATCCATGCGTCCATCCCACCACGGCATGGGAGAAAGGATTGTAGAGTATTGCTCCTTGTAGAGCGTATTTCGCTGGTAAGAAGACGATAATGACCAAAAATACTGTAGCCATTTGGGATGCTTTCGGTGCGGCAGGAATACCTTTGAAAATTTCGATTCATCAATTCCCAGGTGTTGATCGTTTTCAAGTAGTTGCTGCCAGTGCGGTATTTTTCGAAAGGCGTTGCGATATTTCTCGCTATTTCTGAGCAGGCAAAAGTGCCCTGAAATACGCCGTTCATGGCTGCTGATCACATTATATTTCTGCAGCACGTGCTCTGTCAGAAAAGCCCTCAATTTGCCATAAATGATATCAATGTCGCCAAAGGCGAAGAAATCGTACCCGGTGAGTTGATCCTGGTGGATAAAACCCAATGCCGGCTTCAAATCACAAAGCTTGTAGGGATGTGTTGGATTGAAATCGATCCTTAGGTGCGCACTGACCAGTTGTTTATAGTCTTCAAAGGTTATTTCGATAAATTGCACATTGGCCGGGGCGGTTGCCGGCCTACCGCAGTCCGTATAAAAAAGCCAGTTGATATCCGGGTTATGTCGACAGCTCTCGAGATAAAAGTCGATCCACTCCGGCCACTTGCCAAAGTAGGGAATGATTTTAAGAATAGATGCGGCTTTCAAGCGGGGGTTGTCACTCTTTTTGAATTATCGTTCTGAATCAGCGGCAAGGGCTTTGCCCAGAGCACTGGTGATCAGAGACAGTTGCCAGAATTGCTTCCTGACCGCACCATCGGAAAAATGGTTTTGTAATCGTTGGAAGATCCGGTTGTGATCGGATTCTGTCAGTTGCTTCTGTGAAACCCGGATCAACTTTTCAGCCAGCGCGTCAGCGTCCCCGAAAGAAAACAGTTCGCCAGTGTCTCCTACCACCTCCGGGCCGCCGCCACAGTCTGAACAAATAATCGGCAGCTCCGCAGCCATGGCCTCGAGGAGAACCATGCCGAATGGCTCGTGATCGGAGGTCAGGGCAAAGGCATCAAAGGCTCTGAAGTAGCGCCTTGCCTGAATCACGTTGCCCGGAAGCAGAACACTGTCGCTGATGTCGAGTTCAGCGGCGAGCGCCTTCAATGTTTGCCGCAGTTTTCCGTCCCCAAGCATGACCAGCAGTGCACCGGCGGGAAGATGGGGCAGCGCCCGGGCAAACCCTTTGATCAGCGTCTGCGGATCCTTGTCGGGATGGAGTCGGCCAACGCTGCCCAGGATCCAGCTGTTCTGGGGTAACTGAAGTTTATGTCGTGCCTCCCGGCGGTCAAGCAGGTCCTGTCGCGCGGCATCAACGTCAATACGGTTGTAGAGTGTGATGATTTTGTCCTCGGGCCAGGTGGGCAGGTGGGATCGTATTTCATCCCGTACGGCATTCGAGACGGCAAGTAACGTCAATCTGGATTTGAACAGATTGCCCATGAGACGACGGCCAACGCGGTCAAAATCCCCAAAGGAGTGGCGTACACTGAAAATGGGCAGGTTCGTTGCAAGTAGTCCCACATAGGCGGATTTGGCGCGGTGAGCAATACAGGCAGAGAAAGGATATTCCCGGGCAATTTTTTTGACTTCACTAATAACGGTCAGTTTGGCCCCTGCCAGCGCCTTGCTGTTGTGGCCGAGAAAAATAACTTCATCAGAGCAGGCTTTTTTCGCGACGCCCGGGTCGGGTTCCCCGGTCATAAAAACGGTAATCACCTTATAGGGCGTATCCTTGAACAAAACAGCATATTGTCGGGCGCAATCCAGAAAGGGATCGTAGTAACAGTGGCACAGTTGCAATATATATTGTTGGTCATTGTTCATTTTCGGTTACACAAATGCCTTTCTGGGCAATGATTTCAGTTCATGGAGTGATAATACAATAACCGGCAACCAGAAAATCAGCCAATAGCCGCGGGGTCTGGAAATTACGGAATCGAGATTGACAAGGCCCATTGTACAGGCGAATGCAAATAGAATAGTGGCCACGACTACATAGGGGTTAGCCCGCAATTTCCAGCCAGTGAATAATACCGTCAGTATCATCAGTAGCAGCAGGGTGAGGCCGACAATGCCGCCTGATAGCAGGGCTCCGAGATAGACGCTGTGGTAGGCACTCCAACCGGCCAGCCCGCCTTCAGCGATATAAATGGTCGTTCCATGGCCATGGCCGAACCAGTAATGATGGAACTCCTTCAGATAGCCCGACCAAAGATGAAACCTGTAGCTTTGCCCCTTTTCAATATAGGTATCGATGAGCGGTGTTAGCCAGAGGCAGACTGCTATCAGTAACATCAGGCCAAGCCCGATCAATAAAAGCTTGGTTCTGTTTTTGATGGGAGAAAGGGCAACCATGGCAAAACCGAAAAACAGGGTTCCGGCAATGGCCAATCGTGTATGGGTCAATACCAGGGTGACCAGAAAAACAGTTAACGCAAGCAGCAACAGCAGGATAGTGGACTTCCGCTCCCGGTTGCCCGGTTCATAGAGAAGGCTGCCAAGACAGAGCAGGGCTCCTGCACCCAGACAGAACCCGGTGCGTACTTTGTCGATCAGGGGGCCGGGAATGGTAAATCGCCTGGTGAGGGGGTACTCCAGATACAGGTAGTGGTATGCCGCATAACACGCGGCGGTAATGCTACCGACAATAATCAGCCATTTGACGAGACGCTGTAACCAGCGGTCAGCTCCGTTAAAAGTAAATAAAAAAATAACCCAAAAACTGACCAGATAAAAAATATCTTTTATCGGATTGAGAATGTCGCGGCTCCTTTCAGGTTCAGACCAGGCTAGGCTCAGTAAGGAATAACCCAAAAACAGGGATGAGGCGATCACTATCCGTGACTCAAGTAGGGCGGACCATTTGCACAGGCCTTTGAAGGCGATTAATGGAAAAGCAATACAGACAAAGAGTATGAATAATTTCAGATGAAGGTTTTTTTCGGGAATAAAAAAAATACTGACCAGCAAAAAAACAACACTGTAAAAAAACAGCGTTTTTGTTTTTTCTTCAAAGGGTAAAGTCGCAATCATTGTGATTTTAAATCCAAAACGGTTTTTTAGGGGAGGATGCGATAAGCCCGTTACTTCCTGGTGTAGATGGTCGTCAATAAATCCTGCAACTCTGGAGTTGTAAAGGGGGAATTCCCGCTGGATTGGTATCCCTGAATGAAACTGGGGAGGAATCGCATGAGGGTTGCCATATCTTCGGGATAGCGAGCGGTGTGCTGGAAATTTCTTATTCGAAACTCCCTGGCCAGTGGCTTGCGGTATATCTTCATGTCGGCTACATCAATAAGTCCCAGCCGGTTTTCCGGAGTGACAACAATATTGCCCATATGCAACGACCGGAAATGAATACCCTTTTCATGCAACTCCCGGATAAAACTGCCCAGCTTGTTGATGAGGATCAAGTCAATGTTGTCGCCAAGCTTCTTGAGCGTTTTGCCGGTTAATGGGGAGTAATGTACAGCGGTTCGGTGAATGCATGGAATGCGAAACAGCTCAATCACTGTCACCGTGGGGATCCCTTTTTCGGCCAGCTTCAGTGCATTGCGAACAAACCGCTTTGAGTAAGGGTATATCCGGGCCAATGACAAGAGGTGTCTAGCCCGAAACAGCTTCAAATAGGTGCCATCGGATAAAAGTAACACTTTTTCGCCGAAAGGGTCCGCTTCAATCACGGTGGCACCTTCCCGGAGGACCTGATACTCCTGCTTGGTCAGTTTTTTCATAACACTCCGGTCCCTGCTGCGGACCCATTATAAAGGTCGTGCCCTATGGTAAGATACCCTCAATTTACCCTTGGATAATTCCGATGAAATTGACTGTTCCTCGCTTTGACAAGGCTCAGGTTCTGGTGGTCGGTGATCTGATGCTGGATCGCTATTGGCATGGCAATACTTCCCGGATATCGCCTGAAGCCCCGGTCCCGGTTGTCAATGTAGCCCAGTGTGAGGACCGTATGGGCGGTGCAGGCAATGTGGCCCTGAATATTGCCACGCTGGGCGCCGGCGCGTCCCTGGTGGCCGTTGTCGGCCGGGATGAAGCCGCTACAGCGTTGCGGGCCCGTCTCGATTCTGCAGGTGTCCACGCGGATCTACAAGTGTCTGACACAAAACCGACAATCACGAAATTGCGGGTGATCAGTCGACACCAGCAATTATTGCGTCTCGATTTTGAGGAAAACTTTTCAGCGGCGGACTGCGATCAGTTGCCTGCCAAAGTCGCTTCCCTGCTGGCCAATGTCGGTGTGCTGGTGCTGTCCGATTATGCCAAAGGTGCACTGCAACAACCCCAGGAGTTTATTCGTGCCGCCCGGGAGGCAGGTATTCCCGTGCTGGTGGATCCAAAGGGAACGGATTATGAGCGTTATCGTGGTGCCACACTGCTGACGCCCAATCTTGCCGAGTTTGAGTCTGTGGTGGGGCCCTGTGAAAACGAACAGGCACTGGAAGATAAGGGTGCCGCATTACTTGAGCAGCTGGATATTGATGCCCTTTTGATCACCCGTAGTGAGCAGGGGATGACCCTGTTGCGCAAGGGGGTGCGGGAGCTGCACCTGCCCGCCAGGGCACGCGAGGTGTTCGATGTCACCGGTGCCGGCGACACCGTTATCTCGGTGCTGGCCGCAGCGCTAGCCGCTGGTGAGGGTTTGCCCGAGGCCGTGGCCATGGCCAATATTGCCGCCGGTATCGTGGTGGGTAAACTGGGCACGGCAACGGTCAGCATGCCAGAGCTACGCCGTGCCATGCAACAGGGGCAGGGCTTCGAAAGGGGCGTGGTTAATGAAGAGCAGTTAGCTGCCGATGTGGCCGATGCCCGTGCCCATGGTGAGCGGATTGTATTTACCAACGGTTGCTTTGACATTCTTCATGCCGGCCATGTGGGTTATCTGGAGCAGGCGCGGAAATTGGGTGACCGGCTGATTGTCGCCATCAATTCTGACGCCTCCGTGACCCGGCTCAAGGGTGAAGGCCGGCCGATCAATCCGGCAGACCGCCGTATGACGGTTTTGGCGGGCCTGGAGGCGGTTGATTGGGTGGTGTCTTTTGATGACGACACCCCGGAGCGGCTGCTTGAGCTTATCCGCCCCGACATCCTGGTGAAAGGGGGTGACTACAGCCGCGAGCAGGTAGTGGGCTGGCAAATTGTCGAAGGCTATGGCGGCCAGATAGCAGCCCTGGATTTTCTGGACGACTGCTCTACAACGGCTATTGTCAGGAAAATCCAGAAAAAGTAAGTAGTTACTTGCTTGCTGTTGCCCGGACAGCTTTGTCAATATTGTCCCGCAGGTGAGTGGGGTTGATGGTGCCGATAATCGCACTGCTCACGCCGGGGTGCTGAAAAATCATCTGAAAGGTTTTATGTACGGGATCTTCCCCTGTTGTCAGGGTGGCGTGGCCGCTGGCCAGTGCTTTCTTGATAAGGACGCCTTTGTGCTGTGCCAAGCAATAATCGACTACCGGCAATTCGCGGTCGTGCTGTAGATTCCAGGTCACCATGACCGCATCGGATTTTTCGGCGGCTAACAGTCCCCCCTCGACGGTTTTTGTGGACATGCCAAAGGCGCGAATTTTTCCCTCTGCCTTGAGTTGGGCCAGCATATCCAGTGTGCCGTAGTCCCGTATGATGGCCTCATCGTTGCCATCGGAATGAACCAGCACAATATCGATCATTTCCGTGCGCAGGCGTTTCAGGCTGCGTTCGACGCTGAAGCGGGTATGCTCGGGGGTGAAATCATAGAATGATTTCCCCTGCTCGAACTCCTCACCGACCTTGCTGCAGATGACCCACCCTTCCCGCTGTCCTTTCAGCAGCTGACCCAGCCGGGTCTCGCTCGTGCCGTAGGCGGGTGCGGTATCTATCAGATTGATACCCTGTTCCCGGGCGATGGCGATGAGTTGAGCGGCCTGTTGATCATCCGGTATGGCAAAGTCATTGGGGTATTTTACACCCTGATCACGGCCGAGTTTTACGGTGCCGAGACCGAGAATACTCACGTCGATACCGGTGTTGCCGAAGGGTCTTCTGGGCAGCACCACTATTCTCCGAAAACCTTATGCCACGGCGTGGGAGCTAGTGGGGGGCGTCCAAGAAAGCCAAGCTCTGGAATGGGTTCTGCTGAAGGTTGCAACAGGGATTGCTCCTGTATCAGGGTAATGGCTTCGTCGGCAAGGTTAGGAGTCAGGGTCAGCTTGGTGGGCCAGGCGACCATGACATTCGGGCAGTTTTCTGCCCGGGAGACAAATGCTTTATCGGGGCGGGCAAAATTGCGTTGTCGGGGTTCAGCGCGGTCCACCCGCAAGGTGGCCCACTGTGCATTGCTGAAATCGACCCAGGGCATCAACGTATTGAGCTCCTGTCTGGCGGTTCCGATCAGTTGCTCAGCCGTTTGGTCAACGCCTTTCTCTGCCAGGCTCCCTCCCAAGTACCAGACCTGTGCTTCGTCGGCGCAGGGGTGGCTGGAGATTGTCAGTCTGGGAGTGGTTTCTGCCCCCAGACAGTGGCCATAAAACCGGTGTGGGTAATGGTGCTTGATCATGACCTGATGCAGTGGGCGGCGCTGCATTTGTGGAGCGGTGATGCCGAGTTCGTTGAGCATGGCTTCATTGCCCTGTCCCCCGGTCAGCACAAACTGGCGAGCGTCAAGCCGACGGCTCTGCTGGCCGTGCTCAAAGTTGATGGCCGCAGCTCGCTCGCTGTTGAGCAGCCAGCGAGCCTGTTGCCAGTTAATATGAAAAATGCGTCCGGCGCAGTTATCGGCCAGCGCCTTGACCACCGTAGGTACATCGAGAACCATATCCACCAGCTGGTAGAGGCTGCCCTTGAATGCGCTGTGCTGAAAAATGGCGGGCCGGTCCTCTTTGGCCACCTTGTTGACTCGCCCACGGGTCGCCTTGCTGGCGAGAAAAGTGGTCATCCGCGACAGTGCACTGCTGCTGGACCACAGATAAAAATGATCGCTGAGAATGGCCGCCCCGCGGAGGTCAACGTCCCCTTCGCCCGCCAGGCAGGCACGCCAGTGGCCCGGCATATCAGCAATGGCTTCCGAGGCGCCGGTGATACTGCCGCTGAGGGTATATTTGATACCGCCGTGAATCATGCCTTGGCTGGCGGCTGTCTGGTCGCCGCCCAGCGCGGTTTGTTCAAGCAGTACCGCATTATAGCCAGCCTTGACCAGCCTGTTGAGCAGCCAGAGACCGGCGATACCACCACCAATAATGGCGATATCGCAACTGAGGTCGGTGTGTTTTTGGCTTTTTTCCATAGAAAACTGAAGGTCTTGTTGCCGCTCGTTGAGCGATGAGTAGTCGGCCTGAAAGTTATTTGCTTTTGACAGGCTGGAAAGGCGCTAGTATACCCTGCCCAATATCTTTATGCTTTCCGCAAATCCGCCCATTACGGGGCAGGCAGGAGACAGTTTTTTGGCGCGTTTTTTTTATTCAACATTATTTTACCTGCTGACACCCCTGATCCTGATACGCCTGCTGTGGCGCAGCACCAAGGCTCCTGAGTATCGTCGGCGCTGGCCGGAGCGCTTTGGTTTTGTGCCAACAATTGATCAAGAGCAGACAACAAAAACGATCTGGGTTCATTCGGTTTCGCTGGGGGAGACCCTCGCTTCAGTGCCGATGGTTCGGCGGCTCCAGCAACGCTATCCCGAGGCGCAACTGGTGGTGACCACCATGACGCCGACCGGATCAGCCTGTGTCAAAAATTCTTTCGGTGACACGGTCCATCATGTCTATGCCCCCTATGACTTACCCTGTGCGGTGAATCGTTTCCTGCGACGGGTTCGGCCGAATTTGTTGATCATCATGGAGACCGAACTCTGGCCCAATCTGATTCACGGCTGTGCCGATCAGAATATTCCTGTCATCCTGGCCAATGCGCGTCTGTCCGAAAACTCGGCCCGTGGATACCGGCGATTTGATTCCCTGACGAGGCCCATGTTGCGATGTATCAATCACGTTGCTGTGCAGCACGAAGCGGATGGTAATCGCTTTCTGGCGTTGGGTTTGCCCGCATCACAACTGCTTGTGACTGGGAATATCAAGTTTGACCTGACACTGGATGAGCCATTGCGGACCCGGGCTTCACAACTCAGGGTCCAGTGGCAGGCCGGGTGTCGGCGCCCGGTTCTGTTGGTTGCCAGCACACATCGCGGGGAAGACGATATTTTGCTGGATGCTTTAGACCGGATTCGCCAACATGTCCCGGCACTGTTGTTGGTGCTGGTGCCGCGGCACCCGGAGCGCTTCGACGACGTGACACAGCGCTGTCTGGCGAGGGGGTTAAACACCGTGCGCCGCAGTAGTGGCAAATCCCCTGCTGAGACGGATCAGGTACTGATCGGCGATACCATGGGCGAATTGCTGGTGTTTTTCGGTGCCTGCGATATCGCGTTTGTCGGCGGCAGTCTGGTGCCCACCGGCGGTCACAACCTGATTGAACCGGCAGCCTGGCAGGTGCCGGTATTGAGCGGGCCACACCTGTTTAATTTTGGCGATGTCTCGAAATTGTTGTTGGAGGCCGGTGGCATGGCCATTTGCAGAGATGCCCGGTCAATTGCCAATACTGTGGTAGGGCTGCTGAACGATCCCGATGCTGCCGCCCAAATGGGGGTGGCAGCAAAAATCGTGGCCGAGAAGAATCGCGGTGCGCTTGATCGGTTATTGACGGTTATCGAACGCCAGCCTTGGTAACATTGATGGCTGGATCCAGCCAGGCATTGAGCTGATAAATGTCTTCCGGACTCAACTGACCGGCCACTTCCTTCAGGCGCAACAGGCTGCCGATATAATCGAAACGGGCGTTGGCGTAGTCACGGCGCGCCTGGTAAAGGTTTTGCTGGGCTAGCAACACATCTACAATGTTGCGGGTTCCCGCATCGTAGCCAGCCTGAGTCGCTTCCAGTGCGCTGGCTGCCGAAGTGATGGCCTGGTTTCTGGCATTCACCCGGGCCTTGTCGGTGAGGACAGACAGGTGCTGAGAGCGGGCCTGCTGGACGGTATTACGTTGTGCGCCGGTAAAAATTTCCTTTGCTTCAACGGATCGATGGAATGCCTGCCGGCGTTCGGCGCTGATCAGACCCCCGGTAAAAATGGGAATAGTCAGCTGTAGCCCCACCACATGGCCGTCCTGCTTGGTTTCCGACGGGCTGACGTAATACGGGTTGGGTGGATCACTGATATCCCGCCCCCTAAATTCACTTTTTGACTGATCGTCAAAATAGGATATCGAACCGGACAAAGTGGGGGCATGTTCGTACTTTTTCGAGTTGGCGTTTTCTTCAGCTGCATCCCGCTGGTATCTGGTTGCCTGTAGTGTGAAGTTATTTTGCAGGGCAAATTGAACCCAGTCTTCGCGGCTGAGAGGTTGGGGGTCGACAATGGGAAAGTCCGGCATCAGACCCGCCAGCTGCTCATATCGCTGGCCGGTAAGTACCGTTAAACCCTCAAAGGCGATATCCAGTGCGCCGCGGATTTCCAGGGTGTTCACCTTGGCATTATCAAAGGCTGCCTGAGCCTCGTGGACATCGGTGATGGGCAACAGGCCCACCTCGAAACGCTCTGTGGTCTGTTCGAGCTGACGCTGGATGGCTTTTTCTTCAGCCAGGGCAGTTTCCAGGTTTTCCCTGGCTCTCAGGACTTCAAAATAGGCGTCGGCAGTGCGGAGAATCAGGAGCTGCTGATCGGCGGCAAACTGTAGTCGGGCTTGATCGCTGAGTGCTTTGCCCTGCTGAAAAGTGAACCAGGCGGGCAGGTCGAAAATGGGCTGTGTCAGGCTGATGGAATAGCCCTTCGTATCCGTATCCGTATGACCCTCGCGACCGAAGACGGCACCCTGTCCCAGCACGGTGGTGTTTGCCCCATCGGACTCCAGCTCTTGATATTCACCGCTTGCCGTAATTTGTGGCAGCAGTCCGGCACGGCCAATATTTTTTGCTTCGCTGCCCGCCCGGTATGCGGCCTGGGCTGCCCGCAATTGGGGGTCGTGTTCCACCGCCTGTTCATAAATCTGAGACAGCGTCTCGCCGACGGCAAACGGGCTGATCAAAACCAGTGCCAGACAGCGTAGATGTTTCAAGGGATGCATCGGAAATCCTTCCATCAGGTGGCTTGTCAGCGCGAGAGTCTAGCAGATTTTGGGCATTGGAACATGGCCCTGTCTGCAGAGTGGGTCTTTCGAAATGGCCTGCGCAGCTGATGAGGTTTCAGTTGTTGAGAATACCGGGATTGGCATGAATTTGTGTCAGGAAAATTTGCCGGTTAGACCTTTGTTGATGAGGGGATGTGCTGGTGGTGTGCAGGTCGTCAAAAGTCGTTTATTGCCCCTGAAAGCATGACCCGCTAATGGGTATCGGTTACAGTGTGAAAAAGAGAGGGGTTGGTTGTGTCCGAGGCGGATCGTTACACGCGGAAGGATGTCGAGGTGCTCGGCAGTGAACAGGTTTTTCGTGGTTTTTTCTCCATGATAAAACTGACCCTGCGGCACAAACTGTTCTCCGGTGAATGGTCAGAGCCTATTGTGCGGGAATTATTCGAGCGGGGCAGTTGCGTGGGTGTTCTGCTCTATGATCCACAACATGAACTCTTGGCGCTGGCGGAGCAGTTTCGTGTGGGGGCGCTGGAGGATACCGAAAGTCCCTGGTTATATGAAGTGGTTGCCGGAATGGTCGAACCGGGTGAACAGCTCGAAGAGGTAGCAAGGCGCGAGACCATGGAGGAGGCGGGCCTGACTCCCGCTAGACTGATGCCGATCTGCGATTACTGGGTCAGCCCCGGTAATACCAGCGAGCGCATGTATTTATTCTGCGCACTGCTGGACTTGAGCGCGGCGGGTGGTATTTACGGGCTGGATCACGAGTCAGAGGACATCAGGCTCCACGTCATGCCAAGAACCGAGGCGTTTGCCCGGCTGGACCAGGGGCAGTGCAATAACGCGGCTACTATGATCAGTCTGATGTGGTTGCGAATGAATTACCCGCGTTTTGTGTGACAGATTGCGCCATTTTTGATGCCGGGAAAGTAAAGTAGGCAAAAACGTGACTGAGTACTGTGAATCCGAAGATGAAAGTACGTTACAAAGTAGACCTGATCGGGTACATGGCCGAGTGTGATGCAAACTACTTGCGGCTCATGAAGCTGTTTCCCGATATGGCGAACGGTGGCGAGCGCAGAATTGGTCTGCGTCACGACGGTGAGCATGTGTTGCGATTGATTCCGCGCGAGCAGACCGCTTACACCACGCTGCTGGAACTGTCTCAGGGAGCCCGCGATGGTGGTAGAGATGGCTGGTTCAAACTGCCGATACTGATGTTGCGTCTTTATCACGATGCACGCGTTGCAGAGGTGTTGTCCTGGGAGGGCGTCCGACAAATCAAGCCTCGTTACGATTATCCCAACCGGCAGATGTATCATCAGGATGAAAAGGCACAATGGAATCGTTTTTTGGGAGAGTGGTTATCCCATTGCCTGAAATATGGTTATCATCTGGAGCCGTTGTTCGGCGAAACGCCATACGGATGAGGCTGGTTGGCTTGCCGTTGCCAGTGAGCATTAAAAGGGAGTCGAATCATCTTGCAGCACACCAACCGGCACATTGCCCGAATACTGCAAATATCGGATAGTCATCTCGGGCCCGATCGTGAATTCAAATTGGCGGGCATCAACACCTACCGGAGCCTTGGTCAGGTACTGTCGGTCTTGCCCGACCAGGATGCGGTGCCTGAGCTGTTGGCGGTGACCGGGGATATTGCCGGTGACGGTGACGAAGGCGCATACCATTTGTTCAATGAAGCCATGGCAGAACAATCTCGGCCTTTTGCCTGGCTGCCGGGCAACCACGACGACTTTCCCCTAATGCGTCAGGTGCTCCATCAGTCGTTCAGGCGGGTCATCGAGCTGGATAGCTGGGTGGCAATCTTTCTGGTCAGTGCCCAGGCGGGTGAAGTGGCTGGGCAACTGGCAGATGCCGAGTTAGCTGAGCTGGCAGACCTGCTGCACCGTTATCGCGATCGCCATGTGCTGCTGTTTATGCACCATATGCCGGTAGAAATCAGCTGCCAGTGGCTCGACAAACACCGGGTTGCCAACCATCGTCAACTGGCTGACCTGATGGCCGGGTTTCCCGGGGTCAAAGCACTGTTTGCCGGCCATGTGCATCAGGCATTTTCGACCTCATGGCAGGGGATCGGGGTACACAGTGCCCCGTCGACCTGTTTTCAGTTTGCCCCCGGCAGTGATGGTTTCGAATTGGCCGAGCAACCCCCCGGATATCGCTGGATTGATCTGTACGCCGATGGTCACCTGAAAACCGGTGAGGGGTTTGTTGCCGGGGCCGGGCAGCAGGTGGATCATCGTTGCAGTGGGTACTGATGTGTTCTGAGTGCTGTTGCTTTGAGGTAGGCAGTATCACAGCCTGTCACTGTGAGTCGATAGCGTTATAATCTTCTGATTGGTCCTGCAGGTTGTACGTCGATCATGCCTCTTGTTTACATTCATGGTTTCAATAGTTCGCCCGCTTCACTCAAGGCGCGCCAGGCAGCGGTATGGTTGAAAAAAAACTGCCCGGAGGTCTCTTTTGTCTGTCCCGCACTGTCCAATGATCCGGCCAGGGCGATTGGTCAACTTGAGGCAGAAATAGAAAAAGCAGGCGCGCCGGTTGGGTTGGTGGGCAGTTCAATGGGTGGTTACTATGCCACCTGGCTGGCTGAAAAATACCGACTTAAAGCGGTGCTGGTGAATCCCGCTGTAAGACCGTATGAATGGATGCTCGAGTATCTGGGCGTCAATGCCAATTATCATACCGGCGAGCGCTACCAGTTGGAGCAGCGCCATGTGGACGCGGTGAAAAGTCTGGATGTTCCAGGGTTGCAGAATGTCGGCAATTACTGGGTATTGCTGCAAACCGGTGATGAGGTGCTGGATTACCGGCTGGCTGAATCTAGGTACAGTGGTTGTCGCATGACCATTGAGCAGGGCGGGGATCACAGTTTTCAACACTATGAGCGTCACCTGCCTGCCATTATCGAATTTTTGGGGTTATCAACCGGGGTTTCATGAATAAATATACCGCTGAAGATATTGAAGTTCTCACAGGCCTCGACCCGGTTAGAAAGCGCCCGGGGATGTACACGGATACCACCCGTCCCAATCATTTGGCCCAGGAGGTTGTCGACAACAGTGTCGACGAAGCTCTTGCCGGTCACGCCAATAAAATTGATGTCACACTCTACCGGGACGGCTCGCTTTCCGTGGCCGACAACGGTCGTGGCATGCCCGTGGATATTCATCCCGAGCAGGGATTGCCGGGGGTTGAGGTGATCCTTGCCACGCTGCACGCGGGGGGCAAATTTTCCAACAAAAACTATCAGTTCTCCGGCGGTCTGCACGGAGTGGGTGTCTCGGTGGTCAATGCATTATCCAGCAAGCTGGAGGTGACGATTCGCCGCGATGGCCGGGTTTATCGCATGGGTTTTGCCGGTGGTGACAAGGTTTCTGACCTGACAGTGGTGGACAGTTGTGGCCAGCGCAATACCGGTACCGAGCTGCGTTTTTTACCGGATCCGAAATACTTTGACACCGTCAAATACTCGGTCTCCCGCTTGCGGCATGTTCTGCGAGCCAAAGCGGTGCTCTGTGCGGGGCTGACGGTAAATTTTACCGACGAGAACAGTGGCGAAACCGAAAGCTGGTGTTACGAGGATGGCCTGGCCGATTATCTGCGGGGGACGACTACTGGCTGGGAGGTGCTTCCGATAACACCTTTTACCGGTAGTTACTCGTCCGAAAGTGAGGCGGTGGATTGGGCACTGCAGTGGCTGCCTGATGGCGGTGAGTTGACCCAGGAGAGCTACGTTAACCTGATACCCACGACGCAGGGTGGTACACACGTCAATGGCTTGCGCACTGGTTTGCTGGAGGCCCTTCGGGAATTCTGTGAGTTTCGCAATCTGCTGCCGCGGGGTGTCAAGCTGGCGCCGGACGATATCTGGGAAAAATGCTGCTTTGTTCTCTCCTCCAAACTGGCAGACCCACAATTTTCCGGACAGACCAAAGAGCGCCTTTCCTCCCGTGAGGCGGCGGCATTTGTATCGGGTGTTGTGAAGGACGCTTTCAGCCTGTGGCTGAACCAGCACACGGAAGATGCCGAGCAGCTTGCCGAGCTCTGTATCAACAATGCCCAGCGGCGACTCAAGGACAGCAAAAAAGTCGCGCGCAAGCGCATTACTGCCGGACCGGCACTGCCTGGCAAGCTGGCAGACTGCTCCAGTGGCAGCCCCGAGCTGTCGGAGCTGTTTCTGGTGGAGGGCGACTCTGCCGGCGGGTCTGCGAAGCAGGCTCGCAACCGCGAGTTTCAGGCGATTATGCCGCTGCGGGGCAAAATTCTGAATACCTGGGAGGTGGATAGCCAGGAGATTCTCGCCTCCCAGGAGGTACACGATATCTCTGTGGCGTTGGGTATCGATCCGGCCATTGACGGACTGGAAGCGCTGAGGTACCACAAAATCTGTATTCTCGCCGATGCGGATTCTGACGGCTTGCATATTGCCACCTTACTGTGCGCCTTGTTTGTGCGGCACTTCCGGCCACTGGTGGCTGCGGGGCACGTGTATGTGGCCATGCCTCCCCTGTATCGGATTGATGTGGGTAAAGACGTGTATTACGCGCTGGACGAAGGGGAAAAAAAGGGCCTGCTGGACCGCATTGAAGCGGAGAAGAAACGCGGCAAAGTCAATGTACAGAGATTCAAGGGGCTGGGTGAAATGAACCCCATTCAGCTGCGCGAAACCACCATGGATCCGGACACCCGACGACTCGTTCAACTAACCATCGAGGCAGGTGATGACACCAATAGTCTGCTGGATATGCTGTTGTCGAAGAAGCGCGCATCAGACCGCAAAGCCTGGCTGGAGCTGAGCGGCAATCTGGCTGATGTCTAGGCCCTGGCCAATGAGTAGGTGAACGGTATGATTCGAAGGGATGCTTCCGGGGAGCAACTACTATGAAAAAGTTACTCATATGCCTCCGCTGGAGCCTGATCGGCATCGCGCTGCTGGCGGTTGTGGTGCTTTCATTGCTGCCGTTTATGATTCGCTGGCAAGGTATCGTCTGGCTGGAGAAGCAGGGGCTGGATGCCAATATCGGTTATGTGGAAATCCGTCCGATGCTGGGCACGGTGCAAGTGAACAATGTCCACATCCAGTCTCCCGGTGGTGAGCGATTGATACTCGACCAGCTGTTGTTTGATATTGCCTGGAACCCCCTTTTTGAAAACGGCCTACGAATTGAAGAGGTATCCATTGAGGGGTTGACGCTTGATCTGGCCATGACGCCTTCCGGTCTGCGTGTTGGCGGTATCCCATTGCGCAACAATGGTGCCGCGCCGGATACAGCGGGCCCGCCACTGTTTGAGCGATTGGCGCTGGATCAGTTTCAGCTTCGCGATCTGACATTTTGTTACCTCTTGATGAATGAGCGCGGTGAACAGCAGGCGAATCAGTGTGCCGGACTGAATGCATTACGGCTCAGTGACCTCACCATGGCAATGGGTGATGCGCCCTCACTGTCGCTGCCCGGTGTATCGCTCAGTGGACTGCGCTGGTTTGACCGGCTTGACCCCTTGCTACTGGCGACGGTTGAGTCACTGGCCGTCACCGGTCTGAGCAGTCCTGATATGGCTCGTTGGCAGTTGGAGAAGGTCAATCTTCAGTCGCTGGCTCTGTTGCCGGGGGGCACTCCTGCCGTGCAACTGAATGAGTTGGTGTTGAACGGTTTCAACCTCGCGGATGATGTGGAGTTGAATGCCGTATCGCTTGATGCCATGGCTGTCGGGCTGGCACTCGATCAGACCAATGGTCTGGCATTTGCGCCGGCACTGCTGAAACGTGTGGGCCAGCTCACGCCCGAGACCGCTTCTCAGGGGGCTGTCGATGCGAGCGGCGACGCAAACGACAGACAGATCAGGCTCAAACAGCTTGTTCTGCGGCAAATCGACATTGGGGCGGATCGCCCGCTATTGTCTGCCGGTAAACTACGGATCAGCGATATGCGGTTGGCAGGTGCAGCGGTGGCGATAGACACCCTGACCCTCGGCTATCTCAACCTGCTCCCCGGCGCAGAGGAAGTGCTGGCGTTGGACAGTCTTGAGTTACAGGGGCTTGATATGAACCGGGATATTGCCATCGCCGGGCTGACGCTGGGCGACCTTCAGGTGCGCCTGGAGACCGATTCGCGGGGCGCACTGGCATTTGCACCAACGCTGATCAGCCAGCTTATGCCGACGCCGGAAAAGAATGATAGTGCCGTGGAGAGTGTTGAGCCACCATCCGGAGCATCCGCTGCCATGGGTTTTGAGATGGGTGATCTGCAACTGGGATCGCTGGCCGTTTTTGCCGATCGTGAGTTGCTGTCGCTTGATGCGCTCGGACTGCAACAGTTGAAACTTGCCGGCGATCAGGTTGAGCTGGCCAGACTGGAGGTGTCCACGGTGGATTTTCTCGCGCCCGCCCCGGATACCGCCGAGGTGAGTCACTATGTGAAAATCCCCCGGTTATCCCTGGACAACCTGGCAAAAAATTCCGGTACGTTCAGCCTCGGCAAACTCCAGATAGGGGACCCAGAGATCTTCGTGCATCGCAATGCCGATGGCATGCTGTCGATGTCCAGCGAACTCGCCGTTTTGTTGGGGCAGGATGGTGAAACGGTTGCGGGAGAGTCGGAGGATTCTGCACAGCAACTCACCACAGAAAACGCACCGCCGTTAAAGCTGCAACTCGCTTCCCTGACGATTGGCGAGCAGGGACAATTGCGCATACTGGATGAAAGTGTGTCGCCGTCACTGGATCAGCGCTTTACCGGTGTTAGCTTGAATCTCAAACACCTGAACAGCACCCGTACGGATACGCCCGCCGAAGTCAATTTGAACATGGCCCTCAATCAGTTTGGTGCGCTGTCCCTGGCAGGCCAGGTTGCTCCCTTTGGTGATGCCTTAAGCACCGATCTTGAAGGGGAAATCAAAGGTATTGATGTGCGTGATATCTCCGGTTACGCAAAAAAATTCATCGGCTATCATCTTGATCAGGGGCTGGTAGATTTCGACATCAGGGTTGATATCCTTGAAGACACTATTGACTCGGTGGTCACTGTCCGACTCCACAAGTTGCAGGTGTCACCAGTGAGCAAAGCCGATCTTGAGGCCGGTGCCAGCGAACTGGGCGTGCCGCTGGAGTTCGCCCTGTCATTATTGCGCGATAAAAATGGCATGATCGAATTGAAGCTGCCGGTTAGCGGCAATATCAATTCGCCGACTTTTTCCATCAGACATATTGTCAACAAGGTCATGTTCAAGGTGATTAAAGAGACGGTGATCAATTACTACCTGCCTTTTGGGTTGGTGGTGAAGACATTGGTTGGCGACAGTCTGGCCGGGATGGGCTTTGAGCCGGTGCCCTTTGAGCCGGGTACAGCAGCGCTGGATGAAGCCGGTGAGGCCAACCTGAATCGTCTCTCGGACATGCTGCAAAAACGCCAGCAGCTGCAATTGGTGTTCTGTGCACCCGCTACCCTTCAGGACTGGGCTGCACAATTTTCCCCGGATGAGCTGGCAAGCCTGCAGTCATCCGGGGAAAATCCCCAGCTTCCCGACATCACGGCGGAGCAATCTGCCGGATTGGCTGAGCTTGCCAATCAGCGCACGGTTGTCGCGAAACAGTACCTGATTGATCACGGTGTCACTCCGGGGCAAATCATTCTGTGTACCGGGAAGTTTGATCAGCGCAGTACCCTGCGCCCGGAGATGTCCATCACCATTGGCCAGTAATCCATAACCGCAAACCCGTTGTCACCGCACGAGCAGTAAAATTTATGACAGAGACCACGATCATTAATCCGGCAATTGAACAGATACCGCTGCGCAGCTATACCGAAAAAGCCTACCTTGATTACTCCATGTATGTGATTCTCGACCGGGCATTGCCGCATATCGGTGATGGTCTGAAGCCGGTTCAGCGGCGAATCATTTATGCCATGAGTGAGTTGGGGCTCAAATCCACGGCCAAGCACAAGAAATCCGCCCGCACCGTGGGTGACGTCATCGGTAAATTCCATCCCCATGGGGACAGTGCAGCCTATGAAGCGATGGTGTTGATGGCGCAGCCGTTTTCCTACCGCTATCCACTGGTGGACGGCCAGGGTAACTGGGGCTCATCCGATGACCCAAAATCCTTTGCTGCAATGCGTTATACGGAATCAAAGCTGGCACATTTTGCCGAGCTGCTGCTGTCGGAGTTGGCCCAGGGTACGGTTGACTGGAAAGCGAACTTTGACGGTACCCTTGATGAGCCCATTACACTGCCGGCGCGCGCGCCTCATGTATTATTGAATGGTACGACCGGTATTGCCGTGGGCATGTCCACAGATATTCCGCCGCACAACCTGCAGGAGTTGATCAGTGCTTGTGTACATTTGCTGGATCAGCCCGGCGCAACCACGGCGGAATTGTGTGAGCATATACAGGGACCGGACTATCCCACCGAAGCGGAAGTTATTACCCCCCGGGAGGACATCCTGAAAACCTATGAGACCGGTCGGGGTAGCCTGAAAATGCGTGCTGTCTGGCAGTCGGAACAGGGAGATATCATCGTCACCGGGCTGCCTTTTCAGGTGTCTGGCGCGAGGGTTCTGGAACAGATTGCCGCCCAGATGCAGGCCAAAAAATTGCCGATGGTTGCGGATTTGCGCGATGAGTCCGATCACGAGAACCCGACCCGACTGGTGATCGTACCTCGCTCCAACCGGGTTGATCTGGAGGGGCTGATGCAGCATTTGTTTGCCACCACGGATCTGGAAAAGAACTATCGGGTTAACCTCAATATGATCGGGGTAGACGGTCGCCCGGAAGTGAAGCCCCTCAATAAAATTCTCACCGAGTGGCTCGCTTACCGCATGGATACTGTGCGCCGTCGGTTGCAGTTTCGGCTGGACAAGGTGGATCACCGGCTACATCTGTTGGAAGGCCTGTTGATCGCATTTTTGAATATAGATGAAGTGATTCATATTATTCGCAGTGAGGACGAGCCAAAACCGGTATTGATCCAGCGTTTTAGTCTCAGTGATATCCAGGCAGAGTATATTCTCGACACCAAGCTGCGCCAGCTGGCCCGCCTGGAGGAAGTTCGCATTCGTGCCGAGCAGGAAGCGCTGGCGGCGGAGAAACTGGAGCTGGAAAAAATTCTCGGTTCCGCAAGGCGTCTAAAGACCCTGGTGCGCAATGAATTGCTGGCTGTGGCCGATGAATTCGGTGATAAACGCCGTTCACCGCTGGCCCGCCGTGAGGAAGCGAGGGCGTTTTCTGAAACCGAACTGTTGGTGTCCGAGCCGGTAACAGTGGTGTTATCGGAGAAGGGCTGGATACGCTCTGCCAAAGGACACGATGTCGATGGCGCATCACTCAGCTATAAATCCGGCGATCGCTTTCTCTGTGCGGCCAGAGGACGCAGTAACCAGTCGGTGGTTTTACTGGATTCCACCGGTCGAACCTATTCGTTGGCGGTCCACAACCTGCCCTCGGCGAGGGGGCAGGGTGAGCCTGTCACCGGTCGCCTTAACCCCCCTTCCGGCGCCGGTTTTGTGAGCGTCATAATGGGCGATGATTCACAACAGGTGTTGATGGCAACTGATGCCGGTTACGGTTTTATGGCCAATCTGGCAGATCTGCACAGTAAAAACCGGGCGGGTAAAACGACCCTGACGATTCCCAGGGGCGGTCGAGTCATCAAGCCGGTGGCGATTTCTGACCGTGAAAACAGTCTGGTGGTCGCGGTCAGCAACGAGGGTCGTATGCTGGCGTTTCCACTGGCAGAACTCCCCCGTTTGGCGCGAGGCAAGGGAAACAAGATTCTCAGTATTCCCTCCTCGCGAGTTCAGTCCCGGGAAGAGTTTATGGTAGCGGTGGCGGTCGTGACCCCGGCGCAGCAATTGCTGGTGTTCTCGGGCAAACGTCATTTGAACATCAGGGCCAGCGATCTTGAACATTATCGCGGGGAGCGCGGTCGCCGTGGCAATAAACTGCCCCGGGGCTTCCAGAAAGTGGACAGGGTGGAGGTGACGGGCAATGATTAGCGACGATTTGGGCATGTTGCCCCGACATGGCTGTTTACCAGCTGAGTGATTTTCATTATATTTAAAACGGTTAGAGCGGGGCTGCTGCCCACCGTATAAATCTCGTCCAGAGGATGAACAGATGGATAATAATAAGGTGTTGCTGGTTATTGCGTCGCTGTTACTGCCACCACTGGCAGTGTTCCTGAAAAAGGGTGCCGGTAAGGATCTGGTGATCAATATTGTGCTCTGCCTGTGCTTCTGGGTGCCGGGTATCCTGCATGCGCTTTGGGTGACGTTGGCCTGAACCGAATATTGGCAGGGGGGTGACAGGAAGCCCGCATGGCATTCAGTCAATACAAGGTGATGGCTATCAGCGAGGGAGCTCTGGGAACGATTTTTCTCGGTGCCTCCGGCTTTCCCCTGAAAAAAATGGAGACGGTCCTCAACGAGCAGGCGGCCGACGGCTGGCAACTGGTTTTCCAGGTGGTGGAAAGGCGTCGCCTCTGGCTGTTCTGGGCACGGGAAACCGTCATCGTCACTCTGGGCAAATAACCGGTGGCTCTCCGCGACGAACAATCCCGGGAGGACCAGCTTCGCAACCGAATTGCGGAACTCCCCGCAGAACAGCGCAGGGTTTTTCACGGGCGTATGGCGAGATGCCTCAAAGATCCGGACAGCTATGCGGTGCTGAACTATTTGTTTGTCGCCGGGCTGCACCATTTTTATCTGAGGCGCTGGTTTCGCGGTGGAGTCAATCTGGCCGTTTTTCTGGCTGGTCTGGCTTGCCTGCTCACTGGTCAATGGCGCTGGGGGCTTGGTTTGTTACTTTTGATTACGTTAATTGAGTTGCCAGCACTGTTCTGCTCTCAATGCATTGTATTGCGGTATAACAACGACCTGGCTGAATCGCAGTTGGCGGAGACTGGCCACAGTCAGAACTGATTTTTTACTTAATGGAGCGTGTGATGGAAACGATAGGAAATGCCATTATTTTTTATGGTCTGAAGGTTGTTATGGCAGCCGTTATTTTTTTTGTGGGTAAATTTATTGCGGGCTGGCTGAGGGGCCTGGTAGCCGGCTTGATGAAAAAGAAAGACATGGATGTGGCGATCCAGCAGTTTGTCTCTACGCTGGTTTACTATGCCCTTCTGACCTTTGTCTGTATTGCAGCACTGGGTCAGCTGGGCATACAAACGGCCTCCCTCGTGGCTGTGGTGGGTGCCGCCGGTCTCGCCGTTGGCCTGGCTTTACAAGGTTCTCTGGCCAATTTTGCCGCCGGTGTGCTGATCCTGATTTTTCGTCCCTTCCGTGTTGGAGACTATGTTGAAGTGGCCGGTGTCGGTGGTACGGTGTCGAAAATACTGGTATTTACTACCGAGCTGAACACCCCGGACAACAAGCGGATTGTGATTCCCAATGGCCAGGTAATGAGCGGTACCATTACCAACTACTCCACCCACGATACCCGCCGGGTCGATCTGGTGATCGGTATCAGTTACGGCGATGACATCGACAAGGCCAAGGCAGTGCTGCGTGAAGTTGTTGAAGCAGATAAACGTGTGTTGGCAGATCCGGCCCCGAATATCGCAGTTACCCAGCTGGCGGACAGCAGTGTCAACCTCATTGTCCGCCCCTGGGTTGCCACGGGCGACTACTGGGGGGTCTATTGGGATCTCACCGAAGCCATCAAAAAGCGCTTTGATAAGGAAGAGATTTCCATTCCTTTCCCGCAACGCGATGTGCATTTGTATCCGACAGCCGATAACGCTTGAAGGTAAAATGCTCAAGGCCCCTGTGAAGGGGCCTTTTTTGTTCTATAAATAGAGAGGTACACATGGGTATTCTTTCCTGGATCGTACTTGGCCTGGTGGCCGGAATTCTTGCCAAATGGATCATGCCGGGCAGGGATGGTGGTGGGTTTATTCTCACGGTACTGTTGGGTATTGCCGGCGCTTTTGTCGGTGGCTGGATTGGTTCGTTGCTGGGCTTTGGCGGTGCGGGTGGCTTCAGTTTAGCCAGTATCGCCACGGCCACGGTGGGCGCCATTCTGATTTTGCTGCTTTACCGGCAGTTGAGAAAACAGTGAATTTCGGCAGCTGTCCTGTTTAGTGAACACCGAGGAGAACATGATGAAACACACGATTTTATCCATCGCAATGGTCCTCTTGCTGGGCACTGGTATTGCGTCGGTGACACTAGCTCAGAAGCCAGAGCACGCCGGAAGTGGGAAAGGTGTCATGAAAGACGAGGCCCCGGTGGTCCGGGAAACCGAACAGTCGCGCGAAAAAAAGCTGCTCAAAGATATGGAGCAGAAACGGGAGATGAAGGCCGAGCAGGAGCGGAAGGAACTTGGCAAAGGCTCTGAGCAGGGCCGGGACATGCGCCAGGAACACAGTCGCAAATGGTGGCGCTTCTGGGATTAATTGCGCTCTTTTAATCCCTGCCCCACAGAAAACGCAGCCGATGGGCTGCGTTTTCTGTGGGGCATCAATATTTGAATGGGCGATCAGCGGGCGCGATCAAAGCGCCGTTTACGACGGTAGGGAAAGACATCGACAATTTTGCCGTTGCGGATCTGTTCCTGCAGCCCCCACCAGAATTCCACATCATAGATATCGCTGTGGAGTGCCTGAAAGGCTTCCCGGGCAACGGGATTGCCGGAGAAGAATAACCGGAATTCCTCTGGAAAAATATCGTTGGTTGCCACGGTATACCAGGGGGTGGCAGACATCTCCTCCTCATCAGTCTTCGGTTGAGGGATACGCCTGAAGTGACACTCGGTCAATGGGCAGATTTCATCGTAATCGTAAAACACCACCCGGTTGTGGCGGGTGACCCCGAAATTTTTCAGCAGCATGTCACCCGGAAAAATATTCGCCGCCGCCAGTTGTTTGATGGCGTTGCCGTATTCCTCGATGATGTTGCAGGTTTGTTGTTCATCAGCCCGCTGCAGGTAGATATTGAGCGGTGTCATGCGGCGCTCGGTATAGAGGTGCTTGATGATCAGCCGGTCTCCCTCGAAGGTCAGCAGCGAGGGTGCGACTTTCTGTAACTCGGCGAGTAGTTCGTCGGAAAAGCGATCCACCGGAAACGAAAAATTAGCAAACTCCTGGGTATCGGCCATCCGCCCGATACGGTCGTGCCGGGAGACCATGTTGTACTTCTCCCGCACGATTTCGTGGGTGACCTCCTTGGGCGGGTCGAAACGATCCTTGATGATTTTAAAGACAATATCGTAGGACGGCAGCGTGAATACCGACATCACCATCCCCTTGATGCCCGGTGCGATGACAAACTGATCCTGAGAGTTTCTCAGGTGACTGACAAATTCACGGTAAAATTCCGTCTTGGCGTGCTTGGGAAAACCAATGGACGTGTAGATTTCGTTATCGCCCTTGTGCGGCATCAATTGCTTTAAAAAATGCAGGTAGAGGTAGGGCAGTGGAGCATCCACCATAAAATGGGTTCGGGTAAAACTGAACACCACGCTCATCTCTTCCTTGTTGAAAATGGCTGTGTCAATAAACAGGCCGCCTTTTTCATTGTTCAGTACGGGCAACACCAGTGGAAAAAGCCGGTCGCCATCGATGATGCGACCGACAATATAGGCCGCCTTGCTGCGATAAAACACCGAGTCGAGCGTATCAAATTTCAGTGCCGAAACCGGATTCTTCAGGTGGGGCAGTAACTGCTCGTTAAATTCCTGAACGATGAAGTTCACATCCCTGGTGAGGTTTTCCGGTGGCGTAGAGAACTCGGCATCCAGCAAAATCTGCTCAAACACGGCGGCGATATCGTCAATACCCTCATAGCGCACATAAATGCTGTATTCCGCTTCCGGTATCGACGCCATTTGTGAAGACAGTACGTAGATCAGGTCATCGTCAATCTTGTCGTGATCATTGATGCAGCCAAATACGGAGTTGAAAAAAGTCTCGGCAATTTCGTAATTGGGGAAGTTGAAAACCAGTTGGGTATAGACGGCTTTTGCCTGGCGCCATAATTCCAGATCGGTAATATCTTTATTGGTCACCGTGGCGAGCAGCTCCGATACCTGGCGCACTTTGGTCTTGTAGAGTTCCAGTCGGTCCACGTTGGCGCTCTGCACTGCATGCCAGTCGGCCTTTTCAAAGCGCGCCTTGGCGCCGAGAGTCATATTCAGGTAATCGGCAAAATAGCTGCGGAAGCCATTGAGGATGGTTTTCGACATCCGTCGTGCAGTGCTGTTACGAAAAAACCGGGGGTCCGGAGCGGTCATGGGATCAGTCCAGCTGGGTTACTCATCGAGCTTTAAATCAGCTTTCAGTTCTGCCAATCGTTGCCGCGACACTTCGCGACTTAACGGCGGTTTCTCCGTCGCTTCCCCTGCGGGATCCGGTAAGGCCAACAGCCGACCCTTGCCAAGTTCGCGACAGAGTCGCCGATAATGATCGAGAAACAGGGGGTAGCTGACCGTCTCTGCCTCATGGGCCAACAGGTACCAGCCAGTGGCCAGTCCGGCGTGATAGACCACCGGGTGAGACCAGTGATGAGCCGATTTTGGAGAGGGTGCATTGCAGGCTTCGAGATACGCGCTGCGCGGCGAGGGCAACCCCGCCGGGTTCTGGCAGGCCTCACAGCATTGCAGCATGCGGTTCAGCGTAGGCAGATAGTCGGATGTTTCGATCACCCGTTTGGCGCCCAGCAGAATCTGCTCCCGATCGAAGTGTGCCAGTGCGTCCAGCCACAGGCGTTTTACCTGATTGAGCAGATCGGTATCAGAGTAGGCACTGTAAAACTGATTGTGAAAGTTCAGCCGGAACAGGGCGAACACCTGGTTGATCGTGTCCACCAAGTGTTCTGGACGCTCAGGATGTCGCCCAGCTGCGGTCGCTGAGTTCGTCGACGAGGGTGCGACTCCGCGTACTGCCCGGTCGATCAGATCGTTGTTCTTTTCCATCGCTTGAGTCCTGGGTATGTGTTTGGTGACGCGACCATTCCCGTTTTACCTGTTGCAGGAACTTGGTGTTCCAGGAGCCATAGAGTTGGCCGCTATCCCGCCAGTACAAAACAAATTCCGGTACCAGTCGTTCGGCAAAATCGCGGGGAATATTTGCCAGCGTGAGGACCTCAAAGAGTTCTTCTCTGGGTTGCCAATCCGCCGCCAATGGGCGAGGCATGGTGTCCTGTTCCATCGTGTGGGTGAACCTGGCCCACTGACGTTTCACGTGCATGATAAAGCGGCTGTTCCAGGTACTTGAGGATTCGCCCCGTTCCAGCCAGTAGAGAACAAACTCCGGTATGGCGTCCTCGACAAAGTTACGGTTGATAGCCGCCTGCCGGGTGAGAATCTCCATGGCATCCTGTGACGGCTGCCAATCCCGGCTCATAGACGTGTCCTGTCCTCGCCTGGCCGTTTCTGTCTGTTGTGCCCGCCAGAGACGCAGTACATGCTTGATAAATTTTGAGCCCCAGCTGTAGCGCGGCTCGCCACGTTCCGTCCAATATGTAATGAACTCTGGCAACTGGTCGGCAATGAATGCTGCCGGAATGTTGTACTGGGCAAGTTGTTGCAGAACGTCATTTTCCGGTCGCCAGTCGGGGGATATGGGCCGGGTACTTTGGTGTGCCGGGGTTGTCGGAAGTGTCGCGGAAAATTTGCCGGGCTTTGCTGTATGGCTATTGTCGGCACAGTGTTCATTAAAGGCAAATCGCAATAGATTGGCTTCAGTCAGGGGGGGGGATGCAACCAGCAGAATGCCCTTGTCCCGAAGACTGCCCACGATACGTTGCAGGTCAGCGATAGACCAGAAGGGGGCAAATTTCTGCAGCTGGCCACTGTCGATATTCAGCCAGTCGTAGTCACCCTGCCGTTCGGGCTTGCCATGACACATCAATTCATTGAGTAATTGCAGCAAAACCGTCTCCTCCAGGCCAATGGTGGCAGCCAGGGAGGGAGAAATAATCAGCGGTTTTTCCGGTAGCAGTGACATGGTGACACTTTATCAGAAAGCGGTGGGCAAGTTTATCGGTCACATTCGTTCAGATGTGGTTTTCTATGTGGTTGCCGCATCGTTACAATAGCGCTTCAAAAAAAACAACAAACAGCAAGGTGGCAATGGAATGGTTCCGAAGCAGGCCAGTTTGGTAGGGAGGCGACCAGCGAGCTGGCTTTGTTGCATCCTGTTGTCGCTCAAATGGCTGCCGGTTTTGGCTGCTTCGGCTGAGGGTTATACCGAGGATGATCTGATCGCGGATATTCCGGTGGCTTTGTCTGTCACACGACTGCCCCAGTCGGTGACAGATACCTCAATGGCGGTTTCGGTTATTGACCGAACCATGATTGAGGCGTCCGGATTTATCGAAATTCCCGATTTGCTGCGCCTTGTGCCGGGTTTTCAGGTCGGCCTCAGCTGGCGTGATCACCATGCATCGGTGACCTATCACGGTCAATCCGATGGCCTATCTCGGCGTATGCAGGTTTTGCTCGATGGCCGTGTGGTGGTGGGGTCACTGTTTGGTCTGGTGGATTGGGACCGACTGGGAATCACCGTTGATGATATTGAGCGGATAGAGGTGGTTCGCGGTCCGGCGGGTGTTTCCTTCGGCTCCAATGCTTTTGTTGGCGTCATTAACATTGTGACCCATAAACCCTACCACAATCCCGGCTGGCGGTTCAGCGCGACCACAGGCAGCCGCGACACCAGTCTGCTTACGGCACGCTATGCCCATAGCGGTGACCAATTTGATTACCGGGCTTCTCTCAGCTACTTCAATACTGAGGGCTTCCACAGTGTGAATGACGAGTCGATCGCTCGCTCCGGTCGCTTTCAGGGGACTTTTCAGGCGACGCCTGAAACTTCCCTGGATTTTCAATTGGGCTACGCCGAGGGCCCCTGGGGTCGTGGCGGCAGTGGTGTCTCTGTGGACCCCGTCGGCACCAAGGAAGCCAGCGAGCAATATGGCAGCATTCGCCTGACTCGCACCACAGATCCCGGCAGTGCCTGGTATCTGCAGTTTGGTTTCACTTCCGGTGAAGAAAACGATAAATTTTCTGCCGGATTACTGTCGGACTTGCTGGGGGTCGATCCCGCTGATATTGGCGGGGTGATCCCCGGTCAACAGGAGCAAGAGGTGTTTGGTCGCACCTTTGACTATCAGGTTAATCGGCGCGATATCGAGTTTCAGCAACTGTTAAATGGTCAGCGCTACCGGATTGCCTGGGGCCTGGGTTATCGCAAGGACATGGTGAATAGTTTGGAAATCGTCGGCCAAAAAGAGTGGCAGGCCATGGAGACCTTCCGGACCCAGGGTAATATCGAGTACCGGTTGACTGATCAGTTGTTGTTAAATGCCGGCGCCATATACGAAAAGAACAACATCAGCTCCGGTGAGCTGTCCTGGCGGTTGGGACTGAACTTCACCCCGACTAAAGGCCATATGTTCCGGCTATCGGTTGCGGAGAGCTGGCGGCAACCATTTCTGGTAGAGAATTTTCACAATATTGCCGTGCGGCTGAATGATGGTACCGCGATCGAAACTGTTCAGGTGGCGCCCGAACCGATTGATCCCGAGCGGCTGCGCAGTTACGAACTGGGCTATATCGGCAACTGGCTGGATGAACGGTTGACCGCCGAGATCAAACTCTATCGGGAAACCTTTGAGGACGAGATTGAATACGTCTGGGATCCCGCTTATCCGGAGGTGGCATCAATTTTTAATCAGGGCGCCATCCTTGATGTCAATGGCGGCAGTACCGCTATTGAAGGGTTTGAAACCGGGGCGCGCTGGCTGGCATCCGACCGCACCCGTTTCTGGCTGTCCTATGCCTACGTGGACGCCGATCAGTCCAGTTTGCCCATGGCATTTCGCAGTCTCTATCAAACTTCAGCGACACCACGCCATACCGCCAGCCTGTTGATGTCCCATGATATCGGTCGCCACTGGCAGGTGAGTGCCGGTTATTACTATCTCGACGATATGGTCTGGATTCTGTGGGGCTCCGAAACTGATGCCTATCGACGGCTTGATGTGCGGATTGCCCGCCAGTTCCCGCTGCGCAATGCCGATTTGAAGCTGGAATTGATTGGTCAGAACCTCGGTGGCGATTACGTGGAGTTCAAGCAGGCCAACCGTTTTGAAACGCGGACATTTTTGCGCGCTACACTGCAGTTTCACTGATATCTCCACAGTTAAACACCCTGAACGGGAGATATCACATGGTAGACTGAAAAGCATTTTCGGGAGATTGTTACTTGGCCAGAAAGAAAACCACTGCCTATGTTTGCAACGACTGTGGTGCGGATTACACCAAGTGGCAGGGGCAGTGCTCCGACTGTGGTGCATGGAATACCTTGACTGAAGTGCGTCTCGGCGCCGTTGCCACCCCGGGTAGCCGCAGTGGCGGTGGCTTTGCCGGGGCTGCCGACGGTGTGGTGAACACGCTGGCGGAAATCGATCTGGCCGATATTCCCCGTATCAGCGCGGGTAGTCAGGAGCTGGATCTGGTGCTGGGTGGTGGACTGGTGCCTGGATCCTGCATTCTGGTGGGCGGTGAGCCGGGCGCAGGGAAAAGTACCTTGCTACTGCAAACCCTCTGCAAACTGGCAGAGAGTCAGGTGGCCCTCTATGTCACTGGTGAAGAATCCCCGCAACAGGTCGCCATGCGGGCCCATCGTCTGGGGCTGCCGGTAAACCGGTTGCAGATCATGGCAGAGACTTCCGTGGAAACGGTCTGTGCCACTGCCGCGCGGGTACAGCCCAGAATTCTGGTGGTTGATTCCATTCAGGTCATGCAACTTGAGGAGATTGCCTCCGCGCCCGGCAGCGTTTCACAGGTGCGGGAATGTGCCGCAATGCTGGTTCGCTACGCAAAACAGACGGGCACAGTGTTGCTGCTGGTGGGCCATGTCACCAAGGATGGCAGTCTGGCTGGCCCCAAGGTGTTGGAGCACATGATCGATTGTTCGCTGATGCTCGAGGGAACCAGCGACAGCCATTTCCGGACCCTGCGCAGCCACAAAAATCGCTTCGGTGCGGTCAATGAGCTGGGCGTGTTTGCCATGACCGACAGGGGGCTACGCGAAGTGGCAAACCCCTCCGCCATCTTTTTGCAACGAGGTGATGAGGTGGCTTCCGGCAGCGTGGTTATTGTGGTCTGGGAGGGCACCCGGCCCCTGTTGGTGGAGTTGCAGGCGCTGGTGGATGACAGTCACCTGAGTAACCCGAGGCGGGTGACCGTGGGACTGGAGCACAATCGGCTGGCGATGCTGCTGGCGGTGTTGCACCGTCACGGCGGAATCATGGTCGGTGATCAGGACGTCTTTGTGAATGTGGTGGGTGGCGTCAAGGTCTTGGAGACCAGTGCCGATCTGGCGCTGATCCTGGCGGTTATTTCCAGCTTCCGTGATCACCCGCTGCCCCGTGATCTGGTGGTCTTTGGCGAGGTGGGCCTGTCCGGGGAGATCAGGCCTGTGCAAAACGGTCAGGAGCGACTGCGAGAGGCCGCCAAACATGGCTTCAAGCGTGCCATAATCCCCTTTGGTAATGCCCCTCGCCAACCGATCAAGGGGATGGAAGTGATACCGGTGCGCAAACTGACCGATGCGCTGGATGCGCTTGGCTAATGCCTCCCTGCCCGCGTCTCCCATGCAAAACCCAAAATTGACTTTGCCCGGTTCCGGGCGTAAATTCCTCCACCTTGCTTAGGCAACAGGTTCTCGACGCAGCGTTCAGTGCGTCGGGTGAAACGGGAAGTCGGTGCGCTCCATGACGCCAGTCAAAGGCAAACCCGACACTGCCCCCGCAACGGTAATTGAGTGAACCCGCAGTACGGGTTCAAACGCCAGATCACACAGCCACTGTGCACATGCATGGGAAGGCGATCTGGCAGGGGAAACCGCTCATGAGTCCGGAGACCGGCCTGTCGCTACGCAAACGAACCACGGGGTGTGGTTGCGTTGGTGTCGACAGTTTTCCTGTTTCATCGCCAATCATAACTCCGTGGACTGATCTCACTCAGCACGCGTTCGGGGTCGAACGCCGGAGACTTGTTAATGAAAAAATTTCCTCCCGTCAGTTGCCTGGCACTCCTTGTCATCTCTATTGCCAGCGCACAGGCTGCCGAAACGGCGATTGACACTGAAACCGGTAAAAATAATCTTCAGGAAGTCGTGGTCACCGCGTCCCTGGCACCGGTTCAGTTGCAGCAGACCGGCAACGCCATTCATGTTATTTCCTCCCGGGATATCGAAGTCAGTGGTGCCGCCGTGGTCAGTGACCTGTTGCGCGATGTGCCCGGTATCGCCATCAACCGGAGTGGTCCACTCGGTTCCACTACTCAGTTGAGAATGCGCGGTGCCGAAGGCAACCATGTGCTGGTGTTGGTGGATGGTGTTGAGGTGAATGACGGTGCCCAGGCCGATGAATTTAACTGGGCTCACATGTCTACCGCCGGGGTTGAACGGATCGAGGTGGTGCGGGGTGCACAGAGCGCCCTTTGGGGCAGCGATGCTGTGGCGGGGGTAATCAATATAATTACCCGTCAGGCAGACGAGCCATTTCAGGCGCAGGTTTTCTCCGAAGGCGGCAGTCATGGCACCAACCATACGGGCTTTGTTATCGGTGCCAGTGCCGGGACAGCTCGCATCAACCTCAGTGGTTCTCACCTGTCTGCCGACGGCGACAATATTTCCCGCTCTGGCAGTGAAGATGATGGCTATCGCAATAGCACGCTCAACCTCAACGCCGGCTGGCGACCGCTGGATAACCTGGGCCTATCCCTGACGGCTCGTCAGACAGAAGGTGAAAATGAATTTGATGGCATTGATGACCTGATTACCGGTTTGCCGGAGGACGGCAACCATGAATCAGATTTCCGACAGCGCTTTGTCCGCGCCCAGGCGGACTTGTCCCTGCTGGATAATCGCTGGCAGCACCGGGTCGCTCTGGCTGTCAGTCGCCACAACAATGAAAACTATACCGATGGCGCGACCACCGGTTCGAATGCCACGCGGAAAAAACAGTACAGCTACCTCACCAGTTTCAGCTGGGATGAGCAGACCCAGCGCCTGTCGCTGCTGCTGGAGCGGGAAACCGAGGATTTTCGTCAGCGAGGCCCCATTCTTTTTGGTGACCCGAACCAGAATCAAAGCCGCGAAACCGACAGTGTGGTACTGGAGTACCGGGTGGTGTTGTGGGATGACCTGACACTGGGTGCCAGTGTGCGTCACGATGACAACAGTGAGTTTCAGAATGCCTACACGCGGCGCTTTGATGCCAGTTACCGCATCCCCGCATCCGCCACGCGTTTGCGTGCAAGCTGGGGCACCGCGGTGAAAAACCCCACGTTCTCCGAGCGCTTTGGTTTCTATACAAATTTTGTCGGCAACCCCGACCTGCGCCCGGAAAAGTCCACCAGTTGGGATGTGGGTGTCGATCAGTCACTGTTTGATGACCGGTTGATACTTGGCCTGACCTATTTCCGCGCCCGTCTGGAAAATGAAATCAACGGGTTTGTCTATGATCCGGTTGCCTTTGCCTTCACAGCAGAAAATGTCGATGGTAACAGCGACCGGCAGGGTGTAGAGCTGACCTTTGATGCCAGCCTGACGCCGACCCTGTCCCTCAAGGGCAGTTACACCTACACGGATGCCACTGAGCCAGACAGTGGCGGTCGGGATGTGGATGAACTGCGTCGGCCCCGCCATCTCGGCAGTACGACGCTGAACTGGCAGGTGGCTGAACGCCTCAATATTGTTCTGAATGCCCAGTACAATGGCCACCAGGATGACCAGTATTTTCCACCCTGGCCGCAACCTTCAACACGGATTGAACTGGATGATTACACGCTGGTGAATCTGAGTGCCCAGTATCAGGCGGGCAAATCACTGACCATTTATACCCGGCTGGAAAACCTGCTGGATGAAGATTATGAAGAGGTTTTTGGTTATGAGACACTCGGTTTTGGTGCCATGGTGGGTGTTCGCTACAGCTTCACCCAATAAGTTGTCAGCTCAGGGAGCTGCGTAGCGTGACCGATTTCAGCAGACTCGGGAAAACCCGAGTGTTATTGTCCTGGAGCAGTGGCAAGGATTCCGCCTGGGCGCTTTATCAATTGCAGCGGGATCCCACCGTGGAGGTGGTCGGGTTGTTGACCACCTACAATCAGGCGTTTGCCCGCTCGGCCATCCACGGCGTCCGCCTGAACCTGGTACGCGCCCAGGCGGATGCTGCCGGCTTGCCGCTGTTGGCGATTCCCCTGCCCTGGCCGTGCAGCAATGAGCAGTATGAGCAGGCCATGCGTACCGGGCTGGAGGAAGCCATACAGCAATTCTCACCCGACGCCATTGCCTTTGGCGACCTGTTTCTGGAGGACATTCGCGCCTACCGCGAAAGCCGTATGGCACAGACCGGGCTTGAGGTATTGTTTCCGATCTGGGCTACGCCCACAGATCAACTGGCCCGGGCCATGGTGGACAGTGGCTTGCAGGCACGTGTGACCTGTCTGGACCCCGGTAGGATGCCCCAGTCACTGGCGGGCGCCGCGTTCAATCTGGATTTTCTGACGAAACTGCCGGCAAAGGTCGATCCCTGCGGGGAGAATGGTGAATTCCACAGCTTTGCCTGGAACGGGCCGATGTTCAAATGGCCGATACGGGTTGAGGTGGGTGAAACAGTGACTCGGGAGGGGTTTTTGTACACTGACCTGAAAGAGGTGGTGGCTTGAGGGTTGTCTCGCTGTTGCCCAGCGCCACAGAGATCATCTGTGGCATTGGACTCCGTGACAGTCTGGTGGGTGTCACCCATGAGTGTGATTTTCCGCCCGACGTGGTGGGATTGCCGGTGGTGACTGCTTCCAGGATTCCCAAGGGGCTGGCCAGTGATGAGATCGATACGCTGGTCAGTGACCAACTGGAAACGGACAGTGCGCTATACAGTCTGAACGAGCCGGTGTTACGGGGGCTCGCCCCTGATTTGATCGTCACCCAGGCCCTTTGTGACGTCTGTGCGGTCTCTGCCGGTGAGGTGAATGAGATGGCCTGTCAGTTGCCCGGTGATGTTCGGGTGGTCAATCTGGAACCCACCTGTCTGCAGGATGTTCTGGATACGGTGTTACTAGTGGGAGCGGCGGCGGGTTGTACCGCGGCGGCCGCTACCTATCACGCCGAGCTCTGTCGCCGGGTCAATCAGGTGGCGGCGCGGACAGCGGCGGCTGTGCCGGCGTTGCGTCCCCGAGTGGCAATTCTGGAGTGGCTTGACCCGATCTACGATGGTGGGCACTGGTACCCGGAGTTGATCGAGCTGGCCGGTGGCACGCCCTGTTTTGGCGAGCAGCAGCGGCCATCCCGCCGCCGCTCATGGGGTGAGCTGATGGCCGTGGCACCGGATGTGGTGGTCGTTTCATTGTGCGGATTTGACTTGGAGCGCACGGCCCTGGATATTCCCCTGCTGACAGGCAGATCAGGTTACGGCATGCTGCCAGCGACAGTATCCGATCAGATCTATATGGTAGACGGCAACAGTTATTTCAGCCGTCCCGGCCCCCGGTTGGTGGACAGTCTGGAAATACTGGCCAATCTGCTGCACCCCGAAATTCACCCGCTGCCCCAGGGTATGATGGGCGCAGTGAAAATTCCGAATACCCCCTGAGGAAATGCAATGACCGACAAACACCAGCAGAAGATGCAGAAGCTCAAGGAAAAAGTCGACGCAGGTATAGCGGCCGCAGACCAGGAGCGCGGTGTGATGATTTTGCTCACAGGTGATGGCAAGGGTAAATCCAGTTCTGCCTTTGGCATGGTGATGCGGGCACTGGGCTATCACTATAAGGTGGGTGTGGTGCAATTCATCAAGGGTGAGCAGCTCTCGGGCGAAGAGCTATACCTGCAGGAAAAGTGCCCGGAAGTGGACTTCTACCAGATGGGCACCGGCTTTACTTGGAATACCCAGGATCGTCGTGGTGATATGGAGGCCGCCTTGCGCACTTGGCTGGTGGCCAAGCGGATGCTGGCCGATGAAAGTTTCCATCTGGTGGTGCTGGATGAGTTGACCTACATGCTCAGTTTTCAGTATCTCGATGAGGCGGAAGTGCTGGATGCATTGCGCAACCGACCGTTCAGTCAGAGTGTTGTGGTGACCGGCCGCGGTGGCGGGGCGGGGCTGCAGGCGCTGGCGGATACCGTCTCCGAGATACGGGACGTCAAACACGCCTATCGCGCCGGTATTATGGCACGGCGCGGTGTGGACTTCTGACGGGCCGACCGTTGCATCGTCTTCCCCCTCGGGCCTTTATGGTGTTTGCCCTGGTTTTGCTGCTGCTGGCTGTATTGCTTGGCTTGCTCGTGGGCCCGGTACAGATTGCTCCGGTAAAACTGCTGACGCTCTGGTCTGCTGATCAGGATATGGACGGTCGTGTGCTGGAGCTGATTCGTCTGCCACGGGTGTTGTTGGCGGCTCTGGTCGGTGCCTGTCTGGCCAGTTGCGGTGCCGTGATGCAGGGTCTGTTTCGCAATCCACTGGCCGATCCCTCCCTGATCGGCGTTTCCAGTGGCGCCTCGGTAGGCGCCAGTTGTGTGATTTTCTTCGGTGGTTTTGGCTTCCTGGGCCCCGGGTTGGGGCTGCCAGCCATTGCGATCGGTGCCTTTCTTGGCGGTATGGCTGCCACGGCCGTCGTTTACCGGCTGGCAACCTCGGTAACCGGCACCTCTGTATCCACCATGTTGCTCGCCGGAATTGCCATTACGGCACTGGCGGGGGCGGTAACCAGCCTGTTCAGTTTCTTTGCCGACAATGAAATGCTGCGTCGCATCAGCCTCTGGCAAATGGGTAACCTGGACAGTGCCAATTGGCACCGTGTGATGGTAATTGCCGCGGTGGTGATACCGCTGGTATTGGTCCTGCCGCGCGAAGGCCGTGCGTTGAATGCCATGTTGCTGGGAGAATCCGAGGCACGCCATCTGGGGATTGGCGTCGAGCAGCTGAAACGGCGATTGATCGTACTGACGGCACTCGGGGTTGGTGTGGCGGTGGCGGTGTCGGGTGTGGTCGCTTTTGTGGGGCTGATTGTGCCCCATCTGGTGCGGTTGCTGATCGGGCCCGATCACCGTTACCTGATTCCCGGTTCTGCCCTGTTGGGGGCGGTGTTGCTGTTGCTGGCGGATACCGGGGCCCGGACCCTGATGTCGCCAGCTGAATTGCCCACCGGGGTGATCACGGCCCTGCTGGGGGCACCATTCTTCGTTGCTCTGTTGCTCCGGCAGCGCCGGGATCTGGTGAGTTAGCGCGATGCTGGAAGCACAGGGTCTGTCATTTTCCATCGCCGGGTTTTCGCTGCTGCGGGATATCGATTTGCGTGTGGAGCCGGGCAAGGTCACGGCCATTATTGGTCCCAATGGGGCCGGTAAAACCAGCCTGTTACGTCTTCTGACAGGCGAACAGCGGTCCACGGCGGGCAACATTGCGCTGAGTGGCCGGCCACTGGGGGACTGGTCGCCGACACAGTTGGCCAGCGTCATGGCGGTGTTGCCCCAGAGTTCACGGCTCGATTTTCCCTTTACCGCCCGGGAGGTGGTGATGATGGGGCGTATTCCTCACGCCACTGGACTGGTCCGCGATACCGCCATTGTCGATGCAGCCCTGGCCGCTGTGGATGGCAGTTATCTGGACAAGCGTTTTTATACCCACATGTCCGGCGGTGAAAAGCAGCGCGTCCAGCTGGCTCGGGTGCTGGCCCAGATCTGGGAGCCGGTGACCGACCATGCCCGCGTGTTGATACTCGACGAGCCCACCTCTTCTTTTGATCTCGCACACCAGCAACTGACCATTACCAATATGCGCAGTTTTGCCGCTCAGGGCGTTGGCGTATTGGTGGTGATTCACGATCTGAACATGGCGGCCCGCTGTGCCGACCAGCTGCTGGTATTGAGTTGTGGGCGGATTGCCGCCTTCGGTTCGCCGCAGCAGGTGCTCACAGCCACGACGATCAAGCAGGTCTTCAATGTGGACGTGTCCATCGGCATCAACCCGCTGACGGGCACGCCACTGGTGATTGCCTGAGATGCCCCGAACTCTACTGATACTTTTGTTGGCATTGTGCGGAGCTGCGGTGTCTGCAGAAATCCGTGTTCAGGATGATATCGGTGAACAACTTGTGCTCGAGGGCCCGGCCCAACGGGTGATTACTCTGGCGCCTCACCTGACCGAATTGGTATATGCCGTGGGTGGTGGTGACCAGATGACTGCTACTGTGGCCTGGAGCGACTTTCCCGCAGCGGCAAAAGCCCTGCCGGTGATTGGCTCCAATAATAAAATCAATTACGAGGCCCTGCTACAGTATCAGCCGGATCTGGTACTGGTATGGTTGAGCGGCAATGGGGAGAGCATGATCAAACGGCTCAAATCCCTGGGCCTGAACGTCTATGTCAATAAGCCCCGCCACTTGGACGATATTCCCCGCAGCGTGTTGAATATCGGCAAACTGCTGGGTCGCGAAGATACCGCGGAGCCTGTGGCTGCCCAGTTTCGCCAGGCCATAAAAACACTGGGTGATGAGTACGGTCAGTCGCGCCCGGTGACGGTGTATTACCAGATATGGCAGTCACCACTGATGACCTTCGGTGGCAGCCACCTGGTCTCGGATGTGATGGCACTGTGCGGTGGGCACAACGTGTTTGCCAATACCGCAGGGCTGGTGCCAAGACTGAGCGTGGAATCAGTTCTGGCAGCCGATCCGGAAGTCATTGTGGTGGGGCAGTACACGGAAGCCGGGACAGCGTTTGATTACTGGCGTCAATGGCCACAATTGCGTGCCGTCGCCGGTGGACATATTTACGATGTAGACCCCTATCTTTTACACCGTCATACCCCACGTATCGTTAAGGGTGCCCGGCAGTTGTGCGAGGCTATCGATCACGTCCGGTGACATAATGCCGGACAAAGTATTATTGCACCCGTAAAAAAGCCGCCCGGAGGCGGCTTTTTCCTGTTCACATTGACCGGTAAACACAATCGGTACAGTAGCAAATCCTCAGATATCGTAGCCCCTCTCATCATGCTGGGAGATATCCAGCCCCTGGGTTTCCTCCTCGTCGTCTACTCTCAGACCAACCATCAGGTTAACCAGCTTCAACAATACAAAAGTCAGTATGGCAGTATAGGCAAGCGTACTGAGTACCCCGATAAACTGGACTTTTAGCTGGGAATCCATCGCCATACCCTCGGCATAGCCCTGACCGCTGAAGACGCCGAGGTCGGCGGAGATGAATATCCCGGCTAGCAGGGTGCCGAGGATCCCTCCGATGCCGTGTACCGGGAAGACGTCGAGTGAGTCGTCAATCCGGAAGCGCAGTTTGAGCATCTGGGTTGCAAAATAGCAGATGATGCCGGCGCTGAAGCCGATCAGCACTGCACCGCCGGGGCCGACAAAGCCCGATGCCGGGGTGATGGTGCCGAGACCCGCCACCATACCTGTAACGATACCCAGTACCGAAGGCTTGCCGTGTTTGATCCACTCCATCATCATCCAGGCCAGTGAACCGGTGGCGGCAGAGATGTGGGTTACCAGGATGGCCATGCCCGCGTCACCGTTGGCAGCGAGAGCCGAACCGCCATTAAAGCCAAACCAGCCAACCCAGAGCATCCCTGCCCCGGTAACGGTCATGGTCAGGTTGTGCGGCATCATTGGCTGTTGCTGGAAGCCACGGCGGCGACCCAGAACGATCGCCGTCACCAGCGCGGCAACCCCAGCGGTAATATGCACAACCGTGCCACCGGCAAAATCCAGCAGCCCCATTTCAGCCAGCCAGCCACCGCCCCACACCCAGTGGGTAATCGGCACGTAGACCACCAGCAGCCAGAGGCAGCTGAACAGCATGACTGCCGAAAAGCGCATACGTTCGGCAAAACCGCCGACAATCAGCGCCGGGGTGATAATGGCGAAGGTCATTTGAAACATGAAGAATACAGTCTCGGGGATATCTCCGGCCAGACTATCTTTCGTTACACCAGCCAGCATGATATTTTGCAGGTTGCCAATCCAGGCATTCATTGAGCCGCCATCACCGAAAGCCAGGCTATAGCCGCAGATCAACCATATCAGTGAGGCCGCACAGGTAATGGCAAAGCACTGCATTAATACCGACAGCACGTTTTTTGCTCTGACCAGCCCGGCGTAAAAAAGCGACAGACCGGGAATTGTCATGAACAGCACCAGCGCAGTGGCGGTCAGAATCCATGCCGTATTTGCACCATTAACGGCCTCTGTGTGACCCATAGTCGGTGCAAGCAAGCTTAATAACAGTGCATACAGGGTGGTGCGGTGTCTTACAGACCTGAACATAATTAATCCCTCACAGTATTGCACTATAAGTGTGCAATATTTTGGCTCATGCTGGTGCTAATGCATCAGAATAGAGCGATTTTTTTGTTTTTTAGCCTTAAACAAGGCGTTCAGATAAGGTTTCGCAAATGCTGTGCCAGAAAAGTCGATTTGGCGCTACTATGGTGCTTGAATTCTTTTGGTCTCCGTATAGAGCGGATATCAATATGTCTGCTTGCCGACGACAAGGACTTGATTCAGGATTGATAGAAACCAGAAACTCACAAGAACCGCTGCGGTTCTGTGTCCGGAGGAGTGATGACCATGTCCAATGAAAATGATGACTTGCGTGACCAATTGGCCACGCTGCACAACGAGCTAGAAAAGGCAAAGACACTGGATCCCGAAGACCGGGATATGCTGGGACATCTAATGTCTGACATGATACGCATTGCCCAGGGGGATCTCGAAAAAGAGCCTCACCATGAATCGTTGCGGGAGCAACTTGAGCGAAAGGCCGGTGACTTTGATCTGGACCACCCCCGCCTGGCAGGCGTCGTGCGTCAACTGCTGGATTCACTCGGGAAAATGGGTATCTAGCTCTGAGGCTCTAGCGGTCCGGGTTGATGGAGTCTATTGGGAAATGGAGAGAAGAGTCTTTGGTCTGATTGTAGTCGGCGCGCTGATTGTCGGCTGTGCCGGCTCCGATACAAATGAAGACAGCGATAACTACATTGGCTGGGTCTGTAGTGGTGCCAGGCAAAGTGATGACTGGTCCTGTGATATGCGCGAAATCAGGAACGGTCGGGCGGTTGCCACATCAACGGTGGCGGCAGTAGGGGAAGCGACAGTTTCCGATGGACAGGGCGTCAGCCCGTCTTCCGAGCGGGACCGGCACAACCTGCAGGTTGTCCCTCCTCCCAGTCAGGACTGGCGAAACCAGTTACCGGGGCTTGACAGCACGCCAGTGATCTCCGAGTCAGAGTCGTCGACTCTGGTAGAGCGTAAGCTGAGGGAGCGGCCGCCCCGTGTCCCCGAGCCGGTACCCTCAGTCGTGGCAAGAAAGACTTCGCCCTCACCTGCATCAGCGCCTCAAACCTCTGTCGCAGAACCGGTCGCTTATGCACTGGGGGACGATATCGGAGGTGACTTGTCCATTGATGCCAAAAAGCCGGCGTATACCCTGCAACTGGCGGCTTTCAAGGATCCCGCCCAGATCAGACTATTTGTTGAGCGACATCGCCTCGGTGATCTGGGGGTACAGCAGTTCCAGTCCTATAGCGAGAAACAGCACTGGCAATTGCTGGTCTGGGGCACTTTTGAGAGTCCGGCCAAGGCGCGGGAGGCCTGGCGGGCCATCGCCAGGCAGTATCCCGGCGTTGAGCCATGGGTCAGATCAATGAGTTCCCTGGACATGGAGTCCAGTCAAGCGGTAGCTGTGGATGGTTGATCGGGCCGAATCTCCCTCGGAGAGACTCACGGTATTCTACGACGGTGCCTGCCCCATTTGCGTAAGAGATCGCCGTACCTATGAAAAGCTGGCCGGCGAGCGCGACAATGTCTGCTGGGTGGATATCACGGGTGCAGAAGCTCGATTGCGGGAGGCGGGTATTGATCCCCGAAAAGCCCTCACCGAGTTGCATGTGCAGGATGGAGAGGGCAATATCTTTTCAGAGATAGATGCCTACCGGTTGCTGATGGCGAGGATTCCGCTATTGAAGCCTATCGGTTGGCTGATCGGGTTGCCATTGGTGCGTCCGATCCTGAGCAAACTTTATCGCTGGTGGGTTCGCCGCCGGTTGATACGTGACGGGAGGCTTTGATGGCTACCAACAGCGAGGTGATGGTCGGTAACCTGTTTTCGAACATTCCTGTGTTGACACTGGGTGAGCTTTTTGAGGACGTGATTGTTACCGACTTCACTCGCATCCAGCGGATTGTATCCAGGGGGCAGAGTTCCCCGGAGGGTTTCTGGTATGACCAACCGGAAAATGAACTGGTGGTGATTATTCAGGGGAAAGGTGTGCTGGAGTTCGACAATGGTGACCGAATGGACATGGAAGTGGGCGATTTTGCCGCCATTCCGGCACACCGCAAACACCGTGTTGCCTGGACTGATCCCGATACCGAAACGATCTGGCTGGCTATATTTTATTAGAGCCTGAGTTAACCGATTAAACGGCTGGTCATTAGCCAGGTAGCCAGCATTCCTGCCAACAGAAATCCCGCTGCGTAGGCTAGCGCCCCCCGGCGAAAACCTCTGCTCAGGTGGGCCTGTCCCGCACTGCTGACGATGAAGGGCAAGCCGCTGTGTTCCGGCTGGCTCAACAAATGATCAGGTGGAGCACCTGCCGCCGCCTGTTGCTCGCGTGCTTTTCCCAAGGCGGCCTCCCGAACCAGTTGCCATTCTCCGAGGTCAAGTTCTCCGTCACTGTTGTGATCAAATTTCGTCAACAATGCCGGAAAATCCGTCTTCCAGTTTCTCAGAATATCTCCGGCCAGCTGATCTGCCGAAAATGTTCTCTGGCCCGTACTATCCGTCGTGAAATGCCCCAGCGTATAAAGTGGGTCGCCGTCCATGATCAGATATTCCGTATACCGATACCTGCTGCCAAATGAAATGGCACGATTGAGACTAAAAAAGCCGTTATTGAGTTGTGCGGGTTTCGGGATGCCAATCGGGCGACGGGTATTGCCATACCAGACCTGGCGGTGTCGAGTGCTGATATCGCCACCCGCCGGATCTACCCGGCAAATACCGGTGGTGTCCTGCAGATAAAAAGGTCGGCTCGAGGCGCGCTTCTCAACGGTACTCCAGCGGCTGGATCTGCCGGTACGCTGATATTTCTCGATGGTGTAGCGCCACCAAAGACACAGGGTACTACTCAATGGTGCCAATTGCGGATGGCCCTGTCGGGTGGCCACGCCAATCAGCTCCGTGTAACCCTGGCTGGCAGAGCGGATTTTTGAGGTGGGCATGTCTTCCACCAGCCGGGCCCGTTTCAGCAGGTGATAGCTTTTCCACAAACTGAACAGCGAAACAGCGATGGCCAATGTTAACCACAGGGCAAACTTCCCTGTGGAGAGATTTGCCACGCATTCGGCACAAAACAGGCTGTTACTGGTCACTCGGTATCAGCCACGCACCAGTAAGGCCTTGCGGGGGCAGTGGGCCACCACATCACGACCGGAACAGTCCCTTGATGTCGACATCGGCAATCTGTGCTTCGCTGAATCGCAGCAGGTCGTGTGGACCAAACTTGAAGAAACCGGCAATCAGCCTGTCCGGAAACTGTTCGATGCGGATATTATTCTGATTGACTACTTCGTTGTAGAGTTCGCGGCGGTCGGCGATAGCGTTTTCCAGATCGGAGATCCGCACCTGCAAATGACGGAATGATTCATTGGCTTTCAGCTCCGGATAGTTTTCTGCCAACGCAAACAGTTGGCCCAGACCCTTGCGCAGGGCCGTTTCGGCAATGCCCAGTGCCTGCATGTCACCACCCTGTGCCGCAGCCGATACCTGGTTGCGAGCGCTGATGACCTGCTCCAGTGTGGTCTGCTCGTACTGCATGTACTGTTTGCAGGTGTCCACCAACTTCGGCAACTCCTCGAAGCGCTGTTTCAACAGCACGTCAATATTTGACCAGGCCTGCGCCACCCGATGCTTCAAAGCCACCAGGTTGTTGTAGATAACAATGCCGTAGCCGATGCCCAGTATCAGCAAGCCGAGCACAATAAAACTGAATATACCCATGACATTCACCTGTTTTAAAAGGGTCTGTAGCGGAAGGCTTTGAGAATAGGGGCTTTGGCTATTGGCGGCAACAAAACCTGAGCAAAACATCTGTGATGATTCGCGATGCCGGTAAACGGGCATCTGAAATTATCGCAGTAGAGGGTTGCAGAGCTGCACACCCGGTATTGGTGTGAAGCCCTGCAAATTGCATGGGGCGGGGTCAGGTTTTCAGGCGCTTGTATTTCAGTCGTCTGGGTTGGGCATCCTGGCCTTTGCGCTTGATAAGATCCTCGTGGTATTCGGTGTAGTCGCCCTCGAAGAACACCACTTCGCTGTCGCCCTCGTAGGCCAGAATATGTGTGGCTACCCGGTCGAGGAACCAGCGATCGTGAGAGATCACCAGCACGCAGCCGGGAAAGTTCTGAATCGCCTCCTCCAGAGCACGCAGGGTTTCGATATCGAGGTCATTTGAAGGCTCATCGAGCAGCAGCACGTTGGCACCCTGTTTCAGGGTATCCGCCAGATGCAGACGGCCGCGCTCCCCGCCGGACAGTTCGCCGACCCGCTTTTGCTGGTCGCTACCCTTAAAATTGAAGCGGCCCAGATAGGCCCGCGAAGGAACCTGATAATTGCCGATCTGCAGGATGTCCTGCCCGTCGGAAATGGCCTCCCAGACGGTTTTTTTGTCATCCAGGTTTTCCCGGCTCTGTTCCACAAAGGCAAGGTTCACTGTATCGCCCAGTGTGATCGAGCCGCTGTCGGGTTGCTCTGTGCCAGCGATCATCCGGAACAGAGTGGATTTACCGGCACCATTGCCACCGACGATACCCACAATTGCGCCCTTCGGAATACTGAGGGTCAGGTTGTCGATTAGTAATTGGTCGCCAAAACGCTTGCAGACATTTTCCAGCTCGATGACCTTGTCGCCGAGTCGGGGCCCCGGCGGAATATAGATCTCGTTGGTTTCGTTGCGTGTCTGGAATTCCTGGGAGCTCATCTCCTCGAAGCGGGATAAACGGGCCTTGTTCTTGGCATGACGGCCTTTCGGGTTCTGTCTCACCCATTCCAACTCATTCTTGATGGTGCGCTGGCGGGCGTCCTCCTGCTTCTGTTCAGTTTCCAGCCGTTTTTCCTTGGCCTCCAGCCAGGTGGTGTAATTGCCTTCGTAGGGAATGCCGTGGCCGCGGTCCAGCTCCAGAATCCAGCCCGCCACATTGTCGAGGAAGTAGCGGTCATGGGTCACAGCCACCACCGTGCCGGAAAATTCCTCGAGAAATTTTTCCAGCCAGAATACCGATTCGGCATCCAGGTGGTTGGTGGGCTCATCCAGCAGTAGCATATCGGGCTTTGACAGCAGCAGGCGACACAGGGCCACCCGGCGTTTTTCACCGCCGGACAGCTTGCTGACATCGGCATCCCAGGGCGGCAGGCGCAGGGCGTCGGCAGCCACTTCCAGAGTGTGGTTCAGATTATGGGCGTCCCAGGTCTCGATAATGTTTTCCAGCTCGCCCTGGCGTTTGGCCAGCTTGTCGAAATCCGCATCCGGTTCGGCATAGGCGGCGTACAGTTCGTCCAGTGCGTTCAGAGCGTCCACCGCTTCCCGTACACCGTCTTCCACGTTGCCGCGCACATCCTTGGCGGGGTCCAGTTGCGGCTCCTGTGGCAGGTAGCCCACCTTGATACCGGGCATCGGGCGCGCTTCCCCCTGAATGTCGGTGTCGAGTCCGGCCATGATTTTCAGCAGGGTGGATTTGCCTGAACCATTAAGGCCGAGTACGCCGATCTTGGCGCCCGGGAAAAAGGACAGGGAGATATCCTTGAGAATCTGGCGTTTGGGCGGAACAACTTTGCCCACCCGGTTCATGGTGTATACATATTGGGCCATGGAATACTTGCCTGAGTTTTTGTTAAAAGAATGGTGCCTGTCAGTACTGACCGGGGTGTTATACCCGGCAGGGGCGGGGCTGTTTATGTCTCCTGTGAAGAAACAGCGAACAGGCCATATCAAGTGTGTGGATTGTAGCGGAAACTGAAACGGGTCAGAAGCACCCCGCCGGGTTCTTACTGTGGGGACCCTGCCTGCCGGGTACTCAATATTCTGTCACTACGCGATTGCGCCCCGACTTTTTTGCCTCATACATTGTCTTGTCGGCAATCTCAATGGACGCTTCAACGGGCCGGGATGGGTCGAGCATGGCCACACCCAGTGACGCAGTGACCTGCAGAATGTTATCGAAGCCGTCGGGCTGAATTCGCTGGGCGGCGACGGCATGACACATCCGCTCGGCCACTTCCCGCGCTTCCTCCGGCGTTGTGCCAGGCATGCAAAGAAGGAACTCCTCTCCTCCATAGCGGTATATCCGGTCGTATGGCCGGAGAATGGTCTGCAGGCATTGCACCGTTGAGATGAGCACTTTGTCGCCGGCAAGATGACCGTATTCGTCATTGACCCGCTTGAAGTGGTCGAGGTCCAGCATCGTCAGGGCGCAGTGCTGCCCCCTTCTTTGACTCAAAGCATGTTGTTCGCGAAGCCAGGGTAGCAGGCCGGCTCTGTTTTGTGCCCCGGTGAGGGGGTCCTGATTTTGGATGACCTCTGAAAGTTCAAGTCGCAACGACTGAATCTCCAGCCGCATTTTGTCCAGGGCATTTTCGAATTGATCCAGCTGGCTGGTGGCAACAGGTTTATTGTCAGAGACGAGTTGGAGCAGGGTTCGTGCATAGACGTGCATTTTTTCGTGGGCATCGCCGAGTGAAACAAAGGCCGGATGCTCTCGGAGTAGAGCTGTAGAGACGTTTTCATACCACTGACCAAAGCGACAGTGCTGGTGCGCATCCGGTCTCAGGTCTGCCGGTTCCGCCGGTACCCTTGAAATGAGGATACGCAGCAGGCTTTTGTACCATTGCTCGTGGCTGAAAATCGCCTGATCCAATTCCGCGATGGCCGACTGCAATTCCTGCATGGTAAAAGAGGACATGACGTGAGCTCATTCAGTGGTTGATGGTTCATGTGGTCTAATTCACCTGGATTGACGTCAATCCATCGACCCCAAAATTGTTGTTCACTCTAGACGAAACGGCTGCTGTGTGCGAGTCACCGGGGTTCGGCTATTGCCGGGACATGGCGTGAAAATATGGAAGTTTTGGGTCAGGACATTTAGGCTCAGGGCCATTGGTCGTTGCCCGGCCTGCCGGTTTCGACTACAAAGAACATAGGATGCCGGTGTGGGCATGGGGCACACCACCTGTAAACGCAATGCTGAGGTAACTCCCGCCATGGGTAGAAAAACGAAAGAGACAGATCGATGAAGGCGTCGATTGACCCTGTGGGGGATGGCGTCCAGCTCAGTGATATTGACCCGGATCGGGCGCTCAGGGACAAGGGCGAATATAAACACCTGCTGGGCAAATTGCAGGAAAAGATGCTGCAAATCCAGCTGGCCTATTACACCCAGGGTCGACGGGCGGTGATCGTGCTCGAGGGGGTGGACTGTGCTGGCAAGGGCGGCATTATCCGTCGACTCACTCAACCCCTGGATGTGCGGGGAGTGCAGGTCTGGCCGATCGGTGCTCCCAGTGCTGAGGAGTCCGGGCAGCACTATCTGCAACGTTTTTGGCAGCGACTGCCCTCGTCGGGCTCCATTGCGATTTTCGATCGCTCCTGGTACGGCCGGGTGCTGGTGGAGCGTGTCGAAGGGTACTGCAGTAAATCTGCCTGGCAGCGTGCCTATGCCGAGATCAATGACTTTGAACGGATGCTTCACGACGATGGCGTACCGGTCGTCAAACTGTTGCCGGTGATTACCAAAGTTGAGCAAATGCGGCGTTTTGAAGAACGCCTGCGCAATCCGCGAAAACACTGGAAAATTACCAGCGAAGATATTCGTAACTGGCACCGCTGGGATGACTACCAGCAGGCATTCCAGGAAATGCTTGAAAAAACATCGACGGAGTTTTCCCCCTGGCACCTGATTCCCGGCAATCGAAAATGGTTCGCCCGTGTCGAGGCCCTGAAAGTGGTCACTGAGGTGCTGGCCAGGGGAGTCGATATTTCAGTGCCGCTGTTGGAGCCGGAACTGATGCAGGAAGCCCTGGAAATGTTGCGTCGGGAGTTAAAGGATTCGTAACCATTCGCAATCGGTGCTTTCACCCTGGTTGCCAGTGTCGGATGCCAACTATCGGGAGGGGGCGAATAAAGTGATTGCTGCCCCGATACATCAAGGCTGAAAAGAGGTGGCATTCGCCTTGGCTGTCTACGTGCATTCAGCCAGTAACCTCCCGGCTTTTTGTGGCGAGATGGGCTCGTTGACCAGAACTTCGTTGCCCGACCAGGGTTTGCCATCCATGGAGATGGCCGCCAGAACACCCTGAATTGCGGTAATTTTCTTGTCCATGGGTTCCCGAAAGATATAGAACATTTCCTCGGAGTGGTTTAGCCCGCGCAGATGCACATAGATAAACCGGTCTTTTACCCTGATAGCACCTTTATATTTGAAGGGGTTTTCATGATTGAGCTCCTCGATTGTCACGCCGATAGAGCCGTTTAACTTTCGTGCAATTTTCCACCGGTGGGAAACGAGCTTGCCGGCATCTGTGGTGGCATAGCGGTATGAATAGAATTCACCCTTGTAAGCGAGCCGGATGAACGTCTGGTTTTCGATAAATGTCAGGAGTTTGTCGACGGCGTAACTGATCAGGCCGCCAATGAGCGCCCCGGCAAGAAGTGTGCTCCAGTCCATGGTTATACTCTCTCTTTGGGAATTCGAACCTGTTTACACAGGCTCGAACAGTCAGCTGGATGATTACTTCCTGATTTTAATTTTGGCGGGTTGCCTTGCCATCGGAATTACCTCCTTTTGTGATATTCCTCGGTCGATTTTGCTGGATGCTGGTAGCGACATCAACGGAAATCTGTTTTCCCATCCTGTCTCAGGTGTTAGAACCAGTCAGGCTTTCTTAATGATGCTGACAATATATAACAAAATAACAGCGCCAATGGTGGCCATAATAATCGAGCCTAATAAGCCGCCAGTGGTTATACCTAGCAAACCGAACAAAAATCCACCAAGTACGGCACCGATAATTCCCACAATAATGTTGGCTACGACGCCAAATCCACTTCCCTTTACGATGTTGCCAGCAAGCCAACCGGCCAGTGCGCCAACGGCTAAGAAGATGATTAAGCTGATGATATCCATGTTGACTCCTGTATTAATTTTTAATGAAAAGGTATAGACCAACCACAAAACTGGCAGCACCAGCAATGTAGAGCGTCATGACCTTATCCGTCTCCGATCCTGTAACGGCCTGGGTTATTTCCGAGCCGATGGACTCCGACAGTTGATACCCCCAGAGTGCCAGCCCGGCGCCCACAACCAGAAGGATAAGGCCGATTATTTTTATTGTGCTTGCTGATCCCATTGCCATATTAAATACCTCACTGTTGAATGAAATGTTGGTCGTGAAAACGCTAACGCTTCAGTAACCGGCACGGAACAGTTGCTGCTTTTTAGTGCCCGGTGCCGAACACACAAAGTCATACTGGTTATAGTTCAGTTTGATCATCGGTAGAGCCCTGAGCTTTTGAACGTTGCCCGAATACACGAACGATGACATAGGCAATTAAGGCGAATACAAAAAATACGAGCAGCATCCATGCAATGGATTGCAATGACTCGATAATGGTTCGGTAGATCTCCAGCACCCAGCGATCAGAGGTCAACGCAGGTGGGGTGAAATGTTCCGTTGGCTCTCGCAGGAAGTTCTCAAGGTAGTGAATGCGAACACCGCCGGAGATGCCTACCACATAGACGGCAAATTTCAGATAGGTAGTCCAGGCATAGGCGATATCGTTGGCAACTATTCGCTCAAGTATCCCTTTGATAGGCCTTGCAAATAATTTTGAAACGACGAAACATACCACCAGTGAAACCGCAAATGTGATGCCCAATAACGATAAAAACATTTTACTCTCCCCTAGCGCTATAGGCTGTCAATGCCAAGTCAGGCTGCAACCTCGCCCTGACAGTATAGTGGTTGGAGGTCGCGATCCAGTGTTGGTATCAATAATTATAGATAGACAGCCAATGGCCGGTATTTTTTGCCGGAAGAGAATTCACAGTTCGCATCACCATTTGGGGCAGGGTGTCGGTCAGCTTTGGGGCGGTTATGCCTGGCCCCGTACCGGTTTATCGAATCCCAGATTGCCGAGTTCGATGCCCCGGCGGAAGTCGCGCATATGTTTTTCCATCCACTCTTCTGCTTTTTCCTGATCACCCGCGCAGATGGCATCGTAGACATGTTGATGGGCTACCAGAATACGTTCACCCGGTGACAGGGCGCGAATCACGGCACCCCAGGCGGGGTAGAACAGTTCGTTGAGGGGTGCGCGGGCCAGCAGCAGGGCGCTGTTGTGGGTGGCTTCGGCCACCAGGTTGTGAAATTCGATTTCCGTTTCCAGCAGGACGTCGTGGTCGTCCATCACCTGTGCGGTGCGCGCCAGGTTGTCCGCCAGCAACTGTTTTTCTTCTTGGGTGGCAGACAGGCACGCCAGTTTGCCCGCCAGGGGTTCCAGCCCCATGGCCACCTGCCACAGTTCTTCGAAGGTCACCCGATGCATCAGCATGGCGGCGCTGACGGAGCGACCGATGGCCTCGGTACCGGGTCTCGTCACTACCAGCCGCTTGCGGTCTGCGCGCCCCAGAATGCCGACGTGCTCCAGCAGTCGGATCGCCTCCCTCACGGTGGAGCGGGTGACACCGAATTGTTCGGCCAGATCGGTCTCGGTGGGCAGCAGTTCCCCCGCTTCAATATCGCCGGAAATAATGGCGTGGCGGATTTTCTCACTGACCAGTCGGTAGGCAGGTTGATGGGCCAGGGGGCCAAAGTTGACGGGTTGAGCCATGATGGATGATCCGTTGCCGGCGGTCTGTTAATAGTGGCAGAAGGATAGCAGAATTTTCTAAATTGACATATTGTCGGACAATATGTCAGCATCGATTCATTCGGCTGATGTTCGATACTGAATACCTATGATGAAAAGGCTGTGAACCTGACAGGCGGAGGGTGCTCTCCCTGTTCTGCGTATCCGGTCTTGTAAAGGAGGTGACTGTGACAGAGGCAATGTGTGATAACCCTGCGCGCCCGGAGGTCGAGACCACGCCGCTGCGGATTGTGACGGCCACTTCTCTGTTTGATGGTCACGATGCCGCCATCAATGTGATGCGCCGGTTGATTCAGGGCGGCGGTGTCGAGGTGGTGCATCTCGGCCATAATCGCAGTGTCGACGAGGTGGTGCGGGCGGCGATTCAGGAGGATGCCGACGCCATTGCCATCAGCTCCTATCAGGGCGGCCACATGGAGTATTTCCGTTACATACTGGAATTGTTGCGCGACAATAATGCCTCACACATTCAAGTATTCGGTGGGGGTGGCGGCACCATAACGCAAGACGAGATTGCCCAGCTCGAAGCTGAAGGTGTCAACCGTATCTATCACCCGGCTGATGGGATGAAGCTGGGCCTGACCGGCATGATTGACGATCTGGTGGCCCGAGCCCATCAAGCCCGCCGTCCCGGTCCCTGTCCAAAGCAGCCCTCGCCGGATGATGACGTTGCCGTGGCGCAGATGATTTCTGCTATCGAGGAAGGGGCCATTGCCCCGGCTGAACTGGCGCGGCTGAAAAAGAGCTGGCAACTGGCTGCCGGCAAAACCCCCGTGGTGGGCGTGACCGGCACCGGTGGTGCGGGTAAAAGCAGTACCGTGGATGAGCTGCTGAGCCGTTTTCTGTTGCAACGCCCCGGCATGCACATCGCCGTGCTGGCGGTGGATCCGACCCGGCGCCGCACCGGGGGTGCACTGCTCGGCGATCGTATTCGCATGAACAGCTTGTCCTCACCGCAGATTTATATGCGCTCCATGGCGACCCGTCGCCAGCACCTGGCCACCAGTGAGATGCTCGGCGATGTCACCCTGTTCCTGAAATCCCTCGGCTACGATCTGGTGCTGGTGGAGACCGCCGGTATCGGCCAGAGCGATTCCGAGATTGTCGATCTGGTGGATTTCTCTCTCTATATCATGACCAGCGACTACGGCGCGGCGAGCCAGCTGGAAAAGATCGACATGATCGATTACGCCGACATGGTGATTCTCAACAAGTACGACAAGCGCGGTGCTGAGGATGCCTTGCGGGATATTCGCAAACAGTGGCAGCGCAATCACAATGCCTTTGCCGTGACTGTGGAGCAGATTCCGGTATACCCGACCATTGCCAGCCAGTTCAACGACCCCGGTCTGAACAGTGCCTTTTATCACCTGTGTCGCCTGCTGGTGGAAAAGAAGGCCCTGGATGAAAATCTCTGGGTGCCGCCCGCCGTTGATGGCGATATTGCATCGCGGTCCGTGGCGCTGATCCCTGGCAGTCGGGTGCGCTACCTGGCAGAAATCAGTGAGAGTGGCCGCCAGATCAAGGTGGACAATAACCACCAGGCAGAGCTTGCGGCCAGTGCGTTTCAGCATTATCAGGTATTGGCATCCCTGGGCGATCCGCTGTTACCTGAGCCGCTGGGGCTCTACCCGGCGGCGGCCATTAGTGACGGCGAGGCGGACAAGACGCTGTGTGCCCTGCGACGGGGTTATCAGGATGCCATCGGTGAGCTGAATGGCGAGTCGATCCGGCTGTTGCAGGAATGGCCCGCTCGCAAGAGCGGCGTGGAAGACGAACACTATTGTTATCAGGTGCGCGGCCGGGATATCAGTGGCGACAACTATGTGGAATCCCTCAGCCATCTGAAGATTCCCAAAATTGCAGCGCCCCAGTACAAAAATTGGGGCGAACTGCTGGCCTTTCTGTTGTCGGAAAACCTGCCCGGCAGCTATCCCTATACGGCGGGGGTGTTTCCCTATCGTCGCGCCGGGGAGGACCCCACCCGGATGTTTGCCGGTGAGGGCACCCCGGAGCGCACCAACCGGCGTTTTCACTATCTTTCCCGGGGGCAGTCGGCGACCCGGCTGTCCACTGCCTTTGATTCAGTAACGCTCTATGGTGCCGATCCGGATCCCCGCCCGGATATCTGGGGCAAGGTGGGCAATTCCGGTGTGTCGGTGGCGACCCTGGACGACATGAAAAAACTCTATTCCGGTTTTGATCTCTGTTCGCCCTCCACTTCGGTGTCCATGACCATCAACGGCCCGGCACCGATCATTCTGGCGTTCTTCATGAATACCGCCATCGATCAGCAGGTGGAAAAATACCTGAAAGACAACAATCTCTGGGATGAGGCGCAGCAGACAATCGATGCCTGGTTTGGCGATGAACCGCGTCCACAGTATGCGGGTCAATTGCCGGAGGGTCACGATGGCCTGGGGTTGGCACTGTTGGGCATTACCGGCGATCAACTGGTGGATACCGAGACCTACGAGCGTATCCGTACCGAAACCCTGGCGTCAGTGCGCGGCACCGTGCAGGCTGATATTCTCAAGGAGGATCAGGCCCAGAATACCTGTATTTTTTCCACCAGTTTTGCCCTGACCATGATGGGCGACATGCAGGCTTTTTTCATCGAACACAATGTTCGCAATTATTACAGCGTGTCGGTGAGTGGCTATCACATTGCCGAGGCGGGGGCCAACCCGATCTCCCAGTTGGCGTTTACCCTGTCCAACGGATTTACCCTGGTGGAGTACTACCTGTCCCGGGGTATGAAGGTGGATGACTTTGTGCCGAATTTCAGTTTCTTCTTTTCCAACGGTATGGACCCGGAATACACGGTGATGGGCCGGGTGGCGCGGCGCATCTGGGCGCGAGCCATGAAGGCCCGTTACGGTGCCAGCCCGCGCAGCCAGATGTTGAAGTATCACATCCAGACGTCAGGTCGCAGCCTGCACGCCCAGGAAATGAGTTTCAACGATATTCGCACCACGTTGCAGGCGCTTTACGCGATTTTCGACAACACCAACAGCCTGCACACCAACGCCTACGACGAGGCCATCACCACGCCCACCACCGAATCCGTGCGCCGAGCGGTGGCGATTCAATTGATCATCAACCGGGAGTTTGGCCTTAATATCTGCGAAAACCCCTGGCAGGGCTCATTTATTATTGATCAGCTGACAGATCTGGTCGAGGAGGCTGTCTACAGCGAATTTGAAAAAATCTCCGAGCGCGGTGGCGTATTGGGTGCCATGGATACTATGTACCAGCGCGGCAAGATTCAGGAAGAGAGCCTTTATTATGAACACCGCAAACACGACGGCTCTCTGCCGTTGATTGGGGTCAATACCTATTTGCCGGAAGCCGGTACAGAGGAAACCATTGAGGGCCGCGAACTGGCTCGCTCCGACGATGCGGAAAAACAGCAGCAGGTGGATAATCTGAAGGCCTACCAGTCACTGCACGACGGTCAATCCCAAATCGCTCTGGATGCGCTGCAGCGGGTGGTCTTGCAGCGGGACAACTCCTTTACCTGTTTGATGGAGGCCGCAAAATGCTGCTCACTCGGGCAGATGAGTGGGGCTTTGTATCAGGTTGGCGGATTATATCGACGCAACATGTGAGCGGTTGGTATGGCCTCGCTGACGGGCATTTTGGCGATAAACTTTTATCCTGATTATTCGGCCGCACCGAGCCCTTTCGGCGGCTGTTTAACGGCGCTGAATCGTCACTAATTCCGTGTTTCTATTGCAATTTCCAAAAAGCCGCTTATTTGATCTTTAACCCCCAAATGGGCCACACTGGTCTCTGAAGTGCCTTTCCTTTGACCAGGTTTCACTGGTTATCAAGCGTCGTTAACTCACTTTTTTGATGAAAAAAAGGCACAGAAACAAGTGTTATCCGGAGGTTTATTATGTCAACAAAGAATCAGGAGAAAGGCTATGTTGCTTTGCTGGGCTGGTCGCTAAATGCTATTGACGCTGTGGACAGGATGGACAGGCGTTACGTAGTCATTGCTCCACCGTGGGCGGAGGAATATGCAACCAAGCACAGTATTCCCTATATTCCCTGGAACTTTGAGCGGCTGAATGATCGCTCCATGGAAATTGCTCAGACTTTGCAGGATGAGGGTGTGGATGTCGCCATCCCGCTGTTCGAGGAAACAGTAGAATGGGCTGGTGCGATCAACGCGGTATTGATGAAAAACCCCCGCTTGATGGGACAGTCGTTGTTGTTTCGCGACAAGGCGCTGATGAAACGACGTGCGCAACTGGGTGGTATCCGTGTCGGTATTTTTGAAGAAGCCCATGACAAATCGGACGTTATTCATTTTCTTAAACGGGTCAATCAGGCCCTGCTCAAGCTGGATGGCGACCCCAATGACCCGATTCACCTGAAGGCTTTTGACAAGGCCGGCTGTCTCGGTCATCGGGTTGTCAGAACCCCCGATGATGTCCAAGCTATTCCTGAGGACGAGTTCCCGTTTTTGATGGAAAGCCATCTGGACGGCTGGGAATTCGCCGTGGAAGCGTGGATTCACGACCGTAAAATCCGTTTTCTGAATATTTCCGAATATGTCACCCTCGGTTACTCGGTGTTTGTGCCGGCCTCTCCCGAGCTGGAGAAATGGCGACCCCGTATTGAGGAAGAAATAGAAAAACTGATTGAAACATTTGATATTGATTTCGGTTTCATTCACCCGGAATATTTTGTCACCAAAGACGGTAAAATGTACTTTGGTGAGGTGGCTTATCGCCCGCCAGGCTTTAAAGTGTTTGAATTGCTTGAACGGGCTTATGGCTTTAACGCCTATCAGGGCATGGTACTGGCATTTGATCCACACACCACAGAAGAGGAAATTACGGCATTTTTCCCCAAAGAAGTGGTGGACGCCAAAGGCCATGCCGGGTGTTTCGGGGTCTATCCGCGCCGACGGGTAGTGAGTGAATTGCGTATCCCGGAAGAGACGGAACAACATGAGTACTTCGAGTTTCATGAGTTGCAGGCTCCGCAGGAAAACAAGGTGACCAAGCGCTCGGCATTTGGTACGCATTGGGGACTGGTATATTTCTTCGGCGCGGAGCCCTACAGGATGCGTGATTTGCTGAAGTATCAGGAAGAACTGGATTTTTATGTCTGAAGTTCACCCGGAAACGGGCCCTGTGGCCAGCTCCCCTGAGCTGGCTGACGTGATTGAAAATTCCCTGGAGCAGGCAGTTGGCCGGCTGGAGCGCAGTCGGGAGTTCGCCAAACCCGCGGCTACGCCGCAGGTGCTCGAGCTCTGTCGTCGGTTGATGATGCAGCCGGGGGGTATTGAGCGGCTCTATCTGTGGGCCCCCAGACTCGACCGCGCCGGGGTGTTTTTGGGCACCGACTGGCAGGACCCGAAAACGCTGCTGGCCAGTCTGGTGGCCAATACCTTCGAGCTGGGTGACCGGCAGACGCTTGTGATTGAATGTCTCAGTCAGTTGCGGGCGTTGTCAGTGGCCAATGGCAGTTATGTCCGGGCCGGATTTTCAGCAGAGCAGGCCCACCACTTCCTCTCCCAGGTACTGGCCCATAACCTGAGCAAAGTATTTTCTGCCGGTGTTTCCGAGGCGGAACGGCAGAGTCAGCCCGATATGACACGGGTGGTCAATGATTTGCTGCATTTTCTGGTGAAGCACGTCGGCTACGAGGATATTCTGGGCAACCTCACCGATGAAATCTGGCGTATTCTCGGCCAGCGACCGATCCAGGTCGGCCATGTCAAAGCCATGATCACCCAGATCGCGATTACGTTGGCCAGGGGCGATTACAGCCTCGGTGATGCCCGCCTCGGTGCAGACCGGTTGATCTCGGCATTGTTTGGGCCCACCAAGACCAGCCTGGATGATCTTGGAATACCCCACTATCGGGCCTATCTTGCCGCGATGGATTTCAATGCCCTCCAACAAGAAGCTCGCGGGTTTGCCCGGGCCATGCACGATGTGGGACTGGTCTCCGATTACCATGCGGCGTTTTTGCGCTGGCTGCTGGAAAATGAACGGGTTGAGTTGATACCCGATGCGCTGGGTCTGAGCAATACCGGGCTGGATTCACTGCAATGTTACAGCAGGCTGGTCTATCAGTTGATTGAAGAAGCCATCTATCCTGAAACCGCCCAGGCGGTTTACGGACTGGCCATGTTGCTGGAGCGCGGCGTCCTCTTTATTCCGCCGATTGGCCCCGGTCTTTGGCGGCAGATATCGCTCGATCTGTCCGAGAATGCCAAAGCTGCGATCAGCGCTGCCTTTGGTCACGCGCTGCCCGCACGGGTCTTCTTGCTGGCCGGGACCATTTCTGTGCTTGGGCAACCCCTGGGTCTTGGGCAGGGCAACAACCCCACCTGTCAGTCGGTGCGGGCGATTTCCATGTGGTCGTTCAATGCCCCCGACTACCTGCTGCATCTGATTGATCAGGTTGGCCATTTTGATGGCATGTTGATGCACTTTGAAGGGGCGTCCATCAATTCCGCAGAGTTACCAGTGGATCTGACACGAGCTGTACCAATCGACAGCGATCCGGTTTCCAATTTGCTGGTGCCACACCTCGATCGTATTTATCTCCAGATGGGACGCCTCTGCGCCGACCGTGGTGAGGATCCGCATCGTTGGATCAATCCGGAGTTTCACGGCTGGTGGGTGGGTCGTGGTTTTAATATCGCCGTCGATGTGGCCACCGGTAAGCTGCACGACTACGATGGTTTTCTGCGCAATTTCTTTGCCTGTTATCACCCGCTCAATAATGGCAACCAGTTAGTGATTCACCCTCAGCCGGCGGGGTTGGCAGTGACCGACAGCTCAGCGCGGTTTGTGGGCTGGCATGCCATTACCATCCTGCGTGTGGCGCTCGATCAGTCGGGAGAAATGCGGGTTTATTTCTATAACCCGAATAATGACAGTGGGCAAAACTGGGGCAATGGCATCAAGGTTTCAACCCAGGACAATGGGGAGCGCTATGGTGAGTCCTCACTACTGTTCAATCAGTTGGCCTCCCGCCTGTATATTTTTCACGATGATCCTCTCACGTCCAATGCTGTCTGGGGTGTGGCAAAGGAGGAATTGCAAAATGTCAAAGAAATGGCCTTTTCAAGCTGGGCCGCTGACCGCATAACTTGATGGTTAAGGGCTGGCCGCTGGGTAGGGTGATATGTTGCCGGTGAGTCAATAGCGTTCAAAGCATTGTATTTAGCTTGGGAATCGCTGGTGGATTTGTGTACAATTCACGCTCTTTTTCCCCAGCCACCAGTGTGAGATCCATGTTCGATAAAGATATCAGCATTGCCAGTTTTGACCCCGAAATCTGGGCTGCCATTCAACACGAAGAGCAGCGTCAGGAAGAGCACCTCGAGCTGATTGCCTCCGAGAATTACACCAGTCCGGCGGTCATGGCCGCTCAGGGCACCAAGCTCACCAACAAGTACGCAGAGGGCTATCCCCACAAGCGCTACTACGGTGGTTGTGAATTTGTTGATCAGACCGAGGAGTTGGCCATTGAGCGAGTCAAGGTGCTATTTGGTGCCGGCTATGCCAATGTTCAGCCGCATTCCGGTTCTCAGGCCAACAGTGCGGTCTATCAGGCACTATGCATGCCGGGTGATACCATCCTCGGTATGAGTCTGGATGCCGGTGGGCATCTAACCCATGGTGCCAAACCGAATTTCTCGGGCAAAATTTACCATGCTGTGCAATATGGTCTCGATCCGGAAACCGGTCTGCTGGACTATCACCAGGTCGAGACACTGGCGCTGGAACACAAACCAAAAATGATTGTGGCCGGCTTCTCTGCTTATTCAGGGATACTGGATTGGGCTAAATTTCGCGATATTGCTGACAAGGTGGGCGCCTACTTGCTGGTGGATATGGCTCACGTGGCGGGTCTGGTGGCCGCAGGGGTTTATCCTAGTCCAGTTCCCTATGCTGATGTGGTGACGTCAACCACCCATAAAACCCTGCGGGGTCCCCGTGGCGGTATCATTCTGACCAACAGCGAAGAGTTGGCAAAAAAAATTAACTCGGCGGTATTCCCTGGTGGTCAGGGTGGCCCCCTGTGCCATGTGATTGCTGCCAAGGCGGTGTCTTTCAAGGAAGCGATGACCGAGGACTTTCGTGTCTACCAGCAGCAGGTGGTGAAAAATGCCAAGGCCATGGCTGCTGCCTTTATGGAACGCGGTATCCGGATTGTCTCCAAAGGCACTGAAAATCACCTGATGCTGGTGGATCTGATCGGCAAGGATTATACCGGGAAGGATGCGGACGAGGCTCTCGGCCGCGCCTTCATCACTGTCAACAAGAATGCTGTACCCAACGATCCCCGCTCACCATTTATAACCTCGGGGCTTCGGATTGGTACGCCGGCAATTACTACCCGTGGGTTTACCGAGAATGAGAGTATCCAGCTCACCCACTGGATCTGCGATGTGCTGGACAGCCTGGAAAACGGTACCGCTGAGCAGGTGATTCCACAGGTAAAGGAAAAGGTGCTGGAGATCTGTGCCAGATTCCCCGTGTATGGCTAAATGACCTCCGCCATCAGATAGTCAGAAAAGCCCTGCTCAAGCGGGGTTTTTTGTTTCTGATTGGGTTCTGATTGAAGGTGTCGTTTTGTCCCTGTGACTGGTTTTACAGAGCGGGTAGCAATGACAAGATGTGGTACCATTTGCGCCTGTTCGAATTCATTGGCAAAACCCATGCACTGTCCTTTCTGTAGCGCCGACGACACCAAGGTGATTGACTCCCGGCTGGTTGCCGAAGGCGATCAGGTACGCCGTCGACGCGAGTGCCTCTCCTGCAAGGAGCGCTTTACCACCTATGAGGTGGCAGAACTGCTCATGCCAAGAGTGATCAAGCGTGATGACGTGCGGGAGCCGTTTGACGAAGACAAGCTGAGGGCGGGGTTGTTGCGTGCGCTGGAAAAAAGGCCAGTAAGTATTGAGCGTATTGAAGCAGCCATTTCCCACATTCAGCACCAGATCCGCGCTACCGGGGAGCGTGAGGTGACGTCCCGAATGATTGGCGAGCAGGTGATGGAACAGTTGCGCGAGCTCGATGAAGTGGCCTATGTCAGATTTGCCTCGGTCTATCGCAGTTTTCAGGATCTGAGTGAATTTCGTGCGGAACTTGATCGGCTGGAAAAAAATCTGCCTGATATTAAAGGTGCCTGAATCCGGTGAGCCGTCGTCTTGATTTGAGCCTGATGGCCAGAGCAGTGCAACTGGCGGGCCGGGGTCGCTACACTACGAAGCCCAATCCGGTAGTGGGTTGTGTCATCGCCAGCGGTGATCGGGTGATCGGGGAAGGCTGGCATGAGCGAGCCGGTGAGCCCCACGCGGAAATTCATGCTCTGAGTCAGGCGGGTGCCGCAGCCAAAGGTGCCACGGCGTATGTCACACTTGAGCCGTGCAGCCATCACGGCCGCACCCCGCCCTGTGTGGACGCGCTGATTTTGGCGGGTATATCTCGGGTAGTGTATGCGATGGTGGATCCCAATCCCGAGGTTGCCGGTGCTGGTCTGGAAAAGCTTCGGCGTGCTGGTATCACTGTGGATGGCCCCGTGCTGGAGGATCAGGCACGGGAACTCAATCGGGGCTTTATCAAGCGTCACCAGCACGGCATGCCCTGGGTTACGGTTAAACTGGCCATGAGTATGGATGCGCGCACGGCTATGGCCAGTGGCGAAAGCCAGTGGATTACTGGTGTTGCAGCGCGCAGCGATGTGCAGCGTCTGCGGGCGCAAAGCTGTGCCATTATTACCGGTAGCGGTACGTTGTTGCAGGATGATCCATCCCTCACCGTCCGGGCCGCCGAGCTGAGGCTTGATAATGCAGCCGAGATTGCCATGAGGCAACCGCTCAGAGTGGTGGTGTGTGGAAAAAGCCCCTTGCCCCCCGAGGCAGCCCTGCTAACCGACGGTGGCAGGACACTGCTGGTGACGGCGGTTGAAAAAAATATCCCCGGTGTGGCATCGGTCACTCTTGACAGGGGAGATGGCAGCGTAGATCTAGCAGCCCTGCTGCGACATCTCGCAGGGCTGGAGTGCAATCGTGTGTTGGTGGAAGCCGGAGCGACGCTCGCTGGTGCGTTTGTCGGTCAGGGGCTGGTGGATGAGCTGATTGTTTACATGGCACCGACATTACTTGGCAGTCTGGCGAGGCCTATGCTGGTGTTGCCTTTTGATGATATGGATCAGCAGTTGCCGTTGAAGATACGGGATGTCCGCATGGTGGGTGACGATTTGCGGATCACGTCGGAACCCTCGACACCGTCCCGGTAAAAGACGACAAATTGAGCTTGATCAACTGGTAATCGCGTGCTGGTGGGCGCAGGTGTTATGTTTACAGGCATTATTGAAGCAGTTGGCGAAATCGTGGCTTGTGAGCCCCGCAGTGGCGATCTGCGGTTGCGGGTTAAAACCTTTGGTCTTGATCTGGCTGGTATCAGCCTGGGTGACAGTATCGCCACCAACGGTGTTTGTCTGACCGTAATAGAATTGCCCGGCGACGGTTATGTCGCCGATGTGTCTTCGGAGACCCTGGCGAACACCACTATTGGTGACTGGCAAGCGGGAACGCCTGTTAATCTTGAGCGGGCATTGACGCCTTCGAGCCGCCTGGGAGGACACCTGGTTTCCGGTCATGTGGACGCGGTGGGAGAAGTGTTGAGCCGCCACCCCGATGCGCGGTCCGAGCGTTTTCGTCTGCGCGCCCCCGATTCGCTGGCAAAATATATTGCCCACAAGGGATCCATCACCGTTGATGGCACCAGCCTTACGGTAAATCGTGTGGAGGGCGCAGAGTTCGAGCTGAATATTGTTCCCCATACACTCGAGCATACGGTGATGGGTACCTACGTGCCCGGCAGCCGGGTCAACCTCGAAGTTGATTTGGTAGCTCGCTACTTGGAGCGGCTACTGTTGGGTGACAAGGCGGCAGAGGCCTAACCGAAATAGGACCGCGACAAACGGACAGTTAGAGAAGATTGAATTATGGCATTGAATACTATCGAAGAACTAGTTACCGATATCCGCCAGGGGAAAATGGTCATTCTCATGGACGACGAGGATCGTGAAAATGAAGGCGATCTGGTTATGGCGGCGACCATGGTTCGCCCGGAAGATATTAATTTTATGGCCACCCACGGCCGCGGGCTGATCTGCCTGACACTCTCCGAGGATCGCTGTCGCCAGCTGAATTTGCCCTTGATGGTGGATGCCAACAAGGCGAGCCATGGCACTAATTTTACCGTATCCATTGAGGCGGCCGAGGGTGTTACCACCGGTATCTCTGCGGCTGACCGCGCCCGGACGGTGCAGGTGGCGGTGTCCAGTAATGCCAGGCCCCAGGATATTGTGCAACCGGGGCATATCTTTCCCCTCAAAGCCCAGCCGGGTGGCGTATTGAGTCGTGCGGGGCATACGGAGGCCGGTTGCGACCTGGCTCGCATGAGCGGCTTTGAACCGGCGGCCGTGATTGTCGAAATCATGAATGACGATGGCACCATGGCCCGGAGAGCTGATCTGGAAGCCTTTGCGGTCAAGCACCAGTTGAAAATCGGCACTATCGCCGATCTGATCCATTATCGGCTGGTGACCGAGAAAACCGTCAGCTGCATCAATGATCGCCCTATTGATACCCAGTACGGTCGGTTTGATCTGAAAACCTATCTCGACGTGGCTCGCAATGAAAAACATTTTGCATTGGTGATGGGTGATGTGACGTCGGGTGAGCCGCCGCTGGTGCGGGTGCATATCAATAAATCATCCCGCGACCTGTTTGCCATGGAGCCCGGTGATGGTTACCGGAGCTGGAGTCTGTCGCGTGCCATGGAGAAAGTCGCCGAGGAGGGTCGTGGCGTTGTCGTGTTCCTCTACTATCCGGAGACGGCGGATGATATTGATGCCAATGTTGATGAAATGCTCAGCCGTGAACCCTCCAGGCCCCAGCAGGCCAGTGAGGTGGTGTATCAGCAGGTTGGCACCGGCTCACAGATACTGATGGATCTCGGCATTCATAAAATGCGCCTGATGAGCGCGCCCTTCCGTTTCACAGGCATTTCCGGGTTTGATCTGGAAGTCGTCGAATATATCAATTGTGATTGATTCCCGCGGATCATTCAGCGGGAGCCTGGAGGCTGTTTTAACAGGCTGTAAACCTACTGGAAAAAGAACATGAGTGAATATCGCCCCGATGAGGGTAGTTTTAATGTGGAGGGTGCACGCATCGCTATTGTGGTGGCGCGCTGGAACAGCCAGATTACCGACAGCTTGTTGGCGGGCGCGCAGCGAGCCATGTTGCGTCATGGTATTGATGAGCAGGCTATTGATCTGTTCCGGGTCCCCGGCGCCTTTGAGTTGCCGCTGACCTGCAGTCAAGTGGCAAAGACCCGCCGTTATGATGCCGTGGTTGCCCTGGGGTGTGTGATCCGTGGGGGCACACCCCATTTTGACTATGTGTGCAGCGAAACGACTCGTGGCATCGGGGAGGTCGCTCTGCAGGAGGGACTGCCCGTCGCTTTCGGTGTTTTGACAACCGATGATCTGGCGCAGGCGCAACAGCGCGCTGGTGATAATCAGGAAAATAAGGGAGAAGAAGCGGCACTGACCGCACTGGAAATGATCTCCCTTTTTCGTCAGCTTTAGGAGATTGTCTTGTCATTGCCCTCAACACGAAGAAAGGCCCGCCAGTTATTGGTTCAGGCACTGTATCAGTGGCAGCTCTCGGGTTCGGATTTACACAGTATCGAAGCGGAGTTTTTTGTCGACAATGATATGCGCAAGGTGGATACCGAGTTTTTTCGGGAGCTGCTGCACGGTATTCCTCGTCATCTGGACGAACTGGATGCTGTTTACGGCAGTCACCTCGACCGTAAGAATACCGATCTGGATCCGGTATCCAGGGCGCTGCTGCGCATGGGTAGTTACGAACTGTGTTATCGCATTGATGTTCCCTACAAGGTGGCTATCAATGAGGCGGTCAATCTGGCCAAGACCTTTGGTCCAACCGATGCGTACAAATATATCAACGGCATCCTTGATAAAGTAGCTTTTGAACGCAGGGCGGTGGAAGTAAAAGCAGCCAGGGCGCGCTGACTCTCTTTCCATCATTCGGGGCAGGGTGAACATGCCACTCAATGAATTTTCGCTGATCGAGCACTACTTTTCCGCTATCGGTCAGGCTGATGGGGTGATGCTAGGGGTCGGAGACGACGGCGCGCTACTGGATATTCCAGCAGGTCAGCACTTGGTTGTTTCGGTGGATACATTGGTCGCCGGCGTGCATTTCCCCCCGGATGCCGCCCCCGATGATATTGCCCGTCGCGCCTTGCGGGTTAACCTCAGCGATCTGGCGGCAATGGGGGCAACCCCCTGCTGGTTTACATTGGCACTGACACTGCCCAGCGCTGATATGGATTGGCTGAAGGCATTTTCCCGGGCATTGGCGGTGGATGCAGAGCAGTTTGGCTGTGCTCTGGTCGGTGGTGATACCACTGCCGGGCCGCTGACTATTTCAATCCAGGTCATGGGTTTGGTGCCAAGGGGGCGGGCGCTGACCCGCGTTGGGGCCCGGGCAGGCGATTATGTTTTTGTCACGGGGACACTGGGTGAGGGAGCGGCAGCACTGCAACTGTTTGACCCCTCGGTTGAACTCGCTGGATCAGTCAGAGAGCGACTGAAAGAACGCTTTTATCAACCCATGCCCCGACTGCGGGAGGGGCTGGCATTGCGCGGCCTTGCATCGGCGGCACTGGATGTATCAGATGGTTTGTTGGCAGATCTCGGGCATATCGCTGAACAAAGCGCCCTCGGTGCCGATTTGGAGTTATCTGCGTTGCCGGTGGCACCCTGGTTGAAGAAGCTCGCCGATGCCGGGACAGTGCAGGACTGGGTGCTGTCCGGTGGTGACGACTATGAGCTCTGTTTTACGGTGCCGGCAGAAAATCTGGCCGCGATTGACGGTATGATAGTCGGGGGTGAATTGATCGCGACCTGTATTGGCCGGATGACCCCCAACACGGGAATCCGCTGTATCAATGGCAACGGCATGTCGGTGCAGGTTGAGCAGACGGGGTACCGGCACTTTTAGTCTTTTTTGGCCGCTCGTTTGATTGATGTTGGCCACTGGTTTTCAGGTGTAGTGAATGGATCGTCGACTGAACCCCTCTTTTGCACAGTTACTGAAAAACCCTGTGCATTTTCTGGCATTTGGCTTCGGCAGTGGGCTGGCTCCCAAGGGTCCGGGTACTGCCGGCACGCTGGTGGCCGTGCTAATCTGGCCGGCCCTGGCCACTCTGCCATTAACGCTCTATTTGTTGATCGTGGCACTGGCCGCGCTGCTGGGTTTTTATCTTTGTGGCAGGACGGCGCACGATCTTGGTGTCAAGGATCATCAGGGGATTGTCTGGGATGAGATGGTGGGCTACTGGCTGACCATGGCAGCACTCCCGGTGACCTGGGTCTGGGCGCTGGCCGGGTTCGTCCTGTTTCGTCTTTTTGATATCTGGAAGCCCTGGCCCATCTGTTGGCTTGATCGTCACGTGGATGGGGGTGCCGGTATCATGCTGGATGATTTGCTGGCCGGTGTGTTTGCCTGGCTCATACTGTTTGCTGTAGGGCAAATCTGGTTTTAGGTATCGAACAGGCGTGTTATAGCCGATACTGTTCAAGGTTTTCGGATAAGCGTGGGCAGGGATGAAACAAAAGTTCGCTGTAATCTTGCTGGGTGTGATAGGGCTGACCGGTTCTCTCCCGGGTTGGTCGATGCCGGAGATTCAGGTGAATGGGCTATTCGGTGGTAGTGCAGTGCTGGTCATCAATGGCAAACAGCACCTGCTCAAGCAGGGCCAGACCAGTCCGGAGGGCGTTACACTGCTGGAAAGTAATAGTCAGCAGGCGGTATTGCTTGTAGATGGCAAGCGATTGTCCCTCGGGCTTTCAGATCGCATCTCTGCCAGCTTTCACGCGGCGGAAAAGGCTGAGGTCAGAATCCCCCGGGCTGAAAATGGCCACTATTATGTCAGTGGCTATATCAATGGCCGCCCGGTCGATTTTATGGTGGACACTGGGGCCAGTGCGGTAGCCATGAATATGCACGATGCCCGGCGGCTGGGGGTGAACTTTCGCCGCGGCATTAAAGGTAATGCCAGCACAGCAGGTGGTATTGTGAATACCTATCACGTCGACCTCGATAAGCTGAGTATCGGCAATATCGCGGTCCATCAAGTTCGATCAACTGTTGTGATCGGTAACTTCCCGGCGCAGGTGTTGCTGGGTAACAGTTTTTTGAGTCAGATTGAAATGAGTGAAGAAGCCGGCGTTCTGGTGATGAGAAAAAAATATTAACTTTTCATGCTTCACTAAAAACCTGGCCGCCAAGCTTTACTCGGCGTCTATCCCGGCTAAAATACCCACCCGCCGAATTTCAGGAGTCGTTGGTGACCCTACGTTTTGTTGAAAGCTCCAAACTGCCCACTCGCTGGGGGGTGTTTGATATTCACGGCTTTGAAGACGTGAATAGCGATAAAGAGCACGTGGCCATTACCATGGGTGACGTCACCGGTGATCGACCTGTTATGTTGCGCGTTCACTCCGAGTGCCTTACCGGTGATGCACTTTTCAGCATCCGCTGTGACTGTGGTGCACAGTTGGAAGAGGCGATGCGGCGTATTGCCGCCGAAGGTCGCGGGGCCATTCTTTATCTTCGCCAGGAAGGGCGGGGTATAGGGCTGCTCAACAAAATCAGGGCATACCACCTTCAGGATGCCGGAGCCGACACCGTGGAAGCCAATGAGCAGCTCGGTTTTGGCGCTGATCTGCGCGATTACAGTATCTGTCAATCGATGCTCAGGCACCTGCAGATAACCAGAGTCAGACTGTTGACCAATAATCCCCGCAAGGTAGAAGCGCTTGAGAGTCTCGGGGTAGAAGTTGTGGAGCGGGTTGCGTTGCAGTCGGGCCGAAACCCCCACAATTTTCGTTATCTTGCGACAAAAGCTGGCAAGATGGGGCACCTGTTCGATGAGCAGAATGAAAATGAGGATGATCATTAATGCTGGCCAAGCGAATTATTCCCTGTCTCGACGTGGACAAGGGGCGAGTGGTTAAAGGGGTTAAATTTCTCGATATACGTGATGCCGGTGATCCGGTTGAAGTGGCTAAGCGCTACAACGAGGAAGGTGCCGACGAAATCACTTTTCTGGATATTACTGCGAGTCATGAAGAGCGGGACACGATGATTCAGACGGTGGAGCGGATGGCCAGCGAAGTATTTATCCCCCTGACGGTTGGTGGCGGTGTTCGCAGCCTTGAGGATATCCGTTCACTGCTGAATGCCGGGGCGGATAAAGTCAGCATCAATTCGACTGCCGTCAAAACTCCCGAATTCGTCCGGCAGGCGGCGGAGCGTTTTGGGTCGCAGTGCATTGTGGTCGCCATTGATGCCAAACAGGTGAGTGCCGACAACGAGCCGCTGCGCTGGGAGGTGTTTACCCATGGTGGCCGTATTGCTACCGGTATTGATGCGGTTGCCTGGGCCGAGCAAATGGCTTTCTTTGGTGCGGGAGAGATTCTTCTTACCAGCATGGATAGGGATGGTACTAAAAGCGGGTTTAACCTTCCCCTCACCAGGGCCATCAGTGATGCAGTCGATGTTCCTGTCATCGCCTCGGGTGGCGTAGGCAATCTGCAACATCTGGTCGATGGTGTCATTGAAGGAAAAGCCGACGCTGTATTGGCGGCAAGCATATTTCACTTTGGGGAATACACCATCAGGGAGGCCAAGGTGTATATGGCAGAACGGGGTATCGAAGTGCGTCTTTGACTTCGTGAGTCTCGGGGGCGGGCGGTTCTAGATGGCGTAACGTGTCCCGATTTTAAAAAACTGCAGTGTCTCCTCGTCTGCTTTCTTGGCAAATTCAATGTAGTCAGCTACGGCCTGAACAGCCCCTTCTTTGGAGTCAAACGGACCAACGGCCGCACCCTCGCGTGTGGCAAAGAACCAGAAATTGTGAAGTTTAAAAAAACGGTCACTTCTTATAAGTGGTTTTTGACTGCCATCTTCTGCTTTTCTTGGCGTTACCATGTGGTCTCCTGCAACTACTGGTATTATTTTTAAGTCAAGGTCTCCACACAATCCGATTAACGTCCTAATGTTTCGAAAGGGTAAACACCCTCTAATTCAGCACAATTTTTCCAGAAAAGTCAATGTGATTACATGTTCTATTGAGCTGCGTCAGCTCGGCTGGTGTTACGTGAAAAAATCTCGAGTCCCTGCAAAAGGTTGATGGCCTCGTATAACTGGTTGTCTGTCTGCAACAGATCTTCCTTGTCAGCTATTTGTGGGTCACTGTCACTGCTCAGATGGCCGGCAAGATTGGCTTCCTTGATCTGTTTCTGTGTCTCAAGCAAGTGAATCTCGGCCGGCCTGACGGTAATGTCGGGCTGAATTCCCTCTGCCTGTATAGAGCGTTTGTTGGGTGTGTAGTAACGAGCAGTGGTCAACTTGATAGCCCGTTTTGTCCCCAGTGGTATCACTGTCTGGACTGAACCCTTGCCAAAACTGCTGGTACCCAGCAGTACCGCGCGGTGATGGTCCTGGAGCGCTCCGGCAACAATTTCCGCCGCTGAAGCCGACCCTTCATTAATCAGCACAACAACGGGAATACCATTCAGTACATCGCCAGCTGTGGCATAAAACTGTTCTTTTGAGCTGGGGATCCGGCCCTCTGTATAAACCACAAGCCCACCGTCGAGTAGCGCATCGGCAACATCCACTGATGAATTGAGTAACCCGCCCGGATTATTACGTAAATCCAGCACGAGCCCTTTCAGGCCGCCTTTCTTTTTCTGGAGATCAGACAGAGCCTCCCGAAAGTCGGCACCAGTATTTTCCTGAAACTGTGCAATTCTGACATAGCCAAAGCCGGGTTCCAGGATTCTGTGCCGGACACTCATCACCTGAATAATGTCGCGGGTAATCTCCACCTCGAAAGGGCCGTCGGTATTTTGTCTAACAATCGTCAAGGTTACTTTTGAGCCTTTTGGGCCGCGCATCAGTTCAATCGCTTCTGTCAGGGGCATGCCCTGTACCAGCTGATCGTCAAGTTTGATAATGAGGTCTCCGGCCTGTATGCCGGCGCGGTATGCCGGGGTGTCGTCGATTGGACTGATAACCTTGATAAAACTGCCTTCCATTCCAACCTCTATGCCGAGTCCGCCAAATTCTCCGCTGGTGCTCTCCTGTAGCTCGGAGAAGGCAGCTTCGTCCATATAGAGCGAGTGGGGATCGAGCCCGTTCAGTAATCCGCTAATGGCCATTTCCAATAGTGCCTGATCGTCAATTTCTTCGACATAGGCCTGGCGTATCTGGTCAAACACCTGAGTGAAATAGCGCAACTCTTCCAGTGGTAAGTGGGCATTTTCAGAATCTTCATTTGCATACGAAATCACTGGCCATGCCAGTAAAAGTAGCGTCGTCAGTAGTGATTTGGTCAGCAGTTTCATGAAATATCCTGATTGATTGATGGCGGTTCGGCCCTTGTCCCTGGAAAATTTCTCAACGCCCGGCTTTACTGGCCAGCCATGCCTTCGGATTGGTGGGTTTGCCATTATGTCGAATTTCAAAGTAAAGTGCATGATCTGCCTGTCCACCAGTGTTGCCCACTCTGGCAATCCGCTCACCGGGCTTAACCCAATCACCGGTTTCCCTGAGCAAGACCTGATTGTGGGCGTAGAGACTCATATAGCCTTCGCCGTGATCAATGATTACTAGCAGTCCATAGCCCCGCAGGTAGTCGGAAAAGATGACTCGGCCATGATGGATACTGTGCACGTGCAGCCCCTCCACGGCTTGCATTAACCAGCCACTCCAGGTGATATCTGCGTTGCGTACTGCCCCAAAATGTTGGGTTAATTTGCCGGATACCGGCCAGGGCAGCTTGCCTTTCTGTTTGCTGAAGGGCTGTTTGGATGCAGGGGCCGCCAGCTGCATGGCGCGCTGCTCCAGTGCTTTCAGTACAGTTTCCAGACGTTGCCGTTCGTTTCTGAGCTGATTCAGTGTTTGTTGAGAATTTTGTATCTGTTTGCCCAGCGAAGTGAGTAACTGTTCTCTCTGTTGTCGATTCTCTCTCAGGGTTTGCTGTTCGATGGCCAGTTGCTGGCGCGATTCTGCCAGGGACTGCTCGCGGGAGGCGATATCGCTTTTGGTCGTCTCAAGCTGTTGATGCGTCTGTCGGTAAGAAGCGAGTTTTTCAGCGCGTGCCGCGAGAAAGTAATCGTAGTACTTGAGGGATCGGCTGAACTTTTCTGGATCTTCCTGGTTGAGAAGAAGTTTGATAGGTTCTTCGCTACCGAGTCGGTAAGCAGCGACGATCTCCTGGCTGATCAACTGTTGTTGGCTGTGTTTTAATGACTCGAGTTCTTTCTGTTGTTGCTCAAGTTGAATGAGTTCTCGGTTCAACGCTGCCCGCTGTTTTTCAATGGTGGAAATTTTATTGTTCAGGTCAGCGGATGCCAGCTCAATTTTTTTCAGCTCACCAGCCAGCTTGTCCTGTTGTCGGCTCTGACCTTTGATGGACTGCTCAAGCTTGCTGATATCCTTGCCGATTTTTTCCAGTTTGGCGCGGTCTTCCTTTTCCCCGGCACTGGCTGTGCTCAACAGGAAGAAGGCTATTGCTGTGAGCAGCGCCTTTTGTATCCCGACCATGATCATCAGCCATGTTGTTTTCGTCAATGGGCAAAACTGACCAGCGAATGTCCGGTCATCTCTGGTGGTGGGGGTAAATCCAGCAAGTCGAGCAGGGTCGCCGCCACATCTGCAAGTGAGCCGTTCTCCCTCAGCATCAAGGGTCTTTGGCCCACGTAGATCAGTGGTACCGGCAAGGTTGTGTGCTGGGTGTGCACCTGGCCGGATTCTTTGTCAAACATTTGTTCAACATTGCCGTGATCCGCCGTGATCAAACATTCACCTCCGGTTTGCCGGAGTGCCTCCAGCACCCGATCCAGGCAGGTATCCACGACTTCCACCGCTTTTACCGCGGCGTCAAAGACGCCGCTGTGGCCTACCTGATCGCAGTTGGCATAGTTACAGATGATGACATCATATTGGCAACCGTTGATGGCTTTAACCAGTTCGTCCGTCAGCTCGTAGGCGCTCATTTCCGGCTTCAGGTCATAGGTGGCGACCTTCGGGGAGGGGATCAGGATGCGATCTTCCCCCTGAAACAGGGTTTCCTGGCCGCCGTTAAAGAAGAAGGTCACATGGGCATATTTTTCTGTTTCGGCAATTCGCAGTTGTGTCATGCCCCGATTGCTGAGGTATTCGCCCAATGTGTTATGCAAGTCCTCGGGCGGGAATGCACAGTCAGCCTGGATGTCAGCTGCATATTCTGTCGTCATCACGAAAGCGCCCAGCTTGGGATGGGCCGTGCGGGAGAAGCCTGAAAAATCCTTGTCCACAAGTGCGCGTGTCATCTCTCTGGCTCGGTCCGGCCGGAAGTTCATGAACAGCACGGTATCGCCATCCCCAATGGTGGCAGCCGGGTGCAAAGCATCGGCGATGATGGTGGGTAACACGAATTCGTCATTCTCACCGCGCAAGTAAGCGGCGTGTAGCCCCTCGACCGGGTCGGCTGCGCGATGTTCAGTCTTGCCCAGCGTGAGCAGGTCATAGGCGGCCTGAACGCGATCCCAGCGGTTGTCTCGGTCCATCGCGTAAAAGCGACCACAAATAGAGGCGACTCTGCCCACACCGAGTTCGGCCAGTCTGGCACTAGTGCGCTGCAGCGATTGCTCTGCGCTGCGCGGCGGTGTATCCCGGCCATCGAGAAAGGCGTGCACATAAACCTCTTTTGCGCCCCGTTGTGCGGCCATATCCACCATGGCGTTGATGTGATCTTCATGGCTGTGAACACCGCCCTGTGACAGGAGCCCGAGTATATGGATCCTGTGCTTCCCGCTGACTGCTTTATCAATGGCTCGGCTGTAGGCAGGGTTGGTAAAAAAGTCGCCGTCGGCAATGGCCTTGTTGATGCGGGTAAAGCTCTGATAAATCACTCTGCCCGCGCCAAGGGTCATATGGCCCACTTCGCTGTTTCCCATCTGCCCTTCGGGCAGGCCCACAGCCAGTCCCGACGTGGCAATAAGTGTTGTAGGGCAATGGTTCCGGAGGTGGTCCATAACCGGGGTTTTGGCTGCCTGTACAGCATTGGATTCTTTGCTGTCGCTGTGGCCATAGCCGTCAAGCACCAGCAAAACCAGCGGTTTTTTTTGCTCGCTCATGATTTCAGTCAGGGGTTTTCCAGCAAGTTTGAATAGTAGGTGAATCTTACCTGTAAAGGTGTTTCAGTGCTAATGGTGGTTCCTACAGAAGAGCGTGGTGTGTATACTTTCGCAGCTTCCCGGGGCCGGTTTGGTCCGGCCCGTAACTGTAGGTATCTTAATCGTGGAATTCTTTGTTTTTATCAGCGAGCAGTGGGTGCTGGTGAGTGTATTGCTGATATTGATTTATCTGTTTGCAATCAATGAACGCATTAAAAGTGGCAGACCCCTGTCAGTCCATGCCGTTACTCGTATGATCAATGCAGATGAAGCATTGTTGCTCGATATTCGGGACAGCAAGGAGTTCAAAGCGGGACATATTGCCGGAGCGGTGAATATTCCCCAGACAAAACTGTCAGACAAACTTGCTGAGCTGGATGAGCACCGTGAAAAATTTATTATTATCGCCGACAAGGTGGGGCAGAACGCTGGTGCTGCGGGACGCCGGCTGCGGCAAAACGGCTTTAAGGTATTCCGGCTTACCGGCGGTATGATGGAGTGGCAGAGTCAGCAACTGCCGGTTGTCAAAAGCTGACATGGTTGCGGTAAAAATCTACACCACCCGTAGTTGTGGTTACTGTGTCGCAGCAAAGAATCTTCTTGCGGCAAAAGAGTTGTCTTACCAGGAAATTTCTGTAGATAACGATCCGGCCATGAGGCGAGAGTTGGTGGTGCTGAGCGGTTACCACACCGTCCCCCAGATCTGGATTGGTGAGACCCATATTGGCGGTTATGATGACCTGCGCCGCATGGAGCAACAGGGCGAATTGGATACTATTATCGCTGATCATAACAGTTGAAGTGAGCTGCCTGGAGTCCTGATGCTGCCATGTCGGTACATGATTGGCCAGGCACAAATATTGAGTGAATATAAGGCATGACTATGACAGAAGAAAACGTTACTGATGACGCGGCAGCTGGCACCGAATCTCCACAGTTTGCCCTGCAGCGGGTTTACCTGAAAGACCTTTCATTCGAAACTCCCATGGGTCCTGAGGCTTTTCATCGCGAGCTGAAGCCGCAAATTGCACAGGAATTGGCGACTAAAACCAACCGGCTGGATGAGACGCACTTTGAAGTCGTTATCACCGTGACGATCACGGTTAAAGACGGCAACGACACGGTTTACCTTATTGAAGTACATCAGGCGGGTGTGTTTCTCGTCAAGGGGCTGGATAAGTCCCAGATGACACACGCCATCAATGTGCTTTGCCCTGCAACCCTGTTTCCCTATGCCAGGGAGGTGGTAGACAATATTGTGATCAAGGGTACTTTCCCGGCCTTGATGTTACCGCCAGTCAATTTTGAAGCGCTATTTGCCCAAGCTGTTGCCGAGGCCAAAGAAAAGAAAGAGCAGGAAGCTGAGTCGGATAAAAAAGATGTAACGCACTAAGCTCAGGCCGGTTGAGTCGGCAATTTCTGCAGGTTCGACTGGCTGACGGGTTGCCCGTATTAATGATCTTCTTCATCATTCATCCCCAGCTCTTTCAGTTTTCGGGTGAGCGTATTCCTTCCCCATCCCAATAATTCTGCTGCATCACGTTTTCGTCCACGGGTATGATTCAGTGCCGTTTCGATCAGGGTGCGCTCAAAAACTGGCACAGCTGACGCAAGTATATCCTGCCGACCGGCATGCAACTCGGCATCAGCCCAACTCCGCAATTGTTGTTGCCAGCTTCCCGATGTGACATTTTTTTCCACCGGGCTGTCGCGCAACTCCGGTGGCAGGTCTTCCATATGTACCTCCCGGCCAGATGCCATTACGGTCAGCCAGCGACAGGTATTTTCCAGCTGACGAACGTTGCCAGCCCAGGGGAGGAGGCTGAGGAACTGCTCAACCTCGCTGGACAGAGTCTTGGTCTCTGTCTCAAGCTCCTTGGCGGCCCGCTGGAGAAAATATTGCATCAACATGGGAATATCTTCCCGCCGATCTGCCAGTTTTGGTAGGTGAATGCGGATGACATTCAGGCGGTGAAACAGATCCTCACGAAAACGATTTTCCACCACCAGTTGTTCAAGGTTCTGGTGAGTGGCGGCAATGATACGCACATCGACTTTTACCGGTGTGTGCCCGCCGACCAGATAAAATTCACCGTTAGCCAGTACCCGCAGCAACCGTGTTTGTGCTTCGGGCGGCATATCTCCGATTTCATCGAGAAAAAGTGTCCCGCCATCGGCCTGTTGAAATCTGCCTTCACGTCGCTGGGTTGCACCGGTAAAAGCCCCTTTTTCATGACCAAATAGTTCAGATTCAATCAAATCATGGGGGATCGCTGCCATGTTGAGAGCGACAAAACGTTTGTTGTGGCGTGGGCTGTGATCATGTAATGCCTTGGCGACCAGTTCTTTGCCGGTGCCGGACTCGCCATTGATTAGCACAGTAATGTTGGAGTGGGACAGTCGCCCTATGGCGCGGAAAACCTCCTGCATGGCCGGCGCTTCACCGATAATTTCACCGCTGATGTCAATGTCGTTCTCAACCGGCTTGCGATTCTGTTCTGTGACAAAATTAATGGCTCTATTGGTCACCGCAACGAGTTCGTCGAGGTCGAATGGTTTGGGTAGATACTCGAAGGCGCCCCCCTGATAGGCCGCTACCGCACTGTCCAGGTCAGAGTGAGCCGTCGTGATAATTACCGGCAGTGCCGGGTTGCTGGTGTGAATCCGTTGCAGTAGTTGAAGGCCGTCAATACCTGGCATGCGGATGTCGCTGATGATGGTGTCGGGCTGTTGCTTGTCGAGTTTGGCGATCAGTTCGCTGGCATTTTCAAAGCTGGTGACATCGAGATCTGCACGACTCAGTGCTTTCTCCATTACCCAGCGGATTGAACGGTCGTCATCGACTATCCATACAGTTCGTTTGTCCATTTGTTATGCATCCAAAGGTAGATAGATCGTGAAACGTGTTTCACCACGCTCGTTATCACACTCGATCAAGCCGTGATGAAGGTGGATAGCTGATTGGGCAATGGGTAAGCCCAGGCCGCTGCCCTCGGCGCGGCCGCTGATCATCGGAAAGAAAATACGGTCCATGAGATTTTCGGGTATCCCCGGGCCGTTGTCCGTAATGTCAATTCGGCACACGACCTTGTGATGTGTTTTGCCGATGGTGAACTGACGTTGTATTCGCGTTCTGAGCTTGATGGCAGGCCGCTTTTGGGGGCTATTGCGCAAGGCTTGGACCGCATTGCGGACGATATTGAGCATTGCCTGGATCAGTTGTCCCCTATCACCGCTGATTTCGGGAATGCTCGGGTCATAGTTGCGTTTGATCAGGATGCTGCCCCGGGTTTCTGCCTCAGCGAGCGCGGCGACATGCTCAAGAACCTCATGAATGTTTACCGGTAGAAACTTTGGCATGGTGTTGGGGCCGAGCAATCGATCGACAAGGTTACACAGGCGGTCTGTTTCAGCGGAGATAATATCTGTGTACTCCCTTAGCTCCGGTTGATCATGCAAATCTTCCGAGAGTAATTGTGCGGCACCACGGATACCGCCCAGCGGATTTTTTATTTCATGGGCGAGCCCCCGCACCAGATTCCGGGTAGTATCGTGAGTAGTGATGAGTGCCTCTTCACGATTGATTTTCATCAGCCGATCCATGGGTTGCATTTCCAGCAGCAACATTTCGGCCGAGGTTGTTTGTATGGGTGTGGCGGTAAAATCCACTGTGATATGTGATTGGTCAGGAAGCGTTAGTGGTGCCTGTCGCTGGGTAAAGGGGTGGTTGGTCGCCAGGGCCTCTTTTAGCGAATCGTAAGTACCGTCCCCGGTATCAAAAAGGGTGTTAACGGAGTTTCCGCAGAAGCGCATGGCGCTCACTGCCAGGAGACTTTCTGCAGCAGGATTCAAGTAGCATATATCCAGCTCGTCATTCAGCAATAGCACAGCCGTGCTGAGATTATCCAGTAATAGGTGGTGGAGCTGGTGGTCAGTCATCTCTCTGCTTCATTACGGCTTCTTACAGACTGGGCAGTATTGCCTCTTTATGGTTCAGTACCAGTAAATACATAGCAATTACTGGGCCAGCTTTGTTGTGGCTGTAAGGTGCCTGAACCCCGGTGCATGTGGCTAGAGTGTAGTTAAAGAATTGTTATTTTGCACCAACATGGTGCTCTGCTAGGGGTTGTGCAATATGGAGTGGCGTTTGACATGGATGGTAATGATGTCTGACTGGCCAAGTTGGTTGTCGGAGCCGTCAACCACCTGTGCTTGGAGAGTATGTTTGCCGCGTATCAGTGAATCTATCACGAATGATGTGGCCGGAACTGCTGGGCCGTGGGGCTGGCCATTGTGTAGTAATTGTACCCGGTGCCCCGATCTAAGTGCGGGTTCTAGGTATACTTGTACCACCACCTCAAGCTGCCCGGGCGGGATCGTGGAGTCCTGAGCGGGTGATAGAATGACGACTTCCTTATAACTGACTTCCTCTTTTTGGCTATTTCTGGCAGGTTTTTTCGGTGCCAAGGCGGGCTGTGTGTTGATTGAGGGCAAAGTGAGCTCTTCAGCAGATGTATCATTGGCAGGAGGCTGATCGGTGTATTTAACATTGCCCTTTTCATCCACAGTGCGATAGACCTGAGCAGCAACGGTCAGTGAAAGCATCAGTGCCAACAATGCGATAACGGTTTTACTTTTCTGCAGTGACATGGCTTTCTCCCTACGAATAGTTTTCAAGACTAACTCTGCTTTGACAAAAGAAAAAGCCCGCCATTCGAAAATGACGGGCTTTTTTATTTACTCAGCTACAGCAGCTGAGAGCAGATCTTCTGCTTAAACCGAGTAATACATGTCGAACTCTATCGGGTGAGTGGTGTGCTCAACCCGGTAAACTTCCTGCATTTTCAGCTCAATGTAGGCATCGATCATGTCATCGGTAAAGACACCACCAGCGGTGAGGAAAGCTCGGTCTTCATCGAGGTTGCTCAGTGCTTCACGCAAGCTGCCACAAACTTGCGGGATCGCGGCGGCTTCTTCTGGGGGCAGGTCATAGAGATCCTTGTCTGCAGGGTCGCCAGGGTGAATCTTGTTTTGTACGCCGTCGAGACCGGCCATCAACATGGCAGCAAAAGCCAGGTAGGGATTGGCAATCGGGTCGGGGAAGCGGGCCTCAACGCGTTTTCCTTTGGGCGATGCAACGTAGGGAATGCGGATTGAAGCAGAACGGTTCCGGGCCGAATAGGCGAGCATCACTGGTGCCTCAAAGCCCGGAATCAGACGCTTGTAGGAGTTGGTGCCGGGATTGGTGAATGCGTTAAGGGCTTTGGCGTGCTTGATGATGCCGCCGATATAATACAGGGCCGTTTCGGACAGGCCTGCGTAACCGTCACCGGCAAACTGGTTGACGCCGTCTTTCCAGAAAGACTGGTGACAATGCATGCCGGAGCCATTGTCACCAACAATGGGCTTGGGCATGAATGTGGCTGTTTTTCCATAGGCATGGGCCACGTTGTGAACACAGTATTTAAGTATTTGGGTTTCATCCGCTTTCTTGACCAGCGTGCTGAATTTCACGCCGATCTCACATTGACCAGCAGTGGCCACTTCGTGGTGGTGTACTTCCACATCCAGGCCCATTTGTTCCATTGCAGTACACATGGCAGCCCGGAGGTCGTGCAGTGAGTCAATCGGGGGTACCGGAAAATATCCACCTTTCACACGGGGGCGGTGACCCATATTGCCTTCAGCGTATTCATTTCCTGTGGACCAGGCGGCTTCCTCTGAGCTGATTTTGACAAAGCAGCCACTCATGTCGATGCCCCACTTGATGTCATCGAAAACAAAGAACTCGGGTTCGGGGCCAAAAAAAGCGGTATCCCCAAGGCCGGTGGCGGCCAGGTATTGCTCGGCGCGCTTGGCTACAGAGCGAGGATCGCGCTCATAACCAGTCATGGTGTTGGGTTCCAGGATATCACAGCGAAGAATGACGGTGCTGTCGTCCGAGAAGGGATCGAGAATGGCTGTGCTGTCGTCGGGCATCAGGACCATGTCTGATTCGTTGATGCCTTTCCAGCCAGCAATGGATGAGCCATCAAACATTTGTCCGGTTTCAAAAAACTCCTCATCGACAGACTTTGAGGGAATGGTGACGTGTTGTTCTTTACCTTTTGTGTCGGTGAAACGCAGGTCTACCCAGCGAGATTCACTCTCTTTGATCAGGTTAAGAGTTTTATTGGACATTGGCTCCTCCAAGTGTGGATATCCGGTTTTGTAGGGTTGCCGAAAGCGGCAGCTCTGGGTTGAGTATATCGTTAGTTCAATGGTTTTGTTTTAATGGTTTGCAAGCAATGTGCCAATATGAAGCAAAAGCCATGCCATTGGTATCAGCCAAGTAAAACAACAGGTTATCAGTTTGGCAAGACGGTCTTTTGCACCATATTGGAATCTATTTTATAAATTTTGCACTAAAATAGTGCGAATTGCTTGGGCCCGGTTGCAGTGTTTCATGATAAGCGGATTTGGCCACATTTGTAATATAATCTTGGGCCATTAAACACGAGCTACCGTCATTATCCCCATGCATTTTATCGTCAAGCTTTTCCCCGAGATTACCATTAAGAGTCCCCCTGTCCGCAAGCGTATGACCCGCCAGCTGAGGGATAATCTTCGCAAATTACTATTGAACATCAATCCTGCCATCCATCTTCAACAGGACTGGGAGAAAGTTCAGGTCGTCGGCCCTGCCGACGAGGAGCTGGCCCGCCAGGTTGTAGATCTGTTGGGCAGAACCCCAGGAATCGCCAAATTTGCCCGAATACAGCGCTATCCGCTGGGAGATTTTGACGATGTAGTTGAAAAAACACTGACTTTTTGGCGGGGTCGCCTGGATAACAAAAGTTTTGCTGTTCGCGTGAAACGGGTTGGCGAACATGGGTTCAAGTCCAGTGATCTCGAGCGTTATGTCGGTGCTGCCCTGCTGAGCCACTGTGACTCAGCCCGCGTTAATCTTAAGCAGCCGGATGTCACCGTCCGTCTGGAGATCCGTCACAACGAGCTTTATGTGGTTCAAGCGGTTTATCCCGGGTTGGGTGGCTTCCCTCTTGGTACCCAGGATGCAGTAATTTCACTACTGTCGGGTGGGTTTGATTCCTCTGTGGCCAGTTACCTCACTATCAAGCGGGGCCTGTGCACACATTATCTGTTTTTTAATCTGGGTGGACGAAATCATGAGGTGGGGGTAAAACAGGTGGCCTCTTATCTGTGGCAGAAATATGCCAGTTCCCACCAAGTGCACTTTATAACAATCCCGTTCGCCGGTGTGGTGGAGGAAATCCTGACCAGGGTTGGCAATGCGGAAATGGGGGTTGTTCTGAAGCGTATGATGCTGCGCGTCGCCAGTGAAGTCGCCAGGGAGCTTAAAATTGATGCACTGGTGACGGGTGAGAGCGTTGCCCAGGTATCAAGTCAGACACTGGCCAATCTCGCGGTTATTGATGCGGTGACTGATGCGCTGGTCCTCCGGCCACTGATCACCGCTGACAAAGGTGAAATCATCGATATTGCCCGGGCCATAGGAGTGGAAGGTTTTGCGGCCAATATGCCTGAATACTGTGGTGTTATTTCGGTCAGGCCCACCACTCGTGCGACGGGCCAGAAGGTCGCTCACGAAGAGGAGAAATTTGATTTCAGCGTATTAGAGCACGCGCTCGCCCATGCTCGTGTCCAGACCATCGATGAGGTGCTGAACGATAACGGCATCATTCCTCTGGATGTCTTTGAAAACCCACCACCGGACTCAGTGATCCTGGACATTCGCCATCCTGAGGAGGTTTATTCCCGGCCATTGAATGTGCCTGAAGCAGAGGTAGAGCTGATGCCTTTTTATACATTGCAGGGCCGGTTCCGCGAGCTGAAACAGGCCTCCCGGTATGTGCTGTATTGTGACAGGGGGGTGATGAGCCGACTGCATGCGGAGCACCTGATAGAGCAGGGTTTCTGCAATGTGGGCGTTTATCGCCCTGCCCGAAAATAAAGGGTGCAAAGGCTTCGAAAAGCTCTATATATCTTAAATGTACCCGCAGATAATTTTTTATTCTTTGTGAATATTAATAATGCCTCTACCCTTGCTCACTCTGAGCAGGCGAAGTGAAATTTATGGACTGGCAAGGCATTTTATCATTGGCGTTGACACTGGGCGCTTTGCTGATATTGGCAACCACCCGGATTGGACCCCATCTGGTGATGATGGTGGTGCTGAGCATACTGAGCGTCACTGGCATCTTGACTGCCACTGAAGCGCTGTCAGGGTTCAGTAATAGCGGTGTTATCACTGTCGCGGCGATGTTTGTGGTGGCAGCAGGGCTGCATGGATCCGGTGGGATTGATCTGCTGGTGAACCGTTTCCTGGGGCGGCCTAAAACCGTCCGGTCTGCCTTGACCAGGATGTTTGCACCTGTGGCGTTGCTGAGCGGCTTTTTAAACAACACGCCTGTTGTCGCCACGATGATTCCGGCCATTCATGCCTGGTCGCGACAAATCAATATTGCGCCATCCAAATTGATGATCCCGCTTAGCTATACGGCAATTCTGGGCGGTACCCTGACCCTTATCGGTACCAGCACCAATCTGGTGGTCAATGGTCAATATCAGGTGTTGACGGGTGAAGCGGGATTTTCGTTGTTTTCTATCACTGCTGTGGGATTCCCGGTCGCTGTTATTGGGCTGTTTTTTATCTGGCTATTTTTCCCCAAGTGGCTGCCAGATCGCGGTGATCAGCAGGCTTTTGGCAATCTGCGCGAATTCACGCTGGAAGTTTCCGTTGCGAAAGATGGCCCATTGGTCGGTAAAACGGTGGCAAGTGCAGGGCTGCGGCATTTGAGACGCGTTTATCTTGTGGAAATCGAACGGGGTGGCACCGTGGTGACCGCCGTTCCCTCTGAGGAAAAACTGCAGGGTGGGGACCGCCTGGTGTTCGCCGGTGATACGGAGGCGATTTCAGATCTACTCCGTATCAATGGTCTGGTGCCATCGACGGAAAATGAGGAAGGATTGTCTCTGGATACTGACCGCGCTGAGCGGCGTCTGGTAGAGGTGGTCGTATCTCCCCACTGCGATGCGGTGGGGCATGCCATACGGGATTCTGGATTTCGGAGTCGCTATGGCGCAGTGGTGCTTGCTGTTGCGCGGCATGGTGAGCGGGTTCAGGGGAATCTGGGTACGATTGAGCTGGCAGTGGGCGATACTCTGTTACTCGAAGCCCGGCCCGCATTCGTCAGCCGTCAGCGCTATAACAAGGATTTTCTGTTAGTCAACGAGCGGAATACCGATCCTCCTAGACACGAGCGTGCCTACCTGTCCTGGTCTATTCTGGGGGGTATCGTCGCTCTGGCGGGACTGGGCCTGACCAGTATGCTTAACGCCGCGCTGCTCGGTAGTTTGCTGATGATTCTCAGCGGTTGCTGCTCGGTCAGCCAGGCGGAAAAAAATATCGACATGATGGTTATAGTGACAATCGCAGCGGCGTTTGCACTGGGTATGGCGCTGGAGAAAACCGGAGTGGCGGCATTTCTTGCCGACAATATGATCCAGCTGGGTTCCGGTAAGCCCTGGTTGCTGCTGATACTCTGCTATCTGCTGGTATCAATTCTGACCGAGCTGATTACCAACAATGCCTCGGCCGTACTGGTGTTGCCGATCGTGTTGGAAATGACAGGGCAGGCTGGTTTGAACAACGAACCTTTTATTTTCGCCATTATCATGGCGGCCTCGGCAAGCTTTGCGACGCCTTTGGGCTACCAGACAAATCTGATGGTTTATGGGCCGGGTGGCTACCGCTTTTCGGACTTTCTCCGGGTAGGGGTTCCGATGAACCTGCTTATCGGCGCAGTCACAATAACGGTTTTATTGATCGGTTGGCCGCTCAGCTAATTTTCGAGCGGAAACATGTCGCAACAAGCAATATGAGCCGGCTTTCCGTAACAGGGGGCAGGTAGCCCACAATTGAAAAAGCATGTCCCTGTGTCCGCTTTGTCGTGATCATTGCATTCAGCGGACTTCATGCACAATTTGTCGGTGGAGCAGGCGTTTTTTATTCAGTGCCGCAGCTAACAGGTATCGCTGGCAACTGTCTGATCTCGCCCCCTGCCCTTGGCCTCATAAAGGGCTTTGTCGGCCAGAGAGGTCAGCCGTGAGGAGCTTTCTTCCGTAGTGGGGACCAGGCTGGCGACACCGGCGCTGATAGTTATCGACGATGATATGGGGCTGTCGGCGTGTGGAATTTGCAGTCTCTTGATGTTCGCCTGGACCTGGGCCGCTACTTTCAGGGCTCCGGTCAGTGAGGTGTTGGGCAGCAGGATGCAAAACTCCTCACCGCCATAGCGGGTAGCCATGTCGGTGGCGCGTAGCAGGCTGTGCTGTATGGTGGTGGCAATGGATTTCAGGCAGTCATCGCCAACCATGTGCCCGTAGTGGTCGTTGTATTGCTTGAAGTAATCGATATCCAGGAAAATCAGTGCCAGCGGTTCCCGGCTGCGCATACCCCGTCGCCATTCCATGTCGAGATGGTCGGTAAAATAGCGCCGGTTATAGAGGCCGGTAAGCTCGTCGGTGATGGCCATTTTCTCCAGTTTTGACTGGGCATTTTTATAGTCGGTATTGTCCCTGATCGTTTGAACAACGGCGATCAGACTGCCGTGGGCATCGTAGATAGGACCCGCATCCACCGTGAGATAGAGTCGTGAACCGATGCGGGGCATAACGCACCAGTTTTCGGCTTTATAGCCTTCCCCATAGATTGAGAGTTGTGCGTGAACCGCGTAGAGCTGATCGAGCTCAGCTGTTCGTTCCTGCACCAGTACATCAGCGAGACAGAGCCGTTGCTTTGCATAGAAAGCCTTCCAGTGGTCCCGTGTCCCAAGCACTTCCTCGGCCCTGACACCGGTGAGTCGCTCACAGGATTTGTTCCAGATGACGACATAACCCTCCCGGTCGAGGACAAACGTCGCTGTGACCAGATGCTCCATGAGACTGACAGCAAATTTTTGCTGTTGAACCACCAAAATAAGATCCTTATATATGGTGTGCGTAAATTGCTGAGCAGTATATGGCTCTCGGATTGGGATGTCGATTTGCAGTCACTGGCCGGCGTCGGCTGGGTCCCCTCGCCCTGTTTGTTTGTCGGGTTTCATCAAAGTTGTTCGGGGCATCCCGGTTGGAGTTCCTGACTAAAACGGCTTTCCATGATGGCCCTTGCCATTTGTGGGTAGATCTGAGTACGGTGTTGAAGAAATCCCTGCGTTCTGGCGCTATAACCGCTATAATCCGCGCCTATTTTTTACCGACCGAGAAATCCTGTGATCGAAAATCTCCGCAATATCGCCATTATCGCCCACGTTGACCACGGTAAAACCACCTTGGTGGACCGTCTGTTGCAACAATCCGGTACGCTGGACCGCAAAGCCATGGGTGCCGAACGGGTCATGGATTCCAATGATCAGGAGCGTGAGCGCGGTATTACCATTCTGGCCAAAAACACGGCCATCGAATGGAACGGTTACCGGATCAATATCGTCGATACTCCCGGCCACGCTGACTTTGGCGGTGAGGTCGAGCGGGTTCTGTCGATGGTGGACTCCGTATTGTTGCTGGTGGACGCGGTTGACGGCCCTATGCCGCAGACCCGGTTTGTTACCCAAAAGGCCTTCGAGCAAGGGCTCCATCCGATTCTTGTGGTCAACAAGGTGGATCGCCCCGGCGCCCGTCCCCATTGGGTCGTCGATCAGGTATTTGATCTCTTTGATCGTCTCGGTGCCACCGATGAACAACTGGACTTCCCCATTATGTATGCCTCGGCGCTGAATGGCGTTGCCGGTAATGAGCCGGATGATCTGGCGGAAGATATGACACCGCTGTTCCAGATGGTCGTGGATAAGGTCAAAGCACCGGCAGTGAACCGCGATGGCCCACTGCAAATGCAAATCAGTGCCCTGGATTACAGCAGTTACGTGGGGGTTATCGGCATCGGTCGAATTACCCGTGGCAAACTCAAAACCAACGAGCAAGTGGTGGTGGTTGATCGCGAGGGTAAAACCCGGCGCGGTCGCGTATTACAGGTGATGGGTTATCGCGGTCTGGAACGATTCGAGGTGGAGCAGGCCGAAGCGGGTGATATTGTCTGTATCACCGGTATCGACAAATTGAACATTTCCGACACCATCTGTAGCCCGGACAAGCCGGAAGCGATGGTGCCACTGAGTGTTGACGAGCCCACCGTCAGCATGACTTTTCAGGTAAACGATTCCCCGTTCGCCGGTCAGGATGGCAAATACATTACCTCAAGAAATATCCGGGAGCGGCTGGATCAGGAGCTGATTCACAATGTGGCACTGCGGGTTGTGCAGGGGGAGACCCCCGACAAATTTGTGGTGTCCGGACGCGGTGAATTACACCTGTCGGTATTGATTGAAAACATGCGCCGGGAGGGTTTCGAGCTGGGTGTGTCGCGCCCCGAAGTGATCCAGAAAGATGTGGATGGCGAGGTTCACGAACCTTTTGAGCAAGTCGTGATTGATATTGAAGACCGGCATCAGGGTGCGGTAATGGAGGAGTTGGGGTTTCGCAAGGCGGATATGACCAACATGGAACCCGACGGTAAAGGCCGTGTCCGACTCGAATTTATGGTGCCCTCTAGAGGCCTGATTGGCTTTCGCTCACACTTTCTGACGCTGACCAGTGGTTCCGGCATCATGACCAGCATTTTTGATCACTACGGTCCAGTGAAACAGGGTGACATGGCCGGTCGCCAGAACGGGGTGCTGGTCTCCATGACCAAGGGCAAGACACTGGCTTATGCCCTGTTCACCCTGCAGGATCGTGGTCGTTTGTTCCTCGGTCACGGTGCCGAGGTCTATGAAGGGCAGATTATTGGTCTGCATTCCCGCAACAATGATTTGCCAGTGAACCCCACCAAGGCCAAGCAGCTGACCAATATCAGGGCGGCCGGTACCGATGAGAACCTGGTGCTCAGCCCGCCGGTTCGACATACCCTTGAGCAGGCGCTGGAGTTTATTGCCGAAGATGAGCTGGTAGAGGTAACCCCCCACCACATTCGTTTGCGCAAAAAGCTCCTGAGCGAGAACGAACGCAAGCGTGCCGGCAAAAACTGAGAACTATCAGGGAGGAGCCACGATTAAAGATCGTGGCATTGCCGGTGGCGAAAGCAGCCGATCAGGTGGTCGTTGACCAACCCGGTAGCCTGCAGGTAGGCATAACAGATGGTGCTGCCAAAAAATCGGAAGCCGCGTTTTTTCATGTCCCTGCTGATAGTGTCCGATAGCGGGGTAGTCGCGGGGACAGCGTCGGTATCCTGCCAATGGTTCTGAATCGAACGGTTGTCGACGAAGCCCCACAGGTAATCTGCAAAACTGCCGAATTGTGCCTGAATGTCCAGAAATAGACGGGCATTACTGACAGCGCTTTCAATCTTCAGTCGATTTCTCACAATACCCCTATTCTGCAGCAGCTGCGCAACATCTTGCTGATTGAAGCTGGCTACCTGCTCCGGTCGAAATTCGGCAAAGGCTCGTCGATAGTGTTCGCGCTTTCTGAGAATGGTGATCCATGCGAGACCGGCCTGAGCACTTTCAAGTACCAGAAATTCAAACAGCTTTTGGTCATCGCGACAGGGTACACCCCATTCCTGATCATGATAGTCCTGATAGAGTGGATCATTGCCAGCCCAGGGACATCGGAAAACAGGGTTGTCGCCGGATATTCGCTTCCGGGAAAAGCCGATAGAGCACTTCTCCGGGTCGCTGGACGAACTCACTGACAGTTATCCCGAAGGTACTGAAACAATTTGCGACTGGCTGCCGGTGGTTTTTGTTGGGATGCGTCGCGCTGGGCCTGTCTGATTAACTGGCGCAAGTGCTGTCGGTCCAGTCCCGGTATATCGCTAATCAGCTCTTCTAGTGCGGAGTCGCCCTCACTGATCAGTCTGTCGCGCCAGTTCTCCAGCCGTTGAAACTGCTGGCGAAAAACCTGACTGTCGTGATGAAAGCTCTCAAGCTCCCGTCGTATGCCCTCGCTGTCAATAACACGCATGATTTTGCCAATATATTGTAGTTGGCGTCGTCGACCCTCGCGATTTTTTAGCCGTCTCGCCAACATCACGGCTTCGGCAAGTTCTTCTGGCATGGTGACCTTGGCCAGTTTGGCCGGGGCTAGATCCACGAGCTCTTCACCGAGCTTTTGCAGTGCGATCATCTCGCGCTTGACGGCCGATTTGCTTTTGGGTGGTTCTTCGTCTGGCAGACGGTCTGGAAAAGAATCTTCAATCATCATGGTTAGCTATAAAACAGGGTGGCGAGACCCAGAAACGAGAGAAAACCCACCACATCTGTAACCGTGGTGAGAGCGACGCTCCCCGCCAGAGCGGGGTCGATACGGCATTTTTTTAGAAACACCGGCAGCAACGTGCCTGCAACAGCGGCGGAGATGAGGTTGATAGCCATGGCGGCAGCAATGATGAAGGCTATGATCGGGTCGTTAAACCAGAGAGCAGCAACGCCGCCCATGACCAGTGCCCATAGCATGCCATTCAATGCCCCGACGGCAAATTCCTTGCTCAGTAACCAGCGCATATTGTTTTTGCTGATCTGTCCCAGTGCCATGCCCCGAATAACCACGGTGAGAGTCTGACTACCAGCAACACCACCCATGCTGGCGACGATGGGCATCAGGATAGCCAGCGCGACGACCTTTTCAATCGTGGCTTCGAAAATGTTGATCACCGAGGAGGCGAGGATAGCGGTTATCAGGTTCATCCCGAGCCAAACGGCCCGACGGGGTGCCGTGCGTTTAACCGAAGCAAACGTCTCTTCTTCATCGCTGAGACCGGCCAACCCTAACAATGAGTGGGCGGCATCCTCGATAATCACGTCTACCACGTCATCGATGGTGATTCGGCCAAGCAGTTTGTGGTCCGCGCCTACCACTGGAGCTGAAACCCAGTCATTCTTTTCAAACAGCAGTGCAACCTGCGAATCGGGCATATCGGCTGTGATGGCCTGTGCATCAGTTACCATCATCTCGCGCACGGTGATATTTGGGCTCGCGGTCAGCAGTTTGGTGAGCGGTAATGTGCCGAGAAAAGTATCTTCCCTGTTCACCACAAAAATATTATCGGTGATATCCGGAATTTCTTCATGGCGGCGCAGATAGCGCAAAACCACATCAATCGTCAGATCGGGCCGGACAGTGATGGTGTCCGTATTCATCAACCCGCCGGCGGTATCTTCATTGTAAGTGAGTACTCGCTCGACCCGCAGCCTGTCCTGGCTGCTCATCGCCTGGAGTACTTCTGGTATTACCTGGTCGGGGAGTTGCTGCAGAATGTCCGCAATATCGTCGGGATCAAGACCTTCAGTGAGTGAGGCGACCTCGTGACTTTCCATTTCACTAAGGATTTCACCGCGAAGTTCCTCGCTGAGCTCACCGATCACTTCGCCTTCCAGCTCCCGGTCAACCAGGTCCCATAATACCCGCCGGGCTTTAGGTGGTGCAGACTCTATCTGGTCAGCGATATCGCCGGGAGAAAGGTTATTGAGCATGTGCCGGAGCAGGCGCACATCGCTCGAATTCATCATTTCGTTGATGCTGGCGAGCCTGGACAAATGGCTGAATTTTTCGTTAGGCCCCTGCATCTGAGAAGTTTTCCCTGACTGTCAGTTTGAAGGCGGATAGTGTATAGGTGGGCGTGACAAAATTATACAGTGGTCTGGTTGGTAGGCGGCGCGGTTAGTGCTCTTCCTCGAATCGGTTACCGATTAACTGTTCGATATCGCGATGGGCGCGCTCCGCATCACTGCCTTCGAAAATGAAATGGAGAGAGGTGCCCTGGGTCGCGGCAAGCAACATCAGTGACATCACGCTTTTGGCGTCCACCAGTTTGTCGGGGCTGCGCCCGGTTTTGATGGCGCAGCCATATTTTCCGGCAGTCGAAGCCAGCTTTGCGGCTGCTCGAGCATGCAGCCCTAGACGGTTCACAATGGTGATTTCTGTACAGATTATTTTTGACATAACAGCCTTCTCGTGATGGCGCCCGTCAGGCCAGTTCTCTGTGCCGGACCTGTACATTCGGCATTGTGCTGCTGAAATGTCTGGCTAGAACGCTGGATATGTAGACTGAGCGGTGCTGTCCCCCGGTGCAGCCCACTGCAATGGTTAGATAGCTGCGATTATTGGCAAGAAATGACGGTGTCCAGCGGGACAGAAACTGCTTGATATCATTAGTCATGTCGATGACTTCCGGTTGCGATTCGAGAAATTCGATCACTGGCTGGTCATTGCCGGTAAAGGGCCTTAATTCCTGTTTCCAGTGGGGGTTTGGCAGGCAGCGAACGTCAAAGACAAAATCCGCGTTGACTGGCACTCCGCGTTTAAAGGCAAAGGATTCAAACATGACAGCCATGTCATCTCTGCTGTGGGGGGCAATTTGTTGTTTGATGACATCGCGCAGCTGGTGCAGAGTCATGGTGCTGGTATCAATTCTGCGATCTGCAATTGAGGCAATCGGGTCCAGCAGGGTGGTTTCGAGTTCTATGGCTTCGTGGATATCCACCCGGTCATTGGTGAGGGGGTGCTTGCGACGTGTTTCACTGAAACGCTGGATAATGACAGAATTTCTGGCATCGAGAAAAAGCACTTCATAATTGATGCCCGAATATTTCAGCTCCGCAAGAATTTTTGGTAGTTGGTCAAGGTCTTCGCCCAGGTTGCGGACATCGATTCCCACCGCAATTTTTTCCAGCCAGTGTTGGCTCTTGGCGTTGATGGCTTTCTGAAAAAGACCGGGAAGCAAACTGGCGGGAAGATTGTCAATACAGGTAAAACCGACATCTTCGAGAACGTTCAGTGCGGTACTCTTGCCAGATCCGGAACGCCCACTTACCACCACCAGTCGCATTAGTCTTTCACCTCAGTCACCATCATTGCCGGTTGCTATCCGGAAGAGATCTTGATCACTGCTGGCCTGCCGCAATGCATTGCGAACCGTTTCGTCCTGAAGTAATTCGGCAATGGAAGAGAGGACCTGCAGGTGTTCGTCGTTTTGCTCCTCGGGTACGATTAGTGCAAAGATCAGATCTACCGGTTCTCCATCAATGGCATCGAAATCGACGGCATCAGCCAGTTTGACAAGTGCCCCGGTAATTTTTTCACAGCCTGCCAAACGACAGTGGGGGATGGCAACACCTTCTCCTATCCCGGTGCTGCCCAATCGCTCTCTTGCCAGCAGGCTCTGGTAAAGGTCGTCTGCGTTAACCCCTTCCATGCGTTCTGTCAGGAAGACGGAAAGGTTTTCCAGTACCCTTTTTTTGCTACCGCCCTCGGCGCTGGCAACGGTGTTTTCAGGGGTGAGTACATCAATCAGTTTCATGAGTGTTATCTACCGCGGTTCTTTTCCTTGTGCTTGATCAACTGTCGGTCCAGCTTGTCGGTCAGCATGTCGATAGCGGCATAAAGATCTTCATGCTCGGAATCGGCAAAGAATTCACCGCCGCTGACATGGACTGTTGCTTCAGCTTTCTGGATCAATTTGTCAACTGAGAGAATCACATTCGTGCTGGTGATGCCGTCGTGGTGACGCTCCAGTTTGGATAATTTGGTAGTGACATAGTCTTTGATCGGATCAGTGATATCGAGATGATGTCCGCTGATGTTCAATTGCATGCGGTTCTCCTTAATGGGTGTTAGGTGTTGGGGTTGTAGCGTTTTCTTTCGCTGGAAGAGGGGATACCCATCCCCTCGCGGTATTTGGCAACAGTGCGTCGGGCAACCTGAATACCCATCTCCTGAAGCAGTGCTGTCAGTTTGTTGTCACTGAGGGGCTTGCCCGGATTTTCAGCGCTTACCATTTTTTTCAGCATAGCGCGAATGGCAGTTGATGAACACTCCCCGCCAGCGTCGGTCGAGACGTGGCTGGAGAAGAAATACTTGAGTTCAAAAACACCCTGCGGTGTGTCGATGTACTTTTGGGTGGTCACCCTCGAAATAGTGGATTCGTGCAGTTCCAGTCGTTCGGCAATATCTGCCAGCACCATGGGCTTCATCGCCACGGGTCCCTGTTCCAGAAAGCCCTGTTGTAATTCAATGATGCAGCTGGTGACGCGCATCAGGGTGTCATTGCGGCTTTCCATGCTGCGCAGAAACCATTTGGCCTCCTGGAGGTGATTCTTGAGGAAGGTGTTGTCCTGACTGGAATCGGCTCTGCGAATCAACTGGGCGTACTGTTGATTGATACTCAGGCGAGGGGTGATGTCCTCATTGAGGGAAACTTTCCAGTGATTATCGACTTTGGTGACCCGAACATCGGGTACCACGTACTCGATATCATCGTTTCGAATGGCGTCACCGGGGTTGGGAGACAACGTCTGGATTAGCAGGATGGCACCCTCGAGTATCTCGTGGGACAGACCGGTGATTTTTTCCATTTGTCGAAAATTGCGCTGTCCAACCAGTTCCAGGTGGTCGGTGACGAGCTGGATGGCCTCGTTAATCAGCGGTGTATCCGGAGAGAACTGGTTCAGCTGGATCAGAAGACATTCGGCGAGGCTGGTGGCTGCAACACCAGGTGGGTCAAACTGCTGAATGCGGTGCACTACAGCGAGCACTTCATCCAGCTCAATTTCGTCGTCCAGCGCGGCCCAGATTTCTTCAACCGGTGCCGTCAGCATGCCCCGGCTATCAATTGAATCGATGATTATTTCACCGATCAGGTAATCCTTGGGAGACATCGGCGTCAGATTAAGTTGCCAGATCAGGTGGTCCTGAAGCGACTCTGTGACGTTGTGAACGCTGTCAAAGTCCCGTGTGTCCGCACCGGTGTTTCTAATGGTGGTACTGGGTTGGTAAATATCGTCCCAATTAGCGTCGACTGGCAGGTCAGTGGGTATTTTACTGTCCCATTCACTGCTGTTGAGATCACGGGTTGCACTGTCGATATCTTCATTTTTCCCGGTGGCCGTTTCTGCGGCCAGGTTCTCGGATTCTTCGGCAAGCTCAAGCAGTGGGTTATCGTAGAGGTTCTGCTGGATTTCCTGGTGCAAGTCGAGAGAGGATAATTGCAACAGGCGGATGGCCTGCTGTAGCTGAGGGGTCATCGTCAGCTGCTGGCCGATTTTCAGTTGCAAGCTGGCTTTCATGTTATGACTGCGTATAGAGAGTTGTTACGAAAATGTTCACACGGAAAGTGTAGTCTGCCTCCGGGGGGAGAGACAAGCAAAATGTGTGCCGCTTTGCACAATCGCTGCGCGGTGGTACGTCCCATCAAAGCATAAAGTCTTCGCCGAGATAGATATCCCGTACCTGCTGGTTGGCGACAATATCGGTGGCCTGTCCCTCGGCAATAACCTGTCCTTCACCAACGATATAAGCATGTTCGCAGATATCGAGTGTCTCGCGTACGTTGTGGTCTGTGATCAGGACACCAATACCTATATCGCGTAAATGACGGATGATCTGTTTGATATCGTTGACTGAAATCGGGTCGACCCCGGCAAAGGGTTCGTCCAGAAGAATAAAGGCTGGCTCAATGGCCAGTGCGCGAGCAATTTCCACTCTGCGACGCTCTCCTCCCGAGAGACTCATGCCAAGGGTGTTGCGGATATGGCTGATATGGAACTCCTGGAGCAGCTGTTCCAGCTTTTTCGCTCGCTGTTGTTTGTCGAGATCTTTTCTGGTTTCCAGGATCGCCAGAATATTATTCTCCACGGTCATCTTGCGAAAAATGGAGGCCTCTTGCGGGAGATAGCCAAGCCCTTTTCGGGCCCTGCCGTGCATGGACAGAGAAGTGATGTCTTCATTATCGATATGAACAGAACCGCCATCTTGATGAACCAGCCCGACAATCATGTAAAAGCAGGTGGTTTTGCCAGCACCGTTAGGCCCGAGCAATCCCACGATCGCACCGCTTTCGACGGTGAGGGAGACATCGCGAATCACCGGCCTTCTTTTATAGCTTTTGATCAGGTTTGACGCTTTAAGGATAGCCATTTAGTTTGCATCCTTTTGCTTGTTGGGTGGAATGACCATTTGGATTCGCTGGCGGGGATTGTCGCCACTGCTCGCCTTGACTACCTCTGCCTTCAGGTCATAGTTGATTTTTTCACCGGTGATAACGGTGCCATTTTGCTCAACGCTGGCATTTTTCAGTAGATCAATACGGTCGCTGGCCAGATGGTATTCAATAGTGTCACCCTTGGCGTACATCATGTTGTCGTTGGGGTTCGGTTGTTGTTGGTAGCGGGCAGGCTTTCCCACGCAGACAATTCGAACGACCTGGTTGTTTGCCGTGTAGACGGTGACCTTGTCCGCGTGGATTTTGATGGTTCCCTGGGTAATAACGACAGCGCCTTCGTAGATCGTTGTGCCGGTTTTCTCGTATCGTTCGGCTCTGTCCGATTCAATATTGATAGGCTGTTGTGCGTCGCTGGGTAGCGCCAGACTGGAGGAATGACATGCTGCCAGTAGCAGCAGAATGAATAAATTATGGCGCACGGTGAATCCCCTTTACTTTTGATAGCAGTTTGAATATCTCATCATTAAGATCTGCCCACATGCCTGTGCCAGTGGTCTCTCCCCGAGGTGTTTTAATGGTCACAGGAAGGCCGGTTTCGGCAATATTGGTCTCAGGGAATATGGTTAATTTGCTGGTGAGAAATTCATTCTTGCCGCCTTTTTTAACAGATTGCCACGCATAGACCTCACCGGACAGGACAGCCCGCTCACCCCCGTTGTAGATAGTGCCTTTCTGGGAGGTTACATGCCATGGGGGTGCCTGTTCCGAACCCTCGTTCGGCTCACTGTAAGACACCATGCCGGGGTTCTCCAGTTCCAGTCGGTTGCCGCGATTAAAGTGGCGTGCCTCCGTGGCTGTGAGGGTGTAAGCCCGGTTGCCATCCCTGTCAAAATTTACCGTATCAATATTGTTCATATAACTGTCTGCTTTAGGTAATTCTTCTGCATCGGCGCTTGGCTTGTTCAGAAATACCTCTGGTGGTGACAGCCAGAACAACAGGAAAATCCCTGTTGAGGCGAGCAGCATGGCAGTCATCAAAATATTGCGCATAAGTCTAGAGGTAGTCCGTAAAGGTGGATTCCAGTTTATCCTGAGCCTGCAAAAGCAGCTCGGCCAGTTCCCGGACAGCACCGGCTCCACCGCAGGTGGTGGTCTGCCAGAGTGCGTGTTCAGCAATAATTGGCCGGGCATTTGCCACGGCGGCCCCCAGCCCCACTCGTCTGATGACAGCCAGGTCGGGAAGATCGTCGCCGAGAAAGGCAATTTCATTCATCTGGTAAGGGTGAGTAACCAGCAAGTCTTCCAGAGCGGTCAGCTTGTCCTCTCTTCCCTGTACGACAAGGTCGATACCCAGTTCTTCGGCCCGTCTTGCCACCAGTGCTGAAGATCGGCCGGTGATAATGCCGACTTTGATACCGTTGCGCTGTAACAGTTTGATCCCGAGACCGTCCTGTATATTGAACGATTTCAGTTCCTCTCCATTGTTGCCGTAGTAGAGGCGGCCATCGGTCAGGACTCCGTCTACATCCAGTAACAATAACCGGATTTGACGAGCTCTGCTGGTGATTTTCAGGTTCGGGGCTGACATGGTTACATGACTCCCGCGCGCAGGATGTCGTGCATATGGAGAACCCCAATCGGATGGTGGTTGGCGTCTTCAATAACAAGTGCCGTAATTTTATTGTCTTCCATGATTTTTAATGCCTCAGCCGCGAGCAGTTCCCGATGAACGGCCTTACAGCTGCCCTTGATTAATTGACGGACCGTGCTCTGATTGATATTGATATCGTTATCGACGGCCCGGCGCAGATCGCCGTCGGTAAATACCCCGACCAATTCTCCCTGGCGGTTAACCACTGTCGTCATGCCAAACCCTTTGGCGGTCATTTCCACGAGGGCTTTTTTCAGTAGCGCGTCCTCGAACACCCGGGGCAGCTCGTCGCCACTGTGCATGATGGTTTCCACCTTGAGTAGCAGTTTTCGACCGAGCGCACCGCCCGGGTGGGAAAAAGCGAAGTCCTCGGCGGTAAAACCCCGTGCCTCCAGCAGAGCAATTGCCAGGGCATCACCCATGACCAGCGTTGCCGTAGTGCTGGTGGTAGGTGCCAATCCCAGAGGGCAGGCCTCACTGGGAACCCGGACATCCAGGTGCGCCTCTGAAGCCTGAGCCAGAATCGAATCCGGGTTGCCGGTCATACTGATCAGCGGAAGGCCCATACGCTTAATGAGTGGTAGCAGGGTAATGATTTCGGCGGTGGTTCCGGAATTGGATAATGCCAGCACCAGATCAACCCGTGTGATCATGCCAAGGTCGCCATGGCTGGCTTCCCCAGGATGAACGAAAAAAGCGGGGGTTCCCGTGCTCGCCAGACTGGCGGCAATCTTCCTGCCGATATGTCCCGATTTTCCCATGCCGGTAACAATGACGCGACCTGTACACTGCATGATCAGCTCACAGGCACGGTCAAAAGCTGCATCAATCCGCTCTTCGAGCAGGGTGACGGCTTCGGCTTCAAGACGGATGGTGCGGCGTGCGGCTTCGGCAAAATTACTGGTGGTCATTGGCTACCCAAAATATTTTGCCAAGTATACCGGCAACGAAGTAATGCTGTAAGTACTGGCAGTGATCAGGGGGAGGCCATCAGTGCCGCCATGTACCGGGTCTCCAATTGCCTGGCTCTCAAGGATTTCGAAAATAGCGGGGCAATGGTATAGTGCATGCCTTTTCAAACCAGCTAATTGGGCACTTGGCTGCGTTGTTGATGTCAAATGGCTGTGGCCGAACAAGGGTCAGCTGTTCAGCCAGTAGGTCCGAATAACTTGAGGAAAATTGCCATGTACAAAAGGTTGATAAAAACATTGCTTCCCGCACTCGTTGTTCTTTTGTCGGGTCATGCAATTGCTACCCAGGCTGCGGATGATGCCGTTACCTCATCGGAACAAAGTCCCCATGAATTAATTGAGACCGTGACCGACGACCTGTTGCAGATGATTGACGAACACCGCGAGACCTTTGACGATGATCCCCAGGCTTTCTTTGATTCGCTGGATTGTCTGCTGACCCGGGTGATTGATTTCAAGTGGATTGCCAGCAATGTTATGGGTACCTATCGTGCTGAGGCTACCGATGAACAGCGTGAGATGTTCGTCAAAACCTTTCATCGCGATCTGATTGAAACCTATGGTCGTGGTCTGATTTCCTATGGCGATGAAACCATTGTGGTGTTGCCGCCCAAGGAAGATCTTGAAGGTAAGCGCCGGGTTACCGTGGTTCAGGAAATTCGTGGCAAGGATGGGGTCTTTCCGCTCTATTACTCTATGGCGCTCAATCGTGAAGGCGCGTGGAAAATCACCAACGTTGTGATCAACGGGATCAACCTGGGTAAAACGTTCCGCAACCAGTTTGCCCAGAGAGCCGAAAAGTATGATGGCAATATCGATCAGGTCATAGCTAATTGGTCCGCTCCTTCAGATGTCATTAAAAGTGAGGGGTAACCCATGACCCCCGATGATGTTCAGGTGCTCCTGCAAAATGCCTTGGCCGATTGTGATATCACCGTGAGTGGCGCTGGTAGCCACTTTGATATCCAGGTCGTTGGCGAATTATTTTCCGGACTCCGCCCGGTACAGCGGCAACAAAAAATCTATGCCGTGCTTCAGCAACACATAGCCGAAGGTGCTATTCACGCGGTAAATATCAAAACCTATACGCCGGATGAAGTTAGCAAATAAGCCCGCGCCGGTTTCCTTCACCAATTTCAGCTCAAACTGGCCACTGCCTTGCTGAATCACAAGGGTTTTGAATGGACAAGTTGTTGATTTCCGGAGGCGGCCCACTGTTCGGGGAAATCCGTATCTCCGGTGCCAAAAATTCCGCACTGCCGATCATGGCGGCCACGCTCCTGGCCGATGGGCCGGTGATGATTTCCAATGTGCCCCACCTGCATGACATAACCACCATGTTCGAGCTGCTCGGATGCCTCGGTGTCAGTGTGGTGTTGAATGAAAAGATGCAGGTGGAAGTTGATGCCACAACTTTGCACAGTCATGTGGCACCCTATGACTTGGTCAAGACCATGCGTGCTTCCATTCTTGTTCTGGGCCCAATGCTCACGAAGTTTGGTGTTGCCAATGTCTCATTTCCCGGTGGATGTGCAATCGGCAGTCGACCGGTAGATCTGCACCTGCGCGGGCTGGAAATGATGGGTGCCGAGATAGATATTGACGGTGGCTACATCAATGCCCGCTGTAATGGACGCCTCAAGGGTGCCCATATTTTGATGGACACGGTCTCCGTGGGTGCAACGGAAAACCTCATGATGGCCGCGGCGCTTGCCGATGGCCAGACCACTATTGAAAATGCCGCTCGTGAACCCGAAGTGGTCGACCTGGCTAACTGTATTAATGCGTTGGGTGGCCAGGTGACGGGTATGGGTACCACAACCCTGACCATCGATGGGGTCGACACCCTGCATCGGGGCAGTTACCGGATTATGCCCGATCGTATTGAGACGGGAACTTATCTGGCGGCGGCGGCAGCGACCCGCGGCCGGGTCAAGTTGAAGGATACCGATCCGCATATTCTCGAGGCAGTGTTGATCAAGCTGGAGGAAGCCGGTGCGAAGATAAGCGTCGGCAAGGATTGGATAGCACTGGATATGGAAGGGCGCAGACCGAAATCGGTCAACTTCAAGACAGCGCCCTATCCGGCGTTCCCAACGGATATGCAGGCGCAGCTGACAACCGTTAATGCGGTTGCCGATGGGGTAGGCGCGATTACCGAGACGATCTTTGAGAACCGTCTGGTTCAGACCCATGAGCTGAATCGAATGGGGGCCAAAATTACCCTGGAAGGAAATACCGCCATCGTTACCGGGGTTGAGCGGCTCAAAGCGGCGCCGGTCATGGCTTCAGATCTGAGGGCCTCGGCCAGTCTGGTGATTGCCGGACTGGTGGCTGATGGTGAAACCATTGTCGATCGTATTTACCATATAGATCGAGGGTATGAATGTATTGAGGAAAAGCTGCAGCAGCTTGGTGCCAATATCCGCAGGATTCCGGGTCGTTAGTCCCGGTCGAGCGTTTTCCTCAAGTAACCAGTTGCATAAACAATGTGAGTGCCATGCAAATTACCATTGCCCTGACCAAGGGACGTATTCTGGAAGAAACCTTGCCTTTACTGGCGGAAGTCGGTATTGCACCTCTGGAAGACATCAGTGCCAGCCGCAAGCTTCTGTTTGATACCAGTAGATCCGATGTGCGATTACTGGTATTGCGCGGTTCGGATGTTCCAACTTATGTGCAGTTTGGGGCAGCGGATTTGGGTGTGTCGGGAAAAGACACCCTCCTGGAGCATGGCGGTGACGGGCTCTATGAGCCGCTGGACTTGGGAATCGCCCGCTGTCGTATGATGACTGCGGCAGTGGCTGGGGTAGCGGCTGGCTCAGGGCGTATCCGGGTCGCTACCAAATACGTTAATGTGGCCCGCCGTTTTTATGCCGAACAGGGTCGTCAAGCGGATATCATAAAACTCTACGGTGCCATGGAGCTGGCTCCGATCATGGCCCTGGCGGATGAGATTGTCGATATTGTGGATACCGGCAATACGCTTCGGGCCAATGGCCTGGAGGCCCGGGAGTTTATTGCTGACATCAGTTCCCGGCTAATTGTGAACAAGGCCGCCATGAAGATGAAGCACCGATTGCTGCAAGATATCGTAGACCGTCTGACGGCAGCGGTGAAGAAGGTCCGATGACGATGCAAAGTGAACCCATCAGTATCCTGCAGTTGTCTACCGCAGATAGCTGTTTCGACGACCGGCTGACTGAATTGCTGGCGTGGGAGAATGTATCAGATCAAAAGGTGGAGCAGATCGTTGGTGATATTCTGGCGGCTGTGCGCCAGCGCGGTGATCAGGCTTTGATTGAATTTACCAATCGCTTTGACGCCCGGGATGTCGGTGATGTCCGAGAGCTCGAAATTCCTCCCGACGTTGTTTCCGAAGCATTGGCCGGTCTCCCCGCAGCTGAGCGCGATGCACTGGATTTGGCGGCGGAACGAATTCGCCGTTATCACCAGCACCAGAAGCAGGCCTCCTGGCACTACCGGGAAGAGGACGGCACCCTGTTGGGGCAGCAGATCACCGCACTGGACCGGGTGGGCATTTATGTGCCCGGGGGCAAAGCCAGCTATCCGTCGTCGGTTCTGATGAATGCTCTGCCCGCCCGGGTGGCCGGCGTTAACGAGATTATCATGGTGGTGCCCGCGCCGGGTGGTGAACTGAATCCGCTGGTGCTCGCTGCGGCAGCGATTGCCGGAGTTGATCGCCTGTTTACACTGGGCGGCGCTCAGGCCATTGGTGCATTGGCCTATGGTACGGAAACCGTGCCTCGGGTGGACAAGATTGTAGGGCCGGGCAATATCTTTGTTGCCACGGCCAAGCGAGCTGTGTTCGGAGCCGTGGGTCTGGACATGGTGGCGGGGCCCTCGGAAATTCTGGTGGTTTGCGATGGTCAGACAAACCCGGACTGGATCGCTATGGATCTGTTTTCCCAGGCTGAACACGACGAAGAAGCTCAGGCCATCCTGATCAGTCCGGATATGGATTTCCTTGAACAGGTAAAAACCAGTATTGGCAAGTTGCTGCCCACTATGGAGCGGGCATCGATTATTCGTGCGTCACTCGAGAGGCGTGGTGCCCTGATCGCGGTAGCGGACATGACGGATGCACTGGCGTTGATTAACCGCATTGCTCCCGAGCATCTAGAGCTGTCTGTGGCGAGCCCCGAAGACTGGTTGCCGGGTATTCGGCATGCAGGAGCTATCTTTATGGGTCGTTATACCGCAGAGGCGGTGGGTGATTATTGTGCCGGTCCCAACCATGTCCTGCCGACCTCCATGACAGCCCGTTTTTCCTCGCCGCTGGGTGTTTATGATTTTCAAAAGCGCAGTTCACTGATTATGTGTTCCGCCGAAGGTGCTTCGACATTGGGGAAAACTGCGTCGGTGCTGGCCCGGGGGGAAAGCCTGACAGCCCACGCCCGCTCTGCCGAATATCGTATCAAGTCATGATGGTAACCCCGTGAGTAGCCCTTTCTGGAGTGATATTGTTGCAAAGCTGGATCCCTATGTACCCGGGGAGCAGCCTAAGCTGGCCAACCTGACCAAGTTGAACACCAATGAAAACCCCTATGGACCGTCACCCCGGGTTCTGGAAGCCATCGCCGGAGAGTTGGGGGATAGCCTTCGCCTCTACCCTGACCCTAGCGGTACATTACTCAGACAGGCGGTGGCAGATTACTATGGTGTTGATCTGGCTCAGGTGTTCCTGGGCAACGGTTCAGATGAGGTGCTGGCCCATATTTTTCAGGCACTGCTCAAGCACGAGGAACCGGTTCTTTTCCCGGATATCACCTACAGTTTTTACCCCGTCTACTGCGGTCTGTATCAGGTGGATTATCAACGGATACCGCTGGGCAGCGATTACCGCATTCAGGTGGCGGACTACCTGTGCAGTAATGGCGGCATTATCTTTCCCAATCCGAACGCGCCCACCGGGATACTACTGTCGTTGCCGGAAATTGAATGGTTGCTGAAAAAAAATCAGCGGTCGGTTTTGATAGTGGATGAAGCCTACATTGATTTTGGCGGAGAGACAGCGGTTTCCCTGGTCGGGCGTTATCCCAATCTGCTTGTGACTCAGACGCTGTCAAAATCGCGCTCACTGGCTGGCCTACGGATCGGTTTTGCTATCGGCGATGTTGCTCTGATCGAGGCGTTGGAGCGTGTGAAGAACAGTTTTAACTCCTACCCGCTCAGTCGTCTTGCCATTGTTGGAGGCGCTGCGGCCTTCGCCGATGAGGACTATTTCCGCGAGGTCTGCGAGCAGGTTGTTCGTAGTCGTGAAACGTTGGCCTCTGGCCTGAAATCACTGGGTTTTGAGGTGCTGCCATCCTCCGCGAACTTTCTGCTGACGACCTGCCCGTCCCGGGATGCAGTCGAGCTTGCGGCGCGATTACGTGAAAAGGGTATTATTGTTCGTCACTTCAGGCAGCCAAGAATAGAACAGTTTTTGCGGATTACTATTGGCACAACCGAGCAAAACCGTCGGCTGTTGGATGTTTTGGTCGAATTGCTCAAACAGTAATTCCTGGAGCTATTCGGGCGGTGGTCGGGTGCCTGTCACCGCCATGATTGTGCTTTTTTGCCCTTCCCTTATAACCTCCAGTTTGACGGAGTCACCGGGTGAGAGATCGGCGATCAGATTCATGCTTTTTTCATTGTCTACCACCCAGTAATCATTGATACGGGTGATAATGTCCCCCGGCTGCAGACCTGCCAGATGAGCGGGACTGTTGATGTAAATGCTGGTAATCACAAGTCCCGATGGCGGATCCATGCCCAGTTTCGTCGCCGCCAGCCTGGTCAGTGGGCGGGCTTCGACGCCAAGCCAACCGCGGATTACATAGCCGTGTTCAACGATATCCTGTAGAACCTTTACTGCCGTATTGGCGGGGATGGCAAAGCCGATGCCCACCGAATAGCCGGTCTTGTCGAGAATGGCGGCATTGATACCGAGCAAGTTGCCAAAAGCGTCCACCAGTGCCCCGCCAGAATTACCCGGGTTGATGGCTGCATCAGTCTGGATGAAGTTTTCAAACGTGTTGAGTCCCAGACCATTGCGACCAGTAGCGCTGATAATGCCCTGGGTGACCGATTGTCCGACCCCGAACGGGTTGCCTATGGCCAGTGTGACGTCACCCACCCGGGGCATAGAGGCCGCATCAATATTGATAGGTATCAGGTTGTCGAGATCTATCTTTAGCACAGCCAGGTCTGTATCCGGGTCCTTGCCGATGACCTTGACCATTGCCTCTCGACCATCCTGGAGCTGGACGACGATTTCATCTGCTTCGGTCACCACATGGTTGTTGGTCAGAATGTAGCCGTCTTCGGTCAGGATGACCCCGGAGCCCAGAGATGACTGCATGCGCTGTTGTTGCGGCAGGTTGCTGTTGCTGAAAAAGCGGCGGAAGAAAGGATCGTCCAGTAACGGGTGGCGGGGGCGCTCGAGCGTTTTACGCGTATAGATGTTGACGACCGATGCCGATGCCCGTTGTACTGCAGAGGCGTACGAGGCCGGTCCCTGCCACTCTCCGGAAACGCCAGGTGACAAACCCCTGGTTTCCATTTTGACTGCGTTGTTGAGCGTTTCCGGCAGTAATAACATGAACAGTGCGGCCGCAAGCAGGCCGGCAACTACAGGCCAGCTGATATAGCGCAACACTCTAAAAATAAAAGACACCACAGGCTCCGCGAGCTCACAAAGAGCGCATTATGTCACAAACCGCACAGCGGGAGGCTTTGATGGATCGCTTTGTTCCCGTTCCCCGTCAGCTCACTTTAAGCGTCGGGTCATCATTGTCGTCGGTATCTTCTGCGGTATCATTTGCCACTTTTGCGCGGAGATTGTCGCGGGATGCGCTGTCATCTCTGAGCCCGTATTCTTCGCTGAGAATGCCGCCTGGGACCTTGGGTGCGTAATCTTTCGGCGGTTCTGGTATTTCTGTGGGCAACATTGTGCCGCGCTCCTCAAGGCGTCCAAACCCGGCATCGACCATTTTCTTGCTGGTGTCGGCGCCGGTCAACCGCATGGCGCTGGCAGAGAGGTACTCGTGAACATCGCGGTAGCTGTGTGACAGGTTGTTGAACAGCTCGGAGGTTTTGATGAAATGCTCGGTTACCTCGTGTTCGTAATCCTGGAGCTGTTCCTGTGCTTCCTTGAGTTTGTGCTCGGTGGCTTTGCGTTCTTGCTCCCCGGGGTGAAGGGTTCGCCCGGTCAGCAGGCCAACAACCAAGCCGCCTAACGCACACAGCAAGCCAATCAATAATAAAGTCGGGGTATCCAAGCGACCACCTCCAGAGATATGCAGCGGATTTTGACGTGTAGTCTGAAAGAAGCTCTATCTGGAGGCAACTGTTTTTTGAAGAGGCTTTCGTGTGTTCCCTGACGCTGTCGTATGGCAATGATGTCATGCTCACTGTGTGAGTAACGGGTTGCGATTATCCTTTTGCACGGCTAAAGTTCCCGGCCTTGTTTTCTGCATTCTTCCATTGAACCAGTCAATTATGATTCGGGCGTCTGTTCACACACACACACCTTTGCAGCGATATCAGCAGGATTTGCTGCAGGCCTCTTTCAGCTACGATCCTGCCCAGGAGCAGGCAGTGGCTTTGCTACAGGCGCTCTATGAAAAATTATTGGAGCAAAATGCCCGGATAGCAAATCACTCGATTTTTCAACGAGTCAGAGCGTACTTTCGATCTACCCGGCCCTTTGTGCCGGTCAAGGGGTTGTATTTCTGGGGTGGTGTGGGCCGCGGTAAAACCTACCTGATGGATAATTTTTTTGAATCCCTGCCCTTCGAAGAGAAAATGCGCGCGCATTTCCATCGTTTTATGCGCCGGGTTCATCGGGAGCTGCGCCTGCTGGACGGTGTAAAAAATCCATTGGAAAAAGTCGCTGACAATATCGCTGCTGAAGCCAGGGTGATTTGTTTTGACGAGTTTTTTGTCGCTGATATCGCTGATGCAATGTTGTTGGGAGGGCTGCTGAAATTGCTGTTCGAGCGTGGGGTGACATTGGTGGCAACATCCAATATTGTCCCTGATCAACTCTATGAAAATGGTCTGCAGCGGCAACGCTTCCTGCCCGCCATTGCACTGCTCAATACGCATACCCAGGTTGTTAATGTTGATGGTGGCGTCGATTATCGATTGCGTACCCTCGAGCAGGCCCAGTTGTACCACGCGCCTCTGGATGATAGAGCGCAGGGGGCTATAGAAGCGGCTTTTGGCAGCCTTGTGCCAGCCAGTGGTGAAGTGCAAGTGGCTGTGGATATCACCATCGAAGGGCGAGACATTCCCTGTCGCGCGGTTGCTGAAGATGTCGTCTGGTTTGACTTTGATGTGATATGCAATATCCCGCGTAGCCAGAATGACTATATCGAGCTGGCCCGTGAATTCCATGCGGTGCTGGTCACCAATGTTCGGCAAATGGGGCGCGGCAACGAGGATCAGGCGCGGCGTTTTATCAACCTGGTAGATGAATTTTATGACCGGAATGTTAAGCTGGTGCTGTCCGCCGAGGTGCCATTGCCCGCATTGTATACAGAAGGTCGACTGGGTTTTGAGTTTGAGCGAACCCGTAGTCGCTTGCTCGAAATGCAATCACACGAGTATCTGGCACGACCACATCGCCCCTGACGGGGTCGGTCTCAGGAGCCTTGCAGGCAGGGACTGTCCCGTTTGATTCGACAATATTCTTTTAGGCAAAATTATCCTTGAAAAGGGTAGGGGTGGTCTGTAAAATGCGGCCTCCTTTTAGGAAGGCCAGAAACTTTCAGGCAGGAAAAAATGAAAACATTTAGTGCAAAGGCCGAAACCGTCCAGCGCGACTGGTTTGTTGTAGATGCGGCTGACAAAACATTAGGTCGTTTGGCTGTCGAGATTGCCTCTCGCCTTCGTGGTAAACACAAGCCGGAGTTCACTCCGCATGTGGATACCGGCGACTATATTGTCGTTGTGAATGCTGAGCGGGTGCGTGTGACAGGCAATAAGGCCAGAGACAAAATTTATCACCACCACACCGGTTATATCGGTGGGTTGAAGTCCATTAGCTTTGAAAAGCTGATCGCCAAGGCTCCTGAGCGGACTATCCAGACAGCTGTGAAAGGCATGCTGCCTAAAGGTCCGCTGGGTCGCGCTATGTTTAAGAAGCTCAAAGTATACGCAGGCACCGAGCATCCCCACACCGCTCAGCAGCCGCAAGAACTGAACATCTAACGGATTGTTAATTATGGCAGACACCCAATATTACGGTACCGGCCGTCGTAAAACCTCCTCCGCCAGAGTCTTTCTGAAATCCGGAGCTGGTAACATCGTGGTCAACGACCGCACTCTCGATCAGTATTTTGGCCGTGAGGTGGCGCGTATGATTGTGCGTCAGCCGCTAGAGCTGGTGGATCGTGCTACCACATTCGACCTCAATATTACCGTCGCTGGCGGCGGCAGTTTTGGTCAGGCGGGTGCTATTCGCCATGGTATTGCGCGTGCGTTGCTGCAATATGATGAGGGTCTTCGGGGTCAACTTCGGACAGCTGGTTTTCTGACCAGAGATGCCCGTGAAGTGGAGCGTAAAAAAGTGGGTCTGCGCAAAGCCCGCAAGCGCCCCCAGTTCTCCAAGCGTTGATCGATCATTTTGTTCACGCAAAACCCGGCTGTATACAGCCGGGTTTTTTTATGTTTTAAAACAGACTATTACCTACTTTGTATAGGGTTTTGTCTTGTAATAAAAAGTGGTTTTCTTTACTATTGCACGCCATTTTGCACAGATAAAATTTGCCAACCTTTGCTGCTAACGGGAGTGCGTCATGAGCAATGACGGTATTAATCAGGGGCGTAGACGTTTCCTGACGGGGGCCACTTGTGTGGTGGGTGCCGCTGGGGTCGTAGGGGCTGTTATTCCCTTTGTGGGTTCCTGGAACCCAAGTGCCAAGGCAAAAGCCGCTGGTGCTCCGGTAAAAGCCAATATTTCAAAAATCGAACCCGGTCAGATGGTGACCGTCGAATGGCGTGGTAAGCCGGTATACATTGTTCGCCGCACCCAGCAGGCGCTCGATAACCTCAAGGGTCGCGAAGAGCTCAGGGACCCGTCGTCCGAGGCATCCGATCAGCCTGCCTACGTGGACGCCGAGCACCGTGCGATTAAGGAAGAGTACCTGGTGCTGGTGGGCCTGTGTACACACCTGGGTTGTGCTCCAATGTTTCGTCCCGATGTGGGTGCTCAAGACTTGGGCGGTGCCGAGTGGCTGGGGGGCTTTTTCTGTCCCTGCCATGGCTCTAAATTTGACCTCGCCGGTCGGGTTTACAAAGGGGTTCCCGCACCGACAAATCTGGTAGTCCCTCCGTATTCCTACGAGAGTGATGGTGTGGTTGTCATTGGTGTAGATCAGGAGGCAGGCTAATGAAAGCGTTGGTGTCTTTACGTGATTGGGTAGATGCGCGCCTGCCAATCGTGCGTGCGTGGAATACCCACATGGGTGAGTATTACGCTCCGAAAAACTTTAACTTCTGGTACTACTTTGGTGTTCTCTCACTGGTGGTATTGGTCATTCAGCTGGTTTCCGGTATCTGGTTGCTGATGAGCTATCAGGGTTCCGCTGAAACTGCATTTGCTTCAGTAGAGTACATCATGCGTGATGTGGACTACGGCTGGATTATCCGCTACATGCACTCCACAGGGGCATCGGCATTTTTCGTTGTTGTATATCTGCACATGTTCCGTGGCCTGCTCTACGGTTCCTACAAGCCACCTCGGGAACTGGTCTGGATTTTTGGTATGACGATTTACGTAGCCCTGATGGCGGAAGCCTTCCTCGGTTATGTGCTGCCCTGGGGGCAAATGTCCTACTGGGGAGCCCAGGTGATTATCTCGCTGTTTGGTGCGATACCCGTGGTTGGTGAAGACATCGTGCAGTGGGTTCGTGGTGATTACCTGATTTCCGGCATTACGCTGAATCGTTTTATGTCACTGCACGTGGTTGCGCTGCCGATTATTCTGCTGGCGTTGGTGGTGTTGCATATTCTGGCGCTACACGAAGTCGGGTCGAACAACCCCGATGGTGTTGAAATCAAGAAAAACAAGAATGCCGACGGTGTCCCTGTGGACGGTATTCCTTTCCACCCATTCTATACCGTGCACGATTTGGTACCGATTGTCGTATTCCTCTTTGTATTCTGCTTTATCCTGTTCTTTGTGCCGGAAATGGGTGGATACTTTCTTGAGCATGCCAATTTCGAGATTGCAGACCCACTGAAGACGCCCGCACACATTGCGCCAGTCTGGTACTTCACGCCCTTTTACTCCATGTTGAGAGCGGTGCCCGACAAATTTGCCGGCTTCATGGTCATGGCAGCAGCAATCGCCATTATGTTTGTGCTGCCCTGGCTTGACCGCAGTCCGGTCAAATCAATCCGGTATAAAGGCCTGTTCAGTCGGTATGCTGTTCTGGTGTTCGCTGCCTCTTTCATTATTCTGGGTGTGCTGGGTGTCAAGGCTCCGACACCAGCTCGCACCTTTCTGGCGCAGGTTTGTACTGTCCTGTATTTCCTGTTCTTCCTTGCAATGCCGATCTGGACCCGAATGGAGAAAACCCAGTCAGAGCCGAAGCGAGTGACTACCGATGGTGGCTTTGGTTTCTGGAAATCCATGGGTGGATTGTTGATAGTTATACTGCTGGCCTGGTTGCCACTGAAAGCGGTCGGTGCGGAGTCGGAATATCATTGCGGCACCATTCCCTGTGATGAATTCGAGGCCGACCCCTCAGACAAGGTGTCCTTGCAGCGAGGCGCCAAGCTGTTTGTGAACTACTGCATGGGTTGTCACTCAGCTGAGTACTCACGTTGGGGCCGGGTCGCCTCAGACCTGAAAATGCCCGCTGGTCTGGTGATGGACAATCTGGTGTTTGCCGATCAGAAGATCGGGGACTTGATGAAAATTGCCATGACCAAGAAAAAAGGTAAACAGTGGTTTGGTGCCCCGCCGCCAGACCTCACCATGATTACCCGCGCCCGTACATCCGAATGGGTGTATACTTACCTGCGACATTTCTACGCCGATCCGAACCGTCCGATGGGCGTCAATAACAAAGTGTTCAAGGATGTGGGCATGCCGCATGCCTTGCTCGATCTTCAGGGACTTCAGGAGTGCGCGCCGGGACCCGTGGTCGCCGCCAATGGTGGTGTGAAGCGAGATCCTTTGACCCGCGAGGAAATCCTCGAAGACAATTGCGGGCGTTATACACTCGTTCAGGAAGGGGCTCTGTCTCCGGAGGAATACGACCAAGCGGCATATGACTTGGTAAACTTTCTTTCCTACACCGCAGAACCAATGGTCGAGGATCGCAAGAGAATCGGCACCTACGTTTTGCTCTTTCTTGCCTTCCTCTTCATCTGGGTTTGGTTGCTGAACAGGGAATACTGGAAAGAGATTCACTGATTTCAATGGGGATGGCTGCCGTATGGCCGCCATCCAACTGCCAATAACAACACAACTGAGGTTTTATTATGGGGGTTGTTGCAAAACGATCTTCGATGACGTTTTTTTCTGACCCTACATGCCACTACAGCCATCGTGTACGTATTGTTTTGGCAGAAAAAGGGGTCACGGTAGACATCGAAAATGTCGACGGCAAAAATTTGCCCGAAGATGTACTTGAACTGAATCCCTACGCATCCCTCCCTACCCTGGTAGATCGGGATCTGGCACTCTATGAAACCAAAGTGATGATGGAGTATCTCGACGAGCGATTCCCTCACCCGCCATTACTGCCTGTCTATCCCGTGGCCAGAGCGTTGAGCCGCCAGTTCATGCACCGTATTGAGCGGGATTGCTGTAGTCAACTGGATTTTATTATTGGCAGCAGTGACAACAAGGCAGTCGAAATAGCCCGCAAGGAGCTTTGTGACAGCTTAACAAGCATTGCACCGATCTTTGCCGATCTGCCATTTTTTATGAGCGAAGAGTTCACGCTGGTCGACTGCTGCCTCGCACCTATTTTGTGGCGATTAAAGCACCTTGAGATTAAACTGCCATCAAATCGTCAGACAAAGCCTTTACAGGACTATATGAAACGATTGTTTGACCGGCCGTCCTTTGCAGAAAGTCTGTCAGAGTTTGAAAGGGACATGTGAAAACCCTGTGTGGCCGGAAAGGATCTTGAAAAGGGGGCATGATATGTCCCTTTTTTCGTAAACTGCAGCACAGAGATATTGGGCCGAAATTACTGTCATGAGCATGACGTCGAATAAAGCTTATCTGGTTCGGGCATTCTATGACTGGATTGTGGATAACGACTGCACTCCCTACATAGTCGCCGATGCCTTTTATCCAGGGGTTGCTGTTCCCCAGCAACATGTCAGTGACGGACAGATTGTGTTGAATCTGGCACCGCGAGCAATAACCTCGTTGGTGATGGACAACCGGATCATTTCCTTTACTACCCGATTTGGGGGGGTGCCGAGTACGATAGAGTTACCTGTGCAGTCTATATTGGGCATTTATGCTCGTGAAAACGGTCAGGGTATGATGTTCGAGCCAGAGACTGGCCACGATCCTCAACCACCTGCCGGGCCGGGTCCTGTGAAATCTGTACCATCGAAAGAGAAACCTTCAGGAGGGATTGCTGGAGACAATGGCAAAAAACCCTCTCTCAGAATTGTAAAATAGAGGTCTCAATTATGTCAGATCCAATTGTCATTGCCGGTATGGCAAGAACGCCTATCGGTAGCATGCAAGGGCAGTTTACCGGTGTTCCCACAACAGAGCTCGGTGCCGTGGCCATCAGGGCTGCCATTGAACGGGCAGGGGTTGCCGGAGAGCTGATTGACTCCGTGGATATGGGTTGTTGTCTGACGGCTGGCCTCCGGCAGGCACCGGCTCGCCAGGCTGCCATTGGTGCGGGATTGCCGCCGAGTGTGGGTGCCACTACCCTCAATAAGGTATGTGGCTCCGGTATGAAAGCGGTGATGAATGCCTGTGACAGCCTGACACTGGGTAATGTGGATGTGGCTGTAGCCGGTGGAATGGAGAGCATGACTAACGCCCCATACCTGATGACCCAAGGTCGCAGTGGTTACCGGTTTGGGCATGCGCAGATTTTTGACCACATGACAATGGATGGCCTTGAGGATGCCTACAATGGCGAAGCGATGGGTATTTTCGCCGAAAAATGTGTCAGCAAATTCGGTTTTACCAGGGAGGAGCAGGACGCTTTTGCCGTGTCCTCACTGGAGCGGGCTCAACGGGCGATCAAGGACGGCAATTTTGAGGATGAAATTGCGCCTGTAACCGTCAAGACCCGCAAGGGCGAGGTAGTCTGTTCAATCGATGAGCAGCCTGGCAAGTCAGTTGCCGATAAAATCTCGCAGATGCGCCCTGCGTTCATCAAAGATGGCACTGTGACAGCGGCCAATGCCAGTTCCATCAGTGATGGCGCTGCTGCCCTGGTGTTGACCCGTCTTTCTGTTGCAGAAAAGCTGGGCATGAAACCCCTGGCAACCATTCACGCTCACAGTACCCATTCTCAGGAACCCGAGTGGTTTACAACCGCTCCGGTAGGTGCCATCAATAAGCTGCTCGCGAAAGTGGCCTGGAGCAAGGACGATGTGGACCTGTTTGAAATTAACGAAGCCTTTGCTTGTGTCACTATGGCGGCCATGAAAGAGTTGGGTTTGCCACATGAAAAAGTCAACATTCACGGTGGAGCCTGTGCCTTGGGTCACCCCATTGGCGCCTCGGGTGCACGGATTATTGTGACTCTTCTGGGTGCTTTGCAAACTTACGGGAAGCGCAAGGGTGTGGCAGCTATCTGTATTGGTGGTGGAGAAGCCACTGCGATGGCCGTCGAACTGATTTAGCCACTCCCGAGTAATTAAAAAACCGGCCCGGCTGATCAGCCGGGCCGGTTTTTTTATAGATGGGACTGTTAATCGATATATTCAAAAACCTTCACCACCCGCTGAGCGCCGCGGGTCTTGCTGGCAATCAGGGCAGCATGGTCGGCGGTACTATGTGTCACGAGCCCCATCAGGTAGATCACACTGTTTTCGGTGATCACTTTTATGGTCGACGATTTCAGGTTTTTTTCAGCAATCAGCTTGGCCTTTACCTTGGTGGTTAGCCAGGTGTCATTGCTTCTCGAGATCAGGGATGTTGGGGTGCGTATCTGAAGTTCATTATGTACTTGGCGGACGCCGCGAAACTTTCTTGCCGTATCACCCGCCAGTGTACGAAGATCTCCGGTAGCCACTTCACCGGTCAGCAGAATCACGCCATTGTATGCTGTAATGTTGACGTGAGCGCTTTCAAGGTCTGTGTGGGCTTTCTTGATATTGACACCGATAAGCGTTTCCATCTGCCAGTCATCAATATCGGTGCCCAGCGAGGTGGACGAGGGGTCGGGCTTGATTGGCTCGTCGGTGGTTGCATGGATAATACTGGTGCAGCCCGAGAGAGCCAGCATACCCGCGAGTAACAGAGGTGCCAGACGTGGCAACATCAAGAATTTCCTCCAAACAATTGTTGATCAATAAGCTCACAAAGACAGAACAGGCTCAATAAATGAATTTCGCTGATGCGATGTCGGTCATGATGATCAACGCGAATTTCAATATCGTCGCCGCTCAGCAATGCCGACAGGTCGACATCGCCTGCACCAGTAAAACCAATGACAGAAATACCGCGGTCATGGGCGGTGTGAATCGCCTGTACCAGATTGCTTGGGTTGGTCCCGAGGCTGAAAATGACCAGTACATCCTCTGCCTGGCCCAGGGTTTTCAGTTGTCTGCTGAAAATTTCACTGACACTGTGATAATGACCGATAGCAGTAATTGTAGAGCTATTGCTGTTCAGGCAGATTACCGGTAGACCCGGCCTTTCCAGTTTATATTGCAGTAACAGGGATTGTGAAAAAATATTTGATAGTGAGGCGGAGAGGCCATTGCCACAACAGAGTATCTTCTGCCCCTGGAGTAACCGTTGAACCGCCACTGTGCTGGCTTCGGCAATCAGTGGTGCCAGTATCTCGCCACAAGCCATTTTCGCTTCAATGCTCTCGTGAAATAGCTCAATAACACTGGATTCCATAGGTTTTCTTTGGTTTTCTGGGGTTAGTGGTCAAAGGCGTTTGGTAGCCATTCTACCTGATAAGATGGGTCATTAGTGATGTCTTTGCAGAGGCACACCGCGTCAAAACGGCAGGCTACCTTGTCCCACGTCTGGGTGGCTTGTAAAAAATGCCTGGCCGCTGCAATGATTCGCCGTTGTTTCCTGTGATCAATACTATAGATCGCACCACCGAAGGCGGCATGGTTGCGCAGTCGAACTTCGACAAAGACCACGGTCTGACCCTCCTGCATTATCAGGTCGATTTCTCCCTGTGGGGTCCGGTAATTCCGATGTAGCGTCACCAGACCCTGCCCTTCCAAAAATGTTCTGGCCCATTGTTCGGCAATAGCACCGCTCTGGTTTGAGCGGGCTGGTGGTTTCCCTTTCATCATTTGAAAATTCCTTTTTTCTGATGCTTTTCCCCGTATGTATTTTCCCGATAACCGGAACAGTTTTTCACTGCTATCAAGGGGTTTGATGTGAGGAAGCCGCCTGATGCTCGGCTTCAGGGATTTTTTTCTGCAATTGTATGGCGGGAACCACCCTGCCATTTTTAAAAATGCCCCAGGGCTGTTCACGTTCAATGGTGTCCGGTGGCGTCAGATATAACATGCCGGTGTTCCCGGGGAGTCGGATATTGGGAAACAGCAACATCTGTCCCAGCCATTGGTGCAAATGGTAGGTATCAATGCCCAGCGCAAACATATGCCGGTAAATAGGTTCAAGATCTTCTGCTGGTCCCATAGAGTCGGCACTGTAGCCGGGGAGTGTCCAGGGCATGGCGCTGAAACGAACCCCGTCCAGATCGCGATTGCGTCCCGGATCCTGTATGCCGCTAAAAAGTTGGGAAGTGCCATAAACCTGGAGATCACTGGCGAAAAGAAAATCCAGTGTGGGTTTGATCTGTCGTGCCTGATTGGGTGAGGCGATCAGAAAAACCATATCCAGATCCTGGCGCCGCCTGGGTGTATGAGCCAGTTGTTTTCCGAGTAAACGCTGTAAGCGGTTATTGCGCTCACTACTCTGTTCAATCTGAAGTGTGGGCTTTAGCAACGCGATGAAATCGCTCTGGGATGCTCCGTAGGCGGGAACTTCGACCAGCGTGCCCCCTCGCTCTTGCCAGCGCTCCCTGAATGCTGCCAATGCACGTATTCCCGAGCTGGAGTCTGGCGTGATGGCTAGTGCGAATCGGCGTCCTTCGAGCCATGCCCGGTCGGCGACCTGACGTGCTTCAGCGGTGGAGGAAAGGCCAAATTGAAAAAAATTCTGGTGGACTTCGGTGCTGGGTGTATCCAGATAATTGAGCGCCACTGTCGGTACCGGCAGCTCCGGAAGGGCGAGTAATTGGGCAACTTTTTCCCGTTGTACCGGGCCTATGATCAGCTCGGCCCCATCGCTGATAGTCTGCTGGTAGAGTGGGCCGATGTCGTCGCTGGAGGACGTGTCGTAGAAACGTATTAATGGTGTCTTGCCGCTAGCCCCTCTGACGTCATACCAGGCGGACAGTATGCCGCCGCGAATGGCCTTGCCCGCTTCTGCAAGGGAACCCTGTAGTGGTAGCAGCACTGCAATCTGTTCAGGGAGATTATTCGCGACTTCCTGCAATGCCGTGAGTGATGGTGGCGGATTCAGAGCAGCGGGATGCTCCGACCACTTGATTTGCCAATCTGTTATCTCGCGGAGCTGTTTGTCCATATCGCCCTGGTTTTCCCGAACCCTGCTGGCAAGTGTGTACCAGCCCTGTAACAGCTGATCGGATTCTGTTGCCTGCAATGCCGCCAGGTGCTGCTGTGAAATGTGGGTCAGCAATCGCCATATCGCTTCGGAAATGGCTGTCTGCTCCCCGGGTGATGTCACTAGGCTGGAAAGTTCCGCGTAAGCGCGAATGCTTTGCTCATCTTCCCCCAATAGTGAAAACAGCTCTCCGCGCAGTTTTTGCCACTTAACCCGGAGGCTGGTCGGCAGTTGACCAGTATTGGCCGAGAATTCCGGGTCCGTGAGCAAGTCCCTGGCGAGAAAAAACCGTTCCTGACCCATGGCCACTTCGGTGAACAGCAGGTGGAAGTCCACAAGGCGTTGACCGGAGAGTGCATTCTGATCAATTGATGACAATACCTTTAGGGCCTGTTGGTTGTCCCCCGCGAGTACCAGAAGCTCGGCAGCATCCAGTTGGTGGAGTTGTCGGTGCGGTGCTATGCTGTTCGCGGCCAGTGAGAGCGCCTGTTCGGCGCGCTCTGCGGGACTCAGGGGTGTCGCCGGACCGGTTTTAGGTGTGTCGCGGCCCGTCTGAGTGCAGCCGCCGAGCACTAAAACCAGTCCCAGCAGCACCATCGCTGTTATTCTGAATTTGAACATAGGTGTCATTTCTTATGCCGGGTCAATTGTATGTGGTGGCCACGCCCATTGGTAATCTGGGTGATATGGTACCCCGAGCCGTTGAGGTTCTCCATGCGGTTGATCTCATTGCTGCAGAGGATACCCGTCACAGTGGTCGATTGCTGAAACATCTCGGCATCGATACACCGCTGGTTGCCTATCACGATCACAGCGATGAGCGACAGATGGGCCGGGTTCTCGATATGCTGGTACAGGGCCAGACGGTGGCGCTCATCTCGGATGCGGGAACGCCGTTGATCTCTGATCCAGGCTACCGCCTGGTCAGAGAGGCCCGGTTGCAGGACATCAGGGTCACGCCGATCCCCGGTGCCTGCGCCGCTATTGCAGCCCTGAGCGCTTCTGGCTTGCCCAGTGACCGATTCAGTTTTGAGGGGTTCCCGCCGCCAAAAACTGCTGCCAGAGTGAAAAGATTTGAAACCCTTGCCGAATCAGCCCAGACAATGATTTTTTATGAGTCCCCTCACCGGATACTCGACACACTTAGGGATATGATTACCACCTTCGGCCCCGACCGTGAAGCCGTGCTGGCCAGAGAAATAACCAAGACCTTCGAGACATTCCTGACCGGTACCCTGACGACAATATTGCAGCAGGTTTGTGCGGACAGCAACCAGCAAAAGGGCGAAATGGTGGTGATGGTGAAAGGGAACGTTGATGCTGTCAGTGCGTCCGAGGCAGAGCAATTGAGAATCCTGAAAACGCTGCTGGATGATCTGCCCGTCAAACAGGCTGCTGCACTGGCGGCCAGAATTACCGGCGGCCGGAAAAACGCGCTTTACCAGTTGGCGCTTTCATTGCGCCCCGATTGAAGCCGGTCCGGGTATGGCCGGTCAGGCACTGCAGGCCAGTGCAATGGTTTCCGGGCTGATTTGCCTGAATTGCCGGACAGGCTTGCCCGATGTTTTGCCAGCACACCATTCGGCAATGCGCGCGATATCTTTTTGATCACCCTTGTAGTGGGCTCCGTGCATTTCGACCATGCCGAGGCCCTGGCCGGCAGCGTTGAGGTAATTGCACGAATTGCGCAGGCTGCCGATGACCGGAAGTCGAAACTGTTTGGTCAACGCTTCTGCCTGTCTGGCGGTGGTGACAGTTCGCGGCACACGATTCAAGACCATGGCGATAGTCTGTTTGGACGGCAGCATCCGCTGCAGTTGCTGGACGGTAGTGGCAATGGCGTGCAAATCAAATTCGGCCGTTAACACCGGCAAAAGTATAGCGGTCGCCTCACGCAGCAATGGGCTAAGATTATCCAGATCCGGTCTGGCTGGCGTGTCGAGAACCAGCACTTCCGTATTGCGGGGTGGCTGAATTGCCCAGCTGCGAGTGACATTTTGTGGTGCGTGGTGTGCATCCACCAACTGAACGTAGGAGGCTGTCTCTGGCCGTTTGTGAGCCCAGAACACGCTCGAGCCCTGGGGGTCCAGGTCCATTAATGTGGTTACTTTGCCCCGATGGCTGAAATAACTGGCCAGGTTGGTGGACAGTGTCGTTTTGCCGCAGCCTCCTTTGGGGTTCATTACCACGATTCTTTGCATCTCTTTGGTCCCGTATGATTCGCAAGATTACCTAGGCTACCCAACAACGCTTCGCAGAAACCACGATCAGATCAAAAAATGACCAATACGCCTGCTGTGCAATGAGTTTTTTGCCGCTTTTGCCAATCGCCAGCGGGGCTGGCTTCGTGCTAACCTTGCCGCGGGAGTTGGCCAGGCAACCGCCGCTTTAATTTCTCGCTATCTCCGCAGGTGATGGTGGGAGTGAAGGGGAGGAAAGTCCGGGCTCCATAGGGCAGAGTGCCAGGTAACCCCTGGGGGGCGTGAGCCTACGGAAAGTGCAGCAGAGAGCAGACCGCCGATGGCCGCAATACGTTGTGGCACAGGTAAGGGTGAAAGGGTGCGGTAAGAGCGCACCGCGCAACTGGTAACAGTTTGTGGCACGGCAAACCCCGCTCGGAGCAAGACCAAATAGGGATCCTTTGGCGTGGCCCGCGCTGGATCCGGGTAGGTTGCTTGAGGTGTACGGTGACGTGCACCCTAGAGGAATGGTTGTCCACGACAGAACCCGGCTTATCGGCCAACTCCCAATCTTTTAAAAATCAAGGTTTTAAAGGGTTAAATTCTTGTTTATGTTTGGCCTGAGGCCCTTTTTTTGCGAGAAAAAAAAGCGAGCATTATTAGACTGATGCCAAATAGAAAGCCTATGCTTGGTTCTGATACAGGCTGTGTCGTTACTTGAGTTGCGATGGCAAACGTAAATTCAATATTACTGTCTGTCGGGACCAGTGCTGGTGGTGATGTGAAGTCACTCGGATTAAAACAAACTACATTAGTCTGGAACACACACCCTATAAACCGACTAGATCCAAAGCCTAATTCACTGAGCCCATACGTAAAAAAAGGTCCGATGAATGAGACTTCCTGAAAATTCGTGGAATTTGGTAAACCCAGTAAATCACCAGTTTGTGTTGTGAATTCGTTGGCTAGGGTTATGTTATTCCACCATGGCTGGCTTTCTAGAATCGATCTTTCCGATTCATATGAGCCAAATACCGTACTCATTTCATACGATCCGATGGATGTATTAATGATTAGGGCATGCGCTGCTTGGCTTGAACTAAAAAAAAGAATTAATGATACGAATGTGAGACGCTTAATTCTCAGAAGCATAGCTTTATCCTCCATGATTAGTAGTTGAAGTTCCTGCAATGCATACATTGTGCCAGTATTAATAATATTATGATATATCAATTAGTTGCTTGCCTGTCCAAGCGATAAAAAACGTGGAGTTTTAATAGATGTCAAAAAAACTGACATAGTTATATATTTTATGCCTTGCTTCATTTGGATTATATTTAAGGTGAATCTGGCTTTAAAAAATTTGTGTCCGCAATAGGTCTCCATAAAAAGAGGTTTGCCCCAAACTTTTGGCGACAAATCTCGGTTCTTCTTGAAATGACTAAAATATTAACGGAGTGATCATTTAAAGAGATTGCGGCCAGTGGCTACCTGCAGGATTAGCTTACGGTTAAGTCTGCGACTCTTGTAATGAAATCGCGGCCAGGTGTATTGGGGGCGAGGCTTGTCTGATGATTGGCATACACTTAGTAGCTACCTAATTTGCCTATGAATGATTGGGGATGTTATGCGTGCGCTAATCAGGAAAATAGCGGTAACAGGACGGGCTGGGTTTTATTCATAGCCCTAAAGTGTTGGGTAAGTAGACTTAACTTTGTAACCATATAGCTCTAGCGTTTATGGTCATTAATTTTTTTATTGTTTCAATACATGGATTTGATTGAAAGTTGCTGTTAAGGCACTTTGCTTGACGGCCAACCCATCCCTCTTTCTGAACAGTCTGTTCATCGGCTCGAATGGGCAAGCAGTGTCAGTGGTCGGTGCTCACATCCGCGTTGAGTCCCAAGAATTTATCGAAGTCGACGGCCCAATGCCACTGGAATACGGTGCCGGGATCAACCCGTTTTCGCCTCTCTGATTTGATCAAAAAATAATCAAAAAAATCTTCCTGTGTGTTTGCCCGTGCATCGTTATTTGAAAGTTAATGTAAAACATTAACGGAAGATTCTAGCGAATTGTTTATCTTCGCTATATTTTTCAACAAGCTTTTCTGTCTGCTGTTCTTAATCGCAAGTTGTTGAGTTTTCGAAACATTTTTCGTGATTCGGGTCCCTTTTTTTGCCTTGACATTGGTCTTGGTCAGCATATAGTGACGAAAAGTGGGTAAAAGTGGGGCTAAGTGGGTTTTCTCACCTAATCCTCCTGTCATTTCGAGTCGGGCGATAGCAGTGTTCAGAGGCAGCAACGAAATTAATGTGGATACCAAGGGGCGAATGGCCATGCCCGCGCGGTACCGTGCCTCCCTGGAAGCCAGCTGTGGTGGCTGCCTGATTGCCACTATCGATATACAGGATAAATGTCTGCTGATCTACCCGCTACAGGAATGGGAAAAGATTGAAGAAGAAATAGCGGAACTGCCTTCCTTCAACCCGCTGACGCGCAAGTTGCAGCGAATCCTGATCGGCCATGCCCGAGAGCTGGAACTGGACAGTAACGGACGTGTTCTGATCCCCCCGGAGTTGCGCCAATACGCGCAACTGGACAAGAAAGTGGTGCTGGTAGGCCAGCGCCACCGCTTTGAGTTGTGGAGCGAAGAAAACTGGAATTCCGGTAGAGAGAGCTGGCTGGCTGACAGCGAAGGCGATCTGCAGATACCGGTAGAAATGCAATCCCTGTCACTGTAATGCTGAGGTAAGGGGCTATGTCGGCACAGGTCGAACACACGACCGTTCTGCTGGACGAGGCAGTTTCTGCCCTTGTCACCGACCCCGACGGTTTTTACGTGGACGGCACTTTCGGCCGGGGCGGGCACGCGACCAGAATTCTCGCTGCGCTGAGTGCGCGGGGTCGGCTGATGGGAATCGACAAAGACCCGGTGGCCTGTAAGGTTGCCAGCGAAAAATTTGCCCAAGACAAACGCTTTCAGATAGTTCGTGGCTCCTTTGCGCAGTTGGCTGAAATGGTCTCGGTCCAGCATAGATTAGGCGAAGTTCAAGGGGTGCTACTGGATCTGGGTGTTTCCTCTCCCCAGCTGGATGATGCATCGCGGGGGTTCAGTTTTCTTCGCGATGGGCCTCTGGATATGCGCATGGATCCGGAATCCGGTATCAGTGCGGCCGACTGGCTGGCAACCGCAGAAGAGCAGGAGATCACACGGGTGCTGCGCGACTACGGCGAAGAGCGCTTTGCCCGGCGTATGGCGAGGGCCATTATTGCCGCCCGCAACGAGCAACCAATTACCCGCACTGCGAGGTTGGCCTCGATTGTCGCTGAAGCCAATCCCTCCTGGGAAAAGGGCAAACACCCCGCGACCCGGGCTTTTCAGGGCATCCGAATTTTTATTAACCGCGAGCTGGAAGACCTTGAGCTCGCGTTGGCATCAATTCTGGACGTGCTCGCAGTTGGCGGGCGGCTGGTAGTTATCAGTTTTCACTCGCTGGAAGATCGGATCGTTAAGCGGTTTATCCGGGAGAAAGAACGCGGCAAGCCGCTGCCAAAAGGACTGCCCATCATGGAGAAAGATATTGTTCGGCGGATGCGCTCTGTGGGCAAGGCAAGTAAACCCGGTTCGGCTGAAGTGGCCGCTAACCTGCGTTCCAGAAGTGCCGTGATGCGTGTTGCGGAGAAACTGTCGTGATTGCCAGGCGCCCTTTAACCGTTCGCACGGGCGGCTGGCTGCCGGTGCTGTGGCTATTGTTGGTGCTCTCGGCACTGTCGGTGATCTATGTCAGTCACCTGTGTCGCCAGCTCTACAACGAGCTGGCCAAACTTGAACAGGAAGCCAATGCGCTTCAGGTTGAGTGGGGCCGCTATTTGCTGGAGCAGAGTTCTTGGGCTTCGCTGAGTCGCGTGGAGCAACTGGCCAAATCGGAATTGCAGATGCGGGTGCCGAAACCCGGTGAAGTTATTGTGGTGCGTGCCGGAGAGAAAGTGGAATGAGTGGCATCAGGCCCAACAAGCTCACCATTCAGCGCTGGCGTTACATGCTGGTGGTGATGGTACTGGCGATTCTGCCGGTGGCAGGTTTCTGGCATATCGCCAGCCTGCAGGTGTTGCCGGACGTCGACCGTGGTTATGAGTTTTTGCAGATACAGGGGCAGGCGCGCACAGTCCGGACCGAAACGATTCCGGCCTATCGGGGCGTCATTACCGATCGTCGCGGCGAGCCGCTCGCTGTCAGTACACCGGTTGTAACACTCTGGGCCAATCCAAAGTTGATGGATAACCAGGCGCCCGAGCTCACCGAGCTGGCCAGTTTGCTGTCTATTACCCGGGAGGAGCTGCAGCAGCGACTGGCTCGTTATGCCAACAAAGAGTTTATGTATCTGGCGCGTCAGGTGACACCCGAGCAGGCGGAGCAGGTACTCAAACTTGAAATGCCAGGAGTGTTTGGTCAGCCGGAATACAAACGGTTTTATCCTGCCGGAGAAGTTGCAGCCCAGTTGGTGGGCTTTACCAATATCGATGATCGTGGTCAGGAGGGTATGGAGCTCGCCTACGACCACCTGTTAACCGGTGTGCCCGGGGCAAAGCAGGTTCTCAAGGATCTCAAGGGTCGGGTAATCAAGGATCTGGCGCTGGTGCACAGCGAAAAGCCGGGACAGAATCTGGCCCTCAGTATCGACCTGCGCCTGCAATATGCCGCCTACCGTGAACTCAAGGCGGCGATGGGTAAATTCAAGGCCGTCTCGGGTTCGGTGGTTATACTGGATGTGCGAACCGGCGAAGTGCTGGCGATGGCCAATCAGCCGTCTTTCAACCCCAATGATCGCAGCCAGCTGAGTTCTGATGCGCTGCGCAATCGCGCAGTGACCGATCTGGTGGAACCCGGCTCCACCATGAAGCCGTTCACTGTGCTGGCAGCACTGGAAAGCGGCAAGTATTTACCCGAAACCCTGATTGATACCAATCCCGGCTCAATACGGGTCGGCAGAAAGACTTTCTACGATCATCGCAACTATGGGGTGATTGATCTGACCACGCTGTTGACCAAATCCAGTCAGGTAGGCACCACCAAGCTGGCACTGGATCTTGAGCCGGAGCATATTCGGGAGATGTTCTACCGGGTGGGGATGGGAAAAAGTCCCGGCACCGGATTCCCCGGAGAGAGCCCTGGCAGCCTGCCTGACTACCGTCGTTGGCCCTCAATCGAGCGGGCCAACTTCGCTTTTGGCCACGGGTTTTCTGCCACGGCATTACAGCTGGCCCAGGCCTATGCCGTGATCGCCAGCAACGGTCTGAAAAAACCGGTATCGCTGCTCAGTGTGAATGATGTCCCGGTCGGCGAGCAGGTGGTGGATCCAGAGCTGACTGCCACCATGCGAGAGATGATGACCCATGTCACCCAAACGGGCGGTACAGCCACCCGGGCGGCGATCAGTTCATACGATGTGGCAGGAAAAACCGGCACGGTGCACAAGGTGGGCAAATTTGGCTACGAGAAACATCGCTATGTCTCGATGTTTGCCGGGATGGTGCCTGCTGACAACCCGCGGCTCGTGACCGTAGTGGTGATCAATGACCCGCGGGGTGACGATTATTTTGGCGGGGCAGTGGCTGCGCCAGTATTTTCCGAAGTGACTGCCGATGCCCTGAGAATGCTGAAAATTCCGCCATCGTTGGAAAGTGTCCAGCAGGAAGTGGCGTTGAACAATCGTCAGCCCGGAGATGCCACGTGATGACATCATCCGCGAACACGCCGCTGCCAACACTGGCAACCCTGTTGCCGGGGATGTCTCTGCCTGCCGCATTGGCCGGCATATCCGTGAAAGGGTTGTGTCTCGACAGTCGCCTGATCGAACCGGGCCAACTATTTATCGCGATTCCCGGTACCAGAGCCGATGGCCGCGACTACCTGCCCCAAGTACTGGCAGCCGGCGCTGTCGCAGCACTGGCCGAGGCGGATGGGCTCGATTGCCGGGACCCGCGAGTGATCCCGGTCGAGGGCCTGAATCGTCAGCTGAGCGAGCTGGCAGGACGTTTTTATGGCGATCCCTCGGCGTCACTGTTACTGACCGGCATCACTGGCACCAATGGGAAAACTACCTGCAGTCTGTTGTTGGCGCAGTTATTCAGTCTGGCGGGTTATCCGGCCGGAGTAATCGGTACGCTGGGTTGTGGCGTGGCGCGCGACGGTCAGGTGGCACTCAGTGAAACCGGTATGACCACACCGGATGCCGTCACGCTACAGGCGCTGTTGGCGGATTTTGTCAATGCGTCGGTAGATCGTGTGGCGATGGAGGTGTCCTCCCACAGTCTCGATCAATGCCGGGTGTCGGCCCTGGAGTTTGATACTGCGGTATTCACCAATCTGAGTCGCGATCATCTGGATTATCACGATGATCTGGCGAGTTACGCTCATGCCAAATCGCGGCTGTTCACCCTGCCGGGATTGTCCCACGCAGTGATCAACATTGATGACCCGGTGGGTGCAGAAATGACCTTGCAGTTGCCACCATCCGTCGCTTTGTATGCCTACTCACTGTGCAATCCTGCCGCTGCTGTGTATGCCTCGGACATCACCTTTTCCGCCAGTGGCCTGCAGGCCAATGTAATAACGCCCTGGGGGGAGGGCTTGCTCGTCAGTCCTCTGCTGGGCCGTTTTAATTTACAAAATCTGCTGGCGGTATTGGCCGCTGCCTGCATTCAGGGTCTGCCCCTGGAGCAGGTGTTGAGCGTGTTGCCGGGGTTGCAGTCAGTGACAGGTCGTATGGAGAAAATCACCAAAGGCGTCGGGCCGATGGTGATAGTGGATTATGCCCACACGCCAGCTGCCCTGGAGCAGGTGTTGCTCACCTTGCGCGAGCATTGCAAAGGCCAGTTGTGGTGCGTATTTGGTTGCGGCGGTGATCGTGATCGGGGCAAACGTGGGCAAATGGGTGCAATCGCCAGCCAGCTGGCTGATCGAACCATAGTGACCAGCGACAACCCGCGCAGTGAAAAGCCCGACGAGATCATTGCCGATATTGTTCGGGGCGTCGCAGCAGGTGCTGTCGTGGACGCCATTGCCGATCGCGCTCTGGCCATTCAGAGCGCGGTTTGGGAAGCGGCCGATGCCGATGTCGTGCTGATTGCTGGCAAGGGGCACGAACACTACCAGTTGATCGGTGCTGAACGGTTGCCGTTCAGCGATCAGGCACAGGCCAGGCTGGCGCTGAAGCAGCGGGGGGGGTGTCGATGATTCAGCCGATGACCCTGACGATGGCAGCGCAAACGTTTGGCGGCACACTCATGTATCCCGATTGTGAATTTAGCGCGGTCAGTACGGACAGCCGTCATATCTGTGAGGGCGATGTGTTTGTCGCCTTGCGCGGTGAGCGCTTCGATGCCCACAATTTTCTGCCTGATGTGGCCACCCGAGCCTCCGGAATGGTCGTGGAATACGCCGACAGGGACATCAATCTGCCCCAGTGGGTCGTGCCGGATACGACGGTGGCGCTTGGCCAGCTCGCATTGTTGAACCGCCGACGCTTCCACGGGCCGGTGGTGGCGATTACAGGCAGTAGCGGCAAAACCACCGTCAAGGAGATGGTGGCCGCTATTCTCGGCGAGTGTGGATCCGTGCTGGCCACAAAAGGCAATCTGAATAACCAGATTGGTGTGCCGCTGACCCTGCTCAGTCTCACAGCCAAACACCGTTTTGCCGTGATCGAAATGGGTGCCAGCGGGCCGTCGGAAATCAGCTACTTATGCAGTCTGGCGAAGCCGGATGTGGTGCTGGTGAATAATGTACTGCCCGCACATGTGTCAGGTTTTGGCAGTCTGGAGGGGATTGCCAGCGCGAAGGGAGAAATATACAGAGGCGTCTGCTCTGAAGGCACCGCCGTGATCAATCTCGATGAAAGCTGGGCGCCCCAATGGCGTGCGGCCACTCTGGCCAGGGTAGTCAGCTACTCCCTCGTCAACGAATCCGCAGATTTTCGTGCCAAAACCATGGTGTCAGACCCGCAGGGCTGTTTCTCGTTTGTACTGGTGACCCCCGTCGGCGAAGCCGCGGTACAGCTTGCGGTCAGCGGTCGCCACAACGTTGCCAACGCGCTGGCCGCGGCGGCCTGTGCCCATGCAGCGGGTGCCGACCTAGGCGCAGTTGCCGCCGGCCTGAACAAAGTCCGGGCAGTGCCGGGTCGTCTGCACAGGCAGGTGTTGGCCTCTGGCGCCACGCTGATTGATGACAGCTACAACGCCAACCCCGGTTCCGTAAAAGCCGCAGTGGATACCCTGATGACTATCGGCGGAAAACAGATTCTGGTGTTGGGCGACATGGGTGAGCTGGGCGACAACGAAGCTGCACTGCATGGTGAAGTGGGGCGTTATGCCGCTGACAGGGGTGTCTGTCACCTGCTCGCAGTCGGGCCTTTGTCGATCAATACGGTTCGCGAGTTTGGTGAAGGGGCCGAACATCTAGACAGCAAGGAACAGCTGCTGGAAAGATTAAAGAGCCTGCTGGATAAAGATGCCGTGGTGTTGGTGAAGGGATCGCGTTTCATGGCCATGGACACTGTGGTGAAGATGATAACGGAACTGGGGGAACACTAGCCATGTTGCTTTTACTGGCAGACTACCTGACACAGTACTTCACCGTTTTCGGCGTGGTGAAGTACCTGACATTTCGCGGCATTCTCGGTGCGCTCACCGCGTTGGGACTGTCATTAGTGCTGGGTCCGATGATGATCCGCCGGCTCAACCATCTGCAGATCGGGCAGTCGGTGCGCAACGATGGCCCACAGAGCCACCTCAGTAAATCCGGCACACCGACCATGGGTGGCGCACTGATTATTCTGTCCATTTTTATCAGTGCGCTGCTCTGGTCCGATCTCACTAACCGTTATGTCTGGGTGGTTCTGGCGGTGATGCTGGCCTTCGGCGCCGTTGGCTGGGTGGATGATTATCGAAAAGTGGTGGAAAAAAATTCCCGTGGCCTGCCGGCCCGGTGGAAATATTTCTGGCAGTCGGTTGCGGGATTTGGGGCTGCCTTTTTTCTTTATTACACCGGTAGTACCGGTGCGGAGAACGAACTGATCGTACCGTTCTTCAAGGAGGTGGCGCTGCCACTGGGCCTGTTCTATGTGCTGCTGGCGTATTTCGTGATCGTGGGCAGCAGCAACGCTGTCAACCTGACCGATGGCCTGGATGGGTTGGCGATCATGCCCAGTGTCGTCATCGGTGGTGCACTGGGGGTGATTGCCTACGCCGTGGGCAATGCCCAGTTTGCCAGTTATCTGCACATTCCCTATGTGGTGGGTGCGGGCGAACTGGTGGTGTTCTGCGCAGCACTGGGTGGTGCCGGTCTCGGTTTTCTCTGGTTCAACACTTACCCGGCCCAGGTATTCATGGGGGATGTGGGTGCGCTGGCGCTGGGGGCGGCACTGGGTACCATCGCAGTGATCGTGCGCCACGAAATTGTGTTTTTCATTATGGCGGGTGTGTTCGTACTGGAAACCGTCTCGGTGATCATGCAGGTGGCCTCCTTCAAATTGACCGGACGGCGGATTTTTCGCATGGCGCCGATCCATCACCATTTTGAACTGAAAGGTTGGCCGGAGCCGCGCGTGATTGTGCGTTTCTGGATTATTACGCTGGTGCTGGTGCTGTTTGGCCTGGCTACCCTGAAGCTGCGTTAAGGGAAGGATACGGGAGTGGCAATGACGCAATTAATCGCCAGTAGCAAACTGAAGGTGGTCGCCGGTCTCGGCGTCACCGGTTTGTCCGTGGCGCGTCATTTAAACGAGATGGGTGAGCGGTTTGTGGTGCTCGACAGTCGCACCAACCCACCCTGCCTGGCACAGCTACAAAGCGAACTGCCCGAGGTGTCGCTGGTCCTGGGCGAGTTAAACGACGACGCCTTTCTGGGTGCCGATGAAGTCATTCTCAGCCCCGGGTTATCGCGCCAGCATCCGGCGGTAAAAACAGCCGTTGAGGCCGGGATTCCGGTGATTGGCGACATTGAGCTGTTTGCCCGGTGCACGAGTGCGCCGATCGTCGCCATCACGGGTTCCAACGGCAAAAGTACCGTCACCACTCTGGTGGGGGAGATGTTTGCGGAAGCCGGCATCGACGCCGCCGTGGGCGGTAATCTAGGCGTGCCCGTGCTCGATCTGCTGGCGCCCAACGTCGCTTATTACGTACTGGAGCTGTCCAGTTTTCAGCTGGAGTCTGTGCTGGCGCTGAATGCCGAAGTCGCCACTGTGCTGAACATCAGTCTCGACCACATGGATCGCTATCAAAGTTTGTTGGACTACCATCAGGCCAAGCACCGGATTTTTATCGGGGCTCGCCAGGTGGTGACCAATCGCGACGATCGGCTCAGTGCGGCTCTGGTGGGCGATACCGTCAAACAGTGGAGTTTCGGGCTCGATCATCAGCCCGATTTCAAAGGCTTTGGCCTGCGTCAGCACCAGGGCGAGCCTTGGTTGTACTACCAGTTTGAACCGCTGATGGCGGAGCGGGAACTGGGTATGACGGGGCGACACAATACCGCCAACGCACTGGCGGCCCTGGCACTGGGGACGGCAGCCGGTTTGCCAATGGACCCAATGCTGGCTGTGTTGCGGCGTTTTGAAGGCCTGCCTCACCGCTGTCAGCGGGTGGCGACGCGTAACGGTGTCACCTACATCAACGACTCCAAGGCCACTAATGTCGGAGCCACCCTGGCGGCAATCGCCGGCCTCCGCGGTGCTGACAATCTGGTGCTGATCGCCGGTGGGCAGGGCAAGGGGCAGGATTTCGCCCCGCTGGCCAGCGCCCTGCAGGGTGCGGTCAGGCAACTGATTCTAATGGGTGAGGACGCAGCGGTGATTGGTGATGCAGTGGCTGGGACCGTTCCCGTTCTATTTGCCACGGGTCTCGATGCGGCAGTCAAGGTCGCCGCACAGGTTGCCAAATCCGGAGACATCGTGTTGTTGTCACCGGCCTGTGCCAGTTTTGATATGTTCCAGGGGTTTGCTGACCGCGGTGAACAATTTGTCCGGGCGGCGGAGGCATTGCAATGAACCTTGCTGCTGTCTACTGGCCGCGCATCACCCTGTTCCTGCGGGAGCTCGATCAGTGGTTGTTGTTGTCGACAATCGCTATTGCCACCATCGGATTGGTGATGATCAGTTCGGCCTCCATCAGTTTTGCCGAACACAACCTCGGCGATGGTTTCTATTTTCTCAAGCGCCAGATGTTGTACATGACTCTGGGGCTGGTAGTAGCTGCGCTGTTTCTCTACATGCCATCGCGATTTTGGTATCACAACGCGGTACCTCTGCTGGTGGTCACCATTATTTTACTGGTGGCGGTGCTGATTCCCGGAATCGGTCGCCGCGTCAATGGTGCCCAGCGCTGGATCCCCCTGGGGCCACTCAATCTGCAGGTGTCCGAAGTGGCCAAGTTCATGATGATTCTGTTCATGGCCAGCTATCTGGAACGTTATCAACGGGAGCTGCGTGAGTACTGGAAAAGCATGATCAGGCCGGTACTGCTATTGATAGGTGTCGCTGGTCTGTTACTGCTGGAGCCGGATTTTGGCTCAATGGTTGTGGTGTGCGGCACGGTGCTGGCCATGCTGTTCATCGGCGGTGCAAAGCTTTGGTTGTTCAGCGGGCTGTTGCTCGCTGGTATCGGTGGTATTGCCTCAATGGCGTTGATCTCCCCCTACCGTCTTGAGCGTCTGGTGACGTTCCTCGATCCCTGGGCGCATCAATACGACAGCGGTTATCAGTTAACCCAGTCGCTGATCGCTTTTGGTCGCGGCGAGTGGTTCGGAGTTGGTCTGGGCAACAGCATCCAGAAATTGTTTTTTCTGCCCGAGGCCCACACGGATTTCGTGTTCTCGATCTATGCCGAGGAGTTTGGCCTGATCGGGGTTGCGGTTGTGCTCGGGCTCTACAGTCTGCTGGTGTCGCGAATTGTGCATGTGGCGAGAAAGGCAGTTCGGCAGGAAGACTGGTTTGCCGCCTACAGCTGTTTCGGTATCGCAATTGTGCTGGCGGGCCAGGCGTTTATCAATATCGGTGTCACCTCCGGGCTGTTGCCCACCAAGGGGCTGACACTGCCCTTCATCAGTTACGGCGGCAGCAGCTTGCTGGTGTGTTGTGCCATGGTGGCACTGGTGCTGAGAATCAGCCGGGAGATGGATGATGTACAGGCCGTTGCAAAACAGGTGAGACGTGACAGAGCGGAGCTGTAACAAGGTGATGGTCATGGCTGGCGGCACTGGTGGGCACGTGTTCCCCGCTCTGGCGGTGGCGCATGTCCTGCGTGCGCGAGATATTGCGGTGTGCTGGCTCGGCACCCGGCGCGGTATCGAGGCCGAACTGGTGCCGGTCAATCGTTTCCCGATCCGTTATATCGAGGTGGCGGGGTTACGCGGTAAGGGGTGGCACAAGCTGATCAGTGCACCCTGGCAGTTGTTGCGGGCACTTTCTCTGGCCATCGCCGTATTGCGCAGCGAGCGGCCGGATGTGGTGCTTGGCTTTGGCGGGTTTGCCTCTGGCCCCGGTGGCCTGGCGGCCAAATTACTGGGTATTCCGCTGGTTATTCACGAGCAGAATGCTGTGGCCGGGACCACCAACCGTTTGCTGGCGAAGGTAGCCAACCGGGTGTTGTCGGCGTTCCCCGATGCTCTGCCTGACGCGGTGTGGACCGGCAATCCGGTGCGGTCCGAGATTGCCGCGCTCGGCGCTCCACAGCAACGAATTGCCCTGTCAGACAGGCCCCGCCATCTTCTGGTGCTGGGCGGTAGTCTCGGTGCGCTGGCCATCAATCAGATTCTGCCGGCGGCGTTGGTTCTGCTACCTGAAGCCCAGCGGCCTGTCGTCCGTCACCAGTGTGGCAGGGACCATGTGGATGCCACTGCTGCGGCCTATGAGCAACAGGGTGTGAATGCCGAGATCGAGCCGTTTATCAAGGATATGGCCGAGGCCTATGGCTGGGCGGACATGGTGGTTTGCAGGGCAGGTGCCCTGACCGTCTCCGAGCTGGCGTCGGCGGGCATCGGTGCCATTCTCATTCCGTACCCCCACGCCATTGACGACCACCAGACCGGCAACGGCCAGTGGCTGGTGGCCGAGGGCGCGGCCGACATGATCCAGCAACAGGACCTGACCGCTGAAAAACTGGCGTCATTGCTGACGGACTGGCTGGCGGATGCCGGCCAGTTGCAACAGCGCGCGCTGAATGCGCGAAAACTGGCCAGACCCGATGTGGCAGAGACCATGGCCGAAATTTGCGAGGAGGTTTGCCGTGGACGCTAAAGGCTTTCATCCCGTACCGGAAATGCGCCGTATCCGCCGTATCCACTTTATTGGTATTGGTGGCAGCGGCATGTGTGGTATCGCCGAAGTACTGCTGAATCAGGGGTACCTGATTTCCGGCTCCGATCTGGCGGACAACAGCAATATTGTCAGGCTGCGCCGGCTCGGGGTCCTGATTACCCTGGGGCATGCGGCCGAGCATATTGCGGATGCTGATGTGGTGGTGCAGTCCTCCGCTGTGGATGAAGACAACCCCGAGATTGTCAGTGCGCGGGAACGGCGGATTCCGGTTGTTCGCCGCGCGGAAATGCTGGCGGAACTGATGCGCTATCGACACGGCATTGCGGTGGCGGGTACGCACGGTAAAACCACCACCACCAGTTTGCTGGCATCGGTACTGGCCGCCAGTGGCAAAGACCCGACTTTCGTCATCGGCGGACTGGTGAAGAGCGCGGGAACCAACGCGCGGTTGGGGGAGAGCCGCTACCTGGTGGCCGAAGCGGATGAGAGCGATGCCTCTTTTCTTCACCTGCAACCGATGGTGGCCATCGTGACCAATATTGATGCCGACCACATGGAAACCTACGGGTTTGATTTCAACCGGCTCAAGCAGACGTTTGTCGAGTTTTTGCACAACCTGCCGTTTTACGGGTTGGCGGTGCTGTGTATCGATGAGCCGGTGATCCGAGAAATTCTGCCGCTGGTGTCGCGCCCGGTGCTGACCTACGGCTTTGCCGAGGATGCTGATTTCCGCATTGACCAGGTCAGTATTCAACAGAACAACAGCCATTTCGTGATCTATCGGCCAGATCATGCCGAGCCCTTGCCCATCTCCCTGAATATTCCCGGGGAACACAATGTGTTGAACGCAGCGGCAGTGGTGGCTGTCGCCACCGATGAAGGTGTCGACGACCAGGCCATCCAGAGTGGGCTTGCCAATTTCCAGGGGGTGGGTCGACGTTTTGAAATTTACGGCGAATACCCCGTGAGCGGTGGCACAGCCATGCTGGTGGATGACTACGGACATCACCCGAAAGAAGTGGCCGTGACGATCAAAGCCGTGCGTGAAGGTTGGCCCGAGCGGCGTCTGGTCATGGTTTTCCAGCCACACCGCTACACCCGAACCCGCGACCTCTACGAAGACTTTGTACAGGTGCTCTCCGGTTGCGATGTGTTGATCCTGCTGGAGGTTTATCCCGCCGGTGAAGAGGAGATCCCCGGTGCGGACAGCCGCGCCCTGTGTCGCAGTATTCGTCAGCGCGGGCTAGTGGAACCGATCTATGTGAAAGACATTGAAACTGTCGGTGATGTGCTGAAAGACCTGCTCCGCGACGGTGATCTGGTGATGACCCAGGGGGCGGGTAGTGTAGGCAGGTTGGTGAAACTGCTCGACGATCGACAATTGGTCCAGTGAAACATGACAGAGAGAACGATGGCAGTCAGTGAGGCAATGAAAGAGAGATATGGCCGGGTGGGTGTGCTCTACGGGGGTACATCCGCTGAGCGGGAGATTTCACTGATCTCCGGAAGCTCGGTGATCGCTGCCCTGCAGCGCAGCGGTGTCGACCTGGTGGCCATTGATGTGGATGCTGACCTGTTGCAGCAATTGCCACAGCTGTCACTGACACGGGTGTTGATCATGCTGCACGGGCCCGGTGGTGAAGACGGCTCCCTGCAGGGCGCCCTGCAGTTTCTCGGTCTGCCCTATACCGGCAGCGGCGTATTTGCCTCCGCGCTGGCCATGGACAAATTGCACAGTAAACAGTTCTGGCAGGGCGTGGGGTTGCCCACGGCAAAATTTTCGGTACTGAACGACAGTACCGACTGGCAGGGAACGCTCGATGCCCTGGGCGGAGTGGTGATGGTCAAGCCGTCCCATGAGGGGTCCAGTCTTGGCATGACCCGGGCGGACAGTGCCGCTGAGTTGAAGAAAGCGTGGGTTGAGGCCGCTGCACTGGATAGCAGTGTGATTGCCGAACAGTGGATCAGTGGTGCCGAGTACACCGTGGCGGTGCTCAACGGCGAAGTTTTGCCGCCGATCAAGCTGGAGACCGACCACAGTTTTTACGATTACAACGCCAAATATCTGGCTGATGACACCCGCTATCTATGCCCCTGTGGGCTGGATCAGGACCGGGAGGCCGAACTCAAAGAGTTGGCACTGGCGGCGTTTAACAGCCTCGGCTGCAGTGGCTGGGGTCGGGTCGATGTGATGTGTGATCAGGCCGGTAATTTCCAGCTGCTGGAAGTCAATACAGTCCCGGGCATGACCGACCACAGTCTGGTACCCATGGCGGCGAAGGCGGCGGGCTACAGCTTTGATGAACTGGTATTGAAGATCCTCGACACCTCTCTTTAGCAGCGCTTTGAGGACGAGTGATACAACCTGAACATTTGGCAAGACAACAACGGAGAGACAACGGAGCGATGGCAGGCAAGTTACCAAAAATGGCAGGGGCTAACCGACGGGGCGAGACCAAATCCTGGCGCGAGCACCTGGGCTGGCTGCAACGCGGTCTGTCGCTGCTGCTGCTGAGTGGATTGCTGGTCGGCAGCGGTTGGGGTGCGTGGCTGGTGTTCAACAAAGTTGATGCGCCCATCGGGGTGATCCTGGTGCGGGGGCAATATACCCAGGTGGATCAGGAGCAGATTCAGAAGATGGTTGAGCCGCTATTGAGTGGTGGTTTTATCAGCCTCGACCTGCAAAGGATCCGCGACGGTCTGGAGCAACACCCCTGGATCGAGGAAGCAAGCATCAGTCGCCAGTGGCCGGACAGTCTGGTGATCCGGCTGGTAGAGGAGGTGCCCATAGCCCGCTGGGGCAACAGTGCGTTCCTCAACCATCGCGGGGAGCGGCTGGAAATAGGCGACAACAGCATGCTGTCACACCTGCCGGTGCTGGAAGGCGTTGAACGCAGTGAGCGACAGATGATGCGCTCCTACCGGCAAATGGTGCAGATGCTGCAACCGGCCGAATTGCGTATTGCAGCGTTGAAGCGCGATGCCCGCGATGCCTGGCGGCTGACACTGACCAACGATCTGGAACTGGTGATCGGCCGCGATCAGATAATCGAAAAAATGCGCCGTTTCCTGCTGGTCTGGGATCAGCACCTGAAGACGCGGGCGACAGAGGTTGAACGGGTAGATATTCGTTATGACAACGGTGTCGCGGTGCAGTGGATGAAAAAACCTGCGCAACAGGCGCAACTCAAACAACAGCAATTATCAATGGCATCTGGCGAACCAGAGCAAGTATGAGGTCGAGAATGGCGAACTCAAATGACGAACAACTCATTGTTGGGCTGGATATCGGCACATCAAAAGTCGTGACAATCGTGGGGCTGGCGGGACCCGGTGGCACACTGGAAATCGTCGGTACCGGGCTGCACCCTTCTTCCGGCTTGAAAAAGGGTGTGGTGGTCAACATCGAGTCCACGGTTCATTCCATTCAGCGGGCAATTGAAGAAGCCGAGTTGATGGCGGGGTGCCATATACACTCGGTCTATGTGGGGATCGCCGGCAGTCACATCCGCAGCCTGAATTCCCACGGTATCGTGGCCATTCGAGATCGCGAGGTGCTGCCCCTGGATATTGAACGGGTTATCGACGCGGCGAGGGCCGTGGCGATTCCCGCTGACCAGGAGATCCTCCATGTCCTGCCCCAGGAATTCATTATCGACAATCAGGAAGGTGTTCGCGAACCGCTCGGCATGTCGGGTGTCCGTCTGGAAGCCAAAGTGCATCTGGTGACCTGTGCCGCGAATGCCGCCCAGAACATTAAAAAATGTATTCGGCGCTGTGGTCTGGATGTCGACGACATCATTCTCGAGCAGCTGGCCTCTTCCTACGCTGTGCTCACCGAAGATGAAAAGCAGCTCGGCGTCTGTCTGGTGGACATTGGTGGTGGCACCACGGATATCGCGATTTTCACCGACGGGGCCATTCGTCATACCGGGGTCATTCCCATCGCCGGGGATCAGGTGACCAATGACATTGCCCATGCCCTGCGCACGCCCACTGCGCACGCCGAAGAACTGAAGGTCAAGTATGCCTGTGCGCTGGCCAAGCTGACTGGTCCGGATGAGACCGTCAAGGTGCCCAGTGTCGGCGATCGTGCTCCGCGGGACCTGTCTCGGCAGGCTCTGGCTGAAGTGGTCGAGCCGCGCTACGACGAGCTGTTCACACTGGTGCAGGCGGAGTTGCGTCGCAGCGGTTTTGAAGACCTGGTGGCCGCCGGCGTCGTACTGACCGGGGGCACCTCGAAGATGGAGGGGGTCATCGAACTGGCGGAAGAGATCTTCCATATGCCGGTGCGGGTTGGCTCGCCACACAATATCAAGGGGTTGGCCGACATTGTCGACAACCCGATCTACTCCACTGGCGTCGGACTGCTGCTCTATGGCTTGCAGCAGCAACAGGACGGTACCCGTCCCGTGCGACGCCGGGAGAGCGTCAAGGAAAGTTTTATTGCCCGGCTGAAAAGCTGGTTTCAGGGAAATTTGTAATTTTTTAACGCAGTTATACCAAATGAGGGGTATTTATCATGTTTCAGATCGTGGATAGCGCACCGGATAGCGCAGAAATCAAAGTAATAGGCGTCGGAGGCGGTGGCGGAAACGCTGTCCGTCATATGATGAGCAGCTGTGTGGACGGGGTAGAGTTTATCTGCGCCAATACCGATGCTCAGGCACTCAAGGACCTGGGGCACGCCACCATCCTGCAGTTGGGTAATGGCCTAACCAAGGGACTGGGTGCGGGTGCCAACCCTGAAGTGGGGCGTCATGCTGCCATGGAGGATCGCGAACGCATCGCCGATGTTCTGCAGGGCGCCGATATGGTGTTCATCACTGCTGGCATGGGTGGTGGAACCGGTACCGGTGCCGCGCCCATTGTGGCCGATGTGGCCCGCGAGCTGGGCATCCTGACCGTGGCGGTGGTCACGCGGCCGTTTATGTTCGAGGGCCGCAAGCGCATGGCCATCGCCGAAGAAGGCCTGAAAGAACTGAAAGACCGGGTGGACTCGCTGATCACAGTACCCAATGAGAAATTGCTGCAGGTACTGGGTAAAACCACCAGTCTGCTGGAGGCTTTCAAAGCGGCCAACGATGTGTTGCTGGGTGCTGTGCAGGGGATTGCCGACCTGATTATCCGTCCCGGCATGATCAACGTGGATTTCGCTGATGTGCGCACCGTAATGTCCGAAATGGGGCAGGCGATGATGGGTACCGGCGAAGCCACGGGAGAAGATCGTGCCCGGATCGCCGCTGAAACAGCGATTCACAGCCCCCTTCTGGAAGACATCAACCTGCAGGGTGCCCGCGGCATTCTGGTTAACATCACCGCCGGTCCCGACCTGTCTCTGGGTGAGTTCTCCGATGTGGGTGACACTGTAGAAGCTTTTGCCTCCGATAATGCCACCGTCGTGGTGGGTACAGTGATCGACCCGGAAATGGGTGATCGTCTGCGGGTCACGGTCGTGGCCACTGGTCTGGGGCAGCCCGCACTGGAGCGCAAAGCTCCGTCCAAAGTTATCGACAACGGCCATGTAGCGCCAATTCACATGCGCAAGAGCAGTGGTGAAACCGACTACGATGCCCTGGAAAAACCCACCGTCATCCGGCGCGGGTCCAGTGGTGGCGAGGCGGTGGCACGCAAACTTGACCCCCGTGCCGATGCCGATATGGACTATCTGGATATTCCGGCATTTCTGCGTCGTCAGGCCGACTGACCGCCGTACGTTATCCGGACCCACAAGGTGAACCGCCAGTGACACCCCTCAAATGTCTGGCGGTTTGCTTTATGGAGCTGTGGGCAGAGTTCTGCTAGTATTGCCGACAGTTTTTTGTAATTTTGGCAGGTATTCGTAACGCATGATTCGACAGCGTACTTTGAACAACATGATTCGCGCCACGGGTGTGGGTCTCCACACTGGCGAGAAAGTCTACCTGACCCTCCATCCAGCCCCTGTCAACACCGGCATTATCTTCCGTCGAACCGACCTCGATCCCGTGGTGGAAATTCACGCCAAGGCTGAAAATGTCGGTGAGACCACCCTGTCTACCACCCTGGTGAACGGCGACGTCAAGGTATCCACTGTGGAGCACCTGTTGTCCGCCATGGCCGGCCTCGGTATCGACAACGCCATTATTGATGTCACGGCGCCGGAAGTCCCGATCATGGATGGCAGCGCCGGGCCTTTTGTATTCCTGCTGCAATCTGCGGGTATACGCGAGCAGGAAGAACCGAAACGGTTCATTCGTATCCTGAAGCCGATCACGGTGACTGATGGGGACAAATCGGCATCCCTGCGACCGTTTAACGGGTTCAAAGTGACGTTTTCCATCGATTTTGATCACCCGGTATTTCACAACCGGACCCTTAAGGCCGAAGTGGACTTTTCCACCACCTCCTTTGTAAAAGAAGTCAGCCGGGCCCGCACCTTCGGATTCATGCACGAAATTGAATACCTGCGCTCCATGGGCCTGGCCCGGGGAGGCAGTATGGACAACGCTATTGTCGTGGACGAGTATCAGGTGTTAAATGAGGACGGTCTTCGCTACGAAGACGAATTCGTCAAGCATAAGATACTCGATGCCATTGGTGACCTGTACCTGCTTGGCAACAGCCTGATCGGCGAATTTGTTGCGCACAAATCTGGTCATGGACTGAACAATGCTTCGCTGCGGCAGTTGATTGCGCAGAAAGATGCCTGGGAAATGGTCACCTTCGAAGAGGATGAAGCCGATGTGCCCATCTCCTATATCAAGCCAATGGTCACCGCCTAGCGTGGGCAGTTGTGCAGAACCAAAGAGGGTGACCGTCAACCCGTGAATATCATTTTTATCGGTAACCGCAAGGGAAAAACCTGGACGCTGACCCTGAACAACTGGGCCAAATTCCTGTTGTCCATGTGCCTGCTGGGTTTGCCTGTGTCCGGTGGTATATACCTCGGCATGCAGCTTGGTGAAAGCAAGGTGGATGACCGGCTGATGGACTACATGCAGCAGGAGCTTGCCGAGCAGCAGGCCAATCTCAATGCGGGCCGTGAAGAGGCCAGACAAAAGGTGGCGGCTCTCACCAAAAAACTGGCTGCCCTGCAAACCCGCTTGTTGAGATTAGATGCACTGGGAGCGCGGCTGGCAAGCATTGCCGATCTCGAAGACGGTGAGTTTGATTTCAGTCTGCAACCGGCTATCGGTGGACCAGAACTGGAACCCCTCGCGCTTGAGTACAGCCACACTGAGCTGGACCTCATGTTCGCCCAGCTTCAGTCCCAGGTAGAAAACCGCGAAGGCCAGCTCGGTGTCCTCGAATCACTGATGCTGGACCGCCAGCTTAATGGTCAGAGCCAACCGGCTGGACGGCCGGTGCTGAAAGGTTGGCTGTCCTCCCGCTACGGCAGACGAACTGATCCCTTTAGTGGCCACCGTGCCTGGCATAACGGCATCGATTTTGCCGGCCAGGAGGGTGATCAGATCATTGCGGTTGCCTCTGGTGTGGTCACCCGGGCGGGTCGACACAGCGGCTATGGTGAACTGGTCGAGGTGGATCACGGTGAAGGCTACCTGACACGCTACGCCCACAACCGCGAAAACCTGGTGAAAGCGGGCGATACCGTCAAGCAAGGTGATGTGATTGCCCTGATGGGCAGTAGCGGCCGCTCAACCGGTCCCCACGTTCACTTCGAAGTCTACAAGAATGGTCGTTCGGTCGATCCGGCCAGTTATATCCGGCGCACCATTCGCTAGCGCTCCCATCTGTCCAAACCCCACACCCGTACGTTTTTCAGGGCGCATTGGCGCATCTTGTGATACTGGATTTAATAATGAAACTCTTAAAGAAGCTTCTTGGCACTAAAAATGACCGTGAAATCAAAAAAATGTGGAAGACTGTTCGTCAGATCAACGCATTTGAACCGATTCTTGTGGAGCTCACCGACGACCAGATAAAAGCCAAAACCACCGAGTTCAAACAACGTGTCAGCGAGGGGGAATCTCTCGATCAGCTACTCCCGGAAGCCTTTGCCGTGGTGCGCGAGGCCGCCAGGCGAACCCTCGGGCTGCGCCACTTCGATGTGCAGATGATCGGTGGCCTGACGCTACATCAGGGACGCATTGCGGAAATGGGCACGGGTGAGGGTAAAACGCTGGTGGCGACCCTGCCGGCCTATCTCAATACCCTCGCTGGTGACGCCGTCCATGTGGTTACCGTGAACGAATACCTGGCCCGGCGGGATGCCGAATGGATGTCTCCGGTCTACGAATTTCTCGGTCTGAGTGTGGGCGCGATTATGTCCCAGCAGTTGCCAGAGGACAAAAAACGGGCCTACCAGGCGGACATTACCTACGGTACCAATAACGAATTCGGCTTTGATTATCTGCGCGACAATATGGTGCTGAGGCTCGATGATCGGGTTCAGCGGGGCCAGAAGTTTGCCATCGTGGATGAAGTGGATTCCATCCTGATCGATGAAGCCAGGACGCCACTGATCATCTCCGGTGCGGCCCAGGACAGCTCGGCCTTGTACAAGCGCATGAACAGTATGATGCCGATGCTGAAGCCCCACAGCGATGAAGAACCCGGCGACTTCATCATTGATGAAAAAACCCGCCAGATAGAACTCACCGAAGAAGGCCACAAGAAGATAGAGTCATTGCTTGAAAGTGATGGCTTACTTCAGGCTGGAGATAGCCTCTACAACGCATCCAATTTGGGCATGCTGCACCATGTGCAGTCCGCCCTCAAGGCCCACTACCTATTCCACCGGGATGTCGAGTACATCATTCAGGAGGGCGAGGTCGTCCTGATCGATGAGCACACGGGGCGGACCATGTCGGGCCGGCGTCTCTCCGAGGGTTTGCACCAGGCCATCGAAGCGAAGGAAGGAGTGAAGATCAAGAGCGAGAGCCAGACACTGGCCTCCACCACCTTCCAGAATTACTTCCGACTCTACGAAAAACTGGCGGGCATGACCGGCACCGCAGATACCGAAGCTTACGAATTTCATCAGATTTACGGCCTTCCGGTGGTGGTCATACCCTCGAATAAACCGCTGGCCCGAAAAGATCTCAATGACCTTATCTACCTCTCCACCGAGGAAAAATACGATGCCGTGGTGGAAGATATCCGCGCCTGTATTGAAAAAAAGGCGCCGGTACTGGTGGGTACAGCTTCCATCGAAACCTCGGAGGCCATGGCGGCCCGCCTTCGGGAAGCGAAAATACCCCATCAGGTTCTGAACGCCAAGCAGCATGAAAAAGAGGCGGTGATTATCGCCCAGGCGGGGCGGCCGGGCGCTGTCACCATTGCCACCAATATGGCAGGTCGCGGCACGGATATCGTGTTGGGGGGCAATCTGGAGGCCGAGATTGCCGAGCTGACTAATCCGGACGAGGTAAAAATTGCAGCAGTCAAAGAAGCCTGGCAGGAGCGTCACGATGCGGTCATTGCCGCCGGTGGTCTGCACATTCTCGGTACCGAGCGCCATGAATCCCGCCGTATTGACAATCAGTTGCGTGGTCGGGCCGGACGTCAGGGCGATCCCGGTGTTACCCGCTTCTATCTATCACTGGAAGACCAGTTGATGCGCCTGTTCGCCTCGGACCGGGTCAAGAACATGATGCGCGCCCTCGGTATGGAGAAAGGCGAAGCCATTGAGCACCGCATGGTGACCGGTGCCATTGAAAAGGCGCAGCGCAAGGTCGAAGGTCGCAACTTTGATATCCGGAAAAACCTGCTGGAATACGATGATGTTGCCAACGATCAGCGGCAGGTCATTTATCAGCAGCGCGAAGACCTGCTGTCGGCAGATCATATCGCCGATGTGATCACGAACATCATGGCCGATGTGGTCAATCAGGCGATCGACTATTTTGTGCCGCCCCAGAGTCTCGCTGAACAGTGGGATATCCCCGGACTGGAAGAACACCTCTCCACGGAATTCGGGTTGAAACTGCCGATTCAACAGTGGCTGGATGAGGATTCCCGGCTGCACGAGGAGGGTCTTCGCAACCGTATCCAGCAGGCGATGAGCGAGCGCTATGAGCAAAAAGCTCAGACTATCGGCGAGGATATCCGCACCATTGAACGGCAGGTGATGTTGCAGGTGCTGGATACCCTCTGGAAAGAGCATCTATCGAACATGGATCACCTCCGCCAGGGTATTGGTTTGCGGGCCTACGCGGCAAAAAATCCCAAACAGGAATACAAGCGCGAATCCTTCATGCTGTTCCGGGAAATGCTCGATAATATCAAGCTGGAGACCATCAAGTTTCTCTGTCGCGTCGAAGTTCGCAGTCACGAGGAAATTGAAGCCCTGGAGCGGCAGCAGCGGGAAGCGCAGCAGCGTCAGCAGTTGCAGATGCAGCACGACGAAGTATCGGCGCTGGGTGGGCAATCGCCTGCACAGCAACAGGGAAACCCGGAGCAACCGTTTGTCCGGGAAGGTCGCAAGGTGGGCCGGAATGACCCCTGTCCGTGCGGCAGTGGAAAGAAATACAAACAGTGTCACGGACGTCTGTCGTGAGTGGGTTCAGGCCCTGCGACGTGTGCCCATAGCGAAAATATAAAGAGACAGACATCATGGCAGTTGGCGAAGACTGTTTTCCGATAATGCACCCGGTGCCGGGTTTCCGGCTCGGTACAGCCAGTGCGGGTATCAAAAAGCCCGGCCGCGAGGATCTGGTGCTGATGGCGATTGCGCCGGGTGGACGCGCTGCTGGCGTGTTCACCCAAAACGCCTTTTGCGCAGCACCGGTACAACTGGCCAAAGCCCATCTTGCCGGGACTGCCACTCGCTACCTGGTGACCAATACCGGCAATGCCAACGCGGGAACGGGTAAGTCAGGCCGTATTAACGCGGCCCGGGTCTGCGAGAAAGTCGCCGAACTCGGTGATGTTGAACCCACTGCGGTATTGCCATTTTCCACCGGGGTGATTGGCGAACCACTGCCGGTGGAAAAAATTCTGGCTGCCCTGCCATACGCCATTGACGCCCTCAGTGAGGACGGCTGGACCAGCGCGGCCAAAAGCATTCTCACTACCGATACCCGCCCCAAAGGCGCCAGCGTCCAGCTGACCCTGGCGGGGCAGTCAATCACCATCACCGGCATTGCCAAGGGCGCCGGGATGATCAAACCGAACATGGCCACCATGCTGGCCTATGTGGCCACCGATGCCCAAATCTCGGCAACCCGTTTGCAGACACTGGTCAGTACGGCCGCAGAATGCTCCTTCAATCGCATAACCGTAGATGGCGATACTTCCACCAACGACGCGGCCATGCTGGTGGCCACCGGAGCATCGAATCTGGATATTGACCGGCTATCCGCCGAGGAGCAGACCCGTTTTGAGCTGGCGGTGATCGAGGTGTTTATCTCCCTGGCGCAGCAGGTCATCCGGGATGGCGAAGGGGCCACTAAGTTTGTCACCGTGCGTGTCACGGGTGGCGGTGACAGTGCCGAATGTCTGGCGGTGGCTTATACCGTGGCGGAATCGCCGCTGGTGAAAACCGCCCTGTTTGCCTCGGACCCCAACTGGGGGCGGATTCTGGCCGCCATTGGCCGGGCCGGTATTGCCGATCTCAATGTGGACGCCATTCAGGTCTACCTCGACGATGTGCTGATCGCTGAAGACGGCGGACGCGCCGCCAGTTATACCGAGCAACTGGGCCAATCGGTGATGAGCCAGGAAGAAATTACCATCGAAATCCGCCTCAACCGCGGTGAAGCGAGGGAAACTGTCTGGACCACCGACTTTTCCCACGAGTACGTTACCATCAACGCGGAATACCGCACTTGACCCTTCGCATTCATGTGGCGGCGGCGGTGATTCTGGCGGCAGACCAGCGCATTCTGATTGCCCGACGGCCCGAGCATAAGCATCAGGGTGGGCTGTGGGAATTTCCCGGCGGCAAGGTCGAGCCGGATGAAACCGTGGCGGCCGCCCTGCACCGCGAACTTCACGAGGAACTGGCGATTTCGGTGCAGTCCGCCGAGCCCTTTATCGAGGTGCAACACGATTACGCCGACAAGGCGGTTCTGCTGGAGGTGTGGTGGGTACGGGCATTTTCCGGCCAGCCGCAAGGTAACGAGGGCCAGCCGTTACAATGGGTGACAGTGGCTGAATTGGCGGACTACGCTTTTCCCGCTGCCAATCAGCCGATTATCGATGCACTGCAATCGGCATTACAGCCGAACTGACTGACCGCGCAACCTCCCCAACGCCGGTTAGGCAGGTTGCAGGTCAATGTCGGGTGACACCACCGTTTTCGGCATCTGAATCTGCATCGTCCGGCGGCATGGTCTCATCGCCCGGAATACTGAACTGTTCACTGGCCCAGGCGCCAAAATCCAGCTGTTGACAGCGCTTGCCGCAAAATGGCCGATAGGGTGAGTCCTCTCCCCAGATCACGGATTTTTTGCAGGTGGGGCAGTTTACGGTAAGGGCTTTTGATTCATTCATACTGACATCAGACACTGTTGTTGGAGGGATGGAGCTGTTATTAATTCATTGAAAGTTAAGCCATTATTGACCATACATTACTCGCCATATGCTAATAGCGATAAAGTGAAAGCCCGAATGTTACGGCATATTCACCGATTTATCATCCGGGCTTCTGACACCTCTGTTATGACCGCTCTCGCAGTTTTCTATTGCCCGGCGTGCTGGGCTGCCAACGCCAGATAGCGCTGATGCAGTGCCGCCACGGCCGGATCCAATGCCGCCAGTGGGCCATCATTATCGATGATGTCATCCGCCCTGCCGAGTCTTCCATAGCGGCTGATCTGGGCATCCATAATGGCGCGAATCTGTGCCTCATCGCCACCGTCACGTTGTATGGCACGGGCCACCTGGGTCGCCTCGCTGACATCCACCACCAATATCCGGTTCACCAATGTATGCTGCGAGGTTTCCAGCAGCAGGGGCGATTCCAGGATAGCGTAAGGGCTGGCGGCATTAGCCAGAGCCTCGTCTATCAGCACTGCAATGGCCGGATGTAACAAGGCTTCCAGCCACTGCCGTTGTTTGGGATCGGCAAACACCGCGCCCCGCAGCCAGGCACGGTTCAGAGAGCCGTTTTCCTTCAGCACCGGGGCCCCAAAATGGGTACGGATTTCCGCCAATGCCGGCGAACCGGGCAGAACGGCCTCGCGCGCCGCCTGATCGGCATCCACCACAGTGATACCGTGCTCTCGAAATAACTGTGCCACGGCACTTTTGCCGCTGCCGATGCCGCCAGTCAGACCTACGGTAAACATGATGGAGTCGCTCACAGGAAAGTTGAAAACCTACTAATTACGGGGGAAAGCATAACCGAGCTAAACATCACCGAACAACGTCCGTCGATGGCATCGCTCAGAACAGCGTCAGGTAACTCGTGGTCAGGGTTTCGCCCCAGAGCAGGGCAATCCAGCCAGCCGCTGCCAGGTAGGGGCCGAACGGAATGGGTATCTGCCTGTCCCGCCCCAGCAGAATAACCATCAGCAGGCCCACCACGGCGCCCACCAGCGACGACAGTAAAACGATCAACAGCAATTGTTGCCAGCCCATCCAGGCACCCAGTGCTGCCAGCAGTTTGAAATCCCCGTGGCCCATGCCCTCCTTGCCGGTCACCAGCTTGAACAGCCAGAACACGGACCAGAGACTGAGGTAACCTGCTGCCGCACCAATCACAGCACTGTCCAGCGAGGTGAACAGGCCGTTGACGTTGACCAGCAAACCCAGCCACAGCAGGGGCAGGGTGATGCCATCCGGCAGTATTTGCTCGTTGAAGTCAATGCCGGTAAGCGCCAGCAGACTCCAGCTGAACAGTAATGCCAGCGCGGTGGTCGCCGTCAGACCAAACTGATACACCACCATTACCGTCAGCAGGCCGGAAACCAGCTCAACCAGCGGATATTGCAGGGAAATGGCGGCACGACAGTGCGCACAGCGGCCGCGCAGCAGGAGGTAGCTCAACAGTGGGATGTTGTGAATAGCCTTGATCGGGGCACCACATTGCGGACAGTGGGAGGCGGGAAAGACCACATTGAGCTGTTCCGGCACGGCCTCTGAATCCGGTTCGATTTCCAGAAACTCCTGGGAATCCCGACGCCAGGTGGCAGCCAGTTGCCGGGGCAGGCGGTAAATCACCACATTGATGAAGCTGCCAACCAGCAAGCCAAGTACCAGACTGACAGCCAACACTGGCGCAACGGATAAACCCAGCGTGTCGGGCATCAACAGTCCTAGACCACCGAGCCAAGTTTGAAGATCGGCAGGTACATGGCAATCAGCAGACCGCCCACCAGAACCCCCAGAACCGCCATAATCATGGGCTCCAGCAGGGTGGTCAGGTTATCCACGGCATTGTCGACCGCCTCTTCGTAGAACATGGCAGACTTCTCCAGCATGTCATCCAGCGCACCGGACTCCTCACCGATGGCGGTCATTTGCAACAGCATCACAGGAAATTTATTGCTCGTCTTGAGGGCCTGGTGAAGCTGAATCCCCGTGGTGACATCGTCCCGAACCTTGTAAATGGCCTCCCGGTAAACCGCATTGCCCGCCGCCCCCGCCACCGACGTGAGCGCATCCACCAGCGGTACCCCGGCGGCAAAGGTGGTGGAGAGCGTGCGGGCGAACCGGGCGATAATGGCCTGGTAGAGAATATTGCCCACCACCGGTACTTTCAGTATGTATTTATCAATAAGCGCATCAAATTTTGCTGAGCGTCGCTTGGCCTCGCGGAATATCACAAAAAAGGCGATCAGGCCGATTATCCAGATTAGCCACCACTCCTGGGCCGTATTCGACAGGCCCAGCACGAACAGGGTAAATGCGGGCAGATCAGCCCCGAAACTGCTAAAAGTTTCGGCAAATACCGGCACCACTTTGACCAGCAGTATCCCGGTCACAATCACCGCCACCAGCACAACGGCAATCGGGTAGGTAAGGGCCTTTTTGATTTTGGCTTTCAGGGATTCAGTTTTTTCCTTGTAGGTGGCAATCCGGTCCAGCATGGTTTCCAGTGCACCAGCCTGTTCGCCGGCTCCAACCAGGCTGCAAAACAGATCATCAAAGTGTTTGGGGTGTTTGCGCAGAGCACCCTCCAGGCTGATGCCGGAGGAGACGTCATCGCGAATGGTGTAGATGATCTCGCGCAGGGATTCTTTATCGGCACCTTCGCCGACCAGATCAAAGCTCTGTACCAGCGGTACACCGGCGCGCATCATGGTGGCCAGCTGACGGGTAAAAATAGCGATATCCTGGGGTTTGACGGGTTTCTGACCTGTGAACAGGGGCTTGGCCTTTTTCTTGACCCGGCTGGCGGCAATGCCCTGCTTGCGGAGCTGGGCCTTCACCATCACTGCGCTACTCGCTTTCAGCTCTCCCTGGATGGGCTTGCCTCTTTTATCCTTTCCCTTGTAGGTATAGACCTGTGCCGTTGTTGCCATGGATTAGTCCTTGGTTACCCGATTAGCCTCTTCCAGGCTGATTATACCTTCGCCCGCACGACGAAGTGCCGACTGGCGCAAAGTTCTGAAGCCTTCTTCGATGGCCGCCTGTTCAATTTCAATCGAATTGCCACCTTCCATAATGAGCCGGGCGATTCTGGGTGTCACTTTCAACACCTCGTAAATCCCCACCCGTCCTTTGTAGCCGTTGGTGCATTTCGGGCAGCCGACCGGGTGAAACAGGGTCAGCTCCTCCAGGGGGCGGCCAATGGTCTTAAAACCCTCATCGATCAGGATATTATGGGGTATATCGTCAGCGGGCTTTTTGCAATGCACGCAGAGTCGCCTGCCCAACCGCTGGGCAATAATCAGGTTCACCGAGGTGGCCACGTTAAATGCGGGTACGCCCATATTGAGCAGTCGGTTGAGGGTTTCTGGGGCACTGTTGGTGTGAAGGGTGGACAACACCAGGTGACCGGTCTGGGCTGCCTTGATGGCGATTTCGGCGGTATCCAGGTCGCGAATCTCACCCACCATGATCACATCCGGATCCTGCCGCAGGAAAGCCCGTAGCGCCTCCGGGAAAGTGAGTTTCACCTTGTAATTGATCTGTACCTGGTTGATGCCCGGCATGTTGATTTCCACCGGATCTTCGGCCGTGGAGATATTGCGTTCGGTGGTGTTGAGAATATTCAGGCCGGTATAAAGCGAGACGGTTTTACCACTACCGGTGGGACCGGTCACCAGAATCATGCCCTGGGGTTGGTTCAGCACATCCAGATACATCTGCTTCTGGTCTTCTTCATAGCCGAGGTTTTCAATACCCACCTGGGCGCTGGTGGGATCAAGAATCCGCAGTACGATTTTCTCGCCGAACTGGGTGGGCAGAGTGTTCACCCGAAAATCGATGGCCCGGTTCTTTGAAATCCGCAGTTTAATCCGGCCATCCTGGGGTACGCGCCGCTCGGAAATATCCATCTGTGACATCACCTTCAGGCGCGCCGCCAGCCGTGGGGCCAGATTGGCCGGGGGCTTGGTGACTTCGCGGAGAATGCCATCGGTCCTGAACCGCACCCGGTAGGTTTTTTCATAGGGTTCAAAGTGAATATCCGAACATCCCTGTTTGATGGCGTCCAGCAGCAGTTTATTGATAAACCGCACAATCGGGGCATCGTCCACATCGGCAGTGTCAATGCCAGTGCCGCCGCCTTTGTTATCCTCGTCGACGGCCTCAATATCCAGGTCATCGAGGTGCACATCATCCATGGTGCCGAGCGCATCGCCCATTTCATGTTCATCCTGCTCATGCAGGTAGGCATCCAGCGCCCGCTCCAGTTTGTCGTGTTCCACCAGCACCAGCTCAACGGACAGGCCGGTCTGAAAGCGCACCTCGCTCACCGCCTGGTGGTTAGTGGGGTCGCTCACTGCCAGAAACAGGCGGTTGGCCCGCTTGAACAGGGGCAGAACCTGGTGCTTGCGAATCAGCTTTTTCTCGACCAGCTCTTTCGGGCTCGACTCGATGTTGTGGGCGGAGAGGTCGTAGAGTGGTGTGCCAAATTCATTGGCCGCAACCGCGGCGATCAGGCTAGGAGCCAACAGGTTATTGTGAGTCAGGTAATGCACCAGGTTGGACTGGTCGCTTTCACATTCTGCCAGTGCCTGCACGGCAATATTTTCTTCCAGCAACTGATCCGTTACCAGACGTTTGGCCAAGCCTTTCAATGTATCGGTTTGTTTCATGGGCGGACAGATACTCAGCGGCTAATAAAGAAGTAGAAGTAGTAGAACCAGCCGTGATGGTAATACAAGGTGACGGCGGGAGCCATAGTCTGGCAATTGGTTGTCAACTCCGTTGGCTGCGGCGCAACCAATTAATGATGGCTGGCGGCTGAATCGCGCCCGCATTCAATGCCTGGTCCCGGATGCCGGTCCTGAAGATCGGTGTTGGTGGAGGTGTCTCAGACTGAATGCGCCATGACCGCCGGGTCTGGTTATAAACTGACAAAAATTGTCAGTCTGAGGGAAGGGTTACTCCTTTTGTGTGCTGATCACTAAGTTGGCATGGTAAATGCTTGATTTTATCTTGCAACAACGCCAAATGGCATTGAGTGATTTCATAGGAGAAATACAATGAAGAAAGTACAACAGGGTTTTACCCTTATCGAACTGATGATCGTGGTCGCGATTATCGGTATTCTGGCCGCCGTGGCATTGCCCGCCTACCAGGATTACACTATTAAAGCTAAAGTTTCTGAAGGTATTCTGGCGGCCAGCCAGTGCCGTACTTCAGTCTCTGAGGTTTACCAGACAGCACCTGCAGGCACTGAGCCTGGTGCAGATGGCTGGGGCTGCGAGTCATCCGTGCAAAGCTCTAAATACGTAGCGGAGATTCAAACCAGTGTTAACGGTGCTATCCGGGTATTGCTCTCCGATGCAGCCGACTTGGGCGACGCGGCTGAAACAGCAATTACTCTTTGGCCTAGAAATAATGATGATACAGCCGATATAGTCGTTGCAGACTTGCCAGAACAGGTTGGTGCTTTCCGTTGTGGTCCATCCACTACCGCTGCAATTCCATTAAAATATCTTCCCGGTTCCTGTAAAGATGATGCAGCGCCGTTCTAAATAATTTCAACTAGTGTTATTTGAATCAAGCCTCTGTCAAAGACAGAGGCTTTTTTTATGGTTAGTATATTTCTTGGCGAACTCATTGAGATAAAGAGGTTGTTCGATATGCCGACCGAAAAAAAAATGGGAAGTAAGTGGATATCGATTATCTCACTGCTGCTTGTTTTTTCGATTTATGGATCCATGTCTTATTTCGGAAAAATGAATCCTTATACTACAGGTCTATTGAGTGCCCTTTTTGTCTCCTTTACTGGGTTGTTAGGTGGGTGTTTAAGTGGACTGATTGGCAGAAAAACCTTTGTCGGCTATCTGCTGCTAAGCTGGTTGCTATGTAATCTGATAATTATTACCAACTGGTGGCACTTCCAGTATTTCCGGGCTTATTACAATTACGACGTGTTCAAATTTGGCAGTGATGGTCTGGAGGCGGCCCGGTCGCTGGTGGCGTTTGAATACACCACTGAAGCTCTCCAGTTACTGTTGCTGTCGGCACTGTTCAGTTGGGCCTCCGTGCACTGGTATCGCCCGGGCCACTACCGCTCAACTGGGGCGTATGGCCTGAAGGTTATCTGTCTGGCACTGGCTGGGCTGTGTTTTTCCAGCACCGCTGGGGTGCTGGAGACACTGAAGGATCGCAATGCCTTTTTGCTGTCCCCTAATTTATTTCACCCGATGCACGCGTTCTTCTACCCACTCGATGTGTATCGCGAACAGCACTATCTGGACGAGGGCCGCGATTTTTTCAAACAGAAGAACAGTCCGCAGGTTTCGACTGTGATGTCATCGTCAGGACAGGGTCATGGCGCCGATACCGGGCCGCTCAACGTGATTGTGATCAATCTGGAGTCGTTCCGCGCTTCTTTTATCGGGCATTACGGTGCTGACGAGGGACTGACACCGAATTTTGACGCGATTGCCGCAAAATACCTCAGTGCCAGCCAGTTTTATGCCAGCAGCAATTTCACGGTTAAAGCCGAGACGGAAATTTTCTGTGGCACGTTTGATCACAATATTCGGGTTTCTGTTGCCGAGTACAGAGAGCTGAAGAACCTGCGTTGTCTACCCTCGCTGTTGTCCGAACAGGGCTATCAGACCCATTATTTTCACGGTAACCGCGGCCGCTTTTACAACCGGCTCGCCTATATGCCAGAGCTGGGGTTTGAGCACCTATACTTTCACGCAGACAACCTGGAGGCGGGCAGCGATGGCCGCCTGTACACCGGCTGGGGTGTCTCGGATGAAGATATGTACCAGATCATGCTCGATAAGCTGACGGGCCTCGGTGAGCAGCCATTCTTTGCCAGCGTGCTGACGCTGACCAATCACTATCCCTTTAATGGCGAGGTGAATATCGAGGTGCCCTATAAGACGACCAAGTCGGGTGCAAGGTTCGGCGATAAGGCGCTTTATGACAACTACCGCAACACCGTATATTACACTGATTATGCGCTGGGCAAGTTCTGGGAGGTTTTCCGCGCCTCGCCCCTGTTTAAAAATACTATTGTCTTGATTACTGCGGACCATGGCATCTGGCTGTTTCCAGAGGAGCAGAAGGGGGCGAGTTATGCAGAAAAGAATGAAACCTTTTTTCGTATGCCGCTGGCCATCTATCACCCACATCTCGAACAACCCCGCTCGATCGACCAGATCAGCAGCCAGGTTGATATCCTACCCACGTTGTTGGAGTTGCTGGGCATTCCCTTCGATAGCGACTACTACCTAGGCAAAAGCCTCTTGCACCTAGTAGAGGAACCCTGGGCTATCATGAAAAAATCAGGCGAGCAGTTTGTGCGTTACAGTGACAGGATGTGCTACCTGAAATCCGCCGGTTGTAGTGGTGCTCATCAGCAATGTTATTCTGTCTTGGATCCTGAGCGGCAACAAGAAACCACCGAGGAATGCGCACTGATTAGTGGCGACTTGCTCAATGGTGGCACAGTGACAGAGATCGTGCCTTCTCTTGATGTGAGTAAAAGCTATGATGCTGTGGCTTTTGAGAATAAAAGAATTTTTAAAACCCCGGAAAACGTTGCTGCACAGGTAGTGAAGCACATCACTAATCTTGAGCTTAAAATCCAGCAACGGCAAAATCCGTAATCACTTGCTGGCTTGCCTGACCGGGGTAACTGTACCGATGACCGTAATAAAAAAGACCTTCAGTCAATTTCAAAAAATCGTTTTGCTGATCTTTTTCGCCGCCTTTTGTTATGTGCTGTCAAAGTGGCTGTTTTTTTATCACCAAATTCTCAAACCTGCCAGAAATGTCCGATTACTAGGACCTCTCCAGTCTGCTACTCATCACGGATCGCAGGTGATTTTTGCTGTGAGGTTAACTGGGAATAGCCGCAGGTAGTTATTTGTCCTGAGTTTCCAAAAAAGTATGAGTGAGAAGGTTTTCAACCATAGCGAATAGGTTTTGTATTGCTCTCTGAGGTTACCCCAACGAATGAATCACGTAGTTCATATAACGTTTGACCTGTACTCCAATGCCCGATTTTTTTGCAGGCGGTAACGACGGTTGTCGGTTTACCGGGTTGGTTTTTCTCGCCAGCTGCTGTGGTGCACGGTGGTAGTGTTCGGTCAGCAGGCTGGTGAGTACGGTGTAGCTTTCATTGGCGGTAAAGATCAGGCTCATCGGGGCGTTGTAGTGATACTGCTCCGAGTAGGTTTCGCCGGTGTGGCTGTTGAAGGCCAGGGCGGGGTGGAAGTGCCACAGGGCGACGGGGATGTCGTCCCAGCGATCATCCCACGCCCAGGGCGGTTTGGGGCGGGACCAGGCGCGCTTTTCAAAGTCGTTGGCAGCGAAGAATTTGCCAATCTGAATTTCCCTGCCGGTGGAATCTGTGCCCAGCACGATGGTGTCTTCGAACAGGGTCGTGGCGTGATTGCCTGAGGTGGCGTGGGTTTTAGCCAGGCGGTACCAGGGTTTCAGGCTGGCGAGCCGGTAGCCGATATTGTATTCGGTGTGGTCGTCGATGCCGGGGGCAATCAGCCCGTCCGGGTCGCTGGCCAGTCGCAGGATTTTGCTGTTGCTGGCCAGTTCGTCGAAATCTGCGGGGTTGGCGCAGCGCACGCCGTGCCCCATGCTCTGGACGAACAGGACAATGTGGGTGCCGCCCTCGAACAGGCTGCGGGTCTGGATGGGTTCGGTGCCTTGGGATTCGCCGGTGCGGTTGCACAGGAAGAAACGGTTGTGGAACCAGGTTTCCACCAGGGTAACCTGCATGCTGGTCTTGTCGATGCGCAATTGGATGCCTTCGTTGTCACCGTCGTGAAAAGTGGCGTCAGAGAGGGCTTCCCGCACGGGCAAATCATAATCCTTGACGTGATAGAGCATGTAAGTGAGGTAGTAGGCGTCATGGGTTTCGGCGATGACTTCACCGTGGACCACAGCGGGCACTGTGCCTAGGCTCAGGGCTTTGCTCACGTTGTTGCGCGGGTCGGTGTCGCCGTCGAAAAAGATGTCGGTGGGAATATCCCACAGTGGTTCGTGACCCATTTTGTGAAGGAGGGTGGGGCTGTAGCTTGCCAGTAGCTGGTCATAAAACTGGTCGCGTGGCAGTGTCGGGTCCGGCGGTTGGGATGCATTGTCCACATAGCCGGGCAGTGTGACTTGTAGGTCTGAGGGCCATTCCTCCAGTGCCCTGCCTGGCCAGTGGTGAGTGGGGTTGTAGCTGGTCGATGAGAGTGGTTGCTGTGGGACTTCGTCGTCATCCATCGGTTGTGCCATCAGCTGGGTATTGATGACGATCAGCATTTCAAGCAACAGCAGGATGGACAGCGGCAGGCCAAGCAGGCCGTAAAGCAGCAGGCCGAGAGCCGTGTTGACACGTGAGTGCCACCGGTCGCCACGCAGCCGCGCAGGGAGCCACAGACAGGCCCGATAAATGGTGATGGGGAACAGCACCACATCCTTGCAGGTTTTTCTTAGCATCAATGATTATTAAAAATAGTTATTATTTTTAGGGGTTGGTCGAGTCGGCGCTTGGGCAGATTAGCTGTGCGAAGTGTAATCCGGCAAAAGCCGTCTGGATAGATAGCAGAGCGGAGTTTTGTGGTTTTTTAAACGGTGCCCGGGATAAGTGACCGGGTGTCAGGTTGCCGGGGATGTGTGCCGCCTGAAAACCGGCAGGTGGTCTGCCTCCAGACGGATACCGAGCATTTCACCGATTTCGTGTTGGTGATGGCTCTGCACCAGACAGAGTACTTTCTGTCCGCTCTCCAGGCGCAGGGTGTAGAGGTATACAGCACCGCGAAAGGCCCTAGCGACGATTTCAGCTTGCAGGTGGCTGTCTTCAACGTGAATGACGTCGTCGGGACGCAGCAATAGGTCGACTATTTTGGCAGGTGAGGTGGCTTCGCCGGGTTCCAGATCACCGGTGACTATCCCCAGTTCGGTGCGCACCTGTTTATCGTTGATGATCATGCCCGGCAGCAGCACCCCCTGGCCGATAAAGTCGGCGACAAAGCGGTCGGCAGGCCGGTGGTAAAGGTCAAACCCCGTGCCCCACTGGTGCAGTGCTCCCTCTCCCAGTACGCCGATATGGTCTGCCATGGCAAAGGCTTCGTTCTGGTCGTGGGTCACCAGAATAGCGGTGATGCCATCTTTGCGCAGCAGTTGGCGCACGTCACGAGCCAGTTGTTCGCGCAGTTCCGAGTCCATACTGGAAAAAGGTTCGTCGAGCATCAGGATATCCGGGCGCGGCGCCATGGCGCGCGCCAGTGCGATGCGCTGTTGCTGGCCACCGGAAAGCTGGTGGGGGTAGTGGTTGCGGGAGTCCTGCATCTCCACCAGCCTGAGCAGTTCGTCGACCCGTTGCCGACGTTGCCCGCGAGGCATTTTGCGCAGACCGAAGGCGATATTCCTGGCTACGGTGAGGTGGGGGAACAGGGCAAAGTCCTGAAACACCATGCCGATGTGGCGCTGTTCCGGCGGCAGTATTTTGTCGGGGCCGGAGACGATCCGACCGCGCAGTTCGATCTGTCCGGCGGAAATCGGTTCGAAGCCGGCGATGGCTCTCAACAGGGAGGTTTTGCCGCAGCCAGACGGCCCGACAAGGCAGGCGATTTCACCCGCTTCCAGGGAAAAGGAGATATGTTGCAGGATACTTGTTCCGGCGTAGTTGATTTGCAGGTCCGTGACGGTGAGTTGCGATGTCATGTCATGGGGTATCCCTGGTGACGGCCACCCGGCGGGTCCGGGTAATGGTCCAACTGATCAAGATGACCGGCAGTATACCAGCAGCGACGATGGCCAGGGCAGCGGGCGCGGCTTCGGCGAGGCGTTCATCCGATGCCAGTTCGTAGGCGCGCACGGCGAGGGTATTGAAGTTGAAGGGCCTCAAAATCAGGGTGGCCGGGAGCTCTTTCAGGACGTCGACAAAGACCAGCAGCAGGGCTGTGAGCAGGGAGCCTTTCAGCATCGGCACGTGCACCTGTCTGAGGATTTGCAGGGGGCCATAACCGAAGGAGCGACCGGCTTCGTCCATGGATGGGGTGATTTTGCTCAAGCCGCTGTCCACCGTTTGCAGCGACACGCCGAGAAACCGGGTCAGGTAGGCAAAAATCACGGCCACCACGGTGCCGCTGAGCATCAGCCCGGTGGAGATATCGAAATTGCTGCGCGCCCAGCCATCAATGCTGTTGTCGATAAAGGAAAAAGGGATCATAACGCCCACCGCAATCACCGGGCCGGGTACCGCGTAGCCCATGCCCGCCAGCCGGACGGCACCCTGTAAAACCTTGCCCGGAAACAGTCGTTGGCTGTAGGCCAGCAGTAAAGCCAGCAGCAGAGCCAGCACGGCGGCGTAACTGGCCAGCTCGAGACTGTTTGACACCAGTCCGATGAACCGCGCGTCGAGGACCTGGTCGGCAACGCTGACCGTCCAGCCAAGCAATTGAGTGGCTGGCAGCAGAAATCCCAATGCGACGATACCGAAGCAGAAGCCGCTTGCTGCAACGGCTCGCATGCCCCGCAGTGAATAGCGGTGGATATCCTGATGGCGGCGGCTGGTGTGGTGGTAACGGGCGCGGCGTCGGGAGTAGCGCTCCACCAGAATCAGAATCATCACGAAACACATCAGCCCTGCAGCCAGTTGGGCCGCGGCGGCGGCATTGCCGATGCCGAACCAGGTGCGGAAGATGCCGGTGGTAAAGGTGGAGACTCCGAAATATTGCACGGTGCCAAAATCCGCGAGGGTTTCCATCAATGCCAGCGACAGCCCGGCGATTATTGCCGGTCGCGCCAATGGCAGGGCGACAAACAGAAAGGTGCGCCAGGGGCCGTTGCCCAGAGTGCGGCTGGCATCCAGCACGCAGATGGACTGATTGAGAAAGGCGGCGCGGCTGAGCAGGTAAACGTAGGGGTAGAGCACCAGCGTGAGCATGATGGCGGCCCCTTCGATTGAGCGAAGATCGGGGAAATAATAATCCCCGTAGCCCCAGCCGGTGAGCTCCCGCAGGGTGGTTTGTACCGGTCCCGAGAAGTCCAGCATGCCGGTGTAGGTGTAGGCGATGATGTAGGCGGGCATGGCCATGGGCAGCAGCAGGGCCCATTCGAAAATGCCCCGGCCGGGAAACTGGCACATGCTGGTAAGCCAGCCGGTGCTCACTCCGATCAGCAGGGTGCCGATGGCGACGCCAAGCATTAGCAGCAGCGAGTTGATAATGTAATCCGGCAGCACCGTGGCGGCCAGATGGCTCCAGATTTCGCCAGTGGGTACAAACACGTAGCTCACCACGACAATCACCGGCAGTGCCAGCAACAGTGCCAGAAGCACTGCGCCGGTACTGATCAGTGTCTGTTGTTGTCGAGGAGAGTCTGGCATTTAGAGAGGGCTTGGCGGGCTGCTAGCGCCAGCCGGCCCGATCCATCAGGCGCAGGGCCTCGCCATTGCCGGCTCCCAGCTTATACAGTTCCACGGGGTCCGCCTTGAAGGTGCCCCAGCTGCTCAGTACCGGACCAATCTCGATATTGTCGCGGATGGGGTATTCGCCATTTTCACGTGCATACCAGGATTGTGCCGCATCGGTGCTTAAAAATTCCAGCAGGGCAATGGCGTTGTCGCGGTTGGGTGCCGAGGCGGTGACGGCAGCACCGGAGATATTGACGTGAGCGCCACGACCATCCTGGTTGGGCCAGAACACGGCCATTTTCTCGGCGGCAGCCCGTTGCTCTTCGTCATCGCTGGTGAGCATGCCCGCCAGGTAATAGGTGTTGGCGATGGCCAGGTCGCACTGGCCGGCCGCCGCTGCCTTGATCTGGTCGCGATCGCCACCTCTGGGTGGCATGGCGAAATTGGCCACCAGCCCCTTGGCCCATTCTTCGGTGGCCTCCAGGCCATTGGCGGCGATCAGTGATGCCACCATGGACTGGTTGTAGACATTGCTGGAAGAGCGAATACAGATTTTGCCTTTCCATTTAGGGTCGCTGAGGTCTTCGTAGCTGCTCAGTTCGGCCGGATCCACTTTGTCCTTGACGTAAAGGATGGGCCGCGCACGCAGAGACAGACCAAACCAGTGATTGCTGTCATCGCGATACATCACGGGGATATTCTGCTCCAGTGTGGCCGATTCCACCGATTGGGTCAGGTTGGCCTCTTTGGCCCGGTACAGGCGGCCCACATCGGTGGTGAGCAGAATGTCTGCGGGGGAGTTGCGGCCTTCACTCTTCAGGCGCTGAATCAGACCGTCTGCGTCGCCGGTGACCAGATTGACCTCAATACCGGTCTGTTCGGTAAAGGTGTCCAGCAACGGTTTGATCAGCGCCTCGATCCGTGCGGAATACAAGTTGACTTCAGCGGCTGAGGCAACCGCAGTGGAGCAGGCCAGAAGCAGGCCCAGAATACAGTGTGGAAAACGCCTACTGATTTGCATAACACCCTCTCCGGTAGAAACAACCCTTAATGGTAATGAGATTTATTATTAAATGAAACAGTCGCTTTGAGAAATATGTGGCGGATCGTTGCGCTGGATCAAATTATCACCTCTCATTGCAACGGGTGTCATCGGTTTGAAATAAACGGTGGGAAGCGGCTCTTGACCTTCCTATAATGGCCGGTGTCGAGGGGGCAGAGCAGCACGGGTTTCCCCCGGTCGTAGATGCTGGTTGAAGGTGAAATAAAAATAACCATGTTGCTTGGCATGTTATTCAGGCGAATTCGCCGTCAATGGTTGCCGACTGGAGCCGGTCAGGTCCCCGGGTGTTCGCGGTGATAAAGAGCGAGGCATGGTTTGTGCTGGCGGTATTTGTGTTGATGCTGTCACTCGGCCTGATTTATTTTCTGCGGGGGTTGGCTGGCGGAGGTTTCAAGCGCTATGAGCGAGTGGACCGCCAGGGTGGCAGTGCGCTGCTCGGCAAGGGGGTGATGAATTTTGCCGTTTGGTGTGTCGAACCGCTGGTTAGACTGTTACAGCGCTGTTCGATAACACCCAATCAGGTCACGTTCGTGTCTTTGCTGCTCGGTCTGCTTGCCGCGGTGTCGATTGCCTTCGGCCATTTTGGCTGCGGGTTTTTCCTGGCTTTATTGTCCGGTATCAGCGATGTACTGGACGGTATGCTGGCGCGGTTGCAGGCGATATCGGATCGCGGTGGTGTGGTGCTCGATTCAACTATTGATCGCTATGTGGATTTTATGTTGCTGGCGGGGTGTGCGTTGTTTTTCCGCCATCAGACCTGGGCTCTGCTGGGTTGCCTGCTGGCGATTCACGGTTCATTCATGATCAGTTACACCACCGCCAAGGCGGAGGCCATGACGCTGGCCGTCCCCCGGGGTGTCATGAAGCGCACGGAGCGCTACGTTTATCTGTTGCTGGGATTGGCGGCCTCGGCATTCTGGCCGCAGGGCCTGCCGTTGTTGCTGGTGATCTGGGTCCTGGCCGTACTGGGTAATGTCTCTGCAGCGTTACGGTTCAGAGCGCTGTACCTGTCGGCACGGGCGGGCTGACAGGATGTTTTTTCGAGCGCAGACATCGGCTGTGGTGGCCACAGCTATCGATTTTCTGGTGATGATGCTGTGTTTTCAGGTGTTGGGCCTGCCGCTGGCGTTTGCTGTGGCGGCTGGGCCGATCAGTGGCGGGCTGGTAAACTTTTTTCTCAACCGCCGCTGGAGTTTCAAAGCCCATCGGGAGGGTATTGGCTGGCAGATCTACAGCTATATGCTGGTTTGTCTGATTGCCGCCGCGGCCAATGTGGTTGGGGTGTTGACGCTGGTAGCCTACTTTTCGCTGGATTATTTGCTGGCGAGGATATTGGTGGCGATTGTAGTGGCATTGGCCATTAATTATCCCCTGCACCGGCGGGTGGTATTTGTGACCTCTGGTAGGTTTGTCAGCGACGATTAGTGTGTGCTGTTTTTATGTTTAAGGAGCCGAAGTGGAAAGAAAGAAAATAAGAATAGCGGTGGTGGGTGTGGGCAACTGTGCAAGCTCGCTGATTCAGGGAATTTACCACTACCGTTTGCGCGGGGTGCAGGATTCAATCGGTTTGCTGAATTACGAGCTGGGCGGTTACCGGCCGGAGGACATTGAGGTAGTGGCGGCCTTTGATATCGATAAGCGAAAAGTGGGCAGGGATGTCAATGAGGCGATTTTTTCACTGCCCAACTGCACCACGGTGTTTTGCCCGGATGTGCCGCCCTGCGGTGTAACGGTTTCCATGGGCAATGTGCTGGATGGCTATTCCGAGCACATGGCGGGTTACGGCGATGACCGCACTTTCCTGCCCGGGTCCGAGCCCCAGCCGAGTCTGGCCGATGTGGTGGCGCAGTTAAAGGATGCAGCGGTGGATGTGGTGATGAACTATCTGCCGGTGGGTTCCCAGAAAGCTACTGAGTTTTATGCCGAGTGCGCCCTGGAGGCCGGTTGTGCCTTTGTTAACAATATCCCGGTATTCATTGCCAGCAATCCGGACTGGGCCGCCCGCTTCAAGGCAAAGAACCTGCCGATTATCGGCGATGATATCAAGGCGCAGTTGGGGGCGACGATTCTTCATCGCACGCTGGGTAACCTGTTCAAAAATCGTGGCGTGAAACTGGAGCGGACCTACCAGCTGAATACCGGTGGTAACACGGATTTTCTGAATATGCTGAATCGGGATCGCCTGGCCTCCAAGAAAGAGTCCAAGACCGAAGCGGTGCAGAGTGCTATTCCCCAGCGGCTGGCCGATGAGAATATTCACGTGGGGCCGAGTGACTATGTGCCCTGGCAGAATGACAACAAGGTCTGCTTTATCCGCATGGAGGGCAAATTGTTCGGCGATGTGCCGATGAATATTGAACTGCGGCTGTCGGTGGAGGATTCGCCAAATTCCGCCGGGGTGGCCATTGACACCCTTCGCTGTGCGAAGCTGGCGCTGGAGCGCGGTATCAGTGGAGCTGTGGACATCCCCTCGGCGTTCTTCTGCAAGCATCCGCCGCGCCAGATTCCGGACGATGAGTCCTATGCTGCGCTGATGGCAGAGTGGGTTTAGTGCGGCAGGTTTTTCAGCTGTATCCGCATCGACAGGTCAATGGCCCGGCAGTGCTTCGTCAGGCTGCCGGATGACAGGTAATCGATTCCCTCGATAGCTTTGGCGGCGAGGTTGTCCACTTCCAGGTTGCCGGACACTTCCAGTCTGGCGACCCCCCGGTTCATGGCGATGGCTTCGTGGATCTGTTTTTCATCGAAATTATCCAGCATGATAATGTCGGCTCCGGCCTGCAGTGCCTGCTGAAACTCCTCCAGACTCTCTACTTCCACCTCGACGGGTTTGTCGGGGGCGATTTCCCGTGCCTTGGTGACTGCGGCGGCGATACCGCCGCAGGCGGCAATGTGGTTTTCCTTGATCAGAAAGGCGTCGTAAAGCCCGATGCGGTGATTGTGGCAGCCGCCCACGGTCACCGCGTATTTTTGTGCCAGACGCAGGCCGGGGATGGTTTTTCGGGTATCGAGAATCTGAATGGTCGTCCCTTTTACCAGTGCCGCAAACTGCCGTGCAATGGTGGCGGTACCGGAGAGGGTTTGCAGAAAGTTAAGTGCGGTGCGCTCGCCGGTCAGCAGGCTGCGGGCCGGTCCGGATAGAGTCAGGAGAATTTCCCCCGGTTTTATCTCGTCACCGTCGCGAACCCGCCATTCGATCCTGACCGCGGGGTCCAGCTGGGCGAACACTTCATCCACCCAGGCTGTTCCGCATACCACCGCCTGTTCGCGGGTAATGACGATGGCTTCGGCAGTGTTTTCTTCTGGAATCAGGAGGGCGGTAATATCCCCTTCGCCGATGTCTTCTGCGAGGGCTTGCTTGACGGTGGCGGAGATATGGCTTTCAGGCAAATTCTTTGACATAGGGTATCCAGCTGCGATCCCGGCATATTACAACAGTCGTTTATGGGGGAATAGGCTGGGGCTGAATAAGTTGCGGCAGTTATTGATGGCGACAAGTGTGATCTGTATCTCGGTTTTGGGCAAAGTCAGGATCGACTGGTTAGTTTTGGGAACTGGTTGGCGTTTCACTTATCCCGGGTGCTGGGTAAGAAACCTATAATCCGAGTCAATAGTTGACCATCTTCGTCTTATACGATTTATCTCCGAGCAGGCCACACAATGATGAACGAACGTTTGAAGTTAGTTGAGGCTGAAAAAATGAAGGGCCGAGGCTTTGAAATGCCTGAGTCGCTTCGCCAGTTGAGAGATCACGCAAAAGTCGTTTTGGATCAGCGGCTGGCTGAGGTCTTTGATCATGTGGATGATACGTTTTTCGATCTTGCCGATCGGGCGGCAAGTAACGGTGAACAGGCAACGTACTTCGATGCCATGCGCTTGATTCGTCTGCAGCGAAAATCCATTGAGCATAAGTTTTCACAGGCCATCGACAATTCGTTTCAACGACTTGGCAACCGGGGGTATCGGGGGGCCAGCCAGAGGGCAGTCGCAACGGAGAGCCCGGCGGGCCTCACACTGGTAGAAAACGAAGATCTCGAAGAAATGATAGCCATGGATAGCATGGTTTCCAAAGTTGCGAAGCGCCATAAATACGATCTCAGGTTGCTGGTGATGCGTATCAATTCCATTGTGCCCAGTGACGTCACCGCAATTAACAACCCTCTTGGGCCGGAAATTATCTGTGAATCACTGCGGCAGACGTTGTTGGAGCTGGAAATAGACATTCGCTCAAAACTGGTGTTGCTTAAACTGATTGACCGGCATGTCATGGATGCTGTTGGGCCTCTATTGATTGAAGGTAACCGGCTGCTCCGTAAGTTCGGTGTCTTGCCTGACCTGGAAAAGCAGCAGGCAAAAAAAGCGATCAATTCCAGTCAATCTGCTCAGGTTGGTGGTACGGCAAAAAAACCGGATTATCACGAGGGGAATCCCGCCTTTGCAAAACATGGCACTGAGAGAGCCGGCGGCCACAGCCAGCTTATTTCTCAATTACAGGAGTTTCTGGGGCAGCCGGATTATGGTTACACTTCTGGCTCTGGCGCATCAATCAGCCAGGATCAGCTGGTTTCTCTGGTTTCCGGTTTGCAGCGCGAGTGGGGCGAGAGCAACCACAGTGAAGGGGGGCTGCTTGGTCTGATTGAGGAGCGACTCCAGCAGCAGGGCGGCCCCGGTCTGGGGCGTCAGGATTACAGTGTGGTCAGTCTGCTGGATCAGCTGTTCTCGAGAATGCGCAGTGAAAACCATATTTCGGGCGGGTTTTCCCGTGAGTTGCGGAAGCTCGAATTACCCCTTTTGCGAATTGTGCTTCAGGACCCCAGTTTCTTTGATAAGGAGAAACACCCTGCAAGAAGGCTGATCAATGAGATAACACAGGTTGCCATAGGGTTCCCCGAGGATGTGGATATCAATAGCGATCCTGTGGGTAGAGCTATCTCCGAAATCGCTCAAAAGCTTTCGGCTGAAGAAACCATGGGTACGGAGGACCTTAAACAGTTGCTGCTCGACTTTATACAGCTGACAGAAAAGGAGCGTCGCAAGGCCCTCATGATGGAGCAGCGGGTTATAGAGAAAGCTGCAGCCTCCGAAAAGGTCAACCAGGCACACCAGTTGGTCGACAAGACCCTGAATGAGCGCATGCAGGGCAAGTCTTTTCCTCGACTGTTGGTACATTTTGCCGAGAAAGCTTGGTGTCGGGTCATGTTCATGGCCTGTCTGCGGACTGAATCGTCGCCCGAGCAGTGGGAAACTGCAGTTGAAATACTGGACCGGGTGCTGGCGCATGCAGATGACGGCGAGGTGAGTGATGACGACGTCAAGTCGTTATTGGCCACCATTCAGGAGCACCTCGAAGATATCGCTTATGAATCCTACGATCTTGGGCGGCTGATAATCAGGCTCGAGGAATACTTTTATCGCAATAAAGCTGAAAACGAGAAACCCGAGGAATGTGTTGGCCAGGCAGAACCGACCGCTCAGGACTTGCCCGGCCAAACGGAAGATCTCGCAGAGCCGAAAGTTCAGACAATCGTTGTTTCCAATAAACCACATGAAACAGTGGTTATCAGGAAAATTAAAACGGACATGCCCGGGCATCGTAAACTGGAGGAGGACGCTGTCACCGAAAGTGACGAGGCGGCAAGCCCTGATGAAGAGTCTCTGAAAGCGCTCAATTCTCTCTGTCGCGGCGCCTGGGTTGATTTTCTGGATCAAACTTCTTCGAACAAGCGCTGCAAGGTAGCTGGGGTTATATCCCCCCCAGGTATCTATATTTTTGTGAACCGCCAGGGTACCAAGGTTGCCGAGATGAACCGCAACCGGACCGCTATCAGCATACAAAACAAAAATCTGGTTGTGTTGGATAACTCACACTTGTTTGACAATACCCTGGAGCGTGTCATAAAAGATATTCGAACCAGCCGTCAGGCCCATTAGGGCTCGTACACACTTTTCTGATGCCCTCTTCTGCGGCAAATGAACAGTTGGTGACATAGCCGGCCTGTCTGGTGGCTTGACACCGTTGCTGTTCCCTGTTGTTAAGCTATTCTTCCAGGAGAACCTGGGACTCAAGTGTGCAGGTAAGTGTTATGATCAGCAACTGGTTGTTCTGGAATAGAGGGCGGAAGTGACAGATGTAGATAAGCTATCAGTAGCTTTGTTTCGGTTACCTCGGCCATTGCTGGCACTCAAGGGGCGTATCCATACATTCCTCTCTTCACGCCTGAACAATATGTTTGATCAGGTGGATGACACCTTTTTCGATCTCGCTGATCGCGCGGACAACAACCGCCAGCAAACCATGTATTTTGATGCGATGCGTCTGATCCGGATGGAACGAAAAAATATCGAGCACAACTTTTTTGGTGTGCTCACCCAGAGCTTTCAGCAGCTGGGTCAGTACCAGGATCCGGAATTACCCAGTCAGGAACCCGAAGGGCTGGAAGTGGTCGAGAACGAACAGCTCGAAGAAATTATCGCACTGGATACCATGGTGTTTCGGGTGTCAGAGCTCTGCAAGCCTGAACTTGATGCCCTCAATACTCGTCTCAGCTCAATGGTCCCGGCCTTGGTGACCCTGAAAAATAATCCGGTCGGGCCCGAAGTAATCTGTGAATCCTTTAATGAGGCTGTGGCCCACCTCGAGCTCAAGCTGCCGGTTAAACTGGTGCTGTTTAAGTTGTTTGATCGCCAGGTAATGGTGTCGTTGAAGGACTTCCTGGTGGAGGGCAACAAGCGTCTCAGCGATATGGGGGTGTTGCCCGATCTGGAGCAGTTGCGCAAGGCCCGGGCTGAGCCGCGTCAGCAGGAAAAGCCCCCGGCGCCGCCGCCAGAACAGACGTCTGTGGCTGGCGCTGCACATTCCTCCTCTTCCCCCGCCTCTTCCACTACCCCGGTTTCCGCTTCTGAAGAGGCCGTTGGTCGGCCCGGCCCGGATAGTCGCACTCCCGACAGTCTCCGTCAGGCCGGTGCCGGACAGGCGAAGAAACGCAGACAGGATGATGGTCAGCGCTATGGTCAGTTGCTTTCCCAACTGAAAAATCTGTTGCACTGGGGGCCGTCGGGAACTTCGGGTTCTGATGCCAGCATGCACCAGCGAATTGAGGGAGACGAGCTTGTCTCCATGGTGGGCAACTTGCAGCAGGACTGGTCCAATGCCGTCAGTACGGAAGCTGATGACAGCGAGGGGCTTTTGCAGCTCATTGATGGCCATCTCGAACGGCAGGGAGAGGGCCGCCTCGATGGGACCGAACGAGGGCTCGTCGATTTGCTCGACAGGTTGTTTGTCAGGGTCAATCACCAGACGATTGCCTGTGCCCAGCTGGCGGCGGAATTGCGCAAACTGGAGTTGCCTATTCTGCAGCTGGCCCTCAAGGACAGCACATTTTTTGATCGGGAAAAGCATCCGGCCAGACGGCTGTTAAACGAAATTGCCGAGGCGTCCATCGGTTACACGGAAAAGGTCGATGTTGACGGAGACCCCGTTGCGCGAGCGATTTCCGGTGTGGCCGCTGAGCTGTCCGGACAGTCCCCCGGCGATCATGCTGTGCTGACACAGCTGTTACTGAATTTCATTGATCTGGTAGAAAAGGAGCGCCGTCGCGTTGCCGTGCTTGAGCAGCGGCTGATGGAGGAGGCGACTGCCACGGAAAAGGTCAATCATGCCCATCAGGCTGTGGTGAGGGTGCTGATGGAACGCGTAAAGGGCAAAACCCTGCCGCGTTTTGTGGTCAGTTTTGCCGAGGACGCCTGGTGCAAGGTGTTGTTTCTGAATCACTTGCGGTCCGGTCAGGATTCTGAAGAATGGCATGGCAGTATTAGAGTGTTGGACCGTTTGCTTGAACTGGTCGCCCAGGGGCAGGCGGATGCCGGGGTTGTAGCACCGGTACTGACAACCATCAGGGAAAGTCTGGAAAACGTCTCTTACGATGCCTATGACATGGGCCGTTTGCTGGGGGCGATGGAACAATATTTTCGTGGTGAGCTCAGCAGTGAGGAGAGCCTGCGTCAGGGGGTGTCTGCCAGTCCACTCCAGTCGGTGCTGGTGGATGCGCTCAGAACCAATATTCCGGGTAATCCTGCCGCGCTGGGGGAAGATTCCGATGGCTCGGTGGATGAGCAATATCTGCGTCGCGCCGATAGCCTCACCAGAGGAGCCTGGGTTGAAATGACCGATGACGGTGCCGACAAGCGACGTTGTAAGCTGGCGGGTGTTGTGTTGCCTTCCGGTAAATTTATTTTTGTGAATCGCCAGGGTGCCAAAGTATCTGAAAAGCACCGCAACCGGGTGGCGATGGATCTGCAAACCGAGAAGCTGCGTCCACTGGAAAAAACCCAACTGTTTGATCGTGCCCTGGAAGGTGTGGTCGGTGAGATGTGCCAGTCCCGATCGGTGCATTGAGGCTATGTTGGCTTACCTGCTGCAAACAAGAGGCTGCGGTGCTGCCCCCGCTAATTCTTTAATCCATGGACAATCCCCACTAGTATTCAGGTGTTTCTTTGTTGGGAGCATAGACTATTTCTGGTTTTTCTATCGATTCGCAAGGCTGGCTGACGGGTGCGCGGCATGTGCCCTCGCCGAATTTTAATCAGCGGCCGGCAACGGCGGCGTTATCACTGCTGGTGATCCACAATATCAGCCTGCCGCCCGGTGAATTCGGCGGGACGCACATCTGCGATTTTTTTACCAATTGCCTGGATGCCGACGCTCATCCCTATTTTCGCGAAATTGTCGATCTCAGGGTCTCCGCCCACCTGTTGATCCGGCGCGATGGTGACGTGGTGCAGTTTGTATCGTTTCACGATCGTGCCTGGCATGCGGGACAGTCCTGCTTTGACGGGGCGGAAAACTGTAATGACTTTTCATTGGGGATAGAGCTAGAGGGCAGTGATGACAAGCCCTACACCGATCAGCAGTACCGCTGTCTGGCGGCGCTGGTTCGGGTTTTGCTGGCGCACTACCCCGGCCTGTCAAAACAGCGTATTGTCGGTCACAGTGACATCGCCCCCGGACGCAAGACCGATCCGGGCCCCTGCTTTGACTGGCGGCGATTAAGCTCTTCCTTGGAGGCGTGATATGGAGTTTATTGTAATTGTGGTGGGGCTTTTGCTGTTGCGTCAGCTGGGTTCGTTGGCGTCGATCCAGTCCGATGGTTGGTTTCACCGGTTCTGTGATCGGCTTGCCAACTGGCCAAAGCTTCAGTCTGCTTTCCGCGTGCAGCAGGTGATCACCCTATTGCTGCCGGTAGCTGCCTTGGCGCTGGTAATCGGGTTGCTGGGCAACAGCTGGTTGGGTTTGCCGCAGTTTGTGCTGAGTCTGCTGGTGTTTCTCTATGCGCTCGGGCGCGGCAGCCTGGAGCCTGAGGTGGCAGACTATGAGGAAGACCTGGGGCGAGGTGATCATCAGGCAGCTTATCGCGATGTTGCGGTGCTCAGCCCCGAGCGTCAGGACGATGTGATGAATGCGGATCAGTCCCGCCAGGCGGCCCTGGAGGTGATTGCCTACCGCTACTTCGAACGTTATTTTGCTGCGATGTTCTGGTTCATCCTGGCGGGTGCTCCCGGTGCACTGTTATACCGGCTGTCAGTGATTCGGCGGAACCGCGCAGCCACAACCGGCGAGTCTGTCGATGCCGGGTGGCTCTGGTTGCTGGAATGGTTGCCGGTCAGGCTGGTGGGTATATCCATGTGCTTTGTGGGTAATTTTTCGGCCTGTCTCAGACGCTGGCAGCGTTCCTTTTTTTCTTCTGCCGAAAGTGCTGAGGTGTTGGGCAGTTATGTGGAGCACGCTGTGCCCGAGGATGAGGTGGCGCTCAATGCGGCCGGTGAAGAGATGCCGGCCAACCTTCAGGCGTTGTTCACCCGGACCTTGATCTTTGCGCTGTCAATGGTGGCGCTTTTGGTAGTGCTCTGGTGAGGGCGGTGGTTCATTCGTGCCAGCGGAACAACAGGCCTGCCAGGGTAATGAATACTGCTGTCATGGCGGCCAGTGCCAGTAACTGAGGAGCGACCTGTAGGATTCCAGCGCCTTCCAGCATGACGCCCCTGGCGGCCGACACCAGGTGGGTTAACGGCAGCAGTTGGGAGAGTTGCTGTAACCAGTTGGGCGCATCGTCAAGCGAGAACCACAGCTCCGACAGCAACAGCATGGGAAAGCTGATCAGGTTGAGCAGACCGTTGGCCAGCTCTTCGCTGGCGGTGCGGGCGGCCATTAGCAGTGAAATGCTGATGATGGACAGGTTGCCGATGATGGCGATCAGCAATAACAGCAGATAACTGCCGGCCATCATGAAACCGATAAACAGATGGCAGACCAGAAACACAATGACGGTTACGGCAAGCATGATGCCCAGTCGTGACAGCCCCTGGGATATCAGAAATTCCCAGGCCCTGAGAGGGGTAGCCTGAAGCCGCTTCAATACACCGTTTTTGCGGTAGCGAACGATGACATAGCCAATTCCCCACAGACCACTGAACATCATGTTCATGGCCAGTATTCCCGGGATGACCCAGTCGATGTAACGAATTTTTTTCCCGCTGACTTCCTGCTTCTGCCAGTTCGGTTTCGGTGGCATGGTTGTCCCGGTCTGTTGCCGGGCGAGTAGCAGCTTTTCAAGTAGTCGGCCCTTTGCCGATTCGGTATTGACCCAGTACCGGGGTGGCTGCTGGGTGGTGAGGAGAATATCCAGTTGATGAAACTGTACCCGCCGCAGAGCCTCCTGTGGGTCGGTGTATTCGACTAGGCCAATGGCGGTTTCTTCGCCAAAGGGGTGCTTGTAAGTGTGGTCAGAGACGCCGTCGATTAACAGGCCAGCGCGGAATATTTCCTCATTTTCGGAGGAGAATGCGACCGCCAGTACAATCACGATAAACGGGGTGGCGATGAACGACCAGAACAGGGAGCCTTTGTCCCGGTAGTATTCGCGGTTTCTCGCCATCCACAGGGCCAGTATTCGTCGCATGGGTTTATTCCCTTAAATGGTGGCCGGTGAGTTTGAGGAACAGATCGTCCAGGGAGGGGTTGCGGACTCGCAGGGAGCGCAGATTGATATTGAGGGCCACCAGCTCGGCGAGGGTTTTTTCGACTTCAGAGGTGGCGATGGCAATACCGTCTTCACGCACCTCAACCCGGCTGCCAAGGCTTGCCAGATCATCGTCGAGATCTTCCCTGTTTAGGCAGATGTAGCTGTCCTTGAAGTGCTGACGTAACAGGGACTGGGGCGACCCCTCGGCGATGATATTCCCCTTGTCCATAATGATCAGCTGATCGCACAATAGCTCGGCTTCTTCCATGTAGTGGGTGGTGAGCAGCACGGTTTTGCCGCGGGCCTTGATGGTTCGTATCAATGACCAGAAATGTCGTCGGGACTGGGGGTCGAGTCCGGTGGTGGGTTCGTCCAGAAACAGGATTTCCGGATCGTTAATCAGTGCTACCGCCAGCAGCAGGCGTTGGCGCTGGCCACCGGACAGGCGGGTGGCATAGGTGTCCAGAAAATCTTCCAGTTGGCACAGCTCGATCAGCGCTTCAATGGGCGTACTATTGGCGTAAAAGCGGGTAAACAGGTCCAGCACTTCGCGGGTTCTGAGATAGTCCATCAGCGAAGTGGATTGAAACTGTATGCCGGTTTCCTCAAGGAAGCTGCTGCCCCTGGGCTTGCCCTTGTAGTAGATCTCACCCGAGCTGGGGCTGGTAATGCCTTCCACCATTTCGATGGTGGTGGTTTTTCCTGCGCCATTGGGCCCGAGCAGCCCGAAACAGGCCCCTTTTGGAATGGCAAAGGAGATATCATCCACGGCTTTCAGTGAACGAAATGATTTGCTCAGGTTGCGTACTTCGAGGATGGCTGTCATGGCGGCGTAGTGTATAGCATCTGCAGGTTTATCTGTTAGGGTATTGCCCTGTTTGGAGAGGCGTCGTTATGGCATTGAAAGATGGTACGGCAAGCTGGGGTGAGGCGGTGCGGGTCTACTCCAGACCACAGGTCATTGCCATGCTGTTTCTCGGCTTCGCTGCCGGTTTGCCCCTGTTGCTGGTGTTCTCGACCCTGACCGCCTGGCTCAGGGATCTGGGGATCAGTCGCAGCACGATCGGTTTTTTTGGTTGGGTGGGCATCACCTATTCTATCAAGGTCCTCTGGGCGCCGGTAGTGGATCGTCTCAGGCTACCGGTGTTGACCCGGTTGCTGGGTCAGCGACGCAGCTGGATATTGCTCGGTCAGATGGGGGTGATGCTGGGGTTGGTGGCGATGGTGCTCACCGACCCGACTGTGTCGCTGGTCAGTGTGGCCATCTGTTCGCTACTGGTGGCTTTTTCAGCCTCTACCCAGGACGTGGCCATCGATGCCTTCCGGATCGAGTCGGCCATTGATGAATATCAGGGCGCCATGTCGGCCATGTACATTTTTGGTTACCGGATCGCCATGCTGGTGGCCGGTGCCGGTGCCTTTTATCTCGCCGACTGGTCGGGTTGGAGTACGGCGTATCTGTGTATGGCACTGCTGATGCTGGTCGGCGTGGTAACCGTGTTGCTGGTCAGTGAACCCCAGCGGGCTGTCCCAGAAGAAACGCGACAGCTTGAATCAGGTTTGAAGCATCGGCTGCATGCCGATCGATCCGGTTGGTGGTGCAGGCTGGAAAGCTGGTTTCTGGGGGCGGTGGTGGCACCGTTTGTGGAGTTTTTCCAACGTAACGGGACCTGGGCCATTCTAATCCTGTCCTTTATTGGCCTTTATCGGCTCAGTGATATAACCATGGGCATCATGGCCAACCCGTTTTATCTCGATCTCGGTTTCAGTAAAACGGATATCGCCAATATCGGCAAGCTCTACGGCTTTGTGATGACACTGGTCGGCTCCTTTCTGGGGGGGCTTCTGGTGGTACGTTACGGTATATTCCGGCCCCTTTTTGCCGGTGCGGTGATGGTAGCACTGACCAATCTGCTGTTTGTGAAGCTCGCTCTGATGGGCGCTGATCTGACCTGGCTGGCGGTGGCCATAAGTGGCGATAATTTGAGTGGTGGTTTTGCCAATGCCGCTTTTATCGCCTATCTGTCCAGCCTGACCAATCGGGCCTATACGGCAACCCAGTATGCGTTATTCAGTTCGTTGATGACGTTACCGGGAAAATTTTTCAGCGGATTTTCCGGTGTGATTGTCGATGCCAGTAGTTATGAGCTGTTTTTTACCTATGCGGCTCTGATGGGATTGCCCGCCGTATTGCTCTCCTGGTTGTTGTGGCGACACGCGCTGGTTGCCGGTCAGCCTCTCCAGCCAAACTCGGATAAATCCACTCTGCCCTGAGTTACGGTTACGCCCTCGTTTTCAAGTTGTTGCCTCTGACGACGATATGACGAGCTATTCTCCGGAAAGGCAATTGCGCCATCGGCTCTGAGTACCCGATGCCAGGGCAATGTTGTCTCTGCGGGAAGCTGACTGAGGAGTTTGCCCACCTGCCTGGCGCCCCGGGGGAGTTGTGCGAGTGTGGCCACGCAACCGTAGCTGGTGACGAGCCCCCTGGGAATGGTATTAAGCACACTGTAGATACGTAGTTGGTCATCGTATTTCATAGTGAATGATAGAAATATTTTCTTCCGTTCGTCCACTGATTGCCTTGAATTTGGTGGCGACTGCCCCCATTTCGTTGGCTATGGGTTCAGGAGAACGGCTTTGAGATATCTGTTGCTGCTTTTTATCGTGATGCCGGTCGTGGAGATGTGGTTGCTGATTACGGTCGGGCGACAGATTGGGGCTCTGCCAACCATTGGCCTGGTATTGCTCACCGCTGTTGTGGGAGTGGCTCTGTTGCGGGCACAGGGTTTTGCAACCCTGTTCAGGGCGCGACAGAAAATGGATATCGGAGAGTTGCCGGCCATGGAGATGGCGGAAGCCATCGTGCTGGCTGTGTGTGGGGCATTGCTCCTGACGCCGGGTTTTGCGACCGATGTGCTGGGGTTTGCCGGTTTGATTCCTCCGGTGCGGTTATGGCTGGTCTCCAAGTTTGTGAAAAACCTGGTGGTAGCCCGCTATCAGGCGCCGCGTGGTAGTGACCCTTTCTCCGCCGATGAGGCTCCCCAAAAAGGCGAGGGCAAAACCCTTGAGGGGGAGTTCTGGCGGGATCAGGATAATGAAAAATAAAGGTTGAACGCACGAAATATTTTTTTAGGGCCCTTGAAATACCTTCAGGTGCCTCCACATAGTGCACAGCTCGGTTACATCCGGACTCTGTTCTTATTAATAGGGTAGAACGTTAAAAGTTGGAGAGAAACACAATGAAAATTCGTCCCTTACACGACCGTGTCGTTATTCGTCGCAAGGAAGAAGAAGAAAAAACAGCCGGTGGCATCCTGTTACCTGGCTCCGCCAAGGAAAAACCCAATGAAGGCGAGGTGGTCGCCGTAGGTATTGGGCGAGTACTGGATAGCGGTGAAGTTCGCCCGGTTGACGTCAAGGTCGGTGACAAAGTGGTGTTCGGTAAATATGCCGGTAGCGACACCATTGAAATTGACGGTCAGGAACTGGTTATTCTGTCTGAAAGCGACATCAAGGCCGTTATCACTGGATGATGCCTTGTTGCTCAGTAAATCTCATTAGCACGATTCTTTAAGGAAGGTTAATTATGTCAGTCAAAGACGTAAAGTTTGGAGATGATGCGCGCCACCCGATGCTAACAGGTATCAATATTCTGGCGGACGCTGTAAAGGTTACCCTAGGGCCAAAGGGCCGCAATGTGGTTCTGGAGAAATCTTTTGGTGCGCCCACCGTCACCAAAGATGGTGTTTCTGTGGCCAAGGAAATCCAGCTGAAGGACAAGTTCCAGAACATGGGTGCGCAAATGGTGAAGGAAGTCGCCTCCAGAGCATCTGATGATGCGGGTGATGGTACGACCACAGCTACTGTGCTGGCTCAGGCTATCGTTAATGAAGGCTTGAAGTCCGTTGCTGCGGGTATGAACCCGATGGACCTGAAGCGAGGTATCGACAAAGCCGTGATTGCCGCTGTGGCAGAAATTGCGAAACTGGCAAAGCCCTGCACGAACAACAAGGAAATTGCCCAGGTTGGTACGATTTCTGCCAACAGTGATGCCCACATCGGCGATGTCATCGCCGAGGCGATGGACAAGGTTGGCAAGGAAGGCGTCATCACGGTAGAAGAGGGCACTGGTCTGGAGAATGAGCTGGATATCGTGGAAGGTATGCAGTTTGATCGCGGTTACCTGTCACCTTACTTTATCAATAATCAGGAAAGCATGAGTGTCGAACACGACGATGCTTTCATTTTGTTGGTTGATAAGAAAATTTCCAATATTCGCGAGTTGTTGCCGCTGCTGGAAAACGTTGCCAAAGCCGGTAAACCATTGATTATTATTGCGGAAGATGTGGAAGGTGAAGCACTGGCTACGCTGGTGGTTAACAATCTGCGCGGTATCGTCAAGGTCGCCACCTGTAAAGCACCGGGATTCGGCGATCGCCGCAAAGCCATGCTGGAGGATATTGCTGTTCTCACCGGTGGTACTGTGATCTCTGAAGAAGTGGGTCTGGACCTGGAGTCGGCGACACTGGATCACCTGGGTACTGCAAAGCGTGTGGCCATGACCAAGGAAAACACCACTATCGTTGATGGTTCCGGCGACCACGGTGCCATTCAGGGTCGTGTCAATCAGATCCGTGCGCAGATCGAAGATACTTCCTCGGACTACGACCGTGAAAAGCTGCAGGAGCGTGTTGCCAAACTGGCTGGCGGTGTTGCAGTGATCAAGGTCGGTGCTGCCACTGAAACGGAGATGAAGGAGAAGAAAGCCCGTGTGGAAGATGCGTTGCACGCCACCCGTGCTGCAGTAGAGGAAGGTGTTGTACCCGGCGGTGGTGTTGCCCTGATTCGTGCGCTTCAGGCGATTGAGTCTCTGAAAGGTGAAAACCACGACCAGGATGCCGGAATCAGTCTTGCCCGTCGTGCTATGGAAAGCCCACTTCGCCAGATCGTTACCAACGCCGGTGAGGAAGCCTCCGTGGTAGTGGCCAAGGTCAAGCAAGGTAAAGGCAACTACGGTTACAACGCCGGCACAGGTGAATACGGTGACATGATTGCCATGGGTATTCTCGACCCGGCCAAGGTGACCCGTACAGCGCTGCAGGCGGCAGGTTCGATTGCCGGTCTGATGGTGACCACCGAAGCCATGGTGGCAGAGGCACCCCAGGATAATAATGCTGGTGGTGGCATGCCCGATATGGGTGGTATGGGCGGTATGGGCGGTATGGGCGGCATGATGTAAGCCGTAGCGTACATCCTGTACAAAAAAAGGCTCCCGTTTGGGAGCCTTTTTTATTGGATACAGAAAATTGCTCAGGCAAAGTTGCTGTTGACGAACTGCCAGTTCACCAGCTTCCAGAAAGCTTCCAGGTAGTTGGGGCGGGAATTGCGGTAATCGATGTAATAGGCATGTTCCCAGACGTCGACGGTAAGCAGCGGGGTGACGCTGTCATCGGTCAGTGGGGTGCCGGCGTTACTGGTGTTGACGATAGCCACACTGCCATCGGCCTTTTTCACCAGCCAGGTCCAGCCGGAGCCAAAGTTGTTGGCGGCTCTGCTGTTGAAGGCTTCCTTGAACTTGTCGAAAGAGCCGAAGGTGCTGTTTATGGCATCGGCGACCGGGCCGGTGGGTTCGCCGCCGCCATTGGGGCTCAGGCAGTTCCAGTAGAAGGTGTGGTTCCATATCTGAGCGGCGTTGTTAAAGGTGCCTCCGGAGGCAGTTTTCACGACTTCTTCAAGGCTTTTGCCTTCGAACTCAGTACCGGGAACCAGGCCGTTCAGCTTGTCAACGTAGGTTTTGTGGTGCTTGCCGTAATGGTACTCCAGAGTTTCCCGGGAGATCTGTGGGGCGAGTGCATCCATCGCGTAGGGAAGTTCAGGTAATGTAAAAGCCATGATGGTCATCCTTTGGTTACAACGATAAAGGCGCCTTGGATGTGTTGTTACAACAACAGGCATCCGTTTGGCGGAAAGATTTATTCCAAGTGGACGCGGTCGGAGCGGGGAAGTATTGCGAATGGACAGCCCGGTAGTCGATGCCACCAGGTTATCCGGAAAACCTTCCAAGAGTCTGCCGAGAAAAGTTGGCGCCCATTGGACGGGTTAGTATAGCAAACATTGGATGGAAAAGCCTGGCCAGGACAGGATTTACCGTGCCCTGCTTCAGAGCAAAAGCCAGGATTGGCGGGGGCTTTTTTATCTTCATGGCATTTTGTGACAGAATTAAATAGACATGGTGGGTGATTCCGGTTGCTATAATTACGGCGTCGGGGGATTTATCCATAGCCCAACAAGTGCTCAAATGCTTTAATGAAAAGAAAACCAAATATAACAATCATTCGCTGTCTGTAAGGAGATTCACATGGAATTCATTAACTTCCTCATCCGCTGGGGGCATCTGCTGTTCGGTATTACCTGGATTGGCATGTTGTACTACTTCAATTTTGTGCAGGGTGGCTATTTCAAGCAGGCTACCCCAGAAGCGCTGGCCGATGCCAAAGCCAAGCTTGCACCCAACGCCCTGTGGTGGTTCCGCTGGGGCGCCATGTTCACGTTTATAACCGGTGTTTTATTACTGGGTGGCCTATCCCACAACAACCAATTCAATAACTCCATTGTCATCGCGGCCCTTATGGGTACGTTGATGTTTCTGAACGTCTGGCTGATTATCTGGCCAAATCAGCAAGTCGCCCTGGGCATGAAGGAGGGTGATGGACCCGCAGCTGGTGCCAAGGCCCTGCTGGCGTCGCGTACGAATGTCCTGTTTTCCGGACCTATGGCATTTGGCATGCTGGCAAGCCCTCACGCATCACAGTGGGGTGGAAGTGGTTACGGCACTGGTGTTGGCGGGATCGACCTGATTGTCTGCATCGTGATCATTGCTGCGCTCGAAGTAAATGCGCTGATGGGTAAACAAGGCCCCATGGCATCAGTGAAAGGCGTTATTCATGCAAGTCTCGGCCTGACGGTGGTGCTGTTTGGTATCCTCTACTATTTGTAAGCACTGCATGACATAAAAAAGCCGGCCCTGGGGCCGGTTTTTTTGTGCTTGAGACGTATATAATAACGCGCTCCGCTCGGCGGGTGTGTCCATACTTGAACGATGTTTTGTAACCAAAGGTTAACGCCATCATGACAGACAGGGATTTTAAGCGTTTTGATCCAATCGTTCCGGAAAGTGATGACCGTATTGGTCGATCCTCGGGTGGTTCGGTTGATGACGGCCGCAGGCGAGCAGCGAAACGGCCGCCACCGTCTGATTCGCACGGTGGTGGATCAATCGGCGGAGTCTGGAAGCTTTTGGTGCTGGTGTTGTTGCTGGGTCTTGCAGGAATGGGCTATATGCTGGTTCAGGAGAAAGCTCGCCTGGCGCAATTGCAGTCCCGCTTTGACGAGCTGGAAGCCAAGATCGTATCCACGGATGAATCGCTCAATCAGTCTGGCGCTACCCTGGGTATGAAAATACGCGAACACACTGAGGCACTGGATAAGCACTGGTCAGAAATTCGTAAATTGTGGGGTGTTTCTTACGATACAAATCGTAAAACTATTGATACAAACAGCAAAACTATCGAATCCCAGGGCGCAACCCTTGCTGCGCAGAATAAGGCCATTAACGGTTTGCAGGCCTCTGCTGGGGCCCGCAAAAAGGAGATAGCCGCGCTTGCCAGTAAAGTTGACAAGGCCGGCCAGTCGGTGGAAACCGCAGCGAGTTCTGCCATGGCAGCCAAGCTGGAGGTGAACGATTTGGCGAGTCAGTTGCAGGATATTACTGCACGTCTCAATGCGGTCGATAAAACGGCCAAGGATTCCAGTGCCCGGACTGCGGCAAATGAAGAGGCAATTCGTGCAATTGATGCCTACCGGCTTCAGGTCAATCGCGATCTGCAGTTGATCAAGCAGCAGTTGGGCGCCCCCCCAGGCTGATCGCCAGGAACTGAAATTATTTCGGATAGATTACCCTTGAGAGAGTGACATGACTGTAATTCGACAAGACGATCTGATTGATAGTGTGGCCGATGCGCTGCAATTTATTTCTTACTACCACCCGGTGGATTTTATCCAGGCGGTAAATGAGGCCTATGAGCGTGAGGAATCCCAGGCGGCGAAGGACGCCATGGCCCAGATTCTGATCAATTCCCGCATGTGCGCCATGGGCCACCGTCCGATCTGTCAGGACACCGGCATCGTCAACGTGTTCGTCAAGGTCGGGATGAACGTCCAGTGGGAGGGTGATCTGAGTGTCACCGATATGATCAACGAAGGGGTGCGCCGCGCGTACAAACACCCGGATAACGTGTTGCGGGCCTCTGTACTGGCAGACCCGGACGGCGCCCGCAAGAACACCGGTGATAACACTCCGGCGGTGATCAATTACGAAATTGTGCCCGGCGATACCGTAGAGATCGACGTGGCGGCCAAAGGCGGCGGCTCCGAGGCGAAATCCAAGTTTGCCATGCTCAATCCCTCCGACTCCGTGGTCGAGTGGGTGCTGGAACAGGTGCCGAAAATGGGAGCCGGGTGGTGTCCGCCGGGGATGCTCGGTATCGGCATTGGTGGCACCGCCGAAAAAGCCATGCTGTTGGCGAAAGAGTCACTGATGGAGCCAATCGATATTCAGGAATTGCGAGCCCGTGGCGCATCCTGTCGCGCGGAAGAGCTGCGTCTGGAGTTGTTTGAGAAGGTGAATAACCTGGGCATCGGCGCGCAGGGATTGGGCGGTCTGACTACTGTGCTGGATATCAAGGTCAAGGATTTTCCCGCCCACGCAGCCAACAAGGCGGTGGCGTTGATTCCCAATTGTGCTGCCACACGCCATACCCATTTCACGCTGGACGGCTCCGGGCCAGCCTATCAGACGGCACCGGATCTCAATGATTGGCCGGACATTGCCTGGGAGGTCGGCGACAGTGTGCGTCGGGTCAATCTGGATACCGTCACCCGGGAGGATATCAAGGCCTGGAAAACCGGTGAAACTCTTCTGTTGTCCGGCAAAATGCTGACCGGGCGCGATGCCGCCCATAAACGAATGGTGGACATGCTGGCCAACGGCGAAAAACTGCCGGTGGATATGACGGGTCGGTTTATCTATTACGTGGGTCCTGTGGACCCTGTCAGGGATGAAGTGGTGGGTCCCGCCGGTCCAACCACCGCAACCCGGATGGATAAATTTACCCGTACCATGCTGGAGCAGACCGGGCTGATCGGTATGATCGGCAAAGCCGAGCGCGGGCCGGTGGCGATTGAAGCGATCCGCGATAATGAGGCCGTTTATCTGATGGCGGTGGGCGGTTCCGCCTACCTTGTGTCCAAAGCGATTACCGGTGCGAAGGTGGTGGCGTTTGAAGATCTCGGCATGGAGGCGATCTACGAATTCGAGATTGTCGATATGCCGGTGACTGTGGCGGTGGACTCGAAAGGCGAGTCGGTTCACCAGACTGGTCCAAAGATCTGGCAGGCCCGTATCGAAGAGCGCGCGTTGGTAATTTGACCGGTTGATTAGACAATCTTTTCTGTAAAAAGAGCGTCATAACAGGAAAAAAAACCGGAGATGTAGTAAACTCAACACAGTTACTGTTGTAACAAGGCGAGGAGCCTGGTTTTATTAAATTGGAATTTATGGTGGATATGATGAAGAAGATTTCAGCTGTAATGGGTACATTACTTTTAGCCGTATCTGTGTCAGCGACAGCGCAGACACCGGAAGGTTTATATTTGGGTCCGTCACTCGGTTACTACTATCTGGATAGTGAGCGTGTTATCAGCGGACATGATGAATCGGGTGTTTTGGGTCTGAACCTTGGTTACCGTTTTTCAAATGACTGGGCTATTGAAGCGAGCTACGGTCACGATATCGCTGATGCGGATCTCGAAGTTTCACAGATCAACGCCTACTACTGGTTTGGTGAAGACAATGGTGGCTGGCGTCCTTACATGCTGGCAGGTGCAAGCTACTATGATCGCAGTGGCAGCAATGAAAATAACCTGCAGTCCGAAGAAAAATATACCCATCAGCTGCAAGTTGGTCTCGGCCTCTCCAAAATGATTGCCGAGCAATGGGAATTTCGTGGGGATGCACGTTTGCATAGCAAGGTGCGCGAAGGCGGTTTCCAGGGCGTTAACGATGCTTCCGTCAACTTTGCTGTAAATTACTACTTCAACAAGCCGATTGCCCCGGTTGTTGCCGAGCCTGCCCCGGCCCCTCAGCCAGAACCGCCGGCACCAGAGCCCGAAAAACGCACCATCACGATTCGTCTGAACGTTGAATTTGAATTTGACAAGGCAATCGTTCGTGCCATCTACGGTGATGAACTGCAGGCAGTGGCCAGTGCGATGAAAGTGCACGATGACATTACTCTGGAACTCGAAGGTCATACTGACTCACGCGGCCCTGACGAGTACAACCAGACCTTGTCAGAAGACCGCGCTGCAGCGGTTAAAGCAAAAATCGTTGAAGATTACGGCATTGCTGCAAACCGCATTACCACTAGCGGCTACGGTGAAACCCGTCCGATTGCCGATAACAACACCGACGAAGGGCGTGCCCGGAACCGTCGTGTGGTCGGTGAAATGACTTACACCGAAGTGGTTAAATAAGCCGGGATTGATACGGTTTATTGCACGAAACTAACGGCGTCCTCGGACGCCGTTTTTCGTTGAAGACTATGTGGGGGCGGCGGACATTGGTGTGAACACACTTTACTGGCACGATTACGAAACCTTTGGCATTGATCCCGCCCGCGATTGTCCTTCACAGTTTGCCGGGATCCGCACCAATGAATCACTGGAGATTATCGGGGAGCCGTTGCGACTGTATTGTCGGCCACCCCTGGATCGTCTGCCTTCTCCCATGGCGTCACTGGTGACAGGCATTACACCCCAGGATGCTCTCGATAAAGGCGTACCAGAGCGTACTTTCATTGAGCAGATTCACCGTGAATTGTCAGTCCCCGGCACCTGTGGTGTTGGTTACAACAGTATCCGGTTTGATGATGAAGTGACTCGTTATACACTTTATCGGAATTTCTATGACCCCTATCAGCGGGAATGGAAACAGGGCAATTCCCGCTGGGATATTATCGATATGATCCGGCTTGCCAGAGCACTGCGGCCCGACGGTATCGAGTGGCCCGATTACGACGATGGTTCTCCCTGTTTTAAACTGGAACAACTCACTCTGGCCAATGGCATCAGCCATGAGTCGGCCCATGATGCCCTGTCGGATGTTATGGCGACCATAGCCATGGCAAGAGTTGTTCGGGAGAAACAGCCACAGCTGTACCAGTATGTTTATGAGCACCGCCTGAAACACAAGGTGGCTGAACTGATTGATCTCAATCACCGCAAACCTTTCTTACATGTTTCCGGGAAGCTACCCAGGGAAAATGGCTATACGGCGCTTATGATGCCCCTCGCCCGACATCCAGTGAACAAGAATGCCATCATCTGTTTTAACCTGATGGGAGATGCTCGCGCGCTGATGGAACTTTCCCCGGAGCAGATCAGTGAACGACTCTTCACGCGCACGGATGCATTGCCCGAGGGGGTGGCCCGGATACCCTTGAAAGGGGTGCAGTTGAACCGTTGTCCGGTCGTGGCAACGCCGCGGTTGATGGATGCTGCGGCTGCGCATCGGCTGGGTATCGATCTTGCGAGATGCGAAAGACAATGGCGGCTGCTGCTTGAACAGGATTTGACCGCCAAGTTGGCAGCGGTTTTTTCAAGCCAGCAATATGAGCCCTGTGACAATGCTGAACAGGCCCTCTATGAGGGTTTCGCCAGTGAGGCCGACAAGGCACTTTTTCCGGTGGTGAGATCTGCCAGTCCCAGCGAACTGGCCAGTGATACCATACATTTTCAGGATCGGCGCTATCGTGACTTGTTGTTCCTGTATCGAGCGAAAAATTTCCCCGACACTCTCACTGATGAAGAGCAAAACTGTTGGCAGGAGTGCCGCTTTCAACAGTTGACCAATGGCAGGGGCGGCTATCTCTCGCTGAACGATTTTTACGCGCAGATAGAAGCGTTGCACGACAGGGAAGATTTGTCCGAACGGGACAGAACTATTCTCTACGCTCTGCAAGAGTGGGGCGAGCAAATTTTATAGTGGGTGGGCAGCTGGTTCACACCTGACAAAGTCGCTAAAATGCAGCGGTTTTGTTATTCATCTAGGGGCAGTGTGTGGAATTCAAAGGCGCCAGTATTCTTTCCATCAGTCAGTTTGAGCGCAATGATATTGATCGGATTTTCCGGGTGGCCGATCGCATGGAGCCCTACGCGCAGCGGCAGAAAATCACCCGTGTACTGGAAGGCGCAATCCTCGGCAATATGTTTTTTGAGTCGAGCACCCGAACGCGGATCAGCTTTGGCAGTGCCTTCAATCTCCTCGGCGGTGAGGTGCGTGAGACGGCCGGTTTCGAGGCGTCGGCCCTGACTAAGGGTGAGTCCCTGCAGGATACGGCACGGGTACTATCCGGTTTTAGCGACATAATCTGCCTGCGCCATCCCCAGTCCGGTTCTGCAGCGGCCTTCGCCTCCTCCAGCCGGGTTCCGGTGATCAATGGAGGTGACGGCAGCAATGAACACCCCAGTCAGGCGTTACTGGATCTTTATACCATTGAAAAAGAGCTGAAAGGTCGCGGACGCCAGCTGGACGGACTACGGGTTGCCATGATCGGTGACCTCAAGCATGGCCGTACGGTACATTCCCTGTGCCGGTTGCTGATGCTGTTCCGGCACATTTCAGTGGAGCTGGTTTCCCCGAGGGAGCTGGCCATGCCCAGGGAACTGGTGGAGGAGATGCGCACGGCGGGAATCAAAGTGGACGAATCAGACCGGCTTGAGCCGAGCATTGCGCATGTGGACATTGTCTACTCCACACGCATTCAGGAAGAACGTTTTTCCAGTAAGGATGAGGCGGACCTGTATCGCGGACGGTTTCGTCTGAACCAGGCGATTTATACCTCGAACTGTGAACCCAATACCGTCATTATGCATCCGCTGCCGCGAGACTCCCGGGCGGAAGCCAACGAGCTGGATTGTGATCTGGACAGCAATCCGAATCTGGCTATTTTTCGTCAGACGGACAATGGCCTGCTGGTAAGAATGGCCCTGTTTTCAATGATTCTGGATGTCACCCACCTGGTGGAAAAATACGCCACTGAGGTCTGTTGGTATAACCCGCGCTTGTCACCCTGATCCATCCCACGGCCTTTCCTGTGGGCAGTCGATAATAATTTATTACCATGCAGGTCCTATGAACGAATTTGACGATATTCGTCCCTACTACGATAGCGAAGTGCCAGATGTGCTGGCCCGCCTGGCCATTGACCGGGAATTCATCGATACGCTGATGTCCATCAAATATCGGCGTCTGGGTCGCTGGATGCCCTGGCTGATGCGACCACTGATCAGCCGTGTACTCAGAAAAGCCTTTGCCAAAATTGATAATGTACGGGATTTTCAGGAAGCCGTGGGCACCAGCATGGCCAACCTGCTACGCAATATTGGTACCGAGGTAACCGTATCGGGACTGGAGAAGTTGGACCCGGACTCGGCTTATTTGTATATCAGCAACCATCGTGACATCGCCATGGACCCGGCGTTTGTCAATTTTGTGCTCTACCACAACGGCCGCGATACGGTGCGAATTGCTATTGGTGACAATTTATTGACCAAAGATTTTACGTCCGATCTGATGCGCATCAACAAAAGTTTCATCGTCAAACGCTCCCCGGTAGGGCGGCGGGAAAAACTCACTGCGCTGGTACAACTGTCGCGCTACATCCGTTTTTCCCTGCTTGAAGAGCGGGCTTCTGTGTGGATAGCACAACGGGAGGGTCGAGCAAAGGACGGTGTGGATAAAACGGAAAAAGCCCTGTTGAAAATGCTCTCATTGAGCAAGACCAAGGAGCAGAGTTTTGCCGAAGCCATCCGTGAATTAAAGGTAGTGCCAGTGGCCATTTCCTATGAGCTGGATCCGCTGGATGAGGCGAAGGCCAAAGAGCTGTATACCCGTCAAACAGCGGGGGCTTATGAAAAAGAGGCACATGAAGACCTGCTGAGCATCTATCAGGGTATTGTGGGGCGCAAGGGCGCTGTCCATGTGGCTTTTGGTGATCCGCTGGACAGATCAATCGACTCTCCTGAGGCCATGGCCGAAGCAGTGGACCGGCAAGTTATCGGTAATTACCACCTGCAACCTACCAACCTGATTGCCTATCAGAAACTGGAAGGCGATTCACCGCAACTGGCTCACTGGAAAGCGCAGCATCCCTGTGACTGGGCGAGGGAAACCCGGGCTTTTGAGGGGCGCATCCTCGCCATGCCGGAGGCCTATCGGGAGATTGTGCTGGATATGTATGCCAACCCGGTGCGCAGCAAACTGAAACTCGGTCTGGTTTAGGCGTGCTGGAAGAGGAGCTGAGAAACACTATCCAGGGAGGCTACCGCGCTTTTCTCGACAGCAACGGTTTGCGGCCCCGGTTGGGCCAGAAGCAGATGATTGCGGCCATTGCCAACAGTCTGGGTTCCATTAACAGTGATGCAGAGGGGCACCGCAAAGCGGGCAACCCGGTCTGTGTGGTGGAGGCGGGCACCGGTACCGGCAAAACGCTGGCTTATCTGCTGGCGGCATTACCGATTGCACGTCATCGCGGCAAGCGGGTGGTGATTGCCACCGGCACGGTGGCGCTGCAGGAACAATTGGTCAACCGCGATATCCCGGCCCTGCTCAAAAGTACCGGCTGGGATTACCGGATCTCCCTGGCCAAGGGGCGTGGTCGCTATCTTTGTCCGGTTCGTCTTGAACAATGCCTGGACAGTGTCACTGCGAAAGACAGCGGTCAGTTCATGTTCGAAGACGAGATCAGCTTTAATCCCACCGGCAAATTGATTGCCAGCTATCGCGCCATGAATGATGCCCTGCAAACAGATCAATGGGCGGGTGACCGGGATGCCTGGTCGGAATCGCTGGAAGACAGTGACTGGCGTCCCCTGACCGTAGACCGGCGTCAATGTGCAGGTCGTCGCTGTCGCCTGATTCGCGAGTGCTGTTTTTTCAACGCCCGCGATGCACTGGATCAGGCGGATTGTATCGTGGCCAATCACGATCTGGTCATGGCAGATCTGGCCCTGGGTGGTGGCGTCATCCTCCCTCCGCCGGAGGACACGATTTACCTGTTTGATGAGGGGCACCGCATTGCTGGCACAGCGCTCAATCATTTTGCCGGTAGCTGCAGACTGCGAACCACAAGCCAATGGCTGGGCAAGATGCAGAAGCAGGTGGATAGTTGGTACGAATTACTGAAAGACGCGCCGGAAATACAGAGCCGTCTGGAAAAGCTGACGGCCGCTGCCGGTGATGCAGAGAAATTACTGGGATTGGTCTACCCGGTGCTGGAAAAATCTCTGGCCCAGGCTGGTGATGGGGATGCGGAGCCACGCTGGTGTTATCCGAATGGTGATCCCGGTGAAGATGTTCGCGAGCTGGCAGGTCATCTGGCGCAAACCTTTGGTGTTCTATCAACCCTTCTGGAAGTGCTCTCCGACCGGCTGGGTGATGCGATGGACGAGCCCCATTTTCCAGTCCCTAGGGTGGATATTGAGCAGCTTTTTCAACAAGTGGGGATCTGGCAGGGACGTACCGATAGTGTACTGAAACTCTGGTGCTGTTATGCCCGCGAGGATGATCTTGCCAACAGCTCGCCCTATGCCCGCTGGCTCTCCCTTGAGCAGCAGGCCGGCGGTGTCCTGGACATTCAGGTATCGGCATCGCCCACGGATGCGGGTGGCCTGTTCAGGGAGAACCTCTGGCAACGTTGTCATGCGGCGGTGATTACCTCGGCGACCCTGCGTACTCTTGGCAAATTCGAGAATTTCGGCAAACGTTGTGGCCTGCCGGCAGATACGGCGTTCACGGCGGTGGCCGGCGCGTTTGATTTTGCCCGGGCCGGATCGCTGTCGGTGCCGGATATCGGCGCCGATGGCAGTGACAGCAAGGCCCATACCGATGCGCTTATCCGAACCATGCCAGAGCTGGTGGACTGGTCAGAGGGGACGCTGGTACTGTTTGCCTCGCGGCGACAGATGGAACAGGTTTACGAGCAGTTGCCCGATGCCTGCCGGGAGTCCATTCTGCTCCAGGGACAGTGGGCCAACCAGGAGATTGTCCGTCGGCATCGCGCAACAATTGATAAGGGTGCAGGTAGCGCGATTTTTGGTCTGGCCAGTTTTGCCGAGGGCATGGATTTTCCCGGAGATTACTGCCGCCATGTGGTGATTGCCAAGCTGCCGTTTTCCGTGCCGGATGATCCAGTCTATCAAACCCTGTCGGGTTGGCTGGAACTCCGCGGCGTCAATCCGTTCATGGAGTTGATGTTGCCCGATGCCTCACTGCGGTTGCATCAGGCCTGTGGCCGACTGATTCGAACGGAGCAGGATACCGGTAGAATTACCATTCTTGACCGCCGGATTGTGAGCAAACGCTATGGCAGGCAAATGCTCGATGACCTGCCCCCTTTTCGCCGTGAGTTGAATTGATGATACAAGCTGTCGGGAGACTAGAATGAGTGAGGTCCGTCGGCAATTGACTGTACGGCTCTTTGCTGTGGAGCAGCATTTGCGGGATCTCGATGTCTGGTCCGACTCGGCCCCGAGCGCAGAGGCTCTCGCCAGCGACCAGCCCTTTGCCATTGATACGCTGGAATTTGTTGAGTGGTTACAATTCATTTTTCTGCCGCGTTTGCAGGATCTGGTACAGAGTGGGGCTCCCTTGCCCGCAACTTGCGGGATCGCGCCCATGGCAGAAGAATATTTCAGGGGGAGATCAATAGCTAGGGAACACTCAAAAGAGGCAAATACGGAGCAATTGATCGCGGCGCTGACAGCAATTGACCGGCTGCTGTCTGGCTGACCAAATTGCTGCTTGCCTCATAGGTTGCTGGAGACCGGACCTGTTTAGTACCACCATTTCAGGAGACAAATTCATGCCCCAGTGTTCTTTCGATTATCGTGGCAGCGTGGTATTTGTTGCCGGCGGCACCAGTGGTATCAACCTGGGCATTGCCCGGGGTTTTGCGCAGGCCGGTGCGGCTGTTGCCGTACTGAGTCGCTCCCAGGCCAAAGTCGATGCGGCAGTGCTGGCATTGCAGGAATATGGTGGCATCGTACTGGGCTTTGCTTCCGATGTACGCGATGCAGGGCGACTGGAAGTGGTTTTTGGGGAGGCCCACCGCCAACTGGGTTCCATCGACGTGCTGGTCTCCGGTGCGGCGGGCAATTTTTCGGCGGCGGCCAACAGCATGTCCGGCAATGCATTCAAAGCGGTGATGGATATCGATCTGCTGGGGACTTTTCAGGTGCTCCGTTTCTGTTATCCCTACCTGCGGAAACCGGGCGGTTGTGTGATAAATATTTCCGCGCCACAGGCCTTTGTGCCAATGGAAATGCAATCCCATGTCTGCGCCGCCAAAGCGGGTGTCGATATGCTCACTCGCACGACGGCACTGGAGTGGGGGGCGGAAGGCATTCGGGTGAACTCACTGGTGCCGGGCCCTATTGAGGGAACTGAGGGAATGAAGCGACTGTCGCCCCCGGGACCGGGGGGTGCCCGGCAGATAGCAGATTCAGTGCCAATGAAACGGCAGGGCACGGCGGCTGATATTGCCGCAGCGGCGATGTTTCTCGGTTCTTCTGCCGCGAGCTACATCAGTGGCGCCGTGTTACCGGTGGACGGTGGCTGGAGCCTCGGTGGTGCCGGACTGATTGGGCAGATCCTGTCGGGCCAGTCCGAAACAGAACGCGGCGAAAAACCTCTCCAACCGTGAAGCCGTTGCCAGCTTTCGTCGCCAATGCCAGTGGCGTGGTTTCAGGAAGCGGTACCCGACAGATTATTGTTTTTTTGTTGCAGCCGTTGCTGGATGCTGCGCTGGATACCGGCTGCATCAAGCCCGGCCGCCGCCAATTGCTGCTGATGGCTGCCATGTTCCAGAAATATATCCGGCAGACCCAGGTGCATTACTCCTACCAAAAGGCCCATACAGGCCAGATGTTCGCTGACGGCGGCTCCCGCGCCACCTTGGGTAGTATTTTCTTCGAGAGTGACCAGCAGTGTATGTTGTGTGGCTAGCCGGGTTATCAGATCTTTGTCCAGGGGTTTGACAAAGCGCATGTCCACTACGGTGGCATCCAGTTGTTCGGCGGCGTCCATGGCTGCAGGTAGCAGGGTGCCAAAGTTCAGTATGGCCACCTGATGGCCTTTTCGACGGATCAGCCCTTTGCCTATTGGCAGTGCGGTCATCGCCTGCTCAATCGCCGCGCCGGGCCCTGTTCCTCTGGGGTAACGGACCGCAGCCGGGCCGTTGTGAATATAGCCGGTATAGAGCAACTGACGGGTTTCATTTTCATCAGAGGGGGTCATCACCAGCATGTTCGGGATGCAGCGCAGATAGGTGAGATCAAAACTGCCGGCATGGGTTGGTCCGTCTTCTCCCACAAGCCCGGCGCGATCAATACCAAAAAGTACATCCAGACCCTGCAGGGCTACATCGTGAATCAGCTGATCATAGGCGCGCTGCAGAAAAGTGGAGTAGATAGCCACGACGGGCTTGATTCCCTCACAGGCCATCCCGGCGGCCAATGTGACGGCGTGCTGTTCCGCGATAGCTACATCGTGGAAGCGATTGGCAAAGCGATTGGCAAATTCGACCATCCCAGAGCCTTCGCACATGGCCGGTGTAATCCCTACCAGGCGTGAATCTTTTTCCGCCATATCACACAGCCAGTTACCGAATACCTGCTGGTATTTGAGTTTTGGCGGATTGACCTTGGCAACGGGTTTTGCGACTGCTATCTGGGGCTTGGTTTTCGGCTCAATCTTGTTCAGTGCATGATAGCCCACCGGGTCTGCTTCGGCGGGGCCAAATCCCTTGCCCTTGCGGGTAATGGTATGCAACAGGATAGGGCCATTCAGGCAGCGCAGATTGTGTAGTGTTTGCACCAGCAGGGGCAGATTATGGCCGTCGATAGGGCCGATGTAATTGAAGCCCAGTTCCTCAAAGACAATACCGGGTGCCACCATGGCTTTTAGATGTTCTTCTGTTTTGCGAACAAAGGTGGCCGCTGAGGGTATTGAGCGGAGCACCTTTTTGCCACCTTCGCGGATGGAGTTATAGAACCGGCTTGACCAGATTTTCGAAAAATAGGTAGCAAGCCCCCCCACATTGTGGGAGATGGACATATTGTTGTCGTTCAGCAACACCAGTAGGTCGGCATCGGTGTGGGCGGCATGATTGAGTGCCTCGAAAGCCATGCCTGCGGTCATGGCTCCGTCCCCGATTACTGCCACCGCCTTGCGTTTCTCACCATTGAGGGCAGAACCCAGCGCCATCCCCAGGGCGGCGCTGATGGATGTGCTGGAATGACCGCCACCGAAGGTGTCATATTCACTCTCCGACCGTTTTGGGAATGCCGAGAGGCCTTCCATCTGCCGGATATGGAGCATTAGGTCGCGTCGGCTGGTCAGTATTTTATGGGGGTAGGCTTGGTGGCCAACATCCCATACCAGACGGTCATGGGGCGTGTTGTATACATAATGCAGGGCAATGGTCAGCTCGACGGTTCCCAAGCCAGCACCGAAATGGCCGCCGCTTTTCCCAACACTGTAAAGCAGGTAGGCGCGCAATTCATTTGCGAGCTCCGGCAGCTGCTCCGGTTCCAGTTCGCGGAGATGAAAGGGCTGATCGATGGTGTCCAGCAGCGGGGTTTCCGGACGAACCAGTGGTATGTCATCAAAGGTCTTTGGCATGCAAGATCAATTCTGGGTAAAGGGTGCAATCTTACACCAAAAAGTCGTGTGAAACGTCCCCACCTTACCGAGGTCAATAGCCCTGTACGTTAGTATTCCCTTTTGACGATATAGTTTGCTATGGCGCGAAGCTGGTCTGCGCGCTCATCGAAACTGGCCAGTGCGGATAGTGACTTGCCGTGAAGCTCGGCGGCTTTTTGTCGGGCGCCATCAATGCCCAGTAGAGATAGATACGTGGGTTTGTTGCGGGCCTGGTCTGATCCCTGTTGTTTTCCAAGCACAGCGGTATCGGTTGTGACATCGAGAATATCATCCTGTACCTGAAACGCGAGACCGATTGCTTCGCCATAATCTTTCAGCGCACCGAGCTGCCCTTCCGAGGCACCGGCTGTCATCCCCCCCATCATGACACTGGCGGAAATCATGGCGCCTGTCTTGTGGCGGTGCATATGTTCCAGTTGCGGGAGTGTGAGCGTTTGGTTGACGGCAGCCATATCGATGGCCTGACCGTAAACCATGCCATCGATGCCAGCTGCTTTGGTCAGCATCGCGAGTAAGCGCAGCGTTGTCTGTGGGGGCAACTGCTGTGCCTCGAGGAGCTGTTCAAATGCGAGTGCTTGCAGGCCGTCGCCAGCCAGAATCGCTGTGGCCTCGTCGAAGGCAATATGGCAGGTGGGCTTGCCACGACGCAAATCATCGTTGTCCATGGCGGGAAGATCATCGTGAATCAGGGAATAGGCGTGAATCATTTCCAGTGCCGCCGCTACCCGGTCGGTGGAAGGATTGATTTCACCCACTGCATTGGCCGCAGCGTAGGCCAGTAGAGGACGAATGCGTTTGCCACCGTTGAACAGACTGTAGCGAATTGCCTCGAAAAGGGTGGTTTCTCCCTGGCCGGCAATGGGGAGTATGGCATTGAGATGTTGATCAATTCGCTGCTGCGACTGCTGCTGAAAGTCTGCAAAAGAAAGGGTGTCCATCAGCCGCTCTCAGGATCAAAGACCTTGGGTTCAGAGGATCCGCTAGTCAGCATATCGACTTTAAGCTGGGCATCCTTGAGTGCCTGCTGGCATTCGCGGGTTATTTTAATGCCTGCTTCAAAGGCTTTGAGTGAGTCCTCCAGACTTAGAGTCCCCTTTTCCATGTCGTTGACCAGTTCTTCAAGCTGGTGCAGTTTTTCCTCAAAATCCAATGGTTTTTTGCGGCTGGCCACGTTTTACGCTCCAAAAATCAAGCTGCAACACTAACCGAGCCAGGTGAAGTGGTCAATTCTGTGAGCTCACATCTGTAATCTTTTTCCTACAAAAAAAACAGAAAAATACCAATGGTGGCGGCATTGGAAAGAGTAGATAGTAATGTGGCATGGACGCTGTGACACATGGATGTGTAACGCAATGACCAAGGAAAAACATGGATGTTAGGTTATTCTGTGGTTTCCAGATGGAAGCCACAATTTCCTGTACTGCCCCTAAAGCCCTGATATCTCCTGTATCAGGGCTTTATTTTTTATCTGTTGACAGTGTTTTCTCCGGGTTTATTATTGCTGAAGTTGTACCTCGCAGGAGCAATAGGCCTTCAGTTGCAGCAATGAGCCCAAAGCAGTGTGCCGCCCCAAAAAAATACCCGTGATGCTGCGGTGGGTATGCTTTATGCCTTTTTGCCCTGATTCTCAGGCCCCGTTCGTTCTTGACGGGGCTTTTTGCATTCTGGAAAGACGGTCTGCAGCTACTTCTGGAATTGAGCAGTGGTGGTCGGCGTGATACAACCGAGGATTTTACGACTCAATCAGGCAGGCCAGCCTATCGAATGGCTGGATTGGCAGGAAGCCGTGTGCCTGTTTGCCAGGGAGCTTGTTGTCTGGACGTTGGGTGATGTGGTCAAAAAAGTTCATGGAGGTTATAGCCGCCATACCGGAGAACAGACCCGTATGGTATTGCCCAGTATCATTGCCTGTACCGGTGAGCAGTTGGCGCGTCCACAGACACGGCACCCGCTGAGCAATCCTGCACTGTTTGCCCGCGATGGTTATTTGTGCATGTACTGTGCCCGTCCCTTTGAGAGCAATGCGCTCACACGTGATCACATCGTGCCCACTTCCAGGGGTGGGGAGGATCGTTGGGAGAACGTGGTTGCCGCCTGTCGCCGTTGTAACCAGCACAAAGCTGATCGTCTGCTCGATGAATTAAATATGCAGCTGGTCGCTCTGCCGTTCAGGCCCAACAACGCAGAATATCTGGCACTGATTAACTCCAGGCGGATATTGGGGGATCAGATGGAATTTTTGCGGAGCCAGTTTTCCAGAAATTCGAGGCTGTTGTAGTCTATTTGTTCGACACTTCCCGGCGATCCTACAGTTTAACAGGCGTCACATTTTGCCAATTCCATGCTAGCCTCTTGCCCCGAAAGCCATTAACCCATTGTTGAGGATCATTGAATGGAGCTCGGAATTGCCGGAAAAACGGCGTTGGTTTGTGCCGCCAGTAAAGGGCTGGGTAAAGGGTGTGCGATGGCCTTGGCAGCGGAGGGCGCCAAGCTGGTAATCATGGCGAGGCAGGCCGGTACGCTGGCAGCAACCGCTGAGGCGATCCGGGTAGCCACGGGCGCCGAGGTGACCACGGTGGTAGGTGACATTACGACGGAGGCGGGTCGGGATGCGGTCCTTATCGCCTGCCCTGCACCGGATATTCTGGTGAATAATGCCGGGGGGCCGCCGCCGGGAGATTTCCGCAACTGGGGGCAGAAAGAATGGTTCGAAGCGGTCAATGGCAATATGTATAGCCCGATTGATATGATTCGCCGCACCCTGGATGGCATGATCGAACGACGGTTTGGGCGGATTATCAATATCACCAGTGCTGCGGTAAAGCAGCCGTTTGAACCACTGGGGTTGTCCAACGGCGCCCGTTCGGGGTTGACCGGTTTTGTGGCCGGGATTTCCCGGGACCCGGCGCGCTTTAATGTGACCATCAATAATTTATTACCGGGACTCTTTGATACCGAGCGAGGTCATGGCGCCGCCACACTGATCGGTGAGAGCCGGGGGCTTTCTGCCCGGGACATTATCGCCGGTCTGCCGGCCGGCCGGTTGGGCATGATCGAGGAATTTGGTGCCACCTGTGCATTTCTTTGCAGCCAACAGGCAGCCTACATCACCGGCCAGAATATCCTGATTGATGGCGGCAACTACCGAGGCACTTTCTGAGGCGCAGTGCTAGTTCATCAGGCTCTGTGCCAGTACCATCAGTATCAGTGCTGGGCAGCAGAATTTTGCGTAGCCGGGCCAGATTCGCCAGAACAGACTGTGCTGTACATCGGGCAGACCTCGGCGAATTTCCTCCAGAACCTGGTCCCTGCGCCAGACCCAGGTGGCGAAAACACATAACATCAGTCCCAGCAGGGGCTGGCTGTAGCGGGTGGTGAGGGTCACGACGACCGCAAACAGAGTGTCAAAATTCATCACGATCACCGTGCTGATGGCAAAGACTATCGCGCCGGACAGCCAGGTGGCCATAGGGCGACTGGCAACATGTTGTTCGAGAGTGTAGGAAACGGGCACTTCAAGCATGGAAATCGATGATGTGAGCGCTGCGATAGATAGCAGGGTAAAGAACAGCAAAGCAACCACAGTACCGCCAGCCATAGTTTGAAACAGAGCGGGTAGTGTTTGAAAAATCAGGTCTGGCCCGGCCATCAACGTCCCCTGAGCCGTATAGATTTCCACCCCCTGATGCCGGGCGACAAACATTGCTGGCAGTACAAGCAGACCCGCCAGAAAGGCCACGGATGAATCCAGTGCCGTGACAATGGCGCCCATGGCGGGAAGGTTGTCGTCTGGCCTGAGATACGAGCCGTAGATCAGCATGGTGCCGACCCCGAGTGACAGGGAAAAGAAAGCCTGGCCGAGGGCGCTGAGGATCAATTTTGGATCACCGATGCGGCTGAAATCCGGGATCAGGTAGAGTTTGAGCCCATCGACTGCGCCGGGCTGGGTGAGCACATAAACGATCAGAAAAACCATCATTGCCAGCAGAGCCGGCATTAACCGACATGACCATTTTTCGATGCCGTGCTCAACGCCGGAACTGATAACCGCGCAGGTAACAACCAGAAAAATCGCGCAGAACAGTAGGTTTCTGGGTGCGCTGAAAGCAGTGAGCCAGTTGGCCAATCCCGGCAGTCCGCTGAGGTTGACCATCGGTTCCAGCAGATAGGCGAGCATCCAGCCGGCCACAATGCTGTAAAAGCTGAGGATCAGCGCGGCGACAATAATGCCGTAAAAACCCGTCAGTTTTCCCAGCAATCTGGCGTTTTTTCCAGGAGATATGATTTGCAGTGCAGAAACCATATTGGCGCGGGTATGACGACCGATAATCAATTCGGCCATGAGTGCCGGGTAGGCCAGGCAAAACGCCAGCAGGAAATACACCAGTACAAAGGCACCGCCGCCATTCTCGGCGGCATTGGTGGGAAATCCCCAGATATTCCCCAACCCCACTGCCGACCCCGAGGCCGCCAGAATAAAGCCAATACGGGATGAGAACTGCCCGCGGGGGGAAGACATGGCAATCACTCGTGTTGAGCGTTGAGTTCTGACGACCGAAGTTGCCGTCTTGCTGGGATGTTAGTCATTCAGCAGCACTATTTTACCGGTGTGTGAAAACCCTTCCATCCGTTGATGGGCCGCGACCGCGTCCTCCAGCGCCATCACCCGATCAATAACAGGCAGGATCCGGTGTGCTGTCACAAAGTCTATCATGGCGGCAAACTCTGCATTGCTGCCCATGGTCGTACCCTGTATACGGATTTGTCGGAAGAAAAGTTTAGCCAGTTCCAACCCTTTGGCCGGGTTGCCAAGGGTGGCACCAAAGAAGACCAGTCGCCCACCGGGTAACAAACTATCCAGCAGGCTGTTGAGCGCGTCGCCGCCAGCGCTGTCGATCACTGTGTGAAAGCCGCCGGATTGTTGCCGAAGTTTTTTATAGCACGCTGGATCCCGGTAATTTTCGCCACCGGTTACCCCCATGACTTTGGCGTGAGCCAGCTTCTCATTGCTGCCACTGCTGACATAGACTTCGGCGCCGAGATTAAGGCACCAGAGAACGGCAAAGGTCGAAACACCGCTGCCGGCACCGGTAATCAATACCCGATGACCGGGCTGTACATCTCCCTGGGTGGTAACGGCACGCCAGGCAGTCAGTCCCGCCAGCGGAATAGCGGCTGCCTGTGGCCAGTCGAGGTGGGCAGGTTTTGGGTAAACATCGCTCGCCGCAACACAGATGTATTCGGCGAAAGTGCCCTGGTCCGGCATACCCAATACCCGAAAATCCGGGCCGTAGTGGCGCTGTTCCGGGCCCCAGTTTTTGGCAGGGTATATCACCACCTGCTGTCCCAACAGCTCGTTCTGGACACCCTCCCCCAGTTCATCGATAACCCCTGCACCGTCAGAGCCGGGAACACAGGGTAACTCTATTTTTGGGTACTTACCCTGTGTGATCCAGAGGTCGCGGCGGTTCAGCGCACTGGCAGCCAGTTTTACACTTACTTCACCCGGCCCAGGGGCTTTTCGTTCAATGTCACGCAGCGTCAGCTTTTCAGGTCCACCAAGACTGTCGAGTACCACTGCCTTCATGTTAGCTCTCCATTGTTCGCAGGCGAAAACAGATCCCTGATCGGTAATCGCGTTGCCTGCGATTTTGACCATGGATACCGACTACACCGCATTGATACTAACATGTCATTATGGGCAGGGAGTGTAAACAGTTGTGACAGTCATCCTGACTGATTTGCAGGTCGGATGGTTAAGAAATCGAGTCATATCGCAATACTTAAAAAAGGGGAATAGTGATGTATAAAAATATTCTGGTTCCGACGGATTTGACGGATAAAAATGAGCCCGCTATCCGGGAAGCACTGTCGATGGCTTTCCAGTCCGGCGGCCAGCTACACCTGCTACATGTGCTGGAGAAGCTGGGTGGTGAAACCGATGGAGAGCTGGAAGCTTTTTACCAGAAGCTTGCCAGTCAGGCCGACGAAACCCTGACGCGTTGGCAGCAACATTTTCAGTCAGAGTTTCCCGGCGTGCCAATCGAGAAATTGATAGCAGTGGGTAAGCGCGCCCCCGAAATCATCCATTATTGTAGAGAAGTGAAGATAGACCTGATTGTGATGGCGGCCCGAATCATCAAGCCGGAACAGCAGTCTTTTGGCACCCTGAGCCATCAAGTCGCCCTGTTCGCGCCAGTATCCGTATTGATGGTTCGCTGAAACGCCTTTTGCGTCCTTCTTGTGTTCAGGGAGAGCCAGCCACAGCGACCCTTGAAATTCAGATTGCCGTACCTACATAAGCCATGTGGGCGTCACGTCTCTTGCAGAGTGCATGCCCACGACCATTACTTTTTATATTGCTTCTAATGGAGGATATGTTATGGCAACTGTTGACCTGACCCCGCTGTATCGCAGCACAATCGGTTTTGATCGTCTTGAACCGTTGCTGGAAACTGCGTTGCGCACTGAGCAGACCTCGACGGTATACCCGCCCTACGATATTGAGGTGCTCGATGAAAACCGTTATGCCATCACCATTGCAGTGGCTGGCTTTGATCGCGCCGAACTGGATATCCAGGTGGAGAAAGGTGTGCTGACTGTGTATGGCAAAAAAGCGAGTGACAAGACCTCCCGCAATTACCTGCATCAGGGGATTGCCCGGCGCGCCTTCGAACGCAAATTCAACCTTGCGGATCATGTTGAAGTGACATCTGCGGATCTCAACAATGGCCTGCTGACCATCAGCCTGCTCAAGGAAATTCCGGAGGCCATGAAACCAAGAACCATCCCGATCAGTGACGGTGGGAATGTGTTTGAGAATAGCGATAACAGTAGCCAGGCGGCCTGAACAAGTGGGGCGGCAGGGTAATTGCCGCCCCGCTCACTAAAAATACTTGGGAATTATTTTTTCCAAACCGTGTCCCACAACACTGTCAGGGTCGAGAGCGTAGCTGATCGGACCGGTGGCAAGACAAGTGGTTCAATGATCAAGCAAGTAAAAGTAAACGGGTTGGGCACTGTTATTGGACAGTCAGGCCTTCGGTAATCCTCAGGAGTTTTTAGCATGCATCAGTTCAGACATTTCATGCTCGCGGTATCCATGTTGTTGGTGGTTGGTTTTACCCAGGCGGCGCTACCGCTGCACGATGGCTCAGACAGGGAGCTGCCCTCGCTGTCGCCAATGCTGAAGAGTGTCAGTCCGGCAGTTGTCAATATCGCGACATTTTCCAGCCAGCAGGCTACGAACAACCCCTTGATGAACGACCCCTTTTTCCGGCATTTTTTCAATGCGCCGGACCCCCGTCAGCAGCGCCAACAGCCGCCCAGAAAACGCCAGCAAAGCGCGGGTTCGGGGGTGATAGTTAATGCCGATGACGGCATTGTGATGACCAATTATCACGTGATCAAAGGTGCAGATGAAGTCCAGGTATCCATGGAAGATGGCCGTTCGTTTACCGCCAAGGTCAGAGGTTCCGACCCCGAGTTGGACATCGCCATTTTGCAGATTGAGGCCGATAACCTGGCTGAAGTACCACTGGGTGATTCCGGCAAACTGGAGGTCGGCGACTTTGTCGTGGCCATCGGCAGCCCGTTTGGGCTCGGACAGACCGTGACAACCGGTATCGTCAGTGCGTTGGATCGCACCGGTCTCGGTATTGAAGGCTATGAAAATTTCATACAGACAGATGCTTCCATCAACCCCGGCAATTCCGGTGGTGCACTGGTCAGTCTGCGCGGGGAGCTGGTGGGAATTAATACTGCGATTCTGGCACCAGCCGGTGGCAATATCGGCATTGGCTTTGCTATTCCTATCAATATGGCCAAAGCCAGTATGGATCAGATACTCGAATATGGCGAAGTGAAGCGCGGTCAGCTGGGTATTGGTATCCAGGATATTACGCCCGAGTTGCGCGAAGCCTTCAATCTCGAGAACGGCCAGCGAGGCGTGCTGGTGACCGGTGTCAGTGACGACTCCACTGCCAAGAAGGCTGGCGTGCAGGCAGGGGATGTGATTATTGCCGTCGATGGTGAAGCGACCAACTCTTCCGGACAGCTACGCAGCCAGATCGGCATCAAATCCATTGGTGACGAAGTGCGACTCACCTACATTCGCGATGGCAAGGTGAAAAAAGTTGATATTGAGGTGGGTGAGCCACAGCAATTGACGTCCACCACGGGTGAATTGCACAAGCTGCTGGAAGGTGCCCGCTTTGAAAACAACCCGGATGGTGAGGGTGTACTGGTGTCGGGCTTATCACCGAACTCGGTAGCTGCCTATAACGGTTTGCGCCCCGGTGATGTGATTCTGGGTGCCAACCGGCAGCGCGTCACCAACCTAGATAGCTTCAAAAAAGCGCTTTCCCTGAGCAAGCAGTCCGTCCTGCTCCATGTCAACAGGAATGGCAACTCCCTCTACCTGGTGATCCGCTAGCGTTCCATATTATCCGGTGGGCCTGTCTCTTGCAGGCATCACCGGATACCTTGCTTGCCATGAAAAATCCCTTTGCCTGTGCCGGTTACATTCATTTGTCATGCAATGATCGATTTAACAGTTATTCAGTCAAAACCAGAGTAGGATGAAAGTGTTCCCTGAGTGGCCAGTCGATATCGGTATGTAAGCCACGTTTCTACTATCTTCAAAGTATCCGCGCACTCAGGTTTGCAGCGGTCGATTCTTTTCAATAGGGAGTTCAAGTATGAATAATCAATCCGTTAGGCAACTGGTCTGCTATATACTGGTTTCCATGGTGATGTTCGCTGGGCTGGTGAGTCAGTCCCATGCGGTGATGGTGGGTACCGATACGGTTGCCGCTGAGGTTTCTTCCGATCTGGGTCGTGAAGAAATCAAAGACCTTCTGGCTCGTCAGGATGTATCCGATAAACTGACCAGCCTGGGTGTTGATATTGCCGATGTCAGTGATCGGGTGGACTCAATGAGCGACGCGGAGGTCGCCGAGCTGAACCAGCAGATGGCCGACCTGCCTGCAGGCGGTGTTCTGGGTACAATCGCATTGGTATTGTTGATCCTGATTCTGCTTGATGTTGCCGGGGTGACCGATATCTTCCCCGGTGTCTGAAATTGATTCACAGTAATCTGGTCCTTCAAAAACACGCGATGATCTCGCGTGTTTTTTTTCTGTGTTCTGTTCTGCTTTCCGGGTGTGTCAGTACACCCCAGACAGACCAGCTGTTGGCTGGACAAGCGGAAGATAGCTCCCGGCATGTATCCCACATCATAGAGGGGGTGCCTTTTTTTCCGCAAAACGATTATCACTGTGGTCCCGCTGCTCTCGCCACGGTGCTCTCTGCCTCTGGGCTTTCCACCGTAGTGCCCGACGATCTGGTGAGCAAGGTGTATGTGCCCGACAGAAAGGGCAGCTTTCAGGTAGAAATGCTGGCTGCTGCCAGATCCTATGGACGAATCCCCTATATTATCGAACCCCGTCTCGAGCATCTGATCGGTGAAGTGCAGGCCGACAACCCGGTGTTGGTGTTACAAAATCTGGGCGTCAGCTGGTATGAGGTCTGGCATTACGCAGTCGTGGTTGGATACGACCTGAGCAGTGAAAAACTGGTGATGCATTCCGGTGAGAAGAAGCGGCGCATGACCAGGCTGGGGGTGTTTGAACAAACCTGGCAACGCAGTGATTACTGGGGTGTGATTCTGCTGAAACCGGGGAAGTTGCCCCGGCAGGTGGACGAACAGAAATACTTCCTTTCGGTGGTCGACTTTGGGCGCAACAATCCTGCAGTAGACGTGGAAAAAGCCTACCAGGCGGGGCTGGAACGCTGGCCGAACAGCAAGATATTCGGGTTTGCCCTGGCCAACCTGCACTACGATATGGGCAAATTGCCGGAGGCGCTTGCCGGGTATCGCCGGTTACTCACCGTCGCCCCGGATTTTGCCCCCGCCTATAACAATCTCGCCCAATTGCTCTTTGAACTCGGTGAACACACCGAGGCGATTGCCATGGCTGAACAGGCAGTGGCCCTGGGGGGGCCACACGCATCAATGTATCAGAAGACCCTCGACGCACTTCGGCAGTGATCCGCCCGATTTATTCTGCGGGTACATGGAATTTGCTGGTGCGTGACAGTTTTCTGAACAGCACATAGAAAATCGGGGTAAAAAACAACCCGAAAAACGTTACGCCGAGCATGCCGGAGAAAACCGCAACCCCGATGTCGCTGCGCATTTCGGAACCTGCGCCGGTGGACAGTACCATCGGGACTACACCCATGATGAATGCGAAGGACGTCATCAGAATTGGCCGCAACCGCATCCGGCTTGACGTCACCGCAGCGTGCCAGGTGTCCATGCCCTTGTGCTCCAGCTCCCGGGCAAACTCCACGATCAGAATGGCGTTTTTGCTGGCCAGGCCCGCCAGCACGAACAGGCTGATCTGGGTGAAAATATTGTTGTCGCCACCGGTCAGCCACAGGCCGGCCACCGCCGACAATACCGACAGTGGCACAATACTGATCACCACCAACGGCAGCACCAGGCTTTCGTACTGTGCGGCCAGCACGAGAAAGACCAGCAACAGGCACAGGGGGAAAATAAAGATGGCGGTATTGCCACTCAGTACCTGCTGGTAGGTCAGGTCCGTCCACTCAAAGGTCATGCCCAGTGGCAACACCCTGTCAAGAATTTTGCTGATGGCATCCTGAGCTTGACCACTGGAATAGCCGGGTGCCGCGTCACCATTCATATCTGCCGCCAGATAGCCGTTGTAGCGAATGGCGCTTTCCGGACCGTAACTCTCTTTCATTTCCAGCACGCTGCCCAGCGGTACCATCTCCCCCCGGTCATTTTTCACTTTCAGGTTCAAGGCATTTTCAGGGTTGGTGCGGTATTCGGCATCCGCCTGGGCAATAACCTGGTAGGTGCGACCGAAACGGTTGAAATCATTCACATACAGCGAGCCGAGGTAGACCTGCATGGTATCGAAGATTTCCTTGATATCCAGGCCGAGCTGTTTGGCTTTGGTCCGGTCAAGATCGGCGTATAGCTGGGGGACATTGATCTTGTAGTTGGAATAGACATTGACCAGTGCCGGGTCCTGCCATGCGGCCTGTTGAACATTGTCTACAACCGCGGCCAGCTGCTCATAGCCAAGATTGGCGCGATCCTCGATCTGCAGTTTGAATCCGCCGGTGGTGCCGAGGCCCATGACCGGCGGTGGTGGGAAAATCGCAATGAACGCCTCATTGATACCGGCGTATTGCATTTGCAGGCGTTCGGCGATGGCCGCGGCGGACAGTTCGGGCGAATTGCGCTGGTCAAAGTTTTCCAGCGTGACAAAGACGATGCCGGCACTGGCGCTATTGGTAAAGCCGTTCACCGAAAGGCCGGGGAACTGTACCGCATTGGCGACACCCTCTTCGGCCATGGCAATGCTGCCCATTTCCCGGATGACGGCTTCCGTGCGGGCCAGGGACGCACCATCGGGCAGCTGCGCGAAACTGATCAGGTACTGCTTGTCCTGGGGCGGGACAAATCCCTTCGGCAGACCGCTGAAGCCAATAGCGGTCACGCCGATCAATACCAGATAAACCGCAAAAGACGTGGTTTTATGGCTCAGCAAACCAGCGATGGATGTGGAGTAGGCGCTGGACGATTTTTTGAAGCCCCGGTTGAACAACCGGAAGAAGCCGCCAAACAATTTGTCCATGATCCTTGTCAGGCGATCTTTGGGCGCATCCTGGCTTTTCAGCAGCAGCGCCGCGAGGGCAGGGCTCAGCGTCAGAGAGTTGAAAGCCGAGATGGTGGTTGAGATGGCAATGGTCAGGGCGAACTGCTTGTAGAATTGGCCGGTCAGCCCACTGATAAAGGCAATCGGCACAAATACAGCCACCAGAGTGAGCGAGATCGCGATAATCGGCCCACTGACTTCCTGCATGGCTCGATAAGTGGCCTCACGGGGATCCAGTCCCTCGGAAATATTGCGCTCGACGTTCTCCACCACCACGATGGCGTCGTCCACCACGATGCCAATGGACAACACCAGCCCGAACAGTGACAGGGTATTAATGGAAAAGCCGAACAGCCACATCAGGGCGAAGGTGCCGATAATCGACACCGGCACAGCCAGCAGCGGAATAATTGAGGCACGCCAGGTCTGGAGGAAGACCACGACCACAATCACCACCAGCAGCAGGGCTTCCAGCAGGGTTTTCACCACAGCCTTGATCGAGTCCTTGACGAATACCGTGGGATCGTAGACCACCTCGTAATCGAGGCCCTCGGGAAACAGCGGCTTCAGTGCCTCCATGGTGCGGCGCACCTCATCGGAGATGGCGATGGCATTGGCGCCAGGTGCCTGAAAAATCGGGATCGCCACAGCGGGTTTGTTATCCAGCATGGCATTGAGGTTGTAATCGGCAGCTGCCATCTCAATGCGTGCGACATCTCTGAGTCGGGTGATCTGACCACTATTGCCGGCATGCACGATGATGTCGGCGAATTCCTCCGGGGTTTCCAATCGCCCCATGGCATTGACGGGCAGTTGCACATCCACCGGCTCGGCCATGGGCGCGCCGCCGATGATGCCCGCTGCCACCTGCACATTCTGTTCCCGGATCGCCGCAATTACTTCATTGGCCGAGAGGTTGCGCTCGGCAATTTTCTCCGGGTCGAGCCAGATACGCATTGCATAGTCGCCGGAGCCAAACAGGCGCACCGTGCCAACCCCATTGACCTTGGCCAGCTCGTCCTTGACATGCATCAGCGCATAGTTGCGCAGGTAGAGCTCATCGTAGCGCTGATCCGGTGATACCAGGTGGACCACCAGGGTGAGATCCGGCGAACTTTTCACGACCGTTACCCCGAGCTGCCGCGTCACTTCCGGCAAGCGGGGCAGGGCCTGGGATATCCTGTTCTGTACCATCTGTTGGGCTAGATCGGGGTCGGTCCCTATTTTGAAGGTGACGGTCAGGGTCATCCGCCCATCTGAGGTGGCCTGGGAAGACATGTAAAGCATGTTTTCCACGCCGCTGAGTTGCTCCTCAAGCGGCGTCGCCACTGACTCGGCAATGACTTTGGGATTGGCGCCGGGAAAAGAAGCATTCACTACCACTGAAGGCGGTGTTACCTCGGGGTATTCGGAAATCGGCAACTGAAACATCGCCAGCAGACCGGCGATCATCACCATCAGGGAGAGTACACCGGCGAAGATCGGTCGATCTATAAAAAATCTGGAAATATTCATGGCGGTCCTTCAGGGGAATATTGAGACTATTCAGCTGTTGTGTCGGCAGCCTCGGGTTGGGCAGGTGTGGGATCGACCGGCATTCCCGGCCGAATGTGGGCGAGTCCGTTGATGACTACCTGATCGTCAGGTTGCAACCCGCTCAACACAACCCGTTGCCCTTTGTGATACTGACCCAGGGTGACTTCGCGGTAGGCGGCGATATGGTCTTCGCCGACCACATAGACAAACTTCTTGTCCTGATTGGTGCCCACAGCGCCAGTGGGAATCAGCAATACCTCCACTTCGGTGGCTGCACCGAGTTGAACATTGGCGTACATGCCGGGTGTCAGGGCCCCGTCGGTATTATCAAAGATGGCCCGCGCCCGGATGGTTCCGCTGGAAATATCCAGTTGATTATCGAACGCATGGACTTTGCCCCAGTAAACCCGGTCGTCGTTCGCCAGTGTCAGTTCTACCGGCATCGCCGCGGTATTACCGGTGGTCCGGATTGATTGCAGATAGGTTTGCTCGTCCACATTGAATTCGGCATACAACTGCTGGTTGGATACCAGTGTTGCCAGTACGGGCGCACTGGCACCGGCTTCCACCAAGTTGCCGACGGTGAGCTCTGCACGGCTTATCCGGCCTGAAAAAGGCGCCTTGATATGCGCATACTGGAGATCCAGCTCCGTTCTTACCACGGTGCTTTCCGCCTCCTGTATCATCGCGCTGGCTACCTGGTATTCATTTTTCGCCGAATCATAAATGCTGTCCGACACCAGTTTCCGCCCGACCAGCTTGCTGGCCCGTGCCAGTTCGTCTCGCGCCAGGGTGGTGCGGGACTCTGCAGAGGCAAGTTGTGCTTTTGCCTGTTGCACGGCGGCCTGGTAGGGCCGGGGGTCGATCACAAACAGTAGTTCACCCCGTTCGACCAGTTGACCATCCTGAAACAGCACCTGCTGAATCTCGCCGCTTACCCGGGGTTTTATCTCGGCAGTATTTACTGCGGTCAGGCGTCCGGCAAAGCGTGTCCAGAGGCGAACGGATTCCAGCGCCACCGCTGTAACTGGAACCTGTCTCGCAGGTGGTGCACCTGTTGCCGTCTTGTCACTGGAATGGCTCTGGTGAGGGAATGCGGCGTAATAGAGGGCCGCCAGCAGGGTCAACAGTACAGTGGCTGTTGCGCCCGCAGCAACGCGAGGGCGCCTTTTGCCGGATGTGTCAGGCATGGTTGAGCTCCAGATTTTGAGGTATTAAACGGCTTCCTGTTGCCGAAAAAGGCGATTTGTTCTTGAATATGGCAGCTTACATACCGGTCGGTATGTCAGTCAATTGCTGAAATCAAAATAGGCTGGCTGGGGCATCGTTTTGTATTTGAGTAATTTATAGATATATTTCAACCGGTAAGCGCAGTTACACCATCGTGGGTTTTCAGACGGCAGCGGTGTCAGGGGTTTTGCCAGCTGGCATGGGTTGCTGGGCAAACCGTTAGGTATCTATACTGTGAAGCCTGACGTTAACCTGAAAGATACCTGATATGTCGTTAACCGAAACCCGGGAGCGCCTGCTGGAAACAGCGCTTGAGCTGATCTGGCAGAGTAATTACAACAGTGTCGGTGTGAATGAAATCTGCAAACAGGCGGGCGTCACCAAGGGTGCCTTTTACCACCACTTTGATTCGAAGGCGGCACTGTTCTGTGAGGCTACAGCCTATTACTGGCAAGTGATAAAAAGTGATCTTGATGCGGTTTTTTCACCGGTCAACACCCCGCTTGAGCAACTTGAAAATCTGGTGCATTTTCTGTTTGTGGCGAAGATGGGTAACGATTGTGCGGGTATCCGGGGCTGCCCTTTTTACAATGCCGGGGCACAGATTGGCTCCGGTGACGAGAAGGTGATCGAAGCGCTCCAGCTACTTTCGCAAACTGCGGTAAAATACAACCTGTCACTGGTAAAGGCCCTGCAGTTAGCGGGTTGTCTTGATGACGGTGTGGATGCCGAGCAAACCGCCAGATTGCTCTATCATTACATCCACGGCGTGCTCAGCTATGCCCAGGTGCACAGTGATGACGAGGAAATCAAACGTGATCTGCCCACCGGTCTCTACCGCTTGCTGGCACTGAAAACGGACTACTGGTTTAGCACCAGACCCACCTGGGAGCCACAGCCGGGGGTTTCCCCTCTTGTCGGCGAGATACTGTTGCCAAGACTCAGATAGCCGCGTTCGGTTATACAAAAACCGGGATGGACTCCATATGACCGACCAGTTGTGGCCGGTATTCCCAGTGAGCCTCAATGGTATTCTGGGTGAGCACATCGCCGGGTTTTCCCTGTGCGGATAATCTTCCTTCCTTCATCAATACACAATGGTCGCAGTAGCGCAGTACATGGTTGAGATCATGCAGCACGGCGATGACTCCGTAACCGCGTTGGCGGCATAGTGAGCGGGCCAGTGCCAGTATTCTGTGCTGTTGTTTGAGATCCTGTGCCGAGGTCGGTTCGTCCAGCACCAGCAAGGGTGGTTGTGTGGCCTGGCTCAATTGCAGTAGCACCCTGGCCAGATGGACTCTTTGCTTCTCTCCTCCGGACAGTGATGGGAATGCCCTGCCCATCAGGTGGTGGCAATCCGTGTCTTTCATCAAAGCAGCCACCTGCTGTCTGCCTTCCTGACGGGACAGGGAAAGTGGGATCATTCCCATGGCAACAATTTCGTCGGCAGTAAATGAAAAGCCAATCTGGCTGAACTGGGGAAGTGCGGCTAGGTGTCGCGCCCTGTCCAGTGGATCCCACTGGCGCAAGGATCGCTGATAAAAAAGGATGTCACCGGTGACAGGCAGATCACCGCCGATGGCCCTGAGCAAGGTGGATTTTCCCGACCCGTTTGGACCGGCGACCCCCACCATCATGCCCGTGCCGATGCTCAGTTGCTCAACGACAAGGTGTGGCACTTTGCCGTGTTGAGAACGGAGATTGGTCAATTCAAGCATAGCGGTAGGCCCTAGTTCCATTGACGCCGTTGCTGGATTAACAGCGCCAGAAAAAAGGGCGCCCCCAGTAGTGCAGTGACCAGACCCACCGGCAGTTCTGCCGGCTGTACCACCAGTCTTGCCATGAGGTCCGCCACCAGCAGGAGCAGGGCACCGCAGAGTGCAGAGAGCGGGATCAGGCTGCGGTGGTCAGGCCCGGTCACCAGCCTTACCAGGTGCGGTACCACCAGACCAATAAAACCAATAATACCGGCGTAGGCGACGGAGATGCCGACCCCAACGGCGACCAGAATAATCAGCTGCTGTTTGAGCCCTTCCACGTTGATACCGAGGTAGCGAGCCTCACATTCCCCGAGTACCAGTGCATTCAATGCGGACGTCTTCCTTTGGAATGCAATAGCCAGGGCCACAACGGTGAAAAATCCCAGCCACAGGTTTACCTGACTGGCGCCGGCAAGACTGCCCATCTGCCACAGGCTCAATTGGCGAAGCTTTTCATCGTTTGAAAAGTAGCTGATAAAACCGATGGTCGCACCGGCAAAGGCGGAGATGGCCACTCCGGCCAACAGGAGTACCAGTACTGAGGTGCCCTGTTTCGACCGGGACAGGCTGTAGACCAGCATTGTGGTGAGCAGGCCGGCGACAAAAGCACTCACGGGCACGGCCAGAGGACCTATGGAGGCGGGAAAGATAGCGATAGCAACAATAGCGCCGACCGCAGCCCCGGAGGAAACGCCGATAATGCCGGGGTCTGCCAGTGGATTGCGGAACAGTCCCTGCATCACTGCGCCACACTGTGCCAGCATGGCGCCGACAAACACAGACAGCAGCAGCCTCGGCAGTCTCAGCTCAGTGACGACTACCCGCTGGTAATCATCCAGTGTGCTCCAGTGGGTGCCGAACAGGGTATCGCAGAGTGCCAGTAGGCTCTCTGTTGGCGGTAAATCCAGCGCGCCCTGCAGTAGCGACAGCAAGCTGCCGAGGATAATCATGGCAACCAGCGCGATACCGGAGATCATAACGGGGAGTCGCATCAGTTCGCCTTTACTGCAAGGATCAGTTGTCTGGCTTCTTCAATGGACGCTAGGCTCAGTCCTGCGACCAGTGTGCTGCCATCAACGGCAATAATGTGCCCGAATCGGGCGGCCCGACTGTGCGCCAGTACCGGATTGCTTTTGATAAAGCTATCCAGAGCGTGGTCTTTTTCCTGCCCGGCGAGAATGATGATGTCGGGGTCCATGGCGAGCAGGGATTCTGCCGAGACAGTGCGGTAATTGGTGAAATCTGCAACATTGTGGCCGCCGGTGAGGCGGATGAATGCTTCGCCAGTGGTGCCGTGGCCGGCCAGACGAAGCTTGGCGGGATCGGTGGCCAGCAGGAAAGCGGCACTGCTGCCTGTTATAGGCTGGCTTTCCAGGGCTAGCAACTGTTGATCCAGTCTTGCCAGCAAGGGTGCCACTGTTTCAGACAGGCCCAGTGATTCGGCCACTCGTTGAATATTGTCACGCAACTGCTTCGGATGATCTGGAGAGGACAATTGCAGCAGGGTGACGCCCGCCTGCCTGAGTGCATCAAGTGCGGGTGCCGGACCCATATGCTCACTGCCAATCACCAGCGTGGGTGACAGGCTCAGCAGGCCTTCTGCAGACAGGTTGCGGTGGTAACCGACGATTTTCAGTGGCCGGTAATCCGGTGGCAGGTGGCTGGTGACATCCACGGCAACCAGATACCTGTCCGCCCGCAGAGCAAAGATCAGCTCAGTGACCAGCGCATCGGTGCTCACCAGCCTTGTATCGGCCTGTGTTGTGGCAACAGCGCCAAATAATACCCCGGCCAACAGGACTGACATCAGGGATGAGCGGAGGAATTTTTTCATGGTTTCGATTCCATCAGGATTTGGGTGTCGGTCATCTGTCGTTCATTCAGCAGCGCCAGCAGTTTGACCAGCGACTCCACGGATGCGCGGCTGTCGGGGGCGACCGTCACAGGCCGGTTTTTGTCATCCAGCTGGGGCAAAAGGCGGGACTGAAATTCCTGCCAATGGTTGTAGCGCTGTTCGCCAATACCCCAGTGGGGCGAGTCCTGATAGAGCGTGATCAGCAGCCGTTGAGGTCCCTCCTCCAGTTCGCTGGTAGCCTGGTCGGTATCCGGAATATCCACCGGCAGAGAGAGCAGTCGATGATTGGCGGTAAGCAGCAGGAACACCACGACGATAAAGATGATGTCAATCAACGGGGTCAGTTCCAGGCCTGCTTCCAGCTTGATCTGGAGGGGCGAGCGAATCACGGCAGGGTACCCATCGAGACGCCATCGAGCTTCAGCAGTTGCAGGTTGATAAACTGTTCAGTCCCGCTTATCAACTGGTCGACCCACATATTGAAGCCGTGTGCGCCCACCAGTGCTGGCACCGCAATGATCAGTCCGGCGGCCGTTGTTTTCATGGCGATCCCCAGCCCGCCGGCAAGCATGGCGGGCTCAATGGGGCCCCGTTGTTCCCCCAGGGTATCAAAGACCTGTATCAGTCCAACCACTGTACCCAGCAGTCCCAATAGTGGCGATAGCAGGGCGAGTATCTGCAGTAGCCGGATACCGCTCGCCAGCCGCCGTTGTCGGTGTTGCAGCCACACGGCAGCAATTTCCTGCTGGATATGTTTTGGCTGTCCAGCGTGTCCTGTCATGACGGTCAGGCTGTCCCGTCTGAGTTTGCCTCGCACGGTTGTGTAACCAATCACAACCAGCCGCTCTGTCAGGATGATCAAGGACAGTAGCGCACAAAGTGAGAGCGGATAGGCCATTGGGCCCAGTTGTTGTTCAAGCAGTGTCATCAGATTCATGGGACGTAGCAGGCATTAGTGGTAGGTTGATTTTTTCAGGGCGAATTGCACCGGAACCCTGACCCTTGATTCGGCGCTCTTGCCATTTATCCGGTAAGGCATGAACTCCCAACTGGCAACGGCCTGTAGTGCGGCCTCGTCCAGTACAGCGATTCCCGAACTTTTGCTGACTGACAGCTGACGCTGTTCGCCCTCGTCGTCGAGCCAGATATCCAGCCAGACTGTGCCCTGCTGGCCCCGCTTGCGAGCAACTGTGGGGTAATTGGGCGGTGTAGGTGGCCTGGCGAACAGAGGTTCGGTAACCAGCGGCGCTGTATGAATGCCCTGCTGTTTGGGCGATTCAGGCTGGCTAGCCACAACGCTTGCCGTATCGTCAAGCTGCCCTGTCTCGTCCTCCCTTGTGGCGTGCGGCCGCTTCGCTTCCGGGATTTTTTCCCGAAGTGGTTTTGTCTCTGCAGGGGGTTCGACATTCGGCTCGGTAGTCACTTGGGGCTGCTTTTTTTCAGGTGTGCGGGCTACCACTGGCTCTGAAGCAGGGGGCTGTCTGTGCTTTGTTGTGGCAATAGGTTCAACAGCTTTTAGCATACTCTGTTCGCGGCGGAATGAGATCGACACCGCCACTGGCGCGGTGTGAAACGAGGACGCCGATTCAGCAGATGGCGCTTCTGTCGGCGGGAGAGTGATTGCCCAGCTGTGGGCAACCAGAGCCATCAAAAGGCTCCCGCTCCGCCAAAGCAGTGTTGGCCAGTATGTTTTCAGTGCTTTGCCCATAACCGAGATGATTCAAATGTCAGTGGTGCCCATGGTATACAGTCGGCCTCTTTTTGTAAATGATAATGATTCGTATTTACATTTGAGGTTGGTGTGTGTAAATTGCTGTTCCCATAGTCGGGTAAGTAGTCGGGTAGGCTGATTTGGTTTCTTGCCAAAAGCGTCGCTATTCCGGGTGCAATTAGTGATGGGGAACAGTGATGGGGAATCCGTTATGAATGATTGGCAAAAACAGAAAAACTTTTTTTCAGTTGGCTGGTATCAACTGGGTCTGGTGCCCGCGTTACTTCTGTCGTACCCGGCGGTCACTGTTGCCGTCGAGGCCAACGACAATACTGGTCAGTCTGCAGAATCTTCGGCCTTTGAAGTCGCACCGGTGGTGGTCAGTGCAACCCGGGTAGAGCAGGACATTGACGACATATCTCGTGCCATTGTGGTGATAGACGAGGATGAAATAAGCACCATGCAACCCCAGTCGGTGGCGGAAATATTGCGCTATCAGCCAAATATTACGGTATCCGGTGGCCCCAGACCCGGCAATCAGTCGGTCAATATTCGGGGGCTGACCGGCCAGAAGGTCCTGCAAACCATAGATGGGGTGCGTCAGACATTTGAGTCTGGTCATCGTCCCACTTACTTTTTGGATCCTGAGCTAATTCGTGATGTTGAAGTTCTCAAAGGGCCCACCAGCAGCCTGTGGGGTTCGGGTGCACTTGGCGGGGTAGTTTCCCAAAATACCATTTCTGCCAGAGATTTGTTGAAGCCGGGTGCCAATCTGGGTGGCTTGGTCAAATCGGGTTACAACAGCAACAACCATCAGCAAACCACCACCACAGCATTGGCCGGGCGAGTGGGTAATGTAGATCTGCTGGCCAGTGGTTATTACCGGGATGCCAATGACATCGAGCTCGGTAATGGTGACGCCCTGGCGGGCTCAGCCACGCGGGATCAGGGCGGATTGCTGAAGGCAGAATGGCAAATCGACGACCAGCAATCCCTGGCGATTAATTACCGCCGTGCCGAAGTGGAAGGCGGTGTGCCTTCCAATGGTGCCGCTAATCTAGGTAGCAGCAATTTCCTGATTGACCGGGATCAGCGAACGACCACCTGGTCAATGGAATATCACCTGGATACCAATTCTCCCCTGGTGAACAGTCGGCTGCTGGCCTACAGAAACAAGGTGGAAATGGATGAGTCCAGGGTCAGTGATGGACGCTACGATTCCACTGAACTGGTGGTGCGGGGTATTAACCTGAACAATCTTTCCATGATAGGTGATATCGCACTGCTCTACGGGATTGATGGTTATCGAGAAGAATTCGATGCCCGTCGGGGCGGCATAGACCGCCCTGCACCTCCGGATGCGGAAACCGATGTCTGGGGCGCATTTGTACAGGCCACCGTACCGCTCTCGGAAGCCTGGAAACTGGAACTTGGTGTCCGTTATGACCGCTTTGAAACCGAGGCTAAGAACCTCAATGCTGACAGCAGTGACAGCGATGTCTCCCCATCGATTGCTGTCATCTGGCAGTCATCGGACTGGTTGAAACTGACCCTTCGCCACGATCGGGCATTTCGGGCCCCCGGGGCGGAAGCCCTTTACAGTACGGGAACCCATTTCTGTATGTTCCCGGGATTTTGCAATAGCTTCCTGCCCAATCCGGATTTGAAGCCCGAGCAAGCGGCCAACACAGAACTGCTGGCCAATATGCAATTCGAGAACCTGTTTGCTGATGACAGCCTGCGTATCAATGCCGCTGTTTTCCGCAACAAAGTGGATGACTTTATCGAACAGATCGTCACAAACCCCACCTTCTTCCCGGTGATGGACCCCGGTTATACCACCTGGGTGAATGTGGATGAGGCGGAGATAAAGGGCTATGAGCTGAGTGCGGATTATCGGATTGACCAGTGGCAGTTGAAACTGGCCTATGGCCAAACACGGGGTGAGGATGATAAAACCGGTGATGATCTCACCAATATTCCTGCCGATACTTTCTCGGCTGACCTGAATTACCGTTTCGGTGCCAGGCCATGGTTGGCTGGAGTACGCTTTACCCATGCCGCCAGGCAGGATCGTACCGACTACCCGGAGAACACGGCGGGTCAGGAGTACAGTGATTACAACATCACGGACCTGTATGCCAGCTGGCAGCCGGAAAGTCTGAACGGCGTCAAGCTTGATCTCACGGTCAACAACGTCACGGATAAGCACTATCGGCGGGCCTGGGAAGAACTCTATGAGTCAGGACGGGAAATTATCCTGACGGCAACTTACCGTTTCTAGTGGCGACAGGGTATAGGTAACCAACAATGACAGCGTGGGACGACAATCAGGGGATGTCCGGGGATCAGGCAGAAGCACTGCTTCGGCTATTGGCCGAGTGGGGGAATACAACCACTGTCATCGTGCATGGCGGTTGTGTGTTCGAGTTCAAGGGGTGTTTTCCCGCCGGTAGCCTCGGTGAGGGTTACTACAATCTCGACGGTGGCAGTTCGGGGCTGCACGGGCACATCAATCTCGGCAGGATCCAGCGGGTGGCTTTCCAGGCGCGTCCCCACCGGGGCAGAGAGAGCTACGCCTTTGTTTTTTTGGACAAGGACAGCGAACCCATTTTCAAGGTCTTCCTGGGCAGAGACAACGATGGCGAATTATTTCCCGGACAGGTAGCCGAATTTCATCGTATTAGAGAGCACCGCTCGGTGCAGTGACGAATATCAGGAGAGCAGAATGAGAGAGTCAATTGTGCAGAAACGTATTAATGAAGAAGTGGTCAACTTTATCAGTAGCCGCAAAAGTCTGATGTTATCGACTCTTACAATGGAGGGAACACCCTATGCCTCCTATGCCCCCTTTGCGATTGGCGAAGAATGTCTGTATGTGTTGATCAGTGAAATTGCCCTGCATGCCGTTAACCTTCAGCATTTTCCGGAAGCCTCTGTCCTGATCATCGAGGATGAGGACAGTGCCGGCGAGCTGTTCGCCCGGATCAGGGTAAATTACAGCGTGCAGGCAAAACACATTGAGCCGGATGGCAAGCATTGGGCCGAGGGCATAGCACGACTGGCCGACAGACATGGCGAGCGTATTAATCACCTCAGCCAGTTGGCAGATTTCAAGCTGTTTCGACTTGTTCCTCAGGGTGGACGTTATGTGAAAGGTTTTGGTCGGGCATTTTCCCTGGCGGGAAAAACCCTCGCCGGTGAAACAGTGGATCACCTCAGGGATGGTCACCAGAAACGGGACGTGGCCTGAAATATCCATTAACCGGAGAGGGGAGAATCGCTATGGAACCACAATTCCTGTGTGTGCATCACAGGCAGTTTCTGTCAGCCAACCCCTGTACGGCAAGGCGTTACTGGGAGCGGTGTATGCAGGAAGGGCAGGTGTTTATGACACGCAGCCACTATCGGTCAGCGCTCCCCCATTTTGGTAGCGGTTTTGAAATTGCCATGATTCTGTTGGCCAATGACTGTCAGCCTGTAAAGGTTCAAGGCGGGGGGTATGCTGATGTGGAAAGGCTTGTTGATGCAGGCCATGGCACGGCTGTCTGTTACAGGCAGCTGGGGCAGTTTCATCTCGAGAAGAACTATCTGTTGACGACGTACTATGCGGTACTTGAGGCCGGTGAATTTGTCCGTGGAGATCAGTCAGCGATTTACCGGGAAGTCATTTCCAGGGCGCTGGAAAAAATCAGCGAGGCCTCCCTGGCCAGCTCCGGACTCCCCGGTAGCGACCCGACTCAGCACCACGTGCTGAGCAGGGCAATGCATTAGGATCTGTTCAAAATTTTCATCATTGATCCCGACAGGGTTGTCCACCATCGAGTCGGTTATTTTTGGCATAACTGCAATACGGATCGGGGTTACCATCTGCCCTTGAGCTTGCCTATACTGTGGCACTGTTATATCGACTACAGACCGATGTAACTGAACACGATAATAACGAGAGGGTGGTATCCATGAAAAAAATCAAAGCTGTGGTTTATGGTGTCGGGACAATGAATTCGATCATTACCCGTATGTTGCTCGACAAGGGCGTCGAGATTATCGGGGCCATTTCCCGCAGTCCGGCAAAAGTCGGCAAGGATCTGGGGGAGCTCACCGGGCTCGGGCGCCAGCTGGGAGTCGCCGTGAGCAATGACGCCGCAGAGGTGTTGAGTCGTGGAGCCGATATCGCGGTTATCGCCGTCAACAGCTATATGTCCGATGCACAGGAGCAGCTCCGTCTGTGTGCCGAGCATGGTGTGAATGCGGTGACGTTGTCTGAAGAAGCACTGTACCCGTGGGACACCTCGCCCGAGATTACTGCTGAGCTGGACAGCATCGCCAAACGCACCGGTGTGACTTTGACGGGTTCCGGTCATCAGGACAGCTACTGGCTCAATATGGTGAGCATGTTGATGGGTACGACCCATCGTATAGACAAAGTGCTGGGCCAGGCCAGCTGGAATGTCGACGATTACGGCCCCGAACTGGCTCGCGAGCAACAGGTTGGCACCACCCCGGAGCAGTTCAATACGTGGCTGGAGTCCGCTTCGCGCCCACCCACCTTTGGTCGCAACGTGTTGGATGCACTGGTGGCGGATACCGGGCTGACGCCCGTGTCGATTACCACGACATCGCGGCCGGTACTGGCGACGGAACCTCTGCCGGTCGCCTCGCTGGGAATCACGGTTCCCGTTGGTAATGTTCTGGGTTTTACCGATATCGATGAAATTAAAACCAGTGAAGGGCCGAGCTTTGTGTTCGAAATGACCGGTTGTGTGTACCGGCCTGATCAGGCTGACATGAATCACTGGAAAATAGCGGGGGAGCCAGACGTTGAGCTTTCCAATGGAGCGGTTCCCACCGCGATGACCACCTGTACCCAATTGGTCAATAGAATTCCCGATGTGATTAACGCCCCGCCCGGCTTTATCACTGCCGAGAAGTTACCCCGGCTGCGCTATCGGGCATTCAGCCTGGAAACCTACTTAACCTGACAGAGTTGCCGCGAGAGGCCAAGCGAGGACGATACCCGGTGGTTGGATTATCCGAATTGTCTACCGGGTACCGGTCCAAAACGTCGTTCGGATCGTAGGAGTATTGATTGGCCGCTGTCCCATCGCGGTTGTTATGAACCCTGCGACACGAGAATGACTATGTTTGGACTGTTCAGAAAAAATCCGTTGGAAAAGCTGGAGAAGAGCTACCAGAGCAAACTTCAACAAGCCATGGAGGCACAACGATCAGGCAATATTCAAAGGTACGCGGAATTGAGCGAGGAAGCGGACGGTTTCTATCAGAAAATCAAAGCGCTGGAAAATACTGACGGTCGGGAGTAATCCGCCGGGCAGTTCAGTTCAGGAGGCCTGCCACACATGAATTGTTATAGGCCAAGCTGCTTCGTCATTGGCTAATCGTATACGGCAGCGTCCCCTCTTTCACCGGTCAACCGGCCTTGATCATGCGGTTGCGGCCTGAGGCTTTGGCTTCATATAGTGCATCGTCTGCGGATTTCAGCAGCGTTTCCAGCTGGTCTCCAGGTTGTGCCAGACAGCTGCCAACACTGACGGTTATTTTTCGTCCCTCCGGCAGCCCGGCCTGCTCAATGCTCAACCGCAGGCGCTCTCCGATCTGCTGTAACGTCGTTTCATCACAAGGTGAAAGCAGCACCAGAAATTCGTCCCCGCCCCACCGGGCTGCATGATCATAGGGCCTGATACCTGCTTTCAGAAGACCGGCAACATTGATCAGCGCACGGTCGCCGACCGCGTGTCCGAAGGAATCATTGATAGCCTTGAAATGATCAAGGTCGAGCCAGATGATGCCGAAGGTGTTTTGCTGGCGGCGTGAACGGTCTATTTCTTGGCTCAGCTGGAGGTTCATACCACGCCGGTTGAGCAGACCGGTTAGCGGATCGAGTTTGGTGAGTTCGTTGAGCGCCTGTGTGCGGTCCTTGACCCGGGTTTCCAGCTCCTTGGTGTGATTGCGAATTGCCTCGGCCATGTCGGAAAAATGGTTGATCAGTCGACCGATTTCTCCCGATCCGCTCGGCAGGTCGGCAGGTCGAAGATCGCCACTTTTCACTTTGAGCATGGCATTATCCAGTGCTGCTACCGGTGTCAGAACCAGCTTTCGCAACGCCAGGTGCACCAGCAATATGGCGATCAACAGGATGAGGGTAAACAGCATCATCATGGCTGCAAAACTGCTGACAGGAATCACCTCCTCCAGATCCAGTAGTGTGAGTTCAAACCAGTCCAGCGAAGGCAGGTAGACAACCCCTGCCAGATAGCGCTTGCCGTCAATGACCACAAACTGGCTTTTTACCTCGCTGGTATTGTCGCCGACCTCGCGCAGGGTTGTCATTGTATTCCACAGTGCCTGTTGATCACGTGGTTGGTCAAAGAGCAACTCAATGGTGTTCTTCTGGCCTTCCGGTTTTACCAGACTGGCGTAATCAATGATGCCGGGGTCGCGGTGTAACTGGATGGCGCCTGTATGATCCACAAACACGGTCGTGATACCGGGTTGCTCGATATCGACGATTTCCTCCAGGAACGCCTCCAGAGGCAGGCCGGTGCCGACAATACCCAGTGTGTTATCGCCGTCTTTCATTTGCACGTCAATCCACAGCTGGGTAATGCCCAGCTGCGTATCCGGATTGACATTGATGTGAAAGGACTTATTCAGTTTGAGTAGCTGGTAGAACCAGGCGTCATCGGGCTTGTCACTGTCCAGCGTGTAGCGAAGCTGTTTGCCGGAAAACTCGTCCTCGGCGTTGTTGTAGTAATAGGAGCCGGATTGCTTGAGTGCCACAAAATAATTTTCCGCACTAAAGTTCCGGCGATAGCTCTCCATCTCACGGATGGCTTCGGCGGCGAGTGCGGGATCATGCTCATTCTTTGCCCAGTTCTGGATGACGCGGGAATCGGCCATCTGCCGGGCCAGCGCAATTTCCCGCTCAATCGGTTTCAGTAGGCGGGTGCTGTCGTAGCGCACCTGAATATCGGCGGCGCGCAGTCCCCATTCCTCGATAATATTTTTTGCAACCTGCTGGAACAGCAGCCATGCGCACAGGGAGGAAATAACGATGAGAGCTGCCGTCAGAAGTTGAAAACGTGTTTTGATGCTCAAAGAAAACCCCTGATTAAGCCATACGTTAAATTATCATTGGATTGCCCGGTGTAGGCAACTGGTCAGTGACTCAAACGCATTTGAATTGACGCCAGAGTACCTGTCTGGTGCCCGGATTTTTATTCGGGGGTCAAATATCCTGGCAAATGTTTCATGTTGGCAGCCGCCGTGTTCCAATTTGAGCATCTTGGTTACTGGCTGGGGCAAAACTTTGATGAGGGGTATGTTGTAAATTACCGGATCATATTGAAATGAACAAAAATGCTATCAGAGAGTTGCTCGTTCCCATCCTGCAGGACGCCGGAATTTTTTACCTTCGGGATACTGTTGCCGAAAGCGATTTTGTCGCTGGAGTCTGGGATATCGAGCTGACCGAGCTGGAGATAGACAGTCTGTCAGCGATGGAGCTTTGTATTGGACTGGAGGTCGAATGGGGACTGACTGTTTTGCCCGAGGATTTGAACAGACTGAGTACACTTGGCCAACTGGTCGATAGAGTAGAAAAATATTGTGAACAGACTGTATAAACGCCTTGCCGGGTGCTGCAAGTCACCCAACCAGCTGAATAAACTCCATATTACCCTTGAAAACCGGATGACGCCGCTGGAGTTGGCCGGTTTGCGGGATGAGTTCATTACCCGAACAGGGGGTAACTGGTTGTGGAAAAAAATCATGCAGGTTTTTTTCAGAATCCGAAGAAATATTCTCGGAAAAGACAGCGTTGTTAGAAAATATATTTCGATTAATACCCGTGAGCTGTCGAAAGTCTGGCTGGCAAAACTCCATGATCAATACTTGCTTGCTGCGGGTAGCAATGCTCCTGCCCCTTTTGTGCGAAAACGCCTGGGGGGGGCTGTCGTTATCTATGAAGCCGGTGGTGACCGCGCTGGCAAAACATTGGTGGTCTGTTTTAGCGGAAATTTCCAGCGCATGATGATGCCGACACCGGTATTTCTGCAGTTGATAGACGCAAACAGTGCCGACGTGGTTTTACTTCGAACAGAGAAGCACAAAGGTTATCGTACGGGCCTCCCTGGGCTCACCCCTGATCTGCAATCATCGCTTGTGGCACTTAAAACCCTGTTGAAGTTTGATGAGTACCGCAGAGTAGTGACGGTTGGCACCAGTGGTGGGGCAATGCCTTCCCTGTTATCCGCGCTGCGCTGGCAGGCCGATGCATGTCTTAGTGTCAGCCCGAATAATCCGGAGGACGACCGCTGGCGTTCATTTGCTGACGGGGAGGGGGCTCCGGGGCTTTTCAAGCACTTTGGCATGGGTGAGAAACCGCCTCCTGTGCATATCATTTATGGTGAGAGCAGCATCAAAGACGCTGAGTCTGCGAGAGTGATCGAATCGATTCTCCCGTCAGTGAGGCTTGTTCCGGTTCCTGGCGCCGGACATGTCGCGCTATTTCCGCTGCTTAAACGGGGCGAGCTGGGCAGTGTTCTGCAGAGGACGCTATTCGATGCCGGTTTGCCCGGGAGTGATTGAGTTTTAGGGATAAATTCCTTTTTGACGGTAATTTGATATGGGCTTTTTTGCCAAACTTGCGGCACATGCCACGAATAAAATGGCACATCCGGCCATTATTTCAGAGCGCCTGTCACTCACGTACGGTGAACTTTTTGACTGTGTCAAAAAAACTGCTTTAAACCTTGATGCAGCCGGATTCGGCCCCTCAGAAGTGGTGGGGATCTGTATTGAAGACGAAGTTGATCACGTGATAATCAGCCTTGCTCTTTTGGCAACAGGTGCCAGTATTATTACCCTTCCCGGGCACGATGCCCCGCAATTGCGAACCAGTCTGGCCCACAGGGTTTCGGTGACTCGGATAATTGAGTCCTCAGACGCGCATAACTTCCTGGATTACCGTTGTGGCGCATCTCCGTCTCCGGCGTTTCCCCCCGGCGGTCAAGTAGCTGTTGACAGTGTTTTGTACTTCAGAACCTCAGGTACTACCGGTGATGTGAATGTCGTGCCATTCAGTGAAGCACAGGTTGCCGCCCAGGCAGACCGTCACAGGGAGTATGCTGGAGAGCGGCTTCTGAGACTTGCCTCCATCGAACACAACAATTCCAAAAGGCACAGGCTTTATTGTGTCTGGCAGGGCGGAACCAATGTCTTCAAGCCACGGGGTAAATTTGATTTGGTACAGTTCGTTTTACAGCACCGGGTGAGTTGTCTGGATATTTCAAGTATGCATGCTTCGGATCTGACCGCGCTGAATAAAGTGGGCAAGCTGTCTGGACTCAAGATCCGCACAGGTGGTTCAGCCGTGCCCTATGCGGTTCGTCGCGCGATTCAGGAAAAAGTGACCACAAACCTTTATGTCAGATATGCAGCCACAGAATGTGGCGCCATATCCATGGCCGGCCCCGGTGACCATGATGAAGCGGGTGCGGTTGGCATACCACTTGATGGTGTCGAGCTACAAATAGTGAATGATCAGGGCAGCCGGCTGCCACTGGGTGAGCGAGGAGAGATTCGTATTCGGGCCGAGGGAGTAGCCAGTACCTATCTGAACTCACCCTCAGACACGTCAAAAAGATTCAGGGATGGTTGGTTTTATCCGGGGGATCTGGGGCACATCCATGCTGGTGGGCAACTTGTTCTGGATGGGCGAACCGATGACATGATCATCCTGAATGGGCTCAATATCTTCCCCGCTGAGATTGAGCGGGTTCTGGAGACCCACCCTGATGTCGACTGTGTGGCAGCACTTGGGTTGCCTTCGCAGGTGCATGGGCAAATCCCGGTTGCTGCCGTTATCCTAAAGGCCGGAGTGTCAGTGACTACAGTGGAACTTCGATGTTTTGCCAGGGCAAGTCTGGGATTGAGAGCGCCCCGCCGGATTATTGTGTTGGACAGTTTTCCCAGAAACTCCCAGGGAAAAGTGTTGAAAAGAGAGTTACTCAAATTATTTCAATGATTGAAAACTCTCTTGCTCAGGGAGTTTCCAGTTGTTCTTGATAATTTCCTGTGGGGGTTTTACCGGATAAAGAAAAACGGCGGTGTTGTTAACACCGCCGTTTTTGTGTCAGTTCCGAAAAGGATAAATGACCGCTTCTCTAATCGGAGTCAGGTGCTCGAATGGCTTCGTTTTTCTGCCGTTGCGAGCACCTTCCCCGTTGGGACTAAAGTTGACCGGGTTAGAAGCGGTCGAGCGTCATTACCTTGTGCCATGCATCGACAAAATCATTGATGAACTTCTCTTTTGCATCATTGGCAGCATAGACTTCTGCAATGGCACGCAACTCGGAGTTCGATCCAAAAACAAGATCGACCGGTGTTGCTGTCCATTTGAGCTTGCCTGTTTTGCGATCACTGCCTTCATAAATCCCGTCAGTTTTGGCTTTTGACCACTTGGTGGACATATCGAGCAGATTGACAAAGAAATCATTGCTCAATGTTCCGGGCCGGTCGGTAAATACACCGTGTTTGGATTTTGCGGTGTTTGCATCCAGTGCGCGCATACCCCCCACGAGAACGGTCATTTCAGGAACCGTCAGGGTGAGCAGGCTGGCCCGATCCACCAGCATCTCTGCGGGTGATCTGGAATGGCCTTTGCCGAAGTAGTTGCGGAAACCGTCTGCAGTGGGCTCCAGTACAGCGAAGGAGTCGACATCAGTCTGTGCCTGCGTTGCATCGGTGCGACCCGGTTTAAAAGGAACCTCTACATCCTGTCCGGCATTCTTGGCGGCCTGTTCAATGGCTGCGGCACCACCCAGAACAATCAGGTCGGCAAGTGATACCTTTTTACTGCCCGATTGTGACCCGTTAAAGTCTTTCTGGATTTTCTCCAGACGCTTTAACACCTTGTCGAGCTCTGTTGGGTTGTTCACATCCCATTTGTTTTGTGGCGCAAGACGAATCCGTGAACCATTGGCACCACCGCGCATGTCGGTACCGCGGAAGGTGGCGGCAGATGCCCACGCAGTTCTTACCAGTTCAGAGGTCGTCAAACCTGATTCCAGGATGTCGGACTTCAGCTTGGCGATATCTTTTGAGTCGATCAGTGGGTGATCGACTGCCGGGACGGGATCCTGCCACAGCATGTCCTCATCGGGGATTTCGTTGCCGATGTAGCGTTCGCGGGGTCCCATATCGCGATGGGTCAGCTTGAACCATGCCTTGGCGAAAGCGAGTTCGAACTCCTTCGGGTTTTCCTTGAAGCGCAAGGAGATTTCCCGATAAATGGGATCTTCTTTCAGAGACAGGTCCGTAGTAAACATGATGGGTGCATGACGTCTGGATTTATCGTGGGCATCCGGGACGGTATTTGTCGCCTGGTTATTCGCAGGAATCCACTGAACTGCTCCGGCGGGGCTTTTTGTTTGTACCCACTCAAAGGCAAACAGGTTCTCCAGGTACAATGAAGTCCAGGCAGTGGGGTTGGCCGTCCAGGCACCTTCCAGACCACTGGTGATGGTGTCTTCTGCATTCCCTTTGCCACACTTGTTTTTCCAGCCCAGCCCCTGTTGTTCAATGGGTGCACCGGCGGGATCAGCGCCAAGGCACTCATCGGGCTTGTGGGCACCGTGAGCTTTACCGAAAGTATGCCCGCCAGCGATCAGCGCGACGGTTTCTTCGTCATTCATTGCCATCCTGCCAAAGGTTTCGCGAATATCCTTGGCGGCTAGAAGTGGATCGGGATTGCCGTTGGGGCCTTCCGGATTTACGTAGATCAGCCCCATCTGGACTGCGGCCAGAGGGTTCTCCAGCTTTCGGTCACCATGGTAACGCTCGTCGGCAAGCCATTGTTTCTCGGGTCCCCAATACACCATATCCGGTTCCCAGTCGTCTTCACGACCCCCGGCAAAGCCGTAGGTTTTGAAACCCATGGACTCCAGTGCCACATTGCCTGTCAGAACCATCAGATCGGCCCAGGAGAGGCTGCGACCGTATTTCTGTTTGATCGGCCACAATAAGCGCCGGGCCTTGTCGAGACTGACATTGTCCGGCCAGCTATTCAGCGGCTCAAACCGCTGTTGTCCACCGCCAGCACCACCGCGGCCGTCAGCAACACGGTAGGTGCCCGCAGAGTGCCAGGCCATCCGTATAAAGAAAGGTCCGTAGTGGCCATAGTCCGCGGGCCACCAATCCTGTGACGTCTTCATCAACGTCTCAATGTCTTGCTTGACGGTGTCGAGATCCAGACTGGCAAACGCCTTGGCATAATCGAAGTCGTCCCCCATCGGATTGGACTCCTGGCTGTGCTGGCGAAGCGGACTCAGGTTAAGCTTTTCAGGCCACCAGAACTGGTTGGTTTTTGGCTCACCCTCTGCCATTGCCGTACTTGGTGTCATGACCTGCGATACGGCTATCACCAGAGCAGCAATTATAGGTGTTGTTTTTGTAAGCATTGACGTAGCTCCCTAAATAAAAGAAATACAATATTTCAATACACAATATAGCGTAGCCCAGCGTAAATGCGGCATTTACATTCACTATGAAATGGATTGAAAAATTATATTGGTAACGGTATGCACACTGATCGTTCCATCTCAGGGGTAACGTGGTAGCGTGTATCGTCAAAAGATCGCTGATGAACTGGTCGGGCATATTGACAGACAGTTGGAGAATCTTCCGGGGCAATATTAATTTTCCGCAACTCGCTATCAGGCATCCTGCTACTATAATTTTCTGAATACTCGAAGAGGGACTTGAAAATGGATAACAACGCGACGACAGGAGGCAAGTGCCCGGTGATGCATGGCGGCGCCACATCAACCGGTATGTCGAACATGGAGTGGTGGCCGGCTGCCCTGAATCTCGACATTCTGCATCAGCACGATATCAAGACCAATCCGATGGGAGGGGGCTTCAGTTACCGCGAAGAGGTCAAGAAGCTGGATGTTGCGGCGCTTAAGAAAGATATGCATGCCCTGATGACCGACAGCCAGGATTGGTGGCCCGCGGACTGGGGGCACTACGGTGGGCTGATGATCCGTATGGCCTGGCACTCTGCGGGTACTTACCGGATTGCTGATGGCCGTGGTGGCGGTGGCAAGGGCAACCAGCGTTTCGCGCCAATCAACTCCTGGCCGGACAATGTCAGTCTCGACAAGGCCCGGCGCTTATTGTGGCCGATCAAGAAGAAGTACGGTAACAAAGTCAGCTGGGCCGATCTGATTATTCTGGCTGGCACCGTGGCCTATGAGTCTATGGGCCTGCCTTCTTTCGGCTTTTCATTCGGTCGCGAGGACATCTGGCACCCTCAGAAAGACACCTATTGGGGTGCCGAGAAAGAGTGGCTGGCTCCCTCCGACGAGCGCTATGGCGATGTCGACAAGCCAGAGACCATGGAGAACCCCCTGGCTGCCGTCCAGATGGGCCTGATCTACGTAAATCCGGAAGGTGTCAACGGTAAGCCCGACCCGCTTAAGACTGCCGAACAGGTGCGGATGACCTTTGCCCGCATGGCAATGGACGACGAAGAGACGGTAGCGCTGACTGCCGGTGGCCACACCGTGGGCAAATGTCACGGCAATGGCGATGCCGAAGCACTTGGCCCCGAACCTGAAGCCGCCGATTTGGAAGAACAGGGCTTTGGCTGGAAAAACCCCAATGGCTCCGGTAAGGGGCGCGACACCGTTACCTCCGGTATTGAGGGTGCCTGGACCACCTATCCCACAAAGTTTGACATGGGTTACTTCGACCTGCTGTTTGGTTATGAGTGGGAGCTGAAAAAGAGTCCGGCCGGGGCCAATCAGTGGGAGCCGGTGAATATTAGGGAAGAGGACAAGCCGGTAGATGTGGAAGACATGACCACCCGCCTTAACCCGATCATGACCGACGCCGATATGGCGATGAAGATGGACCCCAAATACCGGGCCATCTGTGAGAAGTTCATGGCCGACCCGGCGTACTTCCGCGATACTTTTGCCCGCGCCTGGTTCAAGTTGACTCACCGCGACCTGGGGCCAAAATCCCGCTATATCGGTCCGGAAGTGCCCGCTGAAGATCTGATCTGGCAAGATCCGGTCCCCGCCGGCAATCGCGACTACGATGTGGGCGCGGTAAAGACCAAAATTGCCGACAGTGGTTTGTCCATCGGTGAAATGGTCAGCACCGCCTGGGATAGCGCCCGAACATTCCGCGGCTCCGATATGCGCGGTGGTGCCAATGGTGCACGCATCCGGCTGGCACCGCAGAAAGACTGGGCCGGCAACGAACCGGAACGTCTCGCCAGAGTCCTGCCAATCTACGAAAAAATCGCCGCCGACACCGGTGCCAGCGTGGCCGATGTGATTGTGTTGGCCGGGAACCTGGGTGTTGAGCAGGCGGCCAGGGCTGCAGGCGTGAATATCAACGTTCCCTTCGCACCCGGACGTGGCGATGCCAGCGACGAGATGACAGATGCCGCGTCCTTTGAACCACTGGAACCGCTGGCCGATGGTTTCCGCAACTGGCAAAAGAAAGACTATGTGGTCAAACCCGAGGAAATGCTGCTCGACCGCGCCCAGCTGATGGGACTTACAGCTCCCGAGATGACCGCACTGGTGGGTGGTATGCGTGTTTTGGGTACCAATCACGGTGGTAGCCAGCACGGTGTGTTCACCGACCGCATGGGTGTGCTGAGCAACGACTTCTTTGTCAACCTGACGGACATGGCTTACACCTGGAAGCCAACCGGCAACAACCTGTATGAAATCCGCGACCGCAAGACTGGTGCAGTCAAGTGGACGGCGAGCAGGGTTGATCTGGTATTCGGCTCCAACTCGATCCTGCGCGCCTACGCTGAGGTCTATGCTCAGGACGATAGCAGGGAAAAGTTCGTGCAGGACTTCGTCGCTACCTGGACCAAGGTCATGAACGCCGACCGTTTTGATCTCGTGTAACGTTCAGTCTGGTTGAACCCGTTATGAGGGTGTTAGTCAGGTTGCCGTAATAACTAAAAAGCCCCAGCTGATATCAGTTGGGGCTTTTTAGTGTTGGTGGTGGCAGGAATTACTCGCCTCTGCGAGGCGGCGGCGTCTACTAAATAAGCCATATAACTATATGAATAATATAGTTATATGGCTATGCTGTTTTTATTTATACCCCCATAAATACCCCCAAAAGTAAGCCGTTGGGGTGTTTTTGGTATTCCTGCTATCGGTGACTGTTAACGAGAAGTTTTGACCACTTCATTCTTACCCTATACTCTGGTCTGTTACGAGATAAACAATAATAGAGGTAAGTAATCATGTCAGATAAAACACTTTATGATCGACTCGGGGGCTATGATGCTATCGCTGCATTTGCTGAAAATATCATACCTCGTTTTCGACAAGACGAACATCTAGCTCGCTTTTGGACTCATCGATCAATCGACGAAGTTGCTCGCGAAACACAAACGTTTATCAACTATATTTGCTCTACGACGGGCGGCCCAGTGTTTTATACAGGTCGTGATATGGTCACAGCCCACAGAGGCATGAGGATCAATAATGACGACTGGGATGCACTTTTGTTCCACTTGGATGCGACCTTTGATCATTTTGGAACCGGCGCGCAAGAACGAGAAGAGATGATAGCTATGATCAATAGTGTAAAATCAGATATTGTTGAAGCTTAATCTTTTTGGATTAAATATTTCCGTAACTTGCAACGGATATCAGGTTAAGCCTGAGTCTAATATCTCTCACGCTATGGTGAAGGGATAGCTCCCAACCTGATGAGATATTAGGGTGATCTACGGGTGGTTAGGGCAAGCTTAGGCGAACTCCAACCATACCGTGATCTTACCCCAGACCTTTCTGTAATCTCCCCGCTACATTGTCGTGAACTTGTTGTACCAGCTCTTTTTAAGTGCCAATTAATCATCAGAGTCGGGGCATCCTTGGTTAGCACTATCTTCGATGGCGCACCTCTGAATATTCGGCTTCGCATGATAGCTCCATAAACAGTTTCGTGTCGCCCATGCGGGTGCTGTGTGGCTGAACCCGCTACGGGGGTGTGCCCATACCAAAAAAGCCCCACCTAGGGAAGTACCCATAGTTTTAGCGGAAAATGTAAGTAAAGATTAAGCATAATCTTCATAACGCATTGTTATATATAGGTTTCTGTGGGTCGTCATCCCTTGGCGGTGCCCTCGGGATTTAGATTGTTCGATAGTCAGTTGGTCGCACATTGGCTGTATGCCCACTAGCTGGATGGCTTATAGCCTGGTGCAATTGCCAGATTTTCCACGCCGTAGAGGGTGGGGGTGTTTTTAAGCCATAAGTGAAACTCAGGCCCCTGCAACTCATGGCTGGGGGAGCAGTCAATATTCCAATGCCTTAACACATATCCTGCGACAGCTGCCCTTACCAGTATTTTCAGCATCCCGTTTGTCATGCCGTACTCGATCTCTATCGTGTCTGAGTGCTGAAGGTTTGGGTGCGGAACGATGTGCATCTCGACGATACGGTTCCACTGGATATCACTTTCTTTGGTTTCTGACTTTGCTATTTCGGTACTGAGTAATTTCGGACCGGCAATACGATTAATCACAAAGTCGGTGAACCGACTACGTTTGCGGTCGTATGCGCGCACATGCCAGCGAAGGCCGTTATCTACCAGAGCAAAGGGAACAATCTCTCGCTGGGTTAAACCGCTGGACAGTGAGCGGTAGTTTATTTCCAGCGCCTTCTTTTGGTGAATAGCCTTGGTGATCTCGGCCAGGACGTCCAGGTTGGGGAGATTTAGTTGTGTTGGAGACTCCGCCGTAATTAAAGAACTACTCCCTGCAACATGATCGTCTCCCAGGCCGTAGCACAAAGCAGATAGCGCCTGGCTTCCCTGGCAATGAAACAGGGGTTGAAACTGATTTGTTCCGATATAGGTTTTAGCTTTTGTATCGTAGGTTAGATTGTGAGAAGCCAGCTCTTTATATGTTGCAATATCCCGAGTGGCTGCTGCTGCTTTGATGCCAAACCGACTGACTAAATCATTTCTGTTAACCGCCCCTAGAAAACGTAGTTTGAAGTCTATGTGGAATAGCCTCTCTTGTTGCGCTTGGCTGATGTCTTCAAGTTTGGTTGGGGTGCAGTTATTCAAATGACTACCTCTAGTTGCCTGGCTTTCCACATGCCTGATGAGACGGCCATGCTCTTTTTTTGACTGGAGCTTGTGGGCCCTGAAACCCGCACTCACCGATATCGGACATGTTTGTACTCAGAATCGAGACTGGATCGTAATATTTGCGCATGGTGGGTGTCAATTATATTCGTTGACATAATCAAAATGATGATGATAAGGTCTTTCTTGATCGTAATGGCTGTTTGGTAATCAGAGGCCATAGGCTGTAAAGAGAGATTTGTATGAGGGAAAGGGATTGAACTTCCAGGGTTTGCAAGCCAAGTACCGGCGGCTATTTGACGAGAGCGCAGCTTGGAAGTTGCTAAGGGTTGATAATGCGCCTTATATCCTTGCGTTCATTGCGGATCTCTTTTCGGAAGAAAGTGAAGTTCCCTACGGTCGAGCCCGAATCTTGTTGGATGCCGAGATTGAGCGCAGCCGCGAGCTCGGCATTTGGCCGACCGAGACGTCCGCAGCCACCTATCTGAATCAATGGATTAAGAATGGCTGGTTGCGAGAAATGGATGATTCTCTGACTAAAACTGACGCCAGTGAAATAGCGCTTAGATTCTGTAAAGGTCTCGATGAACGCAATTCCGGCACCACTGCCTCACATTTGCGTATTGTTCAAGAAGCTGTTCGTGATTTAGCGGTTGCAATTAGCCCGAATGTCGATGAAAGGGTGACCTTGCTCGAAAGCAAAAAGGCAGAGATTCAACGCGAAATCGAGGCGCTCCAAGCGGGGATTGTTCCGGTTCTAAGTGAATCAGAGCAAAGAGAGCGCATCCGAGAGATCTATCAACTGGCTTCTGTGCTGACGGGTGATTTTCGCCGAGTAGAGGATGAAATCAGAGTTTTAGATAAAGAACTCAGAGTGCAGATCATTGAGGGTGATATCTCTCGTGGTGATGTGTTGCTATCCGTAATGGAAAGAGAGGCATTGCTTTCCACTACTGACGCAGGAAGTGCGTTTGAGGGTTTTTTTCAGTTGCTGTGTGATCAAAACCGCTCGATGGAGTTTCGTGAGCAGCTCCGTAGCATTCTGAGTAGACCTGTAGGTCAGCAGTTATCCGGTAGTCAACATCAGTTTCTTAGTCACCTGATGCGTGAGTTGAGCCGCGAGAGCGAAAGAGTCTTTCGTGTCAGGCGGCGTACTGAAGAGGGCCTGCGTTCCTACATAGAAAGCGGCGCTGCCGCCGAAAATCAGGCGGTTGATCGGTTGCTTTCAAAGCTGGAGAGACAAGCCGTGTTGTTGCGTGATGAAGGCTTGGATTTGACGACGGAAACGGGGCTTAGTCTTCCTGTAGGCCCTATAGAGATCAAATCCCCTGAATCGATGAAATTGAGAAGCCCGGACGACAAGCTCGATACATCCGGCGTTGAAGAAAACGCTAATAGAAGAGAACCAAGTGCTCACGTGTTGGACTGTCTCGATGCCGTTCAGGTGAGACAGGTGGCCTATCAGGTTTTTAATACCCTGAGAAAACGTGGCCCGATGTCGATCGCTAGGCTGGCTGACGAAAACCCGTTGACCTCAGGGCTGGAAGAGCTGGTTGCGTATTTGCGAGTAGCAAAAGCGGTAGATGCGACCATGTTGGATGAAAAAGAGGACGTAATCGTAGTTGATAAGCAGGGTGTTACGCTGAAGGCGTCTATACCCACCTATCTATTAACTGCCGAATTATTTCCAGAAGATATTGATGAGCTTGCCCTCTAGCGGGTAGCCAAGGAAAAGCCAATGACGAACCACACGCCACCCAATAGCTTCTTCTCGATGGTAACAGGTAAATCCGATCAAGAGCTACATGTCGAAGACGGTGAAGGAAACAGCGTGGTAGCGGGTGACTCTCATGCTTCAGATGATCAAACTTCAAAAGCTCCGAATGAAGGCTTCAAAGATCAGTCAGTGGAAAGTGACGGGCTAGGGCTAATAACGGAGAGCGTCAGATCTAGTGATTCAGATATGCCACATGATGCCCGGCGAGTTTTGGTTCATTTGATGCGGCAGGGTTCCGTTATGGCATCACAAAAACCGAAGCTATTTGAACAGCTTTGTCGTTATGAATTACCAATACGTAAGCATCTATCTGAAGTTTACCTCCAGCTAGTACTTGATCAGAAGTCTGGTGTGGCATTTGTGGCCAGTACTGCCTCAGAGCATGTTGGCAATGCTGAAGATGAAGGGTTGGAAGATGAGGCGGCAGATTCTGACGAGTCAGCCACCTTGATCCCGAAGCGTACCCTTTCCCTGTTTGATACATTGATACTACTAGTATTAAGAAAGCATTATCAGGATCGAGAGTCGGCGGGAGAGCAAAAAATCACGATTGATATCGAACGCCTGGAATCCTATCTAACGCCCTTCCTGCCAATAACGGATCACGCGTCAAAGGATCGAAAAAAGTTACTGGTCAGAGTAAAAGAGATGGTTAAGCGGAAAGTCCTGTCGACAATCAGAGGCGAAGAAGATCGATACGAAATCACTCCCATCGTTCGTTATGTAGTGAATGCCGGTTTTTTAGAGACAATGTTGGCTGAATACACTGCGCTCGCCCAAGAGCAACTCAACGAAACGGATCTTGCGGGGAGCGATCAGAAATGACTACTGATTTATTCGAAAACGCCGCTCAGACTTCTGGCACTGAGGTCGCTAGCTCAATTTCCAGAAATGATTTGTTTTCTCAGGGACAAATTAGATTGTCTGAACTGTCAGTGTTTAACTGGGGGTCTTTTCATGGATTACATACTGCAGCTATTGACCCAGAAGGAACATTGGTAACGGGAGACAATGGCGCCGGCAAGTCGACGTTTATTGATGGGTTGATGGCGCTTCTTCTACCGGCAGGTAAAGCAACATTCAATGTTGCTGCAGCACAAGGTGATCGCTCCGACCGATCTCTCCTGTCCTATATGCGCGGAAGCTTTGGTTCGGCTCATGATGGGGCATCAACCCGAGTAAAAAGCAAGCGGGAAAAAGGCGTTGTTACAGGCCTGAGAGCGCTTTATCGAGCTGACGATGGTTCTTGTATCACTTTGGCGGCGCTTTTCTGGACTACAAGCGCAACAAATACACTGGGTGAAGTAAAGCGTGTATATCTTGTCGCCAAGCGAAGTCTTCAACTTAAGGAGCTTCTCGATGCTTTTGGCGAAGGTAATACGAGGCAACTCAAACAGTGGTTACGGGACGATCCTGCCATAACAGATTGCGATAGCAATTTCTCAGATTATCAGGAGCTATATCGAAAGCATCTTTATATGGACAACAAGAACGCCCCTGCATTGTTGTCGCGAGCGCTTGGCCTAAAGAAGATTGATGATCTGACCAAATTAATTCGTGAGTTAGTGCTTGAACCAAGTGGTGTAAAGGAGGATGCGAAAAATGTTGTTGAGGAATTTGCCGACCTCGTGGCAATACATGAACAGCTGGTTGATGCGAAAGAGCAGTACAGTCATTTAAGCAGGTTGCCTGAGCTGGCCGAGTCCATCGCAAAGGCCACCAAGTCCCTGGATTCACTCCTGCTGGAAAAAAGTAACCTGTCGACCTACTTTGGTGAGGCGCTTTCAATTCTTTGGGCAGAAAAGCTAGAAGACATAGGAAAAGCGCTGGATTCAATATCAAGGGAAATTCGCAGCGTAGAAATTGAAGAAAGTGATGCTCAGTCATCCGTCGAGAAGAGGCATGAAGAATATCTAAATCTTGGTGGTGATAAAATTGAATCACTGAAAAACGAGATAAAATACATTAAAGGCAAGCTTGATGATGTGATTCAGGTTTCATCAAAATATCAGGGCGATTGCCGAAGACTTAGTTTGAATTCGGAACTTAATGAAGGAGTTTTTTTAACTAACAAGAGAACGGCTATCGAGAACCTGGCCAAAATTGAAGAAGACACTAAGCAGGCCCAAGATCGCTTTGGGGATGTTGCCGCTCAGCTAAGTGAGCAACAGAAAAATTTAAATGCGATTAAATGCGAGATTCTGGAGATAGAGGCTCGTCCAGATTCAAATATCGATGTTCGTTACCAGAAGCTTCGAGATGAAATGATTGAATCACTTGGCTTACAAGGCGAGGAGCTTGTTTTTATCGGTGAGTTGCTGGATGTCAAAGATGACGAAAAGCTATGGCAAGGGGCCATTGAGCGGGCACTGGGTGGATTAAAAACAACTTTGCTTGTGCCCCAAAAGAATTACTCGATGGTTACGCGCTGGCTCAATGTTAGGCATACTGGTTTGCATGTGCGGGCTCAAGTTGTCTCTCAAGTACGAACAGATCAAAGATCCACAGGTTTCACTGAATTCAGTGAGCGGGGTTATCTTCGCAAATTAATATGGAAAGATCATGTGTATCGAGATTGGTTGAAAAGCCATTTGCACAATTTTGATTTACAGTGCGTGTCTGGAACGGATGAGCTTGATGCCACTCCATTTTCAATGACCAAGGAAGGCCTTGTGCATATGGAACGAGGCCGTTTTGAGAAGAAAGACCAGAGGAAGATAAATGATCGTAGAGGTTGGAGTCTCGGGTTTTCAAACAAATCGCGGCTAGCGCTGCTAAATGCAGATAAAGGGGCTGTGGAACTTCGTTTGTCGCAGTTGGATAGGACTTTAAAGGAGGCAAGAGAAGCACTCAATAAAAACGTTGAGAGAGCTAATGTATGGGAACGCCTGAGTTCGTATACATGGGAGCAGATCAATGCACCTTACTGGCAAGGACGTTTGGAAAGTGTGCAAGCTGATCTAGATGAGCTGGAAAAATCGGGCGGCGATCTTGAAGTGGCTAGAAGCCGATGGGATGCCGCTAAAGACCGTCTACAAAAAATTCAGGATAGAAAGGGCCAGCTTTTAACGAAGAAAGGGTCGCTCGGGAACGATAAATCCCATGCTCAAGAACAGCTAGACAAATTTCAGCAGCTAGCCGCAGCCGGAATGACAGATGAAGTCAGGCAATTGCTTCAATCAAGGGTGGGTGAGATCAGGTTAGATGATGCCCATCGGCAAGCAGACTTTGAAAAGAAGTTGGACTCCGAAATCCAGCAAGAGCACGACTTAAAAAATGAAGCAGAACGGTCGGCTGAGCGGATAATGGGAGGTTTTAGAGGAAAAGATAAATGGCAGCCCATAACCGTTGACTGGCCTACAGGGCTCGAAGGGCTTCAATATTATCTGGAGCACTATACCTATATTGAGACGGAAGGGCTTCCGGAGCTAATCGATCAGTTTAAAGAGCGTTTGAACAAGCATGCCACTCAATCATTGGCACGCATCAAGACAAAGCTTGAATCTGAAAGAGAAGATATTTTAGAAAGAATAGATACGATCAACCGTGTTTTGAAACGCACTGAATTTAAACAAGGAAGCCATTTAAGGCTGGGTTCCAAGCGTGAAAAATATCCACATGTGCTGGAATTTGAGCGAAAAGTCAGAAGTGCACTGAGCCACGCAACGAGCGATGACCATGAAGCTCGATTCAGGCTGTTATCTGACGTGGTTGATATTCTTAATAAGGCGAGTGCGCCGGGCACATCCACCAATGAAGAAAGCAAGAGGCTTCTGGACCCGCGTTATCAAATGTCATTTTTTGCTGAAGAGATTGACTCGCAGACGCTTGAAGTTCGAGATGTTCTTGAATCAAGCAGTGGAAAGTCAGGTGGTGAGAAGGAGTCATTTGCTGGCACTATTGTCGCGGCCAGTCTTGCTTATGTATTAACACCCGATGGATACGACAGGCCAATTTACTGTACGGTGTTTCTGGATGAGGCGTTTTCTAATACTGCCGAAGCTGTAAGTCGTCGAGTTCTTCGAGTCTTCAAGGAATTGCATATACACGTTAATTTGATTACGCCTTATAAAAACCTCAACCTGGCAAGGGAGTCTGCACGATCGCTACTCATTGCTGAGCGTGACCCGGCGCTCCATGAAAGTCATTTGTGCGAAGTCACATGGGAGGAAATAGATCAGCGCATGGCCCAGCAGAAACAATCAGCCCAGTTAAAGGAAATAGCGGGTGAAATCGAGCTGAAGGAGCTGGGAAATACAGAAGTTGAGCCCAGTGATGTCTGAAAAAAATAGTAGGCCAGCCTGGGGGCTTCTCCAGCAAGATGCCGTTGAACTTTTGCGCGCTAAGTATTGGAATAATACGAAGGCCTTAAAGAGCTTGCTTACTGGTAACACAGAGTTTCCGATACAGATATCTCTGAAGCCGCCAAAAGGAAATGCAGCCCTGAATAATATCAGTCATTTTCAGGATTTTGTGGATTCCTGGAAGTCGTTCTGCGAACAGGCTGAATATGAGTCTATACAAGTTAACGTCCATTGGGAGACGGTGATATTTAGATCGATTTCTGAGCAGCAGGTGCCAACCTATTTGACAATACCTGATATCAGCTCACTTTCTCGAATGCTTGGTGATGCTGAAGAGCAGCAGCTTAGAGACTGGCAGTCCCGAATTTTATATATCTTTGATTCACTCTCCATAGAACTTGCTAAACGCCCTGTCCATCCAATCAGGTCAACCTATGAGCGTGAATTGTTCTCCACACTAATTGCGAATCTGGAAATCTTATCCGGCTTTAGTAAGTTAGACTTGGAATTGCTGGTTAAACTCATTCCCCAGCTTCACAAGGGCATGGGGCGCGGAAGTTATTTAAGGGCGCTCCCTGTCATATTTGTCGATACAAAATTCATAGAGAAGAATCTGAAGCTTATTGAGTCAGTTACCGCAGCCATCCTTGACTGTTCTGCAAAGGAAATGGGTCTATTGAGTTGGCTGGATTGCAGGGATAAGCCAAAAGATTGGTTGTTAGTAAAGCCATTGTGTAAAAGCGCTGCAGATGCCCTCGGAGGACTGCCATTGTTACGAATGTCTTCTGAAACATTATTGCAGTTCGAGTTGCCTGCTAAAAATATTCTTGTGATTGAGAATGAGCAGTCGTGCCTGTCTCTCGATAATATTCCTGACACGATCGCTGTGTCGGGAGGAGGCAAGAACGTTTCATGGATGAGGGCTGATTGGCTTGCCAATAAGAAAGTTGCTTATTGGGGTGATGTTGATTCTGAAGGACTTTCCATACTCAGCGATGTTCGCAGCAAGTTGAGTACGGTTGTCCCGCTGATGATGGATTCGGAGACCGTTGAGGCCTACCGAAATAGGATGGTTGACGAGCCAGAATCGGTAGCCAGAGAGCCCGTAGCATTGACCGGCTGCGAGTTGATGCTCTTTAGAATGCTGCGCAATGGTGATTACGGCAGCACGCGTTTAGAACAAGAGCGTTTGCCCGTGGATTATGTGCATAGGAAACTAATGCTGTGGATTCACTGAACGCATTATTATTGTGTCTAGAACTGGTCTATAAATGAGTGGCTACGCGTAAGGCTTCCACGTCAATATATCTTGTCCTGCGCAGAAAACACAAAGCCTAGCAGGGGGTATCTCAAAGTGGGAGAAATGGCCTTATCGATCAAAATCAATCAGCTTGTGAGTTGCAGCTTCGGCTTTTGAACCAGCTCAAGGGGAGATATAGCAATTGCTACGATAAGCCTAATTTATTTGAGCAAGAGTTAAAATATATCGTAGTAATGAGCGTGGAATTAACGTTAATGCGGACATAAAATGAAACCCAGAATCGACACCGAAGTGGCCAAAAAGCTCTTCCGTGAAATTTCTAGAGAATGGAAATTAACACCTGGCGAAGCAGCCGCCTTGCTGGGACGTGATGTGCATGTTGATTCTCGCCAATTGACAGAAGACGAACTACTACGAATATCTTATATGTCAGGAATCTATGGTGCATTGCAGACATTGTTCGTGGATGAGGCGCAATGGCGAGATTGGATCAGAAAGCCAAATCATGATTGGGAAGGGCGATCAGCTATGGAATTGATGGTCTCGGGAGAGGTTGAAGATCTTAAGACGGTACGGAACTATCTTGCTTCATGGTCCCAGCAGCATAACCTGTAAAGCCCGTTGCGGTGCGTTGGGCCAACTCTATGCCAAACCTGAGTATCTCCGATGAATAGTGTACCCCTCAGTGGGCTGCTTAACCTGATGCGAACCGGAATCTATTCGGGGTGTATTGCGATCATCACAGATGAGGTGCCAACGGCGAATATGATGAACCGACTGTCAGAGAAGGTTTGTCAGCATTATCGGTCAGTGTCGGTATGGAACCTTTCCAATGAGTTTTCCGAGCATGCGCTTCACGGCGACAATGAGATGCTGCTGGTTTATGGATTAGAGCAGTTCCTGCCGGATGGCGCAGTCATACATAGCGCCCGCACTCGGTTGGACATAAGAAGAAACAGCGGTATGTTCTCGATTATGTTTCTTGAGCAGACCACATATAAAAAGCACTTCTGCGACAGTAAGCAGCCGTTCTACCTGTTCTGTGACAGTGTTGAGGAAGCCAGAGTTACAGATTTAACTACTTGAATGTTTAATTCAGCTTGTAGCGTGATCCCATTTGATTGCGTGAATGACCGGCGCCTTTAAGAGTTTTAAACTGTGGCTTCCCGGAACACGTCCTAAAGCGCCTCTGGCTAGGCAATATTCAGTGCTCATGTTTACGTATTCTGACATCAACTGGTCATCCAGGATCAGTGCGTCGAAAGAAGGACTAAAGTAATACCAGAGTTTCTTGAATAACGCGTACAGCTTCTCCCAATAAGGTTTTACATCAGGGTGTGTCGCGAAAACGGGGAAGGCTCTTGCCGCCTCAACAAGGTGAGGAGTCAGTCGGGCGGTATAATGGCGCTTATCATCGTTAGCTTGGGCGATGTCGGCATTGATTTTATGTAGTATGCCCAAGATTATGATAAAGCCATCTGCGGCCCCACATTCTGATAGAGCTTTACTGTTAAATTTTCCCAGAACGGGAAAGATAGGCTTAGATTTGTCTTTTTGCGCAAGTCCTTGCCAGCTCATATCAGGGATACACCAGTACTCCAAAGGAATCGATCCTTTGTGCCGGCGATAGCCTGCTAGTAGCTCATCAATCCTTTCATGCGTCAGTAATTTTGGTTCCAATAGCTCGTAGATGGCGGAATTCAGCAAAATGTCAGATTCGGGAAACCGATTGAGTATGGCATTCCGATTGGTTGCGTGCATTCTCGTTCCTGATTTCCAAAGCTGAACCTTCTTCCTGTGTTCCTTGGTGTCACCGAATATCTCTAAGGAAAGCTTCCCTGTCCCCATACCTGTTCGTCTTTGCAGATAGTGGATCACGATCTGTGACCTTAACGAGTCAGCGTCTTTTTTCATTTCCTTACCGTTTTATTAGACCGTCAGTCGATGACGGATTCTAACCGCAGAATGGTGGGTAAAAAAATCCTCGATTTGTTCGGTGTTTTTTACCCTTATGCATCTTTCAACGAATAGGTATAAGTAGTTGTAATTTGTTTTGAATACCTATGAGCAGTTGTGAAATATGAAGCCGAGAAAATTAATCATCCAGTATTCACGCGAGCAAGAAATTGCGAACAAATATGGCCATCTGCTCGGGCTTGAAGAGATTCGTGACGTTTTGAAGTACAAGACGGTAGATGCGCTGAAGAAGGCGCACTATGACGGTAAGTTATTGCTCCGATTGAAGAAAATAGACGGACGAGCAGGGCTGTTCTGCACGGCAAAGGCCGTGGCGGAATACATTGATCAATTGGATAAGGAGGAAAGTGAAAATGTAATGGCTTAATACAGAGAAGGAGTTAGAGGTCGTTACTCAGGTCGGCAAACCTGAGTAACGAAGCGAATCTTTTGGTACGGGACCGCTATTCCTCAAGCTTCCTACAAAACCACCTGAAAAGCAAGTTTCTCGCATCACCGGGAAGGGATCTTTTCGCGTCGTCGAAAGACGATGAAGCTGTCCTGCCCGCTGGGGCCGGAGCTTGTCGGTAATCTTTATAACTTGAGGAAATAACTATGTTGACTGACATGCATCTCGAATCTTATTTCGAGTCCATAAACCTCCCTGATCGTGGGCGAAAATTTGTCACCAAAACTCGATGCGACGAGCCTTCCAGATCTGTAACAGAAGGTTGCTACCAGAATACGAGTTCGCTGATCTACTCCGAAAAGATGGGGCATACGGCTCAGGCCGAGAGTGGTACAGGCGAATATGCCGCTGTGTTTGAGTATGTGTATTCCGAGGATGCCCTTGAGCACTGGGATCAGTTGCCACCAGTGAAAGTAAAGGGTTTAAACAAGAACGGCAGAAGTAGCGCTTGGACCATTCGCTCCGATTTTCTCGTGCTCTACACTCACGGTGTTGAGGTCCATGAGATCAAAGCGGACTCTGTCATTGAGAAGAATCTGGCTCAGGGTCACCCAGCTTGGGGGCGCGATGAATCAGGTGAGATACATTACTATCCCGCTGAAGAGTACTACGCAGACCTCGGGATCAGGTTTCGAATTCGGCCGGTTTCATCCTTTAACAAGACGCTACTCTCTAACTATAAGATGTTGCTCTCTTCCAGAAATGCGGAGCCACTATCTTCGCACCTCATCAAGAAGACAAGACATCTCCTGGATAATACCTATTCCATTAAAATGTCTGACTTGATGAAGGAGTTGGCCATACAGGATGCAACACCTCTGATTCAGATGGTGGATAAAAAAATAATATTTTGTGAATTGGAGAAGGAGTTCTTAAGCGACTATCAAAATATCTATCTCGCCATACGCCCTCAATTGTCGAGGCATGCGCGTTCATTGCGCGAACAAAATAATGGCATGCGTAAAATGATGGACGTAAGTATCTCGTCACTTCCTTCACGGAAAGAAGCAGAAGTAGCGCTAAATCGGCTGCGTCTGCTTGAAGAAGGAAAAAATGACAGTACCGCAAGGGTTTGGAAAAAGAAAATCAAAGACGGCGCGCTCCTCGGCCTCACTCCATTCGAGTCGCTATTGCCCCGGTATAAGGACAGCGGCAATCGAAGGCCAAGAAGCTCCAAAGAAGAGCAGCAGGTATTTCAGCGTGCCGTATCTCTCTATTATGCCAACCCACTAAGGCCATCAGTCAAATCTGCATACGTGCGCTACAAAAGGCTTGTGCAAGAGGAGCTGGGAGATGATTCTGCGATTACGGAAAAGTCATTTCGTGACCGAATTAAAAAACTTGATCAGATGAAACTGGCGTATGCTCGCGGTGGTAAGCGCATGATGTATGCCCATTCAAATACCTCAGCGGTCAAGCATCGTACACTCAAATCCAGAGTCGCGTTCCAGAGAGCGCATATCGACCACCATGTGGTGAAATGCTTTATTGTCTGGGGTAGCGATGGGCGGGTGGATTTCATAGGTAGACCTTGTCTGAGCTTGCTGATTGATGAAGCATCAGATATGCCTCTTAGCTACCACTTCAGCTTCGCCTCGCCTAGCCGGATGGCGGATGCCTGTGTTTTGCGAGATTGCGTACGGCGTTATGGAAAGCTGCCTGAGGAAATCGTAGCGGACCATGGTTCAGACTTTAAATCAGTATATTTTAGATCGCTACTGGCCTCGGAAAAGGTCAATTTGACGTTCCGTCCTAAGTCAATGTCCAAGGCCGGTTCTGAGGTGGAACGATTCTTTAATGAGTTCCAAACTCAGTGGTTGTGTCAGCGCGAAGGCAATATGGTGAATAAACATGCTGCCCGCGCTGTTGACGGCAAATATGCCTCTCGACGAATGGCGGTGTTCCAACCGGAAGACCTGCTAAGGGAGTTTGACCAGTATATCGCACACAGAAATAACAAGTTAAAGGGCCCGAAAACGAAGACAGCCACCGCTGCATTTAATGAAAGCGTAGCGAGCTATGGTTGTGTGGGAAGAACTGTCGACTATGACGAGCGCTTTATCGTTGCCTCTGCCGTGGAAGCAAAAAATTACACCATTGAACGCAATGACATCAAGATTGATGAAGTGCGCTATTCGCATCCTTCGCTACGTAACACCCGTCTTACCAACTCAAAAGTGGAGGTTCGGATTGAACCTGAAAACCCTTACGTGGTTTACGCCTACGTAAACAATAAATGGGTGAGCTGCGCAGCGACTGGAGCGGTGGAGTTTATGGAGAAGACAACCATTAATCAGCAGGTGGAAACTCTCAAGATTCGTGGTGCGGGCACATTAAGAGCGCTTGCAAAAGAGCGGGCACAGGATGAACTAGCGGATTTGCTCGATCAGGCTGACAAGCAGCTGGAGCAGGCAAGACAAGCGGGTTGGATTGACTTGAATGATGTCGAAGCCGACGACACCGAAGTCAGTATCAATATCTTCGAACAGCTCGCCAACGCAGAAGTTCAGCGGTTATCAACCTCTACCTGGAGCCAGCCATGATCAATTACACCGATATTGCCAAAACGATTAACATGCTTGATATCGATCATCCCATATGGACACGAACTCTTGAGCTTGCCTATGCCAGAATTGCGCTGGCCGCCCCAGGACAAGTGGTCTGCGTAATCGGACCGCCAAGGGTTGGCAAATCTCGTATGAGTTCGATTATCCGCAGTATGCTCAACCTCCCAGGGATTGGTATTGATGATCCCCAATCCCTTTCGATCGGTGTACGGGCTTCGAATTGCAGTACTAATGGTGCTTTTAGTACCAAAGATTTTGCCCGCAAAGTCGTTGTGGCGCTGAATCACCCGATAGTGGCTACTTCATCCCGCGATGACACCCATACGCCCATCAGGCAGGAAACCGAAGGCGCCTACTGGTTAGCGCTTGAATGCGGCTTGCCAGCCGCCGCTAAACGCTACTTGTTTATCGACGAGGCTCAGAACGTTTGTCTCGCCAAGGGTAGGCGTGCTGCGGGCTCTGTACTCAATGCTTGGAAGTGTGTCGCAGAAGACACCGGTATTGTGTTGGTATTAACCGGCACTTATGAGCTTCACAATGCAATGCAGGACTCGACCCATATAATCGGGCGGAAGAGCTTCGTGCACTTCCCCCGATACCGGGTGACTCGTGAGGACATTTTAGGGTTCCATTCCATTCTTCAGACCTACGCGGGTTATCTTCCTCTCGCGCCTGAGCTGGAAAACATCCTCGCCTATAGCGAGTACCTCTACTCCGGGAGCCTTGGTTGTATAGGACTGCTGGAGCGATGGTTCCGAGACGCTTTGGGCAATGCCATGGTGCGCAACAGTTCCATTGATCTTCGTGCTTTGGAAGAGTCTCGAGCCTGCGACACGGATTTAGCCATTACCTTAGAGGAAATTATTGCGGGCGAGGAGATGATGGCTGCCAGCGGTATTGAGACCCCTGCATTGAAGGTGGCTTCTCAATTCAAAGAGACCGAGGCTGTATCGAAAGAGCAGTCGTCCACTAAAAAGCCGCGCAGGCCGCGTGACGGGAAGCCTTTTGTCTGCAAACCTGTACGGCGCACCGCAGGTGAACGGGTTCCAGGAGAGGTTCATGTTTGATATCCCATTAATGGGCGAAGGAACGGGAAGCGTGGAGGCGCTTCCCTCCTATCTTCACCGATGCGCCTATCATCATGCTGTACCAACCACCAAGTTTCTGGAGTACCTGCACAGAGAGTGCAATCGGCTCCATGACCAGAAGCAAACTTACTTTAAGGCATCTCAAACGGTGTCGATGCGTAGCCTGTTGACGTACGGTGAGTACCCTCGCATGTACGTAAAGGTGATAAAACACCTCACTGGGCGTGATGTGGCATCGGCTACATTTTTGCCGTTGATGGCGGTGGTCTGTCAGCCACAAGTGGAAATATGCCGAAGTGCTCGGTGGTGTCCGGAATGTTTCAAGTCCATCAGAGACCTCGGTAGTGAACCTTACATCAAATTGGTATGGCATTTGTCCGAGGTCACCCACTGTCCGCATCACCATACGCCACTTCTGGAAGCATGCCCTCACTGTGGCGTGGACCAGAATGCGGTGGGGCGCAAGTTGCCATTGGATGTGTGTCATAAGTGCGAGCGGAGTTTGAGCGAGAGAACGGTCGCGCCCGCTGAGATTAGCCCTTCCTGGGCATACCAGGCAGGTGATCTGCTCCGATTGCTGACTCACATCCCCCACCGATCAGGTGACTGTATTAACACGAGAGGCCTCATTAAGCCTGAGGGCTTGGAACGATCGATTAACGACTTTTCGATCCGCTGCGCCGAGCCAGAGTTTGATGCGGCGTACGAATACTGCTGGACCAATAAAGATGTACGCAAACAGGTTTGGGGTTGCCAGTCGATATCACTGCGCACCGTGCGCGCTCTGGCCCACCTCACCAACGTCGATATTATCGATGTGCTAACCGGCAATCTGCTCAATCGAACCAAGGCGATGCGTTACCTCTGGCGGCAGCCAGTGCCGGAACCATTGGCGTTAAATCGCAGCCGGGATAAACACGATCACGGCAAATGTTTTCAGCGGTTAACTGAACTGGCTCGATCGGAGACGCCGCTATCCCTGAAAGAGGTGGCCCGTAGAGCAGGGTTAAGTATCGGTTACGTCAACTACCGCTTTCCGGTGCTCAAACAACAAATCGTTGCGCGCTATGAAAAGCATATGGAGCAACTGGCGCTGGAAAAGCACCACCGGGCCATGCAGGCGGCGCTCAGATACTTCAACAGCAGTCAGTATGAGAAACACCCAAAATCAAGGAAGCAGGCACTTAAACACCTGTTGGGTGAAACGGATCTGACCAAGCTCTACCTCAAACCAGCCATAGAATCAGCGTATCAAAAGTACCAACAACAATAGCAAGGGGAATACCGAATGGGGGAACCGCTGGAGCGATTTTCGGAGGCACTCAACAGCATCTACTACTTGCACAACCCTGTCATAAAAATGGATGAGGCTCTGGTATTGAGCCTGTGTGATAGGTTTCTGAGCAAAAGTGAGGCGGACCAGAGGCGGCTAAGTGAAATTTTTGAAACCCTAAGTGCCAATGATCAACATTTAGAGCTTAACTCCCTCGGGTTCGCTGAGGTAAAAGAGCGATTCCTATGCCTCGATCAGTTCAATCAAGGGCAGCGATCGGCTCCCTATTCACGAAGTCACCACCTCTATCTCGCCAAGTACACCTTGTTGGCCAAGGCGGTGCTGCTTGTTTGTTACCACCATGACCTAAGTCGTGATGAATTGGCACGGCTTCCGGTCTCCAGCCTTACCGTCGCTGATGAGGTGGTGACGCTGATGACGCCCATGGGTGCAACCAGGCCGCTTTTCGATCTGGAGAAGATGTACCACCAAACCCTGGAAGCCTGGTACCGCCTTCGTCGATATGAAGAACCGCAAGAGTATTTGTTTGGTGCCATTCTGAAGGATGGCAGGTTATCGCCTTACACCATCACAGCAAGCTACTCCGAGCTGGCGCGCTTTGTGTTTTTGGCTGATACGGGATGTCATCAGGCCGAATGGGGGGAGGCGTCTGTTGCGGAGTTGACTATTGGGGCCGGCAGCGGGCGGCTTGCCGTTTTCGAGTATTAAGGCTTGTGTTTTGGCTGCCGAATATATAAATTAGCTAAATTATATATGGCGGCTTGAGTTTGTAACTTATTGATCTAAAAAGCAAAAAGGCCCTCCTTTCGGAGAGCCTTTTTGATTGAATCTTCGCATCTTGGACCCCTTCAAGCTGACCGAAGTGAGCAGAGAAAAGATATAAACCCAAGTGCTTACGGAATCTAGTATAGGATAGGAGGCCATCGAGTGCAACCCGCCAATATTCACCAGACTCATACAGACATATCTGTCGCTAGGTTGTCCAGCTATCGAACGATGTTTCATGGAGCAAATGACCATGAACTCTATGGTATATATTGCTGGAATGAGGCCCTTTCCGCAACGCTATTCCGGTTGATTTCAATCACCGAGGTTGTGATGCGTAATCGCTTTCATACTGCGCTCAGCTTGCACGTGCATAGTCACCGCTCCGTAGGCAGAAACGATTCAAATGACTGGTACAACCATATTTCACTGAGCGCAAAGTCCTCCGATAAGATTAGGGCTGAAACCCATTTCTATCATAAGAAAAGTAATTCATGGCGCCCCAAAAAGCGTCAGCCCTCGGCCAACGATGTAGTTTCTAGAATGACATTTGGATTCTGGCCGAAACTACTGGATATAAGCGGAATAGCATGGGGGCAACTGCTTCCGCAAATTGTTCCCGGCCATCGCTATAAAGACGCTAAATACTGGTCTGTGATCAAGCATCAAGATGCGTTTTACGCACGCATGGATCTGGTGAATCGCATCCGAAATCGTATTGCCCACTTTGAACCGGTTTGGAAGCAGGGTGATTTGTACGAAGAAAGACGAGAGCGACCTGGCTCACCTAAACCTATCATTGAGTTTCATGCTCCCGCTTCACCAACGGAAGTTATTCTCAGGCTCAAACTCATACATGATCGCATCACAGAGCTACTGAAATGGCTATCACCTGATCGATACAATGATTATATGAGCAGCTATGTAGAGAGACATTTCAACTGGATTTGCTCTGCCGAAGGACTTGATGCCTACAAGCAGTTGCAACCAGGGGTGAATATGCCAATGGCTCGCTTCAAGCGGGAGCTCAATAGTCTCCTTGCGCGCCAGGCCATGGTAACGGTCAGTCGTAAAAACCGCCCGGTAGGTACTTACTACCCGATGCTTCGATGAATCCGACCAACTAAAAGCAGCTTATGGCTTGCACCAGGCGAAATCAGTATATAAATTAGCTAAATTATCTAATGAGCGATCTTGAAGGTTAAAAAATGAACGAATCCGAGATCTACGAACAGATTCGCAAAGCTCTGGCCGATGCACCTCGCAACCAATACACCGTGGAGATGCACCTGCAAATGATCAAGTACGCAGACCAGCTCAAGAGCGTGACTTCCAAAGAGTTCTGCGAGGGTGTGGGCCTCAAGCCCAGCTTTGGTACTGAGTTCAGCAAAATGCGGAATCTCACCCAGCGCTTGAAATCAGCGGGTCTGAATACCGACCTCCTCTAAGCCAAAAACATCAAGAATTGGAATCCATCAATGCAAGAAGTAAGAACCAGCGATAGCACAACCCTTTCCAACTTCATCTGGAAAGTCGCCGACGACCTGTGGGGGGATTTCAAGCACACGGATTTCGCCCGCATCATTATTCCTTTGCTGCTTCTACGTCGCCTTGAGTGTGTGCTGGAGCCCACCAAAGAAGCAGTGCTGAAAGAGTACGAAAACGAAAAAGACTCCGGTATTGATCTGGACCTGATCCTCCCGTCGTTCTCTGGCCTGCCGTTTTACAACATCAGCCAATACGCTCTGGATACTCTAGGCGGCACTAACACTCGCGCCAACTTGGAAGACTACATCAGTAAGTTCAGCGCCAATGTGCGGGTGATCTTTGAAGAATTTGGCTTCATCAACACCATTCACGAACTGGATAAAGCCCGCATGCTATATCGCATGACTCGTCAGTTCGCCGCAATTGATCTGCACCCGGAGGTAGTCTCCGACCGGGTGATGTCGAATGCCTATGAAGATCTGATCCGCCAGTTCGCCGCCAGCATCAACGAAAAAGCCGGGGAATTCATGACCCCGAAAGATGTAGTTCGCTTGGCGACAAAGCTGGTGCTGGCACCCGATGAGGCGGTGTTTTCGGAAAAGGGCGTTATCCGCACCGTATATGACCCTGCCTGTGGTCTGCTGGGCTTTATCAGTGATGCCATCGACCAGATCAATCAAATGGGCTCTACCGCAACTATTGCCCCCTTCGGCCAAGAGCTAGACCCGAAAACCCACGCCATGGCGCTCACCGCCATGCTGATCCGTGGCTACAAATCAGAAAACATCGCCCAGGGCAGCACGCTCTCTAACGACCTGCATCGCGATAAGCGCTTCCACTATGGCCTGGCGAATCCCCCCTTTGGTATCAAATGGGAGAAGGACAAACCTGACGTTGAAAAAGAACACAAGGAGTTGGGTTACGCAGGCCGATTTGGGCCGGGATTACCCCGTGTCAGCGATGGTTCCATGCTGTTCCTGATGCATCTGGTCAGCAAAATGGAGCTCCCCGAAAACGGCGGTGGCCGAGTCGGTATCGTACTGTCGGGTTCGCCGCTGTTTACCGGTGATGCAGGCTCCGGCGAAAGTGGAATCCGTCGCTGGTTACTGGAACAGGACTTGGTAGAAGCCATTGTAGCCTTGCCAACCGACATGTTCTTTAACACCGGCATCGGCACCTATGTTTGGATTCTATCCAATCACAAAGAAAAGCAGCGCAAAGGAAAGGTCCAACTGATTAACCTCAGCGATACCTGGTCTGCCATGCGTAAATCCGAAGGTACCAAGCGTCGATTCTTAAGTGACAAGCAGATCGATGATGTGGTGCGCGAATACGCCGATTTTACCGAAACCGAGCGCAGCAAAATCTTCAACACCACGGACTTTGCCTACCGAAAAGTCGCCATCAAGCGCCCCCTCAAAGCCAAACTGGTCATCACCAAAGCAAAAATAAAAACCCTGTTTGATCAGAAAGCGTTTGAAAAACTCGACGAAGTCCAGCAAACCGCTTGGATTGACTATTTCAGAGAACTGATATCACAACCAAATGGTGGTGAGCAGGAGTACACCTGGGCTTTTGACATTGTGAAGGCTAAGAATAAAGAGGAAGGGTTTGGTAAAACCACTAAGGCACTGGCTAACGCCTTTATTGCTGCATTTATGGAGCGCGATGAAGATGCCGAACCAGTGTTGGACGACAAAGGCCAGGTGATTCCTGATACGTCGCTGAACGATACCGAAAGCGTGCGCTTTGGTACCTCGGTAGAAGACTACTTTAAAGCCGAAGTGTTGCCCCATGTGCCCGATGCCTTTATCGACTACAGCGTGCGCGACAGTAAAGATGGCGAAGTGGGCATTGTTGGCTATGAAATCAATTTCAATCGCTACTTCTATCGATATGTTGAGCCTAGAAACCAAGGCGAAATAGAGGTGGATCTATCTTCGCATGAGTCCAAAATAAGAACACTCTTAGATGAGCTTGAAAAAAGACAGAAAAGAATCACATCTGCCATTTTTTCTGGTCTGAAAAATGATTCAGGTTTTAAGGATTCCGGAGTCAGTTGGATAGGTTCAATCCCAGAAAGTTGGGATGTAAAACCAATGTTCAGTTATGTGACAGAGTCAAAAATATCCAATAAAGGAATGGTTGAAGATAATTTGCTATCCCTAAGTTACGGAAAGATAAAAAGAAAAAATATTGATACGTTGGGTGGGCTTTTGCCTGAGTCTTATGAGACATATCAGATTGTTAATAAGGGTGATGTAGTATTTCGCTTGACTGATTTGCAAAACGATAAAAGGAGCTTGCGGTCAGCGCTCTGCATGGAACGAGGCATAATAACCTCTGCGTATATTGCAGTAACACCAAAAGGTATCAGGCCAAAATACTTCAATTTTCTCATGCGCGCATACGATGAGGTAAAGGTTTTTTATAACCTTGGGAGTGGGATGAGGCAGTCCCTAAAATACTCAGAACTAAAGCGCCTCCCTATATTGTGTCCGCCAGATAGTGTTCAAAGAGACATTGAAGAATTTATTGATAAAGAGATAAATGATATTGAGTCTATTGTCGAGGAGCTAAATTATTTCATAGATCTATTAAAAGAATATAGGTCATCAATAGTTCATTGCGCTGCTCTTGGAATGCTAAAAGCTTAAGGGTTAACAATGTCTAAATTAGAAAACAAAATCGAAGCGCGACACCGTAACCTGTTCGATGTGCTTAACGAACAAAAGTACACGGTGGACTATTTTCAGCGCGAATACAGCTGGGGTGAAAAGCATATTGAGGAGTTGGTGACGGATTTAACCTCCGCCTTTCTTAATGAATATACCCCCGGCGACAAACGAAAAGAGGTTGAAAACTATAACAACTACTACCTTGGTCCTTTCGTGGTCAGTAGTAAAGATGGCAAGCGCAGCATTATAGATGGACAGCAGCGCTTAACTTCGCTGACCCTGTTTCTTATTTATCTGAATAATTTGCAGAAGGAGCTGGGTGAGTCGCAGAAAATTGAGTCGCTGATTTTCTCTGAGAAGTATGATGAAAAGTCTTTCAATATCACGGTAGAAGAGCGCACTCCTTGCCTGGAAGCCTTGTTCAGTCATGGCAGTTACAGTCCAGCAGAAACTGACGATGAATCCACGGGGAATATGGCTGAGCGCTATCAGGATATTGTTGAGGCGTTCCCGGAAGAGCTAAAAAACGAGGCATTCCCATTCTTCATCGATTGGCTCAAATACAACGTGATTATGGTGGAGATCATCGCCTATTCAGATGAGAACGCTTACACCATTTTTGAGACGATGAACGACCGTGGTTTAAACCTGACGCCGTCGGAGATGCTAAAGGGCTTTATCCTGTCGCGCTTTGATCATGCCGATAAACGCCAGAAAGCGAATGAGCTTTGGAAAAAGGCCATGATGGAGTTAAAGGCCTTTGAAAAAGACGAAGATCAACGCTTCTTCCAATCCTGGCTGCGGGCACAGTATGCCGATACCATTCGCCCTGGTAAGGCTGGCTCTAAAAACGAAGACTTCGAAAAGATCGGTACACGCTTTCATAGCTGGGTGCGCGACAATCTGAGCAAGGTGGGTTTAGATCCCGAAAGCGGCACAAGCTTCGAGCAGTTTATTCAGCACGAATTTCAGTTCTTCCTCAAAGCTTATACGCACATACTCAACGCTGAAAAAGTCCTTAATGTGCGGCTAGAGCATGTGTATTACATCCATCGTTGGGGGATTGCGCCTACATTGAGCTTCCCGTTGATGCTGGCACCGCTGAATGTGGATGACAGCGATGACATGGTTGTCGCCAAGATCAATACCGTTGCCCGTTATATTGAAACCTTTGTGGTGCGTCGCTCGGTCAACTTCCGCAAGTTCTCGGCCAGCTCCATCCGTTACACCATGTATAGCCTAGTGAAGGAGATTCGCGGCAAGAGTCTGGATGATCTTAAGCAGGTGCTATCGAAAAAACTGGTCGAAATGCAGGAGTCATTCGAAGGTGTGGATGAATTCCGCCTGCATGGCCAGAACTACCGTTTCGTGAAGTTTCTGCTGTCTCGTATGACGGCCTGGATTGAGCATCAGGCAGGTATGAGCACAAGCTTTGCCACCTACTACCAGCCTGAGAAAGGCAAACCCTTTGAGGTGGAGCATATTTGGGCTGATAAGTTTTCCCGGCATCAGGATGAGTTTGAGCAGGAACACGAATTCAACAGCTATCGAAATCGTTTGGGGGATCTGGTGTTGTTGCCACGAGGAACGAACCAGTCCTACGGTGACTTACCGTATGAGCAAAAGCACCCGCATTACATCAAAGAAAACCTGCTGGTGAAATCGCTCTGTCCATTGGCCTATGAGAATAACCCGAACTTTACCCGCTTGCAGAGTGAGTTGGATTTGCCATTCAAGCCACATGAGGCATTTAAAAAGCATGATGTCGATACCCGGCAACACTTGTATCGGGCTATTTGCGAGCGCATTTGGCACCACGATTTGAACAGTTGATTTACAAATAAGAAATAACAGGGAACGCACATGGCCGCCCATCACGAAGTACATCTTGAATCCTATGTGGTTAAAAAGCTGGTCGAGAGCGGCTGGGTGGAAGGTCACAATAGCCACTATGACCCAGCGCGGGCGCTATACCCGGAAGACGTGGTGGGTTGGGTTAAGGATTCGCAACCGCAGACCTGGGAAAAGCTGACACGCCTCAATGGAGGCGATGCTGAAAAGGCCATTTTGGATCGGTTGGAAAAGGCGCTTTCTGCCAAAACAGGCGGCACTATGAAAGTACTTCGCCAGGGCTTTGATATGGCCGGTTGCGGCAATATCGCCATGAGCCAGGCAGCCCCTGAAGATACCCGTAACAGCAAGGAAGTTGCGAAGTATCAGAACAATATTCTGCGGGTTGTACGGCAGCTGAAGTATTGCCCGACTCGGGAATGGGCCATCGATCTGGGTTTGTTTATCAATGGGTTACCTGTAGCTACGGTGGAACTGAAAACGGATTTCACGCAGGCCATTGATGATGCCATTTTGCAGTACAAACAAGATCGTCTGCCGGTAGACCCGAAAACCAACCGCAAAGAGCCGCTACTTACCTTTAAGCGCGGTGCCGTGGTTCATTTTGCGATGAGCGATAGCGAAATAGCCATGTGTACCGAGCTGAAGGGCGATAAGAGCTTCTTCCTACCGTTTAACAAAGGTAATGACGGGCACGCCGGTAATAAACCCCGTGATGACGGTGAATACCCCGTTGCTTATTTTTGGGAAGAGATATGCCAACGAGATGCCTGGTTGCGAATTTTCCATAGCTTCGTGTACGTGGAAACAAAGGAGAAGGTTGACAAGTTCGGGATGCCTTACAAAGCAGAGACGCTTATCTTCCCTCGTTATCACCAGTTTGACGCGGTGAACAGGATGATCGACGACGCCCGTAAGCTGGGTGCTGGCCATCAATATCTGTGTGAGCACTCTGCGGGCTCGGGCAAAACCAGTACCATCGCCTGGACAGCACATGATCTGATTAAGTTGCGCTACCCGGATGGGAAGGCGTACTTCAATTCCGTGATCATCGTGACCGATAGAACCGTTCTGGATGCGCAGTTGCAGGATGCGGTAAAACAGCTTGATCACCAGTTTGGGTTGATCGAAACCATTGAAGCGAACCAGCGCGGTGGCAAATCCAAATCGAACCGCTTGGCAGAGGCGTTGAAGCAAGGGGTGCCGATTATCGTCGTAACGATCCAGACCTTCCCCTTTGCTATGGAAGCTATCATCACGGAACGGTCATTAAAGGACCGCAACTTTGCCGTCATCATTGACGAGGCCCATACCTCGCAAACCGGTTCGACCGCTCAAGGCTTGCGAGCAGCTCTTTCGTTGGACGCCAAAGATAAACTCGATGAGATGACCATTGAGGACGTGCTGTTGGAAATTCAGAAATCGCGAGTGCGTCCGACTAACGTCAGCCATTTTGCCTTTACCGCTACACCTAAACACAGCACCTTTACACTGTTTGGTCGACCGGAGAACCCAGAGTTGCCGGTATCAGATGATAACAAACCTGTTTCGTTTCACCGTTATACACAACGACAGGCCATCGAAGAAGGATTTATTCTGGATGTGCTGCGGAACTACACGCCTTACGAGCAGGCATTGCGCCTTGGCGACCAGGGGTTAAACGATAAGCGTGTCGACAAAAAGTTTGCACGCCGCGCCCTGGCTCGCTGGAAGTCGCTTCACCCGACCATTGTGTCGCAGAAGGTGGAGTTCATCATCGACCATTTCAGCAAAAACATTGCCGGGCTGCTGAATGGTGAGGCGAAGGCCATGGTGGTTACCAGTGGCCGCCCCCAGGCTGTTAAATACAAACTGGCCTTCGATAAATACATCAAGAAGCACAATCTTGAGAACATCAAGGCGTTGGTCGCCTTCTCTGGAAAGGTTGAAGGAAAAGCCCTTGGTGATGACGACGAGAAAGAGTCGCTGGGAATTGATATTGAAAAGGAATACACAGAGTACAATTTGAATCCGGACGCTTCTGGCGATTTGCGTAACGAGTTTGAGCGCAGCGAATACCGGGTGATGATTGTAGCCAACAAGTTTCAGACAGGTTTCAATCAGCCCAAGCTGGTTGCCATGTACCTCGATAAGAAAGTCAGTGGCGTGGAGGCTGTTCAGACGCTGTCTCGCCTGAATAGAACATATCCAGGCAAAGATGAAACCTATGTGATCGACTTTGTTAATGATCCGAAAACCATTCTGGATGCCTTTAAGCAGTATGATGATGGTGCAGAGTTAGAGTCTGTACAGGATGTGAATGTCATTTACGACATGAAAGATATTCTCGACGCTTTCGGCATTTACGTACATGCGGATCTCGAAGCGTTCAAACAAGCACGCGGCAAAGCTGTTCTTGGTAAGGAGAGCGACGAAAGCCTCCACAAGAAACTATACAGCGCCACCCAGCGCCCGACCGATATTTTCAATAGCAAATTGAAGATCCTAACTGACGCTATTGAGAAATGGGATTCAGCAATAGACAAAGCTGTTGCACAAGGAGATAAAAAAGCGCAGGAGTATGCTGAAAAGCAACGCAGTGAATTTGCCACAGAGCGTGAAGGGTTAATGCGCTTTAAAACCGATCTTTCTCGTTTTGTTCGAACCTACAACTATATAGCTCAGTTGGTTGAGTTGGGTGACGCGGAGCTAGAGAATTTTGCGGCCTTCGCAAAGCTTTACAGCAAACGCTTGAAGGGTATCTCCCCTGAGCAGATTGATTTAACGGGTTTGGTGCTTGCTAATTTTCAGATACGTGGTGCAAAGGAAGTCAAAGAAGAAGGTGCTAAATATGCCTTGAAGCCTATTGGCCCAAATGAGGCTGAGCCTAGCGATCGAGAGAAGGAGTTTATAAGTCAGATCATCGCACGAATGAATGAATTGTTTGGCGAAATATCAGACGATCTTGGGCGGCGTCATTTTACATCGCAAATAGTTGATATCGCGAAGCAAAATGAACGAGTCAACGAGCAGGTTGAAAACAATACAAAAGAGCAGGCGCTTCAGGGTGATTTGCCACAGGTTGTCAGATCGGCAACGGTTGATGCAATGAAGTCGCACAACGATTTGGCGAGAGTCCTGCTGAAAGATCCTCAAAATATGGCTACGTTTTTTAGCTTGGTTTACGACATTATGAAGCACGGCGAGTCAAAGGATTTGATCGAGTAATGTTTGATAAGCAACAAATTAAAAATGTCCTTCGGGAGTCTCCTGGGCTGACAGGTAAACAGATTGCTAAAGCGTTAGGTGTTAGCGATAAGTCTGCACTCAACAAGTATCTTTATGCCAATTCAGAAGGGCTGAGGCAGGAAGGCTGGAAATGGTATTTGGCTGACGAAGATTATATTTTGGAGCTGGCGACACAGTCGACGTGGATTAGCGAGAGTGATTTTGAGGATAGCTTGTCGTCTGCGGGATGCCTGTTAGGCTCGCCTGCTAACAAGTGTGTCATACGTTTTCCAGAAAACTGTAAAATCTTGCTAATTGCGGGGGCGCGAGTGATTGCATTGGCAAACCAGGCTTCCTATGTTGGCAAATCTATCGAATTGGATTTCAGTAGATGTCCAAGCACAAAGCACTATCTTGATAGGCTGGGGTTCTTCGATCACTTGCATCACAGTGTTATGGTATTGCCCGCAAGGCCTGTGGATTCCAAAGCGAAACAGTACCTTGGAAACAGTGAAAACCTGGTTGAAATTGCCTCAATAGATTTGAACAATTTTGATTATTCGCTCCCCAAAAATCTTACAAAGCGCTTTTCGCATCACGCAGGCGATGCCTATTACCAATCGGCTTTTACAATCTTTTCAGAGTTAATTGGTAACGTGCAAGAACACAGCGAAACACCTATGCCGGGCTTTGTCGCATTGCAACTTTATGGTGGTAAGCGACGCCATATCCAGACGGTTATTTCCGATGGAGGGTTGGGCATTGCTTCGACGTTAAAACGTACTCTGAGTCAGCACTACCCAGATCTTTTTGAGCAACTTGAAGAAGGTAGCGTTGATACAGATATCTTTTTAGTATCACGAGCATTAACCCAAGGCGGGTTAAGTCGATTTGGTTCTAGCCCAGATGGGGATGCGAGGGGGCTTGGGCTCAGAAGTACACAGACTCATGCCGCAAAATACGATGCCATCGTTGTTGTTCGTCAGCCGACTTTTGAGTTGAAGATTCAATACAAAGATGGAGAACTAGCCGACATAAGTGAGAAGAAGGGTCTTTGCAGGATAGACGGAACACAAGTTTGCTTTGATTTTTATCTGGACTAACATTAGTATAATCTCCTTAAATTAAACCTGTTAAGCAGAAGTCTATGTTAGTTAAGCTCCTCGAACTCACTGATAATAACGACCATCCGTTCGGGAATGTTATAGGCCGTGAGGTATTTAAACGGCTGCAAGGTGTTGTAGACGAGAATCCTGGCAGAAAGTCTTTTGAAATCTCGCTTGAAGGTATTGTGGCTACAGATTCCTCTTTTCCAAGAGAGAGCGTTATCGCCCTCGCAAAGCAGCTGCGCGGGGAAAGGTGGTTTTACATCACTCACGTGAACTCGCCGGATCTCATCGACAACTGGGATTATGCCGCAACCGCGAAACAGCAATCTTTGATACTCATAACGGATAGCGAGACACGGGTCATAGGGCCCGATGCAAAGGTGTCCACAAGAGAGCTACTGGACTTTGTTCTAAGCCAGAGGGGGGTCAGCACAGCTAGTGTGGCCAAGGCTCTCGGAATCTCTGTCCAGAATGCCAGTACCAGGCTAAAAAAGCTTAGTAATGAAGGGCTTATAATGAGGTCTGAGGCATCTTCGCTCACGGGTGGGATAGAGTTTCTCTATTCAGGCCCACAATTTTCTGATTAAACTGGTTGTTTTAAACAGATTTGGCGTGTAAAGTGCGCTTATGGGTGAAAAACACCCATTTTTAATAACCCCTGGTTAAACGGCTTTATTTAAGGAGAATTAGCATGGCAACAAATCCACCTAAAGGCGATGGTCACCGCAATGGTGCGGTTCGTGATCGCTCTCAGACTCAGACTCCCAGTGGCCACTGGGTTAAGCGTGACGCTGATACTGGCCGCTTTATGGATGTTAAAACGACTGACAAAACACCATTTAAAGGTGTCCGTAAGGAGAAAAAATAGTGGCTAGCGGCAAAACACATTTGGCCGTGGGGGGCAGCAGTTGGCTTAACTGTTGCGCTTGCGGATCAGAAAAAACATAACGTAAGTCATCATCCAGGTACCGGCATAGCGTTGGGGGCCCTATTCGGAAAGCTTCCAGATATTCTGGAACCTTCACTCGGCAACCCACATCATCGTCAGTTCTGCCACAGCATATTGGTTTTGACAGCATTGGGGCTTGGGCTAAAGCAAATGTATGACTGGCATCCTGATGACGGGGTACAGAAATGCCTTAGAGGGCTGGGGTTGATTGCCGGATGTGCTTACGTTAGCCACCTGCTGTGCGATGCCGCAACACCACGCTCGCTACCGGTATTAGGCAAGCTTGGTTGAGGTGTGACTATGGGAGCTAAGCCAGCCAGAAATATTAAGCCGCAGGTGCAAAACATGCTTTGGGGTGTTGCGGCTGGTCGTTGCCAATTTCGAGGTTGTAATAAACCGCTTTGGAAAAACGAAGCCACTAATCTGCAAGCAAACATTGCACAGAAGGCGCATATTTGGTCATTCAGCGATGATGGGCCACGAGGAAATAAAGGCATCGCAGAGGAAGAAATCAATAGTATCGACAACTTGATGCTTGTTTGTCATGGCTGCCATAAGCTGATCGATGATGATTTAGATGGGGATATGTTCTCTGTTCAGTTGCTCCAGGATATGAAAAGGCAGCATGAACATCGAGTTGAGCTGGTGACTTCAATTGAGCAAAACATGAAGTCCCACCTGCTCCTATATGGCGCCAATATTGGTGATCAAGGTGCTGTACTGCGTTTTGAAAATACAGCGGCGGCTATGATTCCTGACTACTATCCAGCAAGTAACCTACCATTGGAAATCAGTTTAAAAAACAGCAATTTTCAGGATCACGACGACTTTTATTGGGACTTGGAAAGCAAACACCTTGCGAAAGCCTTTAACGAAAAGGTAAAGCCCGGAATCTCTTCTGGAGCTATATCGCACTTATCCATTTTTGGCCTTGCCCCACAGCCACTGCTGATGAAACTAGGATCGCTCCTTACCGATATTCCAGAAATAAGAGTATTCCAAAGGCACCGAGAGCCACAAACATGGAAATGGCAGAATGATGAAGCTGATTTGCGCTTTATTCTGGATGTGCCGGAAAACTCAGGTGAAAGGATAGCGATTAACCTATCGCTAAGTGCATCAATCAATAATGATCGAATTTATCGTGTCCTTGGTGAAAACGTATCTGTTTGGACATTGACTGTTGAATCTCCTCATCGAGACCTGATTCGAACTGAAACTCAGCTAGGTAAGTTGCGCGGCCAATTTAGAGTCGTTCTTGATCAGATTAAAAGGCTTGCTGGTGATCGTAAAGTTCTCCATGTATTTCCAGCGATGCCAGTTTCTGCCGCAATTGAGTTCGGACGAGTTCATATGCCGAAGGCCGATCTTTCACTTCGCATTTATGATCAGAGTAAAAAACGTGATGGCTTCATTAAGGCTGTCGACATTGGTTTGGAGGATGGCTTTGATGAGTAAGCAGTACAGCATTTTCTTGGAAAAAGCGGCAGAAGCACTTGATATACCACCAAGTAAATATAAGCAGGCGGTTGCTCGATATGAGGCGGTCGGCGCTTGGTTAGAAAGTGGGGAATATAATGGTCAGATAGAAGGGGTGTGCATATACCCCCAAGGCTCTTTCCGACTTGGCACGGTAACTCGCCCCTATAAGGACCATAAGGATCAGGATTACGATATAGACCTTGTTTGTGAATTCGGATCTGTAGTTGCATTTTCGAATGCAGAAGAGACCAAACATCTGGTGGGTAACAGATTAAAAGAACACGAGCGTTATCGGCAGATGCTGGATAGAGAGGGTAAGCGGTGTTGGACGTTGAACTATGCAGAGCAAGATGGTGTCGGCTTTCATATGGATGTGCTTCCATCTGTGCTGTCCCCGACGGGTGTATCTCAAACAACGATTTCAATTACCAGCAAGCTCGACGATGGGTACGAATGGTGTTCCAGCGACCCGAAAGGGTATGCGGAATGGTTCAAGCATCGAAATCAGGTGGCATTTGAGCGCGATGCACTGCGTCAGAAGCGGTCTATTTCATTAAATTTTAGAGATGCTTATGCCTCTATTGAAGATGTGCCAGATCTACTGGTAAGGACGCCGTTACAACGCACAATACAAATACTAAAGCGACATCGAGATGTAAGATTTAGCGATCGAGCTGACTGGAAGTGCGCACCAATCTCAATGATCATTACAACGATCGCAGCACATCTTTACCGAAATGAAAGTGATGTTTTTCAAGCCTTGCAAAATATCATATTAAGCCTTGATGCTCATGTTCCTTTACTGCATGGTCGAGAAGTAAACGCAAATTTTTCCAACCAAAAGATCATCCGAAGATTGCCTGACGGAACCTGGTATATCGGCAACCCAGTTAACCCCGATGAGAATTTTGCTGACAGATGGCATGAAGATGGCAATGCCAGGGCAAAAGCCTTTTTTCAATGGGTAGAAATGCTTAAAGAGGACTTTGTTAGTGCAGCCACATCTGGCGATGCTGTCTTTAAGAAAAAAATGGAAGGTCTCTTTGATAATGCAATCGCTAACAAATACCTACCCAATAGCACACCAAAAGTGGTTCCTCCGCCAGTAAGGAATGTGAGCATATCGGCAGGCCCAAAACCCTGGAGGAACGGTTAGGTTGCTTCAGGAACAGATTCAAGAGCTAACTCAATGTTACCCAGGTTTGAGCGAGACGAATCAGTCAAAGTTTGGTGTAACTCTCTCCGGACCTGTGGCTTTTGAGGTCTCGTTTGGCAATAACGAAATTTCCGATGTGTTCGATGTCGAGATGTTTATTCCCCATGAGTTTCCGGATGCTCATCCTGTGGTTTGGGAGGCTGGGTGTCGAATAAGCAAGGATTTCACTCATGTCAACATTGATGGGAGTTTCTGCCTTGCAGTTCCATTGGATATTAATGAAGTTCTTAGAGATGACCCAAGCCTACTCGGTTTCGTGGATAAATTACTTGTTCCATATCTGTATAGCTACTGCCACTGGGAGAAGTTCAAAGAGATGCCTTTTGGCGAACGTAGCCATGGGGCAAAAGGCTATCTGGAATACTACCTGGATCTATTCGGTTCAAAGGATAAATTTTCTGTTTTGCGTGGCGTGGCGGCTCTGTTGACTAATGGGTACAGCCCGCATGAAAAATGTGCCTGCGGAAGTGGAAAGAAGACTTTGCGTTGCCATCCTGTTGAATCAAAGAAAATTGTGAAATCACTATTTAAAAGCCAGATGATTTATGAGGTGGAGCGGATTCTTGAGTCATTTAATGTGTGAATTCTAAGAAATATTTAAGACTCTTAGAGAGATATTTTTCTAAATAAATTATGCGGTTAGAAGATGGAGTAAGAATGTTACATCAGGTTAATACGTTGTTAAGCAAAAAAGTCAATCTGTCAGAGGGTGTTTCCGTTGATGGATATTCGTTGATTATTAGAGCAGCGTTGTATTTTGTTACTGCCTCTTGGATTGCTTTTTACCCCGCATATCTTCTGCTAATTCATATGAAGGTAGAAAAATTTTTTTCTTACGATGTCTTTGTGGGTGGGCTGTTTGGAATTAAGTCATTTTTATTTCTGGTGTTCATTTTGATAGCAATCAGCTCAATATATATGTGGGGATTTGTTCTGATATTCAGAAATGCGACTATAACAAAGTCAAAGTCTATGTGGGTGCTGGGTGGCATATTCGTACTGGTGTCTTTTCTGTTCCACATATTGTTGTTCTACAGCGGGCTGGCATCTGGAAAGCCAGAGAGGATATTTTGGTTGTCCGGGCTTGGTTTTGTATTTGCGGTAGCGGTTTCATCTTATTTGGCTAACCCATTAAAAAGTTTGGTTTCGAATTGGCTTGCACCAATTGCAGGCATAGTCGCTAGCGCCACCTTACCTTTGTTCAACATGGGAGTCACTTCTGACATCGTAAAAACAGGACTTGAGAATTTTAAAGTTGGAGGAGGTGTTGAAGCGTCAGTGCATAAAGTTGAAAACAGCGAAATAATAAAATCCGGTTCGCTTTTGTTACTTACACCACAATACGTGTATCTGAGAGAGGGGAAATCAGGGTATTTGTCAATTTCTCGAACAAACGATACATTCGTTGCAGTAAAGTAAGTGTTTAGCTTGGGTTTTACGCTAAATCCGATCAGCCTTTCTGGAAAAAGGTAAGTTTGGCCATTACGTCCAAACTTCATATGGCGCTCCCTAAAAATAATCTACGACTTCTCTAAATTACGCGGAGTTGTTACGCGCCGTATGCGTAATTACGCAAGCCATGCGTAATTTTCTATGAGCAGTAGAAAGTTGAGCCAATAGCGAATGCCCATTCCCCGTTCATGGGGGAGAGCCGAGTGATTAAGGGTAGCGAATGAAGAGATGCTCGAAGGGGCGGGTCGCAGTTACTCGGAAAGGGTTCGGGAGAAGATTATTGCGAGGGGATTTTACTACTTGGCCCGTGGCCACTTTATGGTTTCAATACCACGCAAGCCGAAAAGGTTTGTAATCTTGGAAAACAAAAAAGAAAGGCCTGATAAATCGTAACGTATTGATTTGTCAGGCCTTTGTCTTTTTAGGCTGTTAGATTTAGCCCTGTTTCTGCCAAACCTATGCTTCCCTAACTACCATAATGTTGGCAAATGCCAAAACTATGCTTCCTTCCCTACACCCGAGGGTGAGGCCTTTTTGCTATATGGTGGAGGCGGCGGGAATTGAACCCGCGTCCGTCAGTCCTCTGCCGAGAGATCTACATGCTTAGTGCAGTCTATTAAATTTAGCGGGTTGCAACCCGACAGACAGGGCGCGCAAACCGCGATTCCGGTGAGTTTTTAACGAATCCACCCCGGACGAGCTTCATCGCGATCATGTGAGATATGACACCTGATAGCCCCGAAAGGCTCCGGACGCACAAGCACGGCTCCGGTCAGATGGCACCCTACCGGGTATTAAGCGGCGAGTGCGTAGTTGTCGTCGTTGGCAACTATAATTTGCGACTTTGGATTTACGAGATTGGTCGCCATCTCGGCATGCACCCAGGGTTTTGTAACCGGCGTCGAATCCAAATCGCCCCCTGAAACTGCTTTGAGTGTTTCTGTTAAAAAACATTGTCTCAATGGAGATCTTACCACAGAGACCATTGGTTCATTAGACTTATTCTGTGGATGAAGTTCACTGACAGGGCGTTAATGATCACCGGGCGCGGCGGACCAGGCGTTGTTTCTGTCGTGCCCAATCACGATTTTTTTCAGTTTCGCGTTTATCGTGTTCTTTTTTGCCCTTGGCGAGAGCGATTTCACACTTCACCAGGTGGTTTTTCCAATACAGTGCGGTGGCTACACAGGTGTAGCCTTTCTGATTGACACCGTTGAACAATTTACCGAGTTCACGCTGATTGAGCAGCAACTTGCGGGTGCGGCCGGGGTCGGTGACGTAGTGGGTGGACACGGTGCCCAATGGGGTGATGTGTGAACCAATCAGATAAGCCTCACCGTCTTTCAGTAATACATAGCTGTCAGTGAGCTGGGCTTTGCCGGCGCGCAGGCTTTTTACTTCCCAGCCCTGCAGAACGAGACCCGCTTCGAATTTTTCCTCGAGCTGGTATTCGTGACGGGCCCGCTTGTTGAGTGCAATGGTGGGGTTTTTTTGAGGGTGTTGGGATTTGTTAGCCATGGGTCGGCATTATAAGGATTGCGCTGGGGTGCGCCTATGGTTTTGTGGCGTTATGCGTGATTGCCTTGGTTTTGTATATCTTGGATTGCCGGTACAATCCGGTCAGTTTTGACAAGGAAATCGCCGATGGCGGAACAACAGCAGCAATCCCCTGCAGAGGTTGATGGGTCTGGATCAGTTCCCGGGGGACACCCTGTCTGGTCCAGCCGCTGGACCTTTGTGCTGGCGGCAACCGGTTCGGCGGTGGGTCTGGGGAATATCTGGAAGTTTCCCTATATTGCCGGTGAAAATGGCGGCGGCGCTTTTGTGCTGGTGTATCTGCTGTGTATTTTACTGGTAGGAATTCCCGTCATGGTGGCGGAGGTCATGCTGGGTCGGCGTGGTCGGCAGAGTCCGATCAATACGATGCGCCGCCTGACCACAGAGGCGGGCCTGGAGCGACACTGGCATGCGATAGGCTGGTTGGGTGTCATAGCCGGATTGATGATTCTTTCCTATTACGCGGTAATTGCCGGGTGGGCGCTCAATTACATTGGGAAGATGGCCAGCGGTGCATTCCAGGGCGCCAGTGCCGACCAGGTTGCCATTATTTTTGCAGACCTGTTGTCCGACCCGAAAGCACTGATTCTGTGGCAGACAGTCTTCATGATTCTGACCCTGTTAGTGGTTATTGGCGGGGTAACCCGCGGGCTTGGTGTTGCGGTAAGGATATTGATGCCGGTGCTGTTTGTACTGCTGCTGATCCTGCTGGTGTTTGGCATTCAGCGAGGGGATTTTGCCCAGGCTGTGAATTTTCTGTTCAGTTTCAACTATGAGGCATTGACCTGGGCGGGGGTTCTGGAGGCCATGGGGCATGCGTTTTTTACCCTCAGTCTGGGGATGGGTGCCATTATGGCCTATGGTGCCTACATGCCTGAGCATGCCCGGATTGGCCGCACCGTGCTTGCCGTCGGTTTTCTGGATACGGTGGTGGCGCTGGTTGCCGGGCTGGCCATATTCCCCATTGTGTTTGCAAATCCGTCGATTGCACCCGGGGCGGGTCCGGGGTTGCTGTTTGTCAGCCTGCCAATCGCATTTGGCAATATGACGGGAGGATTATTATTTGGCAGCCTGTTCTTTGTGCTGGTGACTTTGGCCGCCTGGAGCTCGGCGATCTCGCTGATCGAACCCGCCGTTGCCTATCTCATCGAATCGAAAAAATTTACCCGTATTACCGCGAATCTGCTGCTCGGTGGTATTGCCTGGGTTGTTGGGCTGGGGAGTGTTTTATCCTTTAATATCTGGGCAGAAAAGCAGGTTGCGGGGTTTAATTTCTTTGAGTTTATGGATTTTCTGACCTCCAGTGTCATGTTGCCGCTCACCGGTCTATTTATCGCTTTGTTTGCGGGCTGGTTGATGAGACCGGAAACCGTGCGGAGTGAGCTCGCGGATGAGTCGGGTCGGGTCTTCGCGAGCTGGTACTGGATATTGCGATATGTTTCGCCAATAGCCGTGGGGATCATTTTTGTGATGGGCCTCTACAAGACATTTTCCTGATGCTGACAACCATAAAACGCAGTGCGCTGGTGATGTTCTCCGCTGAGCAAATGTATGATCTGGTCAATGATGTGAACAGTTACCCACGCTATATGGAGGGCTGTGTCGGAGCCGATATATTAGAGCTGTCGGAGGACGGTATGGTGGCCAGACTAGACTTGAAAAAAGGGGGCATCGGTTACAGTTTTACCACTCGAAATACTCTGAAAAAACCCGAGCAGATTACCATGAGCCTTGAGCAGGGGCCTTTTAAAAAGTTGTCCGGTGAGTGGCACTTCAAACCATTGACGGCAAATGCCTGCAAAGTGATGCTCGACCTGGAATTTGAATTTAATAGTCTGTCGGTAGGACTTGCCTCCACCAGCCTGTTTACCTCTGTGGCGAACAATCTGGTAGATTCGTTGGCAAGGCGTGCTCAGGAGGTCTACGGTCCGTGAAAGATATTGAGTTGATTACCGTGGAGGTGGCCTATGCGTTGCCTCATCGTCAGCAACTGCTGGCGCTTAAGGTTGCACCCGGAACCACTGCGTATGAGGCGGTTCGACAGTCCGGAATTGTGCAGCAGTTCCCCGAGATTGATCTGGAAAATGTAAAAATGGGCATCTTTGGGCAGGCCCTGGGCACCAAAGGCCTCAATCCGCCAAAGACCTATGTGTTGGAAGCGGGTGATCGGGTGGAAATTTATCGGCCTCTGACCGTGGATCCCAAAGAGATTCGCAAACGGCGTGCGGCGAAGGCCGGGCAGAGTAATTGATCACTCGGTGCTTTCTATATTCACCGTAGTGGGAATAAAGTCACCTCTGAATCCCACCAGTTGGTCGTTTTCAAAGAAAATCGCCATCCGCTCCCTGACTTCTTCACCGTTACTGGGCGACAGGCTGTAATAATAGTCCCAGCGGTCTTCATTGAAGGTATCTGAAACCAGGGGTGTCCCCATCACAAAACGCACCTGGGACTTGGTCATGCCCGGACGAAGCTGGTCAATCATGTCCTGGGTGATAACATTTCCCTGTTGGATATCGAATTTATGCACATTGGGTAGTTTGGGCATACTGAAATCCGGCATTGAGACACCTGAGCACCCGGCGAGTAACGCGGTCACTGCCAGATAGCAGGTAATTCTTGCAGTAAAATGCATTGGGGGTTCCAGAGTTTTCAGTGAACGGCGATAATACAGAATCAATTGAGTGTATTAAAGAGGCGGTAGCAGAATGAAGGATGAAAACCGGGACTTACGGAAGGCGGGGCTCAAGGTCACCGTACCCCGTCTGAAGATCCTGCAGATTCTTGAGGAAATCAATGAAAGTCATATGAGTGCCGAGGATGTGTACCGCAAATTACTCGAAGCCGGTGACGATGTCAGTATTGCCACGGTATATCGGGTGTTGACTCAGTTCGAGAGTGCCGGCCTGATTACACGCCATAATTTTGACAGCGGTCCGGCAGTTTATGAAATTGATCGGGGTATTCATCACGATCATATGGTGAATGTAGATAGTGGCGATGTGATTGAATTTCAAAGCAGTGAAATTGAAGCGTTGCAGAAAGCGATCGCTACCAAGCATGGGTTCGATCTGGTGGGCCACAATCTGGTGCTCTACGTCAAAGAGGCTAAAAGATAATTGAGGGTTGATTACGCGATTTTGGTCTGATTTCTGCCAGCTTCTTTGGCACGATACATGGCGCTGTCGGCAGCTTTCATGACGCCATCAAAATGCAGGGCGTCCTGTGCATCGGCAACGCCTATACTGACGGTCACCCGGATATTGCCGCGGCGTCGTGAAGCGCCACGTTTCTTTTCGCCGCTGGACTGATAGCGTGGTCGATTTTTGTTGTCCCGGGTGGCCATGTCGTAATTTGCAATATTCTTGCGCAGTTGTTCCAGGTAATCGACGACCTGCTCCCGTGTTTTGCCGCGAAACAGCAGGCAAAACTCCTCTCCCCCAAAGCGGTAGGCTCGTCCGCCCCCACTGACCCGGCGCAGTTGCGCGGCAATGGCACGAAGTACTTGGTCACCCAGGTCGTGACCATATTGATCATTGATGGATTTGAAATGGTCCACATCCACCATCGCCAACGCATAGTGGTTTCCCATGGTGCGTACATCGCGGAGCAGTGCCCGCCGGTTGGGGATCTGGGTCAGTTCGTCCCGGTACACCATGTTGAGCAGGGCCTGGGTCTGGTTGATAATCAACAGTAATCCGGCGGCAGAAAACATGATTGAGGAAATATGCGGTAACTGAAACCATCCCACGGTGATAAAGCTGAAGAACACGCAGCCTGGCAGGCTGCTGTCCAGATACTCCCGGCGAAGCAATGGCAGGATGATGCTGAAGGTATAGACCAGTAGAAACAGTAATCCCGCTGTGGCGGATATCTTCAGGCCGAAAAAAGTACTTTCGTTGATGCCGGGCAGGAGGTGGGAAAACCAGAGGGGTTGCCACTGAAACAGGCTGATGATGATCAGTGCAAAGATTGAGATGAAGGCCGTCAATACCAGAAAAGCCGGGTGTCGCCAGCCGGTGTCGGGGAGAATAATGAACACGCCCAGTATCAGTGGCAGACAAAGTGAGATGAGGCTGAAGATCTGGTTGGCCGGCTCAGCATTCAATGGCGCCTGCAGGAAATGCCGAATCAGCCAGTAGCTGATCAGCATTGTCATGGCCGTACCCAGATTTTTGGATTGGTTTGCCAGTAAAGCCATGAAAGCGGCGAGCCCGCAGACGATGAAGGGCAACTGCTCCAGCAGAGCCCGTTGATCGTTGTTCAATGCGGGGTATTGCCAATAGGTGAAGACTGCCAGCATCAGGCAGAACATCGGGGCGAGCAGGCGAATAATAATTTGTGACATAACTGGCGAGTTGCGTTCGCCTTCCCTGTTCAAAAGATAATCAGTCTAAAAGGTTACGGCTGTTGCGTAAATATCCGGGCGCGAAGGCTATCTAATCATTTGTGGGCCATATGGCTGTGTTCCAGACCCTATAAGAGCAGTGTGTACATGTGGAAATGGTTGAGATTAACAACAGTGTATTTGCTGCTCTTGTCCCCGGTTCCTGCAGTAGCAGACCGTTTTTGTTGGTTGCTGGCTGAAACCTATTACGAGCAACTCTACTGTGAAGTGCAGGCTGCGGGTCAGGGGGCTGACTTACCTTCATTGCTGGACTTCCGGCGTAACAACGACAAAATTCAGGCTCTGTTGCTCAGGCGGCCTGCAGCCAGAGCCGGTATTGACGTTGCCGTGCCAGCCGATACCCGACTGCCTGTGCCGGAGATCGTTGAGGCAGCAGAGCCCCTCAAGATCGACAACGGACTGGATGGCTGTCAACTCGATCATCAGTGGTTGACTTGCGAGGGAGTTCGCTACGTGCTGGTGAGCAATCTGGCCAATAGCAGGCTGGCGGGAGGTGTGCTCAAACCATCGAATAAAATGCGCATACCGGCATTTCGCGGGGCAATGGATGATGGGATCGCCCGAGCTGACTACTTGGCGGCGGCCTATCGACAATATTTGGAGAAAATGATGGAAATCGGCCTTGGCGGGTCGACGTTTTCCTATGCGAAATTTGTCTATCTGTTTGATGATGTAATAGCAAAGGGTGTGGATTTTGCGCAGCGCTTTGAAACGATGTTTGGTTTTCTGAAGGAGGATAAGCAGCGTCTGGCTGTTAACGAGTCGCAGCCAGACTCACTGGCGCTGCAGCCAGGACAGTGTGATCGGTTTGGGCGTCAGCTGGTGGTGTGCAATAACGGCAGAAAGAATTATCTGTTTCGCCGACAGGATTAGTCGATCCGCTCTGCGCGTCCGTGTTCGATCACCCGCGAAGGTTTGGCAGACAATACCCGGTATGCCTTAAGCATATTAAATACGGCGTGGCCAAGGTGCTGTTCTGCCATGGCCAGTTCGCGGGCGGTGATCATCTCGCGCTCGTGATTGCTCAGGTTGGCGGGGTCGCCGCCGAGTTCTGTATCAATGCGTTGCATTAGCTGATCGATAAACAGTTGGCTGTCTCCGCAGGACTGGTGTAAGCCGTCGGCATATTGTTTCACTGTTCCGGGGAGGTCGCGCATTGCCTGAAAAGAGGCTTTTGTATTTCGTATAGCCAGTCTGGCCGGCAACATGCTCAGGTTAAAGCTCGCTGATAAAAACTGGTGGATCATAACTGGCTCCTTCCGGGTTTCTTTGCGGAAATGTCAGTATAGCAGAGGTCTGCGGTCGACAATCCGCGGGTCTACCTCAAAAGGAATTACACGTGATTGGTTCATGCGGCGATACGTTGGAGCGGCCAGCTTGTCACTTGAATGTTTTGCGAGGTCATTAATCGGGTTAGCCGATCATCGAAGCGGCGGCAATGAGCAATAGCATGACGCCAACGCCTATCAGTACCAATTTTCCGACTCTGGCCAGTGTTTCTGTATCTTCTCTCTGCACGGTAACGCCCTCTTATTATGGAGAAAGGGCCCAGCATAGCGGTTTGAATGCTTGAATTTATTGATCTGTATCAAGCAGTTTGTTCACCCAATTGTAGCATTTCCCTGGCATGACTGAGGCTGGTATCAGTCGTTCTTGCACCTCCGAGCATGCGTGCGATTTCATTGGTGCGGTCAGCACCTGAAAGCGACCGGATACCGCTGTTGGCAGAATGTTCGCCGGTGGTTTTTGTTACCAGCAGGTGGTGGTGAGCGCAGGCGGCAACCTGTGGCAGATGCGTTACGCAAATAACCTGTCCCTGCCCTCCGAGCTGGCGTAACAGTTTGCCTACCACATCTGCGGTGGCGCCACCAATGCCCACATCCACCTCGTCGAAAACCAGGGTGGGGACCGCCGAATGGTTTGCAGCGATAACCTGGATAGCCAAACTGATTCGTGAAAGCTCGCCACCAGATGCGACTTTGGCAAGGGGTCTTGGCGGTTCACCGGGATTGGTGGTGATCAGAAATTCGATGGTCTCCATGCCGTTGGCTGTTAATTGCCCCGATTTGACCGGGGTAAGTTGAGGTATGAATTTTGTGCCATCCATCGAAAGTGCCGAAAACTGCTGTTCAACCAGTGCAGAAAATACAGTTGCCGCGGCTGTTCGGCGGGCCGTGAGATTTTCTGCCAGCGCGAGGTACTGGTCGGAGAGGGTGGCGGCCTGTTGTCGAAGTTTTTCAATACTACCCTCGCCACCGGCAAGATTGTCCAGTTCTTCCTGTAGCGCCAGACGTTTGGCCGTTAGCTCTGGTGGGTCGATGCGGTGTTTGCGCGCCAACTGATAGATGGCGCTCAAGCGTGTTTCCAGTTGCAGTAGCCGCTCCGGGTCCAGTTCGAATTTGTCCAGATGTTGCTGGATTTCACGGCTGGCTTCCGCCACTTCAATGGCCGCACTGTTCAGCAGATTTTCTGCCTCAATCAGCTCAGCAGGTTTGCCGGGCATGTTGGCCAGCAACTGTAAGGCCTTGCCTAGGCTGTCTTGCAAGTTGAAGTCTTCTGCTTCACAGCAGAGCTGTAACAACGACCCGCTGTCCCTGAGTATGGCCTCTGCATTTCCCAATTGCTGTTGCTGGTGTTCCAGCTGTTCCAGCTCACCTTCTGCCAGGGACAGTTCATCCAGTTCCGATAACTGAAATGTGAGCAGTTCCCGTCTGGCATTCAGTTCGTCTGAGGCGTTCTCCAGCTTATCCAGCAGCTGTGTTGTGGTCGCCCACTGTTGATAAATCTGTCGCAACTCGCCAGCCAGCTCCGAACATCCGGCAAAGTTGTCCAGTATTTTGTGATGGGTCTCCCTGCGCAACAGGGACTGGTGTTCATGCTGGCTGTGAATGTCGATCAGCATCTCGCCAAGCTCACGCAGCTGCTGCATGGTGGCGGCCTGGCCATTGATGTAGCCCCGGGATCGGCCTTCGCGGGTCAACAGTCTCCGCAATAATACTTCGTCACCGTTTTCGGCAAAATCGTTATCGATCAGCCACTGTCGGGCCGCTACAATCTCTGTCAGATCAAATAATGCTGAGACCTCGGCGCGTTCCTGGCCCTGGCGAATCCGATCTGTATCGGCGCGATCTCCCAGCGCCATTGCCAGGGCGTCGAGCACCAGGGACTTGCCTGCGCCGGTTTCGCCGGTCAATGCTGTCATGCCGACACCGAAATCCACTTCGAGGGATTCCACCAGCGTGAAATGTTTGACTGTCAGGGTAGTAAGCACCAGTAATGCCTGTTTGTGTGAAGTGACATCAGAAGAACAATGTTATACACAATTTTTAAGCGCGTCTGCCCTTGAAACATGGGGCAATGGCCCAATATAGCGGGTTGAAGCAAAGTCCTGAAGCAGCGTATTCAATAGAAGAAGGGAGATGTTGCGTGTCAACAGAACAAAATCATCAGGAGCCGGATCCACAGGATCCCGGTTCAGAGGGCGCCGCTGAGTCGCGGCCTGAAGTAGAGCAGTCAGAGGCGCAATCAGCAACCGGCGAGGTTGAACAGTTGACGACCGATCTGGCCAACGCCAAGGACCAGGTGCTGAGAACCCATGCGGAAATGCAGAACCTGCGACGGCGTATGGAGCGCGATGTGGAAAACGCACACAAGTATGCTCTCGAAAAGTTTGTCGGTGAGCTGTTGCCAGTGGTCGATAATCTTGAGCGTTCCATTCAGGCAATGACCGATGTCGGCGATGAGTTCAAAGCGGTCAGTGACGGCATTGAGCTCACCCTAAAGAGCTTCCAGGATGTGCTGGCTCGCTTCAAGGTGGAAGCCATTGATCCCGGTGGTGAGGCGTTTAATCCCGACCTTCATCAGGCGATGAGTATGCTTGAAGTGCCTGATGTAACCCCCAACACCGTCATTGATGTGTTCCAGAAGGGTTACACACTCAATGGTCGGCTGATTCGTCCTGCGATGGTGGTAGTCGCCAAGTTGGCAGCGAATAACACCGGCGAGCCTTGAAATTCCGCAATGCGGGCCAATATACAGACTCAGAAACCAATTTTTACCAGTTTAAGCAAACCCGGAGAAACAGATAATGGGCAAAATAATCGGAATTGACCTCGGCACCACTAATTCCTGTGTGGCTGTACTTGAGGGCGACAAGCCGAAAGTGATCGAAAATGCCGAGGGCACGCGCACCACGCCGTCTATCGTCGCATTTGCCGAAGACAATGAAATTCTGGTGGGCCAGTCAGCCAAACGCCAGGCTGTGACCAATCCCAGCAATACCCTGTTTGCCGTCAAGCGGCTGATTGGTCGTCGTTTTGATGACGATGTAGTGCAGAAAGACATCAAGATGGTGCCCTACAAAATCGTCAAGGCGGACAATGGCGATGCCTGGGTGGAAGTCAAAGGTGACAAAAAAGCGCCGCCGCAGATTTCGGCCGAAGTGCTGAAGAAAATGAAGAAGACGGCAGAAGACTATCTGGGTGAGAAAGTCACCGAGGCCGTCATTACGGTGCCAGCCTATTTTAATGACTCCCAGCGGCAGGCTACCAAGGATGCCGGTCGGATTGCGGGCCTCGATGTCAAGCGCATTATCAATGAGCCAACGGCTGCTGCGCTGGCCTATGGTATGGATCGTGATCCCGGCGACCGCGTTGTGGCTGTCTTCGATCTGGGTGGCGGTACTTTTGATATCTCAATCATTGAGATTGCCGATGTGGATGGTGAACACCAGTTTGAAGTGCTGTCCACAAATGGTGACACATTCCTCGGGGGTGAAGATTTCGACCTGCGATTGATCGAGTACCTGGCCGCCGAGTTCAAAAAGGACAGCGGCATAGACCTGCACAGCGATCCGCTTGCGCTACAACGTCTCAAAGAGGCTGCGGAGAAAGCCAAGATTGAGCTGTCATCCAGTCAGCAAACTGAAGTGAATTTACCCTACATTACTGCCGATGCCACCGGTCCGAAACACCTGGTGGTCAAGCTGACTCGCTCCAAACTTGAGTCTCTGGTGGAAGAGCTGGTTGCCCGTTCCATGGAGCCGGTGAAAATGGCTCTGAAAGACGCCGGAAAATCTGCTTCAGAAATTGATGATGTCATTCTGGTAGGTGGTCAGACCCGGATGCCCATGGTGCAAAAATACGTCACCGATTTCTTCGGCAAAGAACCGCGCAAGGATGTCAACCCCGATGAGGCTGTTGCCGTTGGTGCCGCGATTCAGGCAGCGGTGATGTCCGGTGAAGTAAAAGACGTGCTTCTGCTGGATGTGACACCCCTGACCCTGGGTATTGAAACCATGGGTGGTGTGGCGACACCTCTGATTGAGAAAAACACCACGATCCCGACGAAAAAATCGCAAATTTTCTCAACGGCAGATGATAATCAGCAAGCAGTAACGGTTCACGTAGTTCAGGGTGAGCGCAAGCAGGCAGCCGGCAATAAGTCATTGGGCCGTTTTGATCTGGCTGATATTCCCCCGGCACCTCGCGGCATGCCTCAGATTGAGGTGACTTTTGACATTGATGCAAATGGCATTCTCAATGTTAGTGCCAAAGACAAGGCTACTGGAAAAGAGCAGTCCATTATCATCAAGGCTTGCTCTGGCCTCTCAGATGACGAAATCGACAAAATGGTCAAGGATGCCGAGGCAAATGCCGCCGAGGACAAGAGATTTGAAGAGCTGGTGAGTTCCCGCAATGCTGCGGACGGCCTCGCCCATGCCGCCAGGAAAACGCTGGAAGAAGCGGGCGACAAGGCCAGTGCTGAAGAGAAAGAGGCGATTGAGTCTGCTATCAAGGGCGTGGAAGATGCCGTCAAAAGTGATGACAAGGAGGGAATCGATGCCGCCGCGAACACGCTTTCCGAGGCCTCTGCTGCGCTGGCACAGAAACTTTACGCCGAACAGGCTGAGGCTCAACCTGAGGGGGCAGAGTCGTCCGAGGGCAGCACGTCTGATGACGCAGTGGATGCTGAATTCGAAGAAGTGAAAGACGACAAAAACAAGTAGGGCTTGTCCTACTTGGAATGCCCGGCATGCCAGTGCCGAAAGCAGGCGCGGTTTCCAGTCCGCGCCTTGCCGTGTCCGGTGTGCTGCCAAGGCGGTGCGCAGGACAACATGATAATTACTGCCTCTGGCAGTGAACCCAACCAGAGAAGTTGAAACGCAATGGCCAAACGCGATTATTACGAAATTCTCGGTGTTGCCAAAAACGCCTCCGCTGACGAAGTTAAAAAAGCCTACCGCCGGATTGCGATGAAAAATCACCCGGACCGGAATCCGGACAACAAGGCGGCGGAAGATGTATTCAAGGAGGCCACCGAGGCCTATGAGGTGCTTTCCGATAAAGAGAAGAAAGCGGCCTATGATCAATACGGTCATGCCGGGGTGGATCCCAATGCCGGATTTGGCGGTGGTCAGGGCGGCCCCGGGTTCGGAGGTTTCAGTGATATTTTCGGGGATGTTTTCGGCGATATTTTTGGCGGCGCTGGTCGCGGCAGGGGTGGCCCTATGCGGGGTTCAGACCTGCGCTATGATATGCAGCTCGACCTTGAGGATGCAGTAAAAGGTAAAACGGTTCAGATCAGGGTGCCGACCCTGGTCAATTGCAAAACCTGCGACGGCTCCGGTGCCAAAAAAGGTAGTACGCCAACTACTTGTGGTACTTGTGGCGGTCATGGTCAGGTGCGTATGTCGCAGGGTTTCATTGCTGTTCAGCAGACCTGCCCGACCTGTCGCGGTCGGGGCCAGGTTATTTCGGATCCCTGTGGGGTTTGCCATGGCCAGGGTCGCGTACAGGAAAGCAAGACATTGTCTGTCAAGGTTCCTGCCGGTGTTGATACCGGTGACCGCATTCGTCTGGCGGGGGAAGGCGAGGCCGGGCCGGAAGGTGGTCCTCCGGGCGACCTCTATGTTCAGATCCACGTTCGCGAGCACTCGCTATTCAAGCGCGAGGGTAGAAACCTGTATTGCGAAGTGCCGATCAGTATTGTGGATGCCATTCTGGGTGGAGAAATTGAGGTGCCGACGCTGGATGGTCGGGTGAAATTGAAGATTCCCCCCGAAACCCAGACCGATCGGGTCTTTCGCCTGCGGGGCAAGGGTGTGGCCAGTGTGCGCGGCGGTGGGCCCGGCGACCTCCTGTGCCGGGTTGTTCTTGAGACGCCTGTGAACCTGAATTCCGAACAGAAGGATTTGTTGCGTCAGCTCCAGGAAAGCCTCGAAAAAGGCAAACACTCCCCCAAAAGAGCGTCCTGGTTTGAGGGTGTGAAAAAATTCTTTGATGGCTTTACGATATAGTGAGCATCTGTGCATGTGACCTCCTTCTGGTTTCCTGTGCCATCACCACGAGATATATCAATGACGCGAATAGCAGTTACCGGCGCTGCCGGGCGTATGGGTAAGGCGCTGATTGAAGCGATTGACCTGAATCCCTCCGTGCACCTCACGGTCGCTCTGGAGCGACCTGGCAGTTCCCTGATAGGCGTTGATGCCGGAGAGCTGGCGGGTATTGGTTCCAATGGCGTTAAGGTGATCGGCGATATCCGTCAGGCACTGGAACAATTTGATGTGCTTATTGATTTCACCTCCCCCGATGCCACACTTGCGAATGCTGACGCCTGTGCCTTCAGTGGTCGTAAAATGGTTATAGGTACCACCGGTTTTACTCCGGAGCAGCGTACTCAGCTGGTTTCTATGGCGGATCGCACTGCCCTGTGTATGGCATCCAACTTCAGTACCGGGGTAAATTTGTGTTTCAAATTGCTGGATATGGCGGCCAGTGTGCTGGGTGATGAAGTCGATATTGAGATTTACGAAGCCCATCATCGCCATAAGGTTGATGCCCCCTCAGGCACTGCATTGAGCATGGGGCAGGTGGTCGCCAGCGCGCTGGGTCGTGATCTGAGCGAAGTCGCTGTTTACGGTCGCGAGGGGCAGACGGGCGCGCGTGATCGACAAACCATCGGTTTTGCCACTGTCCGGGCCGGTGATATTGTCGGCGACCATACGGTGATGTTTGCGGCTGAAGGGGAGCGAGTGGAAATTACCCACAAAGCCTCGAGTCGCATGTCGTTTGCCCGTGGTGCCGTTCGCGCAGCTGGCTGGTTACAGAAAAAAGAGACCGGCCTGTTTGATATGCAGGATGTACTGGGGCTGAAATAGTAGTACGACAACTCAATCGGGGGGCTTTACAGCACAGTCTGTGCCCCGCTTATAGCAACTGTGCAGTTGCGGCGCTGGAAAAAATCTCCTGTCGCGTAAACACTGTCTAATAACCGTCAGCTGTCGAGGTGCAGACAGCACCATTGAGCAGAGGGTGGCGACCACAACGCCGTTGAGGCGGTTTTGATACACAAGGCAACAGAAATCGCCGTTTTTTTGCCCCCGGCCACAAGCCTGGAAACGGATTAGCACTGGACATAAGCATGCCTCTTGCCTAGAATATCCAGTTAGTTTCTGCTGACGTGAAACGCCCTGCAAAGACACAGGTGAAAAGCGCGATTGAATGATTTGAAAGCGAGGTGAGACGCACGGTTTCATCTCGCTTTTTTGCAGCCTGATATCATGAAATCAATGAGTTAGTTTTTGATACGGGCGATTCTCGCAGTTCTGGATTCCCGGTTATTTGAGGAGGTTGCTTTGAATACCGATAGCCATCGGTCCGCCATTCTTGCACTTGAAGATGGTACTGTTTTCGAAGGCATCGCCATTGGTGCGGAGGGTGTTTCCAGTGGTGAGGTGGTATTCAATACAGCATTGACGGGATACCAGGAAATTCTCACTGATCCCTCCTATGCCCGCCAGATCGTGACATTGACCTACCCCCACATTGGTAATACCGGTGTCAATGATGAAGACAACGAGTCTGACCGGATCTGGGCCGCGGGTCTGGTGATCCGGGATTTGCCGTTGATGGCAAGCAATTTCCGGTCTTGCCAATCGCTCGACGCCTATCTGAAGGCAAATAACATTCTTGGTATTGCCAACATAGATACCCGTAAGCTCACGCGTATTCTGCGGGAGAAGGGTGCCCAGAATGGCTGTCTGATGGCGGGTTCTGTCGATCAGGCAAAGGCCTTGTCTTCAGCAAGAAGCTTTGCCGGCCTAAAGGGCATGGATCTGGCCCGGGAAGTGACGACCGCAAAATCCTACCCCTGGCGGGAGGGGACCTGGCGACTCGGGCAGGGTTATTCAGTCCCTTCGGAAAATCCTTACAATATTGTTGCCTATGATTTTGGTACGAAGCGGAATATTCTGCGTATGCTGGTGGATCGGGGAGCCAATTTGACGGTGGTCCCTGCAGAAACCCCCGCCAGCGAGGTGCTGGCCCTGAACCCGGACGGCGTGTTTCTCTCCAACGGCCCCGGCGACCCGGAACCCTGCGATTATGCCATCCGGGCCATTCGCGACATTCTCGACCACGACATCCCGGTGTTTGGTATTTGTCTGGGCCATCAGCTGTTGGCTCTGGCCAGCGGAGCCAGAACAGAAAAAATGAAATTTGGGCACCACGGTGCCAATCATCCGGTAAGAAGCCTTGATGACGGGTTGGTGTTGATTACCAGTCAGAACCACGGCTTCGCTGTGGATGAACAGACATTACCCGACAATCTGCGCGCAACCCACCGATCATTGTTCGACGGATCATTGCAGGGCTTGCACCGCACTGACAGGTCGGCCTTCAGTTTTCAGGGGCACCCGGAAGCCAGTCCCGGCCCCCACGATGCCGCGCCACTGTTCGATCATTTTTTTGAGCTGATTCGGGCCAGTCAGGCCGGGGACTAGTGGGTGAATCCAGGTAAGTGGAGAGCGACAGTCGCCCCGGTTGCTGCTAAGTGGTTGTGACCTGCATTGCGTCCACAGGTAGTCCAAGCTAACGACAATTGCCATACTGACGATAATTTATGCCAAAAAGAACCGATCTTAAAAGTATCCTGATCCTCGGCGCCGGCCCCATTGTTATCGGGCAGGCCTGCGAGTTTGATTACTCGGGGGCACAGGCCTGTAAAGCCCTGCGGGAAGAGGGTTACCGGGTGATTCTGGTGAACTCGAATCCGGCGACGATCATGACGGATCCGTCCATGGCGGATGCGACCTATATCGAGCCTGTAGAATGGCGGACTGTGGCCAAAATTATTGAGCGGGAGCGTCCCGATGCCCTGCTGCCAACAATGGGCGGACAGACTGCACTCAATTGTGCCCTGGATCTGGCTCGTGAAGGTGTGCTCGAGGAATTCGGTGTCGATATGATCGGGGCTGATCGGGATGCCATCGATAAAGCCGAGGATCGCAACCGTTTTGACAAAGCCATGAAGGCAATCGGACTGGAAACACCCAAGGCCGTTATCGTGCACAGCCTTGAGGAGGCGTTGCAGGTGCCGGACCAGTTCGGTTATCCCTGTATTATTCGCCCGTCCTTCACTATGGGTGGTTCGGGTGGTGGTATTGCCTATAACCGCGAAGAATTTGAAGAGATCTGTCGCCGGGGGCTGGACCTCTCACCCACCAAAGAGCTCCTGATTGATGAGTCCCTGATTGGCTGGAAAGAATACGAAATGGAAGTGGTGCGGGACAGGAATGACAACTGCATTATCATCTGTTCCATCGAAAACCTGGACCCCATGGGTGTACATACCGGTGATTCGATTACCGTGGCCCCGGCCCAGACCCTCACCGATAAGGAATACCAGATCATGCGCAACGCCTCCATAGCGGTGTTGCGGGAAATTGGCGTGGAGACCGGTGGCTCCAACGTACAGTTTGCCGTGAACCCGGTGGACGGTCGGTTGGTGGTGATTGAAATGAACCCCAGGGTGTCGCGTTCCTCTGCCCTGGCCTCCAAGGCGACGGGCTTCCCGATTGCCAAGGTGGCGGCGAAACTGGCGGTGGGATATACCCTGGATGAGTTGCAGAACGATATTACGGGGGGTGCCACCCCGGCTTCCTTTGAGCCCAGTATCGACTATGTGGTCACCAAGATTCCCCGTTTTGCCTTTGAGAAATTCAGTGCAGCCAATGCCAAACTGACCACGCAGATGAAGTCGGTGGGCGAGGTCATGGCGATTGGTCGTACTTTTCAGGAATCTCTCCAAAAAGCACTCCGTGGTCTGGAGGTGGGGTCTGCCGGATTTGAACCCCAGGTGGATGTAAATACTGACGAAGGTCTGAATGAGTTGCGGGAGCAGCTCAGTGATCCGGGCGCAGAGCGTATCTGGTTTGTGGGCGACGCATTTCGCGCCGGCATGTCCGTGGATGAGGTGTTTGATCTCTGCGCTATTGACCCCTGGTTTCTGGCGCAGATTGAAGATCTGATCCGGGAAGAGCAAAAGTTGCGGGGCCGGACACTGGAAAGTCTGGATGCCGGTCAGTTGTACGCCCTTAAACGCAAAGGCTTTTCCGATATTCGGTTGGCGAGCCTGCTCAACAGTTCAGAGACCGCCGTGCGCGAGAGTCGTAGGGCCCTGAATATTCACCCGGTTTATAAGCGGGTAGATACCTGTGCTGCAGAGTTTGCTACGGCTACGGCATATATGTACTCCAGCTATGAAGAGGAGTGTGAATCACAGCCTTCAGACCGCAATAAAATTCTGGTTCTGGGTGGCGGTCCCAACCGCATCGGCCAAGGTATTGAGTTTGATTACTGTTGTGTGCACGCGGCGTTGGCCATGCGTGAGGACGGTTACGAAACTATCATGGTCAACTGTAATCCCGAGACGGTATCAACGGACTACGACACCTCGGACCGTCTCTATTTCGAGCCGGTCACCCTCGAGGATGTGCTCGAAATAGTGCGGATTGAAAAGCCGGTCGGCGTGATCGTGCAGTTTGGAGGGCAGACGCCGCTGAAACTGGCCCGTGCACTGGAGGCGCAGGGAGTGCCCATTATTGGCACCACCCCGGATGCCATTGACCGGGCCGAAGATCGTGAGCGATTCCAGCAGATGATCCACAAGTTGGGATTATTGCAGCCAGCCAACGCCATTGTCCGCTCTGCTGAAGAAGCGATTGCCGCAGCAGCCGGGATCGGTTATCCGCTGGTCGTCAGGCCGTCCTATGTGCTCGGCGGGCGCGCTATGGAAATTGTCTATCGGGAGGAAGAGCTGCAACGCTATATGAGTCAGGCGGTGCGGGTCTCTGAAGACGCCCCGGTACTGCTTGATTACTTCCTTTCTTCGGCGGTAGAAGTGGACATCGATGCTGTCTCGGATGGTGAGCACGTGGTGATTGGTGCCATCATGCAGCATATTGAGCAGGCGGGTATTCACTCGGGTGACTCCGCCTGTGCGCTGCCGCCCTACAGTTTGCCCGAAGATGTGCAAGATGAAATGCGCGAAACGGTCAAGGCGATGGCCGTTGAGCTCAATGTCAAAGGGCTTATGAACGTCCAGCTGGCGTGGCAGGATGGCAAGGTCTACGTGATTGAAGTCAATCCGCGGGCCTCCCGCACCGTACCGTTTGTCTCAAAATGTATCGGCACATCGCTGGCAAAAGTGGCAGCACGTTGTATGGTGGGTGTATCACTGGCGGAGCAAAATTTTACTACTGAGATTATTCCCGATTATTTCAGTGTCAAAGAGGCGGTGTTACCGTTCAATAAATTTCCCGGTATTGATCCCATTCTTGGGCCGGAGATGAAGTCCACCGGAGAGGTGATGGGCGTAGGCGATACGTTTGCCGAAGCCTATGCCAAGGCGGAGCTGGGTGCCAGCGATCCGATTCCCACTTCGGGAACTGCCTTCCTCAGTGTTCGGGAGCCAGACAAGGCCGGGATTGCGGCGGTGGCTCGCAGTCTGATCAATAGTGGGTTCAATCTGGTGGCCACCAGTGGAACTGCCCAGGTGATTGAAGATGCAGGGTTGTCGGTTGAACGGGTCAATAAAGTGAAACAGGGGCGTCCTCATATCGTGGACATGATCAAAAATGATCAAATCAGTCTGATCGTCAATACCACAGAGGGTCGCCAGGCGATTGCCGACTCTTCTACCATACGGTCCAGCGCGGAACAGCGGGGGGTGTATTACACAACAACACTCGCTGGTGGTCAGGCGGTCTGTATGGCCCTTGAGCAGAGTGGAGAAATTAAAGTCCGTCGGTTGCAGGAATTGCACGAGAGGAATCAGTAATGCAAAAGATACCCATGACAGTTGAAGGCGCGGCAAAACTTCGTCAGGAACTGGATAACCTGAAAAAAGTAGAGCGTCCCCGGATTGTTGCGGCCATCGCGGAGGCCCGTGCACACGGTGATTTGAAGGAAAATGCAGAATATCATGCCGCCCGTGAACAGCAGAGTTTTGCCGAGGGGCGTATACAGGAAATAGAGAGCAAGCTGAGCAACGCCCAGATTATTGATATCAAGAAGATTCCGCAGGGCGATAAAGTGATTTTTGGCTGCACTGTGGATCTGATCAACCTGGATACCGAGGAGCGCGTGACCTACAAGATTGTTGGTGATGACGAATCGGACGTAAAATTGAACATGATTTCCTACCAGTCACCGATCGTCCGCGCCATGATAGGCAAGGAAGTTGGTGACATTGTCGTCGTTAAAACACCGGCCGGTGATGTGGAATATGAGCTTGACGATGTTCGGCATACCTGATGCCGAACGCCGCAATGCTCACTACCGGGCCGAAGGCGATCGCAACAGATTGGATAAATGCCGATTGGGTTGTTCTGCTCTTCTCAGCAGGAGCACAATATGTCCAATGGTTTGAACCACCTCTGCCCCCAGCGTATCCGTTAGGGTTTCAATGATCGTCTGCTTTACCTCGCGGTCGTCTACAGAAAGTTTCACTTTGATGAGCTCATGGTCATTGAGTGCGCGGTCAATTTCTGCGATAACTGATTCGGTGAGGCCTTTTGCGGCAACGGTGACCACCGGGTTGAGTTTGTGGCCCAGGCGTCGCAGATGCTTTTTATCCTCATTGGAAATTGTCATAGAATGGTTGTCCTCTAAAACGGCGCGTATTCTAGCCGAACTGATAACAGGTTGATATGGGCCGGTCAAAAAGCAGCCAGCGCTGGTTACAGGAACACAATAGCGATCACTATGTAAAACTTGCTCAGCAAGATGGCTATCGTTCCCGTGCCAGCTATAAGCTGTTGGAGTTACACAAAAAAGATCGTTTGTTTAAACCCGGGATGACCGTGGTTGATCTGGGTGCTGCTCCCGGTGGTTGGTCTCAGGTGGCTGTGACGCTGGTCGGCGACAAGGGTCGTGTTGTTGCCTCGGATATTCTGCCTATGGACAGTATAGCTGGCGTCGACTTCGTCGAGGGGGATTTTACCGAAGAGTCCGTACTCGATGAAATTCTGGAGTTGCTTGAGGGTCAACAGGCCGACCTTGTAATTTCAGATATGGCCCCCAATATGAGTGGTATGAAGGCTGTTGATCAACCCAAGGCCATGTATCTGATAGAGTTGGCGCTTGAATTGGCCTGCCAAATATTGAAACCTGAAGGGGTTTTTGTTGCCAAAGTATTTCATGGCGAAGGTTTCGATGACTTTTTGCGCGATACAAAACGGCGTTTCCAGCAGGTCGTTACACGAAAACCCGATGCGTCCCGCTCCCGATCCCGTGAAGTTTATCTGGTTGCCCGCGGGCTTAAGGTCTCGGACTAAATAATATCAGCCGGTATGGGCTCCTCCCATCCCGGTTACCACTGCGCTCAAATGGCCGTTAGAATAGAACGCGGTGGCGCTAAAATGAGGAAGTTCAGTTGAACGACATGGCAAAGAATCTTGTATTGTGGTTAATCATTGCGGCAGTGTTATTGTCGGTGTTCCAGAATTTCAACCCACCCCCTAAAGAGGACAGCATTAGTTACTCTGCATTTATCGAGGAGGTGCAATCCGGTCGTGTCAGCAGTGTCGTCATTGAGGGTCTGACGGTCGAGGGCAAACGTGCTGATGGCAGCGCCTTCAAAACGATACGTCCCAACGTTCCCGACTCGGGTTTGATGAGTGACCTGCTCAATAACAATGTCAGTGTCGAGGGTCGCGAGCCCGAAAAACAGAGCCTCTGGGTGCAGTTGCTGGTAGCGTCCTTTCCGATTCTTTTGATTCTCGCTATTTTCATGTTTTTCATGCGCCAGATGCAGGGCGGTGCTGCTGGTCGCGGTGGCCCGATGGCTTTCGGCAAGAGTAAAGCACGTCTGCTGGGTGAGGATCAGATTAAAACCACATTTGCCGATGTGGCCGGTGTGGATGAAGCCAAAGAAGATGTGCACGAACTGGTGGACTTTCTCCGTGATCCGTCCCGTTTCCAGCGTCTTGGTGGCCGTATTCCTCAGGGTGTTTTGATGGTGGGCCCGCCGGGGACGGGTAAGACATTGCTGGCCAAGGCGATTGCCGGTGAAGCGAAGGTGCCGTTCTTTTCCATCTCGGGCTCTGATTTTGTCGAAATGTTTGTCGGGGTGGGTGCTTCGCGGGTGCGTGATATGTTCGAGCAGGCCAAGAAGCAGTCGCCCTGTATTATTTTTATTGATGAGATTGATGCCGTTGGTCGTCACCGCGGTGGTGGTTATGGCGGTGGTAACGATGAGCGTGAACAGACTCTCAACCAACTGCTGGTTGAAATGGATGGCTTTGAAGGCAATGAGGGCGTTATCGTCATAGCCGCCACTAACCGGCCCGATGTGCTGGATAAGGCGCTGTTGCGTCCCGGTCGTTTTGACCGCCAAGTCTACGTAAGCCTACCCGATATCCGTGGCCGCGAGCAGATTCTCAAGGTGCATGGCCGCAAAGTTCCCCTGGACGAGCGCGCTGATCTGGGCATTGTGGCCAGAGGCACTCCCGGTTTCTCGGGGGCCGATCTCGCTAATCTTGTCAACGAGGCATCATTGTTTGCAGCACGCGCCAACAAGCGCACAGTGACCATGGAAGAGTTCGAGAAAGCCCGTGACAAGATCATGATGGGTGCCGAGCGGCGTTCCATGGTGATGTCTGAGAAAGAGAAAGAAAATACGGCTTATCATGAGGCGGGTCATGCCATTGTCGGGCGTATGATGCCCGAACACGATCCGATCCATAAGGTCAGTATTATCCCCCGCGGTCGCGCGCTCGGTGTCACCCAGTTTCTTCCGGAAGAAGATAAATACAGCATGAGTCGCCGTCAGTTGGAAAGTCAGCTTTGCAGTCTCTTTGGTGGCCGTATCGCTGAACAGCTTGTCCACGGGGCTGACGGTGTGACTACCGGTGCATCGAACGATATCGAACGGGCTACCCAGATGGCCCGTAATATGGTGGTACGCTGGGGTTTGTCCGATAAGATGGGGCCGGTTTTGTATGGCACGGAGGAGTCACAGATTCCGGGTGCCGGCAATACAACCTACTCGGAAGAGACTGCCCGTGAGATCGATGTTGAAGTGCGTCACGTACTCGATAATTGCTATGAACGTGCGAAAAAAATTCTCGAAGACAACATCGATGTGCTGCATGCCATGAAAGATGCCTTGATGGAATATGAAACGATTGACGTGGAGCAGGTCGATGACCTCATGGCTCGCAAACCGGTTCGCCCACCTCATGACTGGCGTGACGACGACTTTGGTGGCAAACCTGCTCCCGGTGATACGCCGCCCGCGGATGATTCCGGTAAACCCGGAGTCGTCGGAGGTCCCGCCGAAGAACATTGATGGTCCGACAGCCCCGTCCTTAATGGGCCGGGGGCTGTACAGTCACATTTTTTGAGTCGGTGGCAAGGTATCCTGATTCTTTCCTTTCCTCTGTTGATGAGTAAGGTTGAATGACAGATCTCACTCATTCGTTCATGGATTTTTCTCTACCGAAAATCATGGCGGTATTGAATATCACACCGGATTCGTTTTCCGATGGCGGTGCGTTTTATGCTGGCAATAGCCAGCCCGATCTCTCCCGGGTTCTCAACCGTGTTGATTTAATGCTTTCAGAAGGGGCTCACCTGATTGACGTAGGGGGGGAATCCACTCGACCCGGCGCCGAACCGGTTTCACCTGAAGAAGAGTTGGCGCGTGTTCTGCCAGTGGTTGAAGCGATAGTCAGTCGGTTCGATGTGCCTGTTTCAGTCGACACCAGTACGCCCACTGTCATTAGTGAAGCGGCTCGTGCTGGCGCCTCAATGATCAATGATGTTCGCGCACTTCGGCGCCCCGGAGCGTTGACTGCTGCCGCCGCCAGTGGGCTGCCAGTCTGTCTGATGCATATGCTGGGGGAGCCACAACATATGCAGCTGAATCCCGGATATGTGGACATAGCCGCCGACGTAAAGACGTTTTTGCTGGAGAGGATTGCTGCCTGTGAGGCGGCAGGTATTCCTCGAAGCAGGATTCTGATTGACCCGGGTTTTGGTTTCGGTAAAACCCTGCAACACAATTTAATATTGTTCAGATCTTTGCCGGAGTTGGTGGATCTGGGATTTCCGGTGATCGTGGGGGTGTCGCGAAAATCTTTGGTCGGGGCTATTCTGGACAAGCCGGTAGAAGAGCGCATGGTGGGTAGTATTGCGCTCGGCATGTTGGCAATCCAGCGAGGTGTAAAAGTACTGCGGGTACATGATATATCGGCGACCGCCGACGCACTTAAAATATTGCAAGCTGTTGAGGGATAAAACATGGCAAGAATGTATTTTGGTACAGATGGTATTCGCGGGCGCGTTGGTGTGCATCCGATCACTGCAGATTTTGTGCTCAAACTGGGTTGGGCTGCAGGCAAAGTTTTCAGTTCACAGGCTGGTGGACGAAAACTGATTGTTATGGGCAAGGATACTAGGGTGTCGGGCTATATGTTTGAGTCCGCACTGCAGGCAGGGCTGATTGCTGCCGGCGTCGATGTGGCCCTGTTAGGTCCGATGCCGACCCCCGCTATTGCCTATTTGACCCGGACTTTTCGGGCCCAGGCGGGCATTGTCATCAGCGCCTCCCACAATCCTTACTACGATAACGGAATAAAATTTTTTGGCGGTGATGGTTTCAAGTTGCCCGATGAGGTGGAGCTGGCTATTGAAAGCTATATGGACAAGCCACTGGTGACCGAGGACTCTCTTAAATTAGGCAAGGCGCACCGGGTTCCCGATGCGGTGGGTCGCTATATTGAGTTCTGCAAAGGTACCCTGCCATCAGGCAGCGACTTCCAGGGTTTGAAAATTGTTGTGGACTGCGCGAATGGAGCCACCTACCACACCGGGCCCAGTGTGTTCAGGGAGCTGGGCGCAGAAGTTGTAGAAATGGCGGTGGATCCGGATGGTTTTAATATCAATGAGGATTGTGGCTCCACTCGTCCCGCCTTGCTACAGGATGCTGTTATCAGCGAGAAGGCCGATATGGGCATCGCGTTTGATGGCGATGGCGATCGGGTGATGTTTGTAGATCACAAGGGGCATATGGTGGATGGTGATGAATTGCTTTTTGTGATTGCAAAACACCGTCACCAGCGCGGTGAATGCAGTGGTGTTGCCGGAACCTTGATGAGTAACCTGGGCATGGAGCTTTCTCTCAAGGAACTCGGTATTCCATTTTATCGCGCCAACGTGGGTGATCGTTATGTCATCGAAGCAATGCGTGAGCGCAAATGGCAGTTGGGGGGTGAGAGTTCGGGTCACATTATCTGCAGTGATCTCACCACTACCGGCGATGGGGTAGTGGCGGCCCTGCAGGTATTGCATGCAATGCGCGATACAGATACGCCCCTCAATGCACTCAAAAAAGGCATGCAAAAGTACCCCCAGAAAATGATCAATGTGCGAATCAAGAAGAAATTTAATCTGGAGGATTTTCCAGCAATTCAGCAAGCTGTTGTGGCTGCGGAGTCAGAGTTGGCAGAACGAGGCCGTGTATTGCTTCGGCCCTCGGGCACCGAGCCTTTGGTGAGGGTGATGGTCGAGGGAGAGGACGATCAGCAGGTAAATACACTGGTAAAACAAATTGCCGCCGTGGTTGAAAAAGAGATTGGCTAGTTTGCTGCGCAAAAGAGTGATCGATCCACTGCGACCCCTGATGAGATACCCGGTGCGGCCCATGCGTATCCAGGGCCAGTATTTAGCCGTGCTGACTGGTTGTATGTTTTCTGCAACTCCGCTAAGATTGCGCCCCTTTTCAGGGTCGGGAAAACCCTAACATGCGACGTCCATTGGTGGCAGGCAACTGGAAAATGAATGGCAGTCGTGAAGCGATTGACCTTCTTTTGGACGGGTTGTCGGGGATTAGCACAACAGCTGAAGTAGCCGTTTTCCCACCTTATGTTTATCTCCCGCAAGTGGTATCTACACTCTGTGGTTCCGGTATTGACGTGGGCGCCCAGAATGTTTCCGAGTATCAGGCTGGCGCCTATACCGGTGAAGTCGCGGCAGACATGTTGTTGGATATCGGGTGTCGCTATGTGCTCGTGGGTCACTCTGAACGTCGCAGTCTGTTCGGAGAGAAGGACAGGCAGGTAGCGGAAAAATTTGTTGCCAGCCAGCGCAGCGGTCTGATTCCCGTGCTCTGTGTCGGCGAAACCCTTGAGCAGAGGGCGTCCGGAAAAACCCTGGCCGTGATTGGAGCACAATTAGACGCAGTATTGGAGCGAGCGGGTCTGGAATCCGTGTGCAATGGAGTGATAGCCTACGAGCCAGTCTGGGCGATAGGTACAGGCAAAACTGCTACCGCGGAACAGGCACAAGAAATACATCGGGAAATACGTCAGCAATTGGGCGAACCCGGGATGAAAACAAGAATACTTTACGGTGGCAGTGTCAAAGCTGCCAATGCTGCAGAGCTGTTTGCACAACAAGATGTTGATGGCGCTCTGGTCGGCGGGGCCTCTCTGGATTCAGGCGAATTCAGGGAGATTTGTAAAAAAGCATACGTTGCGAATTGACTGAATTGAGTAAATGGAAAAAATTATACTGATCGTTCATTTGTTAACGGCGCTTGCCATTATTGGCATGATTCTGCTGCAACAGGGAAAAGGCGCAGAGGCAGGTGCATCATTTGGTGCCGGTGCCTCACAAACCATCCTGGGCAGTGCCGGGGGCTGGAATTTCTTCAGCAAAGTAACCGCAATACTGGCAACCCTGTTTTTTGTTACCAGTGTATCTCTGGCGGTGATCGCCAAAGATAAGGTGGCGGTGGGTGATAAGATTCTGCCAGAGCTGGAAGCTATTCAGCAGATGATGGAGTCAGATGTTCCCAGCGTGGAAGATGGTGAAGAGATTCCTGTTGCTCCGGGCGGTGATACCGGTTCCGCATCGGATATTCCCGTGCCTGATACGGCGCAATAGGAAGCATGAAGCAATGTTTTGCCCAAGTGGTGGAATTGGTAGACACGCTATCTTGAGGGGGTAGTGGCGAAAGCCGTGCCGGTTCAAGTCCGGCCTTGGGCACCATATCAACATCCATAGAAGTCCAAGGATGTACATAACACCCCGGTTTTCCGGGGTTTTTTGTGTCTGATGCCAGGTGCAGGTCCGGTAGCGATTTGCTATGACCCCGGATTGTCATGGGGACTCATCAATCCCGGTATAGCCTGGTCAGTTGGTCGTAGTGATCAATGCGGCGATCCCTCAGGTAGGGCCATATTCTGCGTACAGTCTCACTGCGGCTCAGGTCGATCTGTGCCACAGAGAACGCTTCTCTGTCACTCTCTGCCTGCCAGATAATCTCTCCCTGTGGCCCCGCGACGAAGCTGGATCCCCAAAACAGTGCCCCGGGCCCGCCTTTTGGATCAGCTTCATGGCCAATGCGATTGACGCTAATCACTGGCAGGCCATTGGCGACGGCGTGAGAGCGCTGAATGGTTATCCAGGCATCGCGCTGACGTTGCTGTTCCGCATGATCATCCTCCGGACTCCAGCCGATTGCCGTGGGGTAGATCAGCAGATCTGCGCCAGCCATTGCCATCAGCCGGGCGGCTTCCGGAAACCATTGGTCCCAGCAAACCAGTACGCCCAGTTTGCCAAGTGACGTCTGAATCGGATTGAAGCCCAGATCGCCGGGGGTGAAATAGAATTTTTCATAGTAACCGGGGTCATCGGGAATGTGCATTTTGCGATACATTCCGGCGATGCTGCCGTCATTGTCCAGCACGACTGCTGTGTTGTGGTAGAGGCCCGGCGCGCGTCGCTCAAACAACGATGCGACAATGACAACACCCAGCTCCCTGGCCAGCGCGCCCAGCCGGTCGGTAGTGGGGCCGGGGATGGTTTCCGCCAGGTCGAATATGGTCGTATCTTCCTGCTGACAAAAATACAGGCTGCGATGCAACTCCTGCAATACCACCAGTTGGGCCCCATTGGCAGCTGTCTCGCGAATGCCGGTCATGGTCTTTTCCAGATTTTCGGTCACGTCTTCACTGCAAGCGTGCTGGACAATGCCAATCGTTAGTTGAGCCATTCAAGCGTTACCTCGGGTCATGGATTAATGAGCATTCAGTATGCCCTTGGGCAATTGCATGGTAATACAGTGAAGGCTGCCATGCTGTTGGATAACCGGCAGGCAATCAACCCCCTCGACCTGATATCCCGGGAACGCCTTTGCCAGTTGCGCCAATGCTTCGCCGTCTTGTGTGTCCCGGTAAGTGGGTACAACGACCAGGTGATTGAAAACCAGAAAGTTGGCATAGGTAGCAGGTAGTCGCTGGCCCGTTTGATCGTATTTTGCAGAGGGCCAGGGCAGTGGAATCAGGCGGTAGCTGCTGCCGTCGGCACTGGTCATGCCCTGTAATTCGTTCGCCATAAGCTGTAATTCCGAAAAATGACTGTCGGTTTTGTCATCGCAGGCCTGATAGGCAATCACGTCATTGGGGCAGAGTCTTGCCAGGGTGTCGACATGACTGTCAGTGTCGTCCCCTTGCAGAGCGCCGTGCTGTAGCCAGTTGATTTTTTTCACACCCAAATCTTTGCATAGCTGTTGTTCTATTTCTGTCTGATCAAGTGAGGGATTGCGGTTTGGGTTCAGCAGACACTGGGCTGTTGTCAGCAGGGTGCCATTGCCATCGGTTTCAATTGATCCGCCTTCCAGAACTAACGTGCGCTTCTGAATACTCGCTCCCGGATAGGCCCCCAGCTCGACAAGCGTTGAAGTGAGAGCGTTATCCAGCTGACAGGGGTGTTTGTTCCCCCAGGCATTGAACTGATAATCCAGCAGGCAGAGTCCGTGGTCTGTCTCGACCGTGACAGGACCGTAGTCGCGCACCCAGGTGTCATTGGTCTCAACCGGGAATATCTGCAATTTGTCCGCGGAGATACCGAGTTGCGACATCCGTTTTGAAAGCGAGTTAAGTTCTGTTGGCGAAACTGTGATGATTACTTCGCCAGCACCTGTGAGGAGCCTGACCAGTGTCTCATACACCGGAATAATTTCATTCAGGATCGGCTTCCAGTCTGTTCCGGCATGGGGCCAGGTTAGCTGAATGGCATCCTGAGGTTCCCATTCAGCGGGAAGCCGCACTCGGTAGTTGGTCATTGTGGATGGCCCTGTACTTTAAATCTTGGGTGTTGTTTAACATCATTTTCCGGGCTTTTAGAAACCTATCAAAGCTTTCAGGGGCAACCATAGGCGATGTAGGTGCCTTTGCCATTGACAATTGATTGGCGAACAATGGTGTTGGCTCCCATCTGGAGGGCCTGCTGGCGGGCGAGGTTGTCCAGTTCGTTGCGCACCTTGTCGGTGTTGCGGGCAATGGAGCCTATTAAATTTGCTCTCACGCTGCTGTTGATCTGGCCAACACGGTGGCACTGGTTGACCCGATCCGCTGGCAATAGCACCACCTGAGCTGCCTCAGGGGGTATTTTTACCCAGGTACAGGCGTTCGTTAGTGTGAAGGAAGCCGAAATGATCAGGGCAATGGCCAGGGGTTTTGTGGCGGGTATCAAGCGGTTCTCCGTCTGTAATTAGGCTGGGGTATAAATATTAAGCCTTTCATCACTTTTTTGGCAGCGGTATGTTGATGCAACAGCGGAATGAAAAACGAGTATTGTCCTGACTGGGTTAGTCTCGATGATGGAGGTCAGAAAATGAACTGGGCAGTCAGACTCTCAGCGCTGCTATAACGCTCTTTTTATATCTTTTGAAACCCTGCCGGCCGTTTGTGTGGGTGATTTTTCATCCATTATGACATCGTTGTAATGCTTGAGTGACTGGGCATTTAGTGGGTCACCTATCCAGCGGGGCAGCTGCTGAAAGTTCTGGGAAATCAAACTTTCCCTGTCATCCATTTCCGCAAAGTTCAGCCCGACCATGTCGGCAAAGGTGTGGATGAAATGGGCAGTAGAGTAGGGCCGATCTGTGGCGCTGCGCCATTGGCCGATGTCTCGAGTTTGCCTGAATTTCGGGGATGTCCAGACCACGAATGGTACCGTGTACATGGCTGATGTGGGGTCGGCTTCACTGCGTCCCGCAAACAGATTATCCGGGTAGTCGTATACTTCCTCGCCGTGATCAGCGAAGTACACCAATAGACTATTGTCGTGCTTGCCGTCTATCGACTTAATCAGGGATGACACGATTTCGTCATTGTAGAGTATGGCGTTGTCGTAGTTGTTGTAATCTTCAATAAGATTTGGTGTTACCCACTCCGGGACACCGCTGCTGTCAGTAAAGTGATTGTAAGTCTCGGGAAAGCGGTGTTCGTAGGCACGGTGTGTGCCCAGCAAATGAACAATAATCAATTTCTTTACCGCATTTGACTCCAGGGCCTCTGCAAAGGGTGAGAGTACAACTTCGTCGTACTGATTGGCGTTCTGTTCCCGATTATTGTTCAGGTAGACCTGATGGTCAGCCAGCTGTGAGAACGTGGTTAGCATGGTATTGCGGCGAGTCTGGGTTTGCTGGTTGGTGATCCAGGTAATCTCATAACCTGCCTGCTGCATCATGTTTAGCAGGTTTGGCCTGGTAAAAAACAGACCCGGATTTTTAGCGTCGGCAAATGACAGTATCTGTTGGAGTGCTTCTATGGTATAGGGCCGGGGTGTTATTACATCAGTGAAAACCATAAGCTCATTGTTTGCCTGCAAAGTATCCAACTGGGGCGTGGTTGGCCTGTGATAACCATACAGGCTCATGCGCTGACGATTGGTCGATTCACCGAGCACCAGGATTACTGTATCGGGCAAGGTGGCAACTTTCGGCTTCAGGTTTTTGAGGGGTTGTACCTGACGATTTTTTTCCAGCAGGGCCGTCATGCTTGCCATCTGCTGCTGATATTTTGCGTACCCGACAATCAGGTTCCAGGGTGCTGCGGGTTCCATCCGCTTCATTTGGTGGTGAACCGCGTCGCTGAGGGTGGTATTTTCCTCTGTCAGCGCTGTGCTGATAAATGGAAAGAAGGGAATGAGTATAAAAAGAGCGGCATAAGCTAAACGTTTGCGATGTCCCAAGGCCACGGGTCGAGCTTGTCGCCATATCCATATTGGTACAGCCGCGAACAGTATCAGCACGGGTATAAACCACCATTGCCAATAAGAGGCAACAAACTCACTACCCTCGGCAGCATTCGATTCAAAAACGATAAAAATCGCGCTCTGGGAAAATTCCTGCCCATAGATAATGAAATAGAATACCGAGATGACAGCTGCCGGCAACATGATCAGACCGCTGAGCGCCAATAATAGCCGAGTATATCTGGGTGCCAATAGTATTGGGATCAGCCACATCAGACTCATCAAAATGGTTTCGCGCAATCCAATGAAACCAGCCATACCCGTCACATAAATGGGAATGTGGTAACTGAGGGAAAAGTAAGCCGCAAAAAGATAGGCCCAGAGAAGCGGATGTTTTTTCGGAAAGTCAGTCATTTGGCGGCAATTTTTTGGACGTGGAAGTGTAACTGTACGACCCTATTATTAAGTGGGGCTTAATTGATGTGGTCTGCTACGGAGCCCCTCCAGCTGTTGAGCGTTTTTTCCTGGGCAAGAGCTTCTGTGGTTGCTGACCGATGTCGCTGCCAAGGAATTCAGCCATACCTGGAGTGTGTTGCCTTGACGTGAAAGCTCCTTGCGGGGAAATCAGTAGGGAGCACAACAAAGCCGTGTTTCCCCCTTGACCCTATGGTGTGTCACCCCTATAATCCACGGCCCTTGAAGCAGTCACTTGACAGCTTGGGGGCTTGCCAGAGGTTATGAGCTGGCAAGGTGAAAGAGACATGCTCAGTCTCCTGGCCGTTAAGGCCAGCGTTTTTTGATGCGGGGTGGAGCAGCCTGGTAGCTCGTCGGGCTCATAACCCGAAGGTCGTAGGTTCAAATCCTGCCCCCGCTACCAAATTCTGGTATCGGTACTGCTGGTACCATGCGTCAGGACAAGGCGCAGCCGAAGGGCCCCTTTTTAGGGGCTTTTTGCTAAGTGGTTTTGATGAAGTGGGCTTTGTGCCCATTTTTTGATTGGGAAACCGAGAGATTACAGTGGCGACAAAAGAGGAAACCCTCCGCGCGATGATTACGCCCATAGTGGATGCAATGGGTTGTGAGCTTTGGGGGTTGGAGTATTTGTCATCAGGTCGCAATGCGATGCTTCGTATTTACATTGAGCGTGAGAGTGACGGTGTGACAGTGGAGGACTGTGAAAAAGTCAGCCGCCAGGTCAGCAGTCAGTTGGATGTAGAGGATCCGATTACCGGGGAGTACACTTTGGAGGTTTCCTCCCCGGGCATGGATCGGCCTTTATATACGCTGGATCAGTTTGAAAAGTATATTGGGGAAGATGTGGCTTTGCGGCTGAGATTTCCCCATGAAGGGAGGCGGAATTTCAAGGGCCGTCTGAATGGCGTGGAGGGTGAGGATGTTCTGTTGATTGTTGATGATCATGAATATCTCTTTCCCCTGGATAGCATTGAAAAGGCGAATGTCGTTCCCCGGTTTTGAGGGCGATTGCGAGGCTGAATGAATGAATAAAGAAATCTTGATGGTGGTGGAAGCCGTTTCTAATGAAAAAGGTGTGTCCAAAGAGGTTATTTTTGAGGCCATTGAGCAGGCCCTGGCCACGGCGACCAAGAAACGCTATGACGAGGATTCCAACATTCGGGTAACCATTGATCGCGCCACCGGTGACTATGAAACGTTCCGCTGGTGGGAGGTGGTCGCTGATGATGTGCTGGCGGAGCTCGGCACTCAGTTCACGCTCGAAGAAGCCCATGAGAAAGACACGGGTCTTAAAGCTGGCGATACCTTTGAAGAGCAGGTGGAAAATATCGGTTTTGGCCGTATTGCTGCCCAAACGGCCAAGCAGGTTATTGTCCAGAAAGTACGCGATGCTGAACGCGCGTTGGTGGTGGAGCAATACCGTGATCAGCTCGGTGAGCTGGTAAGTGGCAGCGTAAAAAAAGTGACCCGTGAAAGTATTATCGTTGATTTGGGTAATAATGCTGAAGCCGTTATGCCGAGAGAAGAACTGGTAGGGCGGGAAGTTTTTCGAATCAATGATCGGGTGCGTGCCATTCTTCAGGAAATTAATTCTGAGAGCCGTGGTCCCCAGCTTTTTCTAAGCCGTAAATGCAATGAGATGCTGGTTGAGCTGTTCCGTATTGAAGTACCGGAGATTGCCGAGGAAGTCATTGAAATCCGCGGCGCAGCCAGAGACCCCGGGTCGCGTGCGAAAATTGCTGTAAAGACCAACGACGGTCGAATCGATCCGATTGGTGCTTGTGTCGGTATGCGTGGTGCGCGCGTTCAGGCAGTATCCAATGAGCTGGATGGCGAGCGTATCGATATCGTATTGTGGGACGACAATCCCGCCCAGCTGGCGATAAATGCCATGGCGCCTGCAGAAGTGGAGTCGATCATCGTTGATGAGGAGACGCACTCAATGGATGTGGCGGTGGCCGGAGAGACTCTGGCGATGGCCATTGGTCGTAACGGGCAGAATGTCCGTCTTGCCTCTGAACTGACTGGCTGGAAAATCAATGTAATGTCTGTCGAAGAGGCGGAGGTTAAGCAGCAGGAAGAGTCCAGCTCACTGGTGGAAACCTTTATGAACCGCCTGGATATTGATGAAGATGTCGCCATGGTGTTGGTCGCTGAAGGGTTCACCTCCATCGAAGAAGTTGCCTATGTTCCTCTGGATGAGATGGCTGGCATCGATGGGTTTGATGAAGAGGTGGCTGAAGAACTGCGTGCCCGTGCCAAGGACGCGTTGCTGACGATGGCACTGGCCTCGGAGGAAGGGATGTCAGGTCCCGCAGCTGATTTGCTGGAAATGGAAGGTATGGACGATCAGTTGGCGCATACATTGGCCAAGCATGGCATTGCCAGCATGGAGGATCTCGCTGAGCAGGCCGTGGAAGACTTGCTGGATATTGAGAACATGGACGCAGAACGGGCAGCCAAGCTGATTATGACTGCACGTGCCCCCTGGTTCGCCGATGAGAGCGACAGTTAAACGAACAGGCGATGAATTGAGGAATACTGATGGCTGAAGTCACTGTTAGCGAACTTGCCAAGGTTGTCGGAGCATCCGTCGACCGCCTGCTGAGCCAAATGCAGGAGGCCGGTTTGCCTCACAACTCTGCTGACGCAAGTGTCAGTGATGAGGAAAAGCAGACGCTGCTGGCCTATTTAAAAGGCTTGCACGGTGAGCAGTCCCGCGACCCCAAAAAAATCACATTGAAACGCAAGACGGTCAGTACACTCAAAACGGGTGCCGGCCGTAAAACAGTTAATGTGGAGGTTCGCAAAACCCGAACCTATGTCAAGCGGGCAAATGAAGAAGAGGCTGCCGCTTCATCTGAGCAGGAAGAGTCGGTTGTTGCAGAGTCCGTCGTTGAGCCGGTTTCTCCCGTTGTTGATGATCCGGAAGTGAAGCGGCAGGCTGCTATTGAGACACGCCGCAAGGCGGAAGAGGAAGCTCGCCTTGAGCAGGAAAATCAGCGCAAGGCTGAAGAAGAACGCAAGTCTGCGCCCTCAACAGTCGAGCCGTTACCTCCTGAGCTGGTCGATCAGCCTGTAGACGCCCCCAAGCATGTGAAAAAACATGTCAGGGATGATGACGAAGCCGATGATTCTGAAGAGGCACCGAAAAAAGCGAAAAAACGGGGTGCCATCAAAGATCCGAAGCGCAAGAAAGAAGATTTGCTGAAAGCTGTCGTTGAGGAAGTTGAGGAAGTCGCCGGAGAGAAAAAACCCCGGTTGCGTTCGGGTATATCGGTTCCCATCAAGGTTGAGAACAAGCACAAATTTAAAAAGCCCACCAATAAGATTATCCATGATGTGGAGATTCCTGAACAAATCACAGTCAGTGATCTGGCCCAGGCAATGTCAGTAAAGGCTGCAGTCGTGATCAAGGAGTTGATGAAAATGGGGACCATGGCCTCCATCAATCAACCCATCGATCAGGATACTGCCACATTGGTGGTGGAGGAACTTGGGCACAACCCGGTGCCGGTTTCAGACGATGAGATAGAACAAAAGTTGATCCAGGCGCTGCAGGCCGATGTGTCAGAGGAGCTGGAACCCCGTGCGCCGGTTGTCACGGTGATGGGCCATGTTGACCACGGCAAAACCTCGCTGCTGGACCATATCCGAAAAACCCGTGTCGCTTCCGGCGAAGCTGGGGGAATTACCCAGCATATCGGCGCCTATCATGTCGATACACCCAAGGGCATGATCACCTTTCTGGATACACCTGGTCACGCAGCCTTCACGGCAATGCGCGCCCGTGGTGCACACAGTACCGATGTGGTGATTCTGGTGGTAGCTGCGGACGATGGCGTGATGCCGCAGACCGTGGAAGCCATTCAGCATGCCCGTGCTGCGGGCGTACCTATAGTGGTTGCCATTAACAAGATGGACAAGGAAGGCGCGGACCCTGACAGAGTCACGAATGAACTGTCTGCCAAGGATGTCATTCCGGAAGAGTGGGGTGGTGATACGCAATTTGTGAAAGTCTCGGCTCACACCGGCGATGGCATCGATGATTTGCTGGACGCCGTGTTACTGCAGGCTGAACTGTTGGAGTTACAGGCATCCCGGAATGCCCCGGCCAAAGGTGTCATCGTTGAATCGCGACTGGAAAAAGGTCGAGGTGTGGTGGCGACGGCATTGGTGCAGTCGGGTACCTTGCGCAAGGGCGATTTGCTGCTGGCCGGTGAAAGTGTCGGCAAAATCCGTGCGATGGTCGATGAGGCAGGTAAGCCGATTGTCGAAGCAGGGCCATCGATACCGGTAGAAATTCTCGGTCTTGATATGCCACCGGCGGCCGGTGAAGAGTTTCTGGTGGTAGAAGATGAACGCAAGGCCCGCGAATTGGCGGAAATGCGTCAAGATAAAACCCGTCAGGATCGTGTGAACCGCCAACAGGCCGCCAAACTGGAAAATATGTTTGCGACATTTGAGTCGCAGGACAAAAAGGGTGTTCTCCCTGTGATGGTGAAGGCCGACGTCCGTGGTTCGCTGGAAGCAATTCTTTCCGCCATGGCGGATATTGGCACTGACGAGGTCGAAGTGAATGTTGTGGCTTCCGGTGTCGGTGGCATCAACGAATCCGATATTAACCTGGCCATTACCACCGGTGCCGTGGTGTTTGGTTTTAACGTTCGTGCCGATACGGCCGCCCGTCAACTGGTGGAGCAGGAACAGGTCGATCTGCGTTACTACAGCATCATTTACAACCTGCTGGATGATGTGAAACAGGCCTTGAGTGGTTTGTTGACACCGGAGCGCAGTGAAGTCATCACCGGTATTGCTGAAGTGCGCGATGTTTTCCGTTCTCCCAAGTTTGGCGCGGTAGCGGGTTGTATGGTGATTGAAGGTACAGTCCATCGCAACAAGCGTATTCGGGTGTTGCGTGACAATATCGTCATTTATGAGGGTGAGCTGGAATCGCTGAGACGTTTCAAGGATGACGTCAACGAAGTACGCAACGGTGTTGAGTGTGGTATCGGGGTGAAAGACTATAACGATATCAAACCCGGCGATCAGATTGAGGTGTACGAGATCAGGGAAGTCGCGCGCCAGCTCTGATTGTGCTGATGCCAAACCGATATGCCTAGAGAATTTACCCGCAATGACCGAGTCGCAGATGCGTTGCAACGCGAGCTGGCACAACTGATTCGCGACGAGGTCAGGGACCCGCGTTTGGGGCTGGTCAATATTACTGCCGTAGAGGTTTCCCGCGATCTCTCCAGTGCCAAGGTGTTCGTTAACCTGGTTGGGGCCGAGTCTGCTGAGGAGAGTCGTGAAGCTGCCGAGGTTCTGAATGGTGCGGCCGGATTTTTGCGGACGCTACTGGCCAAACGCATGTTGCTGCGTATTGTGCCAAAATTGCGTTTTATTTTTGATCTCACTGGCAGGCGTGCCCAGGAGCTGTCTTCGCTCATTGATTACGCGGTCAACCGGGACAAGGCGCGGCATACGGATACAGACTCCTCCGGGGAGGACTGAGCTTGGCGCGTCGTCGCAAGGGCAGGTCGGTCAACGGCATACTGCTGCTCGATAAACCGCTGGGGATATCCTCAAACGGCGCTTTACAGAAGGTGAAACACCTTTTTGAGGCCGCCAAGGCCGGGCACACGGGCAGTCTGGACCCCCTTGCGGCGGGCGTATTGCCGGTATGCCTTGGCGAGGCAACCAAGTTTACCCAGTTTTTGTTGGATGCGGATAAATGCTACTGCGCCACTTTCCGCTTTGGTATGGCGACTGTCAGTGGTGATGCCGATGGAGAGGTTACCCATGACGGCGGTGCCCCTGAGCTAACTGAAGCTCAGGTGCTTGAAGTTCTGGACGGGTTCAGGGGTGATATCGATCAGGTGCCCCCGATGTTTTCGGCATTGAAGCACCAGGGTCAACCGCTCTACAAGCTGGCTCGTGAAGGGTTGGAAATTGAACGAAAAGCCCGGCCGGTCACAATTCACTCGCTGGCATTGGTTGAGTTTCGCTGTGGTGAGTTCCCGGAGGTTGATCTGATCGTCCACTGTAGTAAGGGAACCTACATTCGCACGCTGGCGGAAGACATTGGTGAGCGGCTTGGTTGTGGCGCTTATCTATCAGCTTTGCGCCGCACCGCTGCTGGGCCTTTTAAAGAAGATCAGTCGGTGACGTTGGGTGAGTTGCAATCACTCAGGGAAAAAGGTGGTCTGGATCAGCTCGACCAACTTTTGTTACCGATGGATGCCGGGATGACACATCTGGCGGCACTGCAGTTAGAGGAAGACTCGGCTTTCTATTTTTGTCGGGGACAGGCGGTGATGGTGCCGCAGGTCTATCGTCAAAGTGAAGAAGGCGATATAGTGCGTGTCTTTGAAATGAGCCAGCCCCTGCCGCAGTTGCTTGGGGTTGGCGAAGTCACAGAAGATGGACGGGTAGCCCCGAAACGTCTTGTTGTGAGATAGGGAGTCCTGTCCTGTGTGACAGAATCCCGGATTGGACCCGCCAAGTGGTGCCGGTCGAATTCACTGTTAGGGTTCCTGTAAATATGCGCGGGCGCCCCGAATCTAACCCGCATATTGGAGAAATAACCATGTTAAATGTAACTGAAAAAGAAGCTATTGTTAAAGAGTACGCGCAGTCCGTGGGTGATACCGGTTCGCCGGAAGTGCAGGTAGCCCTGCTCACCGCCAACATCAATAAACTGCAGGGTCATTTCAGTGACCACAACAAGGATCACCATTCAAGACGTGGTTTGATCCGCATGGTAAACCAGCGACGCAAATTGCTGGACTACCTAAAAGCTAAAGACGCGAAGCGCTATATGACGCTGATTGGACAGCTTGGCCTGCGTCGCTAATAGAATTGCTGACGGCTCCCCTGGGAGCCGTTCACGCTTATGGAGAGGTAATATAATTGTGAATCCTGTAATAAAATCATTTAAATATGGCAATCATACCGTCACGTTGGAGACCGGTCGCATTGCTCGTCAGGCGACCGGTGCCGTGATGTGTACCATGGATAAAACGGCAGTACTGTGTACGGTCGTCGCGGCAAAAAACGTGAAAGAAGGTATGGATTTTTTCCCCCTCGGTGTCCACTACCAGGAAAAGGCATACGCTGCTGGCAAGATCCCCGGTGGATTTTTCAAGCGTGAAGGCCGTCCCAGTGAAAAAGAAACACTGACATCCCGCCTGATTGACCGGCCCATCCGTCCGCTGTTTCCCAATGGCTTCAAAAATGAAGTGCAAGTGGTCTGTACGGTAATGTCCTCTGAAAAAAATGTGGATCCCGATATCGCTGCACTGATTGGGACTTCTGCCGCACTGGCGATTTCCGGTGTCCCTTTTAATGGCCCAATTGGTGGCGCCCGAGTGGGTTATCACCGCGAAAAAGGCTATCTATTAAACCCAACCTATTCGGAACTGGCGGAGTCGGAACTGGATATGGTTGTTGCTGGGACGCGTGATGCTGTCCTGATGGTTGAGTCAGAGGCGAAAGAATTACCGGAAGACATCATGCTCGGCGCGGTACTGTTTGGTCACCAGGAAATGCAGGGGGCTATTCAGGTGATCGAGGAGCTGGCCAAGGAAACCGGTAAGCCGCGCTGGGACTGGCAAGCGCCTCCCGTCAACGAAACCCTGACTGACAGCCTCAAAGCCTTGGTGGGTGAGGGTCTGGATGCGGCATACCGTACCACTGACAAGCAGCAGCGTGTTGTCGAAATTGACGGCCTGCGCAATCAGGCGGTCGCAGCTCTGTCGAATGCTGAGGCGGGTATTGCGGAAGAGGATATTCGTGATGCCTTTAAAAAGCTGGAGAAGAAAATTGTCCGTGGTCGTATCATTCGCGGCGAGCCCCGCATTGATGGCCGCGACAGCAAGACAGTTCGCGCTATCGATGTGGAAGTGGGTGTGCTGGCCAAGGCCCATGGTACGGCGCTGTTTACCCGTGGCGAAACTCAGGCATTGGTGGTAGCCACGCTGGGTTCCATGCGCGATGTTCAGTATATCGATGCGCTGGAAGGCCGCCGCGAAGATCCCTTCATGTTGCATTACAACTTCCCCCCTTATTCCGTGGGTGAGTGTGGCCGTATTGGTTTTACCGGTCGTCGTGAAATTGGTCATGGCCGGTTGGCTCGGCGCGGTATTGCTGCGGTATTGCCGTCTGCTGAAGAGTTTCCCTACACCATGCGGGTTGTCTCTGAAATCACTGAATCCAATGGTTCAAGTTCCATGGCCTCGGTTTGTGGTTCAAGCCTCGCGTTAATGGATGCGGGTGTGCCGCTTAAAGCACCTGTGGCTGGTATCGCGATGGGTCTTGTCAAAGAGGATGATGGTTTTGCTGTGCTGACTGATATTCTGGGCGATGAAGATCACCTGGGCGATATGGACTTTAAAGTGGCCGGCACGGCTCAGGGTGTTACTGCCCTGCAAATGGATATCAAGATCGAAGGGATTACCGAAGAGATTATGGATATCGCACTGGGTCAGGCATTACAGGCGCGACTCCACATTCTTGGTGAAATGAACAAAGTGATCGACAAGAGCCGCAGTGAAGTGGCTGAGTCAGCACCCCGCTACCATATTCTGAAAATCGATCCCGACAAGATTCGCGATGTGATCGGTAAAGGTGGTGCCACAATTCGTGCACTGACGGAAGAGACCGGTGCCAGCATTGACATTGATGATAGCGGAACCATCAGAATCTACAGTGATGATGCCGATGGCTTGAAAAATGCTATTTACCGTATCGAGGAAATCACCGCTGAAGCTGAGATAGGTCGCATTTATGAGGGTACAGTCGCCCGTATTGTAGACTTTGGTGCCTTTGTTACGATCATGCCGGGCACGGATGGCCTGTTACACATCTCGCAAATTGCCAAGGAACGTGTGGAAAAAGTGTCTGATTACCTCAAGGAGGGTCAGCAGGTACGGGTCAAGGTGCTTGATGTGGATGCCCGTGGCCGTATCAAGCTGTCTATGAAAGAGACATCAGAGGACGAAGGCCAGGCAACTGAGGAAACAGCCCCGGCGGAAGAAACCCAGGTTGCCCAGGAGTCTACGGAGCAATAATATACTGGCTGTCACTTCAGAGAAGCGGGGCTGAGACCCCGCTTTTTTTATGGCAGGTTTTCGTTCACGTCCAATCGTGTGAACTATTCAGTAAATCCGGTGATCAGCCAGCGACATGCAGTTACAATGATTTTCCATGAATCAAGATGACCGCGCACTAAAAAACCCATTGATGGATTACCGGCTCTATGTCGGCCGTCTGCTGTTTACCATGGTTGTGGTGCTATTGTTGTCTGGTGGGCTGCTCTGGCGCTATTACCATCTCCAGGTCGAGCGACATGACGCATTCGTAACGCTTTCTGACCGCAACCGGGTATTGGTTGAACCGGTGCCGCCGCCCCGTGGGCTTATTTTCGACCGCAATGGGGTGTTGCTCGCTGATAACCGCCCCAGCTTTAATCTCTCCATAGTTGTGGAACGCGTTGAAAACCTTGCCGTCCTGCTTGATGAGCTGGAAGAACTGGTGGGAATTACCAGTGCTGACAGAGAGCGCTTTCACAAATTGCTCGAGCGTCGCCAGCGACCCTATGAGCCTGTTCCTTTGAGATTGAACTTGAGTGAGCGGGAGCAGGGAGTCCTCGCTGTCAATGAATACCGGTTGGAGGGCGTTGAAGTCACTGTCCAGTTGTTGCGCCATTATCCTTTTGGTGCCGAGCTTTCTCATGTGCTGGGTTATGTGGGGCGTATCAATGACCGCGAAATACAGCAGCTCGATCCGGTTCGTTATAGTGGCACCTTGGTGGTGGGTAAAACCGGACTGGAAAATTTCTACGAAGATGAACTGCTTGGTGAGGTAGGCTACCAGACGGTTGAAACCAATGCCCGGGGACGGGTGATGCGCCAATTGGAGCGAGTCGAGCCCAAGCCGGGTAAGGATTTGTACCTGCATTTGGACAGTCGTTTGCAGCGGGTCGCCTACGAGAGCATGGGAGATCAAAGAGGTGCTGTGGTGGCTATTGATGTGGCCACGGGAGGTGTGCTTGCCATGGCCAGTACTCCCGGGTTTGATCCCAATGAATTTGTGACCGGGATCAGCTTTGAAAATTACAATGCACTGCTCAGCTCCATTGATCGGCCTTTGTTTGATCGGGTTCTTCAGGGGCAGTACCCCCCGGGATCCATTGTCAAGCCAATCTACGGTCTTGCGGCACTGGAAAGTGGCACAATTACACCCGCCTACCGCATCTATGATCCGGGTTTTTACCAATTGAAAAATTATGAGCGGAAGTACCGGGACTGGAAGAAGGGGGGACACGGCAACAACATTGATTTGAGTGATGCCATCATTCAGTCCTGCGATACCTTTTTTTACGATGTGGGCGTCAAAATGACCGTTGATGTGATGTCGCTCTATGGTAACCGGTTTGGTTTCGGCCATAAAACCGGACTGGATATGCCCTCTGAGAGGTCGGGGATCATGCCTTCACGGGCCTGGAAACGGGACGCAAAAGGGCTGGCATGGTATCCCGGGGATACGGTCAATACCTCCATCGGTCAGGGTTTTACACTGGTCACACCAATGCAGATGGCTGTGGCCGCCGCCAGGTTGGCCAGCCGGGGTGAGATAAGGCCCCCGCAATTGGTGCGCAAGAACGGGGAGAATCCACTGCCGGCCGGTATGATCAGAGCGTCAGATAGCAACTGGGATTATATACATGGGGCAATGCAGGAGGTTGTGCACGGTCAGCGTGGTACGGCCAAGGTGATCAACAAGGATCTCGATTATCATATTGCTGGCAAAACCGGTACTGCTCAGGTGGTCGGTATCAAACAGGACGAGGAGTATGATCGGGAGCTGGTCGCTGAGAGAAACCGGGATCATGCGCTGTTCATCGCTTTTGCGCCTGTGGAACATCCGCAGATCGCCGTATCGGTGCTTGTCGAAAATGGTGAACACGGCAGCTCGACGGCTGCACCACTCGCACGCCAGATAATCGACGCTTACATGGCACTGTATCCGCAAAATCCGTCAGAGGGGTTCGATGAGTCAAAGTGATTTTGTTCGACGGATGGGGTCTGGCGGGTCCGCAATATATTGTGGACCCAGTCAATGGCGGCGCCTCCATGTAGATATCCCCCTCTTGTCCCTGCTATTGGTGTTGGCCGCGGCTGGCCTGTTTGTTCTCTACAGTGCCAGCGGACAAAATATTGCTTATGTGCATCGCCAGTTAGTCCATTATGGTATCGGATTGTTGGTAATGCTGACTGTGGCCCAGATTCCACTTCGGTTGCTGGATCGGTGGGCGATATTTCCTTATTTTTTGGGTGTTTTGTTGTTGATAGCCGTATTGTTTTTTGGCGTTGGGGCGAAGGGTGCCCAGCGTTGGCTGGAGATTGGAGGATTTCGATTTCAGCCATCGGAAATTCTCAAAATTGCGGTTCCGTTGATGTTGGCGAGTTATCTGGGCAAGCGTGCAGTGCCGCCGCAATTCAAGCATGTATTTTTCGCCCTGGTATTTATTCTGGTTCCGCTGGTGCTGGTCGGGATGCAACCTGATCTCGGCACAGCCATTCTGATTGGTGCCGCTGGTTTTTTCGCCCTTTTTCTGGCCGGCTTGCCGAGACGTTATCTAATGGTTGCCTTGTTGCTGGCGGCTTGCCTCTTGCCATTAATGTGGTTTCACCTTTTATACGATTATCAGCGGCAACGGATTTTGACGCTGTTTAACCCCGAGGCGGATCGGCTCGGTGCGGGGTGGAATATCATCCAGTCCACAATTGCTATTGGATCGGGTGGCGTTGACGGTAAGGGCTGGACGCTGGGCACCCAGTCCCAGCTTGATTTTCTTCCGGAGGGGCACACCGACTTTATTATTGCGGTGTTGGCAGAAGAGTTTGGACTGTTCGGAGTGATGTTGCTGTTGGCGCTCTATCTGCTGATTATAAGCCGCTGCGCTTTTATCGGCCTGAGGGCACAAAGTATGTTCGGCCGTTTGCTGGCGGGGAGTATTGCATTAACTTTCTTTGTCTATATTTTTGTCAACATGGGTATGGTCTCGGGTATTCTGCCGGTGGTGGGCGTACCATTGCCACTGGTGAGTTACGGCGGCACCTCTATTGTGACCCTGATGCTGGGATTTGGTATGCTGATGGCGGTCAGTACGGAAAGAAAAAGGTCGGTCTAACAGGGTTTATGGGCAACCTGCCCGGAGTGAAAATGTTATGAACATATTGTTCTCGGTTGCACTAGGCATGCTGTTGTCCCTATCGGTTCAGGCCAGCTATTTACATCACCCTGACGCCAGGGCTTTTGCCGAGAGGATGGTGTCTGAACACGGCTTTGAAAGATCCGTTGTGGACTCTTTGCTGAGTGCCGCGGAAAAAAAACAGACCATTATTGATGCCATGGAACGACCGGCCGAAAAAGTCAAACCCTGGAAGGATTACCGCAAAATTTTTATCACTGAAAAGCGTATCACAGAGGGTGTTGATTTTTGGCGAAAGAACAGGGCTGTGCTGAGTGAGGCGTCAAGGCAATACCAGGTTGCACCGGAAGTGATTGTTGCCATTATCGGCGTGGAAACCTTCTACGGCCGGATCAAGGGAAGTTTTCGGGTCATTGATGCGTTGGCAACACTGTCTTTTGACTACCCTCCCCGCAGTTCTTTCTTTACCAAACAGCTGGAGCAATTCCTGTTGTTGGCACGAGAGCAGGACCAGGACCCCCTGACGCTCACGGGCTCCTATGCCGGTGCGATGGGTTATGGCCAGTTTATCCCGAGCAGTTACCGCAGTTTTGCTGTGGATTTTGACGGTGATGGTTTTGCCGATATCTGGGAAAACAAGGCGGATGCTATCGGCAGTGTTGCTAATTACTTTGCCGAGCATGGCTGGAAGATGGGTGAAACGGTGGTCGTTCCCGCCTCGATCAAGGGAAGTTTTGATGAGACGCTGTTGAACCAGCCCGGTCTCGACAAAACGGTCGATGAGCTGGCTGAAATGGGTTTTTCCAGTGAGTTGCCGCTGAATAGTGGTGCCAAGGCCATCCCGGTTCGGCTCGATGGTGATAACGGGCTGGAGTACTGGCTCGGCCTGAATAATTTCTATGTAATTACCCGCTATAATCGCAGTCTACTCTATGCCATGGCCGTGCATGAACTGAGCCAACAAATACTGGAGCGGGTCGGTGAAGATACGCTTTAAGAGTCTTTTATTTGTAAACTTGTTGGGCACTATATTGCTGCTTCAGGGCTGTGGTGGTTCTGGTGCCAGCTCCGGTGGCGGTTATGGTTATGGTGATGGGCCGCCACCAAAAGATATTGATGTTGACAATCTACCGGATGCTATACCCCGGCATGAACCAATTACTCTGGCCGGCAACAAAAGTCCCTACACCGTACTGGGTAAAACCTACCAGGTGATGCCTTCCAGCAGGGGGTTTCGCCAGCGCGGTCTGGCCTCATGGTACGGCAACAAGTTTCATGGTCGTCATACATCGAATGGTGAGGTTTACAGCATGTATGAAATGACGGCTGCCCATAAAACCCTGCCGATTCCCTGCTACGTCAAAGTGACCAACCTGGAGAATGGACGCAGTGTGGTTGTGCGGGTCAATGATCGGGGACCTTTCCATGGGGATAGAATCATTGACCTGTCCTATGCGGCAGCCAAAAAACTGGGCTATTCAGATCAGGGTACGGCTAAGGTGGAGGTCTCCGTGATTGATCCTGCGGACTATCAAAACAACACAGTAGCCTCTCCACAACTGGCTCCTGGACCAGCCATGTTGCCGGTAGCCAAAGCTGTAGCTGTTGAACAGGACAGCAATACCTACCTTCAGGTGGGAGCCTTCAGTAATCAGCTCGCGGCCACTCACTTGTCGCAACGGTTGGCGGGTGTTGTCACCGAGTATCCGGTTGTCGTGCGCCAGGAGTCATCACCGCAACCGTTGTTCAAAGTGTTGGTGGGTCCGGTAACAGATCAGTTGAAATTAGTTGATCTGAAGGCTGCATTGGGACAGATAGATAATATCCGTCCTTTTATTGTTTATGACTGATTCTGTCACAGCGACACAAACCACTGCATGATAGACTTTCGTCTTGTTCTTCGTGAAATCCACCCATCAAAAATGTTGAAAACCGGTTCCACTATGCTGAAAAAAAGTTTTTTTGTCGGATTGTTGTTTCTTGTTATGGGCAGTATTGCCCAGGCCAAAGTACTGATTCCTGCTCCCCCCGATCTCGCGGCATCTGCCTGGATTTTGCTGGATGCCAATACCGGGAAGGTACTTGTTGAGCATAATGCCGATGAGCAGGTGCCGCCTGCGAGCCTGACCAAGATGATGACCAGTTATATCGTCTCCGCAGATATTCACAATGGCAAGGTTAAAGAAACGGACATGGTGCCCATCAGCGTCGCTGCCTGGCAGATGGGCGGTTCGAAAATGTTTGTCAAGGAGGGCACTCAGGTGCCACTGATCGATTTGCTGCGGGGTGTCATTATTCAGTCAGGAAACGATGCCTCGGTGGCACTGGCGGAGTATCTGGCGGGCAGTGAAAGCGCTTTTGCTGATGTAATGAACCAGCAGGCAGAGTTACTTGGCATGAAAAATTCCCATTTTCGCAATGCCACTGGTTGGCCCGCCGAAGGCCACCTCACCACCGCCCGGGACATGTCGCTATTGGCGAGGGCATTGGTCCAGGATTATCCGGAACATTACAGTATCTATAGTGAAAAATATTTCGAGTACAACGGTATCAAACAGCCCAACCGCAACCGGTTGCTTTGGCGGGATACGACAGTAGACGGCCTGAAAACAGGCCATACTGAAGCGGCAGGTTACTGCCTGGTGGCTTCTGCGGTCCGGAATGGCATGCGGCTGGTCTCTGTGGTTATGGGCACCAGTAGTGAAGAAATTCGTGCCCGGGAATCACAAAAGCTGTTGGCTTACGGGTTTCGTTATTATGAGACGGGTCAGCTTTATTCCAAGGGCGATGTCGTCCGGGAAAATGTGCCCGTCTGGTACGGTGAGGAAAACAGCATCAACCTGGTTGTGCCGGAAGATGTTTATCTGACGATTCCGCGCGGCTCTAGGGATGACCTGGAAGCCGAGATTCTTGTGGATCAAACTATCAAGGCACCTTTCAGTGAGACTCAGGAGCTGGGACGGCTGAGTGTCAGCTATGAAGGTGAGACGTTACTGGATATGCCTGTTGTGGCTGAACACCCCGTTGACAGGGCAGGTCTGTTTTCGCGGCTATGGGATGCCATTACGCTGTTTTTTGTGGGGCTGTTCTCCTGATGCCCGAGCAGTCAGCCCCGAAAATTGAATTTCCCTGTGATTACCCTATAAAGGTTATGGGCAAGGCTGCTCCCGGTTTGCATAGCCTCGTCATGGAGGTTATGGAGCGTCACGCCCCGGGTTTTGATGAAACGGCTGTTTCCATTCGAGACAGCCGACATGGCAACTTTCAGGCGATTACGGTCATCATCACTGCAACCGGAGAAGCGCAATTGACGGCCATTTTTGAGGACCTCAAGCACAACCCTCTGGTGCAAATGGTGCTGTGAATACGGATCTGCCCGAAGTGATCGACACACCAACGAACCTGCCGCCAGTCCTGCCACTTATCGTCCGCTATCTCGGGCGGCGTGATTATGCCCAGACATTTGATGCCATGAAGCTAATCACTACGGAGCGCAATGATCAGACTCCTGATGAAATCTGGCTGCTGGAACACGAACCGGTATTCACCCAGGGCCAGGCGGGCAAGCAGGAATATATTTTGATGCCCGGGGATATTCCGGTTGTGCAGAGTGACCGTGGGGGACATGTAACCTACCATGGCCCGGGCCAGATCACCGGTTATTTGCTAATAGACCTCCGTCGGCTCGGTATTGGGGTTCGCGATTTGGTCACATTGATTGAGGCCGCCCTGGTGGAAACCCTTGCCCACTGGGGAATTGCCGCTGCGCCCCGGCCGGATGCGCCGGGTGTTTATCTGGCTGACGGCGCTAAAATCGGCTCCCTGGGTTTGCGGGTGCGCCGCGGTTGCAGTTACCACGGTCTCAATTTTAATGTGGATATGGATCTGGCACCCTGGGGGCGCATTAATCCCTGCGGACTCGGCGTTGTTATGACCCAGATGAATGATTTGCTGGCAGAGCCCGTCACCGTTCAGGAGGTGGCTGAGCGACTGGCAGATATTTTGACGGTCAAGCTGGGTTACAATGGTCATCTTGTAGAAGGGCAGCACCCATTATTGATTGGTCGTTAATTGTTTTCCGGTACTGCCCGCCAGGTACATCAAATGTTTGTGAGTAATTCCATATGACTGACGTCAAGGTGATTCCGCCACAGCGCACTCGCCGTATTGCCCAGGGGGAAAAGCTGCGCAGTGCCGATAAGGTGGAGCGGATACCCGTAAAGGTAATCCCGACAGAAACCTACCAGCGCAAACCGGACTGGATGCGAATCAGGGTGTCATCATCGCCGCGTGTCCAGGAAATCAAGGATATTCTGCGCAAGCACACACTGGCGACGGTCTGTGAAGAGGCCGCCTGTCCGAATCTCAGTGAGTGCTTCAGCCACGGCACGGCCACCTTTATGATCATGGGTGAAATCTGTACCCGTCGCTGTCCGTTCTGTGATGTCGGCCACGGCAAGCCCAACCCCCTGGATGCCGCCGAGCCGGTTAATCTGGCCCGCGCCATTCAGGAAATGCAGTTGCGCTATGTAGTGATTACATCGGTGGATCGGGACGATCTCCGCGATGGCGGTGCGCAACATTTTGCGGACTGTATCCGTGAATCCCGGTTGCTCAGCCCCGATCTCAAAGTGGAAGTGCTGGTGCCGGATTTTCGCGGTCGCATGGAGCCGGCCCTGGAGATTCTCTCCGACACCCCCCCCGATGTATTCAATCACAACATGGAAACGATTCCCCGCCTCTATCGTGAAGCGAGACCCGGTGCTAATTATCAGTGGTCGCTCAAACTGCTACAGGAATATAAGCGGCTCAACCCCAGTATCCCCACCAAATCCGGTCTGATGGTGGGGCTCGGTGAAACACGGGAGGAACTGCTGAGTACCTTGGACGATCTCCGTGCCCACGATGTGGATATGCTGACGGTGGGACAGTACTTGCAGCCCTCCAAAAACCATCTGCCGGTAGACCGTTTTGTGCACCCGGATGAGTTTGCCGAGTATGCCGAGTACGCTCGCCTGATTGGTTTCAGCCAGGTAGCCTCCGGTCCGTTGGTGCGCTCTTCCTATCATGCGGATAAACAGGCCAGAGGCGAAGCCGTCAAATAACCTCCGGCCTTAAAAGTGGATATAACCCATGCAACACCCCCAGCTGCTTGATATCCGCAATGCCACGGTATTTCGGGATAATAAAAAAGTTTTCGATCGTTTTTCACTGGCGGTTGAGCAGGGTCAGAGTACGGCGATTATCGGTCCCAACGGTGCCGGCAAAAGTACACTGTTAAAGCTGCTGACCCGGGAACTCTATCCGGTAGTGAAAGAGGATTCCTGGGTCCGGATACTCGGTCAGGATCGGCCGGTGCTTTGGGAATTGAGGGAAAAAATCGGCCTTGTTTCTGCCGATCTGCAACAGGGATTTGTCCCGGAAGTCAGCGGTCTGGGCGTTGTGGTATCCGGACTGCACAACTCCATTGGTCTATTCCACTATCAACAAGTCACGGAGGCGCAACTGGAACAGGGCCGGACTGTGCTACAGGAGCTGGGGGTAGCCGAACTGGTCAATCGCCCCTACCGACAGATGTCGACCGGGCAGCAGCGTCGTTGCCTGTTGGGCCGGGCCCTGATTCATCGTCCGGATCATCTGATTCTCGACGAACCCACCAGCGGCCTCGACCTGAATGCAACCTATCATTATCTGGACGTCATCAGGCAGTTGGCCCAACAGGGCAAAACCATTCTGTTGGCCACCCATCACATTCATGAAATTCCGCCGGAAATCAAGAGGGTGGTTTTCATGACCAACGGTGAAATCGTGGCAGACGGAGCCAAAGAACAACTGCTCACTGATGCGCGCCTCTCTGAATTATTTGCCATGCCTTTAAAGGTGAGTTTTTCCCAGGGGTATTATCAGGTCTTGCCAGCCCGTGCGTAGCCCACCATAATTCCGCCTTTTCGAAAATCAGGGGTAATCCAACCATGAAAATAAATGATAATTGCGTGGTGACGTTCCACTATTCCATGACCGATGAAGCCGGCGATTTAGTAGAGACGTCGAGAGAGGGTGAGCCAACAGCTTACCTGCACGGCCACCGCAACATGATCGAGACCCTTGAGGCTGCGATGCTCGGCAAAGAGGCCGGTGAAACATTCACTGTGACGCTACCTCCGGAACTGGCTTATGGTCGGCTGCGCTCTGAGAGTGTTATGCGAGTATCCGCCAAGAATCTGAAGTTTGAGGGAAAGCTTGAACCCGGTATGACTGTACCGTTGATGACCAACGAGGGGCTGCGCCCGATTACCGTGGTTAAAGTCGGCAAATTTAATGTGGACATTGACACCAATCACCCGTTGGCGGGTAAAACCCTGACCTTTGATGTCGAGATTGTTGAGGTCCGCGAAGCAACCCAGGATGAACTTGGTCACGGACATGCCCACGGTGCCGGTGGCCACCATCACTGAGCGGGTATCCCCCTGACACCGGATATAACCAATACTTCCGACGGTCCCGGGCATTACCTCCAGTAATGCCCGGTTTCTGCGGATCAGAGGTTGCTTCGAGCTGCAACAGCCTGTGGCAGCTATTTTGAATTATTCGTCTCGTGATCAAACTCTGATATCAGTAGTATTGCAAGATCAATCCCAGTGAAACAATATCGGCATCCATGCCGGCGTAACCGCTGGCATTGGCGTCACCTGTAACATAGTGAAGGTTGACGGTTGCCTTGTAGCCGTTGATGACGTAATTCAGACCCCATTCGGTAGTGTCGCTGGTGTCGGCATCATCCGGGTCATTTTTCATGTAGCGAACATAGGGCTGAAACTGCCCAAAGCCGATTTTTTGCGGGAATAAATAACCCGTCGTGGCAAAGTAGGAGTCACCTTTGAAAAGGCAGAAACATTCATCCAGTCCATCAGTGGGTGGTGATGCGAGTGTGAAATCCCCGTCCATATTCTTGTAGCCTGCCTCAAAAGTCACTACCCCCCGGTTGTCCAGCACGGTTTCAGAAAAGATATCAAAGGCAAAGCCTGTAAAGTCGCCTGGATCCTGCCTGCTGCCCGTGCTGTCTTTCTGGCTTTGAAAAGTCAGCGCTGCCGTCAGCAGGTCCCCCGCTTTGCCATAGTGTGTGGCTGCGGTGTAGTAGCCCACCAATGGCTCCACATTGAGAAAATTGTAGGCAATTCGGCCTGCATAAAGCAGATGATCGTCGGTATTGCCGTGGTCGTCGGTGCCCTCAAAAATACCCGCCAGGTACTGTACTTTGTCAATGGCACCAAAGACGACGGCACCTTCGCTACGGCCGAGCCGTCCGGCCGGACCATCGTAATCTGACGGGAACAGCGGTTGACGATACTGGTTCCAGCTCATGCCGGTGTAGGGGCCGTTCAGCCCCGGCCGGTCGGTGGGAACCAGTGTGCGGCCAACCCAGAGGTTAAACTTCGGGTCGAGATCAAATTGCAGGATCGCATCAATGATCATGACGGAGTCGCCTTCATACTTCTCTGTGTTGATGCTGAATTTCAAGTGTTCGCTGAGCTGTCCGGCGATGTACAGCCGCATACTGTCCATCGTGAATTCATTGCTGCCGTCAGTGGCACTGTTCCTAGTGGTGTGCTGCATGCGTATACCACCCCCGAGACTGACCCAGAGCGTATCGCTGTGTGCCGCTTTTAGCCCGGCATAGGCGGGCAGCGTGGTAAAGCTGGCCAGCAGAGAGAGCACTGCAAAGGATGCGTAACTTTTGTGTCTTACACGATTTTGGCGTGCGCAACGCCACCAGGCATTTTTGATTGCCATGTCTTCTCCCCATTTTTATTGCTGTTATTCTGATCTTGGGATTATATAGGCCGGGTTGCAGCAAAGGCTAATTTACACCCCAGGCTTTTTTGGCTTGCCGACTGAGCGGCAACTTTGTCGCCGGCACTATGAAGCCGTGCTCTCATCTGACTGTGTTTATACGGTTATTCGAGGAACACCCTGTCATCACCCAGAAATTCTGGTGCCTGCACCGAAAGTGCCTTGAGCGGCACTGATGACGTCGTTTTTACCCCGTGGGCTGTCCCTTCCGGTACCTTGATAAAATCCCCGGGGCCCACTGTAAACTCTTCTTCCCCCAGTCGCATCAAGCCTGTTCCCTCAAGGATATAAATCGTTTCTGTGTGGGCGAGGTGTTTGTGTAAAGGTACAAACTGTTTCACAAACACGATGAAATCCGAAGCATGTCGGTCACTGCTCAGGTTTTCCACGTGGATATTGACCAGATTTTCTGGTGGCTGGATATCGGCAATCGACAGTTTGCCAGCATTTGCCTGCATGAAACCCAGCAGTGTTAGTGTCAGTACAAAGGGAAATTTCATGACGAATACCCTGTTTCCAATGGGCCATTTTTTGCGGTAACTGAATCCGAGCAGGTCGATGATTGCCCGGTCCGCTGTCTGTTACTTGTCCTGCCAGATCCGTCTGATGGGTTCACCGAAGTCATCATAAATAATGGTTTCTTTTGGTCGGTCCCTGGTGGTTCTGTTAGGTGACGGCTTCTTGGGACGACGGGAGTCCAACGCGGCCAGCACTTCAGGCACGGGCGTGCGTTCGGCCTTTGGCTGATTGAAGAAAACGGTCGGCAAACTCTCACACGCGTTCTCCCGACCGCTAATACCGCGGGGGATCTGTTGTATTTCGCCGCCCTGTTTGAGGTAGCTGTCTACCTGTTGCTGCAGTTGGCGACGAAGTTGCGATTTGGTGGGTAATTTATTCACGGATCTCGCTTTGTTACAAATAGATGCGCTCATGTTACCAGTGTTGCCAGACCGGTTGACACTGTTCGGGCAGGGCTGGAAAGCGACCCAGCTCCGCCCAGGGTTGTCCCGGTTGATGGAAGTCCGAGCCGCAGGACGCGAGAAGTTGTTTTTGCTGGCAGATAATGGCCAAGTCTCTGGTAGTGTTTGGCATCTGTTTGCCGGACACCACTTCCATACCCTGGCCACCTGCAGCGATAAAATCGTCTACCAATGCGACCAGTTTGGTGCGGGTGAGGTCATACTTAACCGGATGTGCGAGCACTGCTGTTCCGCCTGCATCCCGGATCCATGCCACTATTTGCGGTATATCGGCCCAGCATTGCTTTATATCGCCCGGCTTGCCGGCTCCGAGATATTTTTTGAAGGCTTGCTTGAAGTTGTTAACCGCACCGATATTTACCAGATACTGGGCAAAATGGGGGCGGCCCAAGTTATCGTTGTCGGCGACGGCCGTGGCTCCCGCTAATGCATCGTGAAATCCTGCCTGTTGCAGTTTCTCGGCAATACGTTCGGCCCTGAGTCGGCGGGCATGTTGCTGAAATCGGACACCGGCTTGCAGGGCTTCACTATGGATGTCGACATTGAGGCCCAGAATATGTACACCGGTCTTGCGCCATTGGGTGGAAAATTCCAAAGCTGGAATTACCTGGAGAGGCTGAGCTTTGCATAGCTCCAGTTGTTGCCAGGCGGTGATACTGTCGTGATCGGTAATCGCCAGAACATCGACGCCGGCCTCCGCTGCCAGGTTCACCAGTTCGGTGGGCGAGAGGGTGCCATCGGAGCAGGTGGTGTGGCTGTGCAGGTCAAAAATCATTGTGCGATTATAGCCCGAGACGGTTTGCGGCTATACTGTGCGGATGAAATATATTATCCCGATCAGTGAGCGACAGCGTCTTCAGGTTGTGGCGAGGACGGCTGGTTTCATCCAGCACGGCAGCAAACTGTTTGGCCGGAAATTTGCTGAGATACCGGTAGTTTTCGATCTGAGTGGCGGTACGGCGGGGATGTATCGGGTCAGGGATACCCAGCGGGTTATTCGGTACAACCCGTGGATTTTTGCCAAGTATTTTGATGACAGTATGGCGGTGACTGTGCCCCACGAGGTGGCCCACTATCTGGTGGACTGCCTGCACGGTCTCGGCAAGGTGCGGCCCCATGGCGTTCAGTGGCGCGGGATCATGAACGCGTTCGGCGTCGAACCCCGTGCCACCGGGAGCTTTGATCTGGCCGGTATCCCGATGCGCCGCCAGCGGCGCTTTACCTATCACTGTGAGTGTTCCACCCACCATCTGGCCACCCGTCGACACAACAGCGTCCAGCGAGGTGAGGCGCGCTATCGCTGCCGTGACTGCGGTGAGACACTGACTGCCGCTTCATGACCCGGGACTGGGTTGTCTACATGATAGAAGCTAGCGATGGCTCGCTCTATACCGGTATTACCACCGATATCACTCGACGTTTTCGTGCGCACCTGGCGGGCAAGAGTGGGGCACGTTATTTTCATCGGGGGCGGCAGCCGGTCAGGGTGGTCTATACGGAGGGCGCCGGTAATCGCAGTGCTGCATCGAAGCGGGAAGCGGCCATCAAAAAACTGTCCCGTTCACAGAAATTACGACTGATCTCTGATCTGCAGATGAGCTCGCGCTGAGATTACTATCCACTGCTGCCCGGTCGTCTTACTCGTAGGTGCACAGGTAAGCAGTATCCACGGCTACCTGCAACTGGAAAGCCTTGTTTGGTGATACCTCGAAGCTCTCTCCGGGTTTAAAGGTCTGCCAGTCATCCTGACCCGGCAGTTTTACTGTCAGTGCGCCGCTGACTACCGTCAGGGTTTCCTTTTTATTAGGACAGAATTCGTGCTCACCGGGGGCCATGACACCCACCGTGGCAGGCAGGGTTTCGGTCTGGAAGCCAATGGAGACTACCTTACCACCAAAATATTCATTAACTTTAAACATGGGCTTGCACTCAACAGGTTGGCTGGATAACTGCGTTGTTCGCAACGGGCGGCTTTAGTGGCCGCTATAGTACCTGCAGTCGACGACCGATAGAATGCGTGCTTTATGGATTTTTACAGGCACAACTTTGAACCAGTGGGATGTGATTATTATTGGTGCCGGTGCTGCTGGGCTGATGGCAGCTGTGGTTGCGGGTCAGCGTGGGCGCAGTGTCCTATTGCTGGAGCGGGCCAACAAGGCGGGCAAGAAAATCCTGATGTCGGGTGGCGGCCGTTGTAATTTCACGAATCTGTATGTGGAGCCGGAGCACTTTCTCTCTGCTAACCCACATTTCTGCAAATCGGCGTTGAGTTGTTATAGCCAGTGGGATTTTATCGAGCTGGTGAACAGGCACGGGATTCCCTATCACGAGAAATCCCTCGGCCAGTTGTTTTGTGATAACAGCTCCCGGGATATTCTCGACATGTTGCTGGCGGAAGCCGAACAGGTCGGGGTGGTGTTGAAAACCGGCAGCGATATTCGCGAGGTGACGTCTGACGAGAAGTTTCGAATTGCAACAACTCAGGGGGAATTGCAGGCTGACTCACTGATAGTGGCCTGTGGCGGCCTGTCGGTGCTTACCCTGGGGGGGTCCGACTTCGGCTACCGGCTGGCGAGGCAATTCGGCCATAGTGTCGTCCCGTTGCGGCCAGCACTGGTGCCCTTCACCTTTACCGACGGCTTTAAACTGCTGTCGGAGAAACTCTCCGGTTTGTCAGTGCCCGTCCGTGTGTCGACGGGTGGAAAGTCGTTTCTGGAAAATATGCTCTTTACCCATCGAGGCCTCAGCGGTCCGGCGGTGCTGCAGATTTCCAGTTACTGGCGGGAGGAACAAATGGTGAAGGTCGACTTATTGCCAAATATCGATGCCCGGCAGTGGCTGCTCGAATTGAAAACAGAACAGCCGAAAGCGCTGTTGCGCACGCTGTTGTCCCAGCTGCTGCCACGCAAGCTGGTGCGGGAGCTGGAAGGACTTTGGTGGCGGGAACATGCTGACAGGCCATTGGCAGAGTGGCCAGATCACTTGTTGGTATTGGTTGCTGGAAACCTGCAAGGCTGGTCTTTGAAACCTGCGGGTACGGAGGGCTACCGGACTGCGGAAGTGACCCTGGGGGGCGTGGATACGCGCGAGATTTCTTCTAAAACCATGGAAAGTCAGCGTCAGCCGGGTCTGTTTTTTGTTGGAGAGGTACTTGATGTGACCGGTCATCTGGGTGGGTTCAATTTCCAATGGGCCTGGGCATCGGGTGCCGCTGCTGGTCGAGTTGTTTGATGTGTTAAAGGTATTTGAGTGATGATAGAGCGTGAAGAGCTGATGCAGGAGACGGCAAAAATCCCTTGGCAGGAGTTGCAGCGTTTTTTTGCCAACGGTTCCACCATCTATGTGTCACCGGAGCTGGATCTGATTGAGGTTGCTTGGGCGATTTGCCAGGATAATAAAACCTGTGTTCAGGACTGGCTGGCGGTCGGCCAGGTGGGGCAGGTGACCGATCAGCAGGCAATGAAGTGGCTCGAAAGTGATGCCCGGGTCTGGTCGGTGGTGGTAAAGCCCTGGGTGCTGGTGCAGCCGGTTTCGGCGGATTGACCTGTCTGACTAGCTGCTCAATCGGGCGCGTTGCCAGTATTCAGGGGTAATAGTCAGAGTCTGTTCGCTGTCGCCAATCCAGATGAGTCCATCCTGGATAGTTGCCTGGAGGGTCATGTTGCGGTTCGCCAGCCCGGCCAATGCCGCGGTATTGGCCGGTGAAAGGTAACTGATTGTCAGATTGTCAAAGCGCGCCAGGTCACGCTGGATACCTTCCCACCACACGGGAGCTGTCCTGGCACCATAGGCATAAATGATGACCTGTTCTGCCCGGTTTGAACCTTTGCGAATTCGTTTTGCGTCGGGTACCCCGACTTCGATCCACAGACCGATTTCACCATGCAGATTTTTCTGCCAGAGATCGGGTTCTGCCTCCGTGGACAATCCTTTGGTGAACTGCAGGTGGTCGCTGGCATTCAATGCAAATGCCAGCAGCCGGATCATCATTCGTTCGTCCGTTTCTGACGGATGTCTGGCGAGGGTGAGCGAGTGTGTTTGATAATAGTTGCGGTCCAGATCCGATACCTGTAACTCAACTTTGAAAACGGTTGCTTTCAGTGCCATTGGACGGTGCCCAATAAGAGGTCAGACGGTGGGCTGTCGTCCAGCCCGACACCCTTCAGTTCAGAATCTTGCAGTTCAGCACTTTGTAGTTTGGCGCCCCGTGGGCTCAAGTAATAATACCCGAGCTGCCCAGCCCCCCTCCCATACCTCCACCGAGGTTGCCGGTGGGGCCGCCGCCTCCCTGACCGGGCACAACAATTTTGGAGGCCTGGTCGCGACGCATTTCCTCAAGCTCGCGAGCGGTGCGCTCAACGGCTACCTCGGCTTCCGCACCGAATTTTTCGGCGGCTTCGCCGATACTGTTGGCATGCAACTCGAAATTGATTGGCAGGGCACCCATGGGTGTCATTACCTGGGTAGAACCCATATAGAGTACTTCGCGGCTTGCATCGGCGTCACCGTTTCGGGTGACCGGACTGAGCCGACGTATGCTGCCGATTTTCTGGTCAGTGAAAATTTCCTCAAGATAGAGTTCATCGGGGTTCATGTCTGCGTCGAATTCTTTTTGCTTGTTCATAGTGATTAATTTGGGTAGTGAAAAGAAGATAGACACCCTAACAGATATTGTCCGGAGCGTCAGGTATCAGGCCCCTGTATGAGGAGTCTCAGGGTGCCGTAATTTGTGATTTCAGGGTCTCCACCAGAGCCATGGCGGCAGAGGACAGCGGGTAACGACGCCTTGTCAGAATGCCGATTTGGCGGGTGACGACGGGGCTGGTGAGTGGACGACACTCCGCGCCGAGTGCACGCATCTGTTGTATGGCCAGAGATGGCACGACACTGATGCCCAGATTATTGGCGACCATGGAGCCAATGGAGGCGAGCTGGTGTGCTTCAAATTCCACCGTCAGGGTTATGCCGCAGCTGGCGGTAATCTCATCAATCATCTGACGCATGGCCGAGGGGCGTTGCAGTGCCACAAAAGGAAACTCCTGGAGTTGTGTCCAGGTGATTTCGTCATTCGCCAGCAGGGCATGTTGTTCCGGCATCACCACGTAAAAACTGTCTTCAAAGAGCGGCTCAAAGTGGAGATCTTCGGATTCTTCCATATCAAAAGTAACACCGACCTCCACGCGGCCTGTGCGCACCATATCCACCACCTCTTCTGCCACTACATCCTGTACCGTGATATTGATATCCGGGAACTTGCTGCGGTAGTAGTGAAGAGCTTTTGGCAGCTTGCTAATCGAAAAAGAGGCCATGCTGGCGATGCTCAGTTTGCCCCGTCGCATGGCGAACAGGTTGTGCAGGTCGGTCAGCGCATTGTCCCAGTCGGCCAGCAGGCGCTGTGCCACCGGCAGAAAGGCCTCGCCCTCCGGAGTCAGCGAAAGGGTACGAGTGGTGCGAGCCAGCAGTTTTCCGCCCACCACTTCTTCCAGATTTTTCAGGGAGATACTGAGTGCAGGCTGAGAGAGATGCAATCGTTCGCCGGCTTCAGCGAAGTTGCGAGTCTGGGCAACGGTGACAAACGCCTTGAGCTGTTTTATGGTGATATCCATGGCACTCTTATATAAATTCCTTTAATCAGTTGATTAAAATTTTACGCTTGATAAATATATTTCGCTATAGGATGCTAGGAGCCGTTTTGCGCACCTCAAATTGAGGTCGCCACGGTAAATAATAATCATTGAGGAGTTTTGTTCATGGCGGGTTTCGATAAGGTGGTAAACACCTACGAAGAAGCGATGGCGGGTCTGGAGGATGGCATGACCGTGATTGCAGGCGGTTTTGGCATTTGTGGTATCCCCGAAAACCTGATCAATCAAATCAAGAAAATGGGTACCAAAGAGCTCACCATTATTTCCAACAACTGTGGCATCGACGGTTTTGGTCTGGGTGTTCTGCTGGAAGATCGTCAGATCAAGAAAATGGTGTCGTCCTATGTAGGGGAAAACAAGCTGTTCGAAGAGCAGTTGCTCTCCGGTCAGCTGGAAGTGGAGCTGACCCCCCAGGGAACCCTGGCGGAAAAAATGCGTGCTGCCGGTGCGGGTATCCCGGCCTTTTACACTGCTACCGGCTACGGCACGGATATTGGCGAAGGTAAGGATGTACGCGAGTTCAATGGTCGCAAGTACATTCTTGAAGAGTCCATCCAGGGTGACTTCTCGATTGTCAAAGCGTGGAAAGCGGACCGTTATGGCAACGCGATCTATCGCAACACCGCCATGAACTTCAATCCCATGGCGGCCACCGCGGGCAAGATCTGCGTGATGGAAGTGGAAGAGATTGTCGAACCGGGCGAACTGGATCCGATGTACATACATACCCCGGGTATCTATGTGGATCGTTTGATTCAGGGCACGTTCGAGAAACGTATCGAAAAGCGCACCGTTCGCGAAGGCTAAAAAGGAGAGACAATCATGGCACTTTCTCGTGATCAAATGGCTATCCGTGTTGCCCGCGAGCTGCAGGACGGATACTACGTAAACCTCGGCATAGGTATTCCCACCCTAGTGGCCAACCACGTGCCGGAAGGTATGGACGTAATGTTGCAGTCCGAAAACGGCCTACTCGGCATGGGTCCATTCCCCACCGAAGACCAGGTCGACCCGGATCTGATCAACGCTGGTAAACAACTGGTGACCACAGCCAAGGGCGCCTCTATTTTCTCATCGGCAGAGTCCTTCGCCATGATCCGTGGCGGCCATGTGGATCTGACCGTGCTGGGTGCCTTTGAGGTGGATGTCAATGGCAGCATTGCCTCCTGGATGATCCCCGGCAAGTTGATCAAAGGCATGGGTGGCGCGATGGATCTGGTGGCCGGCGCCGACAACATCGTGGTGATGATGACCCACGCCGATAAATACGGTAATTCGAAGTTGCTGCCCCAGTGTACCTTGCCCCTAACCGGTGCCGGTTGTATAACCCAGGTATTGACCGACCTGGCCTACGTGGAAATTCGCGATGGCAAGTTCCACCTGGTGGAGCGCGCCCCGGGTGTTTCCGTGGAGGAAATCGTGGAGAAGACTGCCGGCGAAATGGTGGTTCCCGACCACGTGCCGGAAATACAGTTCTGATTATCCCGGTATGATCGAAAAAGGCTCCCGTCCGGGAGCCTTTTTTATGCCCGGATACTTGTCAGGTCTGTCATTTCCTTTTAAGGCTAGGGACAACTCTTCAGGAGTATACTGTCTAATCAATCGAGTACATCAATAAGGAGTGCAAGGTAATGAAAAATCTCTTGTGTACAACGGTACTGATACTGGTTGCCAGTGGCCTCAATGCATTGGAAATGGATAGCAGCCGTTCGACACTGAATATCACCAGTGTAAAAAATGACCGTCTTGCCGAGTTGTTTACATTTAAAAAAGTGAGTGGAACTATCGATGATGCCAGCGGAAAGGCGAGTATTGAGGTCGCATTGGACAGTATTGACAGCGGCATAGAGGTGCGCGACGAGCGCATGCGAAAATATCTGTTCAATACGGAAGAGTTCAGTACGGCCAGCTTTACAGCAGATGTCGATCTCAAGGCGTTGAACTCCCTGAAATCTGGTGAGCAGCGTGAGGTTGAACTGAAGGGTGAGCTGGTGCTGAATGGATACACGGTGCCCCTAAGCTTCCAGACACAGGTAATGCGACTGAATAGCGGAGCGCTGAGTGTTGCCACGGTGTCCCCGGGATTTATAGATGTGACTCGCCACAAAATGGCGCCGGGGATTGAAAAGCTACGTAGTCTGGCGGGTCTGGATAATATCTCTCTGGCCGTACCGGTGACTTTTTCAGTGGTGTTTAAATAGTGGCTGAATGGCCAGGCAATAAAAAAGCCCGCAACTGCGGGTTTTTTTATGTGCACACTTTCCAGACGACATTTTTGTATTGGTCGGGAATAACTTAGACTGCGTGTTCCCATAGTTGGCAGAAATGCCCAATCCCGTTGCCAGTCCGCTTTCTACCCCGTCGGCCTGGCATCCATCCATCGTTTGCGAGGTGACTGTATGTTGAAAGGAAAAACCGCGCTGGTGACCGGTTCCACCACTGGCATCGGCTATGCCATGGCCGACCGACTGGCCAACGCCGGCGCCAATATCGTGCTGCACGGTCTGATGGACCCCGCCCAGGGCCAATCCTTGGCGGAAGAATTCGAATCCCGCTACGGCATCCAGTGCCTGTTCAGCGATGCGGACATTTCCAGCGCGGAGGGTAACGAGGCGCTGGTGGCAGCCACCCTGGAGAAGTTTGGTCAGGTGGATATTCTCGTCAACAACGCCGGGATTCAGCACACCGCCTCGGTGGAAGAGTTCCCGGTGGCCAAATGGGACGCTATTATCGCCATTAACCTGAGTTCCGCGTTTCACACCACCCGACTGCTGGTGCCTGGCATGCAGGAGCGCGGTTGGGGGCGCATTATCAATATCGCCTCGGTCCACGGTCTGGTGGCTTCCCTGCAAAAGGCCGCCTATGTGGCCGCCAAGCACGGTATTGTCGGCCTCACCAAGGTGGTGGCGCTGGAGAATGCAGACAAGGGTGTCACCGCGAATGCCATTTGCCCGGGTTGGGTGGATACCGAACTGGTGGCGGCGCAGTTCCAGGCCACGGCAGATCGCGACGGTGTGAGCTTTGAGGAGGGCAAGCGCCGCACCATTGTCGCCAAGCAACCGGTGCCCAAGGCGACTCAGCCTTCAGCCTTGGGGGACTTGGCGGTTTTCCTCTGCTCAGATGCCGCGGCCACCATTACCGGTGCCAGCCTGCCGGTGGACGGGGGCTGGACTGCTCAATAAGGGGCGGTTGCTGTTTTCGGAGGCGGGTTGTTTGTTGGGCAGCGGCCCCGGATATGCTGTAAAATCCGCGCCTTTCTTCTGCCCGGCCATCTCTTCTTGAGTTGGTTGGGCCAATCAGCGGGTCAGGTATTGTGTCAGGCAAAGTTGGATTTATTTCGTTAGGTTGTCCCAAGGCGCTGGTGGATTCCGAGCGTATCCTCACCCAGCTGCGACTGGAGGGCTACCAGGTCTCTGCCAGTTACCAGAATGCCGATGTGGTGGTAGTCAATACCTGTGGGTTTCTCGATAGCGCCAAGCAGGAGTCGCTGGATGCTATCGGCGAGGCTATGGCGGAAAATGGCAGGGTTATCGTCACCGGTTGCATGGGCGGCGACGAGCAGGCCATCCGCAAAGTGCATCCGGACGTGCTGGCCGTATCGGGTCCCCATCAATACGAAGCGGTGGTGGGGGCTGTCCACCAGCATGTGCCACCCCCTGCGGATCACAATCCCTATGTGGATCTGGTGCCGAAGCAGGGTATTAAACTGACGCCGCGCCACTATTCCTACCTGAAAATCTCCGAAGGCTGTAATCATCGTTGCAGTTTCTGCATTATTCCCTCGCTGCGGGGGGACCTGGTGAGCCGTCCGGTTGGCGAGGTGATGGATGAAGCAGAACGGTTGGTGAATGCTGGCACCAAAGAGTTACTGGTGATTTCGCAGGATACCAGTGCCTACGGGGTGGACATAAAATTTCGCACCGGGTTCTGGCAGGGCAAGCCGATCAAAACCCATATGCAACAGCTCTGTGAGGCATTGGGTGAACTGGGCGTCTGGGTTCGTCTGCATTATGTGTACCCCTACCCCCATGTGGATAACCTGATTCCGCTGATGTCCGAGGGACGGATTCTGCCCTATCTGGACATTCCTTTTCAGCACGCCCACCCCGATGTACTGAAGGCGATGAAGCGGCCGGCCAACGAGGAGAAGGTGCTGGAGCGTATCCACCGCTGGCGGGATCAGTGTCCGGATCTGTCTCTGCGAAGTACCTTTATCGTGGGTTTTCCCGGTGAAACCGAGCAGCAGTTTGCCTACCTGCTGGATTGGTTGAAAGAAGCCCAACTGGATCGGGTCGGCTGCTTCAAATACGAAGCGGTGGACGGGGCGCCCGCCAATGCCTTGCCCGGTGCTGTACCGGAAGCGATCAAACAGCATCGCTGGGAGCGTTTTATGGAGGCGCAGCAGGCAATCAGTACGGCGCGGCTGCAGAACAAGGTTGGCAGGACGCTGCCCGTTTTGATTGATGAGGTCGATGAGGAAGGTGCTATTGGCCGCTCCACCGCGGATGCTCCGGAAATTGACGGCAACGTGTTTCTCAATGGCGAGCAGACCTTGCAGCCCGGCGATCTGGTCAATGCCACCATTGAACAGTCGGATGAGTACGATCTCTGGGGTGAACTGGCCGATTGAGCGGTCCGGCCGCCGTCAGGCTCGATCAGGAGAATGGTAGTAAAAGAATAAAAAAGGCCAGCCTGTTCCGGCTGGCCTTTTTTGATGTAACACATGGCTAGTGCACGACGGTCATACTCAGTGTTGGTGGCCCTCAGGCCCATGCACATGGCCGTGGGCTAGTTCTTCTTCGGTGGCTTCCCGGACGGTCTGGATATTCACATCAAAGGTCAGATCCTTGCCTGCCAAGGGGTGGTTACCGTCAACCGTCACGGTTTCATCGGTGAAATCCCTGACCACGACCGAGACCTTGCCCGATTCAGTTTGTGCCTCGAAACGCATCCCGGTCTGCATGTCTTCGACTCCCTGGAATGCCTTGCGGGGAACTTCCTGTACCAGGTGATCCTGGTATTCGCCATAAGCGTCGGCAGCGGGAACGGTGACTTTCATGGTATCGCCTTCGGTTTTACCTTCCATCGCCTTCTCGAGACCGGGAATGATATTTTTATGGCCGTGCACGTAAGCCAGGGGTGCTGTATCGGTGGACGAATCAAGCTGAACGCCGTTCTCGTCAGTGAGGATGTAGTGAAAAAGCACGACGGCGTTCTCTGAAATATTCATGAGGATTCCTTTTGATGGGAATGAATTTTTGGATGAGGGACACATTATGGGTGAACAGGTTTGCTTTGCCAAGAAACGGCAGTGTGATGACAGTTTCGACTTTTTTCGACCGGATGACAGGTATCTGGTCATGAGACTAGCTGTCGACCTGTCCGGCAACCCTGTTTTTTGATAAGAGCCGTTTTGCGGCAGCCTTTGTCTGTTGGGGCGCAGGGGGGAAGTAACCGCTCTCAGGGCCGACTCATTGAGGCGGCTTTTGTGACGAAATACTATCTGTAGTGTTAGATCTGGAAACAGCCACTAGATATTGTATACTCACCGACAGACAAGGATTATCGCTGGTCACCTGGATGGTATGCCCCAACTGCCATTCTGCCAGCAAAATCAGGGGAATTTCTTCGTAGTGCCCCGCACGAAAAGACGGTTAAAAAGCCGCTCACAGCCACATTTGTAACAAGGAAACAGCATTCTCATGTCAATAGAAGCGCTTAAAACTGCAGATGAGCCCCACGCCATCGAAATCAGACTCCAGACTGCCTCCCAGGATATTTGGGATAAGAAATATCGCCTCAAGGACAAGAGTGGCAATCCGGTAGATGCGACGATTGATGCCACCTACAGTCGAGTCGCCAAAGCGCTGTCCGAGGTGGAGGAGCCGGGTAAGCAGGAGCACTGGTACGAACGCTTTCTGTGGGCGTTGCGCAATGGTGCGATACCCGCTGGCCGGATTATTTCCAATGCGGGCGCGCTGGCCCATAAACCTGCAACTTCCACAATTAACTGTACGGTCTCCGGTACCGTGCAGGATTCCATGCAGGGCATTCTGGAGAAAAATCTGGAGGCGGGTCTGACACTGAAAGCCGGTTGTGGTATCGGTTATGAATTCTCCACATTGCGTCCCAGGGGAGCCTATGTGTCAGGTGCGGGTGCCTACACCTCCGGGCCACTGTCCTTTATGGATATCTTTGACAAAATGTGTTTCACCGTGTCCTCTGCCGGTGGTCGTCGCGGTGCACAAATGGCCACCTTCGATGTAAGCCACCCGGATGTGGTGGATTTCATTCGTGCCAAGCGGGAGGATGGCCGTTTGCGGCAGTTCAACCTGTCATTGCTGATCACCGAAGAATTTATGGAGGCGGTCAAAAGTGATGGCGACTGGTCCCTGAGCTTCCCGGTGTCCCATAAAGAGGTTGAGCAGGGCACGGTCGATCTCGCCGATGATACTTTGCTGTGGAAGGAGTTTCCCACCACAGAAGGTTACATCGTCAATGAGGAAGGGTTGGTGGCCTGTCGCATTTATCGCACGGTCAAGGCCCGGCATATGTGGAACGTGATTATGAGTTCCACATACGATTATGCGGAGCCCGGCTTTATCCTTATCGACAAGGTGAATCGACAGAACAATAACTGGTACTGTGAAAATATCCGGGCGACCAATCCCTGTGGCGAGCAGCCTCTGCCCCCCTATGGCAGCTGCCTGCTGGGGTCGATCAACCTGACCCGGTTTGTCCTGGATCCGTTCACTGACAAAGCCCGCTTCGACTGGGAGAATTACCGTGAAGTGGTCTCCGTATTTACCCGGATGCTCGATAATGTGGTGGAAATCAATGGGCTGCCATTGGAAGGGCAGCGCAATGAAATTGTTCGCAAGCGTCGCCACGGCATGGGCTTCCTCGGTCTCGGTTCCACCATGACCATGCTGCGGGTGCCCTATGGCAGTGAAGCTTCTCTGGCGCTGACTGAGCAGGTCTCCCGCGAGATGGCAATGGCGGGCTGGCGTACCGGTCTCGAGCTGGCCAAGGAAAAAGGTCCGGCTCCGATTATGGATGAAGAGTTTGAGGTGACCGCTGAGATGCTGCGCCTGCGCCCCGATATGGTGCAGGATGGCATTGTCATCGGCGATAAGCTCAAGGGTAAGGTATTGCAGGCCCGTTACAGTCGCTATATGCAGAAAGTGGCGGAGGTTGACCCCGGCCTGGTGGAAGAAATTGCCACAGTCGGTTGCCGTTTTACTCACCACTCATCCATTGCGCCCACCGGGACTATTTCACTGTCATTGGCCAATAATGCCAGCAACGGTATCGAGCCCAGCTTTGCTCACCACTACTCCCGCAATGTGATTCGCGAGGGTAAAAAATCCAAGGAAAAAGTGGATGTCTTTTCCTACGAGTTACTGGCCTACCGGGAATTGATCAACGCCAACGCCCTGCCTTTCAGCGACAAGGAGGGAGAGAAACTGCCCGATTATTTTATCTCCAGCGAAGATGTCAAACCCCGTCAGCATGTGGATGTGCAGGCGGCCGCCCAGAAGTGGGTGGACTCCTCCATTTCCAAAACCATCAACGTGCCCACGGATTGTGACTTTGAGGATTTCAAGGATATCTATCTGTACGCCTACGAAAACGGCCTCAAAGGCTGTACCACGTTCCGCTTTAATCCCGAAGCTTTCCAGGGCGTGCTGGTAAAAGAGAAAGATCTGGAAAACACCACTTACCGCTTTACGCTGGAGGATGGTTCCACGGTGGAGTTGAAGGGCAATGAGGAAGTGGAGTACGACGGTGAAACCCACAGTGCCGCCAACCTCTTCGATGCCTTGAAAGAAGGCTATTACGGCAAATTCTGATCGGAAGCATAGACATGAGTGTAAAAATTGATAAAAAAATCGTTGACTACAAGGTGGTGACACCTTCCAACGATGAGGTCATTCCCGAAGCAAAGACTGCGGCTGCAGAACTGGAGCGGGCTATCGTGCAGATGCACGAAAACCTCAGCCGGCCCGAAGAGCTGCACGGTAGTACCTACAAGGTAAAGACACCGCTGTCCGATCATGCGCTCTATATCACCATCAATGACATCATCTTGAATCAGGGCACCGATCATGAGCAGCGCCGTCCCTTCGAGATTTTCATCAACTCAAAAAATATGGATCAGTTCCAGTGGGTGGTGGCGCTGACCCGGGTCATTTCTGCAGTATTTCGCAAGGGGGGGGACTGCACTTTCCTGGCCGAGGAGTTGAAAGCCGTATTTGATCCGCAGGGCGGTTACTTCAAACGCGGTGGAAAATTCATGCCATCACTGGTGGCTGAGATAGGCGAAGCGATTGAGTCCCATCTGACCAAAATCGGCATGATGCAGGCGCCCAATCTGGGAGAGCATCAGATGGCGATTCTGGCAGAGAAGCGTGCCGAATACGACGCGGCCAGTAGTTACACTGCCCCCGAAGGGAAGCAGAGCAATCCCTTTCCAGAAAGTGCCCAGCTCTGTCATAAGTGTATGACCAAAGCGGTCATTCTGATGGACGGCTGTATGACCTGTCTGAACTGCGGTGATTCAAAATGTGGTTAGCCAGTATTATTGATGATTGAAAGTGCCGAAACGGGAACGGCCATTGCCGGGGTTATCCCCGGCTTTTTTTGCCCAGCGCTTTACCGGGGGGCTCTGGACAGGCCGGTGACAGCGGAACAAACCATGCTGACAACCTGTTCAGCGCTCGCGTCCGCACAGTGAATGGTGGCATCTGCGTATTCGCGATAGAGTGTGTCCCGCTCCGTGTAAAGTGCAGCAAAGCTTTGCTCAGGGCGGCGTGCAATGCCCCGCATTTCATAGTCGTGGATGCGCTGGCGCAGTGTCTGCAGGGGTGTTTCAAGATAGACAATGATACCGTTCTGTTGCAGGTGTGACATGCCTGCCTTGCTATAGACGGCGCTGCCCCCGGTGGCGACCACCAGATTGTGCCCATCAATTGTCTGTAACGCTGAGGCCTCGCAGTCTCTCAGGTACAGATAGCCTTTCTCGTCCATCAGTTGTTGCAGTGTTTTGCCCTCACGAATCTGCAGTAAAATATCGGTATCGACAAAGTTTTTGCCCAGTTTCTTGGCCAGAAGCAGACCGACAGTGCTTTTTCCGGCCCCGGGCATCCCGATCAAAACGATATTGTTTTTCATGGTGGTATTCCTTATCTAGGCAGCCTGGTGCGGCCTGGTTTAAAGCGAGGCTTTGACGAAATCCATCAGCCGGGTGATCGCCTCACCGGATTCACTGCTTTGTTCAATCAGACTGATGCCCACTTTGCCCAGTCTGGGCAGTTTTTCTGTGGGCTTCAGAACCCGGAGGTTCTCCGGCACCGTGCTCCTCGCCAATACTGTAACCCCCAGCCCCTCGTTGATAGCAGACTGGATGCCAGTTAAATCGGGAATCGTGTAAACCACACGCCAGTCGCGATGATTTTCCCGAAGTCGCTCAATGCCACGTTTGCGATAAATACAACCTTCTGGTGCCACAATTAACGGCAGTGGTATTTGTAGGTGGGCATCGTGGTCGGTGCCGGTGACCCAGACCAGTTCGTCCTCCTTGACCAGGTTGTGGCCGGCCATCACCGGATCGTCGTGCAGGGCCAGAATCAGGTCGTAGCGGCGACGCTCCGGTTCGGAGAGCAACTGTTTGCTGAGTGCGCAGGTGACCTCCAGCGTGACATTCGGGTAGGCCTGGGTAAAGCGCCCGACAATTTTTGGTAACAGTGTGGTGGCGAACTCACTGGGGATGCCGAAGTGAATCTTGCCACTCACGGAATGCTTGGTGAACTGGGCGACCGCCTCGTCATTCAGTGTCAGTATCTGTCGTGCGTAGCGAAACATCAGCTGGCCGGCCCGGCTTAATTCCAGCTGGTGTCCGCTGCGGACCAGCAGGGTCTGCCCCAGTAACTGCTCCAGCCGCTTAATCTGAAGGCTGACAGCGGGCTGGGAGCGCCCGAGCCAGTCTGCCGCAGCAGTAAAGCCACCCAGTTCTGTAACGGTGACAAAGGTGCGGAGCAGGTCTGTTGGCAGGTTTTTCATCGCGCCTACATTAACAAATGAAATGAAACAATTTTAACTATTAATTTTACCAATTTTTTGCAGGCCGATAACATGGCTTTTTTGAAACGCTCCATTTACCGGTGGAATCTATGACGACTGAACAAAGCCCAGACTTGAAAGCGACACCGCTTAAAACCCTGCACCAGGAATTGGGTGCGCGGATGGTACCCTTTGCCGGTTATGACATGCCGGTTCAGTACCCGGCGGGCATTATGGCTGAACATCTCCATACCCGCGCCCAGGCCGGCCTTTTTGATGTCTCCCATATGGGGCAGGTGGTGATCAGCGGCGCCGGCGTGGCCGCTGCACTGGAAAAGCTGGTGCCTGTAGACCTGGAGCAACTGGCTATCAACCGGCAAACCTATGCGCTATTTACCAATGCGCAGGGCGGTATCCTCGATGACCTGATGATCGCCCGCTGGGCGGAGGATTGTTTCTTTCTGGTGGTGAATGCCGCCTGTAAGGAACAGGATCTCGCCTATCTGGAAGGCGCCCTGTCCGGTTTTGAGATTGAATATCTGGAAGACCGTGCACTATTGGCCCTGCAGGGACCGGCTGCCGTCGATGTGATGGCAAAGCTGGCTCCGGAAGTGTGTGGCCTGGTGTTTATGAGTGGTTGCCGGGCCACCCTCGCCGGGGCCGATTGCTTTGTTACCCGTTCCGGTTATACCGGCGAGGACGGTTTTGAAATTTCTGTCCCTGCGGACGCTGCGGACGCACTGGCCAGAATGCTGCTGTCGTTTGAAGAGGTCGAGCCAGTCGGGTTGGGTGCCCGCGATTCGCTGCGGCTGGAGGCCGGACTGTGCCTCTATGGTCATGACCTGGATACCACGACCACGCCGGTACAGGCTGGACTGCTATGGAGTATCAGCAAGTCCCGTCGTCCGGATGGTCAAAAGGCGGGCGGGTTCCCCGGTGCCGAGGTGATTTTTAACGAAATACAGCAGGGGGCCTCCCGGCGCCGAGTAGGTTTACAGATCGATGGCCGCGCCCCGGTGCGGGAAGGGGCTGTGCTAGTTGACGAGGCGGGGGAACAGGTCGGCGTGGTCACCAGTGGTGGCTTCGGGCCGACCCTGGAGGCGCCGCTGGCGATGGGGTATGTTTCATCGGATTTTGCAGCTGCAGGTACCCCGTTGCGCGCACTGGTCCGAGATAAACCCCGCCCGGTCAGCGTGACAAAAATGCCGTTTGTTCCCCAGCGGTACTATCGTGGCCAGTAAGCGTGGCCAGTAAGCGTGGCCAGTAGCGCAGTCAGTCACGTGGAACGAGCCGCAGGCTGGCGGCGCAAGCAGTAGCACCGAATATCGGGATGCTCGTCAATACGCTGAAGACATCCCATTCAACTTGCCTATCAACGTCCGAACAGAGAAAGAATCCCATGAAGTCATTGGCAGAGCTTGCTAGCAATAATGAATTTATCCGTCGACACATTGGCCCTTCCGGCGAAGATCAGCAGGCCATGCTGAAAGCCCTCGGTTATACCGATATGGCCTCCTTCATCGCGGCGGTGATACCGGAAAAAATTCGCTCTACAGAGTCGCTGGCACTCGCTGACGCCTGCACGGAACAACAGGCCCTGACTGAGCTGCGCGCCATTGCTGACGAAAACCGGGTTTTCCGGTCATTTATTGGCCAGGGTTACTACGGTTGTCTCACCCCCAATGTGATTTTGCGCAATGTGCTGGAAAATCCCGCCTGGTATACCGCCTATACCCCCTACCAGCCGGAAATTTCCCAGGGACGTCTGGAAGCCATGCTGAACTTCCAGACGCTGATTACGGATCTGACGGGTATGGATCTGGCGAGCGCTTCGCTGCTGGACGAAGGAACGGCCGCCGCCGAGGCGATGACCCTGTGTCAGCGCATGGCCAAATCGAAAAGTCGGGTGTTTTTCGTGGATCGCCAGTGTCTGCCGCAGACGATTGAAGTGGTGCGCACGCGTGCTGAACCCCTGGATATCGATGTGGTGATTGGCAATCCTCAGGAGATTGCCAACCAGGAATGTTTTGGTGTGCTACTGCAATATCCCGGTGCTGATGGCAGTGTTGAGGATTTTTCCGGTGTGATTGAAACCGCCCACCAAAACAGGGCGCTGGTGGTGATGGCGGCAGATATCCTCAGCTTGATGCTGTTGCAAAGCCCGGCCCAGTTGGGTGCTGATGTGGCGATTGGTTCCACCCAGCGTTTCGGTGTGCCGCTCGGCTTTGGTGGTCCCCATGCCGCGTACATGGCCACCCGTGACACCTTCAAACGCTCTCTGCCGGGCCGTTTGGTTGGTGTGTCAGTGGACAGTCGCGGCAAGCCCGCTTTCCGGCTGGCACTGCAAACCCGCGAGCAGCATATTCGACGCGAGAAAGCCACCAGCAACATTTGTACGGCCCAGGTACTGTTGGCCGTGATGGCCAGTATGTATGCGGTTTACCATGGCCCGGAGGGGTTGCGGCGCATCGCGGAACGGGTTCATTGCCTGACATCGATTCTGGCAGCCGGCCTGACCCGATTGAATTTCACCATCACCAATCACAGCTTTTTCGACACGCTCACGATTGCCAGTGGGTCACAGACCGCCGACATTCATCGCAAAGCGCTGGCGCAGGGAATCAACCTGCGGGTAATCGATCAGCAACAGCTGGGTATCTCCCTGGACGAGACCACCACGGCGGCTGATGTGGAAACCCTCTGGCAGTTGTTTGATGCCCACAGTGAGCTCACAGTGGTTGAGCTGGAAGCTACCGCAGACAGCGGCTTGCCGCAGGGGTTGCTGCGAACGGAGCCGGTTCTCACCCAGCTGGTTTTCAACCGCTACCACTCGGAAACGGAAATGCTCCGTTATCTACGCAAGCTGGCCGACAAGGATATTGCGCTGGACCGGGCGATGATTCCATTGGGCTCCTGTACCATGAAGTTGAATGCCACCGCCGAGATGATTCCGGTCAGCTGGCCGGAGTTTGCCGGGATCCACCCCTTCGCACCGGCGGATCAGACCGCTGGCTATCGTAAAATGATTGGCGAAGTGGAGGCCATGCTCTGTGCTGCCACCGGCTATGATGCTGTGTCACTTCAGCCCAATGCCGGTTCGCAAGGCGAGTACGCCGGGTTGCTGGCGATTCGCGCCTATCACCGTAGCCGGGGCGACGGTCATCGCAATATCTGTCTGATTCCGAGCTCCGCCCACGGTACCAATCCGGCCTCTGCCCAGATGTGTGGTATGCACGTGGTAGTGGTGGGTTGTGACGAGCGGGGCAATGTGGATCTCGACGAGTTGCGGGACAAGGCCGCCCAATACAGCGATCAGCTGGCGGCTATTATGGTGACGTACCCCTCGACCCACGGGGTGTTCGAGGAAGGGATCACCGATATCTGCGGGATTGTTCACCAGCATGGTGGGCAGGTCTATATCGACGGCGCCAACCTCAACGCCATGGTCGGGCTGTGTCAGCCCGGTCAGTTCGGGGGGGATGTCTCACACCTGAATCTGCATAAAACTTTCTGCATTCCCCACGGCGGTGGTGGACCCGGTGTGGGCCCGGTGGCGGTCAAGCAACACCTCGCGGCATTTCTACCGGGCCATGATGCTTTTGAGCATCGTCCGGAAGTGGGTGCTGTGTCCTCTGCGCCATGGGGGAGTGCCAGTATCCTGCCGATTACCTGGATGTATATCAAAATGATGGGAGCTGCGGGTTTGAAGCAGGCCACGGAGGTGGCGATCCTCAATGCCAACTATGTGGCCGGGCGCCTGCAAGACGGTTACCCGATCCTCTATACCGGCAGCAATGGTAGGGTAGCTCACGAATGTATTATCGACTTAAGGGGTATCAAGGAGACCTCCGGGATTACGGTTGATGATGTCGCCAAGCGGTTGATTGACTACGGCTTTCATGCGCCGACCATGTCCTTCCCGGTGCCGGGCACCCTGATGATTGAGCCAACAGAGAGTGAATCCAGGGAAGAGCTGGACCGGCTTTGTGATGCACTGTTGCAGATTCGCGAGGAGATCGCCGCAGTGGAGCGGGGCGAATACCCGGTAGATGACAACCCGCTGTGCGGTGCGCCTCATACGGCGGATGAACTGGTTGTAGACCGGTGGGTCAAAAGTTACTCTCGTGAACAGGCGGCCTATCCGCTGGCCGTTCTCAGGGAAAGTAAATACTGGTCGCCGGTAGGCAGAATTGATAATGTCTACGGGGACCGGAATCTGGTTTGTGCCTGCCTGCCCGTATCGGAGTACATTTAATTGCAAAAAACCAGCTCGCAGAAAAAGAAAAAAGCGATGTCAAAGAGCGCCGGGTGGATACTGCTCACTCTGGTGATGATGCCCTGCTTTGCCAGTGCCATCGATTTGAAGTTGTCGATAGTTGCACCGGATGCGTTGGCGGTGGAAGATGCTGTTGTGGAATTGTTGCCTCTGAATGCTGATGCGGCAGTATCCAGTAGCGGTCAGAAGGAAATGAGTCAACAGGATCGCACGTTTATTCCTTTTGTGCTGACGGTGCCCAAGGGGACGCGCGTGAATTTCCCCAATCTTGATCGCACCCGCCACCACGTCTATTCGTTTTCTGAACCGAAACCCTTTGAATTGAAGCTGTATGTGGGAACACCTCAGGAGCCGGTATTGTTCGACAAGCCCGGAATAGTCGCGCTGGGTTGTAATATTCACGATTATATGCAGGCTTTTATTTACGTTTCCGACAGCTCCCATGCCAGGGTAACGGACTCGGAAGGTCAGGCCTCGTTCACTGGTCTGCCTGCAGGCAACTACCGCCTCAGAGTCTGGCATCCCTGGCAAAACGGTGAATTGCTCGAAACGGCGTTGACATTGCCTGCAGAAAACCGTCTCCTCAAGTATCAGATAGATATTGATCGCCAGCAAAAACCCTCGGCACCTCCGGCCGGTTTTGGCGGGCTCTAGACAAAGGTTGGCAAGCAAATGCTCAACAGTTACCGAATCCGGTTGGTAGTTGCATTTGTGCTGGTGCTGATGCTGGTGCAGCTGGCCACCGCAGTGTTTGTATTGGATGCCGCTCACCGGCAGCAAATGTTGCAGCAGCAGAGAACGCTGGATGTCGGTATCAATGTCTTTCGTGAGGTGCTCGCCAATCGTTCTCTGCAACTGAACAACTCCCTGTCAGTGCTCAGCGCCGATTTTGGTTTCAAACGTGCGATTGCCACGGGAGAAAGCGACACCATTTTGTCCGTACTGGAGAATCATGGCAGCCGTATTGGTGCAGATGCGGCGATACTGCTGTCTCCCGACGGCAAGCTGATCAGTTCCAGTATTGCCGGTTTGGACAAAGCCGATATCGACGCTCTATCGGAATTGACTGACAGCATGAATGATGGCGGTGCGGCCAGAATTCTCAGCTTTGACAATGCCAGTTATCAATTTGTGATGCAGCCCGTTAAAGCGCCAACCCTGATCGCATGGGTAGGCATGGGCTTTGTGATGGATAGACAGGTGGCGCAGCAGGCCAAGGCCATTACCGGTGTCGAAGTCAGCTTTATCAACAAGGACAGCGATGGCCGATTTGCGCTCCAGTCCACCCTTGATGCAACCTCTCAATCCGCTCTTCTCTCGCAGTTAAATAGACTACCTGAGTTATCGCGCGAAGCGGCCGAAGGTTTTCCGGCCCATTATCTGTCTTATGCCCTAGAGCTGGATGGCAAGTCTGCCGACCAGTGGGTGGTATTGCATCTTTCAAACCTGAAGTGGGAACAAAATTACGAACACTTGCGTAACAGCATGCTGTCGATTTTCGCCGGCACACTGGCACTGTCATTGCTGGTCGCGGCCTGGTTGTCCGGCAGTCTAACCCGCCCGGTCCATACCCTGGTGGAATTTGCCCGCTTGATTGGCCAGGGTCAAAATCCCCCGCCAATTAAAGGTGCTCCTGCGGAACTCGCCGTGTTGGCAGATACCCTGACAGTGATGCGCGATAACATCGAGGCTCGTGAGCGGGACCTGATCTATCAATCCACCCATGACAGCCTGACCGGGCTTGCCAACCGCTTTGCCGCCAAGCGCACTCTCCAGGATGCCGGTGACAGCCTGTCCGGTACGCTGGTGTTACTGGATCTCAAACACTTCCGACATATCAATGACATGATCGGTTTTGCCAACGCAGACTCCCTGCTGGTGATGTTTGCGCGGCGACTGGAGACAATAACACCGGTCCCGGATTTCCTGGCGAGACTGGATGGCGATGCCTTCCTGTTACTGTATAACAATGGCATAACTGAAACAGTTCTCTCCGACGCCATTGATCAACTGGAGGCACCCTTCAGTATTCAGGATTCCAATATTTCGATAAAAATCCGCGCCGGTATGTTATCCCTGACGGAACATGGGGGTAAGGTCGGTGTTTTGTTGCGGCGCATTGAAATTGCCCTGATGCAGGCCTGTTTGAGCGATACCCGAATTGTCGCTTATCGCACCGGAGAGGATGAAAAATACCAGCGTGAACTGACTATTATCAATCAGTTGGAGCGCGGGCTGGAGCAGGGGCAGTTTCATCTGGTTTTCCAGCCGAAAGTCGACATTCAGAACAACCTCTGTAGCGGCGCGGAAGCACTCATTCGCTGGGATCACCCCGAGCTTGGCCCGATTCGCCCCGATGAGTTTATTATGCTGGCAGAGCATACGGGCAATATTGATCTGATCAGCCAATGGGTTTTGCGCCAGGCTATGGACCAGCTGGTGCTCTGGGAGGACGAAGGATTGGTAGGATTAAAGCTGGCGGTGAACCTGTCTGCTCATGATCTGGTCAATGAGTCCTTGCCGGGCCAGATTGCTGAGATGTTAGAGGCGAGAGAGTTGGCACCCGACCTGCTGGCTATTGAGGTCACCGAGGGTGCGGTGATGAAAGATCCGATGACCGCGGTGAGTGTGCTGCAGAAATTCCGGGATCTTGGTTTATCCATTGCCATCGATGATTTTGGTACCGGACATTCCTCGCTGGCCTATCTGAAAATGTTGCCGGTGAATGAAGTCAAGATAGACCGCAGTTTTATCAAGGACATGCTGACCAACACCCATGATGCGATGATTGTTGAAACCAGTATCGCCCTGACCCACAGTCTGGGCTTCAGTGTGACGGCGGAAGGGGTGGAAGAGCGACAGACCATTGACGTTCTCCGGCAACAGGGGTGTGATTTGGTGCAGGGTTATGTGTACTCTAGGCCACTGGCAGCCAGAGATTTTTACCACTGGTATGTAGAATTCAATCAACAGGGTGGCGTGTCCTCGCTAACTTAAAATAATGATAAATAGCATCGTTGGTCCCTTCATCCGAGCCATTTTCTTTCCCTTGTTCCTGACCGTGGCCTGTGGTTTAGCTCACGCGGACAGTCGCATAGTGGCAACCGGAGGCGCATCGAACATAGAGGGCAGCGCCGGCGGTGGCGTCGTGCCATGGGCGGTTATCAACGGTTATGGCAGCAGTGACGAATGGGCGGTTACCGGGATGGCCACCGGTGTATTTGTGGATGACTTTACGCTCAAGGTGATCGGCGCATCCGTAAGTTATGACAATCGGGTAGAGCTATCTTTTGCCCGCCAGCGCCTCAAACTGGACAGCCTCGGTGGGGATCTTCAACAGGATATTATCGGCCTTAAATACAAGGTTGCCGGAGAGTTGCTTTACACCACCATGCCTCAGATCAGCGTGGGGGTTCAGTACAAGGATGTCGATGACTTCTCATTGCCCTCCGCGGTAGGCGCCAGAGACGACAGCGGTGTTGATTACTACGTCGCCGCTACCAAGGTCTTTTTTGATGCACTTTGGGGGCGCAACGTGCTGGTCAACGGCACAGTGCGTGCTACCAAGGCCAACCAGAGTGGGTTGCTGGGATTCGGTAGCGAGCGCAACAATCGGTACCGCTATATGAAGGAAGCCTCCGTCGCGGTGCTGTTAACCGATAATCTGGCCGTGGGCATGGATTATCGCGAGAAACCCGATGAGCTCGATTTTGCCGGTGAAGACGACTGGCAGGATTTTTTTGTCGGCTGGTTTGTTAATAAAAATCTCTCTGTCGTGCTGGCCTATGCCGATCTTGGCAGCATTGCGGGATTTGACGATCAAAAGGGCTGGTACCTGTCCATTGAGGGAGCTCTATGACCTGCGTTTTGAGAAGACGGGTGTGGTCACTTGTTTCGGTCATCCTTTTATTATCACTGCTCAGTGCCTGTAGCAGTCAGCCCGCTACCGTTTATGAGGGACTGGGGGGTGAGCCCGGCCTAGCAGCCGTCGTGGATAACCTGCTGGAGCGGATGGCAAAGGACGAACAAATTGTCAGGTACTTCCAGGATACCGATATCGCATTGTTCCGTGAGGGTTTGACCGAGCATCTCTGTGATGTGGCTGATGGCCCCTGCGAGTACGGTGGTGACGACATGAAGGCTACCCACAGAGGGCTGAATATCACACAGGCCGATTTTGATCGTTTGGTGCAATTGTTGATCTACGCGATGCAGGAGGAGGGTATACCCATTGCGGTCCGCAATGATTTGCTCAAGCGTTTGGCGCCGATGTACGGGGACGTGGTTTACCAGTGACGCCTGAAGGTTCCGGATATACCGGGGTTTTTCGACCTCTGCCGTATTTTCGGGCATTAAAAGGAGGTTGCTCTCGTCAATCAGATGGCACATGCTGTGAAAAGAGTCCTAGGCGGGGTCTAGAGTCGTACTCCAGGCTTTGTTGGACAGATTGCAAAGGCTGGTGAGGGTGGCCCCAAATTAAACAAACAGGTTGCCCGGGAGGACAGCTGTCTATGCAAAAGGTTTACTCCAGGAAATAACGACCCATGCGTCGATTCAGAATTACCCACAACACCTACTATAACTTTTCCGGATCGGTGATCCTCGGTACACACTACTTGCGATTGCGGCCCAGAGAAGGGCACACACTGCATATCGAATCATCCACCCTGACGATTACCCCTCAGCCCACCCTGCGCTGGCGACACGATGTCGAGGGAAATTCGGTGGCGATAGCCAGTTTCAGCCAACCGACCAGTCAACTGTCGATTCTCAGTGACATCATTATTCAACAATACAATGAGGATCCGCTGGATTTTGTGGTGGAGCAACAGGCGGTGGATTACCCGTTTTTGTACGAAGAGGATGACCGGGTATTGTTGCAGCCGTATATGACTGACCCGCCCATCGAGTCAGACAAGTGGCTGACTGACTGGATTGGCGCTATCTGGCAACCGGGAGAAGCCATTCAAACCTATACCCTGATGCAGCGAATTTGCTCTCATATTTATCAGACCTTCGCATACCGGATACGGGAGGAGCCGGGGGTGCAATCCGCCGAGCAAACCATCGCCCTTAAAGCCGGTTCCTGCCGTGATTTTGCACAATTGTTCATGTCAGCAGCCCGTCATCTTGGGCTCGCAGCCCGTTTTGTCAGTGGTTACCTGCATGCCCCGCCGACCATCGATAATTTCGGCGCCACTCACGCCTGGGCGGAAATCTACGTACCGGGCGCTGGCTGGGTAGGATTTGATCCGACCATTGGTCAGCTGGTCGGCGCCGATCACATCGCAGTTGCTGTGGCCCGGCTGCCAGAATCTGTACCACCTGTTTCCGGTACATTCTCCGGGGCGGCATCTTCTGTGCTGGATGTGGGTGTCTGGATCAACGAGTGCCATGACTGAGTCGGTGGCTATATACCAGGTGGTTAGGAAGTGATGAAAATACTCCGCACATTCACTTGTTTTATGTTTCTTCCCTTTATGCTGGCGGGGTGCCTCGGCACGCCTGATGGCGTGAAGCCGGTCAGCAATTTTGACGCCGATGCGTATCTCGGCACCTGGTACGAAATTGCACGGTTGGATCACTCGTTTGAGCGAGGCTTAAGCCGGGTGACCGCAGAATACAGCCGGCGTGAGGATGGTGGTATACGCGTGATCAACCAGGGTTTTTCCGAGCAGAAGGCAGAGTGGAAATCTGCCGAAGGGCGTGCCTATTTCATCGAAAATGACAATATCGGTCACCTCAAGGTTTCCTTTTTTGGCCCCTTTTTTAGCTCCTATGTGGTATTCGGGCTGGATCATGAAAACTATCAATACGCTTTTGTGTCGGGTTTCAACCATTCCTATTTATGGTTGCTGGCCCGTACGCCTACGGTGGATGAAAAGCTAATTCAGCGGTTTGAAGAACGAGCTGGAGAACTGGGTTTTGATACTGACCAGTTGATATATGTGTCCCAGCAACCCATGCCGGCATCGCGGTGAGTGGGCGGTTGATTGTGTAAGGCGGTTTTTCTGCCGGGGTGGGCGAAAAGCGACACGATTTCTAAATTTGCAGGGGCTGTTTCTCTGTCCCGATTGATGGGGTTGCAGGTCAAAAAGACTGTTATGAAGAACCAACTCGAATCTTATATCAGCCGGTTTTTCAGGCTCGAGTCGGCGGGCGGCATTGTGATGATGCTGGCTGCCATCGCTGCGCTGATCTGTGCCAACTCACCAGTGCGGGCCTACTATGGACTGCTGCTGGATACCCCGGTAGCGGTGATGATCGGCGAATTCGTGGTGGCCAAGCCACTGCTGATGTGGATCAACGACGGGTTAATGGCCGTGTTCTTTTTCCTTGTAGGGCTCGAACTAAAACGCGAGCTGATTGAGGGAGAGTTGTCTGAGAAGCGAAAAATCATTTTGCCCGGAGTGGGTGCTCTGGGCGGCATGCTGGTTCCGGCGATGATTTATCTGAGCTTCAATAGTGGTGACGGTCTTGCCAGTCAGGGGTGGGCCATTCCGGCCGCCACCGATATTGCCTTTGCGCTGGGTGTTCTATCGTTGTTGGGTTCCAGGGTGCCGGTCTCTCTTAAGATTTTCCTTACCTCTCTGGCAGTTTTTGATGATATCGGGGCAATTATCATTATCGCCATCTTTTACACATCGAATATTTCCCCTGCGGCTTTGCTGCTGGTCTGCAGCTGTTTGCCGGTACTGGCGCTATTGAATCGCTACAACGTCGAGTCCAAAAGTCTCTATATCGCAGTGGGTACGATTATGTGGCTTGCCATGCTGAAGTCCGGTGTCCACGCCACCCTGGCTGGGGTGATCATGGCCATGTTCATTCCCCTCCGCACCGACAATCCGGGTGTTTCTCCGCTTAAAATAATGGAGCATGACCTGCAGGCACTGGTGGCTTTCTTTGTGTTGCCGGTATTTGCGTTTGCCAACGCCGGCATCAGTTTTTCCGGTCTCGGTGCGGCGCAGTTTTTCCACCCGGTTCCGATGGGCATTGCTCTGGGGTTATTCATCGGCAAACAGGTCGGCGTGTTCGGCAGTTGCTGGATTGCTGTCAGGCTGGGTGCGGCCAAGCTGCCAAAGGACATGTCCTGGGGCGGTCTTTACGGCGTGGCGGCACTCTGTGGCATTGGTTTTACCATGAGTCTGTTTATCAGTTCTCTCGCTTTCGAGGGCACCGATATCAAACTGATTTTTGATGAGCGTCTGGGCATACTTGCCGGATCGATCATGTCCGGTGTCATTGGCTATCTGGTGTTGCGACGCTGTCTCGGTCGTGGCGGTGCAGCATCCTCCCCAGCCAATACTTCAAGTCGATAAACGCCGGTTTCTGGCGCCAGCTTTTCCGCCAGTTTTGGCAGCAATGGTTGCATCTTGTTGAACAGTGTCCAGGGGGGGTTGATAACAATCATGCCCGCCGATGTCATGCCCCGCTCTGTGGTATCGGATTGCAGGCCCAGCTCAAAAAGCTGCATTCGCCTGATTCCGGCGCCGATCAGCTGGCGCTCCAGGCGGTTGATTCGCTCCCGGTCTACCACCGGGTACCAGAGCGCATAAATGCCAGTGGCGAATTTATGGTAGGCCCTGATCAGTTGTTCCGTAACCCGTTGATAATCCGATTTGATTTCGTAGGAGGGATCAATCAGCACCAGTCCGCGTTTCGAGGGGGGCGGTAGCCGCCCCATCATTCCCTGTAGTCCGTCCTCTCCAAAAGTCCGCATTTGCGTGTCCCCGGCCATCAGTTTATGCAGTGCCGCATAATCTGTCGGATGAATTTCGAACAACCAGCCCCGGTCCCGATGGCGCAGGTAGTGTTTTGCAATAGCGGGTGAACCGGGGTAGCGGGAGAGCTTCTGTACTTTGCCGGTCGTCTTTCTGTCCGGATAGAGCAGGGAGAAATATTGCTCAAGTTCAGGAAAGTCATCTGCGTCCAGACGACCTATGCCGGTGGTATATTCCGATGTTTTATTGGCCTGTTCAGAATTGAGTTTATGCCAGCCAGCCCCGGCGTGACTGTCGATATAGTCAAAAGGTTTTTCCTTGAGGGTCAGATAGTCGAGCAGCTCAACCAGGATGATGTGTTTCAGCACATCGGCAAAATTTCCGGCATGATAGCCGTGTCGGTAGCTCAACATGGTTTTTCCGGGAGCGAATTACAAGTGTTGGTTGGCCAATAGGCTGCTGGCTGGCAGTACAGCTGGCCTGTTGGGTCAGTTCCCGGTTTCTTCAGCCAGAAAGTCCATCACGATTTTATTAAAGGTGGCGGGTTTTTCGGCGTGCAACCAGTGACCGCTATTATCCACCACCTTGAGCTGGGCGTGGGGAAATAATCGCAGGATTTCAGCCCTGTGTTTTTCCTGAATGTACGCGGAATTGGCTCCCTTGATGAACAGTGCTGGCCCCGCAAAGGGTGCTCCGGTGGGAGCCAGAGTCAGGGTTTCGTGATAGTTGGCGAGAATGCCATCCAGGTACAGCAGCAGATCAAAGCGTCCATCGCCAGCCCGGTGCAAATTTTTTAGCAGAAAAGCGCGAACTCCCGGATCACTGACGTGCCGGGCCAGTAGCTGATCGGCCTGCTGGCGACTGCCTGGTCTCGCTTCGGCCAGCGCGCTGAGCCCGGACAGCACCCCGCCGTGGCGGTCGGGTTGGTAAGTTACCGGTGCGATATCTGCAGCTATCAGACTGGCAACGCGGTCCGGCTGGTTCAGTGCCACTTGCATGGCCACTTTACCGCCCATTGAGTGGCCCAGCAAATGCGCTTCGGAGAGCGCCAGATCATCCAGCAGCTCCACAATATCTGCTGCCATGACGGGATAATTCATGGTCATGCTGTGGGGTGACTCGCCGTGGTTGCGCATATCGACGGCAATCACCTGATACCGATCCGCCAAAGCCCTGCCGACCCCCCCGAGGTTGCTCAGCGAACCGAACATTCCATGCATCAGTACTACCGGTTGCCCACTGCCCTGACTGACATAGTTCAGTTTCATGATGCGGGGCTCCCGGTCATGCGTATCGGTCTGCAGGTGACTGCCGAGCCATATGGCGAGCCCGTATTAAGCATCGATACCACCCAGACAGAGGTACTTCAGCTCAAGGTAGTCATCGAGGCCGTAGCGGGATCCCTCCCGTCCCTGGCCGGAGTATTTGATGCCACCAAAAGGTGCCATTTCGTTTGAGACAAGACCTTCGTTAACTCCCACAATGCCGTATTCCAGCTGTTCTGCCACTCGCCAGATACGGCTAAGATCCCGGGAGTAGAAATAGGCGGCAAGACCAAATTCTGTATCATTGGCCAACTGAATCGCCTCGGCTTCGGTCTCGAACCTGAACAGTGGTGCGACCGGTCCGAAAATTTCTTCCGCGAACACTCGCATATCAGTCGTGGCGTTGCTCAATACCGTGGGTTGAATGAAACTTCCGGTTCCCCGGCTACCGCCGGTCAGTACTTTGGCACCTTTATGCGTGGCATCCTCGATCAGGTCATATACGTCATCAGCGGCCTGGCTGCTGATCAGCGGACCGATATCGACACCGTCTTTCGTGCCGCAGCCCATATTCAGCTGAGTCACAGCACGGGTAAATTTTTCTGCAAAACGATCGTAAATGCCTGCCTGAACCAGCAACCGGTTGGCACAGATACAGGTTTGTCCGGCATTGCGATACTTGGCGGCCAGGGCACCGGCCACGGCTGCATCCAGATCGGCATCTTCAAACACAATGAACGGGGCGTTGCCGCCCAGTTCCATGGAAGTGCGTTTGACAGTATCGGTACAGGCAGCCATTAACTGTTTGCCCACCGCCGTAGACCCGGTGAAGGTGAGTTTTCGAACCAGTGGGTTGCGGGTGAGTTCTGCGCCGATGGTTTTACTATTGCCTGCAGCGATATTTATCAGTCCTGCCGGAGCCCCGGCCCGTTCGGCCAGTGCCACCAGTGCCAGTGCCGATAACGGGGTTGCACTGGCGGGTTTGCATACCACGGCGCAGCCAGCCGCTATGGCCGGCGCAATTTTGCGGGCCAGCATGGCACAGGGGAAGTTCCATGGGGTAATACAGGCCACCACGCCGACAGGCTGCTTTAATACCATTAGCCGCTTGTCGCTGGCGGGTGCCGGAATCAGATCGCCGTAGAGGCGTTTCGCCTCTTCAGCAAACCACTCGAGATAGCTGGCGCCATAGAGAATTTCGCCGCGGGCCTCGCTGAGGGGTTTGCCCTGCTCGGCGGTAAGAATTCTGGCCAGATCTTCCTGGTGCTCAATGATCAGGTTGTACCAGTCGCGCAAAAGGGTCGCACGCTGTTTGGCTGTCGTCGCCGCCCAACCTGGCTGGGCGCGGTTGGCGGCCTCGATCATCCGGCGGGTTTCCTCGGTGCCGCAGCTGGCCACCTCGGCCAGTGGGGAATCGTCGACGGGATTGGTCACAGTCAGGGTCTTGCCGTTGTCAGCAGACACCCAGTGCCCGTCGATATAGGCCTGGTATTTCAGCAGCGAAGCATCATTGAGTTGTAGTGTCATAGACGAAACCTGTTTGGATCAGCGGTGCCGGTGTGGTCTGAGTTGTAGTGCGCAGGGTGAATCGCTATGCTTTTTCCGGCAAATCATTGGACAGTGTAGACGTCTGCTCAGAGTACTGTGTAACGCCAGTGCTCGTAAAGAGAGAGGGCGGTACACTGTCACGGGTCAGCTGGTTTATTTGATCAGCGTTGAAGTGGAAGTAAGGCGATGAAAAAGTTGGCGGGAAAAGTGGCGCTGGTGACCGGTGCCGGTCGCGGCATAGGTCGTGAAATAGCAATGAAATTGGCCAGTGAGGGCGCCCGGCTGGTGATCAATGATCTGGATGCCGAACCGCTTGAAAAGTTGGTCAGTGACATTCAGGGGTTGGGCTCCGAAGTGGTGGTTTGTCCCGGCAGTGTCACTGCAGAAGATTTTGGTGTGCGGTTTGTGAAAGCAGCGGTGGATGCGTTTGATGACCTGGACATCATCATCAACAATGCCGGGTACACTTGGGATAATGTGATTCAGAAAATTGACGACGAGCAGTGGTATGCCATGCTGGATGTGCATATGACGGCCCCCTACCGTATCCTCAAGGCAGCCCAGCCCTTCATCAAAGCCTTCCATACGCTGGAGGTGGAGGGGGGCGAGCAGGTTCATCGCAAGATTGTCAATGTGTCTTCGATCTCCGGGCTGGGCGGCAATGCCGGGCAGCTGGCCTACTCGGCGGCCAAGGCGGGCGTGGTCGGTATGACCAAAACCCTGTGCAAGGAGTGGGGGCGCTACAATGTGAATGTCAATGCGGTGGCTTTCGGATTTATCGAGACCCGGCTCACCAGTCCCGCCAGCGAGAATCCGACCATTAACATAGCGGGTAAAGACATTCGGGTCGGTGTCAGTGAACAGATGACTTCGCTGCTCAAGTCGCTGGTTCCATTGGGTCGCACCGGTACTGCAAAAGAGGCCGCCGATGCGGTATACCTGCTCTGCATACCGGAATCCAATTACATCAGTGGTCAAACACTGGTGGTGGGTGGCGGGCTGGAAATTTAATCCGGTGGACTACCCCGGTGGTATTTACAGTAATTTCTCGGACTCAGGCCGGTCCACTGCTTGAAGGCGCGTGTGAAAGAGCGCGGTTCCTCAAAGCCGACCAGCTCCGATACCTCGTCCACAGACAATTGCTTATTCACCAGTTTGTCGATCGCCATTTCCCGGCGAATATTGTCCTTGATTTTCTGATAACTGGTGCCCTCCTGCAGCAGCCTTCGATAGAGGGTGAGCGGGCTTATGCGCAGCTGTTTGGCCAGGGCTTCTGCTTTCGGAAAAGAGGGGCGCCCGTGACTGTTTTTGAGGAAAATCCGTTCTATCTGTGCCTCAAGGCTGTTGTCTTCGCCCGGAATCGTCATGATATCGGCGGGGTGAACGGCAAGAAACGCATCCAGTTCTCGGCTGGTTCGAACCAGGGGCTTGTCCAGATATTGCGCATCGAAATAAAGGCTGTTGCTGGACTGCTCAAACAATAGCGGACCCGGAAACATCACACGCAGCTCGTTTTTGTGATCAGGTGCGGGGTGAATGAAATGCGTTGCCCTGAGACGGATGGCCTCGCCGATAAACCAACTCGGAAAACGGTGCCAGATCACCATCTGGAACTCGGTGATGAAATGCCCGACATCCAACTCTGGCTGTTGCAGGGCGACACTGAAACGCGCCGAGCTGTCCTGAATGTCCAGTGTCATGACCATCGCGTCGGTGATCAGATTATAAAATGCGACCACTTTTTCCAGCAGCTCCCCCAGAGTGCGGCAGTGCCTGACCAGATCGCAGGCGGTGGCAAAGATGCCATATTTGCAAGCTTGTGAGGTGAAGCCCATGAACTCGTCGTCAAGTGCCTGCTGCACCAGTCGAAACAGGCGGGCCACCTGGTCGGTGTGTACCCGGTCTCTTGAATTTTGCACACTGGCAGGGTTAATCCCGGCCCTTGCCAGCAATACCTGCTCATTTTGCTGGCGTTCAAGAATGCCGTGCAGGCAGGTCACAACATGGTGGTGCGAGATGGTGGCGATAAGGGCGGCCTGCTATGAAATGTGAGTTTATGTACTATTGTAGCTATGAAATGGTTTCAAAGCACAATTATCTGAAATAATCAGTGAGTTTTGGCGAATAAATTTGCCCTTGTTTCAACTGGGCTGCTCCGCCATAGTGCGCCCACATTGGAAATCCCGTTATTGCCTGCAGCTGATGGTGACCACAAGGGTAACGCCAACGCTATATACCCGCTATATTGAAAGTACAGATAACAGCAGAGCGCAATTTGCGCGGGATTGAGTTGATTAGAGGTAGTGTTCGATGACCGATAGCGCCAAACCTTCATACCGTGAATGGGCTGCCCTTGCGGCCAAGGAGACCAAGGGTAAAACACCCGAGGATCTTGTCTGGAATACCCCGGAAGGTATTGCGGTAAAACCGCTCTACACTGCCGAGGACTTGGCGGGCCTGGCGCATTTGGACAACCTGCCCGGATTCTCACCGTTCAAACGGGGTCCCAAGGCCACCATGTATGCAGGACGTCCATGGACCGTCCGGCAGTACGCCGGGTTCTCCACCGCCGAGGCGTCCAATGCCTTTTATCGCCGTAATCTGGCGGCCGGACAACAGGGCCTCTCAGTAGCGTTCGACCTGCCCACTCACCGTGGTTACGACTCGGACCATGAGCGAGTCGTGGGGGATGTGGGCAAGGCCGGGGTCGCCATCGATTCGGTTGAGGATATGAAGGTGCTGTTCGACAGCATTCCCCTCGATCAGGTTTCGGTGTCCATGACCATGAACGGTGCCGTGCTGCCAGTCATGGCCAATTACATTGTTGCTGCCGAAGAGCAGGGTGTGACCCCGGACAAGCTGGCGGGAACCCTGCAAAATGACATTCTCAAGGAATTTATGGTGCGCAATACCTATATCTATCCCCCAGCGCCCTCGATGCGAATCGTTTCCGACATTATTGGCTATACAGCCCAGCACATGCCCAAATTCAACTCCATTTCCATTTCCGGTTATCATATGCAGGAAGCCGGTGCCACCAATGTGCAGGAGCTGGCCTATACCATTGCCGATGGTATCGAGTACGTGCGCACTGCGATTGCCAGCGGTCTGGACGTGGATAAATTTGCGCCACGCCTGTCATTTTTCTTCGCCATCGGCATGAATTTCTTTATGGAAATTGCCAAGCTGCGGGCCGCGCGGATTCTCTGGGCGACGCTGATGAAGGAGAAATTCGACCCCCGGGACAACAAATCGCTGATGCTGCGCACCCACTGCCAGACATCCGGTGTCAGCCTGACCAGCAAGGACCCATATAACAACGTTATTCGAACCACGATCGAAGCCATGTCCGCTGTACTGGGTGGCACCCAATCCCTCCACACCAACGCACTGGATGAGGCGTTGGCCCTGCCAACCGAGTTCTCCGCTCGAATTGCCCGTAATACGCAATTGGTCATTCAGGAAGAAACCGGCATCACTAACGTGGTGGACCCGCTGGCCGGTTCCTACTATGTGGAAAGCCTCACTGACCAGCTCGTCAAGGAAGCCCGCATCCTGATTGAGGAAGTCGAGGAAATGGGTGGGATGACCAAGGCGGTGGAGTCCGGTATGCCGAAACTCCGCATTGAGCAGGCGGCGGCAGAACGACAGGCCAGAATTGACCGAGGGGAAGAAGTCATTGTCGGTGTCAATAAGTACCAGCAGGCTGAGGAATCCCCGGTGGATATCCTCAATATTGATAACAGTGCCGTACGCGAATCACAGGTAGAGAGATTGCAGGCTCTGCGTGACAACCGCGACAACAATGCCTGCCAGCAGGCGCTGGATGCACTCACCGCGGCGGCGGAATCGGGGGAGGGCAACCTGCTGGAATTGGCGGTAGATGCCGCTCGGGCCCGCGCCACAGTGGGGGAAATCTCATTTGCACTGGAAAAAATCTGGGGTCGTCACAAGGCGATAACCCGTACCATCAGTGGAGTTTACGGTTCAGCTTATGAAGGTGATGAGGCCTTTGCTGCCATTCAGGCGAGCGTCTCGGCCTTTGCCGAACGGGCCGGTCGCCGTCCCAGGATGCTGGTGGCAAAAATGGGGCAAGATGGTCACGATCGTGGTGCCAAGGTCATTGCCACGGCTTTTGCCGACATCGGTTTTGATGTGGATATCAGCCCGATGTTTCAAACCCCGGAAGAGGCGGCCCGCATGGCGATCGAAAATGACGTCCATGTGGTGGGAGTGTCTTCCCAGGCCGCTGGTCATAAAACGCTGGTGCCCCAGTTGATTGCCGCACTGCGCAAAGAGGGTGGCAGTGATATCAAGGTGGTTTGTGGCGGTGTTATTCCGCCTCAGGATTACCAGGAGCTCTTTGATGCGGGAGTGGCCGCTATCTATGGGCCGGGTACCAATATTCCTCAGGCGGCTGCCGAGGTGATTGCGCTGCTGAGTGAACAATAAGCTCCGCTTTTTGAAAGGGGCACCGGCAAGCCAGTCTCTGGCGGGCGTGTGTACATTATTAGAACAACAGAATGAGGTGTTGCCGGGTTTTGATTCGGTAGCCAGGATTGGGAGAACCCTATGTACGAAATTATGGAACAGTTGGAAGCCATGCGTGAAAAAGCCCGTATGGGCGGTGGGCAGAAGCGTATCGATGCCCAGCATAGCAAAGGCAAACTGACCGCTCGTGAGCGTATTGATTTGCTGTTGGATCCCGGCTCATTTGAGGAGTGGGATATGTTTGTCGAGCATCGCTGTACCGATTTTGGCATGGAACAGGAGCATATTCCCGGCGATGGTGTGGTCATTGGCTACGGTACCGTCAATGGTCGGCTGGTGTTTGTATTTAGCCAGGACTTCACGGTTTTTGGTGGTTCCCTGTCGGAAACCCATGCAGAAAAAATCTGTAAGCTGATGGATCACGCCATGAAAGTGGGTGCCCCGGTCATCGGGCTGAATGATTCCGGTGGTGCACGGATTCAGGAGGGTGTGGCCTCCCTGGGTGGCTATGCCGACGTGTTTCAACGCAATGTCATGGCGTCCGGTGTCATTCCACAAATTTCCATGATCATGGGTCCCTGTGCGGGTGGGGCGGTGTATTCTCCCGCCATCACAGACTTTATTTTTATGGTCAAAGACAGCTCCTATATGTTTGTGACCGGTCCCGAGGTAGTGAAAACCGTGACCCACGAGACGGTCACCGCGGAGCAGCTCGGAGGGGCCGTTACCCATTCGTCCAAATCCGGCGTGGCGGACCTGGCGTTTGAAAATGATGTGGAGGCCCTTGTCAAGTTGCGCCGTTTTATCACATTCCTGCCAGCCAACAATCAGGAGAAACCACCTGTCTGGCCAACGGAAGACCCGGCAGATCGAGCCGAAGCATCTCTGGATACGCTGATTCCCGATGACCCGAATCAGCCCTACGACATGAAAGAGCTGATTGTAAAAGTGGCGGACGAGGGTGACTTTTTTGAGTTGCAGCCCGACTATGCAGCCAACCTGGTGATTGGTTTTATCCGCATCGAAGGGTCTACCGTGGGTGTGGTTGCCAACCAGCCGATGGTGCTGGCCGGTTGTCTGGATATTGATGCATCGAAAAAGGGAGCCCGCTTTATCCGTTTCTGTGATGCCTTCAATATCCCGGTGCTGACGTTTGTCGATGTGCCCGGCTTCATGCCCGGCACGACACAGGAGTATGGTGGCATCATCAAGCACGGTGCCAAGTTGTTGTACGCCTATGCGGAATGTACCGTCCCCAAAGTGACCGTGATCACTCGCAAGGCCTACGGTGGTGCCTACGATGTGATGTCGTCGAAACACCTGCGTGGTGATGTCAATCTCGCCTGGCCAACGGCGGAAATCGCAGTGATGGGGCCGAAAGGCGCCGTGGAGATTATTTTCCGCAAGGATATCGGCAATCAGGAAAAAATTGCTGCCCGCGAGCAGGAATACCGGGAGAAATTTGCCAACCCTTTTATTGCCGGTAAACGCGGGTTTATCGATGATGTGATTTTGCCCAGCCTGACCCGCAAGCGGGTGGCGAGATCGCTTTCCATGTTGCGCGACAAGCAACTGGAGAATCCCTGGCGGAAGCACGGCAATATTCCGTTGTAAGTGGGGGATTGCGCCAGGGCCTGTATTTACAAAACCAGGAAAACGCCTGCAACCTGTAGGCAGACAATAAAGAAGAGACAGTAATGTTTAAAAAAATTCTTGTTGCTAATAGAGGTGAAATCGCCTGTCGAGTGTTCCGTACTGCCAAGGCAATGGGCATCGGAACGGTTGCAGTCTACTCCGATGCAGACCGGGATGCCCTGCATGTGGCTCTGGCGGATGAAGCCGTTCACATCGGCCCCTCAGCCTCCGCTGAAAGCTATCTGGTAATCGACAAAATTATAGCTGCCTGTCAGCAGACCGGTGCTGATGCGGTGCACCCCGGTTACGGTTTTCTCTCGGAAAACAAGCTGTTTTGTCAGGCGCTGGATGCCGCGGGTATTGCCTTTATCGGGCCCGGGGTCAGGGCGATTGAGTCCATGGGTGACAAGATCACTTCCAAGCGGATTGCCGCTGAAGCGGGTGTCAGCACCATTCCCGGTTATACCGATGTGGTGAAGGATGCCGAGCAGGCTGTGGAGATTTCCAATGACATTGGATACCCGGTGATGCTCAAGGCCTCTGCCGGTGGTGGCGGCAAAGGCATGCGTGTGGCCTGGAACGATGAAGAATGTCGCGACGGTTTTGAGCGCGCCACCAACGAAGCCCGATCCAGCTTTGGCGACGACCGTGTTTTTATTGAAAAGTTTATTCAGGAGCCACGGCACATCGAAATCCAGGTGATGGCCGACAGCTACGGCAACACCATCTACCTGGGCGAGCGTGAATGCTCCATCCAGCGCCGCCACCAGAAAGTAATTGAAGAGGCCCCATCGCCCTTCCTGACCCCGGAAGTGCGGCGAAAAATGGGTGAACAGGCCATAGCGTTGGCCAAAGCGGTGGATTACAAGTCGGCCGGTACGGTGGAGTTTATCGCCGATGCCGAGATGAATTTTTACTTCCTGGAAATGAATACCCGCCTGCAGGTGGAACACCCGGTGACAGAGCTGGTCACCGGTCAGGATCTGGTGGAGCTGATGATCCGCGTTGCCGCCGGTGAAAAACTGCCGCTGGCTCAGGAGGATGTAACACTGACGGGCTGGGCGATTGAAACCCGTGTGTATGCCGAGGACCCATTCCGTAATTTTATGCCCTCTGTGGGTAGGCTGATTCGCTACCGTCCGCCAACGGGAGAGGGTGTCCGGGTGGATACCGGTGTTTTCGAAGGCGGCGAAGTCTCGATGTTTTACGATCCGATGATCGCCAAACTAATTACTTATGGTAAAGATCGTAAGGAGGCCACTCAGCGGATGGTGGGAGCGCTGGACGCCTACTATATCCGGGGCGTCAATCACAATATCAGTTTCCTCAATGCACTGATGGTTCACCCACGCTTTGTGGCCGGTAAGTTGACTACCAATTTTATTGCCGAGGAATATCCTGAGGGCTTCAGCCCCGATCTGGTACCCCAGGAGGATCCCGCGCTCTGCGTGGTGGCCGCCGCCGTGATCAATAAGAAATTCCGCGATCGCAGTGCCCTGATTACCGGCCAGTTACCCAGCCTGGAATACTGTCCCTCCAACGATTGGGTAGTGATGATGGAGGGCGATGATACTCGCTATCCCATTTCGGTGGATACTTCTGTGGAGCCGGTCGTGGCGACCATGGGTGGCGATGAATATCGGGTGGAGACAGACTGGAAACTCGGTGAGCCGCTGTTCAAGGCGGTTATCAACGGGCAGGCCGTTTGCATTCAGGTGGATCGCGATGGCTGGCTGTTCAGGATGTTTCATCGCGGTGCAGAAAAACACGCCTATGTGGTGACTCCTCGCACTGCAGAGTTAAGTCAGCATATGCTGGTCAAGGAGCCCGCTGACCTGTCCAAATTCCTGTTGTCCCCCATGCCTGGTTTGCTGGTGAAACTGAATGTGAAGGAAGGTGATCAGGTGAAGGCCGGTGAGGAAGTGGCTGTTGTTGAGGCCATGAAGATGGAAAACAGCCTGAGAGCGATATCCGACGGCGTGGTGAAAACTGTTTCTGCAGCGGCCGGTGACAGCCTCAAGGTAGACCAGCCGATCATTGAATTTGAGTAATCGTCGGCCTCTCTGCCCGCAATCGGGTTGGCAGCCTGCATTGGCCGGGTAAAATGGACGCTGGTACGAGCTTGGAGATGGTCATTGCAGATTAATCCACAGGAGCTTGCCGAGGGTATCCGCAGCGGCGACCGTCGTGCCCTTGCCAAGGGAATTACACTGGTCGAATCGACCCGTGCAGATCACCGGGAGGCGGCTGCCCGTTTGCTCGAACTGATTATGCCCTACACAGGCAACTCGATTCGGCTTGGTATTTCCGGTGTGCCCGGCGTGGGCAAATCGACGTTTATCGAGTCCTTTGGCAACCATGTGATCAGCCAGGGGCATCGGTTGGCCGTGCTGGCTGTAGATCCCACCTCGGCACTCAGTGGTGGCTCGATTCTGGGCGACAAAACCCGTATGGAAACACTCGCCCGCCACCCCGATGCTTATATACGACCCTCCCCGGCCGGACAAACTCTGGGCGGGGTAACCCGCCGCACCCGTGAAACCCTGCTGCTCTGTGAAGCGGCGGGATTTGATGTGATCATTGTGGAAACTGTGGGTGTCGGTCAGTCGGAAACCGCCGTGGCACAGATGACCGATATGTTTTTGTTGTTGCTGTTGCCCGGTGGCGGTGATGAGCTGCAGGGTATCAAGCGCGGTATTATGGAGCTGGCAGATTTGATTCTGGTGAACAAGGCGGATGGCGACCAGCAGGCGGCCGCCAACCGGACTGTAGCGGACTATCGCATGGCAGTTCACTTCCTGCACCCCCGCAGTCGACATTGGCAGGTTCAGGTTGAACCGCTTTCGGCGCTGCAGGGAGAAGGTGTGCAGAAAATATGGCAGACCGTTGAAGAATATCGGCAGGTGCTTGGCGATGCGGGCGAAATCGAGTCCCGCCGCGCTGCGCAGGCTCGGGCCTGGATGTGGAGCGAAACAGCTGACAGTCTGCTGGGCGAACTGAAAGAAAATGAGGCGGTAAAAGCCCTAGTGGATCAGCTGGAAGCTGATGTGACAGCTGGCCGAATCCCGGCTACCGTGGCGGCAAAACAACTGGTGGAAGCCTTTCTTGGCTAGCTTTTTGGGTGTTGCTCAAACGCCTTTGGCTGTATTGAATTTAACCGGATATCAAAAGGTAATCCTATGATAGGCAAACTGAATCATGTCGCTATTGTGGTCCCTGATCTCGACAGGGCGATGACCACCTATCGGGATGCGTTGGGCGCAACCGTCTCCGAACCCATTGATCTGCCCGAACACGGTGTCCGGGTCGCCTTTGTTGAATTACCGAATACCAAGATCGAATTATTGTTACCCCTCGGGGAGAATTCGCCCGTGGCGAAATTCCTTGAGCGCAATGTGGATGGTGGTATGCACCACCTGTGTTACGAGGTGGATGATATTATTACTGCCCGCGACAAACTGGTCGCTGCGGGTGCCCGGGTGCTGGGCAATGGCGAGCCGAAAATCGGTGCCCATGGCAAGCCGGTGCTGTTTCTCCATCCCAAGGATTTCTGCGGTACGCTGGTGGAAATTGAACAGGTCTGCCTGTAAAAAATACTCTCCGGGGCTAGATGACCTTGCCGCAGTTAAGCAGGCAATGGGGATCGAATAACTGTTTCAACTGACGCATTACCTGAATTTCCGTTTCATTCCGACTGATCTGCAGATAGGCTTTTTTCTCCAGGCCGATACCATGTTCTCCGGAAATCGAAGCCCCCCGCTCCTGCAATGGTCGATAGATCGCCTTTTCCACTGCTGTACGCCGGGCTTTAGTGTCGTTGCCGAGCTGGACTGCCAGATGTAGGTTCCCATCCCCCAGGTGACCGAGGGTGGCTATAAAAAGTGAGCGGTCGATGGCCTTCAGATTTTTTTCCACGGCCAGTAGATAGTTTTCCATGGTGCTGACAGGCAGACTGACATCAAACAGAATCATCGGTTGATAGGGTAGTAATGACGGGATGTTGTCGCGAATGGCCCACATGGCCTGCTGTTGCTGGCTACTTTCAGCCAGTACGGCATCGGCCAGCAATCCCGATGCAAGCGCTTCATTGAGTGCCTGCAGGAATTCTTCCCGGTCAGCGTCTCGATTAGCACCACTGGCCTCGATTAATACATAAAACGGATAATCGGGCGGCAGTGGAGGGGCGCCCATGCCATCGCCCCGGCAGGCAATCTGATAATAGCTTTGCCAGAGTGCCTCAAAAGCACTGAGTTTACCGCCGAGCGCGCCAGCCATATGCCGCAGCAGTCGGGACATCTGGTCGAACCGGGTCGTTGCCACCATGGCGGTATGACACACCGGCAACAGGGGGCGCAGCCTTAGCACGGCTCGAGTGATGATACCCAGCGTTCCCTCACTGCCGATAAACAGGTGCTTCAGGTCGTAACCGGCGTTGTTTTTCAGCATCTGATTCATGCTGCTGAGAATGCGCCCGTCGGCCAGCACCACCTCCAGTCCCAGCACCTGCTCGCGCGCCATACCATAGCGGATAACCTGGTTGCCACCGGCGTTGGTGGCGATATTGCCACCGATAGTGGCGCTGCCCCGTGCACCGAGATCAAGCGCGAACATCAGGCCTGCCGTTTCGGCCCGTTGTTGTACCAGCTGCAGAGGGGCCCCAGCCTGAACAGTCATGGTGCCATTGATGAGGTCGACAGACTCAAGGGCGGTCATGCGCTCCAGTGAAATGACCAGCTCATCACTGCTGCTCACGCAACCTCGGGTCATGTTGGTACAACCGCCGTGAGTGACCACTTTTTGCCCTGCGGCGAAACAGTGTTTCATCACTTCACTGAGTTGACTGGTATTGGTGGGTCGAATAATCGCGGGTGCGCGGCATTCGGATGCTCCCCAGCCATCGGTAACCCGTTCAGAAATACCGTTTTCGATAATACCCTGAGGATCCAAAATTTTCCGTAATCTTGCGAGCAGCTCATTCATTGCCCAGTGGTCCTGTTTGTGCGTGGCAGGTATGCGGGGTTTTGCCGCTTATGGCCCGGTTAAAATTGCCATAGCCACCATCAACCATTTTGCAGCATACATACAGTCATAATATCTAGGACGGTAACTTCATACCAACTACCGTGATCTCGCGATTATCGAGTTGTCGCACCACAAAGATAGCTGTGCCAATGTTCACCTTGTCGCCGATAATGGGTGGTCGGCGCAATTGTCCGGCAATCCAGCTGCCAAGATTCTGGTCGGCATCCGGGGGTTCCGGCAAGTCATAGAACTGGCAGATTTCCCCCAGGGGAATTCTGCCATCCAGCACAAAATCCCCGAACACCCTGCGGAAGTTTTTCCTGTCATCCTTTTCCGGTAGTACCAGTCCCAGTCGTCGTGCCACCCAGGCGAGGCTGCCCCCCTGCAACAGCAATGAGGTTGCTACGACCACAAAAGCAACATTGAAAAGGGTTTTTGCTCCCTCCAGATCCACCATCATGGGAAAAATAGCAAGCACGACCGGCACTGCACCGCGAAGGCCTACCCAGGCGATAAAAAATGTTTCCCTGCGTGTGAAGTGAAATGGCAGCAGGCACAGCGACACAGCTAGTGGGCGCGCAACCAGAATCAGTAACAGCGCGATACCCAGTGCCGGAAGCAGACCGTCTGCCACCTCGCTGGGGGTGACCAGCAAGCCCAGCAGCAGGAACATCAGGGCCTGGGACAGCCAGGCAAAGCCATCCATTGCTGACAGGGCCTGGCGAACGCTCCGGCGAGCCCGGTTGCCCACCATCAGGCCGAACAGGTAGATCGCGAGAAATCCCGAACCGCCCACCCAGGTGGCAAAGGCAAATACGCCAATACCGGCTGACATCAATAGCAGGGCGAGTATTCCGGCACCGCTGTCCAGCATACCCCGAATACGGTTGACGGCGCTGGCCATGGCGATGCCGGCCAGGTAGCCGATCAGCCCGCCTATACCAAACTGCGTGGTCAGGCTGAGCAGGGTGGTCCAGCCATTGAAAGCCAGCGTCTCGCCAGCGTTATAAATCAGGGCGATACTGATAAACGTCAGGGTGAGGTAGACCGCCATTGGGTCGTTCATGCCGGACTCGATTTCCAGCGTGGCGGCGACCCGCTCGTTGAGTCGCACGCCGCAGGATTTGAGCAGGGAAAACACGGCGGCGGCATCGGTGGAGCCGACGATCGCGCCCAGCAACATGGCCATTGGCCAGCTGAGCCCCAGCAGCCACATGGCGGCGAGGCCCGTGAGGCCCGCGGACAGTAATACGCCGAGTGTCGCCAGTATCAGTGACGGTTTGAGTCCGGTGCGAAAAGTGGCAAAGTCGGTGCGCAGTCCACCATCCACCAGAATGACGGCAAGGGCGATGTTACCCACCCAGAAGCTCAGTGCAAAATTGTCAAAACTGATACCACCTATGCCGTCCTCGCCACTTAGCATACCGACAATGAGAAAAACCAGCAGAAAAGGAAAACCGACCCGCGATGAAATGATGCCGGCAAATACTGCCACAAAAATCAGTGCTGCTGCGGCCATTAAGGGTAGGGCAAGGAAGTCGAGTGATAGCATGTTCTTCCTCAGGGGTTAGTCGGTATTTTCATGGTCGCCGCGTGACAATCAATAACAGTTTAATCTGTGAGGACAATTGGATGCTAGCGGGACAGCACGCGGCTCCAATCGAATAGGAGTGGGGTCAGGTATAACTGGCTTCGAACGCATCGATAAAATCAGCCAGCATTCCGGCGGGCAGGTTGTTGATGCCTGCCGCCGCCGCACGGCCGCCGCCGGTGGGGAAACGGCGGCATAAATCCGCGGCGCCCTGGCGGTTATTCAGTGGCGCTCGTACGCTTACCAGATACTCGCCCTGGGATGTTTCCGTGAGAACGGCATGGGCCCGGTCGGGATGACCATTGGTCAGTTGATTGCTGAAGACACCGCTGACCCGTCTGGCCCAGGCTTCGTTCGGCAGAATGAATACCGCTGTGGTGTCCGACGTTTTCTCGGCTGCAATGTCTGCGGCCGCCGCCATATCGCTGTGGTAGCCATTTTCCAGTTTATCGAAGTATTCATTGTCGAGGTGGATGAACTCCAGAGGGTCTGTATAAAGACTGGTCCGCCGAAAGAGCTCGGCAGGAGGGATGTATAAATCATCTACGGAAGCACCGTAACCGTTATAGTTGATATAAATGCCAAGCTTTTGCAGCTGTCTGAGGTCGGTATCGCTGTACTGTAATACCACGTCGGCCAGCGTCTCTGCCTGTTGATTGAGGTTGTCGCCAAATGCACCGACCACCGCCCAGGCGGCGAAAGCATTCCTTAGGTGCTGGTTAACCAGCAAGCTGGTACAGGTATCCGGTGCCTCGTTAATCAGGGCAGTGAGCTTTCCTGTCTCCGGAATAGCGCCGGAAAAGTGATGATCCACGTAAAATACCTTTGCGCCATCCCTCAGTAACCGCTCCAGATCGGGACGGTTCTTGTCCATGGAGATATCCAGTACGGTGATTCGGTCACCGGGCCGGGCCGCGACAGTTTTCAGAAGGCTGATATTGCGTTTTACCCCAGTAATCAGGCTGCTCTGGCGGGGTTCTGCCAACCGCAGTTGTGTCAGCGCACAGATACCATCGGCATCACCGTTGAATACATCAAAATCGGCCATGAAAAATCCTTGTCTGGAGGATGGCGTATAGCGGGGTAGACATGTCCCGCTATTCACTAACAGGTATTATTTATTGGTGCTCGGACTGGTAGTAATCCATCAGTATTTTGGCGACTTCAGGGCGGGAAAACTCGGGTGGTGGCGCGATGCCGTCTCCCAGCATTTGGCGCACTTTGGTGCCGGACAGCAGGATAAAGTCCTCTTTCTGGTGATCTTCCGCCTCATTCATCATCACCACCCGGCCGAGCTTGGTGGAGAAGGCGGTGTGATCGGCCCGGAAGATCTCGATGTCCAGCGCATCGTCCGGTACTTTTTCGTCGAAGATGGTTTGTGCATCGAAGGCTCCGTAGTAATCGCCGACACCTGCATGGTCGCGTCCCACAATCAGGTGAGTGGCCCCCATGTTCTGGCGGAACAGGGCATGCAGCACGGCCTCGCGGGGCCCGGCATAGAGCATGTCGAAGCCATAGCCGGTGACCATGACGGTATTTTTCGGAAAGTAGTGCTCTACCATGGTACGGATACAGGCATCGCGAACCGGTGCAGGAATATCCCCTTTTTTCAGTCGTCCCAACAGCATATGGATAACCACGCCGTCGGCATCAAGGCGTTCCATCGCCATGCGACAGAGTTCTTCGTGAGCACGGTGCATCGGATTGCGGGTCTGGAAAGCGATTACTTTTTCCCAGCCACGCTCGGTGATCTCATTGCGTATTTCCACGGCGGTGCGGAAGGTGTCGGGAAAATCACTCTGAAAGTAACTGAAGCTCAATACCTGCAGTTTTCCCGAGATCAAATAGTTTCCCAAATGGGTGAAAGTGGCTACCCCGGGGTGCTCCGGATCCAGATTGCCAAAAATCTGTTCGGCCATGGTTTCAATGTCTTCGTCCGAGACAGTTTCGATATGGTCGACCTCCATAATCGCCATTACCGGATTGCCCTCGGTATTCGGGTCCCGCAGGGCGATACGTTTGGCGCCTCTGATCGCGCTGACATCCTTTGCTAGGTTAATGACCGGTACTGGCCAGAACAACCCGTCAGTGGTGTGCATTTTTTCCGCCACGCTCATGGCATCAGCCAGGCCCATGTAACCCTCCAGCGGATTGAAATATCCCGCCCCGAGCATGACGGCGTTGGCTGCTGCCGCGGAGTTCAACAGCAGTGAAGGCAGCTCTTCAGCTTCTTTCAGCAGTTGATGGTGTTGCTCTGTATCGTAAACAAAGAGGGGGTTCAATGTGTCTGAGCCGTGGGGCCTGATCAAAATACTATCTCCTGTTGATGAGCGAATGGGCAAGTGGTTTGTTGTGGGTTTTGCCGCAGCCTATATGCCTGCAAGGAACCGGTGTGATTTCAGGTAGTTGATAATCGTATCAACTTCCTCTGCCAGGGTCGTCTGGTCGGTCTGCAAATGGATTTCGGGATTTTCCGGGGCTTCATAGGGGTCGTCAATACCCGTGAAGTTTTTAATCTCACCGGCACGAGCCTTTTTGTAAAGACCTTTAGGGTCGCGTTTTTCCGCTTCCTGCAGCGGGCAGTCGACAAAAACCTCGATAAAGTCTAATCCGGCTGCTTTGTGTAGCTGTCGCACGGCATCCCGATCGGCCCGGTAGGGACTGATAAAACTGGATAGGGAGATAATACCGGCATCGGCAAATAGTTTGGCAATTTCACCGATGCGGCGGATATTTTCGGTGCGGTCCGCCGCACTGAAGCCGAGATTCTTGTTGATGCCCAATCGGACATTGTCGCCATCCAGTCGGTAGGCCAGTTTGCCGAACTCGTAGAGTCGGCTCTCGAGGGCGACGGCCACGGTGCTTTTGCCACTGCCGGACAACCCGGTAAACCAGAGTGTGGTGCCGCGCTGTCCCATCAGTTGAAAACGATCATCGCGAGTAACTTCGCCATGGTGCCATTGCACATTGGTTGCTTTTTGCTGAGTCATGGTGGGTGTCCTAATTGATCTGGGTATCAGTTTGCGTATCAGTGTCAGGAATTCCGGTTTACATGGCGAGGCAGCCATGCAGCATAATATCGACACATTTTACTGTAACGTCCTCAGTCTTTAGCGGGGCATTTCTCAGTAATTGTATGCCCCAATAATTGCACAGACCGATCAGTGAAAGCGCTGTGAAATGGCAGTCAATATCCTCCCGCAACTGACCACTCGAGACCCCTTCGCAGAAAATGCCCTCGAGTTGTTGACGATAGCGTGAACCCAGCGCATTCAGCTGTTTTCGGCGCTCTCTGGGCAAGTACAGACGCTGTTCATTGTGTACTTTCATGGCTTCATTGTTGTGTTTGTAGGTCGCCAGGTGAGCGGCGATGGCGGCTTGTAGCTTGACTTCGAGCTTGTGGGGTTGGCTCGCAATCGACTCGATATGTGAAACGTAGTCCCTCAGGGCCGTCAGGCAGACTTCTTCCAGCGCCGCTTCCTTCGACTTGAAGTAGTAGTAGAGGCTACCCTGCTGAATGCCGAGTTTTTCGGCTATATCCCGGGTGCTGGCACCATGAAAACCCTTGTCGGCAAATACTGCCGCCGCTGCCGCCACCGCACGTTGATGTCGGTGAGCATAGCGGGTTGAATTTTTGTCCTGTGTTGGCATTGAGTATCCGAAGATATTTCTATAACGCTATAGAATCTATAGGTTTATAGAAAAATGCAAGCGGTGATTCGGTTTTTAGCGGCGTGGCGATGTCAGATGTTGTCTGTTATTGCTTCCCTTCATTCTTAACCAGATTGTCAGGAGAATCGGGGTAGAACCCATGGCGCACCCGAGAGGATTGACTCAAAACGGCTGGTGGCCGTTTTGCTCCCTGCGGGACTGCGCCGCACTGCGGCTTGGTCCAACTTCCTGACGGAAGTTGTCGAACCTCTTATCGGTTCGAACACTTACCGGTGTGCCAAACAAAAATCCCGGCACAGGGCCGGGATGTTCGTATGGATGGCGCACCCGAGAGGATTCGAACCTCTGACCTCTGCCTCCGGAGGGCAGCGCTCTATCCAGCTGAGCTACGGGTGCGTTACTGACTATCTGAATTGTAGACCCATTACGCTTCTGGGTTAGTCGATACGATACCGCTATACTGTACGACCATTTTGATATGGATAAGGTTATCTGAGCGGGCGCAATCATATAGCGTCACTGTCCGTTAGTCTATTTTTCTGGCAGTCATCGCTCATCTGTAAAAAAGAATGATATCTGGGAAATGATTTCTGAAGGGTATCGTTTATCGGTTTGTCTGTTCAAGGAGTGTTGTATCCGTGAGAGTTGGGTTACTTGTCAGTATTGTTGGATTGCTTGTGCTTGCAGGCTGCGCCCAGGTACAACCGCAGAGTGAGTCATCGACGAGTGTGGTGGACGAACAGTCCAAAGTGGATGCGACCCCTGTGGAGCCGTTGTGCCCCGCCCCACCCCCCTGTCCGGTTTGCAAGATGCCAGCGGTGATGTGTCCAGAACCCAAAGTCGTTGAAAAAGTTGTGGTCAAAACGGTGCCTGCCACAGCCGGAGAGTTGAACCTGCCAATTATTGGGGAAATCGAATATGTCTTTGTTGACCCACCCGGCATCAAGATGGAGGCCAGGGTTGATAGCGGGGCTGAAACATCTTCCATCCACGCGGAAAATATCCAGATGATAGAGCGGGATGGTATTCGATTTGTCCGATTTGTCATCCCCGATCCCAACACAGGTAAAGCTATTAGTCTCGAGCAAAAACTGGCCCGTACGGTATTGATCAAACGAAAAGTCGGTGAACCCGAACGTCGCTATGTGGTGAAGCTCTGGATAACCATGGGTGAGATTAAAGAAAATATCGAAGTGACCCTTTCTGATCGTGAAGACTTTGAGTTTTCTTTTCTGATTGGCCGTAACCTGCTGACAGATACTGCTATTATCGACGTCAGTCGCAAACATACACTGAAGTAATTAGCCATGATGTCTTCCAAGCTGCAAATTTTACTGGTGGCCGGTTTATTGATCGCTGTCGGTCTGGGATTAACGTTGTATAAAACGATTGAGCTGGACTTCCCACTGTTGCCGGGTGAAAAGCAGGATGTCTGGACACTGGAGTCCAAGATCACTTTCAATCCGGGTGATGGTCCGGTGGAAATTGCACTGGCACTGCCGGAAACCCAGGCGGGCTGGGTGATGCTCGACGAATATTTTGCATCCTCCGGATTCGGTTTTTCGGTAGAAGATGATGCGGGAAAGCGGCAGGCAAAGTGGACGCGTCAGTCCCAGGAACACCCCACGACGCTCTACTACAAGTTGCAGGTTTATCGTGCGGACATCTCAGGGCTGGGAGCCAGCCGGGTGCCCTCAGTGGTATCTCCCGAGCTCAGCAATGATCGGCGGACTGCCATGGAGCGTGTGGTATCCAGCTTGCGGGAACGCTCCTCCGGTCCGGTCAGTTTTACGGCACTACTGCTACAGCAGCTGGCCCAGGGCGGGATGGATCAGGATGCAGCGTTTTTGTTTGGAACCCGTGAGGCAACAGATCTGACCGTGGCCATGGACGTGCTCTCTTTTGCCCGGATCCCCTCCCAGCGAGTGCGAGGGGTGTATCTGGAAGACGGTCGCCGTCGCCAGCAAATGTCGACGTTGTTGGAGGTGTTTGATAACGGTAGTTGGTATCTGTTCGATCCCACTACAGCAAAGCCCGGTTTGCCAGAAAACTTTTTTGTCTGGCAGCGGGGTGAGCGGTTCGTGCTCGATGTAATCGGCGGCACCAGCTCGCAGCTGGAATTTGCCATCGTTAAAAATACCCTGCCTGTTAAAACCGTGTTGTCCATGGAGCAGCAGGCAGGGGACAAGCTGATGCTGGATTTCTCGATTTATGCCTTACCGGTGGAGCAGCAGGGCATGTTCAAAGGCTTGTTACTGCTGCCCGTGGGCGCACTGGTGGTGGTGTTACTCAGGGTGATGGTGGGAATTCGCACATCGGGTACCTTCATGCCGATTCTTATTGCACTGGCATTTATTCAGACTTCGCTAATTACCGGATTGGTGATCTTTCTGACTGTTGTGAGTGCCGGGTTGTGGATTCGATCCTACCTCTCCCATCTCAACCTACTGTTGGTGGCCAGGATCACGGCTGTGGTCATACTGGTAATCCTGATTATGGCAACCCTGAGTATCGTTACCTACAAAATGGGTTTCGAACAGGCGCTCACTGTGACGTTCCTGCCGACAATAATCCTGTCCTGGACTATTGAGCGGATGTCGATTCTATGGGAAGAGGAGGGTGCACACGAAGTGTTGATTCAGGGGGGTGGCAGTCTGCTGGCGGCGATTCTCGCCTATCTGTTGATGACCATGGAGTTGGTGGCACACCTGACGTTTAATTTCCCCGAGTTGATGATCAGTCTGCTGGGTGTGGTGTTGTTGTTGGGTAAATACACGGGTTACCGACTGTCAGAGTTGTATCGTTTCCGTTATCTGAGAAAGGACTGGCAGTGAAATTCATTTCTCCGGGTGAATTGCGTCGGTTGGGTGTGTTGGGCATGAACAGCCGTAACGTGAATTACATTGCTGCCACCAATGAACGCCACCGGTTTCCATTGGTGGATGACAAGCTGAAAACCAAACGCCTGGCACAGGACCATGGTATGCGTGTCCCGAAACTGTTCGGGGTCCTCAGTATTCAGCACGAAATACAGAGTTTGGAAAAGACCCTTGAAGGGTTGGAACGTTTCGTAATCAAACCTGCCCATGGCAGTGGTGGCAAGGGGATATTGGTGGTTTGTGAACGCCGAGCTCAGGAGTTCGTCAAGTCCTCCGGTACGGTGATTAATCTGCGCGATGTAAAGCGCCATACCTCCAATATTCTCAGTGGTCTCTACAGTCTTGGTGGGCGAACGGATGTGGCAATGATTGAAGATATGATTATCTTTGATCCCTTGCTCAGTGATTTCAGCTACGAGGGGGTCCCGGATATCCGGGTGATCGTGTATCGGGGGTTCCCAGTGATGGCGATGATGCGCTGTGCAACCCATGCTTCGGATGGTAAAGCCAACCTCCACCAGGGTGCCGTGGGCGTTGGGCTGGACATCGAAACCGGTTTTAGTGTCTGTGCGGTTCAGAACAACGTCAGAGTCGACAAGCACCCTGACACAGGCATTGGCTTTAAAGCCCTTCAATTGCCCCATTGGCAGGAGATCCTCGATTTGGCCTGCGGTTGTTACGAAATGACTGGCCTGGGTTATTTCGGTGCGGATATTGTGCTCGACAAGTACCGGGGGCCGATGATTCTTGAGCTCAACGCCAGGCCGGGTCTGGCCATACAGATTGCCAATCAGGCCGGGTTGGAAAAACGATTGCAAGCCATAGATCGGCTTGAGGCTGTTGATCGGTCCATCGCCGAGCGGACGGAACTGGCGAGAACAATGTTCGCTCAGAAACCGGATCATGTATAACCCTTTCCGGCTTTGAACTTTAACCCCAAACAACATTCACCCCGGGAGTTTATGCGTTATAATGGGGCGCTGAATCTGGTCGTTAATACGCAAAAATGGAGACGAAAATGAACCAATTGAAAAAGCTGAGTGTGTTTGGCGCTGCTTTGCTACTGGTCGCAGGTATGGCCGGTTGCGGTTCTGAAGAGCAGGAAGTGAAGCTGACTGCCCAGCAAGAGAAGGACATGTCCGAGCGTCTCGCACCTGCCGGTGAAGTGGTTTTGGCGGGTAACGTACCTGAACCGACCAAAGTCGCTTCAGCTGGGCCTCGCTCCGGCGAAGACATTTACAACAGCAAGTGTGTTGCCTGTCACTCCAGTGGAGCAGGTGGTGCGCCAAAAACCGGTGTGGCCAGTGACTGGTCCCCCCGTATTGATCAGGGCATGGATGTACTCTATGCCAATGCCATCAACGGGATTCGTGGTATGCCGGCGAAAGGCCTGTGTATGGATTGCTCCGAGGACGAGGTTAAAGCAGCTGTGGACTATATCCTAGAGAAGAGTAAATAAAATCGGCTCTTTTATGAAAAAAACCGCGCTATTGGCGCGGTTTTTTTATGGCTGCGGGCTTTGTGGTCGAATGCTAGTATCTAAAAGAACCTGTTTTGGTTCATTTTCATAACCTGAATATTGAGCGCCATGTCTAATTGTAGGGGTTTGATTCTGGCCGGGGGGTTGTCAACGCGAATGGGTTCAGACAAGGCCGCCTTGCGACGCAACCACCAGACGATGAAAGATTTTAGCCGGGCGTTACTCTCTGCGCTTGGTCTTGATGTGGTCGTGGCGGGTGGAGCTTCAGGCATTCCCGACCTGATTCCCGGGGCCGGCCCACTGACAGCTATCTATTCTGTCCTGCACACTATAAAACCCTCTGCGCTTCTGGTCCTTCCTGTGGATATGCCCCTGTTGACCACAACAGTGTTGGGAGTATTGTTGGAGGAGGGTGAGAAAGCTGGTGTGCCTGTCTGTTATGAGGGCTGTTATCTGCCACTATACCTGCCAGTTACACAATCCCTGCGAGACTATCTCGATATGGCTTTTACGGAAGGCAGCGATCAACCGCGTTCCTTGAAGCGTATGCTTGCCGCACTGAACGGTCGACAATTGCCCATCACAGATACCGATGCGCTGCTTAATGCCAATACGCCCGAAGAGTGGCAACGAGTGGTAAGGATGCTGGATGACGTTGATTGAGGACTAAGAAGCTAGGTCGATGTGACTGGGCAGGCCGGTCGGTAACTGAGTGTCTTCCGAAGAGCCGTGCGTTTTAGTGACAGAAAAATAATCGATCATCCGATAAGCTAGCCAGGCCAACGGCCTGGTAAAGGTATTCCGGGCTTGACCTGATGCCTTGATCGGGTACGCTCGAGACTACACCCTTTTTGGCTGTGTTTATGCCACCTATGCCTGACAGCAAATCGACTGTATTGACCGACCGCTTTGGCCGGGTCGTCAACTATCTGCGCCTGTCGGTGACAGATCGCTGTGATTTTCGCTGCGTCTACTGCATGGCGGAGGACATGGTCTTCGTGCCGCGTCAGCAGTTGCTGACCTTGGAAGAGCTGGCATTTGTTGGTCAGGCGTTTGTCGAGCTGGGTGTGAGTCGTATCCGTCTCACCGGGGGAGAACCGCTGGTGCGGCGCAATCTGATGTCGCTGGTACATAGTCTGGGTAAATTGGCGGGGCTGGATGAATTGCTGCTGACCACTAACGGCGCAAGGCTTGAGTCGGTTGCCGGGGAGTTAGTTAATGCCGGCATCAAACGCATCAATATCAGCCTCGATTCCCTGCAACCGCTGCGCTTTGCGACGATTACCCGCACAGGTGAGTTGCATCGGGTCCTGAGTGGCATCGCGGCTGCCAAGCGGGCCGGTATCGAGCGGGTTAAGATCAATGCGGTAATCATGCGTGGTCAGAACGATGACGAAATCATAGCACTGCTGGATTTTGCTCTGGAGCACGGCCTCGATATCAGCTTTATCGAGGAAATGCCTCTCGGGGTGACAAGTCGGTCTGATCGTCAGAGGGAGCTCGTCAGCAGTCAGGAAATTCGGGCCAGGATCAGCAGCTTCTACCCCTTAATGGCCAGTGCGGAAACATCCCCCGGGCCGTCACGGTATTACCGGATACCTGGCAGCAGCAGCCGGATCGGTTTTATTTCCGCTAACACCCATAATTTCTGTGAGAGTTGCAACCGTGTACGGGTGACTTGTGAGGGGCAATTGTTGCTGTGCCTGGGCAATGAGCACTCGGTAGACCTGCGGGCCGTGATTCGTGCTCACCCCGGTGATATGGACGTGCTCAAAACCGCCATTGTCGCGGCCATGGCCATCAAGCCAGAGCGACACCATTTTTATGATCCGGATCGGCCACAGGTAGTACGTTTCATGAATGCCACCGGTGGCTGAGAATTTTGGTGTACCTCAATAATCACTGACTGTTGACAACAGAACCGATTGGTCCATAATTCATTTATGAATCTGGGCAGACCAAGAGAATTCGATATCGACCGCGCGCTGGAATCCGCTACCCGGCAGTTCTGGGTGGCTGGTTATGAGGCAACCTCCATGGCGGAGCTGTTGGCGGTGATGAACCTGTCCAAGAGCAGCCTCTATCAGACCTTTGGCAGCAAGGAGGCGCTGTTTATTCGCTGCCTGGATTACTTCCAGACCTCCATGGCCGCCAACCTGTCGAGTCAATTGCAGAGCTCCGACTCTCCAATGCAGTTTCTCGCCGATTACCTGGAGAGCGTGATTGATGAAGCCTCCGCAAAGTCCGCGCGCAAGGGCTGTCTGCTGGTCAATACTGCCAATGAGCTCGCCCAGCGTAACCCCGCGGTCAGGGAGGCTGTGGCAAGGGGTGGAGAAAAGATGATCAGAGTCTTTGTCGAAGCGCTGGAACAGGCCCTGGCTCGGGGAGAAATTCATTCCCCCCAGTCCTTGGAAGAACTGGCTCGCTACTATTTTTCCTCGGTGAGCGGTTTGCGCACCATGGTCAAGGCAGGCGCCAGCAGAGAAGAGCTCGAACCCATTGCCAGACTCGTCATGAAGACCCTGCAATAATTTTTTTGGCCACTTATGGACCGAATGGTCCCTAATGGTTTTTGTTTAAACCAGCAAATGTAAAATAGGAGACCTACCCATGAAATCCGAATACAAGATCAGCCTACCGCCCTTGGAACTTTCGACCGCCCCTGAAACGGTCAAGCCGGTGCTGCAGGAACAGAAAAACAACTTTGGCTTTCTGCCCAATATGTATACCCATATGGCCAACGCGCCAGCGGTACTGAAGATGTACTTGCAGGGATACCAGTTATTTCGTGAGGAGTCATCGTTTTCCCCGGTGGAGCAGGAAGTGCTGTTTCTCACTATCAGCCGCTACCACGGCTGCGATTATTGCGTCGGCGCCCACAGCATGATCGCCGACAAGATGTCCGGGGTGACAGGCCATGTGACTGATGCCATTCGTGACGGCGAGACCATTGATGACCCGAAGCTGCAGGCCCTGCAGGACTTTGCCGTGGCCATGCTGGAAAGTCGCGGCGCGCCCAGTCGCACGGAAGTCGAGGACTTTCTAGGCGCCGGCTTCAGCGAACAGCAGTTGCTGGAGGTGATTGTCGCCATTGCGGTGAAAACCCTCAGCAACTACAGCAATCACCTGACACATACCGAGCTGGATACTGTGTTTGAGGACTACCGCTGGGAGAAGTGATGCCCCGATGGGTCGCGTTGATGGCGGAGCGGGACAAGTGCCTTCGCCGCCATCAATGGCTCAGTCGCCCTGGTTTTTTCGATGGTCTTCCAGGGTGTCCACTCCATCCCTGAGCCAGGCCAGCAAACCGCCGCCGAGGCTGCGCGCCTGGAATCCTTGCTGTCGCAGCAATTCCACGGCCTTGCCGCTGCGGACACCACTTTGACAGTAACAGAGCACAGTGCCCCCATTCTCCAGCTCCTTGAGGCGCTGGGGTAATTCATCGACGGGAATATGCCGGCCACCGATATGGAATGCCCGCCGTTCTTCGGAACCACGCACATCCAGCAGCACACAGTCGCCCTGATGGAAGTGCTGGCGAAAGGCTTCGGGGTGTAACACATCAGCAGATTGAGCGTCGGCGGCACACTGGGGTTCAGACCGCTTTGGCAGCTCGGGCGCGGCGGCGGGATCGCGGCAGGCGGGGCAGTCGTCGCTGTGGGACAGTTGAATGGAGCGAAATTCCAGATTGAGGGCGTCTACCAGCAACAGGTGATTTTTCAAGGGTGTCTGCAGCCCCAGTAGGTATTTGATGGCCTCGTTGGCCTGTAATACACCGAGCAGCCCTGGTAGTACGCCGATCACCCCGGCACTGTTGCAGTCCTCCACATTGACGGGAGGCTTCGGAAACAGACAGCGGAAACAGGCATTGCCAGGGGTAAACAGAGCGCATTGGCCAAAGAATTTCTGGATGCTGGCAAATACCCAGGGTTTGTTCAGGGCACAGCAGTGGTCGTTGATCAGATAGCGGGCGCTGAAATTGTCGGTACAGTCCACCACCAGGTCGGCGGTGGCCACCAGCTCGGGGGCATTATCGGCGCTGAGAAACGCCTCGATGGCGTCGACGCGGATATCCGGGTTGAGACGCCGCAGTCGCTCCCCGGCGGCGGCGGCCTTGGGCTGTCCCACCTGTCTGTGCTCGAAGATGATCTGCCGCTGCAGGTTGCTGGTGTCCACGACATCACCGTCTACCAGCGTAAGGTGACCGATTCCGGCGGCGGCCAGATAAAGCGCCACCGGCGAACCCAGTCCACCGGCACCAATCACCAGAATATGGGACTGTTTTAATTTCAGTTGTCCAGCGGCGCCCACTTCCGGAAGCTGGATGTGCCGGGTATAGCGCAGCCATTCGCTGGCACTGAAGCTGGTTGTATTTTCATTCATGGCTCACCCTACTCCGGTTTAATGGCAGCCGCCAATATTGCGTGGAACTCGCTGCAGGTCTGTACAGGATCATCTGCCTGGGTGATGGCAATAATCATGACCACACTCCACCTTCCACTGGCAGGGAGCAGCATTGCCGAGGCTCAGAATGCAACCGTCACTTGCAGCCACGCCTTTTGGGTGTCGGTGCCGAAGTCGTCTGCGTTGTAGTTGGCGTACTTCAGTAACAGGTGAACATTTTTATGGACCTGTTTGGCAATGGCAATATCAATTTCATCACCGTAATCGGCGTTTCCTTCCTCAGCGTTGAAATCGTGGTAGGTCACCTGTACCAGTGTGCCGAACACCTTGCCTTCAACAGAGCCATAGCGGTCCTCAATACCGGTGGCCGGGGTGTTTAGAAACTGGTCTGCAAACCCCTGGAATTTGTGCAGGGTGGCCAGTGGTGTCGAGAAGGCCACGCCTGCATGGTCATCGGCTTCAAGCACGTCCATACCCAGCCTGGTGGTCAGCCATTTGGTCTGGATGCCGGCCTCCAGGTTATAGTAATCAGCGTCATAGCTGGCCGGGTTGTCCTTGTAGTCGGATTGCCACGCGTATTCTGCTGTGTAGAGCCATTTGGTGTCCTTGCCCTGTGCCCCGGACAACCGGACACCGTAGGTTTTACTGGATGCGGAGGGCGCATCTTCCAGATCCAGCAGGTAGGCGTAGGCAGCCAGGGTGCCTATGCCAAGGCCCTGGTAATTGATATTGATGACATCGGCGCTGCTATCCCAATCGACATCTGAGGCGGGGGTACCCGTGCGGCCATCGTCCGGACCGAAGATACGGTTCACGTTATTGATGTAACCATAGAAAAGGGTGGTATCGGGTAAGGATTGATTGGTGATGGTAAAGCTGTCATAGGTCTGTTCGTTCTGTCGCCAGCCAACGCCACCGATAAAGCGCTGGTTGTCGAGGTTGATGCGCTGGCGGCCGTATTTCATGGTGGTGTCAGTCAGTCCACTCCAGGCGAGCCAGGCTTGGTTGATCTCGGTACCTTCCGGGTCAGCGATCACTGCGTGGTCGGTCATATGGTTGTTCAGATCGTCGTAGTTGTCACTGCCGATTACCGTGACATCATCCACTTCCAGCTGGACCTGCAGGTTATTCCAGTTATTTGTGGTATAGGTGATTCGTGAGCGCAGGGTCGAGGCATGGGCTTCCTCCGGGCGGACATCATCGTCCACATTTTCGAAACGGTAGCGGAAATTAAATGCCAGTTTGCCATTCCGGAGGGCCTCTTGCAGTGTTGCTGAGTCATCGGACTGAGAACTCGTACCGTTGGCAGATACCGCACCTGTCATTCCCAGGGCTCCCAGCATGATAATGGTGGGGAGAGCCATTACTGGCTTTGTTGCAACAGCGTTTTTCATAATCAAATTCCCAAAAAAGGTCGTTTCCTGAATCCGCCACCAAAGTGGTATGGCGAATGCTACCTTGGTATTAACTTTATGAATTTGAAGGAATTTTTTTCCTTCTTGTGGCAAGTTAACAGCTAATTACATGGGTAAGTTTGACTTCGATCAACGAATCGAGGCTGTCGATTCCTAAACTAGAGATCACCTGAAGAAAACACGTTTTTACATTGAAGCAGTTTTGGAGCACCAGCTATGCAGAGTGAACCCCAGACCGTTCTGGAGGATCGTTTTGGTCGCGTTGTCGACTACCTGCGTCTGTCGGTGACCGACCGCTGTGATTTCCGTTGCGTCTACTGTATGGCGGAAGACATGCGGTTTCTGCCTCGCCAACAGGTGCTGACGCTGGAAGAAATGGCATTCCTGGGGCGGGCGTTTGTCTCTCTCGGGGTGCGCCGTATCCGCCTCACCGGCGGTGAGCCGCTGGTGCGCCGGGATGTATTGACGCTGGTGCGCCAACTGGGTGCACTGGACGGTCTCGATGAGCTGACCATCACCACCAATGGTTCCCAACTGAAGACCATGGCGTCGGCATTGGCAGATGCTGGTGTACGCCGGCTCAATATCAGCCTTGATTCGTTGCATCCGGAGCGCTTCAGTGCCATTACCCGCACCGGAAAACTGGCTCAGGTACTGGCTGGCATCGACGTAGCACAAAAAGCTGGCATCAACCGGATAAAACTGAACAGTGTGATAGTGCGCGATCTGAACGATGATGAGGTCCTGCCGCTGCTGGATTTTGCCCTGGAAAAGGGTTTGGATATCAGTTACATCGAGGAGATGCCGCTGGGCCAGATCGATTGCCGCGATCGCCGTGGCGGGTTAGTCTCCAGCGAGGAGGTTAGAGCGCTCATCAGTGAACGCTATCAGCTCCTGGCAAGTACCGAGACTTCCGCTGGGCCCTCCAGGTACTATCGTATCGGTAGCAGTAAGAGCCGTATCGGCTTTATTTCTCCTCACAGTCACAATTTTTGCGACAGTTGCAATCGGGTGCGGGTTACCTGCGAAGGCCGGTTATTACTGTGTCTTGGTAATGAACACTCGGTGGATCTGCGTGCGGTGATGCGCCGTTATCCCGGTGACATGGCCGCCCTGCAAGGGGCTATCGTCAATGCTATGGCATTGAAGCCGGAACGGCACTATTTTTATCACGATGACAAACCGCAAGTATTGCGCTTTATGAATGCCACCGGTGGTTAACGGGAATCAGGATGATCGAAATACAAGAGCCTCAATCAAGTAATTCGCCGGCATGGCTTAATCTGGGCTTCCGGCCTTTCTTTATAGGTGCGGCCCTGTTTGCTGTGCTGTCCATGTCGATCTGGGCGGCGATTTTTCCGTTGCAAATACTCTCGCCCTTGAATGAATTGGCCCCGATCACCTGGCATGCTCATGAGATGATCTATGGCTACGCAATGGCGGTGATAGCCGGGTTCCTGCTGACAGCGGTAAAAAACTGGACCGGTTTGCAAATGCCCCGTGGACTGCCATTGTTGCTGTTTTTTTTACTGTGGCTGGTGGCGAGATTGTTGCCACTGGCGGGACAGTGGGTGCCTCTGTTGTGGACGGCTGCCGCCGATTTGTTGTTTATGGCACTGCTGATTCCTGCCGTAGCGGTACCGGTGATCCGGGCCAGATCCCAGCGTAATTTCGTTGTGATTGCCGTGTTATCGCTATTGTTTATCGGCAACTGCCTCTTCTACCTGGGGATTTACGGGGTTGTGGCCGATGGTACCCGGCTGGGGCTGTACCTGGGTTTTTACATCATCATCGCCCTGGTACTGATGATGGGGCGGCGGGTCATTCCCTTTTTCACCGAGCGCGGTGTCGGCTATTCGGTCACCCTGACCAACTATCTCTGGCTGGACAAGGCCGTGCCGCTCCTGATGGTCGCCTTTATTGCCGCTGAGCTGTTCTCGCCGGGAAGCCTGCCGACAATAGTCGTGGCTGCCGTTCTGACCGTGCTACTGGGACTTCGCCTGTTCGGTTGGCACACCAAAGGTATCTGGCGCAAGCCATTACTGTGGGTACTGCATGTTGCCTACGGCCTGGTGGTGGTGGGCTTTGCCCTGAACGTGGCGGCAGCCCTGACTGGCATTTCCCCGTTCCTGGCGGTGCATGCCTTTGCCTTGGGCGGTATCGGCCTGATGACCCTTGGCATGATGGCCAGGGTGTCCCTGGGGCACACCGGGCGCGATATCTTTGCGCCGCCCTCGGCAGTAATCTGGATGTTCCTGCTGCTTACTGGTGCTGCAGTGCTGCGGGTCTTTGTCCCGCTATTGGTGCCTGCCTATTACACTCTTTGGGTTGGTCTATCCCAGTTGAGCTGGATATTGGCATTTGCGCTGTTCACTCTGTTCTACATTCCGATGCTGGTGACGCCCCGGGCAGATGGTCAGCCGGGGTAGTGTAAGTGGGGTCAGATCAGACTTTCCATCGAACTGCAGGAACGCCATATATATATTCGAAAAAATTTACTGGTTACAAAGATGCGACCATGGCTCGACTGCCGCGATTCTCTCCAGCTGGCTTGCCCCAGCACGTCATTCAACGAGGAAATAACCGCTCGGTCTGCTTTGCCGCTGAGCAGGATTTTTCTGCCTATACAAACTGGTTAAAAGAATATTCAGTGGAGCATGGCGTAGCCATACATGCTTGGGTATTCATGACGAATCATGTTCATTTGCTGCTAACACCTAAAACCGATGGCGCGTTATCAGCCATGATGCAGGCGCTGGGACGGCGTTACGTTCGTTACTTCAATCATCACTACCAGCGTAGTGGCACATTGTGGGAAGGGCGTTTCAAATCGAGCGTCGTGCAGTCAGAAACCTACCTTTTACAGTGTTACCGGTATATCGAGTTGAACCCGGTGAGGGCGTCAATGGTAGGGGACCCGGCAGAATATCCATGGTCCAGCTATCGGTCGAATGGTCTTGGTGTTGAGACAGACTTATGTACACCGCACCATGAATATCTGAAGTTGGGTAGAAATAAGCAGGAGCGGATGGTGGTATATCGTGCCTTATTCACGGCCCATGTGGATGGAAAACTGATAGAAGACATCCGCAGGGCAGTATAAGGGTCTGGCGCTAGGGAATGAAAGCTTTAAGGATGAGGTGGAAGCGTTGTACGGCAGGCGAGTTAGGCAGGCCCGGATGGGCAGGCCGGTGAAAAGTCTGATCTGACCCCACTTATTTGACCCCACTTATTCTTATTTTCACTTATTTTAAGAATCTCTATACACTCTTCCCTTTGACTCATTGCTCACCCTCAGCCATAACGATTAGGGTAAAGGGCACGCGCTTTTTGCGCGTCCCAGCGACCGTAGGGAGCGATTTTGACCCGCTTGTTATACCGCATTTTATTCATTTGGAAATAACTCGCTATAAGATGGATCGGCATGCTCCCACTGAACTTCTTTTGATATTAAATAATCACGTATTTCCATAAGCTTAATATGCTTTGGAATATTAATAACAACATATGAACGGTTCGCGCCCTCATAACTACAGCCTAGCTCTACCAGCCCATTAAGTACTTTTTGAGATTCATTTTCTTCCTCTACAGGCGGATCGAAAATTACACGTACAGTTCGGTTTCCTGATTTTTCTAGAACCTTAGTAAATATAGGAAAACCATCTGCTTCTTCCTTTACAGCTTCAATAATATCTTCCCAAGATACGTTGTATGCATAGAAAGGACTATTTTCTAACCTGTAACGGTTATTTCCAAGCGGAGTAACCCAGGGGGTTTCTACTTCGACATTCCCCTCGTCATCTTCGAAACGCATCTCGACTTTTGCTAATTCTGCTTCTATATTCATGCGGTATAACGTTTTGCTAAGGGGCAACCGAAACGCAGTGTAGGTTGTCCCGCGGAGGCCACGCTTTTTGTGGCCGGAGTGTACTTGAGCAACTTGTTACAAGGCATTACTGCTCCATAAGGTCGACGATACGACCGTTTTCTAATTTTACTGGGCCATAGTATTTATCTGGTTGCTCCAGATATTTCTCCAGTTGAGCGTCACACGCTTGAAGGTGCTTATTGAGTAATTCAAGGTCGTTTGTATCGAAAAACTCACCTTCATCGATCACTTCGATGGACTCGAACATTTCAAGATTAGACCGAAGAAAGTCGACTAGAAGAACGTGGATTTCGACTGGGGCAAACTGAGTTTTGGTGAACTCTTGAATATAAAGGTCTTTATCGAACTCCAAGCGAAACGGCTCACAAGCCTCATGTGGGAATATTTCGATCCCTTTAACTGGACCGATATAGTCCCAATCTTCTTCATTGCGGGTTCTTTCGAGTTTTACCTCTTGTTCAGAGATTAACGAAAACGGCCACTCCATCTCCTTAGCAAACGCCTCTGCATTTGAGCAGATTGCTTTGAAAGACGCTTCATCTTTCAGCTTTCCTTCAAAATGTACGGTGATTCCCACGTACTCTCCTTATGCCTTGTAACGCCGTGTTTTGGGGCAAGCATGAAGTGCAACGTAATGCTTGTCCCAGCCGCGTTTTTCGCGGCTAAACAACAACACCTTGTTATGTAGCTGTGTTTGCATAGTGATTTGTATTTGAAACAACA